>Ga0214543_1000003_pt1 | contig 692327 bp, 667 predicted proteins | sample CNSS2metaG_FD_160094 | JGI IMG/M metagenome (GOLD analysis project Ga0214543, IMG submission 160094) | Root nodule microbial communities from cowpea collected in UCLA plant growth center, Los Angeles, California, USA - CNSS2 | ecosystem: Host-associated > Plants > Roots > Nodule | place: USA... | reverse complement strand
GTACAAGCACATCACACATCCTAGGAGCGCGCCTTGTTCTCCGTCAAAATGGGAATGGGAGGCGCGTTCTCGGTTTTACAGCTTGTGCCGTCTTTGACGCGCATCAATGAGGCTGGTGCCACATAGGACTCTAATAAGCAAATCTGGCTGGGACACCGGGCGAGAAACGCGGCAGGCCCAGCCAGGGTGGTTTTGCGGTCGTGCGTCCAACGAGCGATCCGATAAGCCTGCAACCCTGTCTTGAAGGAGAACCAGCGATGGCTGAACCTGCAACCAAACTGCCCGTCAAGTCGGAAGAGAAAGCCGTCGAGCATGGCGGCGAGTCGTGGCTCCCGTTCGAAAGCCTCCGATCCGAAATCGACCGCCTGTTCGACGACTTCGCTCCAACCCTGTGGCATCGCCCCTTTGCGTCCGCATTCATGCGTCGGATGCCGCGGCTGCCGGAGTTCAAGATCGCGCCCGCCGTCGACGTCGCGGAGACAGAGAAGAGTTACGAAATTACCTGCGAACTGCCAGGGATGGAGGAAAAGGACATAGAGGTAGCGGTCTCCAGCGGAACCTTGACGATCCGGGGTGAGAAGCAGGAGCAGAAAGAAGAGAAGAACAAGGACTACGTCCTTTCGGAGCGTCGCTACGGCTCGTTCCAGAGGGCCTTCCGATTGCCTGACGGCGTTGATGCCGACAACATCGCCGCCAATTTTTCGAAGGGCGTTCTTTCCGTGATCCTGCCAAAGACCCCCGAAGCGCAGCAGAGCGAGCGCAAAATCCAGATCAAACCAGCCTAGCATTTCGCACTGGGAGAGCAAGACGTGCCGGCTGGCGCGTCTTGCTGGGTTCATCGTCGCGTCACGCTTCTACGTTCCGATGGAGCAAAACCATGTCATTCAAGACGATCCTCGCGGTCGTTGGCGTATCGCAGACCGACCGCGACCTGCAGGTGGCTACAGATATCTCTGATCAAGTCTCCGCGCACTTGAGCGCTCTCATCGTCGGTTTTGCGCCACAACCGACCGGGCGATATGCAACGCTTGCCCCCGCGTGGCTCGAACAGCGCGAGCGAAACCTGCAAGCACTTGGCGAAACCGCGAAGAAGGCTCGCGACAAGCTCTCGACGCGGGAGATTTCATTTGATGTCGACAGCATCTATGCGGAGGTGGCAGGTGCCACCTACGACATAGGCGAACGGGCGCTCTATGCCGATCTTATCCTGATCGGTCCCGGCGCCCTCGAGGACGACGATCTCAAGAAGCAGATTATCGGCGGTGGCCTCTTCCAATCGGAACGTCCGGTGTTGCTTATCCCGCCCGAATTTACCCCGACGCTCAAGCCGAAGACCGTCCTGTTAGCCTGGGACTCGCGTGCTCAATCCGCACATGCGGCTCGAGAAGCACTCCAGTTGATGGCCAACGCCGATTCCGTTCACGTCACCATGGTGGACCCTACGGCGACGCTTAGGATGAGCGGAGATGAACCCGGTGCAGATGTCGCCGCCTATCTAGCGCGCCACGGCATCGATGTGACCGTCGATGCGCTGCCGAGCGAGGGCCGGACCGTGGCGCAGGTTCTGCAGCGACACGCCGTTGATATTGCAGCCGATATGATCGTCATGGGCGCCTATGGTCACTCCCGGCTGCGCGAGCTCGTCTTCGGTGGCGTCACGCGATCGATGCTCGATGAAGCTCGGCTACCCGTGTTGATGGCGCGATGATGAGACGGAAGATTACGAATGCTTGCGATTGAGGCCAACATCATGTCGACGATAAGAATTCCGCGTGGCAGCGTGGTGCTGGTGTGTGATGGAGCCAAAGCGCTGATCCTGCGTAACTAAGGCGACGCAGAGCTCATCAATCTCGTTCCAGTCGAGGTCGAATCGGAATATCAACCTCGGACGCGCGAACTCGGAACGGACCGTGAGGGCCGAGTTTATCAGTCGAAAGGCGGCGCTCGAAGCGCAGTCCAGCAAACGGACTGGCATGACCGGGCAGAGGAAGCCTTCGTCTCCCATTTTTGCGAGAAGCTTGTCGCGTTCACACGCGACGCGGGCATCAATAAACTGGTTCTCGTTGCACCGCCGCGCGGTCTTGGCCTTCTGCGCGAGCAATTGGATTCCTCGGCGCGCGCCTTGGTCATCGCCGAGGTGGCCAAGGATCTGGTGAGATCTCCAATCCCGGAGATCGAGCATTATCTTTCGCAATGATACCCACTGGTGCGAGGTTCGCGGCGGCCCGCTGCCGACCCGAGGAGTGAGTGGTGGAGAACGAGGCGGCGGCCATTGCCCTTGAGGCGCACGAGCTCACCAAGATCTATCGGATGGGCGCGGTAGAGGTTCACGCGCTGCGCGGGGTGGACGTGGACCTTCGCGAGGGCGAACTGGTGGTTCTGTTGGGGCCCTCGGGGAGTGGCAAATCGACCTTGCTCAACATCCTCGGCGGCCTCGATACGCCCACCCGCGGAACGGTCAAGTTTCGCGGCCAGCCCCTCTCGATGGACAGTGAACGCGCGCTCAATCTCTACCGCCGCAATCACGTCGGCTTCGTCTTCCAGTTCTACAATCTCATTTCGAGCCTGACGGCTCGCGAAAACGTCTCCCTCGTGACGGAGATCGCCGGAAATTCGATGTCGCCGGTTGAAGCGCTTTCGATCGTCGGCCTCGGCGACAGGCTCGATCACTTTCCGGCGCAACTTTCCGGGGGCGAACAGCAGCGCGTCGCCATCGCCCGCGCAATCGCCAAGCGTCCCGAGCTGCTTCTCTGCGACGAGCCAACGGGCGCACTCGACAGCAAGACGGGAATCCTGGTGCTCGAGGCAATCCTCAAAATCAATCGCGAGCTTGGCACCACCACTGCGCTCATCACCCACAACGCAGTCATTGCCGAGATTGCCAATCGCGTGCTCTACTTTGCCGATGGGCGCATCGTCGAAAGGCGGAAAAACGCCGTTCAGCGCGCCCCCGGCGAACTCGCCTGGTGAGCATGATGAGCAGTCTCGATCGAAAGCTCGTTCGTGAGCTCTGGAGGCTGAAGGCTCAGGTTCTTGCCATCGCGCTGGTGATCGCGTCCGGTACCGCCCTGCTCATCATGGCACTGACGACGATCGAGGCGCTCGAGGAGACGACCGCCGCCTATTACGAGCGGACGCGCTTTGCCGATGTGTTTGCCCAGGCAAAGCGTGCGCCCGAACATCTTGGCCGCGACATCGCGGATATCCCGGGTGTGCGCCTCGCCGAAACGCGCATCGTCGAAGGCGCCATTCTTGACATGCCGGGCTTTGCCGAGCCGGTCGTTGCCCAATTGCTGTCGCTGCCCGAACGGGGCCCTGAGCTTCTGAACGCGCTGGTGATCAGATCCGGACGCTTGACCGACCCGACCCGGCCCGATGAGGTGGTCGTCAGTGAGCCTTTCGCCGAGGCTCACGAATTGAAGCCCGGCGACAGTTTCGACGCAGTCTTGAGGGGGCGCAAACGCACCTTGCAGGTCGTCGGCACCGCCCTTAGCCCCGAATTCGTCTACGCGATCGCACCCGGCGGCCTGATGCCAGACGACGAGCGTTTTGGCATCCTTTGGATGGGACACGATGCGCTGGCGGCCGCCTTCGACCTAAAGGCTTCCTTCAACAGCATCACGCTCAGTCTCCTCCCCGGCGCTGACGAAAAGGACGTTATCCGCCGGCTCGACGGCCTGCTCGCTCCCTTCGGCGGCATCGGTGCCTACGGTCGCGCCGACCAGACCTCGAACTGGTTTCTGGAAAGCGAGATCGCCCAGCAAAAGAACATGTCGCGGATCATGCCGACCATCTTCCTCGCGGTCGCCGCCTTTCTGACCAACATGGTAATGGCACGGCTCATCGAGACGCAGCGCCGCGAAATCGGCCTTCTGAAGGCCTTTGGTTACAGCAATCTGGCGATCGGCTGGCACTATGCCAAGATGGTCCTCGTCATCGGCACGATCGGCATCCTGATCGGCTCGTTGCTCGGCGCCTGGCTCGGCCACTGGAACACGGAACTCTATACGAAATTCTACCGCTTTCCCTTCCTGCTCTATCGCCCCGGCCCTGCCGGCTTCGTGATTGCCGGCGCGATCAGCCTCGGCGCGGCGCTCGCCGGCAGCCTCGCCGCGGTGCGCCGCGCGGTCCGGCTTCCGCCTGCGGAAGCGATGCTCCCACCTTCCCCGCCGATCTATCGGCGCACCTGGGCTTCTCGAACGGCGCTTGCCGGCGCGCTGGACGAACCGTCGCGCATGATCGTAAGACGCATCGTCCGTTGGCCGGTCAGGGCTTTCCTCGCCAGCCTCGGTCTCGCAATGTCGATCGCCGTGCTGATCATGGCGCTGCAGTGGGTCGACGCGATCGATTCCCTCGCCGACACCGTGTTCGAGCGCGGGCAGCATCAGGACGCGACCGTTGCATTCAACGACCTGCAGCCCATTCACACGGTCGGGGACTTCGAGCGTCTACCCGGCGTCCTGGCGGCAGAGCCCTATCGCCATGCCTCGGCGCGGATCAGCCACGGGCACCTTGTCGAGAGACAGGGTATAATCGGCGTTCCGCCCGGCGCAATCCTCAGTCCCGTGTTCGACGTCGAGCGCGGACGCATCGACGTTTCCCCCGGCGGCCTCATGCTTTCACGCAAGCTCGCGGAGCTGCTTCACGTGAGCGCAGGCGATACCGTGGGCATCGAACTCCTGGAAGGGCGCCAGGCGCGATTGAGCCTTCCGGTAGCTCAGGTCTTCGAAACCTATCTCGGCACGCCCGCCTACATGGAGATGGGCGCGCTGAACCGGATAGCGGGTGACGGTCGCGTCCTGAGCGGACTGCATATCCTCGTCGATTCTCCGAGCCGCGCGAGCTTATTGGCAAAACTCAAGGACATTCCCAACGTCGCCGCCGTACTCTTCCGGCAGGCCGCGATCGACACCTTCTACAAGACCATGGGCGAAACCATCTTCATCTTCATCGGCTTCTTTGTCGCCTTCTCCATGACGCTTTCCGTCGGTGTCACCTATAATTCGATCCGGATTGCCCTTTCCGAACGGGCACGCGAGCTCGCGACGCTTCGCGTTCTCGGCTTCAGTCGTTGGGAGATCTCCTACATCCTGCTTGGCGAGGTCGGTATTCTGACATGGGTCGCGATCCCGCTCGGCGCAGCGATCGGCTACGGCCTCGCGTGGTACATGACGAGCGCCTTCGAGACGGAACTCTACCGCGTGCCGCTCGTGCTTAGGGACGCAACCTACGGCAAGGCGGCGCTGATCGCGCTTGCGGCGACGCTGGTCTGCGCTGCGGTCGTGCGCCGGCGGCTCGATCGGCTGGACCTGATCGCGGTGCTGAAGACAAGGGAGTAGCCTGTGAGCGTCGTCAAGCGCAGGTTGGCAATCTGGGGCAGCCTGCTCGCGCTGCTCGCGGTGGGGATCGCCTATGCATTGCGGCCGCAGCCGATTCAGGTCGATCTGGCCGTGGCCGAGACCGGCTTGCTGCGCGTCACCCTCGACGAAGAAGGCGAAACGCGGGTGCGCGACGTCTATACGCTTCATGCGCCGCTGCGCGGACAGTTGCAGCGTATCGCCGCCGAGGTGGGCGACGTCGTTAAGGCGGGGGAGACGCAACTGGCGCAAATCGAACCCGCGCCGCCGGCCTTTCTGGACGTAAGGATCGAAGCGGAGCTGCAGGCCGCAGTCGAGGCGGCGCGCGCGGCCCACAAGCTCGCCGCTGCCGAACTCAATAAGGCCAAAGCCGACCTGACCTTTGCCGAAGGAGAGCGCGCCCGCGCCCGACAGTTGATCGAGCGCAGGGCAATCTCGCAGCGCGCCCTGGAGGATGCGGAGCGTGCGTACCATGTTGCGCAGGCCAATCTGGCCACGGCCGAAGCCGCCCTAAAGGTACGAGAACACGAGCTTCACCAAGCCCGCTCACGGCTCCTGTCGCGGCAGGAGATCCGGAGCCTCCGTGAAGACTGCGAATGCATGCCGGTGACCGCGCCGGTGAGCGGCGTGGTGCTGCAGGTCATGCGCCGGAGTGAAGGCGTGGTCGAAGCTGGAACGCCGCTGCTCGACATCGGCGACCCTGCGGATCTGGAGATCGTCGTCAACTTCCTCTCGGAGGACGCCGTGCGCATAACCCCGGGTCAGCGAGCGATCATCACCGGCTGGGGCGGCGAAGACCTCAACGCCGTCGTTCGTCGAATCGAGCCGTTCGGACAAACCGAGGTGTCGGCGCTCGGAATCGAGGAGCAGCGGGTCGACGTCATCCTGGACTTTGCCGAACCACCGCAACGTTGGCGTACGCTCGGACATGGTTATCGAGTCGACGTGCAAGTCATCCTGTTCGAGGGTGAGGTCCTCAAGCTGCCGCTTGGCGCTTTGTTCCGGCAAGGCGACGATTGGGCCGTGTTTATCGCAGCAGACGGACTGGCGCGTTTGCGCCGGGTTGCCGTCGGCCAGCGAAACAGCCTCGCGGTCGAAATCCGGGAAGGACTTGAGCCTGGCGACCGGACTATCCTTTATCCGAGTGACCGGATCAAGGACGGGGTCGCTATCGTGGAGCGTTAGCCCGGTCGTCTGCGCCTGTTCGAGTGAGCCGCGGTCATCGCCGCGAATCGGCGGATGCTGATCGGGGCTCGTTGAGGGCAATTCAATATGATGGACTATCTGCTCCTCGCCGCCTCGGGATTCATCGCCTGGATCGTTTCGACGATTGGCGGCGGAGGTGGAGCGGTGCTGCTCGTACCGCTGATCGGCTTCATCGCCGGTGCCCAAGGCGTCGCCCCCGTGGCCGCAGTCGCCACCCTCATCGCGGGAGGCGGACGCGCTTTGGTATTTTTCCGGGATATCGAATGGCGCGTCGTTGCCTGGGGTCTTCCCGGTGCGGCCCTCGGCGGCATTCTCGGCGCGGCGGTCTTCTCCACCACCTCTGCGGAATGGCTCCAGATCATCATCGGCCTGTTCCTCATCTCCACGATATTCCAGTACGGATTTGGCCGGCGGGAAAGGACCTTTGCCGTGGCGACGTGGTGGTTCTTCCCGGCGGAACTCGTCGTCGGGTTCCTCTCCGGTCTGATCGGAGCCATGGGCCCGATCCTGAACACGCTCTACCTCAATGCCGGCATCACCAGAGAAAGGATGGTGGGGACCAAGACCGCGATTTCCTTTCCGATGCACTTCGCCAAGATCGGGGCATATACGGTGTTCGGAGCGCTGACAGGTAAACTCTTGCTGTTCGGCATTGCGGCCGGACTTGGAGCCCTTGTCTCCAACTGGGTCGCCAAGCATATGCTGAAAGGCATGAGCGAGCTGAATTTCCGCACAATTGTCGTTGGCTTCATGGCACTAAGCGGAGCGGTCATGATTTGGGAGCAGAAAGAAACGCTGCTCCGGTTTTGGGCAAGCGCTTGAATTAGCCCAGTTGCAGGCGCCTTCCCAGAGCGGCATCACCCGCGGCAAAAATCAACCTGCCGCGATGATTGGCAGGACAGTAGCAGATTTGGAGCGGCCTGGCAGCGAAGGCGGCTGTCGTTTGGCTGCCGGAAACTCGCACGTCCGACATGTCCGACAAAAAAGGCGTAGGAAAAGTCGGATCACATGTCGGAAGAAAAGACGGCAACTTGCGGGATGCGTTGATCTGCAAGGGTTTGATGGTGCCCCCAGAGAGACTCGAACTCCCGACCTACTGATTACAAATCAGCCGCTCTACCAACTGAGCTATAAGGGCACTTTCAGTGTTGGGAGTTAGCATATTCTGACTCGGTGTAAAGCAAAAATACGGTCGCCTTCAATTTTTCGGGTGCGTCAGCCGCGTGGCCGTGCCAGAAAAACATGTGCGGGCGCCCATCGCCTCTCCGTGCGCAACGACAACGGACTGAATTCATGACCCAATTCGGCACACTCGCTTTCCTCGCATCCTCGGCAGAAGAGGCGCAAAAGGCCGCAAGGGAGCTAAAGGCGCTGTATGGCGACCACGACCCGGACGATGCGGATGTGATCGTCGCGCTTGGCGGCGACGGCTTCATGCTGCACACGCTGCACAAGACGATGAATACCGGCAAGCGCGTCTACGGCATGAACCGCGGCTCCGTCGGTTTTTTGATGAATCGCTTCAGCACCAAAAACCTTCGCGAGCGCATTGCAAGTGCCGTCGAAAACGCTTTCCACCCGCTGGAGATGCGGACGACGGACGTCAACGGCAACACCTTCACGGCACTCGCGATCAACGAGGTCTATCTCTTCCGCCAATCCTACCAGGCCGCGAAGCTGAAGGTCATCGTCGACGGCAAGGTCAGGCTCGACGAACTGACCTGCGACGGGCTGCTCTTGTCGACGCCCGCGGGTTCCACCGCCTACAACCTTTCGGCCCATGGTCCGATCCTGCCCCTGGAGGCGCCGCTTTTGGCGCTCACGCCCGTCAGCCCCTTCCGGCCGCGGCGCTGGCGCGGCGCGCTGCTGCCGAACCGGGTCACGGTAGACATCGAGATCCTCGAGGCGGAAAAGCGCCCGGTCAACGCCGTCGCGGACCATCAAGAAGTCAAATCGGTCGTACACGTGCGCATCGCCGAATCGGAGAAACTCACCGCGCGCATCCTGTCCGATCCGGACCACTCCTGGTCAGATCGCATTCTAGCCGAGCAGTTTTCCAATTGAAATCACACGTTGCAGAGGCGATATGGTATGGTGACGAGAGGTAGTCGCCATCGGGCCCATGCCCGACCGTTCAGGCGTGCCGCCATTGAGGATTGTCGACGATGTACAAGGCACTGCTCATAGCGCTTTGCCTCGCCCTACCCGGGAGCGCGCTTTATGCCCAGGAAAGTGGCATCCTACCGTCGAACGTCATTTTCGTGACCAGCACAGGCTATTGGGAGGAAAGCGGAGGCGCGCTGCTGCCGGACGACAAGGCCGGCCAGGATGGCGCCGGGGAGGATGGGGCCGGGCCGGATGGCGCGACGCCGGCAGCCGAGGGCCGGCGCGGCTATTACAAACTGATCGCCGTTCGCCAGGCGGACGGCACTGCACGGATTCACCTGCAGCAGATCGCCGCGACGGCGAGCGGCCCCGAAGTGACTTCATCCGCGGAACTTGAAGAATTCTCCGCCTTGAAAGCTTATGTCACCGACATTCGTCCCGAGACCTCGACCGGCATCACGCCGCAGCCGGGCATGTTCGCGACGGTCTATCTGAAGACCGATCCGGCCGCGACGGAACCGGAGTCCTGGACGGTGCTGATCGACGATCTCGGCGACATCAAGATCGAACGCGCGACGAACTGAAATCGTCAAAAGCAGAACGGCCGGGCGTGAGGCCCGGCCGTTCTGCTACATCTCTCGTGCTGAGTCACCTCAGCTCAGGTCCTCGACGACCGCATCCGCCCCACCGCTGACGCGATGCGCAAGGGCTGCCTCCATGAACTCGTTCAGTTCGCCATCGAGCACGTCACCCGGGCTCGTGCTTTCGACGCCCGTCCTCAAGTCCTTCACCAACTGATAGGGCTGCAGGACATAGGAGCGTATCTGGTGGCCCCAGCCGATATCGGTCTTCGACGCCGCTTCGGCATTGGCCGCCTCCTCACGCTTCTTGAGCTCGGCTTCGTAGAGCCGGGCGCGCAGCATGTCCCAAGCCTTGGCGCGGTTCTTGTGCTGCGAGCGTTCCTGCTGGCACTGCACGACGATGCCGCTCGGCATGTGCGTGATGCGCACGGCGGAATCGGTCGTGTTGACGTGCTGACCGCCGGCGCCCGACGAACGGTAGGTGTCGATGCGGCAGTCGCTCTCGTTGATGTCGATTTGGATCGACTCGTCGACCACGGGATAGACCCAGATGGACGAAAACGACGTGTGACGACGGGCATTGCTGTCATAGGGCGAGATGCGGACGAGCCGGTGCACGCCGGATTCCGTCTTCAGCCAACCATAGGCATTGTGGCCCTTGACGAGGAGCGTGGCGGATTTGATGCCCGCCTCTTCTCCGTCCTGGATTTCCAGAAGCTCTACCTTGTAGCCCTGGCGCTCGGCCCAGCGGGTATACATGCGAAGCAGCATGTTCGCCCAGTCCTGGCTTTCGGTGCCGCCGGCGCCCGAATGGACTTCGAGATAGGTGTCGTTTTGGTCGGCCTCGCCGGACAGCATGGCCTCCACCTGTTTCTTCGCGGCTTCGTTGCGCAATTGCCGAAGCGCTTCCTCGGCCTCGGCGACGATTGCCGAATCGCCCTCCTCTTCGCCAAGCTCGATGAGCTCGATATTGTCGTTGAGCTGCTGTTCGAACCGGCGCAGGCTGCTGATGCTGTCGTCGAGCTGCTGGCGCTCGCGCATCAGTTTTTGAGCCTCGGCGGCATCATTCCAGAGTGACGGGTCTTCCGCCTTGTTGTTCAACCAGTCCAGTCGTCTTACCGCCTGATCCCAGTCAAAGATGCCTCCTCAGCAGGCTTATGGCCTGCTTGATTTCGTCGACGATATTCTCGATTTCGCTGCGCATGATCCTGCTTCTTGAGTGACTTGACGAACGTGACGGTCAAATAGCGATGCCCGCCGCCGATGTAAAGGCGACGGGCATCAGCTTGAAGGGAAAGGGTCAGAACAGGCCGTTCGAGCCGGAAGTCACCGCCTGGTTGGCCTGCGGAGAATTCTTCAGGATCTCCTCGGGCGGTACGTACTGGTCGAGGCCGCCGATGACCGAGAAGGTGTCCGCGGGGCCCGTGCCTGGCTTGAAAGCCTCGATGATCGTGTCCGGCTCGCCTTCGACCGCGGCCATGCCGGTCTTGCGGTTCACCGGGATGAGGCTCATGCCTTCCGGAACCACGAACTTGCCCGGACGGGTGCCTTTGACGGCCTCCTGCATGAAGGCGTTGAAAATCGGCGCCGACAGGCTGCCGCCGGTGGCGCCGCGGCCAAGCGGCTTTGGATCGTCGAAACCGAGATAAAGCCCGGCGACGAGGTCCGGGGTGTAGCCCACGAACCATGCGTCCTTCTCGTCGTTGGTGGTACCGGTCTTGCCGGCGACCGGGCGGTCGAGCTGGATCTTGCCTGCTGCCGTGCCGCGCGTGATCACGCCCTCCATCATCGAGGTGATCTGAAAGGAGGTCATCGGATCGAGGACCTGCTCGCGGTTGTCGGTCAGCACGGGCTCTTCCTGATCGCCCCAGTCATCGGCATTGCAGTTGTCGCAGGTGCGGTCCTCGTGGCGGAAGATGGTTTTGCCGTAGCGGTCCTGGATGCGGTCGATGAGCGACGGCTTGATCTGCTTGCCGCCATTGGCAATGACGGCATAGGCCGAGACCATGCGCAGGACGGTCGTCTCGCCCGAGCCGAGCGACATGGAAAGAAGCGGCGGCATCTTGTCGTAGATGCCGAAGCGCTCTGCGTATTCGGCGACGAGGTTCATGCCCATGTCGTTGGCGAGCCGCACCGTCATCAGGTTGCGCGACTTTTCGATGCCGAGACGCAGAGTCGACGGACCGGCAGAACCGCCGCCGTAGTTTTCCGGCCGCCAGACCTGACCGCCGGCGACGATCTCGATCGGCGCATCGAGAATGACGGAAGCGGGTGTGTAGCCGTTGTCGAGGGCGGCGGCGTAGACGAAGGGCTTGAAGGAGGAGCCCGGCTGGCGCATCGCTTGCGTCGCGCGGTTGAACTCCGACTGGCCGTACGAGAAGCCGCCGACCATCGCCAGCACGCGGCCTGTATGAGGGTCCATCGCCACCAGACCACCTTGGACCTTCGGCGGCTGGCGAAGACGATACTCGCCCGGCTGATCCTTGAGCGGCTCGACATAGACGACGTCGCCCGGCCCGAAGACTCCCTCCGGCGACTTGGCGGTCTTGCGCTCGCCGCCCGCAAAGCGGTATGCCCACTGCATGTTCTTGGCGGCGATGTGTCCCGTCACGCGTTCAGGCACGATCTTTCCGGAGGCTTCCTTCTCCGGCTGAATGCCGATCTCAGCGCCTTCGCTATCCACCGCAAGGACGACCGCGAGCTTCCATTCCGGCACATCGCTGAACGCAGGAATCTTGCTCAGCGGTTCGCCCCAATCGCCGCCGATCTCGATCGTCTTTACAGGACCGTGAAAGCCGCGACGCTCGTCATAGTTCAGGAGTCCCTCCTGCAGCGCCTTGCGGGCGATGATCTGCAGGTGCGGATCAAGCGACGTGCGCACCGAAAGTCCGCCCTCATAGAGCGCTTCCTCGCCGTATTTCTGAATGATCTGGCGACGCACCTCCTCGGCGAAAAAGTCGGACGCGAAGAGATGAGCCCCGCCACGGCGCGGATTCACGCCAAGCGGCTGCTTCTTTGCCTCTTCACCGTCGGCCTTGGAGACGTAGCCGTTCTCGACCATCCGGTCGATCACCCAGTTGCGGCGCTCGATCGCCGCTTCTGTCTTGCGGAAAGGGTGATAGTTCGCCGGCCCCTTGGGCAAGGCCGCCAGATAGGCGGTTTCGGCAACCGTCAGTTCCGTCACCGATTTGTCGAAATAGGTCAGCGCCGCGCCGGCGATTCCGTAGGAGTTCAGCCCGAAGAAGATCTCGTTCAGATAGAGCTCGAGAATGCGATCCTTGCTGTAGGCCTGCTCGATGCGGAAGGAGAGGATCGCCTCCTTGATCTTGCGGTCGAGCGTCTGGTCGGCGGTAAGCAGAAAGTTCTTCGCGACCTGCTGCGTGATCGTCGACGCCCCGACCGGGCGCCGGCCGGAACCGAAGTTCTGGAGGTTGACGGCGATGGCGCGGGCGAGGCCCGTCACATCGATGCCGGGATGCTGATAGAAATTCTTGTCCTCGGCGGAAATGAAGGCCGCCTTGACGCGGTCCGGTATGGCCTGAATCGGCAGATAGAGCCGGCGTTCGCGCGCATATTCGGCCATCAACGCGCCGTTGCCCGCATGGAATCGGGTCGTGACCGGCGGCGAATAATTGGCCAGCACCTCATAATCGGGCAGGTCCTTGGTGATGGCGCCAAGATAGATCGCCACGGCTGCGGCTACGCCAAGCAGCAGAAACGCACCTATGCCGAAGAAATATCCAATCAGTCTGATCATCAGTCAGATACCGGTACCTTACTATCGTCCCATTGCCAGGTCGCCGAATGCCCGAGGGCAGCGTTCGTCGTGAACGAAATCGACCTCGCCAAACCTTTCCATCAGAAATCGTCTGGTATTACAGCTACACACGACTGAAGCTTCCTCATATGGCGAGGAAACTCCAGCATCAACATGATTCCCACAAATCGAGACGTCCCTCCCCTAAGGGGCGCGGATTGTGAGCAAAATAGGGCTGATGTCCGATTATCGAGTGCGCATCTCGGCGAAAAGCATATCGCTGTTACCCATGCGACACAAATCACTTCCCGTAAGAAAGACACGCGAGAAGTGTTTGAAGCGTCATGCGCGCTCAACCGCCGTTTGCAACCGCCGTCTGCCGGTATCGCTCGACAGCGATCGCAAGCAGGCCGGACACCTTCTTGCGCCATTCCGGGTCGAGCAACTCTTTCTCGTCATCCTTGTTCGAGAGGAACCCGAGCTCGAGCAGGATCGAGGGCACGTCCGGCGCCTGCAGGACACGGAACCCGGCGTGACGGTGAGGATTATTGATCAGCCGGATCTGACCCTCGAAAGAGGAAACGACGCTCCGCGCCAGATTCACGGAGAAGGCCTGGGTCTCGCGCCGCGCGAGATCGATGAGGATATCGGCGACCTCCGCCGGCTCGCTTTCGAGCGGTATGCCGGCGATCTCGTCGGAGAGATTTTCGCGCGCGGCAAGATCGGCGGCAAGGCTGTCGGAGGCCTTATCCGAAATGGTGTAAACCGTGGCGCCGCGAATATCCTTCTGCTTCAGCGTATCGGCGTGGACGGAGATGAAGAGGTTCGCGCTTCTCTGCCTTGCAATCTGCACGCGCTGGGGGAGCGAGAGGAACTCGTCGCGATCCCGCGTGAGGAACGCTTCGATGCCGGGCTCACGATTGAGCATCGCCACGAGGTCCTTCGCGAATGCGAGGGTCACGTGTTTTTCCTCGGTCCTGGTGACGCTGCCGATCGCGCCGGTGTCGATGCCGCCATGGCCGGCGTCAACGGCGATCACGAACGCCCCGGCGGTCTTCGGCGGTGTGATGGCGGGGCGGTCCGTCTTGACGGCACGCACCGTGCCCGTCCATTGCTGATCGCCCAGAAGCTTTTCGAACCGCGCCCGGTCGACTCTTTCTGCGTCGAGCACGAGGCGGAAGCCCTTGCCATCTTCCTCCGGCTTCACCTCCGCGTGGGTCACCTCCGTCGGCCCCTTGGCGGAAAGTACGATCCGCGACGCCCCTGCCCCCATGCCGCCGTAACGGATGGCATCAAAAAGCCCTCTCGCCTCAAGGCTTTCCGGTTTCAGTCCGAAGGACGTTTCCGGCAAGTCGACGATGACGCGGACCGGATTGGCAACATAGTGAATGGAGAAATCTGGCTTGCGGTCGAATTCTATCACGACCCGCGTGCGGGCGTCGTCGCCGGCGATGCGCGCACCATAGGCAAGCAACGGGGCCGGTTCGCCGGCGCGCAGGCCGGTCGCAGGCGCGACAATGGCGACCGCCAGCGCAATCGGCATCGCGCATGCCGCCCGGCGCCATGCCCGGATCTTATGCAAGGAACACAGCCTAATTACCGAAGGCTTCACCCCGGACTCCTCATCAACGCTCTCACGAATACCGGCGGCAACTATGCCGGCTCGGCCGTCGTTCCCACCAATGAACCGTCATGGTTAACAAAGCTTGACGCGGCTTGATGACGATGGCGAATCGACACGATTCGACGCGCCAGATCCACCGTGACGGCCGGATTTCACCCGCGCAAGCGAATCGATCAATATTGTGGCGGCGCGGGCTTTTCCCTTGCCAATGTGACATAGAAAACATAAAAGCGTCACAAGGAGAAAGTGTTGACGGGATAGAATCGTCGGCCGGGCAGCCGGAGCTTTAGAGAAGCTTGGCGCCAGGGAAGTGATCGGGCCGGAACAGCCGGCTGTAACCGTATCATGCTTCCGCGGCCGCAGGCATTCATCCGCCGTCGCCGCATTTTCTCCCGCGTACACTGGATCGCAATTTCCGGCGGTGGCCGGAGTTCTTGATGGTGATTTTCACCGGATGCCCGCAAGCGGGCGTATTCATCGGGCCCCGGCGGGGCCCAGGACATTGGCATTCTTGTTTGGTCTTTGATGTGACTCAGCAGTATTGGTCAGAAGTAGAGAGGCCCCGGAACAGTACCGTTCCGGCTGCCGTCTGGCTGCTGCACCATCGCTCGCGCCAAACAGGACCTATTACATCCGGCGCAGCTTCCGACGTGTTCGACAGCCTTCCAGACGAAGGCACTCCGTCTGCCGTCCCACTGCGCCGAGGAGCACAGCTTAGATGGCAGAGAAAATGCTTATCGATGCGTCTCACTCAGAGGAGACGCGCGTCGTTGTCGTTCGCGGGAACCGCATAGAAGAGTTCGATTTCGAATCAGAACATAAGAAGCAGATCCGCGGCAATATTTACCTAGCCAAGGTGACCAGAGTGGAGCCGTCGCTCCAGGCCGCCTTTGTCGACTACGGCGGCAATCGCCACGGCTTCCTGGCCTTTGCCGAAATCCACCCCGACTACTACCAGATCCCCCTCGCCGATCGTCAGGCGCTGTTGAAGGCGGAGGCCGAAGAGGCCCGCCGCGAAGACGAGATCGAGCCGGTCGAAGCCATAAACGAGCCACAGCCCGCCGAAGCCGCGCCGGAGGCCGAGGCCGTCGAGGTGATCGAGCCGGCGGAAGAACCCGCCGAAGCCGAAGCAGCCGCTGAAAAACCGAAGGCCAAAGCCAAGCCGAAGCGCACCCGCCGCACGAAAGCAAAGGCGAGCGAAGAGACCGTAGAGGCGGAAGCGAACCCCGAGGGAGCCGGTGAAGTCAGCGGCGGCGAGATGGCCGCCATGGTCGACACCGATTCGATCTCCGAGGATATCGAAACGCGGCGCCGTCGGGACGACGACGATGATGACGACGATGACAGCCACGACGGCGAGAAGGAGATCATCGAGTCCGTCGGCGCCGAAGACGCGATGGAAGAGGTTCCGGACCGCCAGATCCGCAAGCCGCGCAAGCAGTACCGCATCCAGGAGGTGATCAAACGCCGGCAGATCCTTCTCGTCCAGGTCGCGAAGGAAGAACGCGGCAACAAGGGAGCGGCACTGACCACCTATCTCTCGCTTGCCGGCCGTTATTCCGTCCTGATGCCGAACACGGCGCGCGGGGGCGGCATCTCCCGCAAGATCACCAACCTGCAGGACCGCAAGCGGCTGAAGGAAATTGCCCGCAGCCTCGACGTGCCGCAGGGCATGGGCGTGATCCTGCGCACCGCCGGCGCCAACCGCACCAAGGTCGAGGTCAAGCGCGACTTCGAATATCTCATGCGCCTGTGGGAGAATGTCCGCACGCTGACGCTCAATTCGACGGCGCCCTGCCTCGTCTATGAGGAAGGCAGCCTGATCAAGCGCTCGATCCGCGATCTCTACAACAAGGACATCAGCGAAATCATCGTTTCGGGCGAGGAAGGCTACAAGGAAGCGAAGAGCTTCATGAAGATGCTGATGCCGAGCCATGCGAAGGTCGTGCAGCCCTATCGCGACGTACATCCGATCTTCTCGCGCTCCGGCATCGAGGCGCAGCTCGATCGCATGCTACAGCCGCAGGTGACGCTGAAGTCGGGCGGCTACATCATCATCAACCAGACCGAAGCGCTGGTCTCGATCGACGTGAACTCCGGCCGCTCGACACGCGAGCATTCGATCGAGGACACGGCGCTGCAGACGAACCTCGAGGCAGCCGAAGAAGTCGCGCGGCAATTGCGCCTGCGCGACTTGGCCGGCCTCATCGTCATCGACTTCATCGACATGGAAGAAAAGCGGAACAACCGCGCCGTCGAGAAGAAGCTCAAGGATTGCCTGAAAAACGATCGTGCCCGCATCCAGGTCGGCCGCATCTCGCATTTCGGTCTACTTGAAATGTCGCGCCAGCGCATCCGCGCCTCGGTGCTCGAAAGCACGATGCAGACCTGCCCGCACTGCAACGGTACGGGCCATGTCCGCTCGCAATCCTCCGTCGCGCTGCATGTCCTGCGCGGCATCGAGGAATATCTGCTCAAGAACACGACGCACAATATCAGCGTAAGGACGGTTCCCGACATTGCGCTTTATCTGCTCAACCAGAAGCGCAGCACGATCACGGATTACGAGCAGCGCTTCGGCGTGTCGATCACCATAGATGCCGATGCGCATGTGGGCGCGCAGCACTTCGCGATCGACCGCGGCGAACCCGTGGAAAATCCGGTGAGAATCGACCAGATCCTGCACTTCGTCGAGCCGGAACCGGAAGACGAAGAGATCGTGATCGAGGACGAACTCGACGAGGAGGAGGAGGCGGAAGAGATCGCCGCCGAACGCCCCGAACAGCAGAAGGCGCAATCCGACGAGCAAGGCGGCCGCAAGCGCAAGCGCCGTCGCCGCCGCCGCGGCAAGGGCGCAGGTCAGACACCGGAAGCGGTCGCCGCCGAAGCCGGTGAAGCCGGCGACGATGCGAGTGAGGAACTCGCCGAGGCAGAGGACGAAAGCGAAGCCCAAGAGGGTGCTGCTGAGGGTGATGGCGAGCAGAAGCGCAAGCGTCGCCGCCGCGGCAAGCGCGGTGGCCGGCGCAACCGGCCGGAGCTTGGTGAAACCGAGAGCGAGGGCGGCCTTGCGGCAGAGGCCGCTGACGACGACGCTGTCGGCGAAGAGCCGGAGTTCGTCGAAGCCGCATCCGCCGAAGAGCCCGTCGATGCCGTAGCGGTTGCTGTAGAGGCGCCGGAGGAGGCAAAGCCGGCGAAGCCGAAGCGTAGCCGCAAGAAGGCCGCTAAGGCCGAAGAGGCCGCGGAGAATGTCGACGCCGCAGCCGAGGAGGCGGTGAAGGGCCAGCCGGAAGTCACTGACGCAGCAGCTGCGGCCGTCGAAGAGCCGGTCGATGAAGCTGTGGAGGATCTGGAAGGCGCAAAGCCTGCACGGGCGAACCGGGACCTCTCGGCGATCGCCTCAGAACCGGTCGTCACATCGAGCAAATCCGACAGCGAGGAAGAGCCGGCGAAGCCGAAAAAAGGCGGCTGGTGGCAGCGCCGCGGCTTCTTCTGAGACAAGTGACAAGTTGCGTGAAAGAGCCCGGAGTGATCCGGGCTTTTTTCATGTGCCGACGACGTGCTTGCGCGCCGGCTACTGCATGTTTCCTTAAATCGTACCCGATTTAAGGACAAAAACATGCAGCTATTCAAAGTGCTACAGCGCCCTTTGTGCGTCTGAAAAGACGCACGGCGCTGTAAGGCGCGTCGCGCTCAATCGAATTCATGCTACGCGCTTCAGGTCTTTGTTTTTGTGCATGTCGTCGCCCCAAAACCGGTGCACACTTTTGGGCGACATGCATTATGCCAGCCAGCGGGCAATGCGCTCCATCGCCTCCGCCATCTCGGCGGCCGACCCCGCATAGGAAAAGCGCATGGTGCAATGCCCTTCAACCGGATCGAAGTCGAAGCCGGGTGTCGCGGCGACGTTGATTTCGGCAAGCATGCGCCGAGCAAAGGCCATGCTGTCATTGGTGAAGCGGCTCACATCCGCATAGGCATAGAAGGCGCCGTCCATCGGAGATGCAACCGAAAGGCCTATGCGCGGCAGCCGGTCGAGCAGAAGCTCACGGTTCGCGGCATAAGCCTGCTTGTAGCCGTCGAGTTCCTCATCGGCGCCGAGTGCCGCTTCCGCGGCAATCTGGGAGAGTTCCGGTGGCGAGATGTAGAGACTCTGCGCGATGCGCTCGAACGCGCGAACCTGCGCCTCCGGAAGCACCATCCACCCGATGCGCCAACCGGTCATGCAATAATATTTCGAGAAGGAGTTGATGACGATTGCGTCGTCGGCAACCTCCAGCGCAGTGGTCTCCTCGCCGGCAAAGGTCAGGCCGTGGTAGATCTCGTCGGAAATGAAGGCGAACGATTGCGCGCGACAATAATCGGCCAGTGCTTTCAGCCGTGCCTTGCCCGTAACGGTTCCGGTGGGGTTGGCCGGACTTGCGAGAAGGACGCCCTTGAGCGGCTTGCCTGCACGCGCCGCGGCGCGTTCAAGACTGTCCGGTGTCAAGGTGAAGCCGGTCTCGGCATTTGCTTCGACTTCGATCACGTCGAGGCCGAGCGCCGTCATGATGTTCCGATAGGCCGGATATCCCGGCCGCGCGATGGCCACGCAATCGCCCGGATCGAAGAGGGCGAGAAAAGCGAGGTTGAAGCCCGCCGACGATCCGGTCGTTATCGCGATCCGCCGCGGGTCGAGCGCGATGCCATGCCGGCTGTGGTAGTGAGCGGCAATCGCCCGCTTCAAGGACAGCGTGCCGAGGGCATCCGTATAGCCTAGGCGTCCGTGCTCGAGCGCACGCCTCGCCGCCTCAAGTGCCGCCTTCGGAGCCGGGTGCGACGGCTGACCGACCGCCATCGAAATGACCGGGTGCCCGGCGTCGCGCCGCCGGGTGGCTTCGGCCAACACATCCATGGCGTGGAATGGCTCGACAGCGCTGCGTTTCGACATCTCTACCAATGGCGAGGTCCTCGCGAGTTCGTTGACACCAGACCCTTTGCCCCATCGCCTCCCGCTTCACAAGTATGCGACCGCCGCAATTCGGCCGATTTTGCCGTTTCGTTTCGCGCCGGCACGCCCTATGCTCGCAGCAAATCAGCGCAGGGTTACGGGTCGTTGTCTTTCAAACAGGCGCATCGACGCGGCAGTGCGAAAATCGACCACGAATAAGACGGAAAGACAACGAGGAAAGAATGACGCTCAAGATGAAGATGGCCGCCGCAGGAGCGCTGATCGCAATTGCTGCCGGGGTCGCCGTGCCCCAGTCCGCGGCCGCACTCGATGCGAAGCAAAAGGAAGAGTTCGGCGCCTTCATCAAGGAATACCTGCTCGCCAATCCCGAAATCATGCTGGAAGTCCAGGAAGCGCTTTCCGCCAAACAGCGCGCCAAACAGCAGGAAGCCGCCCAGGCGGCGATCGCCAACAATAAAGAGGCGATCTTCAACTCCTCCTATGACGTGGCGCTCGGCAATCCTGAGGGCGACGTCACCATCGTCGAATTCTTCGACTACAATTGCGGCTACTGCAAACGGGCGCTCTCCGACATGGATGAGATCCTCGCCAAGGACAAGAACGTCCGTTTCGTGCTGAAAGAGCTCCCGATCCTCGGTCCCGATTCGCTTGCCGCCCACAAGGTCAGCGCCGCGTTCCGCGCGATCGCTCCGGAAAAATATGGCGATTTCCATCGCGCCCTGCTCGGCGGCGAAGAGCGCGCAACGGAGGAGACTGCAATTGCCGTGGCCGCCAAACTCGGCGTAACGGAAGAACAATTGCGCGAGAAGATGGAAGACGCGCCCTATGACGCGGCTGTGCGCGAGGCCTATACGCTCGCCAACGATCTCGGCATCACAGGAACTCCCTCCTATGTCGTCGGCAACGAGGCTGTGTTCGGCGCCGTCGGCGTCACCGAGATCGCAACGAAGGTGAGCAACATGCGTGAGTGCGGGAAGACGATCTGCTGACCCCTCACGAGAGACCTCCGCGCCAAGGTGTCCTAAGGGGGCGCCTTCCCCGAGACCTCTGCGACTTGTGGACAAATCTCGGGAAAAGCCAGGGGGCTTTCCCTCACGATACCATCAGTCTATAGGTAACCCTCCATCATCGGACCGGAACCCCTTATGTCCTCGACGATTTTTGTGCTGAACGGCCCAAACCTGAATGCCCTCGGCAAGCGTGAGCCAGGCATCTATGGTGGCCAGACGCTGGCCGATATCGAGGCCATGTGCAAAGCGGAGGGGAAGCTGTTGGGCTTCGATGTCGACTTCCGGCAGTCGAACCATGAAGGCACACTGGTCGAGTGGCTGCACGAGGCCGGCGAGAAGGCCGCAGGCATCGCCATCAATCCGGCGGCTTACGGGCATACGTCGATCGCCATGCACGACGCGATCCGCGCTATCGCTGTTCCCGTGGTGGAACTGCATCTTTCCAACATTCATGCGCGCGAGGAATTTCGGCACAAGTCGATGATCGCGCCAGCCGTCAAGGGCGTCATCTGCGGTTTCGGCGCGCAGAGTTACATTCTGGCGCTGCATGCGCTAAAGAACCTGACGGAAAAGTCCAAATAAGAAGAACACGAGGCTCATATCCCATGGCTGACAAGAAACCGGGTATCGATCAGGCGCTGATCCGCGATCTCGCCAATATCCTTAAGGATACCGACCTGACCGAGATCGAAGTGGAACAGGACGATTTGCGCATCCGCGTTTCGCGGAATGGCACGCCTATCGCGATGTCCATGCCGGCGATGCCCGCCTACCAGGCGCCGGCCGCTGTCGCGGCGCAGCCTGCGCCTGCCGCCCCGGCCGCTGTCCAAGGCGGCCACAACGCCAAGAACGCCGTCACGGCCCCGATGGTCGGCACGGCCTATCTCGCGCCGGCTCCCGGCGCTCGTCCCTTCATCGAGGTCGGCGCAACGGTCAAGGAAGGCCAGACGATCCTGATCATCGAAGCGATGAAGACGATGAACCAGATCCCGGCGCCCCGTGCCGGCAAGGTGACCGAAATTCTCGTGCAGGACGCGGCCCCGGTCGAATATGGCGAACCCCTGATCGTGATCGAATAAGGCGCGCTGGCGATGATCTCGAAAATCCTCATTGCCAATCGCGGCGAGATCGCTCTGCGGGTGCTACGCGCCTGCAAGGAGCTTGGTATCGCCACCGTTGCCGTCCACTCGACGGCCGATAGCGACGCCATGCATGTGCGGCTCGCGGACGAGAGCGTCTGCATCGGCCCGCCGCCTTCGCGCGAAAGCTACCTGAACATCCATCAGATCGTTGCTGCCTGCGAGATCACCGGCGCGGACGCGGTGCATCCGGGCTACGGCTTCCTCTCGGAGAACGCCAAGTTCGCCGACATCCTCGATGCGCACGGTATCACTTTCATCGGCCCGACCGCCGAGCATATCCGCCTCATGGGCGACAAGATCACCGCCAAGAAGACGGCGGAAGAGCTCGGGATTCCGGTCGTTCCCGGTTCCGACGGCGAAGTGAAGCCCGAGAACGCCCTCAAGGTTGCGCGCGAGATCGGCTTTCCGGTCCTGATCAAGGCGACGGCGGGCGGCGGGGGCCGCGGCATGAAGGTCGCAAGGACCGAGGCCGACCTCGAGCACGCCGTCGCCACGGCGCGCTCCGAAGCGGCTGCGGCCTTCGGCAACGATGCGGTCTATATGGAGAAATTCCTCGGCAAGCCGCGCCACATCGAAATCCAGATCGTCGGTGATGGCGAAGGCAATGCCATCCATCTCGGCGAACGCGACTGCTCGCTGCAGCGCCGCCACCAGAAGGTCTGGGAAGAGGCAAACTCCCCGGCCCTCAACGTCGAGCAGCGCATGAAGATCGGCCAGATTTGCGCCGACGCGATGAAGAAGATGAAATATCGCGGCGCCGGCACGATCGAGTTCCTTTATGAAAACGGTGAGTTCTACTTCATCGAGATGAACACCCGCCTGCAGGTGGAACATCCGATCACTGAAGCGATCACCGGCATCGACCTCGTGCATGAGCAGATTCGCGTCGCCTCCGGCGCCGGCCTCTCGGTCACACAGGAAGACGTCGTCTTTTCTGGCCACGCCATCGAATGCCGCATCAATGCGGAGGATCCGCGTACATTCGTCCCCTCCCCGGGCACGATCACGCATTTCCATGCGCCGGGCGGGCTCGGCGTGCGCGTCGACAGCGGCGCCTATCAGGGCTACCGCATCCCGCCCTATTACGACAGCCTGATCGGCAAGCTGATTGTTCACGGGCGGACGCGCGTGGAATGCATGATGCGTTTGCGCCGTGTCCTGGACGAGTTCGTCATCGATGGCATCAAGACGACCTTGCCGCTTTTCCAGGACCTGATAAACAATCAGGATATCGCCAACGGCGACTACGACATCCATTGGCTGGAGCATCATCTGGCCGCAACGTCCGCCTAGGGTACGAGATTGAAAGGACCGCGCAGCAAACACCCGGAAATCACGCCGGACATGTTGTTGCGCGCCTATTCCATCGGCCTGTTTCCGATGGCCGACTCGGCCGACGACCCGGAACTCTTCTGGGTCGAGCCGGAGATCCGCGGCGTCATTCCGCTGGATCGCTTTCATGTCTCGCGCCGCCTCGCCAAGACAATTCGCAAACGCCCCTTCGACATTCGCTACGACACCGCCTTCGAAGCGGTGATCGAGGGATGCGCGCGGCCGGCACCCGACAGGCCGACGACCTGGATCAACGAGAAGATCCGCACGCTATACACGGCGTTGCACCGCATGGGCTACGCTCATAGCGTGGAGGCATGGGAAGGAAGCACACTCGTCGGCGGCCTCTACGGCGTCTCGCTCGGCGCAGCCTTCTTCGGCGAGAGCATGTTCTCGTTGCGCACCGACGCCTCCAAGATCTGTCTCGTCCATCTGGTCGAGCGGTTGAAAGCAAGGGGCTTCCAGCTCCTCGACACGCAATTTACGACCGAGCACCTGAAGTCGTTCGGCGCGATCGACGTGTCGAAGGCGGAATATGACGTGCTGCTTGCGCGAGCGATCGCTTCGCCGAATCTCGCCTTTTAGGACGATCCGCGAGCTGCAGCGACCTTTGTGCTCCCGAAAAGACGGGCGGCGCGGCAATCCGATTATTGCTTCGCTGCCGTATCCGGCGGCGGCACATCGGAGTTCGTCTTGCAGGACTGCAGCCAAACGTCATAGACGGGATGCTCGACGGCGTTGAGACCGGGACTATCGGCGAACATCCAGCCGGTAAAGATGCGGCGGATCTTGCGGTCGAGGGTGATCTCGTCAACTTCCACGAAAGTGGTCGTCTTCGGAGCCTCGGTCTCGTCGCGGCTGTAGCAGACACGCGGCGTCACCTGCAGAGCCCCGAACTGCACGGTCTCGCCGATATAGACGTCGAAGCTGGTGATGCGGCCGGTGATCTTGTCGATTCCGGAAAAGACCGCAACGGCGTTCGAAAGGCGGGTGGCCTGTGCCGGCTCGACGGTGGAGATCAGCGGTAGAGTGAGGAGAAGGGCAGCAACCGCATTCCGCGTCATCCGGCCTATCGAATTCCTCAGACAGAAACCTGCCATTACCACCAATCCCCGCGTGTTGCTATTTTTCCGGATGGGCTTCACGCGCTAAACCCGAAATGTGGCTGCGGCGTGATCGACCCCACAAGTAGAGATGCCAGTATGGGCGCGAACGAGCCGCCTCCTCATCCCGCCTCAGGAGCGCGGCGTCCAGGCGTCATAATCGCCCGTCACGCGGGGGCGCATGCCCGTTGCGGCGAGCGAGCCCTTCGGGCGATAGGCGTTGGGCGTACCGGTCGGATTCGGGCGATGCGGCTTCTGCCACTCGCGCGCAGTATATTTTTCGTCGGCGGGGGAAATGTCGGTGCGGTGATGCATCCAGCCGTGCCAGCCTGGCGGGATCGCCGACGCCTCGGCAGGGCCGTTGTAGATCACCCAGCGGCGCGTCCGGCCCTCCGAGTCCGTGCCGCCCTGATAATAAACGTTGCCGAACTCGTCTTCGCCGACGCGCTGGCCGTTGCGCCAGGTGTGAAAGCGCGTACCGATCGTCTGTCCGTTCCACCAGGTGAAAATCTGCAGCAGGAGCTTCTTCATAGACTTCGTCCCTTACCGGCCGTCGGGAGGCAGCCGGATTTCACATGTCGCCCCCGCTTATGCCGCGCCGCTTCCGCCATGTCCAGTGATTCCACCGTCATTTCACTTGCATCTTGAAGCCGAAATGGCTGCGCTCGAAACCGAGGCGTTCGTAGAAGCGATGCGCATCGATTCGAGCGATGTTCGAGGTAAGCCGCACCTTTGCCGCGCCCTTCTCACGCGCTTCGGCGATCGCGTGGCGAACCATGCGTTCGCCGATGCCGCGGCCGCGCATGTCCTCACGCGCCTGCACGGCTTCGATGATCAGGCTTGAGCTGCCGCGCCCGGGCAGCGAGGTGGAGATCGCCGTCTGGAAGGTGCCGACGATTTCCCCCGTAAGGCATGCAACGTAAAGCGCCTGGTGCGCTGAAGCCTCGATCTTCTCGAAGGCCGAGACGTAATCGTCGAAGGCTGCCGCATCTGTAGTATCACCGTGCCCGCCGAGGCGATCATTCGCAAATAGGGCGACGATCGCCGGCAAATCCTCGCGACTGGCCTTACGGATTTCGAGATCTGCCGTCATTTCGCACCCGGTGACGAATACGCAATTTCTCTGCATCAACCATCGGACCGCGACAGGACCATGACAATGCCGCGGATTGGCCGTGTCAGTGGAGAAGCTTCTCGAGAATGAGCGCGGGTATGCCGGATTGGTCGTCGCCGCAATTGGCCGTGCGCGCAACCTCCACAAACCCGTGCGCGCGGTAAAAGGCGAGCGCGTGGAGGTTCTGCGGCTCGACTTCGAGCCGCATGCGCTCCGCGTCCGGGAAGCAGCTTTCGAGCTCGGCGAACATGTCGCGGCCGATCCCGTGACGTTGATATCTCGGCAGCACATAGAGCTGATGGAGGACGACGGTCTTTTCGAGCTTGTCCGACATGGCCGCGTAGGCCATGCCGGCTATCTCGCGGCCATTGTCCGCGACGACGAATTCCGAGTTCTTGCGCTGCAGCCGGGCGCGCAAGGCATCGACGGAATGCCACTTCGCGGTCAGCTCGTTCACCTTGTCGGCACCATAGAAGCTATCGTAGCTCGCGTGCCACGTCTCGGCCAGCAGGGCACTGACCTTCTCAAGATCGCGCTCGCTTGCCGTCCGGACGAAGAACATCGTCACTCCTCGATGCCGAGCTTGGATTTGACGAGAGCCTGGACGGCCTGCGGGTTCGCCTTGCCGCCGGTCGCTTTCATCACCTGCCCGACGAACCAGCCGGCGAGCGACGGCTTGGCCTTCGCCTTTTCCACCTGATCGGGGTTGGCGGCGATGATTTCGTCGACCGCCTTCTCGATCGCACCGGTGTCGGTGACCTGCTTCATGCCGCGGCTCTCGACGATTTCCGCCGGATCGCCGCCCTCGTTCCAAAGGATTTCGAAGAGGTCCTTGGCGATCTTGCCGGAAATGGTGCCATCCTTGATGAGATCGATAATGCCGCCAAGCTGAGCCGGAGAGACCGGGGTCTCTTCAATGGTCTTGCCGGCCTTGTTCAAAGCACCGAGCAGGTCGTTGATCACCCAGTTGGCAGCCGTCTTGCCATCGCGCCCCGCCGCCACCGCCTCGAAATAGTCGGCGATCGCCTTTTCCGAGACGAGAACGGAGGCGTCATAAACGGACAGCCCGAGATCGCGGACGAAGCGTTCCTTTTTATCGTCCGGCAATTCCGGCAGATCCGCCTTCAATGATTCCACGAAAGCATCGTCGAATTCGAGCGGCAGGAGATCCGGATCGGGGAAGTAGCGGTAGTCGTGTGCTTCCTCCTTCGAACGCATGGAGCGCGTCTCGCCCTTGTTCGGGTCGAAGAGGCGGGTCTCCTGGTCGATGATGCCGCCGTCCTCCAGAATGCCGACCTGGCGACGGGCTTCATATTCGATCGCCTGGCCGACGAAGCGGATCGAGTTGACGTTCTTGATCTCGCAGCGCGTGCCGAAGGGCTCGCCCGGACGGCGCACCGAGACGTTGACGTCGGCGCGCATCGAGCCTTCGTCCATGTTGCCGTCGCAGGTGCCGAGATAGCGCAGGATGGAGCGCAGCTTGGTGAGATAGGCCTTGGCTTCGTCCGAGGAGCGCAGGTCCGGCTTGGACACGATCTCCATCAGCGCCACGCCCGAGCGGTTGAGATCGACGAAGGACATGGAGGGATGCTGGTCGTGCATCGACTTGCCGGCGTCCTGCTCCAGATGCAGGCGCTCGATGCCGATCTCGACATCCTCGAACTGGCCTTGGCGATCCGGACCGATCGAAATAGTGATCGTGCCCTCGCCTACGATCGGGTTCTTGTACTGCGAGATCTGGTAGCCCTGCGGCAGGTCCGGGTAGAAATAGTTCTTGCGGTCGAAGATCGAGCGTTTGTTGATCCTGGCCTTGAGGCCGAGACCAGTGCGCACAGCCTGCTTGACGCATTCCTCATTGATGACCGGCAGCATCCCAGGCATCGCCGCATCGACCAGCGAGACATTGGCGTTCGGCTCGTTGCCGAACTCGGTCGACGCCCCGGAGAACAGCTTCGAGTTGCTCAGCACCTGGGCATGGACCTCCATGCCGATGATGACCTCCCAGTCGCCGGTGGCGCCGGGAATGAAGCGTTTCGGGTCGGGGGTGCGGACGTCAACGATGCTCATCTCATGCTCTTCTTTGAAGCCTGAATTCGTGGTTTCTCGGTAGAGCAATTGATCCCTAGGTGCAAGGCTTGTGAGGCGCGCCGCATGTCGTACGCCGACGGCTTGGGCTCGCCATCACCCCCGCCTTTGCAACCTTGACGTTTGCGCAATGATTTCCTAGGAATTTCACCGTCCGCTAGGAGTTTTTATGTTCCGTCAGCTTGAGTCCCGGTAAGGGCCCCTGCCCGCATTCTCGCAGAATCGCGCGCACGGGCCGGAAACGTTGAACCCCGCTCTTCTCCTCGAAGAACGGAACGTTTTCCTGCGTTCTAACGAACGCCATTCCGGAACACTCAAAACGATGGACATTTCACGCGCCGAGCAGCGCATCCTTCATCATTTGGCCCAGGGCGGCCGCATCGAAATCAGCCGCGACGGCAAGGCGATTGCCGAAATCCGCTGTTTCACACGGGACGGCTGGGTCTATCCCGGCATCGATCTGGAGCTCTTCCGCAAGCTGAAGCGCAAGCGGGCTATCAGATCGTCGGGCGGCAAACCTTACCGGATCACGGAGCGCGGCCTCTATCTGGTCCGCTCGGAGCTCGACAACCGCTAAGCGGCGGGCGAGCGTCACTGACAATCCGCGGTACCGGAGATGTGAAATATCTCCGGTATCGCCGTTACGCAAAGCAACTTCTATGCGGGGTCTAAAGCTCGTCTGCCGCATCCTCGAGCGCGAGCCGCTTGGCAAGACCAATGAATTCGACGTCGCGATCAAGCTTCTGCGAATAGGCGGTCGAGAGCCAGCTCACCTGATAGCCGGCGCGCTGAAAGAAGGCGACTGCGGACGCGTTCTGCGCATGCGTTTTCGCACTTGCGACATCAAAGCCGTCGATCGCTATTTGTTTCTCGACTTCCGCAAGCAATGCTGCGCCGAAGCCTCTGCCCTGCGCCACGGGGTCGATCCACAAGTCTGAGATCGTGTCGTCGAGACCTTCGCGAGCCGCCCAGCCGCAGATACGGCGGTCGTCTTCGATCAACAGGACAGAAAGCCAGTGCCCTACGAGGAAATCGCCGAAGGCGCGCTCGGCGGGTCCGCGCATGCTTCCGACGTCACCTATCCCGGCGATCGCCTTTTCCCATGCCCTAAGCCCTATCTCGACAAGTAGACAGGCCTCGTTTTGACGAGCGTGGCGAATGACGACCATGAAGCGGAACCCCTCTCCGCTCCACTACAGCATTTATCTCACTTCTTGACCACAGCCGCGCGTCGGCAGCTCCGGATGCCGTCTCACCACCACTTGGACGGCGTGAAGCGGCCGGCCGCCTGCTCAATGACATGGGCCGTCTTGAACAGCGTTTCCTCGTCGAACGGCTTGCCGATCAATTGCAGGCCGAGCGGCAAGCCCTTGTGATCGAGCCCGCCTGGTACGGCGATTCCCGGAAGTCCGGCCATGTTCACGGTCACGGTGAAGATGTCGTTCAGATACATCTTGACCGGATCGGAAGCGAGGTCCTCATCGGCGATGCCGAAGGCCGACGACGGCGTTGCCGGGGTCAGGATCGCATCGACACCCGCCTGGAAAGCGAGCTCGAAGTCGCGCTTGATCAAGGTGCGGACCTTTTGGGCGCGCAGGTAGTAGGCATCGTAATAGCCGGCGGAAAGCACATACGTGCCGATCATGATGCGGCGCTTGACCTCCTGCCCGAAGCCGGCGGCGCGCGTCTTCTCATACATGTCGATGATGTCCTTACCGTCGACGCGCAGACCGTAGCGCACCCCGTCATAGCGCGCGAGATTGGAAGATGCTTCGGCCGGCGCGACGATGTAATAGGCCGGCAGCGCGTATTTCGTATGCGGCAGCGAGATGTCGACGATTTCGGCGCCAGCGTCCTTGAGCCAGGCGACGCCCTGCTGCCAGAGCGCCTCGATCTCTTCCGGCATGCCGTCGACGCGGTACTCTTTCGGAATGCCGATCCTCATGCCCTTGATCGACTGACCGATAGCCGCTTCGTAATCCGGAACCGGCAGGTCGACGGAGGTCGTGTCCTTGGGATCGACGCTCGCCATCGACTTCAGGAGGATTGCCGCGTCGCGTACGTCACGCGCGATCGGGCCAGCCTGGTCGAGCGAGGAAGCGAAGGCGACGATGCCCCAGCGCGAGCAGCGGCCATAGGTCGGCTTGATGCCTACGGTGCCGGTGAAGGCTGCGGGCTGGCGGATCGAGCCGCCGGTGTCGGTGGCCGTGGCGCCGGCGCAGAGATGAGCCGCGACCGCGGCCGCTGAGCCGCCGGAAGAGCCGCCCGGCACGAGGTCAAGGTTCGAACCCTTGGCGCGCCACGGGTTCTTGACCGGACCGTAGTAGGACGTCTCGTTGGAGGAGCCCATGGCGAACTCGTCCATGTTGAGCTTGCCGAGCATGACGGCACCGTCATTCCAGAGATTCTGGGTGACGGTCGACTCATAGCGCGGCTTGAAGCCATCGAGGATGTGGCTGCAAGCCTGCGTATGGATGCCTTCCGTTCCGAAGAGATCCTTGATGCCGAGCGGAATGCCCTCGAGCGGACCGGCATTGCCGGCCGTGATGCGGGCATCGGAGGCCTTCGCCATCTCACGCGCCTTTTCGGGCGTGACGGCGACGTAGGCATTGATCATCTCGTTGGCTGCCTCGATCGCGGACAGATAGGCATCGGTCAGTTCAACCGCGGTAATTTCCTTGGCGGCAAGCTTCGTGCGGGCTTCGGCGATCGTGAGGCTCGTGAGGTCGGTCATGGTGCAATCGGACTTTCGCAAATCAGGGCGTCGGAAACGGGAAGGCGACTTGTTACTCGACCACCTTCGGGACGAGGAAGAAGTTGCGGTCCGAATTCGGCGCGTTGGCGACGATGTCGCTTGCCTTGTCGCCGTCGGCGACAATGTCTTCCCGCTTCTTCATCTTCATCGGCGTCACCGATGTCATCGGTTCGACACCATCGACATTCACTTGGGAGAGTTGCTCGACGAAGCCCAAGATGCCGTTGAGCTCACCCATCATCCGCTGCGCCTCCTCTTCGCTGACAGCGATGCGGGCAAGACGCGCGACGCGCTTCACGGTGGCTAGGTCTACGGACATGGTCGTCTCCGGTATCTCAAAGTTTCCCCCGCTATAAAGACGAGTTGCACAACGTGCAACTCGCGAATATCGCCGACCCTCTTCTGCACCCGGCCGCCGCTCCAGCTTAGAGCGTGACGGCGCCTCCGACTTCGGGCGTCGCGACGAGCGTCGAGGCGCCGTCCATGCCGACAACGAAGGTTTCAGGCGTCTGGTCGATGATCGGGAAGGATCCGTAGTGGCAAGGAATCGCGGTGTTGAATTGGAAATAACGCTGGCAGGCAAGAGCCGCCACGGCACCGCCCATGGTAAAACGGTCGCCGATCGGCACAATGCCGATAACCGGCTCGTGTAGTTCCTGGACGAGCGCCATGTCGGAGAAGATATCCGTGTCGCCCATGTGATAAAGCGTCGGCTCGTCGTCAAAATGGAGGACGAGGCCGTTGGCGTTGCCGAGCGAGTGGGAAACGCCGTCTTCAGTGATCTGGGCCGACGAATGCAGCGCGTTGACGAAAGTGGCGGAGAAGCTGCCGAGTTGGATCGTTCCGCCCGTATTGCCGGGCTCCAGCTTGGACACGCCCTGTCGGCCGAGCCACATGCAGAGGTCGAAGTTGGCAAGAACCGTTGCACCTGTTTCTTTGGCGATCGCCACCGTGTCGCCGACGTGATCGCCGTGACCGTGCGTGAGAAGGATGTGCGTGAGCCCGGCGGCGGCTGCCTTGCGGTCGCTCTCCTGGAACGCCGGGTTGCCGGTGAAGAACGGGTCAATCAGGATTTTCGCCTTTGCGGTCTCGATATGGAAGGCGGAGTGGCCGAGCCATTTGATTTTCATGACGTTCTCCTTCAAATCACGATCCGTCCGACAGAGCCATAGCACAATCGTGATCGATTTATCTCTCGGACAAGCATATGGATCAGACCGGCAAAGTGGAAAGATCGAATCGGCAATACTATGGCAATTCTCACCATCGAAGAACTCGCGGAGCGGCTGCCGCCCTACCAGGCGATCGCCGGGCTGGATCTCGGCACGAAAACAATCGGCCTCTCCGTTTCCGATCTCGGGCGGCGCTTCGCGACACCGCGAGACGTGATCCGGCGCGTCAAGTTCAGCATCGATGCCGAGGCGCTGTTGTCGGTCGCTGCAAAGGAGAAGATCGCGGCCTTCGTCATCGGTCTGCCCGTCAACATGGATGGGACCGAGGGTCCGCGCTGCCAGGCGACTCGGGCCTTCGTGCGCAATATGGGCGAGAAGACGGATATTCCCTTCGTGCTCTGGGACGAGCGGCTTTCGACGGTTGCTGCCGAGCGGGCGCTGATCGAAATGGATGTGTCGCGCAAGAAGCGGGCCGAGCGCATCGACTCGGCCGCCGCCTCCTTCATCCTTCAGGGAGCGCTCGACAGATTGGCCTCGCTCGCGAGGGACGGCGCCTCCGATGATTGAGGCGCGCCGAAACGGCGCCGGCACCAGGCCGCGATCAGCCGCCAATTCCTAAGCGCGACGAGGCCGAAAACGATCAGGGTATCGACGACCATCGCCCGGGCGACGAGCGGCGGAATGGTCTCCGGCGGAATACCGAGGATATGCCCGTATATGCGAAAGACGAGGTCATGCGCTTCGCGGGTCAGCATGAAGATGCCGAAGCTCATGTCATAATAGGAGAGCCCGTACCAACCGCTGAGCAGCATCACCGGGCCACCCCAGAAGATCAGCAGCCACTTCATAGAGCTCCCCTCTCCGCACGCTGTCCCCGGACGAACGGATAGATTGCCCGGTCGAGCAGAGCGAAAGCGGTCAGCGCGACCGCCAGCGTCGCTATGTCGAGCGCCAGTCCGGCGAAAAACATCATCATGATGATCAGCAAGCCAGCTTTCACCGAACCGCTCCGTTCCGGATTTCATTGATTGCACGGCCAGTATCTCCACCTCCAGGGGGCCGGCGCAACGTAAACCATTTGTTAAGGTTAACATTCACAGTCGGGAATCGGCTTGCCGCCCGCGGTCCATCGCTCTATGCGTGGAACCTCCGTCTGCCTGGGTCCGCCATGACCGTCGTTTTCGAAAGCATCCTGCCTGTCTTCCTACTCGTGATTCTCGGTGTTGCGCTTCGACGGACGACACTCGTGGACCAGGGGCTTTGGATCGGCCTCGAACAATTCGGCTATTACCTCCTCTTTCCCGCGCTTCTCTTCTCGACTTTGGCGAAGGCGGATTTCACCGGCATGAAAGCCGACGCGACGGCGATTGCGACGATCGGCAGCGTGACGCTGATGTCGGCCGCACTGCTTTCGAGCTGGCCCCTGCTGCGTGGCAGCGGCGTTTCCGGTGCTACCTTCACGTCGATCTTCCAGACTGCAACGCGGTGGAACGCCTTCATAGCGCTCGCAGTCGCACAAAAGCTCTATGGGGCGATCGGCCTCAGCCTGACGGCGCTGGTGATGACGCTGATCATCATCCCGATCAATTTTTACAATGTCGCCGTTCTGGTCTGGTTCGGTGGCGGCAGCCGCGGCGTCGGTTTCTTTTTTCTGAAGATCGCCACCAATCCCCTGATCATCTCGTCGGCGGTTGGAATACTGTTCAACCTGACCGGCCTCCAGCTTTATGCGCCGGTGATGACGGCGATCGATATGTTGGCGACCGCCTCGCTCAGCCTGGGGCTGATCATGGTCGGCGCCGGCCTCAAGATCGCTGACGCGCTGAAGCCGAGCATGCCCGCGCTTCTCGCGGTCGCGCTCAAGCTGCTCGTCATGCCGATGTTCATGGTAGGCGGCAGTGCGCTCCTCGGCATCCGGGGAGATGCCCTGCTCGTCATCGCGGTCGGCGCGGCTGTACCGACGGCCATGAACGGCTATCTGCTGGCCAAGCAGATGGGAGGCGATGCGGAACTTTACGCTTCCGTCGCAACGATCCAGACGGGGGTCTCGTTCTTCACGATACCGCTCGTGCTCTTCGTTACCGGTTACGTGGCTGCCGGGTAGAGCAGATCGAGGATGTAGGCCGAATCGAAGCGCGAATCGAGCATGCCATAGGTGGAGCGCCAGCCGGCGGCAAGTCGCGATTCGAGGAACGCGTCGGCGATACGCCCTGCACCGAGCCGGTAAAGCTCCGCCGCCGCCGCGGCGAGCGCGAGCTGTTCGACGAGCATGCGAGCGGCCCCCTCGTCGCGCTCGCAGAGCGACATGGCGGCACGCAGAACGTCAATCGTCTTGGCTCCGGCGGGGCCGAGGTCGCGGCCGATGGTGGCGAAGAGCTGTTCGAACAATTCCTTGCGCCGCCCAAGCACCCGCAACACATCCAAGGCCATCACATTGCCGGAGCCTTCCCAGATCGCATTAACCGGCGCTTCGCGGTAATGACGGGCGAGCGCCCGCTCTTCCACATAGCCGTTGCCGCCAAGGCACTCCATCGCCTCGTAGATGAGCGCGGGGGCGATCTTGCAGCACCAATATTTCGCAACCGGCGTCATGATCCGCGCGTAGGCGGCATCGGCGGCGCTGCTATGGGCATTATCGAAGGCCTCGGCGAGGCGGAATGAGAGCGCGCTCGCGGCGGCGACATCCAACGCCATGTCGGCAAGAACCCGCGTCATCATCGGCTGGCTGACAAGCGTCTTGCCGAAGACCTTGCGGCCGCGGGTATGGTGCACGGCTTCGGCGAGCGAGGCACGCATCATGCCGGCAGAGGCCAGCGCACAGTCGAGCCGTGTCAATGTCACCATGTCGAGGATCGTGCGGATACCGGCGTCCGGCGCTCCGAGCAGGAAACCGAAGGTGTCCGAGAACTCAACCTCCGATGACGCGTTCGAACGGTTGCCGAGCTTGTCTTTCAAGCGCTGGAAGCGCAGGCCATTGGCGCCGCCGTCCTCGAGCAGCCGCGGCACCAGGAAACAGCCGAGTCCTTCCCGGGTTTGCGCCAGCATGACGAAGGCATCGCTCATCGGGGCTGACATGAACCATTTGTGCCCGTTGAGGCGATAGATGCCCTCGCCCACGCGCTCGGCGGTCGAGGTGTTGGCACGCACATCGGTGCCACCCTGCTTCTCCGTCATGCCCATGCCGATCGTGACCGCGGACTTCTGCATCCACGGTCGGTTCGACGAATCGTACTTGCGCGACAGGACCTTTGGCGCCCATTCCTTCTGGACGGCGGGCGAGGCCGTGATTGCGGCGACCGAAGCGCTGGTCATCGTCAACGGGCAGAGATGCCCGCATTCAAGCTGTGCGGTCAAATAGAAGCGGATCGCCCTCACCTTGTGCGAACGGCCGCGCTCGTCCGGCAGATTCTCCCAGGCGGAAGAATGCAACCCCGTCGTCATCGACCGGCGCATCAGCGCATGCCAGGCCGGGTGGAACTCGACCACGTCGAGACGTTCGCCGCGCGGGCCGTGCGTCTTCAGTTTCGGCGCGCCCTCGTTTGCCATGCGCGCCAGTTCCTGCGCCTCCGGCGACGTTGCGTAACGGCCGAGCGCGTCGAATTCATCGCGCAGCGTCTTCGGCATAGCCGAGGTGATGTCAACCACCAGGGGATCGGAACGATAGGCGTTGATACCGGACCAGGGCTTGGGCTGGTTCAGTTCGGCAAGTTTCTGTTCGGTCCGGTTCATCTGATTCATAGGCCGGTTCTAGCGCAAGTTTCGCAGGGGCGAAACAGGCACCCGGGTGCCGCACAAGTTTTCTTCGGAAGGGCGGCACGCGGCCGACCGCGCCACTTGCCGCGCCCCTGGCCACGTTCTATAGAGCGGGCCAAATTCCAGAGTGCAAGGGCGGCTCATGATCACTTTCCCGCATCGCCACCTGCTCGGCATCAAGGGGCTGACGGAACAGGATATCACGCTCCTGCTCGATCGCGCCGACGAGGCCGTCAAAATCTCCCGCCAGAGGGAGAAGAAAACCTCTTCGCTCCGCGGCCTGACGCAGATCAATCTCTTCTTCGAAGCCTCGACCCGGACACAGTCTTCCTTCGAACTGGCGGGCAAGCGTCTCGGTGCCGACGTCATGAACATGTCCGTCGGCAACTCCTCGGTGAAGAAGGGCGAGACGCTGATCGACACGGCGATGACCTTGAACGCCATGCATCCGGACGTGCTCGTCGTACGCCACTCCTCTGCGGGCGCCGCCGCACTGCTCGCGCAGAAAGTCTCCTGCTCGGTTGTCAACGCCGGCGACGGCCAGCACGAGCATCCGACGCAGGCGCTGCTCGACGCGCTGACGATCCGCCGGGCCAAGCGAAAGCTCTCGCGGATCATCGTGGCGATCTGTGGCGACGTCCTGCATTCGCGCGTCGCACGCTCCAACATCCTGCTCCTCAATCAGATGGGCGCGCGCGTCCGTGTCGTTGCGCCGACGACGCTGCTTCCGGCCGGCATCGAGCAGATGGGCGTCGAGGTCTACCACTCGATGGCCGAGGGCCTGAAAGACGCCGATGTGGTGATGATGTTGAGATTGCAGCGCGAGCGCATGGCCGGCTCCTTCGTGCCGTCGGTGCGCGAATACTTCCACTACTACGGCCTGGACGCCGAAAAGCTGAAGTTCGCTAAGGACGATGCGCTCGTCATGCACCCGGGCCCGATGAATCGCGGCGTCGAGATCGCCTCCGAAATCGCCGACGGACCGCAGAGCGTGATCGAACAGCAAGTGGAGATGGGAGTTGCCGTGCGCATGGCCGTGATGGAGACGCTTCTTCTCTCACAGAACCAGGGCCCGCGCCTATGACCAGACCTCTCGTTCTGCAAAACCTGCGCATCGTCGATCCTTCGCGAAATCTCGACGAAACCGGCACAATCATCGTCGGCAGCGACGGCCGGATCATTGCGGCCGGGAAGGACGCCCAGAACCAGGGGGCGCCATCGGGTGCCTTTATCAAGGACTGCGCGGGGCTCGTCGCCGTACCTGGCCTCGTCGATGCGCGCGTCTTCGTCGGCGAGCCGGGCACCGAATATCGTGAGACGATCGAGTCGGCCGCCCGCGCTGCGGCGAGCGGCGGCGTCACCTCCTTCATCGCCATGCCCGACACCGATCCGGTGATCGATGAAATCGCCCTCGTGGAATTCGTGCAGAAGACCGCGCGCGACAAAGCGCTCGTCAACGTCCTTCCGGCGGCGGCGCTCACCAAGGGCTTGCTCGGCGAAGAGATGACCGAGCTCGGCTTGCTTCGCCATGCAGGCGCCGTCTGCTTCACCAATGGCCGGCAGCCGGTCCACGACACCTTGGTCCTTCGTCGCGCGATGACTTACGCGCGCGATTTCGGCGCGGTCGTCGCGCTTGAAACACGCGACAAATATCTCGGCGGCAATGGCGTCATGAATGAAGGGCTGCTCGCAAGCTGGCTCGGCCTGCCCGGGATTCCCCGCGAGGCGGAGATCATCCCGCTCGAGCGCGACCTTCGCATCGCTGCACTGACTCGGGCCGCCTATCATGCGGCCGAAATCTCCGTCCCCGAATCGGCCGAGGCCGTGCGCGCAGCACGGGAGCGCGGCGCGAACGTCACCTGCGGCATTTCGATCAATCACCTGACGCTGAACGAAAACGACATCGGCGAGTACAGGACCTTCTTCAAGCTCTCGCCTCCCTTGCGCGGTGAAGACGACCGAGTCGCGATGGTCCGGGCGCTTGCCGAGGGCACGATCGACATCATCGTTTCCTCGCATGATCCGCAGGGTGCCGATACCAAGCGCCTCCCCTTTGCCGACGCGGCGGACGGTGCAATCGGCCTCGAAACCCTCGCGGCGGCCGCCCTTCGGCTCTACCACAGCGGCGAGGTCCCGCTGATGCGGCTGATCGATGCGCTGTCGACACGGCCCGCCTCCATATTCGGTCTGGACGCGGGAACCCTGAAACCCGGCGCGAAAGCGGACATCACCATCCTCGACCTCGACGAACCCTGGGTTCTCTACGAGAAGGCGTTGGTTTCGCGCTCAAAGAACACACCCTTCGAAAATGCGCGCTTTACCGGTCGGGTCGTGCAGACCTATGTTGCGGGCAAGCTCGTGCACTCACTGTAAGCGGAAAGCGTTTGGGCGGGGGGGAAGAACCGGTGGACATGTTTTCCTGGCAGGCGGGGCTGCCGACAACACTTCTGAGCCTTGCGTTCGGCTATCTCCTGGGCTCGATCCCATTCGGTCTCATCCTTACACGCATGGCGGGGCTCGGCGATGTCCGCAAGATCGGCTCGGGCAATATCGGCGCGACGAACGTGCTCAGAACGGGCAACAAGAAGCTCGCCGCCGCCACACTGCTGCTCGACGCCCTCAAGGGCACGGCGGCAGCCGCCATCGCCTCCCGCTGGGGTGTTGAAGCCGGCATCGCCGCAGGGCTTGCGGCCTTTCTCGGGCATCTCTATCCGGTCTGGCTTTCCTTCAAAGGCGGAAAAGGCGTCGCGACCTATATCGGCGTGTTGCTCGCGCTCGCGCCCGTCATGGTACTGGTCTTCGCCGCGATCTGGCTCGCCTTGGCGCGAATCACGCGCTACTCCTCGCTGTCGGCTCTTGTTGCGACCGCTGTCGTCCCGATTGCGCTTTATGCGGCGGGATACGGAAAAGTGGCCATAGCCTTTGCCATCATGACGGTCATCACCTGGATCAAGCACCGCGCCAATATCCAACGGCTCTTGAACGGCACTGAAAGCCGGATCGGAGAAAAGGGTTAATGCTGAGCGGCAGCGTGCGACGAAGCGGGATTGCGCTGACGGAACGGCAGAAAATCGCCTGGCTGCGGCTGATCCGCAGCGACAATGTCGGGCCCGCCACATTCCGGGATCTCATCAATCACTTCGGCACGGCGGAAGCCGCGCTCGATGCCCTGCCGGAGCTTTCCCGGCGCGGCGGATCGGACCGCTCGGTTCGCATCGCGACGGCAGACGATGCCGAGCGCGAGCTCGAAATGGCGCACCGGTTCGGGGCCGTCTTCGTCGGCATCGGCGAGCCCGACTATCCGCCGGCGCTGAGGGAAATCGACGGCGCTCCTCCGCTTCTCGCCATGAAGGGCAACCTCAAGTCGCCGCCCGTCTCTCGCTTGGCGTCGTCGGCTCCAGAAACGCCTCGGTGAGCGGCGCTAAATTCGCCGCCATGATCGCCCGCGACGCGGGTGCTGCTGGCTATGTCATCACCTCCGGCCTTGCTCGCGGCATCGACACCGCGGCCCATCGGGCGAGCCTGCACACCGGCACGATCGCGGCGCTGGCGGGCGGCCTCGACAGGCCCTATCCGCCGGAGAATGTCGGATTGTTGCAGGAGATCGTCTCCGGCGAAGGATTGGCCATCAGCGAGATGCCGTTCGGCTGGGAGCCACGTGCACGCGATTTTCCTCGGCGAAACCGGCTTATCGCCGGGGTCAGCCTGGGCGTTGCCGTCGTCGAGGCGGCCAACCGCTCGGGGTCGCTGATCACGTCCCGCTACGCCGCCGATTTCGGCCGGTTGGTTTTCGCCGTTCCCGGCTCGCCGCTCGACCCGCGCTGCCATGGCACGAACAACCTCTTGAAACAGGGCGCGATCGTCACGACCTCTCCGGCCGATGTCGTCGAGGCATTGGCGCCTCTCAGCCGGGATGACCTCTTCACGCGTTCGAGCAGCAATTTGGACGTCAAGGAGCCGGCGGTCGAGACTACGCAGCCGACGCCAAGGGCCCCGGACGACAGCGATCGCTCGTTGATCGTCGAAGCGCTCGGGCCCACGCCGGTCGACATAGACGATGTCATCCGCCACACCGGGCTCTCCGCGTCAGCCGTCCATCTCGTACTGGTCGAGCTGGACCTCGCCGGTCAGCTCTGCCGCCACGGGGCCAATCTCGTATCCCTCGTCCCGGTGGATTGAGGTTTGTTGCGGGCATCGTCGATCCCTCGCAAACCGCCCGAGAAACGACCAACGGTTGAGGCAACTCGAATGTTGCCGTGTGGTTGCGCTCGATAGCGATATCGCTATTTTCGATGAAACCCCTTGACCGCGCCCGAATCCCTGTCCATGTCGTGCGTCGATAATGGGCACGCAGGACTTGCGCTTTGCCGGAACAGATTGTCTCAGAGTATGACGATGAATGTTGTAGTGGTGGAATCGCCTTCCAAGGCCAAGACGATTAACAAGTATCTCGGCCCCGGCTACAAGGTGCTTGCTTCGTTCGGCCACGTGCGGGATCTGCCTGCCAAGGACGGGTCGGTTCGCCCCGACGAAGACTTCGAGATGTCATGGGAAGTCGACGGCGCCTCAGCAAAACGGATGAAGGACATTGCCGACGCGGTGAAATCGTCCGACGGATTGATCCTCGCGACTGACCCGGATCGCGAAGGTGAGGCAATCTCCTGGCACGTGCTGGACCTTCTCAAGAAGAAGAAGGTCATCGGCGACAAGCCGGTCAAGCGCGTCGTCTTCAACGCGATCACCAAAAAGGCTGTGCTCGACGCTATGGCGGAGCCGCGGGACATCGACGCCTCGCTGGTGGACGCCTATCTCGCCCGCCGTGCGCTCGACTATCTCGTCGGCTTCAACTTGTCGCCCGTTCTCTGGCGCAAGCTGCCGGGCGCGCGCTCGGCCGGCCGCGTGCAATCGGTGGCACTGCGTCTCGTCTGCGATCGCGAGGCGGAAATCGAGCGGTTCGTCTCCGAAGAATACTGGAACATCTCGGCGCTCCTGAAGACGCCGCGCGGCGACGAGTTCGAAGCGCGGCTCGTTTCGGCCGACGGCAAACGGCTGCAGCCGAAAGCGATCGGCAATGCAGACGAAGCCAACCGGCTGAGGGCCCTGCTCGACGGCGCGAGCTACGTGGTCGAAAGCGTCGAGGCCAAGCCGGTCAAGCGCAATCCCTCCCCGCCTTTCACCACCTCGACGCTGCAGCAGGCCGCGTCCTCGAAGCTCGGCTTCTCGGCGACACGCACGATGCAGGTGGCGCAGAAGCTCTACGAAGGCGTCGATGTGGGCGGCGAAACCGTCGGTCTCATAACCTATATGCGTACCGACGGCGTGCAGATGGCGCCGGAAGCGATCGACGCCGCTCGCCGGGCGATCGGCAGCCAGTTCGGCGAACGCTACCTGCCGGAAAAGCCACGCTTCTATTCCACCAAGGCGAAGAACGCCCAGGAAGCGCACGAAGCGATCCGCCCGACGGATTTCAACCGCACGCCCGACCAGGTCCGCCGCTTCCTCGACGGCGACATGCTGAAGCTCTACGACCTCGTCTGGAAGCGCGGCATCGCCAGCCAGATGGCGTCTGCCGAAATCGAGCGGACAACCGCCGAGATCCTGGCCGACAACGGCGGCAAGAAGGCGGGCCTCCGGGCGACCGGTTCGGTTATCCGCTTCGACGGCTTTATCGCCGCCTACACCGACGCGAAGGAAGACGGCGAGCAGGCGGATGACGAGGACGGCGGCCGCCTGCCGGAGATCAATGCGCGCGAAAATCTCGCGAAGCAGAAGATCAACGCCACCCAACACTTCACCGAGCCGCCGCCGCGCTATTCGGAAGCGACGCTCATCAAGAAGATGGAAGAACTCGGCATCGGCCGGCCCTCGACCTATGCGGCGACGGTCAGCACGCTCATCGATCGCGATTATGTAGCGATCGACAAGCGCAAACTGGTACCGCAGGCCAAGGGTCGGCTGGTGACGGCGTTCCTCGAGAGCTTCTTCACCCGCTATGTCGAGTACGGTTTCACCGCATCGCTCGAGGAGAAGCTCGACCAGATTTCCGCCGGCGAGCTCAATTGGAAGGACGTGCTGCGAGAATTCTGGAGGGACTTCTTCTCCCAGATCGAGGACACGAAGGAACTGCGCGTCACCAACGTGCTCGATGCGCTGAACGAAGAACTGGCCCCACTCGTCTTCCCGAAACGCGAGGATGGCGGCGACCCGCGTATCTGCCAGGTCTGCGGTACCGGCAAGCTCTCGCTGAAGCTCGGCAAATACGGCGCCTTCGTCGGTTGCTCCAACTATCCGGAGTGCAACTACACCCGCCAGCTTTCGTCCGAGAACAACGGCGATGCGGAGGCGGCCGTATCCAACGAACCGCAGAGTCTCGGCAAGGATCCGCACACCGGCGAGGAAATCACCTTGCGCAGCGGCCGCTTCGGTCCTTACGTCCAACGCGGCGACGGCAAGGACGCCAAGCGTGCCAGCCTGCCGAAGGGCTGGACACCGGCGACGATCGATCACGAAAAGGCCGTCGCCCTTCTCTCGCTGCCGCGCGACATCGGCAAGCACCCGGAAACAGGCAAGATGATCTCCACCGGCATCGGGCGCTATGGGCCGTTCGTGCTGCATGACGGCACCTACGCCAATCTCGATTCGGTCGAGGACGTCTTCTCGATCGGGCTTAACCGCGCAATTTCGGTGCTAGCGGACAAGCAGTCCAAGGGCGCAAGCGGCGCACGCGGGCGTACCGCTGCCGCATCCCTGAAGGAACTCGGGGAACATCCCGAGGGCGGCGCGATTACTGTTCGCGACGGCCGCTTCGGCCCCTATGTCAATTGGGGCAAGGTCAATGCCACGCTGCCCAAGGGCAAGGACCCGCAATCCATCACGGTCGAGGAGGCGCTTGCGCTTATCGCCGAGCGCGCAGCGAAGGGCGGCGCGACAAAGGCCAAAGGAAGCAAGGTAAAGGCGGCTTCGACGAAAGCCGCCAAGGCGAGGTCGGTCGGGACTGCAAAGTCCGACAAGCCGAAAGCCGCTCCAAAGACGAAAACGGCCGCGAAGGCCAAGAAGGGCTGACATTGACCAGACTCCCGCGCGACCCGACCGAAACGCCCGGAAAGGGCGCAGGCAAGAAAAGCGGCCGCGCGGCCAGGACGACAGCGGCTGCCGAGAAGGAGACGATCGTTCAAGGCGTCGTCCCGCCCCGCGATGTGCTGATGCGCTTCATCGCCGAAAACCCGCAACAGGCCTCAAAGCGCGAGATCGCCAAGGCTTTCGGCCTGAAGGGGGAAGCGCGCGTGGAACTCAAGGCGGTGTTGCGTTCGCTGGAAGAGGACGGCCTCGTCGAAAAGAAGCGCAAGTCGCTCGTCCGTCCCGGTGGGCTTCCGCCTGTCGCCGTGCTCGACATCACCATTCGCGACATCGACGGCGACCTGATCGGCCGGCCGGCCGAGTGGTTGGACGACGACGGCGTTGCGCCGGCAGTGCTGATCCGTCAGTCGAGCGTCGCGAAGACAAAAGGCAAGGCACCGGTCGGCGGTCTCGGCGACCGGGTGCTCGCCAAGATCTTTCCCTCGAAGGAACGCGGCGGCCCCGCATACACCGCGCGCATCATCAAGGTGCTCGACAAGCGCAAGGACGCCGTACTCGGGGTCTTTCGAGCCGCCCCCGGTGGTGGCGGCCGGCTGATGCCGATCGACAAGCGCGGCGAGGAAGTCCTCGTGGATGCCGAGTTTACCGGCGAAGCCAAAGACGGCGACCTCGTCGAGGTGCATCTCGCACGGATCGGCCGTTACGGCCTGCCGCGCGCCCAGGTGCAAACCGTCATCGGCTCGGTCGCCTCCGAAAAGGCGATCTCGATGATCGCGATCCATGCGCACGGCATCCCGCACGTCTTTCCGGAGCGCGTGCTGAAGGAGGCCGAAGCGGCGCAGCCTGCGACGATGGCGCATCGCGAGGACTGGCGCTCGCTGCCGCTGATCACGATCGACCCGGCGGACGCCAAGGATCACGACGACGCCGTCTACGCCGAACCGGACCCGTCGCCCGACAATCCCGGCGGCGTCATCGTCACGGTCGCGATCGCCGACGTCTCCTGGTACGTCAAGCCAAAGTCGGCGCTCGACCTTGAAGCGCTGAAACGCGGAAACTCCGTCTACTTCCCAGATCGCGTCGTGCCGATGCTACCCGAGCGCATTTCCAACGACCTCTGCTCGCTAAAGGAGGGCGTCGACCGTCCGGCGCTCGCCGTGCGGATGCGATTCTCCAGGGAGGGTCGCAAGGCCGCCCATACGTTTCATCGCATCATGATGCGAAGCGCCGCCAAGCTCTCCTACCAGCAGGCCCAGGCCGCAATCGACGGAGCTCCGGACGAAAAGACCGGCCCCATTTTGGAGCCGATCCTAAAGCCGCTGTGGGAAGCCTATCGCATCCTCACGCGCGGACGGGAGCGGCGCCAGCCGCTCGAGCTCGACGTGCCGGAGCGCAAGATCATCTTGAAGCCGGATGGCACCGTCGACCGGGTCTTCGTCCCGGAGCGTCTCGATGCCCACAAGCTCATCGAGGAAATGATGATCCAGGCCAATGTCGCGGCGGCCGAAACCCTGGAGCAGAAACGTCAGGCGCTGATCTACCGCGTCCACGATCAACCCTCGCTCGCCAAGCAGGAAAGCCTGCGCGAATTCCTGGCAACGCTTGACATCTCGCTTGCCAAGGGCGGCAACATGCGCGCAAACAACTTCAACGGCATCCTCGCAAAGGCGGATGGCAAGCCCTACGAGACGATGGTCAACGAAATGGTGCTGCGGTCGCAAAGTCAGGCGATCTACAGCCCGGAAAACATCGGCCATTTCGGTCTCAACCTGATGCGCTACGCGCACTTCACCTCTCCGATTCGGCGCTATGCCGACCTGATCGTCCACCGGGCGCTCGTTGCTTCGCTTGGCCTTGGCGAAGGTGGAATCACGCCGCAGGAGGAAGGCGTGCTGGATGACATTGCCGCCGAAATCTCCACCTTCGAACGACGCGCGATGGCAGCCGAACGCGACACCGTTGATCGGTTGATCGCCCACCATCTGAACGGCCGCGTCGGAGAAGAATTCGACGGGCGCGTTTCAGGGGTCACCAAGGCGGGACTTTTTGTCACCCTTCCCTCCTATGGCGCCGACGGCTTCATCCCTATATCTACGCTCGGGCGCGACTATTTCATCTATGACGAAGCGCATCAGGCCCTCTCCGGGGAGAAGTCCGGTCTGGGCTATCGTCTCGGCGACCCGGTTCGGGTCAAGCTGGCAGAGGCAGTTCCACTTGCAGGCGCGCTCCGCTTCGAGATGTTAAGCGAGGGGCGAAAGATGCCGACGGCGATGCGCTCCTTCCACAAGGCCGGTCGGCGCCAGCGATCGAGCGACCGCAAGCGGCCGGGAACGCGAGCGCCGCGCGGGCGGCGCTGATGGCCGGATGCGCCGGCCGTCCGGTACGAAGGATTTGGGCATGAAGGCAACGGCGACGGAGATGGTCCGACTTGGTGGAGCGGAGAGCGATGAGCGGCCAGTCGGCCGGTCGATGAAGCGCGGCTTTTTCGGGACCTGCCCGGCCTGCGGCCGCGGCCGCCTGTTTCGCGCCTTCCTCAAATCGGTGGACGCTTGCGATGCCTGCGGCGAACGCATGGACCATCACCGCGCCGACGACTTCCCGCCTTATATCGTCGTCACCATTGTCGGCCATGTCGTGCTTGGCGGCTATATGATGACCGACCTAGTGCTGCCGCTTTCGACGTGGCAGCACCTGGCGATCTGGGCGCCGGTGACGCTTGCCAGTGCCGTCGCCCTCATGCAGCCGGTCAAAGGCGCCGTCATCGGGCTGCAGTGGGCGCTGAAAATGCACGGCTTCGGTGGCCATGAGGACCGGCCCGAGGACACCCTGCCGCCGCGGGATCCTTCCGCATGACACCGGAGCGCCGGGGCGACGACTCCGTGCAGCAGACCGAAACACGAAAACACCCGTGGGTGAGACCGCGCGACGCGGCCTCCATCATGCTTCTCGACCGATCGGGCAGAGGCGTCCGCGTGTTGATGGGAAGACGGCACAGCGCCCATGCCTTCATGCCGGATCTCTATGTTTTTCCCGGTGGCCGCCGCGATCCGGACGATCACCGTCTGGGATTTACGGGCGATCTTCACCCTGCGGTGCTGCGATCGCTCAAGGTGACACACGGGCAGCCGATTACCGATAGTCGCGCTCGGGCGCTCGCACTGGCCGCCGCCAGGGAACTTTACGAGGAGGCGGGCGTGAGCCTCGGCAAGGCACACGGCCGGAAGAGCGCATCCCTTCCTTTCCTTCCCGATCTTTCGAACTTGCGCTATATGGCTCGAGCCATTACCCCTCCGGGACACCCGAGGCGGTTCGACACGCGGTTCTTCGCGGTTTTCGCGGACGAAGCCGAGATCGATCCCTCGCTGGTTCTGGAAAGCCGGGAGCTTCAGGATTTGCAGTGGATCGATGTCAGCGATTTTTCCTCCCTCCATGTGCCGGAGATCACCGCCATCATCCTTTCGGATCTGAGAAGCGGGCTCGAATCGGATCCGTCCCTCGCGCCTGAAAGGGCCGTACCGTTCTACTTCACGCGCCACGGGCGCCCCGTTCGCACGCTTTTCTGAGGATTCTTGCCGCATGTCGAAGCCGCCGCCCGGTACGCCTGCACCGGTTGACGAAATCCACTGGCCGTCGCTGATCGCGGCGGTCGCTTCGATCACTGCCGTCGGCATCGCGATCGGCCTCGGGCTGCCTCTCCTCAGCATCATCATGGAAAAGCGCGGCGTCGCCCCGACGCTGATCGGGCTGAATTCCGCGATGGCCGGCCTTGCCTCGATGGCAGCCGCCCCGTTCACGACCAAATTTGCGCATCGTCATGGCGTCGCGCCAACCATGCTTCTCGCCATAGTGTTCGCGGCGGCGAGCGCGCTTGGCTTCTACTACATCACCAATTTCTGGCTCTGGTTCCCCTTACGCATCGTCTTTCACGGTGCGATCACCGTTCTCTTCATTCTCTCGGAATTCTGGATCAATGCGACGGCCCCGCCCAACCGGCGCGGCTTCGTGCTCGGCATCTACGGCACCGTGCTGTCGCTCGGCTTCGCGAGCGGTCCCCTGCTCTTTTCGATCCTGGGCAGCGAAGGGGTCCTGCCCTTCGCCGTCGGCGCCGGCGTAATCCTGCTTTCCGCGATTCCGATCTTTCTGGCACGTAACGAAAGCCCGGTGCTCGACGAGAAGCCGGGGCGCCACTTCATGCGTTATGTCTTCCTGGTGCCGACGGCGACGGCAGCCGTCTTTATCTTCGGCGCGGTCGAATCGGGCGGCCTCTCGCTGTTTCCGATCTTCGGGACGCGCGCGGGCTTCACCGAATCGCAGGCCGCCCTGCTCCTGACGGTGATGGGCATCGGCAATTTCATCTTCCAGATTCCGCTCGGCATGCTTTCCGACCACGTGAAGGACCGCCGACGGATCCTGTCGGCGCTCACGTTGATCGGCTTCGTGGGCGCCCTGTTTTTGCCAATGCTGGTCGAAAGCTGGTTCCTGATGGCGCTTGTGCTCCTGTTCTGGGGCGGATGCGTGTCAGGGCTCTATACGGTCGGCCTCAGCCATCTCGGTTCCCGCCTTCAAGGCGCGGATCTAGCAGCCGCCAATGCCGCTTTCGTCTTCTCCTACGCTGTCGGCACCGTGGCAGGGCCACAGGCGGTCGGCGCGGCGATGGACGTCACGGGCAACAACGGTTTTGCCTGGGCGATCGCGGGTTTCTTCGGTCTTTATGTTGTGCTTACGCTCGTCCGCATCGTTTTGAATCCAAAACGGCCTTGACTTTTCGGTCGCGATTTGTAGTTTCGCGCCAACCTTGACCGTGGCCCGCAACCGGTTGTCCACGGCTTTCATTTTTTCATAAAGGCAGGACGACCATGGCGAAAGCTACCACCATCAAGATCAAGCTGCTGTCGACGGCCGACACGGGTTTCTTCTACGTCACGACCAAGAACAGCCGCACGATGACGGAAAAGATGACGAAGACGAAGTACGATCCGATCGTCAAGAAGCACGTCGAATTCAAGGAAACGAAGATCAAGTAAGATCGCCATTTCCTATTGATCAAGGAGCGCCGCCGTCAAGGTCGGCGCTTTTTCTTTTCGGCTGCGCCCAGATATGTTGCGCAACACTGTGCAGCAGTAGAAAAACGAAACGCCGCTTCTTTCGAAGCGGCGTTTGCGAAAGGGGGCCGGCTGGTCCCGGCTGCGGCACGAGGAATCCGCGAATCGGAAACCAGCCGACCGACCCCACGACCCAGGAGATGCGGCGGACCTGAGCATCATGGGGTAACCGATAGCTATGGAAGTCCTACTTCCTCGCTTATCAGCATTGCCTGAAAATGAAAAAAAATCAACGAATTCTTAAACGCCGAAGCAGGTTGCTCGGCGTTTGGTTAATTCTGTCTCAGATTCGGACAGCCCCCGAACCCATCGCCCATGGAAGTGCGTTGCCCCAGCACAGCGACGCGGCAGAGAATACAACCTAAGAGAACCTTGGCAAGAGGGGGAGAATGAGCGCTTCGCGATCGCCGAAGAACTACGTTCGGAGTGATCAGGCGGCGGCGGCAACGACCCGGTTGCGACCACCGTTCTTCGCCTGATAAAGCGCCATATCGGCCCTTTTCAGGAGAGCCTCGGCCGTGTCCCCTTCAGGCCTCAGGCTCGCGATTCCAAGCGATGCCGTGACGCTCAGGACCGTATCTGCACGCGGAATGTCGAATCCGCGACTCTCAACCATTAGTCGAAGACGCTCCGCGACGATCGCCGCCATCTCGGGCGTCGTGTCGGGCATGACGATCACGAACTCCTCCCCGCCGAAACGGCAGGCAAGATCCGCTCCCCGAACGGTAGCGCGTACACGATTGGCAAATTCGCGCAGCACCTCGTCGCCCGCATCGTGGCCATAGGTGTCGTTCACACGCTTGAAGCGATCGATATCGGTAATGCAAATCGACAGCGGTCGACCGCGCGCGCCCGCCCGATCCATCAGCAGTTTAAGATGGCCGTCGAGATAGCGTCTGTTGTGCAATCCGGTGAGATCGTCCGTAATCGCCAATTCGATCGTCTGCTGCACGCTCGCGCGCAGACGATCATTGCAGAGTTTGCGCCGGATCTGTGTGAGAGAGCGAGCGACCAGTTCGTTTGGATCGACGGGACGCATGATATAGTCCGTCACGCCGAGCTCTAGTGCGCGGACGATCATTTCGTCGTGACCCTGCTCCGTGACCAGCAGGAGGGGAATGAAGCGTGTCCGCTCGAGCGAGCGCAGCTGCGAGCACAGACGCAGCGGGTCGTAGTCGTCGAAGTTCGCGTTGACGATCACGAGATCGAAACTGTTCTCGGCGGCCTCGAAGAGAGCGGCCTGCGGATCCGAGATGACGGAAACCTCGGCAATCGGGCTCAGTGCGCGCACGAGCCGCTCCTGCGAGGAGGCCCGGCCATCGACGAGCAGGATATTGCCGGGCTCATCCGGGCGGTCGAGCCGCGCGAGTTCCTGCAGCCCGATCGTATGGGCGGTCTGCGCCCTCAGGCGCAACTCGTCGCTGACGTTCTTCAGCCGGACGAGACTTTTCACCCGCGACATCAGTTGCAGATCGTTGACGGGCTTCGTCAGGAAGTCGTCCGCTCCAGCCTTCAATCCGCGCACGCGATCCGAAGGCTGATCGAGGGCCGTCACCATGACGACCGGAATATGCGACGTGCGGCTGTTCGCCTTCAGCCTCTCGCAGACTTCGAAGCCATCCATGCCCGGCATCATGATATCGAGCAGGATCAGATCGATCGGCGTCTTCTCGCAGATCGCCAATGCGGAATGCCCGTCCCCGGCCGTCAGAACGTCGAAATATTCGGCCATTAGCCGCGCTTCCAGCAGCTTCACGTTGGCTGGTACATCGTCGACGACGAGGATACGCGCAGTCATATCAATATTCCCGGCATTCAGGCATCGCCCAGATAGGTCTTGATCGTCTCAATGAATTTTGGAACGGAAATCGGTTTGGAAACATAGGCCTCGCATCCGCCCTGACGGATGCGCTCCTCGTCGCCCTTCATCGCAAAAGCGGTCACGGCAATAACGGGAATGACGTGCAGCTCGTCGTCCTCCTTGAGCCACTTCGTGACTTCCAGGCCGGACACCTCCGGCAGTTGGATGTCCATCAGGATCAGGTCGGGCCGGTGCTTGCGCGCAAGCTCCAGCGCCTCCATGCCGTTGCGCGTCTGGATCGTAGCATAGCCCGAGGCCTCGATCAGGTCGCGGAAGAGCTTCATGTTCAGCTCGTTGTCCTCAACAATCATCACCTGTTTGGGCATGTCGGTTCCTTGTTGTCTGCCGCCGCCTTGCAAGTCCACCTAAGACATATAAGTTGCACAACCGACGACTCGACGCATTTCATCGATTGGCAGGCTAGCGCTATTTGGTTGAAAAATAGGTAATTCCGGCCGCCAAATGAGAAGAGGCCCGACATCATGAAGAGTGCTGACGATACGGCGATCGCCATCCTCACCTGGCTCGCGGGCGAGCCGGAATTCATGTCGCGCTTCCTGGCGTTGACCGGCACAGATGTGGCCTCGTTGCGCAGCGCGGCCGGCGATCCAGGCTTCATGGGCGGACTCGTCGCGTTCCTGATGGACCACGAGCCGACCCTGATGGCCTTCTGCACCGCAACCGAGACGCCTCCGGAAGAGGTCGTCCGCGCCCACCACGTCTTTTCCGGTCCGCGAGACTACGGTTGATCGTGGCTGTCTCCATGAAGGCGCCGGCAGTCCGTCGGCGCCTTGGGGGGGGTGGATGGCATTTCGGACAAGCATGCTCATTGCCTCAAGTGCAGACGCATCAGAGGCCGGCCGTCCTTGCGCCGGGCGACGGTCTCGAAGCCGGCAGCCTCGAAGATGGCGGTCGAGCCGATATAGAGGGTCACTGATTTCGGCTGTTTGGTATGGTCGATCGGGCACGCATCGAGGTAGCGTGCACCCCCCATTCGCGCATGATCGATCGCGGCCGCAAGCATGCGGTGGCTCAATCCCTTGCCGCGCAGCGGCGATGAAAGGAAGAAGCAGCTTACTGCCCAGACGCTTGCGTCCTCCGCCTCACGCTCTTCGAGCGGCCGGGAACAGGTGCGCGGCGAATTGAACTGCGGCACATCATGACGCGGACCGACCTGAACCCAGGCGACCGGCTTTCCCTCCGAATAACCGAGAATGCCGGGCGGCGGCCCGGCCGCGATCCGCGCGCGCATAAAATCCTTTCGCTCCTCAGTCGTCATCTTGCCGCGGATCGCGTAAGGGAGGCGCAAGGCAACGCACCAGCAGCCGCAGAACGCCCCCTTCGGACCGAAGAGGGTCTCGAAATCCGGCCAGCGATCCCTTGTCACCGGCGCAAATTGCAGGGCGATATCCAAAGGAGCCTCCGACCGCCGCCTTGAGACTCAACAGCGTAGAGCGTAAAGTCGCCGCGTTCAACATTTGTTCCCAACGTGTCCGAGAGCGCTCGATCGATCCCCGGCTTCTGCCGAGATTGCCTGAAGGAACAGACCGCCCCGGCGCGACGGTGCCTGGCTTGCGGCAGCCCGCGGCTGCTCAACCATTCCGAACTCTATCAGTTGACCTTGGCACATATCGATTGCGATGCCTTTTACGCCTCGATCGAGAAGCGCGACAATCCGGAGCTCGCCGACAAGCCGGTGATCATAGGCGGCGGCAAACGGGGCGTCGTCTCCACAGCCTGCTATGTCGCCCGCATCCGCGGCGTGCGCTCGGCGATGCCGATGTTCAAAGCGCTGGAAGCCTGCCCGGAGGCGGTCGTGATCAAGCCGAACATGGAGAAATACGTCAGCGTCGGGCGCCAGATCAGGGCCATGATGCTGGAGCTGACACCGCTCGTGCAGCCGCTCTCCATAGACGAGGCCTTTCTCGACCTGAGCGGCACGGAGCGGCTTCACAACGATCCACCCGCCCGAACGCTGGCCCGGTTCGCCAAACGCGTGGAGAACGAGATCGGCATCACCGTTTCCGTCGGCCTTTCCTATTGCAAATTCCTCGCCAAAGTCGCCTCCGACCTGCAGAAGCCACGCGGCTTTTCCGTGATCGGCCAGACCGAGGCCGTGGATTTCCTCAAAGGCCGCCCCGTCACGCTGATCTGGGGCGTCGGAAAGGCCTTTGCTCAGACGCTCGAAAGGGACGGCATCCGCACCATTGGCCAATTGCAGACGATGGAGGAGGCCGACCTCATGCGTCGCTACGGAACAATGGGCCAGCGGCTCTACAGGCTTTCGCGAGGCCTCGACGAAAGGACCGTAGAAGTCGACGGCGAGGCAAAGAGCGTCTCCTCCGAGACGACCTTCAACGACGACCTGTCGCGCCCCGAGGAACTGGTGCAGCATCTCAGGCGATTGAGCGAGCAGGTGGCGTTTCGTCTGCGCAAGTCCGCGCTTGCGGGGCAGACGGTCGTGCTCAAGCTCAAGACCGCGGATTTCAAACTCCGCACGCGCAATCGCCGGCTCGAGAGCCCGACGTGCCTTGCCGACCGCATCTTCCGCACTGGCCTGCACCTCCTCGAAAAGGAGGCAGACGGGACGAAATACCGGCTTATCGGCATCGGCGTCAGCGATCTCGCCGACCCGGCTCTCGCCGACCCGCCGGATCTGGTCGATCCGCTGGCAACGAGGCGCGCCGCCGCGGAAGAGGCGATCAACAAGCTGCGGGACAAATTCGGGAAAGCGAGCGTCGAGACGGGCTATACCTTCGGCCGCCGGCGATGCGATCAATAATTGGTGACCCCTGCCCCCGTCGGGCTCCGCTCCCGCATGTGGGGCAATTTCTTAAATATTGAACGATAGCCTCGTCCGACAGCCCGGGCGCATGCGCCGGAGCGAAAACGCGGGCCTGTGCGCCGCCCACAGGCGCAGCCCTTCACTGTTCGAACGAGGGTAAGTATTGCGTTTCACTCTCAGGATCGCGTTTGCGGCTCTTGCAATGTCGTCGCCGTCCGCGCTTGCGGCCGGCAGCAGGGCTCCACTGCAGATCGTCGTCTCGATAGAGCAGCAGTCCCTCGTCGTCTACGACGGCGACACCGTCGTCGCCACGTCAAAAGTCTCCACCGGCAAGGCCGGCCACCGGACGCCGACGGGCATCTTCTCTATCCTGGAGAAGCGCCGCCATCACAGATCCAACATCTATTCGAATGCACCTATGCCGTTCATGCAGCGGCTCACCTGGTCCGGCATCGCGCTGCACGGCTCGAACCACGTGCCGGACTACCCGGCCTCGCATGGCTGCGTGCGACTGCCGAGCAAGTTCGCCGCAGCGCTCTACAAGATGATCGGCTACGGTATGCATGTGGTCATATCGGATCGCCAGGCCACACCGGTCGAGGTGTCGAGCGCCACGCTGTTCCAGCCGAACCAGTCGCGCCCGCGCGGGCCCGCCTTGTCGGACGTGCCCCTGCGCCTGGCGATCGGCGAGTTCAACGAGAACGCCGTCGAAGTTGCCATGACTGACAAACATCCCTCGCCCGTCGCATCCGACCAGCAGAAGGCGCCGATTCGTATCCTGATCACCCGGCGCGGCGTGCAAGAGACCGTACGTGATCTCCAGACGCTTCTGAACATGCTCGGCCACGATGCCGGCCCGCTGGACGGCTTCATCGGCCCAGCCACGCTTGCCGCAATCCAGGCATTCCAAACGGCTGAAGGATTGCCGGCGGACGGCAAGATGACGCAGGGGCTGATCGAAGCGGTCTTTCGCAAGGCCGGCCGCGGCATGCCGCCGAACGGCATCCTACGCGTGCGCCGGCAATTTCAGCCGCTGTTCGAGGCAGACGTAACCATTGCAGAACCCGCGAAGGCGCTTGGAACGCACTTGTTGCAGTTCCAGGACCTGGACCCAAAGAGCGGACAGGGCAAATGGTTCGGCATCTCCCTTGAAAACCACCTTCCGAAGGCCACGAGGAAACGGCTCGGCATCGCGGCCGAGACCGACCTGCCGGCAGTCGTCGCAGTCGAGCGGACGCTTGGGCGTATCACAGTGCCCGAGGAAGTGCGCGAGCGCATAGCGGGCCTTCTCGTGAACGGCTCCTCGCTTTCGATCACCGACACCGATTCAGGGTTGGAAACCGGCGAAGGAACGGATTTCATCACCATCTCGAGAACGCCGCATAGTTGAAGCGTCCGCCACTGCGGCCATTCGAGCCGGTGACGGTGCAAACGCTGAGGACCTCGGCCCGAAACGACCACCGCCTAAACAAGCTCGACGTCGACGACGCCGGGTGCGGAGCGAAGGGCGGCGGCGATTTCCGCCGAGATGCGGTATTTCTCGCTGAGCTCGACTTCGATCTCCCGCTGCCCATGATCCTTGATGATGATGAAGGAAACGAGCCCATCGCCTTTGGTATTCAGATGCGAGGCGATGGAACGCAAAGGTCCTGAGTCGCGCACATAGACGCGCAGCGCCTTCTGCATTTGCAGCGATTCCTCTTCGAGAGACCGCAACGTCCGGATACGGAGTCCGATGCCTTCCGGCCGCTCCTCCGCATCCACGGTCATCACCAGCGATTTGCCCGGCTCCAGCAGATCGCGATACTGGTTCAACATCTCGGAAAAGAGCACCGCTTCGAACTGGCCGGACGCGTCAGAAAAGGCGACGATGCCCATCTTGTTGCCGGTGCGGGTCTTGCGCTCCTGCTTCGATGTCACCGTTCCGGCGAGCCGGCCTGCCGTCGCCCCCTGCTTCACGGCTGCCGAGAAATCCGCGAATGTCTGCACGCGCATCTTATCGAGCAGCTTGTTATAGGTGTCGAGCGGGTGGGCAGAAAGATAGAAGCCGAGGACCTGGAACTCGCGGTGCAGCTTCTCCGAAGCCAGCCATGGCGTATAGGTCGGCAGCGCGATCTTTTCGGGGCCGGTCGCGGCACCGGCGCCGAACATGTCGCTCTGGCCGCTCAGCTTGTTTTCCTGCGCGCGTTGCGCGAAGCCGAGGACACGGTCGAGCCCACCGATGAGCTCGGCCCGGTCGTAGCCGAAGCAGTCGAAGGCGCCGGCAGCGATCAGGCTTTCGAAGACACGCCGGTTCAAGAGCTTCGGATCGATCCTGAGGCAGAAATCCTCGAGGCTCGCGAAGGGCCGGTCGCCGCGAACCGCAACTATGTGATCGACGGCGGACTCGCCGACGCCCTTGATGGCGGCGAGCGAGTAATAGATGCGGTTGTCGCCGGTCTCGAAATGGCGGAACGAGGTCTGCACGGAAGGTGGTATCACCTGGATCCCGAGACGCTTCGCGTCCTGGCGGAAGTCGTTGACCTTCTCCGTGTTGGACATGTCGAGCGTCATCGACGCCGCGAGGAACTCGACCGGATAGTGCGCCTTCATATAGGCGGTCTGATAGGAGACGATGGCGTAGGCGGCGGCATGCGACTTGTTGAAGCCGTAGTTGGCGAACTTCGCCAGAAGATCGAAGATCAGATCGGCCTGCGGCTTCGAGACGCCGTTCTGGACGGCGCCTTCGACGAAGCGCGCGCGCTGCTTGTCCATCTCCTCCTTGATCTTCTTGCCCATGGCGCGGCGCAACAGGTCGGCCTCGCCGAGCGAATAGCCCGAGAGCACCTGGGCGATCTGCATCACCTGCTCCTGGTAGACGATAACCCCTTGAGTCTCCTTGAGCAGATAATCGATCTTCGGATGGATCGATTCGATCTCTTCCTCGCCGTGCTTGCGAGCATTGTAGACCGGGATGTTTTCCATCGGACCCGGACGATAGAGCGCCACCAGCGCGATGATGTCCTCGATGCAGTCCGGACGCATGCCGATCAGCGCCTTGCGCATGCCGGCGCTTTCAACCTGGAAGACGCCGACCGTTTCGCCGCGGGAGAGAATCTCATAGGTCTTCGCGTCGTCGAGCGGGATGCTCGCGAGATCGATCTCGATGCCGCGCTTGGCGACGAAATCGACGGCCGTCTTCAGCACCGTCAGCGTTTTCAGGCCGAGAAAGTCGAATTTGACGAGCCCGGCCTGCTCGACCCACTTCATGTTGAACTGGGTGACCGGCATGTCCGAGCGCGGATCGCGGTACATCGGCACGAGCTGCGAGAGCGGCCGGTCGCCGATGACGATGCCGGCGGCGTGCGTCGAGGCGTGGCGGTAGAGCCCCTCGATCTTCTGGGCAATGTCGAGGAGGCGAGCGACGACCGGCTCCTTTTCCGCCTCCTCCTGCAGACGCGGCTCTTCCTCGATCGCCTTCGAAAGCGGCGTCGGATTTGCCGGATTGTTCGGCACCAGCTTGCAGATCTTGTCGACCTGGCCGTAGGGCATTTCCAGCACCCGGCCGACATCGCGCAGTGCCGCGCGTGCCTGCAGCGATCCGAAGGTGATGATCTGTGCTACCTGCTCGCGGCCGTATTTCTGCTGGACATAGCGGATGACCTCTTCGCGCCGGTCCTGGCAGAAGTCGATGTCGAAGTCGGGCATCGAGACGCGTTCCGGATTGAGGAAGCGCTCGAACAGCAGAGAGAAGCGCATCGGATCGACGTCGGTGATCGTCAGCGCATAGGCGACCAGCGATCCCGCGCCCGAGCCGCGGCCCGGGCCGACTGGGATGTCATGCTGCTTGGCCCATTTGATGAAGTCCGAAACGATCAGGAAGTAGCCCGGAAACTTCATTCGTTCGATGACGCCGAGCTCGAAAGCCAGACGCTCGCGATAAGCCTCTTCCTTGTAACCGGGAGCCATGCCCAGCTTGGCGAGACGCTCCTCGAGTCCCTCCTCCGCCTGTCGGCGAAGCTCCGCCGCCTCGGCCCGCTCCGCCTCCTCGGGGTCGTCCGATACGCCGGTGAAGCGCGGCAGAATCGGCGCGCGTGTCTTCAGCATGAAGCAGCAACGGCGCGCGATCTCGACGGTGTTTTCGAGTGCCTCAGGCAGGTCGGCGAAGAGCACCGCCATCTCCTGGCGGCTCTTCAAATAGTGGTCGGGCGTCAGCCGGAAGCGACTGTCGTCGGAAACGACAGCATTGTGGGCGACGGCCATCAACGCGTCATGGGCGTCATAGTCGGACGGTGAGGGAAAGAAGGCTTCGTTCGTCGCCACGAGCGGAACGTCGAGCCGGTAAGCAAGATCGATCATGCGGTTTTCGTGGCGCCGGTCGAAATTGCCGTGCCGCTGCAGCTCGACATAGAGGCGATCGCCGAAAAGCTCGATGAATGTTTTCAGCCGCGCCTCGGCCAGCGCTGGCGAGCCCGTCTTCAGCGCCATATCGACCGGGCCTCCGCCGGCGCCGGTCAAGGCGATCAGGCCATCGGTACCGCCTTCAGCCAGCCAGGAGCGCTTGATCCGTGCCGCCTGATGCCCCTCGCCTTCGAGATAGGCGCGACTGACCAGATCAACGAGCCGGGTGTAGCCCGCGTCCGTCCCGGCGATCAGGACGATTGCCGGGAGCCTGGCGAATTGCTGCGGATGCCCGCGCCGCTCGCCATCCGGCTCGTCCTCCATGTCGATCGAAAGCTGGCAGCCTATGATCGGCTGCAATCCGTCGTCCGCCGCCTTCTGCGAAAATTCGAGCGCAGCGAAGAGGTTGTTGGTGTCGGCAATACCGATCGCCGGCTGATCGTCGGCAACCGCCTTGCCGATGATCTTCTTCAGTGGCAGCGCGCCTTCAAGCAGGGAGAATGCCGAATGCACACGCAGATGCACGAATTGCGGATCCGCTACACCCGCAGCACCCGGCCCCATGCCTTCGTCGCTCACCATCACCGCACTCCGATTCTGTTCCGGTGCGCAGGATATCCCGTTTCCCGTCGTCGCTGTCCAGTCTTACGGACTGCAGCCGGTTGCTTTTGCGGCTTGTCACAGCTCCGGCGCATCGCCGATCACAAGCCGAGCGCGATCACCGAAATGCTGGCAATGAACAGGGTCATCGATGCAAAGGCAGCAAGATCACGAACGAAATCAGCCATAACTTGTCTCCTTTCCGCTACTGTTCCCTTTTTGTTCCATTTTCGTTCGATAGTCAAGCAAGGGCGCATACAACACCCGCTATTCAGCGGCTATGGTTAATGCAACCACTTGGAGATTGGCTTCACCACATGTGCGACATTGGCTCTTGGGGCGCGTTCCATTCAATCGATGCACGCCCCTTGTTCTCATCATAACCGCGCTCGTTACTCGACATGGATCGATGGCGGCCCGGTCCGAATCGCGTCAAAACATCGAGACGCAAGACAGGGACCAGACGATCGCGTTTCCCTCTCCGGTCTCAGTGATGTCCTCTCGCAAGGAGCTACAAATGCGAGTTTGCCTGATTTCAGCCCTTTTCCTGCTGCCCTCGTTCGCAGTTGCCGCCGAGGCAATGGATCCTGCTCGAATCGTCTCGGCCGCGACAGGGGATTGGAACAAGGACGGCGCGAGCGATCTGGCGCTCCTTGTCGCGCCAGCCGAGGGCAGCGACGAGGACAACGCAATTTACCTCTACCTCAACAGCGATGTCGGCAAACTGACGCTCAACTCGGTCATACCGGATAAGGTCTGGGGACAATTCGAGCTTTACGGTCAGGCTCCCTCGGTCAGTGCCCTGCCCAACGGCTCGATACAGATCACCTCGCACAACGACGCCGTCGGCCGCGAGCGCTGGGAGCAGAAGCTGACGATCGCTTACCGCAACGGCGACTTCGTCGTCGCCGGCTACACCTTTTCGTCCTACGACACGCTCGACCCCGAGAACACCCTGCAGTGCGACTTCAACGTGCTGAACGGCAAGGGAACGACGAACGGCAAGCCGATCGCCTCGAAGGGCGCCACCGTTCTTTTGAAGAATTGGCGCGACGAAATGGGCCAGAAGGCGTGCAGCGCGGGATAGATCTGCGGCGGGGTTTGTTCCCTATTTGTTCTTTACAACCGGACCGAGCTGCGGCATCCTCAAGAAGCAATCGAGGGACCGCGCATGATCAATATCGAGCAACTGACAGACTTCATCGTCGAGGCGAAGTCGAAGACCTATGTGGGTGACGGCGCAGAGTTGCCCGCTTCCAGGCAGGGCTCCCACGACATCGGCCATCAGCGCGGCGCGTGGCGCTATCTCGACAGCTATTTCGGCGGAAGGGACTTTGCCGGCCAGGAAGCCGTTTGGCACCATGACAAGCCGTGCTGGGCGATGAACTATTTCGGCCGCATCGTCCGTCCGGATCTGATCGATGCGCAGAGAGCCGGCACCGTGATCAGGGCCGCGCTTCAGACGATGTACCGTGAGAAGGGCCACTTCCTCGGCGGCATGGAATACCAGCATGCCTATGGTTGCTATATCGACAGCAGCCGCGGCGAAACGGAGCATTTTTCCGGACGAGAAATCATCTTCGTCGATGGCGAGGAGGCCTACGAGCTCGACTACCGCGGCGGCCTCATCATTCCCTGACGTTCTGTTCGGGCGAAAGCCGGCCGGGCTGATTTCACATCGGGGGCCGATCTCGCGGGGGCGCGATCACGCGAAACTATCGCAGTTCGACGATCTTCCCGTCCTCGATCGTCACGCAGCGGTCCATAAGCGCGGCGAGCTCGTGATTGTGGGTGGCGATCAGCGCCGCGAGCCCGGATTGGCGCGCCAGCGCTTCCAGCGCCTCGAAGACATAGCCGGCGGTCTCGGGATCGAGATTGCCCGTGGGTTCGTCGGCGAGAAGGATCAACGGCGCATTCGCCACCGCTCGGGCGATTGCCACACGCTGCTGCTCGCCGCCGGAAAGCTCGCCCGGCCGATGCGCAGCGCGATGGCCGATCCGCATATAGTCTAACAGCGCTTCGGCCCGTTTCGCCGCCTCGGCCTTGGGCAGGCCGGCAATCAGTTGCGGCATCATGATGTTTTCGAGTGCCGAGAATTCCGGCAGGAGATGGTGAAACTGGTAGACGAAACCGATCTCGTTGCGGCGGATCGCGGTACGCTGGTCGTCGCTGAGTCCGTTGCAGGCTACGCCGTTCACGACCACGTCGCCCTCGTCCGGATGTTCGAGCAAGCCAGCGATGTGAAGCAGCGTCGACTTTCCCGTACCGGACGGTGCGACGAGGGCAACCGTCTCGCCGCTGCGCAAGGTCAGATCGACGCCTTTGAGGATCGGCAGGAAAGTGTCGCCTTCGCCATAGTGCCGCTCGACGCCGGAAAGCTGCAGTGCCACGCGCGCATTCATGTAAACTGTTGTCCTTGTTATTCGTATCGCAGGGCCTGCACCGGATCGAGGCGCGAAGCGCGCCAGGCAGGGAAGATCGTGGCAAGGAAGGAAAGTGCAAGCGCCATGACGACGACGGCGACGGTTTCATCGGCGTTCATATCGGCCGGAAGCTGGCTTAGGAAGTAGAGTTCCGGATCGAAGAGCGTCGTCCCGGAGATCCAGGAAAAGAACTGGCGGATCGACTCGATGTTGAGGCAGACGGCAATCCCGAGGATCACGCCCGCAATCGTTCCGGCGACGCCGATTGCCGCGCCCGTCATGAAGAAAATGCGCATCACAGAGCCGGAAGTCGCGCCCATGGTCCTAAGGATAGCTATGTCGCTGCCCTTGTCCTTGACGAGCATGATGAGCCCCGAAACGATGTTCAGGGCCGCCACAAGCACGATCAACGTCAGGATCATGAACATCACGTTGCGCTCAACCGCGAGCGCGGAGAAGAAGGTCCTGTTGCGGTCGCGCCAATCGGTGATGAAGATCTGCCGGCCGGCTGCCTCCTCGACGGGCTTGCGCAAAGCATCGATCGCATCCGGATGCTCGGCGAAAATCTCGATCGATTGCACGAGGCCTTCGGCGTTGAAATAAAGCTGCGCTTCCTCGAGCGGCATGAAGATGATCGTCGCGTCATATTCCGACATGCCCATCTCGAATATCGCCGAGACCGTATAGGCCTTGACCCGCGGGTTCATGCCCATCGGCGTCACGTCGCCATTCGGTGAGGTGAGCGTGATCGTGCCGCCGACGCGAAGCCCCAGCTGCTCGGCCATGCGCGATCCGATCGCCACGCCGCTGCCCGAGGCGAAGCCGACGAGATCGCCGGACTGGATGTGCTCTGAGATGGATTTCAGCTTCATGAGATCGTCCGCGCGTATGCCGCGGACGAGGGCGCCGGTGGAGGCATCGCCGAAGCCTTGGGCGAGGACTTGCCCCTCGACCAACGGGATGGCCATCGTCACGCCCGGAACCGCCGAGAATTTGGTAGCGAGATCGGCATAATCCGTGAGCGGGCCATCCAGCGGCTGAACGATCATATGGCCGTTCATGCCGAGGATGCGCGAAATGAGCTCGGTGCGGAAGCCGTTCATCACCGCCATGACGATGATCAGCGTTGCGACGCCAAGCATGATGCCAATGAAGGAGAAGCCGGCGATGACCGAGATGAATGCTTCCTTTCGCCGCGAACGCAGATAGCGCCAGGCAACCAAGCGCTCGAAAGCGGAAAAAGGACGGCTGGAAGAAGTGCCGGATGATGCGGCTGCCTGCACTTGCTCTTCCGTCGCCGCAGTCATCTCGATACCTTCGCCTCTTATTTCGTCGCAATCAGCTTGTTGATCGCGGCTTCAACCGTCATCGTTTCGCGCGCGCCGGTCTTGCGGTCCTTCACCTCGACCTCGCCATTGGCGATCGAACGCGGTCCGACGATTACCTGTACCGGGACGCCGATCAAATCGGCGGTCGCGAATTTTGCGCCGGCCCGATCGTCCGTATCGTCCAGCAGCACGTCGAATCCGGCCTTGCCGAGATCGGAGTAGAGCGTGCCGCAGGCCGCGTCGCAAGCGGCATCGCCCGCTTTCATGTTGATGACGACCACATCGAAGGGCGCAATGCTCTTCGGCCAGATAATGCCGTTTTCGTCGTGCGACGCCTCGATGATCGCCGGCACGAGGCGGGTCGGACCGATGCCGTAGGAACCCATATGCACCGTGCGTTCCTTGCCGTCCGGCCCAAGCACCTTGGCGCCCATGGCTTCGGAATATTTCGTGCCGAAATAGAAGATGTGACCGACCTCGATGCCGCGCGCCGACAAGCGTTCACCTTCAGGAACGGCGTTGAAGGCAGCCTCGTCGTGCATTTCCGAAGTCGCCGCATAGCGCGAGGTCCACTTGTCGAAGATCGCCTTGAGGCCCGCGACATCGTCGAAATTCGTGTCCTCACCCGGAATATCGAAGCCGAGAAAATCCTTGTGGCAGAAGACTTCGGACTCGCCGGTGTCTGCGAGGATGATGAATTCGTGGCTCAGGTTTCCGCCGATCGGGCCGGTATCGGCGCGCATCGGAATGGCGCGCAGGCCCATGCGATCGAAGGTGCGCAGATAGGCGGCGAACATCCGGTTATAGGCATGCTCCGCCCCTTCCCGGTCGAGGTCGAAGGAGTAGGCATCCTTCATCAGGAACTCGCGCGAGCGCATGGTGCCGAAGCGCGGACGGATCTCGTCCCGGAACTTCAACTGGATGTGATAGAGATTGAGGGGCAGGTCGCGATAGGACTTCACGTACGCACGGAAGACGTCCGTGATCATCTCCTCGTTCGTCGGACCGTAAAGCATCGGCCGATCCTGCCGGTCCTTGATGCGCAGCATCTCCTTGCCATAGGCATCATAGCGCCCGCTCTCCTGCCAGAGCTCCGCCGATTGCAGCGTCGGCATCAGGAGCTCGATGGCGCCGGAGCGGTTCTGCTCTTCGCGAATGATCGCATTGACCTTATCGAGCACGCGCTTGCCGAGCGGCAGCCAGGTATAGATGCCGGCCGACTGCTGACGGATCATGCCTGTCCTCAGCATCAGACGATGGGAAACGATCTCCGCTTCCTTCGGATTTTCCTTCAAGATGGGCATGAAATAGCGGGACAGGCGCATGGCAGGTTCCAGAACTGGTGACTCTCGCACTATCGATGGATTCGGGCGAAATGACGTTGTGCTTCGGCCGGCCTTTTCGCCCTGCGACCAGGGGAAGGCGGCTGTTGCCTTTTCAAATAGGGCTCTTGATTTTCCCGACGGCACCGCCGGCGGGAAGCCTTCGAGTTCAGCGTTCATAACTGCTTCGCGCGCGGAAGGAAACCCTGCCGCCGCTCCATAGTTCCTCAGATCATGGTCGACCTATGAACAGGATCACGCAGCGATCGAGACTGCTCCTGAAGCGGCATTGTAGGGCAAGAAGGCTACGCGCGAGCGGATATCCGGACGGAAACGGGAGCATCGCCTGCGTCAAAAGAGCACGTTAGTAACAGGACGAAGGCGCTTCCTGTCAACGGGAAAATTTTGCCCGACTGTAGCAAAAATGCAAAAAAACCAGATGACAGGGCCTAATGTTTGAGCTAATTTCGGCTCACAAAAGAGGCAAGAAGACCAAATTCTTGTCGAAATTCGCGGTCAAGTCTTGGGAGGATAAGATCTTAGGCGCGCTCGTTCGCTGCCGCCGGAAACGGATTAAAGATCACGCGAAACTTGAAAACAAGGCTTTGGCCTTGTTTTTTTTTGGTTTTTCTCTTCGCTCCACAGCGAAGCAGTTGCGCGAAGATGTCAATTCCTTGGCTGTCAAGTGGGCGCCCCCGTGACGAATGGGCCGCCGCTGCGTCCGGCCTGCGGATATGATGTCGACGCCCCGCCCTGCACCTCCGGTTGCGAGCGACACAGCGGCACCCCTTAAACAAGGGCTTTTGCTCCTTGGCACGGTTTTTGCCAACGCGCAACGCGCGGTGGATCATCATGCTTCAATAAAATTTCGGCGCGAAACGGGGTATGGCGTCGATGCCGTAGCCAAGCTTCACCGAGAAGACGTACCAGCAGAGATGGATGATCGCGGCGATGACCGTCGTCAGCAGCACGACGCGCAGCGCGCGAAACCGCGCCGGAGCGCTCTCCGTGCTTCCCGGCACGACGTCGTTCTCCTCGGCCTGCGTGCGAACCCCGAAGGGCAATACGGCGAATAGGGTGATCCACCAGATGATGAAGTAGATGGCAAAGATCGAAAACAGAGACATCCCGGGATCTCGAAGATAGTGCACGTCGGCCCAAACCCGTGCAGCATTAGGTACGACGACACGCATGAAAGCGTTCGGATCACACCGCCTGTCGGATGTCGGCAGCCACGCTCCAAAACGTTCCGGGGTGGCTTATAGCGCCGCGCGGGCCTCCCGGCAAATATGCGCCCCGCGCCCGACTGTCACACCTCCTCGAGTTCGATTAAGGTCCCTTGGAAGTCCTTGGGGTGAAGGAAGAGTACCGGTTTGCCATGCGCGCCGATCTTCGGATTGCCGTCGCCGAGCACGCGCGCCCCGGCCTGCCTCAGCCGATTGCGTGCCGCGATGATGTCCGCAACCTCGTAGCAGATGTGATGCATGCCGCCGGCCGGGTTCTTCTCCAGGAAAGCCGCAATCGGCGAGGCCTCGCCGAGCGGCTCGAGCAATTCCACCTTGGTGTTGGGAAGCGTCACGAACACCACGGTCACGCCGTGCTCTGGCAACGCCTGCGGCTCTGTCACCACGGCTCCGAGCGTCGATCGATAGCTCTCGGCGGCGGACGACAGATCCGGCACGGCGATCGCCACATGGTTCACTCTTCCGAGCATCGAGCCTCCCACCCTTCAGTATCACCCCCTAGCGCTGCGCGGTTCAGTCGGACGCATAGGAATCGTCGTAGCGCTTCGAACTGCTGCAGGTACTTGGATCGATGGCAATCCAAGAACACCAAGCTTTACACCGCTGGAAGCACATGAAAAATCAGACTTTGGTGACAAAGACCGTCACGACCGGTTTCTTACCCCAGATCTGATTGGCCGTGCTGCGCACCGCGCGGCGAACCGCTTCCTGCAGCATCGCGAGATCCTTCCGCTTCGCCCGCGGGATGCTCTCCACCGCGCCCAGCACCGCATCGTAGAGCGTGTCGTCCATCGCCTCGCCCTCGTCGTCATATTCGGGAAGGCCGATCGGAACGACATCTGGGTCGCCCAGGAAATCATAGCGGTTGTCGAGCACGACATTGACGGCGACGTGGCCGGCAAAGGAGAGCTTGCGGCGCTCGCCGATCCCCATCTCGTCGAAATCGCCGATCAGAGTCCCGTCCTTGTAAATGCGGCCATGCGGCGCTTCGTCGACGACCTCCGCCGGGCCTGGCGCAAGCCGCAGAATTTGGCCGTTGCGCAACTTCGGCACATTGGCGATGCCCGACTGCAGCGCAAGCTCGGCATGCGCCGTCAGATGCGCCGCCTCGCCGTGCACCGGCACGACGATCTCAGGCTTTAGCCATTGATACATCTGCTGCAGTTCGTTGCGACGCGGATGGCCGGAGACATGCACCAGCGCATCGCTGTCGGTGATGATGTGGATGCCCTGCTCGATCAAGCCGTTCTTGATGTCATTGATCGCCTTTTCGTTGCCGGGGATGGTGCGCGACGAGAAGACAATCGTGTCGCCGGCCGAGAACGCCACATTGCGCATCTCGTCGCGGGCGATCTTGGCAAGGGCCGCGCGCGGCTCCCCCTGACTGCCCGTCAGGATGACCACGACCTTGTCGCGCGGAATGTAGCCGAACTCGTCCTCAGCCAGGAACGGCCTCAGCCCCTCCATGATGCCGATGTCCTTCGCGACATCGACGACGCGCTTCATCGAACTGCCGAGCAGCAGCACATCGCGGCCGGCAGCCTCAGCCGCTTCCGCGACCGACCGGATGCGTCCGACGTTGGAGGAGAAGGTGGTGATGCCGACCCGCCCCTCGGCGTTCGCGATGATCTTCGCCAGACTTTGCGAAACCTCCCGTTCGGACGGCGATACACCGTCGCGCAGCGCATTGGTCGAATCGCAAACGAGCGCCAGCACGCCTTCTTCGCCGATCTGTCGGAAGCGCCCCTCGTTGGTCATCGGTCCCAAGGAAGGCTCGAGGTCGATCTTCCAGTCGCCCGTATGCACGACAGTGCCAAGCGGAGTGCGGATGATCAGCGACATCGGCTCCGGGATCGAATGATTGACGCCAACAGCCTCGATGCTGAAGGGGCCGATATTGATGCGGTCGCCCGCCTTGAAGATCGTGATCGGGATCTCGCCGCGGCTCTTCTCGAAGTCGCGCTTGGCCTCCAGCATTCCGGCGGTGAAGGGCGAAGCATAGACGGGAACGTTCAGGCCGGGCCACAGATCGTTGAGCGCACCATAATGGTCCTCATGCGCATGCGTGATGATGATCGCCTTCAGATTGCGCCGTTCCTCTGCCAGGAAGCCGATATCGGGCAGCACCAATTCGACGCCGGGCAGCTCCGGCCCGGGAAAGGTCACGCCGCAATCGACCATGATCCATTGGCGGTTGCCCGGCTTGCCATAGCCGTAAAGGCCGAGGTTCATGCCGATTTCGCCGACGCCGCCGAGCGGCAAGAACACCAATTCTTCGTCCTGCGCCATTTCTTGATGCGCCTCTATTTCTCATTCATCCGAAAAAATACGTCCCCCGCCGCGATCGCCTGCGGCGCGCCGGAGCCCGTGTCGAGTATCAGCCGGCCGTCCTGATCAATACCGACAAAACGGCCGGAAAGCGACCGGTCGGGGAGGTTGACGGTGATCGCCTCGCCAACACCCCTGGCCGCGGCGCGCCACTCGGCGATGATCGATGCGACGCCGGCGCCATGATTCCAGGTGGCAAGCGTCTCGGCCATCGTCACGAAGAGATGCGCAAAAAGCTCTTCAGGCGAGATCGTCGCGCCCGCTAGCCGCAGCGAAGTAACCGGATAAAGCGCTTCCGCCGGGATGGTTGCGACGTTGATGCCACAGCCGATCACCAGCGCGTGGCGTCCGTCCGGCAGGCTCTCCCCTTCGAGGAGAATGCCGCAGGTCTTCCGCCCGTCGATGAGGATGTCGTTCGGCCACTTGATCGCCACCTCGGGCGAGCCCGGCGGCATTACCCGCCGAATCGCCCGGTGAACGGCGACCGCCGCAGCGAGCGGCAGCGAGTGCAGTTTTTCGACCGGCGCCGGATCGATGAGGAGCAGCGATGCATAGAGATTGCCGGGCTCCGAGAACCAGGCGCGGCCGCGCCGCCCCCTGCCCCCGGTCTGGCGCGTTGCAGTGATCCAGAGATTGCCTGGATCACCCTCCCGCGCCCTTGCCAGGCACTCGCTGTTGGTCGAGACGGTTTCCGCAAGCGAGACATGCCGGAAATCGTCAGGCGAAATCCGGCCGCCGGCTGGTCCGCCGGTCAAAAGAAAGTCCGGGCCGCGGCTTCCGCGGCGTTTCCAAGCGGGCCGCCGATCAGCACGTAGCCGAGCACGAAGAGGCCAGACAGTCCGAAGACCAGCCGCAATTCGCCGGCCGTACGGGCAAACTCGCCCTTGGCTTCGTCGAACCACATGACCTTGATGACGCGCAGGTAATAATAGGCGCCCACGACGGAAGCGAGCACACCGATAATCGCCAGCGCATAGAGTTGCGCCTCGATCGCCGCAACGAAGACGAAGTACTTGGCGAAAAAGCCGGCAAGCGGCGGGATACCCGCGAGCGAGAACATGAGGATCGTCAGCACGGTCGCCATGAACGGGTTGGTCTGCGACAGGCCGGCGAGGTCGTCGATCCCCTCGACGTGCTCGCCGTCCCTGCGGCGCATGGCGAGAATGCAGGCAAAGGTGCCGAGCGTCATGACCATGTAGATGAGCATGTAGAGGATCACGCCGCGCACGCCCGCCATCGAGCCGGCAGCAAGTCCCACCAGTGCATAGCCCATGTGGCCGATCGAGGAATAGGCCATCAGCCGCTTGATGTTGCGCTGGCCGATCGCAGCGAAGGAGCCGAGCAGCATGGAGGCGATCGAGATGAAGACGACGATCTGCTGCCAGTCGGCGACGATCGGTTCGAAGGCGTCGATGACGATGCGGACGAGCATCGCCATGGCCGCAACCTTCGGCGCGCCGGCAAAGAAGGCAGTCACCGGTGTCGGTGCGCCTTCATAGACGTCCGGCGTCCACATATGGAACGGAACGGCGGAGATCTTGAAGGCGAGGCCGGCAAGGATGAATACCAGCCCGAAGATGAGGCCCAGTGAACGACCCTCCGCCGTCAGTGCCGCCGCAATCTCTTCGAAGCCGGTATGGCCGGTGAAGCCATAGACGAGCGACATGCCATAAAGCAGCATGCCCGATGAAAGGGCGCCGAGAACGAAATATTTGAGACCGGCCTCCGTCGAACGGATGCTGTCACGGTTGATCGCCGCCACGACGTACAGCGAGAGCGACTGCAGCTCGAGCGACAGATAAAGCGAGATCAGGTCGTTGGCCGAGATCATCAGCAGCATGCCGAGAGTCGCAAGCAGCAGCAGTACCGGGAACTCGAAACGGTCGATCTGTGCCGAGCGGGCATGACCGACGGTCATCACCATCACGGTGATCGAACCGATCAATGCCAGGACCTTCATGAACTTCGCGAACGGGTCCGAAAGGAACGCGCCGGCATAGGCCTCGCCATTGCCGATCTTCAGCACGAGCCACAGCCCGGCGATGATCAGCACGGCCACCGACAGCCCGGTCACCGTCGACGCGGATCGTTCGCTCGAAAAGACGCCGACCATCAGCAGCACCAGCGCGCCGATCGCGAGGATCAGCTCGGGCACCGAGAGTTGCAGGCTTGCAATAAGGGTTTCAGCAGTCATGTCCAATCACGTCCTGTGGTCATTGCACCGTAAGCGCAACGTCTTGCGCCGCCTGCAGGGCTGCGGCGTAGTTGTTGACGAGAAGATCCACGGAGGCCGCGGTCGCATCGAAGACCGGTGCCGGATAGACACCGAAGAAGATCGTCAGGATCACCAGCGGATAGAGGATTACTTTCTCGCGGGTGGAAAGATCGAGCAGCGCTTTCAGGCTTTCCTTCTCGAGTGCGCCGAAAATGACCCGGCGATAGAGCCAGAGCGCATAGGCGGCGGATAGGATAACGCCGGTCGTCGCAAAGAGGGCAACCCAGGTGTTTGCGCGGAAGGCGCCGACCAACGTCAAGACTTCACCGACGAAGCCCGAGGTCCCCGGAAGCCCGACATTGGCCATGGTGAAGACCATGAAGGCGACGGCGTATTTCGGCATGTTGTTGACAAGACCGCCATAGGCGGCGATCTCGCGTGTGTGCAGCCGGTCATAGACGACACCGACGCAAAGGAAGAGCGCGCCGGATACGATGCCGTGCGAGAGCATCTGGAAGATGGCGCCCTGCACGCCTTGGATGTTGGCGGCGAAGGTCCCCATCGTCACGTAGCCCATGTGGGCGACCGAAGAGTAAGCGATGAGCTTCTTGATGTCGGTCTGCATCATCGCCACCAGCGAGGTGTAGATGATGGCGATGATCGAGAGCGTATAGACGAGCGGCGCGAAGAAGTCCGACGCCAGCGGGAACATCGGCAGCGAGAAACGCAGGAAGCCGTAGCCGCCGAGCTTCAGGAGGATGCCGGCCAGGATGACCGACCCTGCCGTCGGCGCCTGCACGTGCGCGTCCGGAAGCCAGGTGTGCACCGGCCACATCGGCATCTTCACCGCAAACGATGCGAAGAAGGCGAGCCATAACCAGGTCTGCATCTCGCGCGGAAAATTGTATTTGAGCAGTTCGGTGATGTCGGTGGTGCCGGCCTGCCAGTACATCGCCATGATGGCAAGCAGCATCAGCACCGAGCCGAGCAGAGTGTACAGGAAGAACTTGTAACTGGCGTAGACGCGGTCCCTGCCGCCCCAGACTCCGATGATGATGAACATCGGGATGAGGCCGGCTTCGAAGAACACGTAGAAGAGCACGATATCGAGCGAAACGAAGACGCCGAGCATCAGCGTTTCCAGGATGAGAAACGCGATCATGTATTCCTTGAGGCGCTTCTCGATCGTTACCCAGCTCGCAAGCACGCAGAACGGCATCAGGAGCGCCGTCAGCGGGAGGAACAGCACCGAGATGCCGTCGATGCCGAGATGGTAGGAAATGCCCGTGCCAAGCCATCCGTGCTTCTCGACCATCTGGAAGCCGGGGTTCGACGGGTCGAACTGATACCAGACGTAGAGCGATACCAGGAAAGTGAAGATCGTCGTCAGCAGCGAGACGTTCAGGATGTTGCGGCGGCCGTAGGCGCTGTCTTCCCTCGTCAGCAAGAGAAGCAGAACGCCGACGAACGGCATGAAGGTGACCGCGGAAAGTACGGGCCAATCGGTCATCAGAAGGAACTCCCGAGCATCATCCAGGTAACGAGCGCAGCGATGCCGATAAGCATGGCGAACGCGTAGTGATAAAGGTAACCGGTTTGCAGCCGGACAACGCGATCGGTCACGTCGAGAACGCGCGCCGCGATCCCGTTCGGACCGAAGCCGTCGATGACGCGGCCGTCACCCTCCTTCCAAAGGAAGGTGCCGAGACGCTTGGCGGTACGGACGAACAGGAAATCGTAGAGTTCGTCGAAGTACCACTTGTTGAGCAGGAACTGGTAAAGACCGCGATGCTGCTCAGCGAGATATTTCGGCGTCTCCGGCGAGCGGATGTACATGTACCAGGCTGTGTACAGGCCGAGCGCCATGGCGACGAACGGGCTCCACTTCACCCACAGCGGAACGTGGTGGTATTCCTCGAGGATCTCGTTCTCGGGCAGCGTGAAGAGCGAGCCCTGCCAGAATTCGGCATAATGGTGGCCGAAGAAATAGTCGTGGAACAGGAAGCCTGCGACGAGCGCGCCGAGAGCGAGGACGTAGAGCGGCACCAGCATCACCTGGGGCGACTCGTGCACGTGATGCATGACATCGGAGGAAGCACGCGGCCTGCCGTGGAAGGTCATGAAGGTCAGGCGCCAGGAATAGAAGCTGGTGAAGAGCGCCGCGATGACGAGCAGCGCGAAGGCGAAGCCGGAAACGATGCTATGCGACGCGAAGGTGGATTCGATGATCGCATCCTTCGAGAAGAAGCCCGCCGTGCCGATGACCGTGCCGGGAATGCCGACGCCGGTCAGTGCAATCGTGCCGATGAACATCATCCAGTAGGTGACCGGAATGTGCGTGCGCAGGCCGCCCATGTAGCGCATGTCCTGCTCACCGTCGACGGCGTGAATGACGGAGCCCGCGCCGAGGAACAGGAGCGCCTTGAAGAAGGCATGCGTGAACAGGTGGAAGATGGCAGCGCCGTAGGCGCCGACGCCGAGCGCCACGAACATGTAGCCGAGCTGCGAGCAGGTCGAATAGGCGATGACGCGCTTGATGTCATTTTGCACGAGACCGACGGTCGCCGCGAAGAAGGCGGTGATCGCACCGATGAGCGTGACCACCGTCAGCGCGTCCGGCGAAAGTTCGAAGAGCGGCGACATGCGGGCGACGAGGAAGACGCCGGCGGTTACCATGGTCGCGGCATGGATGAGGGCCGAGACCGGCGTCGGGCCTTCCATGGCGTCCGGCAGCCAGGTGTGCAGCAGGAACTGCGCTGACTTACCCATCGCGCCCATGAAGAGCAGCAGGCAGGTCGCGGTCAAGGCATCCGCCTTGTCGAGCTGCATGCCGAACAGGTTGATGACGGCCTCCCCTGCCCCGGCGCCCTCGGCCGGCAGATAGCTCTGCGCGGCGGCAAAGATCGTCTCGAGGTTGATCGAACCGAAGAGCACGAAGACTGAGAAGATGCCGAGCGAGAAACCGAAGTCGCCGACGCGGTTGACGATGAACGCCTTGATCGCCGCGGCATTGGCCGAAGGCTTCTTGTACCAGAAGCCGATCAACAGATAGGACGCCAGACCCACGCCCTCCCAGCCGAAGAACATCTGCAGGAGGTTGTCCGACGTGATGAGCATCAGCATCGCGAAGGTGAAGAGCGACAGATAGGAGAAGAAGCGCGGGCGATTGGGATCGTGGTGCATGTATCCGATCGAGTAGATATGCACCAGCGTCGAGACCGTGTTGACGACGACGAACATGACCGCGGTCAGCGTGTCGACGCGGAAGGCCCATTCGACATCGAAGCCGCCGGACTGGATCCAGCGCAGCACCGAAACCCTGATCATTTCCTCTTCGCCGAGGGCGACGTCGAAGAAGACCAACCAGGAAAGCGCGAGCGCGATCAGCATCAGGCCGCTGGTCACATATTCGGATGCTTTGGCACCGATCTGCGTGCCGAGGAGGCCGGCGATCAGGAAGCCGATCAGAGGCAGAAAGACGATAGCCTTGATGATGGTGTCCATAGCCCTGTCAGCCCTTCATCATGTTGACGTCTTCGACGGCGATCGAGCCGCGGTTTCGATAGAAGACGACGAGAATTGCAAGTCCGATGGCCGCTTCCGCGGCGGCCACCGTCAGAATGAACAGCGCGAAGACCTGACCGGTGATGTCGTTCAGGAAAGCCGAGAACGCCACCATGTTGATGTTGACCGCGAGCAGAATGAGTTCCACCGACATCAGGATGATGATGACGTTCTTCCGGTTGAGGAAGATGCCGAAGACGCCAAGCGTGAAGAGAATGGCGCTGACGGTCAGATAGTGGGAAATGCCGATTTCCATGAGTGTAGTCCCTCGACCTCGCGTCGCGATTAGATGCCCTGCCCCGGCTTGACCGTGACCACCTCGACGGCGGTCTCGGGCGTGCGGGCAACCTGGCGCGGAATGTCCTGACGCTTGATGTTCTGACGGTGACGCAGAGTGAGCACGATGGCGCCGATCATGGCGACGAGCAGCACCAGCCCCGCGATCTGGAAGAAGTAGATGTAGTGGGTATAGAGGACGTCGCCGAGCGCAGCCGTGTTGGTCCGCTCGCTGATCGGCGGGATCGGCATGGCGATACCCTTGGCGATTTCCGGCGAGAAAGCCGATCCACCAACGACGATGATAAGCTCCGCCGCGAGGATCAGTCCGATCAGAGCTCCGATCGGCGCGTATTCAAGCACACCCGCACGAAGCTCGGCGAAATCGATGTCGAGCATCATGACGACGAAGAGGAAGAGCACCGCCACCGCGCCGACATAGACGACGAGCAGGATCATCGCCAGGAACTCGGCACCGGTCAGGAGGAAAAGCCCTGCCGCATTGAAGAAGGTCAGGATCAGGAACAGAACAGAATAGACCGGATTCTTGGCCGCGATGACCATGAATGCCGATGCCACGGCGATGAAGGCAAAGAGATAGAAAAAAAGAACCTGCAGACCCATGATCGGTGCCTTTTTCGTCTTGCTCGGCATGAAGGCTCGTCGCCCTCACTCCATGAGGCAAAGCCGGACGTCCGTCCGGCCGATGCCCAAACCCGTTTCGCATGCACCACGTCTATTCAGCGGCGCGATGCGGCGTACTTGCGGATGGCCTCAGCGGTAGGGCGAGTCCATCGCAATGTTGCGCGCGATTTCGCGCTCCCAACGATCACCGTTGGCGAGCAGCTTCTCCTTGTCGTAGTAGAGCTCTTCGCGCGTCTCGGTGGCGAATTCGAAGTTCGGCCCTTCGACAATGGCATCGACAGGACAGGCTTCCTGGCAGAAACCGCAATAGATGCACTTCACCATGTCGATGTCGTAGCGAACCGTGCGGCGGGTGCCGTCGTTGCGACGCGGGCCGGCCTCGATGGTGATGGCCTGGGCAGGACAGATCGCTTCGCAAAGCTTGCAGGCGATGCAGCGCTCTTCTCCATTCGGATAGCGGCGCAGCGCATGCTCGCCGCGGAAGCGCGGGCTGACCGGCCCCTTCTCGAAGGGATAGTTCACGGTCGCCTTCGGCCGGAAGAAATAGCGCATCGACAGAAAGAACGCGCCTACGAATTCCTTGAGGAACAGCGAGCTGACGGCTTGCGAAAGACCGGCCATCATTAACCTCCAAACTTGCCGGCCTGGGAGGAGCCAGCGGTATGCAGCGAAGCTTGAGCGGTCATCATGCCCAGCCCATCAGCTTCAGAACGAACGCGACGATCACGACCATCGCCAGAGACAGCGGCAGGAAGACTTTCCAGCCGAGACGCATCAACTGGTCGTAGCGGTAGCGCGGCACGAAAGCCTTCACCATCGCGAACATGAAGAATACGAACGAGGCCTTAAGCACGAACCAAATGATGCCCGGGACCCAGTTCAGGAGCCAGATATCAACCGGAGGCAACCAGCCGCCCAGGAAGAGGATCGTCGTCAGCGCGCACATCAGGCAGATCGCCGCATATTCGCCGAGCATCAGCATCATGTACGGGGTCGAGCCGTATTCCACCATGTAGCCGGCGACGAGTTCCGATTCAGCCTCGGGCAGATCGAAAGGCGGACGGTTCGTCTCGGCAAGCGCCGAGATGAAGAAGATGATGAACATCGGGAACAGCGACAGCCAGTGCCAGTCGAGGAAGGAAGCCGGCAAGCCGAGCATCGTTCCGGGACCGTCCACCTGCGCGTTGACGATGTCCGTCAGATTGAGCGAACCGACACAAAGCAGAACGGTGACGATAACGAAGCCGATCGAGACTTCATAGGACACCATCTGCGCAGCCGACCGCAGCGCGCCGAGGAACGGATATTTCGAGTTCGACGCCCAGCCGCCCATGATGATGCCATAAACCTCGAGAGAAGATATGGCGAAGACGAAGAGGATGCCGACATTGATGTTCGCGATCACCCAGCCCGCATTGAGCGGGATGACGGCCCAGGCGGTGAGCGCGAGCGTCACGGAAACAAGCGGCGCGAGCAGGAAGATCGTCTTGTTGGCGCCGGCCGGAATGACCGGCTCCTTGAAGACGAACTTCAGAAGGTCGGCGAAGGACTGGAACAGACCCCAGGGACCAACAACGTTCGGACCGCGGCGAAGCTGCACGGCCGCCCAGATCTTGCGGTCCGCGAGCAGGAAATAGGCGATGAAAAGCAGCAGCGCGACCAGAAGCAGGAGCGACTGGCCAATGATGATGGCCGTGGGCCAGACATAGGTCGAAACGAAAGCGTCCATGATGCTCTATTCCCTCGCGCTCATTCCGCCGCAGCTTTGAAATTGTTGCGCGCCAAGGCCGAGCATTCGGCCATGACGGCGGATGCGCGCGCTATCGGGTTCGTCAAATAGAAGTCTTTGATCGGAGACGCAAACACGGATTTCGCCATCTCACCGGCTTTTTGCCCAAGTGCGGCAATTTCGTCGCTGCTGGCGGCGGTAAGCGCGTCCACTTCGGCGAAGTGCGGATGGGCCGCGTAGAGCTTGGCGCGCAGCTCGCCGAGCGAGTCGAAAGGCAGCTTCTTGCCGAGCACGTCGGAGAGCGCGCGGATGATCGCCCAGTCCTCGCGGGCCTCACCCGGGGCGAAACCGGCACGATTGCCGATCTGCACGCGGCCTTCGGTGTTCACCCAGGTGCCGGACTTTTCCGTGTAGGTCGCACCCGGAAGAATGACGTCGGCCGCATGCGCGCCATTGTCGCCGTGCGAGCCGATATAGACGGTGAAGCCCGCCTTCTTCCTCGAAAGGTCGATCTCGTCGGCGCCGAGCAGGAAGAGCACGTCCATCGCCGCGAGCATTTCAGCCGCCGACTTGCCGCCTTCGCCGGGAACGAAACCGAGGTCGAGACCGCCGACACGGGCCGCCGCGTTGTGAAGGACAGCAAAGCCGTTCCACTCCGCGCTGACCGCGCCGATCGCGACGGCAAGCTTTGCGGCATTGGCGAGAACGGCAGCGCCGCCCTCCCCTGCGAGCCCACCCTGGCCGACGATGATCAGCGGGCGTTGAGCCTTCTTGAGCGTCGCCAAGAACTTCGCTTTCCCGGCGACGAGCTCGGCAAGCGTGTCGGTGCCGGCGCCGAGATATTCATATCCGTACCGCAGCTCGCTCTGTTCGCCGATGACGGCGATCGGGAAGTTGCCCATGCGGTAGCGCTTGCGGATGCGGGCATTGAGGACGGAGGCCTCGAAGCGCGGATTGGAACCGATGATGAGCAGCGCGTCGGCGCTCTCGATGCCCTGGATCGTCGGATTGAAGATGTAGCTTGCGCGACCGAGAGACGGGTCGAGCGCCGCGCCATCCTGACGGCAATCGAGATTCCGCGACCCGAGCGCGGAGATGAGCTCCTTCAGGGCATACATTTCCTCGACCGAAGCAAGGTCCCCGGCAATCGCGCCGATCTTGTCTCCCGAAGTCTTCGCGACAGCCGCCTTGACCGCCTGGAATGCCTCGCTCCAGCTCGCCGGCTGCAGGCGTCCGTCCTTCTTGACGTAGGGACGGTCGAGGCGCTGCGTCTTGAGCCCGTCCCAGATGAAGCGGGTCTTGTCGGAGATCCACTCTTCGTTGATCTCCTCGTTGACGCGCGGCATGATGCGCATGACCTCGCGGCCGCGGGTATCGACGCGGATCGCCGAACCGACCGCATCCATGACGTCGATCGATTCGGTCTTGTTGAGCTCCCACGGACGCGCGGTGAAGGCGAAGGGCTTCGAAGTGAGGGCGCCGACCGGGCAGAGGTCGACGACATTGCCCTGCAGTTCCGAGGTCATCGCCTGTTCGAGATAAGTGGTGATTTCCGCGTCCTCGCCGCGGCCGATGAGGCCGAGCTCGGCAATGCCGGCGACTTCCGTCGTGAAGCGGACGCAGCGCGTGCAGTGGATGCAGCGGTTCATCACGGTCTTGACGAGCGGACCGATATACTTGTCCTCGACCGCGCGCTTGTTTTCCTGATAGCGCGAGGAGTCGATGCCGAAGGCCATCGCCTGGTCCTGCAGGTCGCACTCGCCGCCCTGATCGCAGATCGGGCAGTCGAGCGGATGATTGATGAGCAGGAATTCCATCACGCCTTCGCGCGCCTTCTTGACCATCGGTGTGTTCGTGAAGACTTCCGGCGCTTCCCCGTTCGGACCGGGACGCAGATCGCGTACGCCCATGGCGCAAGAGGCGGCAGGCTTCGGCGGACCGCCCTTCACCTCGATCAGACACATGCGGCAGTTGCCGGCAACCGAAAGCCGCTCATGGAAACAGAAGCGCGGAACCTCGGCACCGGCCTCCTCGCATGCCTGAAGCAGCGTGAAATGATCCGGGACCTCGATCTCTTTTCCGTCGACTTTCAGCTTTGCCATCTTCGCACTCAATCCTGTCTTTCGTCCGCCTGCCTTCCTTGGCGGCGGACAATTCCTTCACGGCCTTGCCGCTTGTCGTGACGCCGCAGGGCCATCACCTTATTTCTTCCGCACTCCCTTGAGTGCCCTCGCCTGCCCGATCCAGTCGTCCCGCGTGATGCGGCCGTACAAGCCGAATTCGGCATCGAGCTTCGCCACATCGGCTTCGCTCAACGCAGCGATGTCGGCGAAGCGGCGAATACCTCTGCCGTTCAACACCTGTTCGAGCTTCGGGCCGATCCCCGCGATCCGCTTGAGATCGTCGCTCGCACCGCTCTTCTGCGCCGATGCGGCCAGCTTTCTCGCTGCGCGCGGCTTGCGCGCGGCCGGGACGGACGGCGCTTCCGAGGCCTGCCGGGCTGCCGTCTGCGGCGCCACAGCCGGTGCCGGCTTCGTCGCTTCGACCGGCTCAACTTCCAGGGCCGCGACGCTTTTCTGCATAGCGCTGGCAGCGCCCTGCATTGCGCCGAACATCATGCCGGCAATCTGGCTCGACAGGCCGAAACCGAGAGCCGTGGCAGCGGCAATGGCCGCCGTCGGATGCGCCATCAGCGGATGCAGCGCGACGTTCGGCATGCTCCTCATCCATTCGGCCATGCCGAACGGATCGGCCGGGTCCGCAGTCCGTGCGAACGGGATGGCTGCCGCCGTTTCCCTTCCCTGTACATCCCTGCTTGCCCCAGCCATGGCCTCTTACTCCGCCGCTTCCAACACCGCGCCGTGCGACGTGGCATTGCGGGTGTATTCGTCGATCCGCTTTTCCATCTCCGGACGGAAATGCTTGATCAGGCCTTGGATCGGCCATGCGGCCGCATCGCCGAGTGCGCAGATCGTGTGACCTTCGACCTGCTTCGTCACGTCGAAGAGCATGTCGATCTCGCGCTTCTGGGCGCGACCCTGCACCATCCGCTCCATCACGCGCATCATCCATCCCGTGCCTTCACGGCAAGGCGTGCACTGGCCGCAGCTCTCGTGCTTGTAGAAAGCGGAAAGCCGCCAGATCGCCTTGATGATATCGGTAGACTTGTCCATGACGATGACGGCGGCGGTTCCGAGGCCGGAACCAAGCTCGCGCAGCCCGTCATAGTCCATGATCGCGTCCTTCATCTGCGCGCCCGGCACGCAGGGAACGGACGAGCCGCCGGGAATGACGGCGAGCAGATTGTCCCAGCCGCCGCGGATGCCGCCGCAGTGCTTCTCGATCAGTTCATGGAACGGGATCGACATCGCGTCCTCGACCGTGCAGGGGCGGTTCACGTGGCCGGAGATCGAGTAGAGCTTGGTGCCGTGATTGTTCGGGCGGCCGAAGCTGGTGTACCAGCCGGCACCGCGGCGCAGAATGGTCGGCGTGACCGCGATCGACTCGACGTTGTTGACGGTCGTCGGGCAGCCATAGAGGCCCATATTCGCCGGAAAAGGCGGCTTCAGTCGCGGCTGGCCCTTCTTGCCCTCGAGGCTTTCGAGCAGCGCCGTCTCCTCGCCGCAGATATAGGCGCCGGCGCCGTGATGAACGAAGATGTCGATGTCGTAGCCGAGCTTGTTGTTCCTGCCGAGCAGGCCATACTCGTAGCATTCGTCGATCGCAGCCTGCAGCGCTTCGCGCTCGCGGATGAACTCGCCGCGCACGTAGATATAGGCGGTGTGGGCGCCCATGGCGAAGCTCGCGATGACGCAGCCTTCGATCAGCGTGTGCGGATCGTGGCGCATGATGTCGCGGTCCTTGCAGGTGCCGGGCTCCGACTCGTCGGCATTGACGACGAGAAAATGCGGGCGACCGTCGCTTTCCTTCGGCATGAAGGACCATTTGAGACCGGTCGGGAAGCCGGCGCCGCCGCGGCCGCGCAGACCCGAAGCCTTCACCTCGTTGATGATCCAGTCGCGGCCCTTCTCGAGGAGCTCCTTGGTGCCGTCCCAGTGGCCGCGCGCCATCGCGCCTTTCAGGGACTTGTCCTTGAGGCCGTAGATATTGGTAAAGATGCGATCTTCATCTCTCAGCATGGTTTCACCTCTTTACCCGCGGCTTCTTCGCCGGCTTGGACTTGTCGGCGGTCTCGCCCTCGATCTTGGCGTTCCTTGCCGAGGCTTTCTTCGCCGTCGCCGGAGTCTTCAGCGTCGGATTGGTGACGTCTGAAGCGGTCTTCGGCTTTGCAGCGTTCGAAGGCGGCACGCTGACCGCCTTGTCACCACCAGCCGACTTGCTCGCCCGGACCGCAGACTTCTTCTCCTCCGGCTGCGGCACCTGCAACGTCGTCAGTCCGCCGATCGGTGCGGAATAAATGCGATCGATCTGCGGGCCAGGCTTCACCTCGGCGCCCTTGCCAGCTTCGAACTGATCGATGATCTCCTCGAGCCGCTCGGCCGTCAGATCCTCGAAGGTGTCCTTGAAGATCATCACCATCGGCGCGTTGACGCAGGCGCCCTGACATTCGACCTCTTCCCAGGAGAGCGTGCCGCCTTCGTTCAGCGTGAAGGGCTCGGCGGCAATCTTCTTCTTGCAGACCTTGATCAGGTCTTCCGCGCCGCGCAGCATGCAGGGCGTCGTGCCGCAAACCTGGACATGCGCCCGCGATCCGACCGGCTTCAACTGAAACTGCGTATAGAAAGTAGCGACTTCGAGGACGCGGATATAGGGCATGCCGAGCATGTCGGCGACCGACTCGATTGCAGCCTTCGTCACCCAACCGTCCTGTTCCTGGGCGCGCATCAGCAGGGGGATGACTGCCGACTGCTCGCGGCCCTTCGGATACTTATTGATCGTTGCCTTGGCCCAGGCAGCATTTTCCTTGTTGAACGCAAAGGTCGCTGGCTGGACAGTGTCTTCGGCTAGTCGACGAACGGACATTCTAGTGGACACCTTATCAGTTAATCGAACCACACCGCGATTTCGTCAGCGAGACGAATTCGCAGGCATAGGCTGACTGGTCTTTCTGCAAAAATACGATGTAGCGCGTGCCGTTGGCGACCGCGGCCTTGATCTCGTAACCCTTGGACAGGAGCGTGGACATGGCGCCGCCCCGCAGCCCCGAGGACGATTCACTGCCGACTTCCTCCTGGGCGGAGGCCGCAGAAGCAAGAGCAAGAAGTCCGAGAGCGGCGAGCGGCGCCAGACGCATCAGCGATCGACCTCGCCGAAAACGATATCGAGGGAGCCCAGCACGGCCGAGACGTCGGCAAGCTGGTGCCCGCGACAGAGGAAGTCCATGGCCTGCAAATGCGCATAGCCCGGCGCGCGGATCTTGCAGCGGTACGGCTTGTTGGTGCCGTCGGAGACCAGATAGACGCCGAATTCGCCCTTCGGGGCCTCGACCGCGGCGTAGACCTCGCCGGCCGGCACATGGTAGCCCTCGGTATAGAGCTTGAAGTGGTGGATCAGCGCTTCCATCGAGCGCTTCATCTCGCCGCGCTTTGGCGGCACGATCTTGCCGTCGAGCGAGGAGACCGGCCCCACCTTCGCATCACCGAGCAGACGGTCGACGCACTGGCGCATGATCCGCGCCGATTGGCGCATCTCGATCATGCGGATCAGGTAGCGGTCAAAACAGTCGCCGTTCTTGCCGATCGGAATGTCGAACTCGAGATCGGAATAGCACTCATAGGGCTGCGCACGGCGCAGGTCCCAGGCAGCGCCAGAGCCGCGCACCATCACGCCGGAGAAGCCCCATGCCCAGGCATCCTCCAGCGTGACGACGCCGATGTCGACATTGCGCTGCTTGAAGATGCGGTTGCCGGTCAGGAGCTCATCGATATCGTCGACGGTCTTCAGGAACGGATCGATCCAGTTGCCGATATCCTCGACGAGCTTGTGCGGCAGGTCCTGATGCACTCCGCCGGGACGGAAATAGGCGGCGTGCATGCGCGCGCCGCAGGCGCGCTCATAGAAGACCATCAGCTTCTCGCGTTCCTCGAAACCCCAGAGCGGCGGGGTCAGCGCGCCGACATCCATCGCCTGGGTCGTCACGTTGAGGAGATGCGACAGGATACGGCCGATTTCCGAATAGAGGACGCGGATGAGCTGGCCGCGGATCGGCACTTCCGTGCCGGTCAACCTCTCAACGGCAAGCGCGAAGGCGTGCTCCTGATTCATCGGCGCGACGTAATCGAGCCGGTCGAAATAAGGGATAGCCTGCAGGTAGGTCTTCGTCTCGATCAGCTTCTCGGTGCCGCGATGCAGAAGGCCGATATGCGGATCGACGCGCTCGACGATTTCGCCGTCGAGTTCCAGCACGAGACGCAGAACGCCGTGCGCCGCCGGATGCTGCGGACCGAAGTTGATGTTGAAGTTGCGGACGTTATGTTCGGTCATACCGATTGCTCCAGGCCGGATGGCAATCCTTTCGCGATCACCACGGGCCGACTTGACTTACCGTGCCTTCGCCTTCTCGTCGCCGGGCAGGACGTAATCCGTGCCTTCCCACGGCGAGAGGAAGTCGAAGTTGCGGAATTCCTGCCTCAAATGGACCGGCTCATAGACAACACGTTTGACCTCGTCGTCGTAGCGCACTTCGACGAAGCCGGTTACCGGGAAGTCCTTGCGCAGCGGATAGCCCTCGAAACCGTAGTCCGTGAGGATGCGTCTCAAGTCCGGATGGCCGGTGAAGAGAATGCCGTACATGTCATAGGCTTCGCGCTCGAACCAGTCGGCGCCCGGGTAGACGGCGGTCGCGGAGGGGACGGGCTCGCCCTCGCCGGTGGCGACCTTCACCCGCACGCGCAGGTTCTGGCGCGGCGACAGCAGATGATACACGACGTCGAAGCGGTCCGGCCGCTGCGGATAGTCGACACCGCAAACGTCGATCAGGCTGATAAAACCGCACTGCACGTCGTCGCGCAGGAAGGTCAGGAGCGCTATAAGGTTCTCCGCCTTCGCCGTCAGTGTCAGCTCGCCGTATTCGATGGCCGAATCGGCAATAAGCGCGCCGCGCATCTCGCGAAGATAGGAGGCAAGCTCGTTCAGGGCTTCACTCATATTAAAGACCCCCTGCCCTTAGCGCTCGATCGTGCCGGTCCGGCGGATCTTCTTCTGCAGCAGAAGCACGCCGTAGAGCAGCGCTTCTGCCGTGGGAGGACAGCCTGGCACGTAGATGTCGACGGGCACGACGCGGTCACAGCCGCGTACGACCGAGTAGGAATAGTGATAGTAGCCGCCACCGTTGGCGCAGGAGCCCATCGAAATGACATAGCGCGGTTCCGGCATCTGGTCGTAGACCTTGCGCAGCGCGGGCGCCATCTTGTTGGTAAGCGTGCCGGCGACGATCATGACGTCGGACTGACGCGGCGAGGCGCGCGGCGCAAAGCCGAAGCGCTCGGCGTCATAGCGCGGCATCGACATCTGCATCATTTCGACGGCGCAGCAGGCAAGACCGAAGGTCATCCACATGAGCGAGCCGGTGCGCGCCCAGTTGATAAGTTCGTCCGTCGAGGTGACGAGAAAGCCCTTGTCGGCGAGCTCGTTGTTGATCTCGCCAAAGAATGCGTCATTGCTGCCGATCGGCTTGCCGGTCGCGGGATCGACGATCCCTTTCGGTTGGGGCGCAACGAGCGTGGTGCCGGATGCTAGTTCCATTCCAGCGCTCCCTTCTTCCATTCATAGATGAAGCCGACCGTCAGGACCAGGAGGAAGACCATCATCGACCAGAAGCCGAACCAGCCAATATCCTTGAACGAAACCGCCCAGGGGAAGAGGAACGCGACTTCGAGGTCGAAGATGATGAAGAGGATCGAAACGAGATAGAAGCGGATGTCGAACTTCATGCGGGCGTCGTCAAACGCATTGAAGCCGCACTCGTAGGCCGACAGTTTTTCCGAATCAGGCGCCTTGAAGGCGACGGCAAAAGGAGCGACCAGAAGAGCGAGGCCGATCACAAGCGCGATTCCAATGAAAATCGCGATCGGAACATAAGAACCGAGAAGTTCAGTCATTTTATCCGTCCCTGCCCGCGGGAGAGCACCAAGAGAGGCGCTTCAAGAACATGATGCCGCAGGCCGAAAAGTATGTTGCAACGCCAGAGTGGTTAGCGCAGGCCGCGCCCCAGCGCAAGCCTTCAACAGGCATTTAAACCGGTTCACGGCGCAGGATTGGACGGCATGTCGCATGCATGCGCATAACGAAGCGCGCAATTGCGCGAGCGGGCGGAGGTTACCGCCGAAATGCGGCATCAAGGCGGATTGCTGCCATGCAAAAATGAAACAGCTCGAAGGGGTTCATCGGGAGGGAGACAAAGAGAAATGGCGCGAGTGACGGGGCTCGAACCCGCGACCTCCGGCGTGACAGGCCGGCACTCTAACCGACTGAGCTACACCCGCGCATCATGACCAGCAGATGGCCATTGTCCCATCATCGGCATCTTTTGAGAATGCCGCAGTACCCTTCAAGAGTGGCGCGAGTGACGGGGCTCGAACCCGCGACCTCCGGCGTGACAGGCCGGCACTCTAACCGACTGAGCTACACCCGCATTCCCTTGACTGGCCGAAACGCTCGCGCGCCCCGATCAAGCGGCCCTGCCGTTTGATGAGCGGCTAACTAAGCGGTTCGCATTTGGGTGTCAAGCGTGTTTGAAGACAAATCCGTGACGGAACGGTTTTTGATCCACAGGGCGTCGCGCGGAGCGAAAATCGCGTATGGCGGCGGCAGCGGCGCAACCGAGATGAGCAGTGCCTCCACTTCGACGTGCGGCTGCGTCCGCACATCTTTATGTCCCTGTCGGTGGCGACGGGAGAAAGCCGATCTGTCGCCGTTCTCTGCCGACGCAGTTGTCAATTGTCCACAGTCCGCCTGCTCCGGCCATACGCTTGACGAGCCCTCACAAAAAAATCGAAAAAATCGCGCGAATGCTCTTGCGGTTTTCGCCGGTTGCGCATAGATCACGCCCACCGACGCGGCGGACACATTGGTTCGCAACGCGAAAGGGCGATTAGCTCAGTTGGTAGAGCGCCTCGTTTACACCGAGGATGTCGGGAGTTCGAGTCTCTCATCGCCCACCATTTTCTTATTCCTGGGAAGATGAATAGGCAGCAACATCGCTGGGCGTAGCGATATGTGCGGTCCTTTCACCCTCCGCGATATTGCTCATCCGTCACATGCTCGAGCCAATCCACCACCTTGCCGTCGAGCGCCTCCTGGATGGCGATGTGCGTCATTGCCGTATCGGCCGCGGCACCGTGCCAGTGCTTTTCGCCCGGCGGAAACCAGACGACGTCGCCGGCGCGAATCTCGCGCAGCTCTCCGCCCCAGCTTTGCGCCAGCCCCCGGCCTGAGGTGACGATCAGCGTCTGGCCGAGCGGGTGCGTGTGCCAAGCGGTGCGGGCGCCGGGCTCGAAGGTGACCGTCGCCCCGCGCACTCGTGCCGGCGCCGGTGCCTCGAAGGCGGGATCGATGCGTACCGCCCCTGTGAAGTATTCGGCCGGGCCGCGCGTCGAGGGTGTTGATCCACATTCGAAGATTTCCATCGGCGTTCTCCTAGTCTCAGGGCGTGAATTCGTATCTGTTCCTATAAAGAGCACGCGAAGGTGCGGGCAATGGCAAGCGAGCTCAAAGTCTATGAACCGTCACCGCCGGACAGGCGCTCCGGGCGATATCACAAAGATGCTCGTGGTGCGTCAGATAGATCACCTGGCCGACGCGCGCCATGTCCGCCATCAGCTCGAAGGCGCGGCCGGCGCGGCCGTCGTCGAACGTCTCCATGATATCGTCGGCGATGAACGGGAGCGCCTCCCGCGTTGCGGCGACTTCATGGTAGCCGGCGATCCTGAGGGCGAGATAAAGCTGGAAACGCGTGCCTTTCGAAAGATCGCGGGCAAGTTTCGATCCACCCGCGGCCGTGTTCGCGATCAGAAATTCCTGACCCTTCTCCGCTTGCGTCGACAGGCCGGAATATTCGCCGCCGCTGATGTGCATGAATGTCCGCGAAGCACGCTGCATCATGGCGCTGCGGTGACGTTCGCGAAACAGCCTGAGCCCCTGCTCGGCGGCGATCACGCCAGCCCGCAGCCGGAGATAGCCGATCGCCTTCATCTCGACGTCGAGAAGAAGCGTGCGGCGCCGCTGTTCGAGCTCGGCGACGCGGTCGCCCCCCTCCACTTCGGCAAGCGCCTTCTCCTTGCTCCGGACCTCCGCATGCGACTCGCCGACGTCGCGGTCGGCCGCATCGATCGCCTCGTCCAGCCGAGCGAGCTCGAGGCTCAACTCCTTTTCGTCGATCGGGCCCAACATGGCTTCGGCTTCCCCGGCCGTGGCGACGCCAAGGCGCGTAACCAGATCGTTCTCGAGCTCGGCGCACCGGCGCCGCAGCCGTTCCTGCTCCTGGACGGCCTCCAGGCAGGAAGCGGCCTCGTCGAGCGTCGCGCAGCCGAAGAAATCGACGATCGCCCGTTTGGCTGCGGCATGGATTCGCTCTTCGCCGTGCAGCGACTGCAGGCTCTCCTCCATTCGCTCGATGCTGCCTTGGTGCGTGAGGCGGCGCTCTTCCATGTGATGCGCAGCGGTGATGCGATCGCGAATGGCGGTGAAAAGGGTGAGGACATCCTCGCACTGTGCCTCGCCTAATTGCGCTCCAAGACCCGCGACGGCTTCCGCGAAAACCTGCTGATCCCTTCGCATCGCGGCGATGCGATGGTCGAGTTCGCCCTTCCGCTGCATCAGCTTGTCGAAGTCCTGAAGCAAAGCGAGCACCGGACCTATTTCCTGCGGGAGTGGCCGCTCGATCCGGCGGGCGAGCCAGGTACCGGCGAGGGCATCACGCCACTCGCCGCACCAGGCGGCCATCGCGGCTTCCGCGGCAGCGAGCGTCGCCTCACGGCTTTCCAACGCTTCCGACGCGCGGCCGAACCGCGCGCCGGCGGCACTGCGGGCGGCGGACGCCGCCTGTGCGCGCGAGACGAAATGTTCGGCCGCGGAGAGCAACGCACCGAGACCGTCGGGCAAAGCGTCGCTCGCGCCGAACCGCACCAGTTCCTCGCGCAGAACGCGGACGGCCGCGTTCTCTTCAGCAACGGCCTTGTCGCGCTCCCGTAGCGCGGCACGCAAATCTGCGCGCAGCTCGAGCGCGGCGGCGCGCGTCGCGAGCCAAGCCTCCAGTTGCGGTAGCATGATCACGCTAGGTAAGCCGCAGGCGCTTGCGGCAGCGCCGATCGTCGTGTCCAGCCGCTCCCGCCGCTCGGCGATCGCCCTTCTTTGCGCCTCCAGCATCCGCAGGCGGCCACGCCGCTCGGAAACGGCGAGCGTCAGGCCACGCATCTCGGCGACGCGCTCCGCCTGTTCCAGCCGCAGTGCCGCAGCCGCGTCGTCCTCTTTCAGTATCACCACGAACGCCGTCGCGCTCGCCTCGTCAAGGCAGGAGCTGTGCCTTTGCCAGGCAAGATCCCGGCGCCGCCGGAGTTCGCTCGCGGTCGCGTCATCGATGGCGCCGCCATTGGCCGCAAGCGCGGCGAGCCGCGCCTCGTCTCCGGCTTGGCGCTCGTCTTCGTCGGCGGTCCGGTCGTCGAGCCGTAACCGCCGTTCCGCAAGTGCAGCTTCCTCCGCCCGCCATGCATCCACCACGCCCGGCGCCGGGACGGCAAGCGCCGCCAGATCGTCCAAAGTGCCTTCAAAGGGTCGCAGCGCCTCGAGCTTATCCGAGAGCATCGCTTCCAGCCGATCGATCTCTTTGGCCGCTGCCTGCTGACGAATAAGGCAGTCGCTCTGGCGCAGGTAATGCAAGCGGTTCGCGAGAAGAGCGGGTTCGCCCGTTCCTTCCTTCAGCCGGGCGGCGTCGCGCTCGGCCTCCTCGCGATCCCGTTTCGCGCTCTCGGTTTCCTCGCGTGCCGCGGCTAGCCTCTCCGACAGGCTTGCGTGCCGGCGCACAAGCTCCTGCAGCCGGGCGGCGCGCGCGGTCGGCAGGAGGAGCGTGGCGGGATCGGAGTTGCCCTCCTCGTCCAGGCGGGCAAGGCAGGCGTCGATCTCGGCGGATGTCCTTGCCAGCTCTTCGAGGCGAGCCGGCATGTCACGTGCGGCCGTGAGATAGCGTGCGTCGAGTGCGGCGTCGCGGAGCGCCCCGAACCGTTCGGCGAGCGCCAGCGCCTCCCCGTCCTGCGGCATTCCCGCCAGCTCGTCGCGGCGCCGGTCGAGTTCCTCGTTCAGTTGCGCCAGCCGCGCCGCGATTTCCGCCTCCCGCTTGCGAAGCATCGGCAGCTCGCTCTGCCACTCCGCTGACGGCACCGGCAACGGACGTCGTTTCGCGAATTCGTCTCCGGCGTCGGAAAGCCGCTTGAGGATCGGCAGAGCATGGAGCTTTACGCGCGCCAAGTCCCTGGCGACACGCAGCTCCGCCCGTGTTCCTGCCGCCGTTTCGTAGCGTTCGCGCGCAGACATCAGCGCCTTGCGCAGGGAGGCGTATTCGCGCGCATTCACGTCAATCGCGCTGCGCTCCGCTTTGAGCGCGTCGAGTTCTGCCTTCAACTCGGCAAGCCGGTGCTTTCGCCCCTGCGGACGGAAGAAGGCATCCGCATCCGCACGCAGGCTCGCGAGAACGGCGCCGCTATCCGGCAAGCCGGAGCTTGCGGAAAAGAGCAGCGAACCAAGTTCCCCCTCGCTCTGCAGGATCGCTTCCCCGCCCTCCTCGATGCTGTCGTCGTCGAGCGAGAACATCATGCGATACGTCTCCCGATCGACTGAGCCGAGAGCCGCGGAAAAGAGATTGTCCGGCAGCGGCTGCTCGTCGGAGCCGACGAGGCTGTTGGCGTTGCGCTTTATACGATAGGCGCGGTGGCGATGGCCGCCGGCTTCCAGGACGCCGCCGATTCGCATCGTCTGGTAGGGATGCAGGAATCCGTAGGGGCTCGAACGCTCGATCCCGAAGAGCAGATCGAGGAAGCCTGAGAACAGGGTCGACTTCCCGGCTTCGTTCGGACCGTAAACGAGGTGAAAATCAGGCGCACCCGGCTTCGCCTCGCCGAAATCGAGGCTGCGCTCGGTGAACTTGCCGTAGCGGACGAGATCCAGTCGTTGAAGTCGCATCAGTCGATGGCCTCGGCGACCGTGCGACCGTGGAGATGCGCGAGCACATCCGCGCTCCCCGCCAGCCCGGCGTTCAGCGCCAGACTCTCCAGCGCTTCCTCGTCGACCGCCAATACCTGCCGCAGTTCGGGCGGCAATTGCTGCAGCAGTTCCTCCGCGACGCCCTTCACCTCTGCGCGGAAACCGAAGGAGGACAACACGTCGTCGACGAGCGCCGCCAATTCGACCACCGGGTCGGCCGAGGGATGTCCTGCATCCCCTGCCGCCCGGCACTGCACCTCGACCTTCTCGATCCAGCATCCGCCGAGCCCGGCCGCAATGTTGGCCATTTCCGTTTCCAGGAGATCGGCGTCGCGCCGTAGGCGCCAGGCAAGCGGGGTTCTTCCCGTCAGCGTCAACCGCAGGATCAGATTGTCGGCAGGCAGTCGCTTGCGAAGGCGAGCGATCTCCCGGCTCACCGCGTCCAGCATATCGCGCCAATTAGCGGCTCCCGTTACGTCGACGGAAAGCCGTTCGAAAGCGGCGGTGCTTGTCGCTCGCTCTTCCAGCACCACCTGCCCGTGATCGTCGATCGTGACGATGGTAACGCCCTTCATGCCCATTTCGTTGATGTCGCGGCCCTGCGGCATGCCGGGCATGACGATGGAGGGCTTTTCGCTATGCACCTGCCGCTGATGGACATGGCCGAGAGCCCAATAGTCGAAGCCATGCCGCTGAAGATCGGCGATGCTGCAGGGAGCATAGGGGTCATGTGCGGCGGAGCCGGAAAGGCTCGTATGCAACATGCCGATGTTGATTCCGTCGGCGACCGGCGCATGGAAGTGGGGCAGCAGACTTTCCGGCGCGTGCGTGTCGGCAAAGCTCACGCCGTGAATATGGACCGTTCTGCCGTTCTCCAGGGTCTTTGCCAGCACCGTCCTGCTGCGGCCGGAGAAGACGTGGACGGAGGGCGGCAGCGTGAGTTCGCGCGTCACTTGCGATTGGGCGTCGTGATTGCCTCGAATGATGAAGGTGCGGATGCCGGCCTCGTCAAGGCGGCGGAGCTCGCCTGCAAGGAAGAGCGCCGTGTTCATGGAGGTTTGGCTGCCGTCATAGAGATCGCCGGCGATCAACAGCGCGTCGACGTTTTCGGCAATGCACAGATCGACAATGCGCACGAGCGCGTTACGGGTGGCGCTGCGCACAAGGCTGGCAAGCTCCGGGTTTCGGAGCGCGAGGCTGCGCAAAGGTGAATCGAGATGAAGGTCTGCGGTATGAACAAATCGGAAGGGCATGGCCGACCATGACCCGGCGCCGCGTCCCTCGTCAATGCGAGTGCGTGGGGCAAACCGCGCCTGTACACAGGCGGCAAGCCCGCTGCTTTCAAGTGTTCTCCAAACAAAGCCCAAGAAAACGGCCCTGCACTGATCGCCTATCCGTGCCGTTCCCGTCGATTAGCGGTTTCGTAACGTCTTGCTCGTTTAACTTTCGCCCGGAAGTGCCTAGTGCATCTCTAGCACCGGAATGATTCCTGCTCGAGCATCCGCTCTCTCATGACGATCAAGAGCCGGAGAACATCTTGCACCGACCTTCGCCGACGGTCGTCATTCCGGAGTTATCCATGTCGCGCCTCAAGATATCGCACACGCTGATCGCCCTCTTCTCTCTGGTGACGGTGATCGTCGCCGCGCTGGCGCTGTCGTCGATGAACGGCACCCGAATGCTGAACGAACGGACCACCGAGATCGCCACGAGTTGGCTGCCGCGCGTCTCGCTGGCGCGCGCACTCGAGACGCAGCTCTCGGACACGCGGATGGCCTTCGCGCGGCATCTGATCTCGCTCACGCCTTTCGAAAAAAAGGCGGCAGAAAAGGTCATCGGCGAGACCGTCGGCGATTTCGACAAGCTCTCCGAAGAATATGCGGGCCTCGCCACTTCCGACGCCGACAGGGCGATGCTCGACAAGGTGCGAGCGGCCTATAAAGATTATCTCTCGGTCGCTGACCGCATGCTGAACCTCTCCAACAATCTGGAGAACATGAAGGCGCAGAGCGTTTTCAAGGTCGAGATGCGGGAAGCCGGAGAGAAGGTCGATGCGGCGCTCGAGGAGCTGCGCGCGCTCAACCTTGCCGGAGCGGACGCAGCCGTCGCCGCCAGTGCTGCCACGCACAGCCGGGTCATGGCGGTCGAGATGACGGTGATCGGCTTTGCCGCCGTGATCGTCCTCAGCGCGATCATCTACGCCGTGCGCGGGATAGCGCGCCCGATCCAGGTCATCACCCACTCAATGGCGCGCCTCGCCGAGGGCGACACGGCGAGCGCCATTCCTTACGGCACCCGCAAGGACGAGATCGGCGAAATGGCGCGCGCGGTCGAGGTCTTCCGCCAGGGGGCGATCACCAATCTCAAACTCGAGGAGGAGGCTCGCGCCCAGCACGCCGAAGCCGAGGCGCAACGCCAGCGCCTGACCGAAGAGGCCGAGGCCGCGGCGCAGCGGCGGCTCCAGGCGGCGACGGCCGGCCTTGCAAGCGGGCTGCGGCGACTTGCTTCCGGCGATTTGGCCTTCCAGCTCGACGAGCCTTTTACGCCCGATTTCGAACAGCTGCGGCACGACCTCAACCAGGCCGTCGCCCAGCTCGCCGACACGCTGGCGGCCGTTTCGCAAAGCTCCGGCAGCATCGACAGCGGTGCCCGCGAGGTCAGCCACAGCGCGGACGACCTCTCGCGGCGTACCGAACAGCAGGCAGCTTCGCTCGAGGAAACCGCGGCCGCGCTCGATGAGATCACCGTCAACGTTGCCAATTCCTCGAAGCGCACCAATGAGGCGCGCGCGATCGCGAGCCAGGCAAACGAAAGCGCACATAAGTCCGGCGCCATCGTCGCCGGCGCGATCGAAGCCATGGGGCGGATCGAGCACTCCTCCAGTCAGATATCCAACATCATCGGCGTCATCGACGAGATCGCCTTCCAGACGAACCTCCTCGCGCTCAATGCGGGGGTCGAGGCGGCGCGTGCGGGCGATGCCGGCAAGGGCTTCGCGGTCGTCGCGCAGGAAGTGCGCGAGCTCGCGCAGCGTTCGGCCAACGCGGCCAAGGAGATCAAGGAGTTGATCCGCAACTCGGCCGTCGAGGTCGAAAGCGGCGTCAAGCTCGTGCGCGAGGCCGGCGAGGCGCTTCGCACCATCGAAGGCCTGATCGTGACGATCAACGAGCACATGGACGCCATTGCGGTTTCGGCACAGGAGCAGGCGGCGGGCCTCTCGGAAGTGAACGTCGCGGTCAACCAGATGGACCAGGTCACGCAGCAGAACGCCGCGATGGTGGAGGAAGCCAACGCGGCAAGCGCGACCCTGGCGCAAGAAGCGGGCCGCCTGCGCGACCTGATCGACCGCTTCGCCCTGGCCGAGACCTCGAACCACGGCTTTGGGCCGGTAGGATCGCGCTACGCCGCCTAAACCCGCACACTTTTCCTGATCCCGCTACAGCGGCGGAGCGGCTGCAATCCTTGCGCTGCAAGCCAAACGACCCTCTCAACCGAGGGCCGTTTCTTTTTGCGACTGCATCCTCTTGCGGCTGGTGAGTCGCGTGGCGCTGCGGCATCAGCCTTAAGAATTAGGAGGTTCTTGTCGACAAATGTCGCAATTGTAACTATCAATAGGGTAACTGCCATTTGACATGGCACCTCAAAATATCGCCATGGTGGTCATGAAGAAGACATTCGAAGTTTCCGACAAGCTGTTCGAGCTCTACCATCGCGTTCATCGGCTGGTTAACGAATCCATGACGGAGGAAGGCGTCTCGCTTGCCCGGAGCAAGTTTCTCTTCTTCCTGAGCAAACTCGGCCCCTGTCGCTCCACGGATATCGCCTGTGCGCTGAACTTTGCGCCGCGAACGGTGACCGAGGCGATCGACGGGCTGGAACGCGACCGCCTGGTGATGCGCAAACCCGACCCGGAGGATCGCCGCGCAAAGATCGTCTCCATCACCGAGACCGGACGGGCCGTCCTCGAAGCGGCGGAACACCCACGCAAACAGCTCCTGGAGGAAATCTTCTCAGCGCTCGACGACGAGCAGCTCGACCAGCTCTACGATATCGTCAGCAAGCTCGTCGAAAAGACCGACGAGATCCGCAAACGCAAGGAAGAAGCGGAAGAGGCAGAGATCGCCTCCGCGCGATAGAGCCGCGCGCATCACCTCCGCAGAAAGAGAAGAGGCCGGGGCGTCATGCTCCGGCCTCTTCCGCTTTCTCCCGGCCTCGACGCTTACATCGCGTCGATGGCACCGATGGAGAAGAACAGGGTTTCGCCGGAGGAATCGTCGACGCCGTCATTGTCCGTGACGACATAACCATTGCCGGCGGCGTCAACTGCGAAGCCCTCGACCTTGTCGACGACATAACCGTTCAGCGCCTTCAGATCGGCAATGAGATCGCGCACCTCTTCCTTGCGGACGACCGGCAACTCGCTGCCGAGCTTGGCGGGCTTCAGATCGGCGAGAGGAACGCGATAGAGCTTCTTCAGCCTGGCTGCCTCGCCGATCAGATTGTCGCGCTCGATGATATAGGCATAGTCGCCATGGACGGAGATTTCCGAAAGGCCGACCCAGCCTTCTTCCGACTTGTCGAGCGGATAGCGCACCGCACCCCACTCCTCGGTTGCCGGCTTGTAGGAGACGAGCTTGACGAAGCCTTTCTCGTCGTCCTTCCATTCGCGCTGGACAGCCATCCAGAGGACCTGGTCATCCCCCTCGCCCACGGTCGCGATACCTTCGAAACCGTAGCGGATTTCGTTCGCACGCAACTCCGCCGGCAAGGCGATCTCCTTCTTGATCTCGCCCTTCTTGTTCACATGAAAGAGCGCATGGCTGTAAAGCTTGTCCGAATTGCCCTCGGAAGCGAGCCAGAAGCCGCCCTCGCCGTCATTGGCGACGCCTTCGATGTCGAGCTTCTGGGCGGGAGCACCGTCGCGGGTGATCCGCAGCGCCTCCGTGATCAGCGCCGGGGTCTGGGTGGCGTCGATCGTGAAGATCGTCGGCTGCGAGGAGAAGACGGAGTCGCTGACAGCGCGCAGGAAACCCGGCTTGTCCATGACCGCAGCAAGGCCGGAAAGCGCGCCGAAACCGATCGGCGTGCCGTCCTTTTCCGACGAGCGAATCTGCGGATAGGCGGCCTGCCCTTCTGCCCGTTCGTAGATCATCACATGTGCCCGCGCTCCACCGTCCTCAACGAGATCCACCTCATTGGCGGTCGCAAACAAATTGCGGCTGGGAATGGCGACCGCGCCCTCGGGCGAAATGCCGGACGGCAGAAGCTGGAGGAGTTCGGGTTCAGCGCCGGTATCCTTGTAGACGCCGACGATCGAGGCGCGCTCGGAGAGCACAAAGAAGAGGTTGTCGTCGCCGAAACGGGCCGCTTCGAGGCCCTCCGGTTCGACGCCCTTGGCCGACGACCTCTTCTCCGGATAGTGGCCGATGGCTGCGATCGCATGTTCGAAGCCCGCGCCGGACTCGAAGAGGACCTTGCCGGTCGCATCGAAGATCGTGAAACCGCGCGCACCGCCTTCGTAGTCACCCTCGTTGGCGACGAGCAGACGATTGTCGTCGAGCCACTTCACCGCATCCGGTTCGCGCTTGCGGCCAGGCTGCTCGCCCGTGAAGGAGATGGCGCCATCCCGCTTGGCATCGATGTTCTTCAGGTCGACGGTGCCGGCGGAGAAATGCGTCTTCACGGTCGCGGATTTACCGTCGATGATGACGATGTGGTTATTCTCCTGCAGCGTCAGCGCGATTTCGTCCTTGCCGTTGAAGGCGACGAATTCCGGCTCCGGATCGTCACCCGCGATCTCGGCGAGACCGGTCAGCGCCACATGCTTGATCGTCGTGCAATCGGCGACACCGTTCTTCAGCGACAGGATGACGAGATCGCCGGCCGGCATCTGCGGGATCTTTCCGTCCTCGACGTCCTCGTCGCGCTCGTTCTCGATCGCGACTGCGGCAAGCGTCCGGTCCTTGTTCAGGGCTACCGAATCCGGTTGACCGCCGAGATCACAGGTCGCCTCCACTTTTTTCGCCGCAACGTCGACGACTGCGAGGAGGCCCGATGGTTTGGTGAAGCTTTCGCGCGTATTGACGGCGACGAGGGCCTTTGCGCCGGCGACCGCGACGGAGGTCGGCTCGCCTTCGAAGGAGACGGTGCCACTCGCCTTCGGCGCCTTGGCGTCGGTAATATCGATGAAGCCGATGCGCTTGCCAGGGCTGTCGGTATAGATGAGCGTATTGCCGTCTTCACTCGAGGTGATGATCTCGGCCGATGTCGGTGCCTTCCGGTCGGCTCCCGCAGGCAGGTTGTCGGCGACGGCAAAGGATGCGATCCGGTTGAATACCTGTTCGGCCTGGACGGCGGATGCCGTCGATGCGGCAAGAGCCGCGGCCAATGCTGTGATGATCGAAAATGCTTTCATCTGTCCCTCCTTGTCGCGGCACATGCGCCGACCGCGCTTTCTCGCGCCGCGCTGACATCCGGAATCGGCGGCGGCCGGGGCCGGACGGGAGGCTTTTGCAACCGTCCTGTAACAGCGGGATGACAGCGGAGGTTGAAACGAAAAGAGGCCCGGTGAACCGGGCCTCAATCAACCTGCCTAAGACCCTCGCCCGGAAGCGACGTCGCGGCAGATGGAACATGAACCTAATCGCGGACGGCCGTTGCTAAGGACCGGCAAATGGAGAATGCCGTTCGGCAGCCTTTCCGCTGAAACGTCCTATTAGTTGACGGCGTCCTTAAGGCCCTTGCCGGGGGTAAACTTCGGCACGTTGCGCGCCGGGATGTCAACTTCCGCGCCCGTCGACGGGTTGCGGCCCTTGCTGGCTTCACGGCGGGTAACGGAGAAGTTGCCGAAGCCGACGAGGCGAATGTCGCCACCGTTCTTCAGTTCGCTCTGGATGGTCTCAAAAACTGCATCAACTGCAGAGGACGCATCAGCCTTCGAGAGTCCGGCCTTTTCGGCAACGGCAGTCACGAGCTCATTTTTGTTCATGTTTCCACCCCTTTCACACTGGTTCGAAACGACTGTCTTCTTAAGCCGGGGTCGCTTGCGCGTCACCCACGTCTTGCCATCCCCAATTGCGCCTAATCCCTTGGAATGCAAGGCGTGCAGCACGCTTTTACAACAAAAAAGACCGGCAAAAGGCCGGTCTTCCTTGTTTTTCTGCTTGAGGGGCGCAAGCGGGCCACAGTCGCGGCCCTTTGCGCTTCCCTTTAGTGCGCGATCGATGCCCCCGCTTCGTCCTGCGAATCAACCGCCGGCATGGCCGGCTGGCTGGCCGGATCCCATTCGATCGGCTCAGGACGCCGCGTCAAAGCGTGTTCGAGCACCTCGCCCATCCGCGAGACCGGGATGATCTCGAGGCTGTTCTTCACGTTGTCCGGAATATCGGCGAGGTCCTTGGCGTTCTCCTCGGGGATCAGCACCTTCTTGATGCCGCCACGCAGAGCCGCCAGCAGCTTCTCCTTGAGACCGCCAATCGGCAGGACGCGACCACGCAGGGTGATTTCCCCGGTCATCGCCACGTCCTTGGAGATCGGAATGCCGGTCATGACCGAAACGATAGCCGTTGCCATGGCGACACCCGCGGACGGACCATCCTTCGGGGTTGCGCCCTCAGGTACGTGGACGTGAATGTCGCGCTTGTCGAACAGCGGTGGCTCGATCCCGAAATCGATCGCGCGCGACCGGACATAGGATGCCGCTGCCGAAATCGATTCCTTCATCACGTCGCGCAGGTTGCCGGTGACCGTCATGCGGCCCTTGCCGGGCATCATCACGCCTTCGATCGTCAGCAGCTCGCCGCCGACCTCGGTCCAGGCGAGGCCCGTGACCACGCCTACCTGGTCGTCGCGCTCGGCTTCGCCATGGCGGAAGCGCGGCACGCCGAGATAGTCGTGCACGTTCTCGGCCGTCACTTCGACCTTCTTCGTCTTGCCTTTGAGGATCTCGGTCACAGCCTTGCGCGCAAGCTTCATCAACTCACGTTCAAAGTTGCGAACGCCCGCTTCACGCGTATAGGTCTGGATGACCGCCATCAGCGCCCCGTCCGTCACGGAGAACTCGTTCGGCTGCAGCGCATGGTCGCGGATCGCCTTCGGCAACAGATGCCGCTTGGCGATCTCCAGTTTTTCCTCTTCGGTGTAACCGGCGATGCGGATCACTTCCATGCGGTCCATCAGCGGTGCCGGAATGTTGAGCGTGTTTGCCGTGGTGATGAACATCACGTTCGACAGGTCGTATTCGACCTCGAGATAGTGATCCATGAAGGTCGAGTTCTGTTCCGGATCGAGCACTTCCAGAAGCGCCGAAGACGGATCGCCGCGGAAGTCCTGCCCCATCTTGTCGACCTCGTCGAGCAGGAACAGCGGATTGGCCCTTTTTGCCTTCTTCATCGATTGAACGATCTTGCCCGGCATGGAGCCGATATAGGTCCTGCGGTGACCGCGGATCTCCGCCTCGTCGCGCACGCCGCCGAGCGCCATGCGAATATATTCGCGGCCGGTCGCCTTGGCGATCGACTTCGCGAGCGAGGTCTTGCCGACGCCCGGAGGTCCGACAAGGCACAGGATGGGGCCCTTGATCTTCGTGGAGCGTGCCTGCACGGCGAGATATTCGACAATACGTTCCTTGACCTTGTCGAGACCGAAGTGATCGGCGTCGAGCACCTTCTCGGCATGGTTGAGATCGGTCTTGATCTTCGATTTCTTGCCCCAGGGCAGGCCCAGGAGCCAATCGAGATAGTTGCGAACGACCGTCGCCTCCGCCGACATCGGGCTCATCTGGCGCAGCTTCTTCAACTCGGCATCGGCCTTTTCACGAGCTTCCTTGGAGAGCTTCGTCTTGGCGATGCGCTCCTCGATCTCGGCCATCTCGTCGCGGCCGTCCTCGCTGTCGCCCAGCTCCTTCTGGATCGCCTTCATCTGCTCATTGAGGTAGTACTCGCGCTGGGTCTTCTCCATCTGGCGCTTAACGCGCGAGCGGATGCGCTTTTCCACCTGCAGGACCGAGATCTCGCCTTCCATGAAGCCGAGCGCCTTTTCAAGACGCATCTTCACGCTCGTCGTTTCCAGCATTTCCTGCTTCTCGACGATCTTGATCGACAGATGGGATGCGACGGTATCGGCGAGCTTCGAATAGTCTTCGATCTGGCTCGCGACGCCGACGACTTCCGGCGAAATCTTCTTGTTGAGCTTCACATAGCTTTCGAATTCGGAGACGACCGAGCGGCTCAGCGCTTCGATCTCGACTGGATCTTCGTCGGGCTCGCGCAGCGCATGGGCGGCCGCCTCATAGAAATCGTCGCGCGGCGTATAGCGCTCGATCTCGGCGCGCGCGCGGCCTTCGACCAGAACCTTGACGGTCCCGTCGGGGAGCTTCAGCAGTTGCAGCACGTTCGCAATCGTGCCGACCTTATAGATGGCGGAGGCTTCCGGATCGTCGTCAGTGGCGTTGATCTGGGTCGCAAGCATAATCTGCTTGTCGGTACCCATGACCTCTTCAAGGGCGCGGATCGACTTCTCCCGGCCGACGAAGAGCGGCACGATCATATGCGGGAAAACCACGATGTCACGCAGCGGCAGAACCGGATAGGTCGCGCTTTCAGTCGCCGGAGACGTTTTGTTCGTCATATCATTTCCTTTCCGTCCCGATTTTCGGGCCCGTTCCCGGGAGCCTCAGCGGCACTCCCGGCTGTCACATTTCGTACATGAAAGTGGAGTGCAAGAGAGGCCTTTTCAAGGTAAGGCGCAACCTCCGCCTTCATGGATATTCCGATGCCTACGCTGAGATGCTGTCGCGGACCTTACGACCGAGGGCCAGCCCGGCTTTCATTGAATCGTCGCATCATCGCGTCGTCGCGGCACTTTAGCAACAATCGATTCGCGAGATCACAGTGATTTTGAACCGAAAACCACTCAAACTCGCCAGGAATCGAAGCCGACGGGGCTCGCTCCGACAGCGACTTCCTCGACCAGGGTATATGCGCACAAAAAAGCCCGCACATGGCGGGCTTTTCAAACTATCGTGAGCGACCAGCCGATTTAGGCCGAGACGTTGGTCTTCTCCTCGGAACGCTCCGAGTAGATGTAGAGCGGACGCGCCGTCCCCTTGACCACCTCATCCGAAATGACGACCTCGCGGACGCCTTCGAGCGTCGGCAGCTCAAACATGGTGTCGAGCAGGATCTTTTCCATGATCGAACGCAGGCCGCGCGCGCCGGTCTTGCGGACGATGGCCCGGCGGGCGATCTCGCGCAGCGCGTCTTCGTGGAAGGTCAGTTCGACGTCTTCCATCTCGAACAGGCGTTGATACTGCTTGACCAGCGCGTTCTTCGGCTCCGAGAGGATCTGGATCAAAGCGTCTTCATCCAGATCTTCAAGCGTCGCGAGAACCGGCAGGCGGCCGATGAATTCGGGGATCAACCCGAACTTGACCAGATCCTCCGGCTCGAGGTCGCGCAGCACCTCGCCGACCCGACGGTCTTCCGGAGCGCGGACGGTTGCGCCGAAGCCGATCGACGTCTTCTCGCCGCGAGCAGAGATGATCTTGTCGAGGCCGGCGAACGCACCACCGCAGATGAAGAGGATGTTCGTCGTGTCGACCTGCAGGAATTCCTGCTGTGGGTGCTTGCGGCCGCCCTGCGGCGGCACAGAGGCGACGGTGCCTTCCATGATCTTCAGTAGGGCCTGCTGCACGCCCTCGCCGGAAACGTCGCGGGTGATCGACGGGTTATCCGACTTGCGGGAAATCTTGTCGACCTCGTCGATATAGACGATGCCGCGCTGAGCGCGCTCGACATTGTAGTCGGCCGCCTGGAGAAGCTTCAGGATGATGTTTTCGACGTCCTCGCCGACATAGCCCGCTTCCGTCAGCGTCGTCGCGTCGGCCATGGTGAAGGGAACGTCGATGATGCGAGCGAGCGTCTGCGCCAGGTAGGTCTTGCCGCAGCCTGTCGGCCCGACCAGCATGATGTTCGACTTCGCGAGTTCGACGTCGCTGCTTTTCGCCGCATGGGCAAGCCGCTTGTAATGGTTGTGCACGGCAACGGACAGGATGCGCTTGGCCTGCTGCTGGCCGATGACGTATTCGTCGAGGACCTTGATGATCTCCTGCGGGGTCGGAACGCCATCGCGAGACTTGACCATAGAGGTCTTGTTCTCCTCGCGGATGATGTCCATGCAGAGTTCGACGCATTCATCGCAGATGAACACGGTCGGTCCGGCAATCAGCTTGCGGACTTCATGCTGGCTCTTGCCGCAGAACGAACAATAGAGGGTATTCTTCGAGTCACCGCCGTTGCTACCGCTGACCTTGCTCATTTCCATTTCCTTCCAGCACGCCGGACACCTTCGGAAAGATATCGCGGACCACTCAGTTCGCCTTGCGCAAAGGCCCCCGGCACAGCGCAAGGTTCTTGGGAGTACTCACCGCGTCAGGCGCATGGGCCCGACTTCGGCCGCAACGACTCTCCCGCCGAAATCCGAATGCCATGCTCTCAAGATTCAAACACGGCATTAAGGATTCATATTAACGGCTTTGCCCTTCCGATAAAGCCCCTTGGCTCTTACAAATGTGTCACAATTACATCTGTGGTGACACAAATGCTCGATTTCAACCCTGTGAGGCGGCCTCTACGGCATCGCGCGAGGTGATCACCTTGTCGATCAGGCCCCAGTCCAGAGCTTCGTCGGCGCTCATGAAATGATCGCGGTCAAGCGTCTGCTCGACCTCTTCATAAGTGCGGCCGCAGTGCTTGACGTAGACCTCGTTCAACCGACGCTTCATCTTGAGGATGTCCCTCGCATGCCGCTCGATATCGGAAGCCTGGCCCTGGAAGCCGCCGGACGGTTGGTGCACCATGATGCGGGAATTGGGCGTTGCGAAACGCATGTCCTTGTGGCCGGCCGCAAGCAGCAGCGAACCCATGGATGCGGCCTGACCGATGCAGAGCGTCGAAACCGCGGGCTTGATGAACTGCATCGTGTCGTAGATCGCCATGCCGGCCGTCACGACGCCACCTGGTGAGTTGATGTAGAGTGCGATTTCCTTCTTCGGATTTTCCGCCTCGAGGAACAGCAATTGCGCGCAGACGAGCGTCGCCATGTGATCTTCGACGGGACCCGTAAGGAAGATGATGCGCTCCTTGAGCAGCCGCGAATAGATGTCGTAGGACCGTTCGCCGCGGTTGGTCTGCTCAACAACCATCGGCACCAGAGCCATGGCCGTATCAACTGGATTTCTCATATCGAACCTTCATCAATCGCCCGCAATCCCTTCGCGGACCGGAATCATCGGTTTAGCCTCAGACCTTACATAGAGTGTCAATGCCCTTCACTTCAAGTCGCCAGCATTCGATAATGCTTTAATGGCCGCAGGCCGCGGGGCCAAGGATTTTTACGGCTCGCCTCGTCATTCGATAGAACATTTTTTTGGGTTCCGGCCCCTTCGGGCGCCCAGCCTGCCGTCTTGCTCACAGGCATTCGCGTATCGTCGGTAAACGGACCGTGAATTCCGGGGCGCTTTGATGCGGTACCGAAACTCTGATCGCCGTTGTCCGCCCCTCAACCGCCTGCCGGCGCTGTCTCCGCGTAACCGGAGAGCGGTTCAGGTGAAGAGCAGCGGCAGCGCAAAGCCGCAAATGTCAAAGCTGTGACTCAAGCGGCAGGAAGCGGATCGCCCCGGCGATCAGCCGGCGCAGGATGCCCGCGTCGGGTTCGCGGCGCAGCACCCGGGTCGTTCCGTTCGTCCGGTCGCGCCAGACAGGCTTGCCCCCCTCCAAAACCAGGCGATAGCTTCTCTCCGGCAATGTCTCGTCATGGAATATCGATTGAAGCTCCGCGGCGAGCGCTTGATCGGAAAAGATAATCCCCATCTCCGTGTTGAGCGAAGCGGAACGCGGATCGAAATTCATCGAACCGACATAGCCAGTCAGGCCGTCGACGACGAAGGCCTTGGTGTGCAGGCTCGCGCTTCGCGCGCCGAAGAGCGATATCCGATGGCGTTCGATGAAATCGCCGCGCTCCTTGAGCTCGTAGAGCTCCACGCCGGCACGCAGCAGGCCCTTGCGATATTTCATGTAGCCGCCATGCACAGCCGCGACGTCGGTTGCGGCAAGCGAATTCGTCAGCACTGCCACTTTCGCACCCTTGTTCCCGAGCAGCGCCAGTTCGCGCGTCCCCTCGGCGCCCGGGATGAAATAGGGCGAGATGATGCGCAGATCGTGTCTTGCGGCGTTGATCAGGGGGAAGAGCTCACGCAACAGCCAATTCTGCCGTTTCTGCATCAAAGCCTTTTCCGGCGGGTCGAAAGCCACGCGCAGCTCGGCGCTGCGATGAAGGGGACGGCTGCCCCAATAAGGCCCCTTCTGCGCCGCCACTTCATCAACCCTTTCCAGGTAGAAACGGCCGGCAGCGGTGCGCGCCACCCCGTCAAGCGCTTCGCGCAGCGCCGGCAGGTAGTGCTTGCGTGGGGTCCTCAGCGCCGCGATCGGCAGAACCGACGCGCTGTTCCAATAGAGATCGAACATCGCCGTCGCCTGATCGACGACAGGTCCTGCCATCCAGACGTCGAGGTCGCGAAAGTTCGACTGCTCGGCAGCGTCGAAATATGCGTCGCCGATATTGCGACCGCCGGCGATCGCCAGGCGGCTGTCGGCCAACCACAGCTTGTTGTGCATTCGGCGCGTCGCACTGAAGGCGCGGATCGCCATCTCGAAGCCGCGGCGGAAACGATCGGTCCGCGCCCGGCTCGGATTGAAAAGGCGCACATTGACATTCGGGTGCGCGTCGAGGGAGATGCACAGACGGTCGTGAATGCCGGCGTTGATGTCGTCGAGCAGCAATCGGACGCGCACGCCGCGATCGGCAGCGCGGAGGACCTCACGCGTCAACAGAAAGCCGGTCAGATCGTCCTTCCAATAATAATACTGCAGGTCGAGGCTGCGACCGGCCCGGCGAGCAGAATGGGCCCGCGCGACAAAAGCCTCGATATTGTCGGATATGAGCGCGACGGCGCTCTCTTCGCTGCGCGCCGGGAAAAACGGTCCGAGATCCTCGTCGATGCCGGTCCTTTCTTCACCGACCGGACGTGCGAAAGACGGATCGGTCTTCGGTCGGCGTCCGAACCAGCCGTAGACGTAAAGGACCGCGACGAGGAACAGGGCGAAGAGGATCGCAAGGAAGAGTGCAATCCAGGACCACATGACAGGCACCCTCGGGCGTTACACCGGCTCCGCGCCGATCAAGCCGGTACGGTCACCGTCACTGGCGTCCTGTTGGGCGGCCTTGAGGTCGATCGAGGCCTTGACGGGCAGATGGTCCGAAGCCACGCGCGCCAGCGGCGTATCGTGCACCGACACGGAAGTCACGAGATGATGCGGGTTGCCGAGCACGCGGTCGAGCGGCAGCAGCGGAAAACGCGACGGGAAGCTCGCGACCGCTGCGTGCGACGGGTCGAATGTGGGGCTCAGGAACTTGAGCGATGAGCGCTTGCCCATGCGCCATTCGTTGAGATCGCCGATGAGAAGCGTCGGCCGGCCGGCACCATCCGCCGTGGCCTTCAGGAGCGTTTCAGCCTGCCGCGCACGGGAGTGGCGCAGCAGGCCCAGATGCGCGGCGATTATCCGCAACGGCCCTGCCTTGAGGTCGAGATCGACGACCAGGGCGCCACGCGGCTCGACGCCGGGCAATTTCAACTGTCGCACATCGGAGACCGCCCCTTCTCGGAGCAGCAGGACATTGCCGTGCCAGCCATGACCTTTCTCGGAAAATGGGGCAATCGGAACCGACACGAGATGTGCGTCGCGGCGCAGGTGCTCCAGATCGAGAAGGCCGGCGCGTTCGCCGAAGCGCTGATCGGCCTCCTGGAGGGCGACGATGTCCGCTCCGATCTCGCTGATGACCTGGGCCGTTCGCCCGGGATCGAAGCGCCCGTCGGTACCTACGCATTTGTGGATGTTATAAGAAGCGATCACGATATCGCCGCGGCTCACGGCCGCCTCGCGATTGACGACGATCGGCCGCCGCTTGCGGATTGCCGCGATGATGCCTGCGGATAAACTACCTTGCGCCTTTGCCATGCCGCTCCCTGTTCGTTGCCGCATCATGCTTAAATAAGTCGACCGGTGCCACTGAAAAAGTCGGCGTGCCGCGTCTTGGTGCTTTCGCAAGTGCCCTCCGTTTGCTCTTGCCGCAACCGCGCCCGGCGCAATAGAGATGTCTTGCGAAATATGAGCCCGCACGCATCCCAAGAGTCGCCACCATGTCCGCAGTTCCCGGCATCAGCATCAACGGCCCCGCCCGACGCGTCTCTCTCGACGTTCGCGATCCGGATTTCTTCCGCAATCCACTTCCGGTCTATGCAGCGCTCCATGCTGAGTGTCCCGCCTTCTTCTGGGAGGAGCGGCAGCAATGGTATTTTGCGGGCTATGATCAGGTGAACGGCCTTTTGCGCGACCGCCGCTTCGGCCGCCAGATCCTGCATGTGGCGACACGCGAAGAGCTCGGCATGCCCGAGCCGAAGGCACATCTCAAGGATTTCGACGCTCTGGAGGCGCACTCGCTGCTCGAATTGGAGCCGCCGGCGCATACGCGGCTGCGTACGCTCGTCAACCGTGCCTTCGTTTCCCGGCAGATCGAGCAGCTCCGGCCCGATATCGAGGCGCTCTCGCACGCGGTCATCGACAGTTTCGAGGGGGACCGCGAGGTCGAACTGCTGAAGACCTATGCCGAGACGATCCCGGTCACCGTCATCGCGCGCATGCTCGGCATTCCGGTCGAGGCGACACCGCACCTTCTCGACTGGTCGCATCGCATGGTGAAGATGTATGTCTTCAACCCGAGCTTCGAGACGGAACTCGATGCCAATCAGGCCTCGGCAGAGTTCGCGGATTACCTGAAAGGCGTCATCACCGAGAAGCGCGCCAACCCGGCGGACGATCTTCTCACGCACATGATCACCTCCGAGAAAGACGGCGAGCGGCTGTCGGATGCCGAATTGATCTCGACAACGGTGCTGCTTCTGAATGCCGGCCATGAGGCGACGGTCCATCAGATCGGCAATGCCGTGCGCGCGATCCTGCAATCCGGCTTCTCCCCCGCCGAACTCTTTGCAAGCGCGGAAACGACGGAGCGCACGGTCGAAGAATGCCTGCGGTTCGCCGCGCCCTTGCACATCTTCCAGCGCTATGCGCTATCGGACATCAAGCTTGAACAAGACATCACTCTCAAGAAGGGTGACAAGATCGGCCTAATGCTGGGCGCTGCAAACGTCGATCCCCGCAAATTTTCCGCACCCGACACGTTCAAGCCGGATCGCAATGAAGGTGCCAACGTTTCGTTCGGTGCTGGCCTGCATTTCTGCATCGGCGCGCCGCTCGCGCGGCTCGAGCTCCAGATTTCGCTGCCGATCCTCTTCCAGCGACTGCCGGGAATGCGGCTCAAGGACGAGCCTCCCGTCAAAGACAGCTTCCACTTCCATGGTCTGGAGCGGCTGGATCTCGTCTGGTAAGCCGCCAACACGGCGTCAAAGCCGGATGACGTAGTCCTTGCGGGTCGTTTCAATGACTTCCCACGTTCCCTTGAAGCCCGGTCTCAGGACCATGCTGTCGCCGGCCTTCAGGTGAATGGGCTCCTCGCCGTCTCCGGTCAGGATCGAATGGCCGGCGAGGATGTGGAAATACTCCCACTCGTCATAGGCGACCCGCCACTTTCCGGGCGTTGCCTCCCATGTGCCGGCATAGAGGCCGCCGGGGGCCTCTTCGAAATTCCAGGTACGGAACTCAGGCGCTCCGGAAATCAGCCGGTCGGGTGCCGGCGCGCCGATCTCGGCCTCGACCGAATTAGGGTCGAATTTCAGCATGTGGCTCATGAGCACCTCTTTGTGGCGGACAGCTCGACCGGGGGCTCGCTAGACCTTCGCCAGCGCCTGATCGAGATCGGTAATGATGTCGGCGACATCCTCGATGCCGATAGAGAGACGGATGACGTCCGGCCCTGCACCCGCTGCAACCTGCTGTTCGGGCGTGAGCTGCCGGTGGGTGGTGGAAGCCGGATGGATGACGAGCGAGCGGGTGTCGCCGATATTGGCGAGATGGGAGAACATTTCCAATGCTTCGACGAAGCGCTTACCCGCCTCGTACCCGCCCGCGAGCCCGAAGGTGAAGACGGCTCCTGCCCCTTTCGGCGAATAGCGCCTCTGCAACGCGTTGTTGGGGTCGTCTTCGAGGCCGGCATAGCGGACCCAGGATACTTTTTCCTGGTCCTTCAGCCATTTGGCGACGGCGAGCGCATTGTCGCAGTGGCGTTGCATCCTGAGCGGCAGGGTCTCGACGCCCGTCTGGATCAGGAACGCATTGAAGGGCGAGATCGCCGGCTCGAAATCTCTCAGGCCCAACACCCGCGCGGCGACCGCGAAAGCGAAGTTTCCGAAGGCCTGGTGCAGCACGGCGCCGGCATATTCCGGCCGCGGCTCGGACAAAAGCGGGTACCTGCCGGATTTCGACCAGTCGAAGGTGCCGCCGTCGACGATGATGCCGCCCATGGAATTGCCGTGGCCACCGATGAATTTGGTCAGCGAATGCACGACAATATCGGCACCGTGCTCCAGCGGCCGCACGAGATAGGGCGTCGCCATCGTGTTGTCGACGATAAGCGGCAGCCCGTGGCGGCGCGAAACCTCGGCGATCGCTGCGATATCGACGAAGGTGCCGCCCGGGTTGGCCAGGCTTTCGATGAAGATCGCTTTGGTGCGTTCGTCGATCCGCGCCTCGAAGCTTGCCGGATCGGCCGAATCCGCCCAGCGGACCTGCCAATCGAAGGACTTGAATGCCTGGCCGAACTGGTTGACCGAGCCGCCGTAAAGCTGCTTGGCGGCGACGAAATTGTCGCCCGGGCTCATGATCGTGTGGAAGGCGAGAAGTTGGGCGGCGTGGCCCGAAGAAACCGCAAGCGCGGCCGTTCCGCCCTCCAGCGCTGCGAGCCGCTCTTCGAGCACCGCCTGTGTCGGGTTCATGATGCGGGTGTAGATATTGCCGAACTGCTGCAGGCCGAAGAGAGCGGCGGCATGATCGGTGTCGTTGAAGACGAAGCTCGTCGTTTGGTAAATCGGCGTCGCCCGCGCGCCCGTTGCCGGGTCGGGCTGGGCTCCGGCATGGACGGCGAGCGTGCTGAAACCGGGACCGGCTTTCATGGTTGCGTCTCCCCTTCCCCGAGCGATCAGCCGATCAAGCGCGGATATTCGATCGCCGGGCAGCGATCCATGACGACCTTGATGCCTGCTGCCTCGGCTCGGGCCGCGGCTGCGTCGTCGCGGACGGACAACTGCCCCCAGATCACTTTGGGCAGCGACGGCAACGCCAGGATCTCGTCGACGAGCGCCGGCAGCGCATGGGCGGCGCGAAAGACATCGACCATATCGATCGGCTCATTGATGTCGGCAAGGCGCGCCACCACCGGCTGATCGAGAATGGTGCGACCGGCATGGCCGGGATTAACCGGAATGACGCGGTAGCCCTTGCGCAGCAGGAAAGCCATGACGCGGTGGCTCGGGCGCTCGGGCTTCGGCGAGGCGCCAACAAGCGCAATGGTCTTCGTCTCGCGCAGAATGTCGGCGAGATAGTAATCCGGATAAGCGTCGTGGTTCATGCTGGCCGTCCGCATCGTTGTCATGCACGGATAGTTGGCGTGGCGCGGCGGCAAGTCAACCAAGACACCCACTTCCACCCCGCATTTGCACCGTTTCGTTGCCGGCCGTCGCGACCGGAGACCGACCGGATGAAACCGATTGCATTTCCGGCAGCGCAGCGCCACAACCGATGCTCCCTCAAGAACATCCCGCAGAGGTTCATCTTGCCACTCGACGTCATTGCGCTCGTGCTCCTCGGAGCGCTTCTGCACGCGACCTGGAATGCACTCGTCAAGTCCGGCTCGGAAAAATCCCTCGACGCGGCTATGGTGGCGCTCGGGGCGGCGGTGGTGGCGTTCCCCTTTCTCCCTTTGCTGCCTTTGCCCAGGCCCGAGGCCTGGCCCTATATCCTCGTTTCGGCACTGTTCCAGTTCGCCTATTTCGAACTGGTCGCCGCCTCCTATCGCGCAGGCGACATCGGCCTCGTCTACCCCCTTGATGCGCGGCGTCGCCCCGCTCATCGTCGCGGCGACGAGCAGGCTTGTCATTGGCGAAGAACTGAGCGGCGGAGCTCTGGCCGGCATCCTGACGATCTCCGCGGGCGTGCTGACGCTCGCCTTCGAATCCCGCAAGGGCGGCAAGCACGCAATCATGCTGGCGCTGCTCAATGCCTGCGTGATCGCAAGCTATACCTATGTGGACGGCATCGGTGCGCGGGTTTCCGGCAACCCCATCTCCTACACGCTATGGATGGCACCGCTGCCGGCCGTTCTTCTCTTCGCGTGGGCCTTCCTCCGTCGCGGCGTGAAGCCGGTGCTCAGGCACGTGGTGCATAACTGGTGGCGTGGGCTGATCGGCGGCGGTGGTTCGCTCGCCGCCTATGGCCTGGCGCTCTGGGCGATGACCAAGGCCCCAGTCGCAACCGTCGCGGCGCTGCGCGAGACCTCGATCCTGTTCGCCGTCGTCATCTCCGCGGTGTTTCTGAAGGAGCGCGTCAGTATATGGCGAGCGATTGCAGCCTGTGTCATCGCGCTCGGCGCCCTGCTCTTGAGACTGGCTTGAGCCTAATCTTCCTTCCACTCCGGCATGCGCTTGCCGAGAAAGGCGCCGATGCCTTCCTCGGCATCGCGAGCGAGCATGTTCTCAACCATCACGCCTACCGCGTAGTCGTAGGCCTCAGCCAGAGGCATCTCGGCCTGCCGATAGAAGGCCTGCTTGCCGATCTTCAGCGCCTGTGGCGATTTCGAGGCGATGACGGAGGCATATTTGTCGACCACCTGGCGCAGATATTGCTGTGGCACGATGCGGTTGACGAGGCCGAATTCCTTTGCGGTCCCGGCGTCGATCGTCTCGCCCGTCAGCAGCATTTCCATCGCCTGCTTACGGTGTGCCGCACGCGAGAGCGCCACCATCGGCGTCGAACAGAAGAGACCGATATTCACGCCGGGCGTGCAGAAGGTCGAGGTGTCGGTGCAGATCGCAAGATCGCAGCTTGCCACCAACTGGCAGCCAGCCGCCGTCGCAAGACCGTCAATCTCCGCGATCACAGCCTGCGGCAACTTGCTGATTTTCAGCATGATGTCGGCGGCAAGACGTATCGTGCGCTCGAAGAAGGCCCTTCCCCCACCGGCGTCCGCGCGGTGTTGAGTCATTTCCTTCAAATCATGGCCCGCGGAGAAGAGCTTGCCCGTTGCCGCGATCACGACGACCTTGATCTCCTTGGAGGTGGCCGCTTCATCAAGCGCCGTCAGCAGCGCTTCCATCAGCGCGATCGAAAGGACGTTGGCGGGAGGATTATTGAGCGTCAGCCGTAGGACCGGGCCCTTCGCTTCGCGTAGCAGCAGACCGCCCGGCTCTTCCTTCCTGAACGAAACGACATCCGCCATTGCCTTCTCTCCTTTTTCGAGATGAGGTCGTGGTACGACGCCCTCACAGGTCTTTCAACCCCGCGCATTCGCGCCGTAAGACCATTTTCCGGCTTGCATGATCGGCATGGGCGTCCTGTAACGGGGCGCAGCAGAAATGGAGGGGACGATGAACTTGCAGCCGATCATGACCGTCGAGGAGCTCAACCGCTTCCTCGACACCGATTTTCCGCAAGTCCATACGGACGGCAAGATCTTCGCCGTGACGGAGGCCGGGCCGGGCTTCGCGACGATGCGGCTCGATCCGAACGAACGGCACATCCGGCCGGGCGGTACCGTCTCAGGGCCGACATTGTTCGCACTTGCGGACGTCTCCGCCTATATCGCGCTGATCGCGCATATCGGTCCGGTCGCGCTCGCGGTCACGACCAGCCTCAACATCAATTTCCTTCGCAAGCCCGAGCCGGAGCCGCTCGAATGTACCTGCCGCATCTTGAAGCTCGGCAAGCGACTTGCCGTTCTCGACGCCTCGATAACGGCCGTCGGCGGCCATGAATTGGTCGCTCATGCCACCGCGACCTATTCGATTCCGCCGCGCTAAATTGTGGTATCAGGGAACCACATAGCTAAGCCGTTGATTCTTCAGGGCGTTCTTTCACGCGGTGCGAAGCATCGCTCTTGACCTTGCTTTCGTGCTTCCGTATAAGCTCCCGCAGATCGCGGTCCCTCGGGCCGCCTTCTTTTTTGGCCTCATCAAGGTCAATGCAAGCAACAAGAAACGCCCGGCTCGCTTCCGGGTCCAACGAAAGAGTTTAGATATGGCAACCTTCGTTCAGAAGCCTGCAGAGGTGGAGAAGAAGTGGATCCTCATCGACGCCGAAGGCCTCGTTGTCGGTCGCCTCGCTTCCATCATCGCAAACCGCCTTCGCGGCAAGCATAAAGCCACCTTCACGCCCCATGTCGACGACGGCGACAACGTTATCGTCATCAATGCGGAGAAGGCCGTCCTCACCGGCAAGAAGTACACCGACAAGAAGTACTACTGGCACACCGGCTATCCGGGTGGCATCAAGGAGCGCACTGCTCGCCAGATCATCGAAGGCCGCTTCCCGGAGCGCGTCATCGAGAAGGCCGTTGAGCGCATGGTTCCCCGTGGCCCGCTCGGCCGCCGCCAGATGAAGAACCTGCGCGTCTACGCAGGCTCCAACCACCCGCATGAAGCACAGCAGCCGGCCGTCCTCGACGTCGCCAAGCTGAACAGCAAGAACACAAGGAGCGCCTGATAATGGCTGACCTTTCCGCTCTCAAGGATATCGCCACGACCGCGGAACCGGCCGCTCCGGTTCACGTCAAGAAGGTCGACGCGCAGGGCCGCTCCTACGCGACCGGCAAGCGCAAAGACGCCGTCGCCCGCGTTTGGGTCAAGGCCGGCTCCGGCAAGATCACCGTCAACGGCAAGCCCTTCTCGGCTTACTTCGCTCGTCCGGTCCTGCAGATGATCCTGCAGCAGCCGATCGTCGCTGCCGCTCGCGACGGCCAGTTCGACGTCGACGCAACCGTTGCCGGCGGCGGGCTTTCCGGCCAGGCCGGTGCCGTTCGTCACGGCATTGCCAAGGCCCTCACCTACTTCGAACCGGGCCTGCGCTCCGTTCTGAAGCGTGGTGGCTTTCTCACCCGCGATAGCCGCGTGGTCGAGCGCAAGAAGTACGGTCGTGCAAAGGCACGCCGCTCGTTCCAGTTCTCGAAGCGCTAACTGCCTCGCAGAGACTGCACTTTCAAGGCCGGGCATGTCCCGGCCTTTTTTCATGGGCATGCATGCCGCGCGCCCATGCACATGATTTTGCGGGCAAGCTCTTGCCTTGCGGACGTCGGTTGGCCAACGTCCCGTCCATCTGACGGGAGAACGGCATGGCAAACAAGACAATCGACCACGCGATCACTGCGAAATCACTGACGTCGGCGGCTTCCGATCCGACGCATGCCGGCATCCTTTCCTTCATGCGGCGGAAATACACCAAGCAGCTCAAAGGCGTGGATACGGTCGTCTGGGGGATTCCCTTCGATGCCGCCACTTCGAACCGACCCGGCGCGCGCTTCGGCCCGCAAGCGATCCGCCGCGCATCGGCGATCTTCGACAACGATCCGCAATATCCCTTCCAGCGCGATCTCTTCGCCGATATGGCGACGATCGATTATGGCGACTGCCTGCTCGACTACGGCAACCATGCGAAGACGCCGGCCACGATCGAGCGCGAGGCGGCGAAAATCCTGAAATCAGGCGCCTATCTGCTGACGCTCGGCGGCGACCACTTCGTCACCTATCCGATCCTCAAGGCGCATGCAGAGTTGCATGGCCCCCTCGCCCTCGTCCAATTCGACGCCCACCAGGACACCTGGCCGGACGAGAAAGGTCGCATCGACCATGGCTCCTTCGTCGGCCGCGCCGCCCGTGAGGGGCTGATTGACGTGGAGCATTCGATCCAGATCGGCATCCGCACGCATGCGCCGGAGGATTGCGGCATCCGGATCGTCTGCGGCCACGAGGTGGAGGAGATGCGAGCCGAGGAGATCGCCGACACGATTGTCCGCCATGTCGGCAGCCACCCGGCCTATCTGACCTTCGATATCGACTGCCTCGACCCCGCCTATGCGCCCGGTACCGGCACGCCGGTCGCCGGCGGTCCCTCCAGCGCGAAGATTCTTTCGGTCCTGCGCAGACTCGGGGCGCTTCACATCGCGGGAAGCGACGTCGTCGAGGTGGCGCCTGCCTATGACCACGCGGATCTGACCGCCATTGCTGGCTCCACCATCGCCATGTATATGCTGGGCCTGCGTGCCGAGTGGCTGGCGGAGAGACGAGGCTGATTCCGGCGGCCGCACGCTCAAGAAATTGATTCAATTCTATGCCAGACTGATTCCGGAAAGTCCGGCAAGCGTCTGCAGGAGCAGGAAAATCATGAAACCGAAGATCTTCATCGATGGCGAACACGGCACGACGGGCCTGCAGATCCGTGCGCGCATGGCCGATCGCACGGATCTCGAGCTCCTGTCGATCCCGGAGGCGGAGCGCCGCAATGCGGCGATGCGCGAAGATCTCCTGAACAGCGCCGATATCGCCATACTCTGCTTGCCAGATGATGCCTCGCGCGAGGCAGTCGCCATGGTTGCCGGCAACAATCGCGTGCGCATCATCGACACCTCGACCGCGCATCGCGTCGCGCCCGACTGGGCCTATGGTTTCGCGGAAATGGACAGAATTCAGCCGCAGAAAATTCGCGACGCGCGCCATGTCGCCAATCCCGGTTGCTATCCGACCGGCGCGATCGGTGTGGTCCGGCCGCTGCGCCAGGCTGGTATCCTGCCGGACGGCTACCCGGTCACCGTCAATGCCGTTTCCGGCTATACCGGCGGCGGCAAGCAGATGATCGCGCAGATCGAGGATGAGAAGAACCCGGACCACATCAGCGCGCCGCATTTCCTTTACGGCCTCACGCTGAAGCACAAGCACGTGCCGGAAATGAAGATGCACGGCCTGCTCGAGCGGGCGCCCGTCTTCAGCCCATCCGTCGGCAAGTTCCCGCAGGGCATGATCGTGCAGGTGCCGCTCTATCTCGAAGAGCTTGCTCCCGGCGCGACGCTCGAAAGCATCCACGCCGCCCTTGTCGAACATTATGCCGGTCAATCGATAGTCGAGGTCGTTCCGCTTGACGAAAGCGCCAAGCTCAACCGGATCGATGCGACGGAGCTCGCCGGTAAGGACACGATGAAGCTCTTCGTCTTCGGCATCAGCGGCGGCACCCATGTCAACCTCGTCGCGTTGCTCGACAATCTCGGCAAGGGTGCCTCGGGGGCGGCCGTCCAGAACATGGACCTGATGCTTTCCGCCTAAGGTGGAAGTGAAACAAAAACCCGGCAGCCATTTCTGCCGGGGTGTTTCTTTGACCGTTGCGGCCCTCTCAGCCGCGCACTTCGATCGCCGTCGATCTCGGATATTCGCCGACAAACCCGCGCCAATGGGCGATTGCAAAACCCAGTACGACCAAGGCACCCGCTTGGTGCAATACGCCCCAGCCGATCGGCACCTGCAGGAGAAGCGTCGTGATGCCGATCGCCGCCTGCACCGTCACCAAGCCAAACAGGACCAAGGAGCGGCGGGCATGGGTTGTTTCCGGCGCGGCGCGCAGTGACGTGATCATATGCCAGAGCGCCAGTGCGAAGAGCAGATAGGCACCGAGACGGTGTACGTACTGCACGGTCTTCGGATTTTCGAAAAGATTGATCCAGGCGGGCTGCTGAATGAACAGGCCGCCCGGAACGAGCGCGCCATCCATCAACGGCCAGGTGTTGTAGCTTAAACCCGCATCGAGACCGGCGACGAGCGCGCCCAGATAAATCTGGAAGAGGCTCATGGCCGCAACAATGCCGGCCACCGCCTGCGATCTTTTCGTCGGGGCGGCATCGTCCGAATGAGGACAAAGACCGCGGTAGATCCACATGCAGGCGGCAAAGATCAGGCAGGCGATGACGAGATGGGTAGCGAGCCGGTACTGGCTGACTTCGGTCCGCTCAGCGAGTCCGGAAGACACCATCCACCAGCCGATGAAGCCCTGGAAACCGCCGAGCGCGAGAATGCCGAGGAGCGGCAGCCTCAGCCGCCGCTCGATCCGCCTCGTGACCCAGAAGAAGAACAGCGGCAGAGCGAAGATCACGCCGATGCTGCGCGCGAGAAGCCGATGTGCCCACTCCCACCAGAAGATCGTCTTGAACTCCTCGACCGTCATGCCCTTGTTCAGCTGCTCATATTGCGGGATGCGCTGATAAAGACGGAACTCCTCCTCCCATTCCTCCGCGGAGAGTGGCGGAATCACGCCGTGAATGGGCTTCCATTCGGTGATCGAAAGGCCGGATTCGGTCAGCCGCGTCGCCCCCCCGACGAGCACCAGCGCAAACAAGGCAAACAGCACGACCGCAAGCCAGCCGCGGATCTGCCGGCGGTTACGCTCGGTTCTGCCAATCTCCTTGAGCAGCGTCTGTTCTATTGCCAACTCGGCGTGGGCCATGGGCGCTTCCTCATCTGTCGCCGGATACGGTCACCGCACACAGGCTCGCTGAGCGTGGCGGTCCGGAAAGCCGTTGATTTGCACCAGAGTGCCGTGCAAAACAAGGCCGAAGCCTTTGCGGCATGCCGTCGCGGCCGATTCTGAGAGGTTCGAGTGCGATGCGGACTGAAACCGCACGCTCTTTTCCCGACCCAGCCTAGGTTGCCGCCATAAGAAAGAAGAGTAATGCCCGTACGCCTCAGAAAACTGATCGGCACCATCCTCCTGATCATCCTTGTCATCGTCTATGCGTTGGCAGCGGTCACCTTCGCCTCGCTCCTGCTCGGTGCTTCACCCTGGTGGGTTCACCTTCTCTATTTCTTCTTCACGGGTCTTTTGTGGATCCTTCCTGCGATGCTGATCATCAAGTGGATGGAGAAGCCTGTCGACAATCGCTGATCGCCGGAGCGCTGCAATGAAGATCGCCGTCATTTCCGATATCCACGGCAACGACCTTGCGCTCGAAGCGGTGCTTTCCGATATCGATGCGCAAGGGATCCCCGAGATCGTCAATCTCGGAGACCATTTCAGCGGGCCGCTCAATGCGGCACAGACGGCAAATATGCTGATCGACCGCAACATCCCGGCGATCCGCGGCAACCACGACCGCTATCTTCTCACCCGCGATCCTGCCGAGATGGGTCCTTCGGATCGTGTCGCGTATGACGAGCTCGAGAAACGCCACTTCGACTGGCTGGCGGAGCTGCCGGAAATTCTTGTCTATCGCAACGCGCTCTTCCTTTGCCACGGCACGCCCGCCAGCGACGAGACCTATTGGATGGAGGCCCTGACAGCCGACGGCGTGGTGCATATGGCGGGGCGGAAAGCGATCGAGAGCTTCGCGGAGGGGATCGACTATCCCGTGATCCTCTGCGGCCATACCCATATCGCACGAGCCGTGCGGCTTGCGGACGGCCGCCTTCTCGTCAATCCCGGGAGCGTCGGCTGCCCCGGATATGACGATGATCAGCCCGTCGCTCACAAGGTCGAAACCGGCTCGCCGGATGCGCGCTACGCCATTGTCGAGCATGCCGCCGGCGGCTGGAGCGTGACCTTCCGTTGCGTCGGCTACGATCACATGGCGATATCGCGGCTCGCCGCCGATCGCAACCGCCCCGAATGGGCAAGGGCGCTCGCAACCGGCTTTCTCGATTGACGGCTATTCCGCCGCCTCAAGTGCATCGAGATCGGCACCGGTGATCGCCGCGATGTTGCGGGTCACCTTGTGGACTGGCCAATCCCACCAGGCGATCGCCTGCAGTCTCTCGATCGTCGCGGGCGAAAACCGGAACTTCACGACCCGTGCAGGATTGCCCGCCACGATGGCGTAGGGCGGCACGTCCTTCGCCACGACCGCTTTCGCGGCGACTACGGCGCCGTCACCGATCGCGACGCCCGGCAAGATAGTGGATTCCGTACCGATCCAGACATCGTTGCCGATGATCGTGTCGCCGCGATAGCCGCTGGCATAGCCGCCAGGATCGAAGCGCTCGCGCCACGCGCCAGGAAAAATGCCGAACGGAAAGGTGGAGAAGCCGCCGAGCGCGTGATTGGCTCCGTTCATGATGAACTGCACGCCCGTCGCGAGCGCGCAGAAGCGTCCGATCACCAGCCGGTCGCCGATGAAATCATAGTGATAGAGAACGCACTTCTCCTCGAAGCGTTCGGGGCCGTCCGGGTCGTCGTAGTAGCTGAAGTCGCCGATCTCGATCAGGGGCGAGCGCACGATGTTCTTGAGAAAGCCGATGCGCGGGAACTCGGGAACGGGAAGCTTGGCGCCGGAATCCGGCGTGGAGAGACTGGCTGGCATTGCTTGCTCCAGAAAAATGGTCGTCTAGCGTCGTGAGTTGGCTGCGGTCCGGCCGCACGGAACTCCGCTTGAAGCCCGGGCCATTTTCAGTGGCGCATGTTGCCCTCCGTTCGTCGGCAAACATGTAACGCGGCAATCGCGACTTTCCAACCGCAGCTTCACGCTTCGCTAACCGCGTTTCCACGCTCGGTTCACGGATTAATCGGATATAGCGACATTTGCGCTTCAAATGGCGGCATTCCGCAGACGGAGCAAATCACGATGGCCAATACCGATTTCACCCTTGCGCCTTTGAGCGATGGCGGGCTGCATGCAAGCCAGCCCGCCGAACGGTGTGACGGCGAGCGGATCACGGTCTCGGCTCACTTCGATATGGCCGCGCTAGAACCGGAATGGCGCACACTTGAAGAGAACAACGCGAATTCCCTGCACCAGAGCTACGACTGGTGCGCGGCGTGGAAGGAAACGCACGGCAGCCAGCTTCTGATCGTTCGCGGCTCGCTCGGCGGGCGACTGCTGTTCATCCTGCCCTTCGAGATCGAACGCTGGCGCGTTTTCCGTACGGCCCGCCTCATCGGCTCGGAGCATAGCAACCTCAACACCGGCCTCTTCACCAGTGAAATCGACAAAGTGCCTCCGGCGGAGCTGCTCGCCGCGCTCACCCGCGGCGTCCGTCGCGAGCTCCGCCGGTTCGCGGACGTCATAGTGCTCGAAAGGACGCCGGCGGCGTGGCGGGGCGCACCGCACCCCTTCGCCTTACTGCCGGCGATCCGGAACCCTAACGCCTCGTTCCAGCTACCGCTCCTCGGCGGTATCGAGCCCACGCTTGCCCAGATCAATGCCAAGCGGCGGCGGAAGAAGATGCGCATATCCGAAAGACGCCTCGCCGATTTGGGCGGGTACGACTATGTGATCGCCCGCCAGGGGCCTGAGGCGCATGCATTGCTCGAGACATTCTTCCAGCAGAAGGCGGCACGCTTCGAAGCGCTCGGGCTGCCGGACGCATTTCGCGACGTCCAGACGCGCGCCTTCTTCCATGCGCTGATCGATGGACGCGCATCCGAGCCGGACAATCGCGCCCTTCTGGAGCTCAATGCGATAAGACTCAAGCGGCAACACGAGGGCCGGGTCGTCGCAATTGCCGGCTTTTCGCGCAAGGGCGACCATGTCATCTGCCAGTTCGGTTCGATCGACGAGTTCGCCGCCGACAGCAGTCCCGGCGAGCTGCTGTTCTATCGGATCATCGAGCGTCTTTCAGCGGAAGGTGTGACCCTCTTCGACTTCGGGATCGGCGACCAGCCCTATAAGCGATCCTGGTGCACGATCGAGACGCCATTGCGCGACATCATCCTGCCGCTGACGCTACGCGGCTATCTCGCCGCCGCCGTCCAACGGGCAGCCGCCGAAGTGAAGCGGGCCATCAAGGGCAACAAGGCGTTTTATGCTTTCATTCAGCGGCGGCGACGGCAGATGATGGAATCGACCGGCGGACTGAGCGACGATTGAGTGGTCCGCAAGACGGTGTCAGGCCGCGCGGCTGTCGGGCAACTCGGGGCCGCTTCGGCCCTCCCCTTTCATCAACACGATGTCGCGGTAGCCGGCCTCTCCGAAACTCGTCAGCACCTCGACGACACGTTCATCGCTGACCGACGGCGCCGATAGAATAATCTCGGTTGCCTCGCGCCGGGCGACCTTCGCTACCGCTCCCGCATCGGCCGGGCCGCATTCGATCAGCACCAAATCATAGGCATTGGTGAGCGCATCGATGATCATCTGCAGTCGGTCGATCCCGCGCATGGCGGCGTGCGGATCGGCATTGCCGTGCGGTATGACATGCGCCTCAGAGAACTTGTCGGCATGGATCGATTCGGAGAAGGCGACTTCGCCCGAAAGCAGGTTCGTAATTCCCGCAAAGCTCGCCGACTGCGCCATGAGCCGGCTCGGACAAGCCGAACCCGAGAGGTCGATCAGCACGACCTTCTCTCCCTCTTCGGCCAAGAGGCGCACGAGCATCACGGTCGCGGTCGATCCTTCGTCACCACCCGGCGAGACAGAAACGGCGACACGCACGTCGTTTGCGCGGAGATGATCGGCAACCGACGCGATCGAGAAGTCGTGCTCTACCGCGGTGCTATCCTCGCGCTCCGGTTCCTGCTCCACCGGCTCTCCCAGAGAGAGGGCGGGCGTGGAAACGTCCTCGGCGGTATTCGAGACAGCGAACGCTTGCATAGGTCGGGCGACCGGGAGCGCTTCCGGGAGCGAAGCCGGCCTCAGGGCCCGACCGCTGAAAAGCTCGCCAAGCATGATGACAACGCAACTCACAAGCAAACTCGCGAAGCCGGCGACGATGGTGATCGGCAGTACTTTTGGGAAGCTCTGGCTGGTCGGAACGACGGCACGCGAAATCACCCGCGCATCGGCCGGCGTCGCATTGGCGACCGTACGCGATGTCGCCTCGCGGTAACGGGCGAGATAGGTTTCCAGAAGCTGCCGCTGCGCCGCTGCTTCGCGCTCCAGCGCACGCAGCCCCACTTCTTCCTCGCCTGCCTGGGCCGATTGAGCTTTGAGGGTGTTCAACTGCTGAACCAGTTGCTGTTCGCGCAACTGCCCGACCTTCGCCTCGTTTTCGAGACTGGCGAGAATCTTGCGCGTCTCCGCCCGGATCTGCTCTTCGACGCCCTCGAGCTGTGACTTCAGCCCTTTCAGCCTGGGATGGCCATCGAGCAGCGTCGTCGACAGATCGGCGATCTGCGCCTTGACGTTCGCCCGGCTTTCCTTGAGGCGCTGGATCATCGGAGAACCGACGATGTCGGCGAGCGTATCGGCCGAGCGGCCGGCGGCAAGCGCCGCCCTTACGCCCTCGGCACGCGCCGCCGTATTCGCGCGCTCCGCGCGCACCCGTGCGAGTTCCGTCGAGATGTCGCCAAGCTGGCGCGTGGTGAAATTCTGCGTCTCGCCGGTCGGAAGCAGACCCGACTCGGCCCGGTAGGCCGCGACCTTCGCCTCCGCCTCGCGCACTTTCTCACGCAGATTGGCGATCTCCGGCTCAAGCCAACGGCTCGCTTCGGAGTTGGAGTCGAGCTTGGCGCCGCTCTGCAGCGAGAGATAGACGTTCGCCATCTCGTTCGGGACCTCCGCAGCGAGCTTCGGATCCTTCGACGTGAAGGCGATCGCGATCACGCGCGATTTTTCGACCTGATAGACCTGCAGCTTCGCATTGAACTCTTTCAGTATCCGCTCTTCCGGCGGCAATTCGAGCGGGTTCTTCTTGAGACCCAGCATCACGAGGAGATCGGAAACCGCCGAGGGATGGGCGGAAGGATCGAATTCTTCCAGTTCGTGGAGCTTCATGTTGCGGGCGACCTGCTTGATCAGGTCGGCCGAACGCAGGACCTGCACCTGGCTCAGGATGCCCGACTCATCGAATATCCTGCCGGAGCTCGTCTGCGACACCTGGTTCGGACCGCTGAATTCGGGCTCGCGCGATTCAATCAGCACACGCGTCTCGCCCTCATAATCCGGAGCGATCATCTTCGCCGCAGCAAAGGCGATTGCCGCTGCACCAACCGTAGCGAGCAGAACCCGGACGCGCCGCTGCCAGATGGCGCGGAAGAGCCCGCCGAGATCGATATCCACATCCTGCTGCCCGCCGATGCCCGACATGCCCCACTCCAGCTTATTCATTCGGCCGGAAGGTAAACGAACATGGTAACGCAACGGTTAATTTCGGCCGCAACCCTAAGATGGTTTTCGGCAACGCAGAAGCTCGAAATTCCGGCAGCGAGTTTACCGGCTATTAACCCTAACGGATCGATAACGTTGGCGAGAGGTGATCATTTCCGGAGCCCGAGACCCGCATGTCTAGCGCAGCCACCAGGACAACACGCGCTTTCGCCGTGGCTTTATTGCCGGCGCTCGTCGGCGGCTGCACCAATTACCAGCCCGCGCCCAAGGCATTCAGCCAGGCGACGATCCAACCCTATCGGCTGGACAGCGGCGACCGCCTGCGCGTCAACGTCTTTGAGCAGCCGAGTCTCAGCGGAACCTACACGGTCGACCAGGCGGGTTACGTCGCCTTCCCGCTGATCGGAGCCGTGCCGTCGCGTGGCCATACATTGCCGGAACTCGAAGGCATGATCGCGTCGAAGTTGCGCCAAGGATTCCTCAAGGACCCCGACGTGACCATCGAGGTCGACCGCTACCGCTCCGTGTTCATCATGGGCGAGGTGGGCCAGGCCGGTCAGTACGCCTACGTTCCGGGCATGACGGTCCAGAACGCGATCGCGGTCGCCGGCGGTTTTACCCCGCGCGCGTACCAGCAGACCGCCGATGTCACCCGCAAGGTCAACGGCCGCATCATCACCGGACGCGTGCCAATCACCGACTCGGTGCTGGCGGGCGACACGATCTATGTTCGCGAACGGCTGTTCTGATCTCCATGGCGAGCGAACGTCCCCTGCGCATCCTCCATTGCTTCAGATCGCCCGTCGGAGGCATCTTCCGCCATGTGCGCGATCTTGCCGAGGCTCATGCGAAATCCGGACACCAAGTCGGCATCCTCTGCGACAGCATCACCGGTGGCGCCTACGAGGAATCGCTCTTCGATGAGGTGCGTCCGCATCTGGCGCTCGGCGTCCTCCGCGTGCCGATCCACCGCGGCATCGGTCCATCGGACATCGGTGCGCTGTGGCGCAGCTACAAGGAAATCAGAAATTTGCAACCGGATGTACTGCACGGGCACGGCGCCAAGGGTGGCGCGCTTGCACGCATCATCGGTTCAGCCCTGCGGGTCAACAAGTATCGCGTAGCCCGCCTCTATTCGCCCCATGGGGGCAGCCTGCACTTCCCGCGGAAGTCCCTCGCCGGCGCGTTCATCTTCCGCTTGGAGCGGCTGCAGGAGCGTCTTACCGATGCGCTCGTGTTCGTCTGCGACTTCGAACGCCAGACCTATTTCGCCAAGGTCGGCCGACCGCCGGGCCGGAACGAGCTGATCTATAACGGCATCGATGACGGCGAGTTCGAGCGGACCGCGACGAGACCCGATGCCGTCGATCTCCTCTATATCGGCATGATGCGGGACCTCAAGGGTCCCGATCTCTTCATAGAGGGCTTTGCGGCGGCCGAGCGCATCGCCGGGCGCCGCCTTTCGGCGCTGATGATCGGCGACGGACCCCAGCAGCGGCAATACGAAGAAATGATCCTGCGGATGGGCCTCGGCGACCGTATCAGAATGTTCCCTGCGATGAAGGCGCGCGAGGCTTTCGCACTCGCCCGACTGGTCGTCATTCCGTCTCGCGCGGAGTCGATGCCCTACATCCTTCTGGAAGCGCTCGCCGCCGGCAAGCCCGTTATCGCGACCCGGGTCGGCGGTATGCCGGAAGTGCTCGGCGCGGGCAGCGAAGCGTTGGTCGAGCCGGGCGATGCAGGGGCACTTGCTGCGGTCATGGCAGCCGCGATCGTCGACGGGGAGTGGACCGTCCGCACGATGCCGGATGCAGCGCGGTTCAAATCGCGCTTCGCCGCCTCCGTCATGACCAAACACGTGATGCAGCTCTACCGCGAACTGACTGAGGATTCTCTCGTGCCTGCGGCGCGGCTTCGCACAACGTAAGCGTTTCTTAGTGGCTTTCTGCTATCCGGGCGAAGGGGACTGCAGCGCCGGAAAAGAAACCATGAACCAGTTTGACAGGCCAGAGACCTTCGATCCCGAAGCGCTTCGCAAGAAGGCCTCGGAGATCCGGATGGGCGCGAGTGAGGAGAAGAAGGGCAAGAAAGATATTGCGGAGCTCAATCCGCTCGCGAAGCAGATCGCGCTCCAGTTTCGCGCCGACACCTATTCGCCGGCGATGGTCACCGGCCTCATCCGCTTGCTCGACTTCTGCGCCCTTTTTGCCATCGGCTACGGTATCAATGCGCAATATGTCGAGCCGACGTTTGCGCAACTGCCCGTCTATCTCGCCATCCTCGCCGGCGGCTCGGCACTCGCCGTCGCCGCCATGCAGATCGCCGATGCCTACCAGGTGCCAGCCCTGCGCGCCTGGCTCAGGATGACCCCCCGCATCCTCGCCGCCTGGGTGGCAGCCTTCGGCGCGATCGCGCTTGCGCTCTTTTTCCTGAAGTCCGGCCACCTTTATTCGCGCCTCTGGATCGGCACATGGTTCATTGTCGGCGCCTTGTTCCTCGTCGCCGAGCGCGCCTTCATCGCCTATTCGATCCGCCATTGGTCACGAAACGGCACGATGGAACGCCGTGCCGTCGTCGTCGGCGGCGGCCAACCGGCGAAGGACCTCATCCGCACCATCGAGCACCAACCGGACAACGATATCCGCATCTGCGGCATCTTCGACGATCGCGATGAGCGCCGATCGCCGAACGTGATTGCCGGCTACCCGAAGCTTGGGACTGTCGACGAACTGGTCGAGTTCGCACGGCTCGCCAGGATCGACATGCTGATCATCTCGCTGCCGTTGACAGCGGAGAAGCGTATCCTCGAGCTCTTGCGAAAGCTTTGGATACTGCCCCTCGATATCCGGCTTGCTGCGCATGCCAACAATTTGCGGTTCCGCCCGCGCAGCTATTCACATGTCGGGCAGGTGCCGATGCTCGACATTTTCGACAAGCCGATTGCCGACTGGGATTCGGTGGCGAAACGGTGTTTCGACATCTTCTTCAGCCTCGCGGCGCTTGCGCTCCTCTGGCCGGTGATGCTCGCCGCAGCAATCGCCGTGAAGGCGACCTCGCCCGGTCCGATCATCTTCAAGCAGCTCCGCCACGGCTTCAACAACGAGACCATCGAGGTGTACAAATTCCGCTCGATGTATACGCATATGAGCGACCCGACCGCCCGCAATGCGGTCACCAAGAATGACCCTCGGGTGACGCCCGTCGGCCGTTTCCTGCGTAAGTCCTCGATTGACGAGTTGCCGCAGCTCTTCAACGTGCTGAAGGGCGAGCTCTCGCTCGTCGGACCGCGCCCCCATGCGGTGCTCGCCCAGACGCAGAACCGGACCTATTCCGATGTCGTCGAGGGCTATTTCGCCCGCCACCGCGTCAAGCCCGGCGTTACCGGCTGGGCCCAGATCAATGGCTGGCGCGGCGAGATCGACAATGATGAGAAGATCCGCTTCCGCACCGCGTTCGACCTCCACTACATCGAGAACTGGTCCCTGCTCTTCGATCTGAAGATCCTTTTCCTGACACCGTTCCGGCTGCTCAACACGGAAAACGCCTATTGATCGCCGCGACCGCATCGAGGCCAGCCGTCCTTCGGCCGCAGCTTGCGGCGATTTCGATCGTCGGTTCGGGCCTGGTTGCGTTCGCCGTTTTCCTGTCGGGCTTCGTTATCGCGGAACCCGCGCCCTACGAGGTCTTCATGACCGGCCTCATCGGTCTCTGGGCCGTCTTCGGCCTCAGGATTTCCCGTGCGGTCGCCCCTCTTCTCGCCCTCCTCATATTGTTCATGGTCGGCGGCACCCTCTCGCTGACGGTGATGAGCGATCTCGGCACAGGGCCGATGTACATGGCCGTCTCGGGCTTTCTCTGCCTCTCGGCCGTCTTCTTCGCGGCCATCATAGAAGATCGCCACCAGCGCCTGCCGCTCATCTTCAACGCTTGGCTGGCCGCGGCGATCATCACCGCCCTTCTCGGCATTCTCGGCTATTTCGGCGCGATACCCGGTGCGAGCAACTTCACCCTCTATGACCGCGCCAAAGGCGCCTTCCAGGATCCAAACGTTTTCGGGCCCTTCCTGGCGGCCCCGGCGCTCTACCTCATACACGGCCTACTGACCCAGCCGATCGGCCGGGCGCCATTAAAGATCGCCGGGCTGCTCGTGCTTGCGCTAGGCGTGTTCCTCTCCTTCTCCCGTGCCGCCTGGGCGCTCAACCTTTTCTGCATCGTCGCCTTCGTCTTCGTCATGCTGCTCAAGGAGCGTAACGGCCTCTTCCGCTTGCGGATCCTCGTGCTGGCGCTCTGTGGCACACTGTTTATCGTCGGAGCGCTCCTGGTCGCCCTGCAATCCGAGCAGGTCGCCGCCCTCTTTTTGAGCCGCTCCCAGCTTGTGCAGGACTACGACGGCGGGCATCTCGGCCGGTTCGACCGGCACCGGATCGGCTTTCTGATGTCCATGGAAAAACCGCTCGGCATCGGCCCGATGGTGTTCAGCACCATGTTTCCCGAAGACGAGCACAATGTGCTTCTGAAGAGCCTGACATCCTACGGCTGGCTCGGCTTCGTCTCCTATGTCACGCTCGTCCTGTGGACGCTCTCGCTCGGTTTCCGCTTCCTTCTGCTCAACAGGCCGTGGCAACCCTATCTGATGATCGCCTGGGTCACGCTGATCGGGCATGTGGGCATCGGCAATGTCATCGACACTGATCACTGGCGCCATTTCTACATGCTTGTCGGCATCGTCTGGGGATGCGCCGCGCTCGAATACCGCAGCCGACGTCGAGCCCGGGCCGGAAGACCCGCCGGACAATGAGCAATTCCGCAAGCGGCAACTCGCCGGCCGCTCCGCTGCGCCTTCTCGAAGTCCTGGAGCCGAGCGGCGGCGGGTCCGGGCGTCACTTCCTCGATCTCTGCCGCGGCATTCATGCACGCGGCCATCACGTCGAGGCGATCTACTCCCCAATCCGGGCGGAGGAAGGCTTCGTCCGTGAGCTCAAGGCGCTCGGCCTTGCCGCCGTCCATGCCGTCGACATGCGGCGCGCGCCCGGCCCCTCCGACCTGCCATCTTTCCGCGCCATAGGCCGGATCATCCGCGGCGCCGGGCCGTTCGACGTGATCCATGGCCACAGTTCCAAGGCCGGAGCACTGACGCGCCTGCGTCTGCCGGGACCGCACGTGCCGCGCGTCTACACGCCGCACGCCTTCAGGACGATGGATCCGGCGCTCGGGCGTGGCGGCCGGCTGATCTATGGTGGGATCGAATCGCTTCTCGCCTGGTTCTTCACCGACCGCCTCGTCACCGTCTCCGAGGACGAGTTCGCCCATGCGCTCTCGCTCGGCCTGCCGCAGGAACGCATGTCGGTGATCGTCAACGGCGTTGAGGCCCCCTCGCCCGAAATGGCGCAGACGGTGCGCGCGAGCTTCGGCATCCCGTCTGACGCTTTCGTCTTCGGTTTCATCGGGCGCCTTACCGCGCAAAAAGCGCCTGAGCGCCTGCTCGACGCTTTCAGGAGCATCGCGTCGTCGGTCGGGAACAGCCATCTGGTGATGGTCGGATCGGGCGAACTGGAGGGAGAGCTTCGCCGGGCGATCGCCGCAAGCGGATTGCAGAACCGCATTCATCTCACTGCCGCCTTCACCGGGCCGCAAGCCGTTTGCGCCTTCGACCTCCTCGTCATGCCGAGCCGCTACGAGGCGATGTCCTATGTGATGCTCGAAGCCGCTGCTGCCGGCCGACCAATCATCATCTCCGAGGTCGGGGGCGCGAAAACCGCAGTCGAGCACGGAGAGAATGGCTTCGTCATCCCCAACAGCGACGATATTTCGCCGCTTGCCAAAGCCATGATCGCCGCGGCTGATCCCGGTACCTATCCGCGACTTGCCAAGGCGGCGGATGCCTGCCGGGATCGCTTCACGCTCGAGCGGATGCTCGACCAGACGGAAGAAGTCTACCAAAGGCTGGCGGCGAGGCGGCGACGATAAGCGAGAAAGCAACGCCGGCCGAAGATCGCAGCATCGGAGCCTAAATTGCGCAGCGAGCAGGGAATTCTTCAAGTCTCAATCGTCGATCGCTGGCTCATTGAGTGCCGCAATGGGAGAGATAAAGCAAGCGGGCCTATGCCGCCTCTCAGGAGACCGCCCGTGTCCGCGAATTCGGCATCTCTGCCGATACTCCATCGCCCTCCGGATTCAGTCCCGACCGCTGTCAGCGTGAGTTCGCCGAGTATCTCTCACCGGAGAGCGGAAAGTCTGGGAGCCGGCCTGGAAATAGCTCGCGCGAAAAATCCCGAACCCCCAAACAGCAACAGAGCTGCAGATGGATTGGCCAGATCCGCTGCAGCTCCGATCGCGACGTATCCATCATATAGCTCGGGCTTTCGACCCTGTTCCATCCAAGGGAACCGCTTCGAACGTCGCATACTTTTATGGAGTTAGTGTCGGCGCGCGCGATATCAAGCGCCTCGCCCTCCCTAAGCAGCTTTTTCTAGAGCCAGTATCGTGGATCGCTAAAATGCCTAGTTCCGATGTAATCCTCCGCGCGGCTGGGGCAAAATGCCTTTCCTCACGTCGGAGGGAATGGCCTGAGGCAGGCGCCTGCCTGCCAAAGGAGGAAATCCAATGAAGAAACTTTCAACCCTTATTGCTGCGTCGCTGCTTGGACTCGCAGCCTCAACCGTCATGCCGCTAATCTCGGCCTCAAGCGACGCCTATGCAGACAACGGTATCGTTCTCATACCGGGTGAACACACAGGCTCGTCTGGCTCCAGTGGCGATACCGGCGTACCGAGCTCCAACCCCGACACCGGTACGCCGAGTTCCAATCCTGACACCGGTACGCCGAGCTCCAACCCGGATACCGGCGCAACAAGTGCCAATCCGGATTCCGGCACTTCGAGTTCCGGCGGGGAGTAAGGCGGCGCGCGCTAACCGCTGCACTCTTGATGGAACCCGATCTGAAGATTAGCCAACATTTCAAAACGCGGCAGCGACCCTGGCGTATCTGAAAGGATGCACGGCGCTGTGAGCGAAACTGTAAAGGAGGTCCTTCTAAAAGGAGGGCCTCCTTGCATGAGCAGGGCAAACACTGCGCCACGCGGTGCGGCCGGTCCATGCCGGACCCAGCGCCGTGTTCATCCTACGCCACGAGCACGGACGCGATGTTGCTCTTGTTCACTCTGCCCTTTGCGGCAGCACGAACCTGCTAGCGGTGGCAGCGCTCTGACTGATTTTGGAGTGTCGGGTTACGTCGTATGGGCTAATGGCCGTGGGCGGCGGTCCGGCGTTAAGCTGATGTCAGCCGTCTCGTAAGGGGAGGAGGCGGTTAGAGGCCTGGCGTAACAGCGACTGGCCTCGCCCGGGCTGGCGGTCAAGAATGCCGCCCCAGAAACGGCGACTGGGAACATGGGCGACCGCGATAAGAAAAGCACCGGCAACACAAAACCGGCTTCGGACCTCTTAGAAATTGCTGCACAGCTCGCCGCCCTCGCCGAGGAAATCAGGGCCTTGGCGAAAAGACCTCTTGAGCAGCCGTCCACATCGTCTGAGACGAACGATGAGACCGAAGCAAGCTCCGAATAACGGTATCGTTCTCGCGTTGCCACCCTCACACGCAGCTACGTCAAACCCGTGATCCCCGCCGATCTCGGATTTGTGTCTCGCTGGTGGCCTAAGCAGGCTCGCCGCGCCGGAGGCGCCGTGTGCTCCATCTGATTCTTTCTTTGCCTGGGAGGGGAAAAGTCCGCCCTGCCGGCAACAAGGAAACCCCGCCGAAGCGGGGTTCCATTATGACGAACCGGGAGCCATTAGTCCCAGGTCTGTCGATTGTACCAGTCGTCGAGATCGCGTCGTGCGCGGTCCTTCTCGATCCCATACCGCTCTTGGATCTTGCCTTCGAGCTGGTCTCGGTTTCCCGCGATCCGATCGAGATCATCGTCGGTAAGTTTGCCCCATTGCTCTTTGATCTTTCCCTTTACCTGTTTCCAGTTCCCTTCGACTCGGTTCCAATCCATCGCATTTCCTCCTGAGTCAGATACTCTGTATGTTGAAAACTCGCGACGGCGGATTAGGTTCGATTTTCTCGTAAGCTGGCGCACCGATTGCGTTTTTCGGCTCATGAGACGCATTTTCGGAACTTTTCCTTCAAGACATGGGTTTTTTTGCAGATGCTACCCTTCAACCGGGTTCGAGCGGTCCGATATGGATGTGCAGAAGGCAGGAATGGCCCGGCTGCTTCTGGCGGCGCCCGATCTACGTGATACCACGTGGATGATCAACGACCTCGCCTTCCTGAAGCTTTGCGAGTTCTATGAACATGCCTGTTTACGACGGGATGTTCTTCGATGCTCGACTCAAAGGGACGATGCGGCCTTGCTCAAGGCCGAGGAGGAGTGCAAGAGCTTGGAGGCTGCTGCCATCGCTTACATTCGCGAGCGCCAGAAATTCTCCGGCATCATTTAATTTAAGCAGCCAATCGGAGCAGCTACGTTGCGACTAAGAGCGCCGCGATAAGAGCAAATGCGGCAACAGCCGCCGACCACTCGATCAGCTTGGCGCGCTCGTCAGGACGCATAACAGACCCTCCATCACCAACGCCGCATCGCGAAAGGAAACGTTCCACGGGCGCGAATGTTCACGGCCTCGCTGGCCAACATCCGAGATGTGGCGTGATGCCGTTCGAAGTGAATCCGCGACCTCAGTTCTGGACGTTTTCGGAAGTTTATGGGCGCAAAGCAGCGTTCTAGGCGCTTTTAGTTCCGCTTTAACGCGTTCGATTCGCAGGTATATTCAACGGGAAAATGGTCGGAGCGACTGGACTTGAACCAGCGACCCCTTGACCCCCAGTCAAGTGCGCTACCGGGCTGCGCTACGCTCCGACCCGCTTCGTTACAAGCCCGCTCTCATTAGTCGGAAGACACGACCGGCGCAAGGGGAAAATAGACTTTTACCGGTCCTTCCGCCGCCCCGAGCCCTGCCGGCGGCAGCACAGTCAGTGGCGACAGAACAGTTTTGTGATTTGGACCGAAGCCTCGCGGCGGGTACACTGCGCCTGCAACCACAGGAGAAGCCCGATGAAGAGCATCCTCGTACTTGCAGCCGCCCTCGCACTCTCGACGACGACAGCGTTTGCCGCTTGCCTTGGGCATTCGGATACCACGGCATCGACAGACGCGGTCGACAAGCAAATGACGACGGCAAGCGTGACGAAGACCGAGCAGTCGACCTCGACTGACGCGCTCCTCCTGCAGCAAAAGCTGCCGCAAGAAGAGCAATCTGCTCAAGAAGCGGAAGAATAGCTCGGAGGCGCCGGGTTCGGGCCTCGTTGCTGCGCATCCGAGGCCCGCGTCCCGTAACCCGCCGCGAGTTGCCGCATGTTTCTGCCCTTAAATCGGCTAAGGAAACATGCCGTGGGATATCAAATTACCGCACCTGGTCGAGCAAGCGCTTGCATTCGAGAAGATCGTAAAGCGCTTCTTGCAGAAGCGCCCGGTCCTCCTTGCTGACGGAGGTCTTGCCGATCGATATCTCCGCTTCATCGCTGCTGCCGCCGAAGGAGAAGAACCGGCGGCTGGCCGGAGCTTTGGCACGGCCAACGATCTGGTCCTCGTCCGCGATCCCGGCCTTGGGCGGAACGGGCTCCTCGTTGCTTGAAGCGGCAAGCGCCTCCACCGTGGCGAGATCGCCGCTCGCGATTGCGGCGACGAACTTGTTGCCGTTGGCTTTCAGAAGCTTCTGCACGCCCTTGATCGTATAACCATGATCGTAAAGGAGATGGCGAATACCCTTGAGCAGGTCGACATCCTCGGGGCGGTAATAGCGCCGCCCGCCACCCCGCTTCATCGGCTTGATCTGCTGGAACCGCGTCTCCCAGAAACGGAGCACGTGCTGGGGCAGATCGAGCTCGTCTGCGACCTCGCTGATGGTGCGGAAGGCATCCGGGCTTTTTTCCATCTCATCCCCTTCCATTGACTTACGGCACCGCACCGCGCGAACCGATCATCACGCGATGATACATGAGTCACGACTATTTCAATGGCTTATGGAAGGGTTTTCAACCACATTTGTGGCCGCCGACGGCAGTTCAGGAGGCCGAACCGGACTGCTTCTGCTTGGCCTTGCGGCTCAAATGCGCCTTCAGCACCCGCTGCTTCAGCACATTCGAAGCCTTGAAGGTCATCACCCGGCGCGGGGAGATCGGCACCTCCTCGCCGGTTTTCGGATTCCGTCCGATACGCTCGTTCTTGTCGCGCACCTGGAACGTTGCGAAAGAAGACAGTTTCACGCTCTCGCCACGCACGATTGCGTTGCAAATCTCGTCGATAACGGTCTCCACAAGCTCTGCAGACTCCGTCCGAGATAGCCCCACCTTTCGAAAGACCGACTCAGCCAAGTCTGCTCGCGTTACTGTTTTTCCGCTCATCTTCCCCCACCGATGTCTGGCATGCCGATCAGCGATTGAAGACTATTGCCCTTGCCTGTGGCGGTCAAGCGCCTGCCTGGGTTCATTATTTTCTTTACCAGCGGACGAGAACGGAGCCCCAGGTGAAGCCGCCGCCCATGGCTTCGAGCATCACGAGATCGCCCTTCTTGATGCGCCCGTCGGAGGCTGCGGTGTCGAGCGCGAGCGGGATCGAGGCGGCGGACGTATTACCATGCAGGTCGACCGTCACCACAACCTTTTCGAGCGGAATACCGAGTTTCTTCGCCGAGCCGTCGATAATGCGGCGGTTGGCCTGGTGCGGAACCAGCCAGTCGACGTCGTCCGCCGTCGTGCCGGTCGCCTCGAAAGCCGCCTCGATCACGTCAGTGATCATGCCGACAGCGTGCTTGAAGACCTCCCGCCCTTCCATCCGCAGATGGCCTACAGTGCCGGTCGTCGAAGGGCCGCCGTCGACATAGAGCTTGTCGCCATGAATGCCGTCGGAGCGCAACTGCGCCGTCAGCACGCCGCGGTCGGCATTGGTGCCCTCGCCTTGCTGCGCTTCCAGGATGATCGCGCCGGCGCCGTCACCGAAAAGCACGCAGGTCGTGCGGTCCGACCAGTCGAGAATGCGCGAGAAGGTTTCGGCGCCGATCACCAGCGCCCGTCTTGCGAGGCCGCCGCGAATGTAGGCGTCCGCCGTCGCGACCGCATAGACGAAGCCGGAGCAGACCGCCTGCATGTCGAAGGCCGCTCCATGGCGCATGCCGAGGCGGTTCTGGATGTTGACCGCGGTTGCCGGAAAGGTGTTGTCCGGGGTCGAGGTCGCCACGATGATCAGGTCGAGGTCGTCCGCCGTCAGGTCGGCCCCCCGGAGCGCGGCACGCGCAGCCGCCTCGCCGAGCGACGCGGTCGTTTCGCCCTCGCCCGCGATATAGCGCTGGCGAATGCCGGTCCGCTGCACGATCCATTCGTCGGACGTGTCAACCTTGGCTTCCATTTCCTTATTGGTCATCACCCGCTTGGGCAGCGCTGCACCGAAGCCGCGAACGACAGAACGGATCATCTACTCAAACCTCTTCATTCATGCTCGCGGAAGGGCTTCGGACGGCTCGGCGCCGTGATATCGTGCCAGATCGGCCTCGATCTTCGCCTTCAGGCCGTTCTTCACCATGTCATAGCCAACATCGATCGCCGCGGCGAACCCTTCGGCATCCGTGCCTCCATGGCTCTTGATGACGATGCCGTTCAAGCCTAGGAAGACGCCGCCGTTGACCTTGCGGGGATCCATCTTCTCGCGCACTCGGTCGAAAGCAGCCTTGGCAAAGACATAGCCTATCTTGGCAAGAAGCGTGCGCGACATGGCGGCTCGTAGATATTCGGCGATCTGGCGAGCGGTGCCCTCGGCCGCCTTCAGCGCGATATTGCCGGAAAAACCCTCGGTCACGACCACGTCCACCGTACCGCGACCGATGTCGTCGCCTTCGACGAAGCCGTAGTAGTCGATCCCTTCGATATTGGCCTCACGGATGAGCCGCCCGGCCTCCTTGACCTCTTCCTGCCCCTTGATCTCTTCCACGCCGACGTTCAGCAGACCCACCGAAGGACGCTCGACCTCGAACAGGGCGCGGGCCATGGCACCGCCCATCAGCGCGAAGTCCATCAGCTGCTGCGCGTCGGCACCGATCGTCGCGCCGACATCGAGCACGATGCTCTCGCCCTTGAGCGTCGGCCAGATGGCAGCGATCGCCGGGCGTTGTATGCCCTGCATGGTTCTGAGACAGAAGACGGACATCGCCATCAGCGCGCCGGTATTGCCAGCTGAGACGACGACATCGGCCTCATCGGCATTGATCGCGTCGATCGCCTTCCACATGCTCGATTTGCCGCGCCCGCGCCTAAGCGCCTGGCTCGGCTTTTCGTCCATGCCGACGGCAATCTCGCAATCGTGGAAGGTGCTGCTCGCCTGGAGCTTCGGGTATTTGGCCAATAATTCGGCGCATTGCGCTTCCTGGCCGAACAGAACAAATTTTATGTCCGGATGACGTTCGAGCGCTCTCGCTGCGCCCGGGATGACGACCTCAGGACCATAGTCGCCCCCCATAACGTCAAGTGAAATTCTGACCACGCGTGTCTTATCCCTTTTTCCCGCCACGCAACACGTATCGCCGCTCAAGTGGCGGCGGCGATCCATGTTCCTTCTGACACTTGGGCCAGCATGCAACGTCCGGCACAACGGCCCCATCGGCTGGAGTCGGGCCAAAATACTGCTTTTCGCCTGCGTGACAACCGAATTGTAGGCCCGGCCTATGCCGTTTCAATCCTTTTTCAAGTCCTTCAGCACGGCAAACGGATTCGGACGTTTATCGTCCGCCGCGGAGCTTTCGATGCGTTCGCCGAAAACGGCGCCTGGCTTACGCGGATAAGGGTCGATGGCGAGCGCCACGTGCTCGCTGACGACCTCGCCTGCATCGATCGTATCACCCTCGAAAGTGTCGGGAATATCGGGACCTTCCGGATCGAGGATCATCTCGCCGCCGTCATTGTCCGCCTGACGGGCGAGCCGAGAGCCTTCCGGCACCAGGATCGCTTCGACCGGCTCGCGAATGTTCGCCTCTACCGGCTCCAGGGTCACGACACAGGTCTGCATGATGCGCGCATGCACCTCACCCTTGATCTTCACGCCATCCTTCTTCCAGCGCGCGACCTGCAGGTCGGCGTCGAGGGAAAGGACATCGTCGACGCTCCAAAGGTCGGCAAGAGCGCGCCGCTCCGTCTCGCTCGCCGACAAATGGAGGGTGACGGGATTTGCCGAGATGTGCCCCACCCTCACGGGGTAGGAAAATGCCGGTTTGCTCTCGTGCTTCATGACAGGATCCTTCCTCGCGCCTGCAGCATCGCGGCCAGCCGACGCGCTGCTCTGAGCGACGGATTATACGCCCCTATTACGCTCCGGCAGGCGGGATGCGCAATTGACCCGTTTCGACGATCTCCTCCGGGGCCTCCGACAGCACGGCTTCGGCCGCAAGCAGATAGGACGCCAGGCCTTGCATCGACGGCGGCTCGTCCGCTCCGGGGTGAAAGTTGCGCCGCAAGGCAGCCGCAAGCGCGCCGCCGTCCCGCTCATCGAGCGCTGCCGCATAGGATTCGAGGCGGCCGTAGAACATGCCGGCGAACTTTTTCATTTTTTTCGGCACGCTCGCGTCGCCGACGCCGAGTTCGCGGATGGAATGATCTACATCCTCGAAAAAGGCATCGACGATCTCCTGCGCAATCTCCTGGCCGGCCCGCGCGGAGGTGCGCGTGCGCCGGAAATAGAGGATCAGGATCGCCGACAACATCTCGAAGCGGCCCATGACGGTATCCGGCACATCGAGATCGGTATAGAGAAACGGCTGGCGCGCCGCCGCGGTGAGCAGCGCATATTGGCGCTCCACAATCGCAATGTTGCCGCTTTTCTTCTTGAACAGTCCGAAAATCATCACAGGGCCAGCCGAGGCTTTTTCGAAATCATGGGCGCACGCCCATGACGTTGTTGCATGATAGCCGAAGCTGGTTTACCGAAGCATGCACGAATTGCAATGGCCGATCTGCCATCGTTACTCCAGGGGAGCAGTCCTTGACGAAGCGGTATATGACATCGAACCTGAAAGCTCTGAGCCGTGCCGTGCTCGTGGCCTCCCTCTGCACTACCGCACTTTCCGCCTGCACATCCGCCAATGTCGGCGAGGTCCTGCACCAGGGCTATGTCGTCGACAAGGAGACGCTCAATCTCGTCCCAGTAGGGTCGAGCCGCGAACAGGTGCTGCTCTCGCTCGGCACGCCTTCGACGACCGCGACCTTCGACAACGAGGTCTTCTACTACATCTCGCAGACGCGTAAGCGGCCGGTCGCCTTCATGAAGCCGAAGCTCATCGACCAGTCGATCCTCGCCGTCTATTTCGACCAGGAAGGCGTCGTCAGCCAGCTTGCGCATTACACGCTGAAGGATGGCAAGGTCTTCGACATGCTGTCGCGCACGACGCCGACAGGCGGCAAGGAAACAAGCTTCCTCGGCCAGCTCTTGAGCGGCCCCGGTGCCGCACAAGCGGCGGGACGAAATCTCTTCAAGAACTTCGGCAACTGACGAAGTGAAGCAAAACGGAAAGGCCCGCGAAGCCGACTTCGCGGGCCTTCTTATTGATGGCAGCGCCTCAGGCGAGAACCGCGAGCAACAGTAGCGCCACGATATTGGTGATCTTGATCGCCGGATTGACCGCGGGACCGGCCGTGTCCTTGTAGGGATCACCGACGGTATCGCCGGTCACCGAAGCCTTATGGGCCTCCGAGCCCTTCATGTGACGCGTACCGTTCCTGTCGACGAAACCGTCCTCGAAGCTCTTCTTGGCATTGTCCCATGCGCCACCGCCGGATGTCATCGAAACCGCAACGAACAACCCGTTGACGATGACCCCAAGGAGGGAGGCGCCGAGTGCCGCGAAGGCAGAGGCCTTCGACCCGGAAATCAGCAGCACACCGAAATAGACGACGATTGGTGCGAGAACCGGCAAGAGCGATGGGACGATCATTTCGCGGATCGCCGCCTTGGTCAGCATGTCGACGGCCCGTCCATAATCCGGGCGATCCTTGCCTTCCATGATTCCCGGCTTTTCCTTGAACTGCCGGCGCACCTCCTCGACGACCGCACCCCCTGCCCGACCGACGGCGGTCATGGCGATGCCGCCGAAGAGATAGGGAATGAGGCCGCCGAAGATCAGACCTGCGACGACGTAGGGATTTGAGAGATCGAAGGAGATCGTCCCCACGTCGGCGAAATAAGGATGCTTGTCGCCGTTCGCCGCGAAATAGGTGAGGTCGTTGGAATAGGCCGCGAAGAGGACCAGGGCGCCGAGACCCGCAGAGCCGATCGCATAACCCTTGGTTACGGCCTTGGTAGTATTGCCGACCGCGTCGAGCGCATCGGTTGATTTGCGCACTTCCGGCGGCAGATGCGACATCTCGGCAATGCCGCCGGCATTGTCCGTGACTGGCCCAAAGGCATCGAGCGCCACGATCATGCCGGCGAGCCCGAGCATGGCGGTGACGGCGATGGCGGTGCCGAAGAGACCGGCGAATTGATAGGTGGTGATGATGCCGCCGACGATGACGAGCGCCGGCAAGGCGGTCGACTCCAGCGACACGGCGAGCCCCTGGATCACGTTGGTGCCGTGGCCGGTAACGGAGGCCTGAGCAATCGAGTTCACCGGACGCTTGTTCGTGCCGGTATAATATTCGGTGATCACGACGATCAGGGCGGTAACGACAAGGCCTATGATGCCGCATGCAAACAGCGCCCAGCCGGTAACGTCCTGGCCGGCGACTGTTCCGATCGAGCCCCAGCCGATGGTCAGAGAGGTTGCCGCCCCGAGGCCGAAGATCGACAGCGCACCAGTGACGATCAATCCGCGGTACAGCGCCCCCATGATCGATCCGTTGGTGCCGAGCTTGACGAAGAACGTGCCGATGATCGAGGTGATGATGCAGGCCGCGCAGATCGCCAGCGGATAGATCATGACCGTCGAGAGTACAGGCGTTCCGGCGAAAAAGATCGACGCGAGCACCATGGTAGCGACCACGGAGACCGCATAGGTCTCGAAGAGATCGGCCGCCATGCCGGCGCAGTCGCCGACATTGTCGCCGACGTTGTCGGCAATTGTCGCCGGATTGCGCGGATCATCCTCGGGAATGCCAGCTTCCACCTTGCCGACGAGATCGCCGCCGACGTCGGCGCCCTTGGTGAAGATGCCGCCGCCGAGACGGGCGAAGATCGAGATCAGCGACGCACCGAAACCGAGCGCCACCAGCGCATCGATGACCTCGCGCGCGGCCGGCTCATGCCCGAGCCCCGCGGTGAGCACGAAGTAGTAGACCGATACCCCCAGTAGCGCGAGGCCGGCGACCAGAAGGCCGGTGATCGCGCCGGATTTGAAGGCGATATCGAGACCGGAGGCCAGGCTGACCGAAGCGGCCTGGGCCGTGCGGACATTGGCCCTGACCGAGACATGCATGCCGATGAAGCCGGCCGCGCCCGAAAGCACCGCGCCGATCAGGAAGCCGATCGCCGCTGCGCTCGAGAGAAGCATCCACGCGGCGATGAAGACGACGACACCGACAATGGCAATGGTTGTGTATTGACGCATGAGGTAGGCCTGCGCCCCCTCTCTGATAAAGCCTGCAATCTCCTGCATGCGGGCATTCCCCTGGTCGGCGGCAAGCACCGACTGTGTCGCCCAGATGGCATAGGCCACCGAAAGCAACCCGCATGCGATAACGCCCAAAAGTATGGTCATTTCGCAACTATCCTCCGTTTCAACCCGCGGGCTCACTCCCTGCCGCAGGCCCCTCTCCGCGAATCGCACGCCGCCTCCTCAAGCGGCGCGTTCTCGCGGCGCGGCCAGAGTGCGGTTGCGAATGTGGATCGTCAAGCCCCTGAAATTGCCCGCGTGCCAGCCTGTCAGTCGCCGGACAGACTTTGCGGAAACAACGCTTTTCAGGCGGCGGCTCGCTTGTCTGCGCGGATCAACAGAAGGAGGAGGAATAGACAGAGTCCGGTGACCGGCCAGACCACCGCGTTGAGCATGTCCCATCCGTAAGCGGCGAGAACCTTGCCGGAAGCAAAAGATGAGCCGGCGACAGCGGAGAACAGAACGATGTCGTGAAAGCCCTGGATCTTGTCCGCCTCATGTGGCCGATAGCTCTGGGCAACAATCGCCGTCGCGCCGATGAAGCCGAAGTTCCAACCGAGCCCGAGAAGGACGAGCGCGCCCCAGAAGTTCCAGAGGGCGACGCCGAGATGGGCGATCGCCGCACAGGCCATCAGCAAGAGCAGACCGCAGCCGACGATGCGCTCGGCGCCGAACCGGCTGATCAGCCAGCCCGTCACGAAGCTCGGGCCGAACATCGCCAGCACATGCCATTGAATGCCAAGCGTCGCGAGATCGTTCGAAAAGCCGCAGCCGACGACCATGGCTATTGGCGCTCCCGTCATCATGAAGGTCATCAGCGCATAGGCGGAAATGCCGCAGATCATGCCGGTCAGGAAGCGCTGGCTGCCGACGATCTCGCGCAATGGCCGTGCGGGAAGCGATGCATGCCCGGCCGATGCCGCCTTGTGATCCGGCAATCGCAAGGGAGCGAAGAAGAAAAGCGCCGCAAGACAAGCGGGCAGCAGCGCGACGAAGGCGCCGGCGAACCATACGGGGGCAAAGTAATCACCGGCCAGGATGACGATCTGAGGACCAAGGATCGCCGAGACGATGCCGCCGCCGAGAATCCAGGAAATGGCCTTCGGCTTGTAGAAGGAGGGTGATGCGTCGGCGGCGGCAAAACGGAGCTTTTGCGTGAAACCGTTGGAAGAACCGAGAACGGCCAGGCCGGCTGCGAACAGCCAGAAACTTTCCCGAAAGAGGCCAGCCGTTGCGACCAGGCCCCCGATCGCGGCGATCGCGGCGCCCACCATAAACGCAAAGCGCCTGCCGAGGAGCCGCGACAGCATCGCCACGAGGATGACGCCGAGCGCCATGCCGACATTGAACGCGGTGAGCGGCGCGGTCGCGAGCGACTTGTCGTCGCCGAGCAACTGGTGGCCGGCAACGCCGCCGACGGCAAAGCTAATCGGCCCGACGACGCCGAGCAGCGCCTGCGCCACGGTGAGCAGGAACACGTTGCGGCGCGCCTCGCGAAGGACCACGCCCATGTCTTCCGTGGCCGCAGCAACCATCATGCTATTTCCGTTTGTCGCCGCGAACTTGCTTGGCGATCCGATCGAGGACGGCGTTGACGAGCTTGGGCTCCTCGTCCTCGAAGAAGGCCTTTGCGATCTCGACATATTCGGTGACGATCACCGGAACCGGCACGTCCTTGCGCTCGAGTATCTCGAAGGTGCCTGCGCGCAGGATCGCGCGGACGGTCGAATCGAGCCGCGAAAGCGCCCAGTCGTCCTGAAGGGCCGAGCCGATCAAAGGATCGAGCTTGCGCTGATCGCGCACGACGCCGGAAACGATCGAGCGGAACCAGGCGGCATCCGCCTTCAAATAGGTATCGCCGTCCAGTTCCTTGCCGAGGCGATGCTCTTCGTATTCGGAGACGATCTCCAGAATGCCGGTGCCGCCAACATCCATCTGGTAAAGCGCCTGAACGGCCGCAAGGCGCGCCGCGCCACGCTGGTTCACCTGTTTCCGCGGCTGATCCGAGGGGGTATTCGTCACTTTTCTGCGCCCAATTTGTTCTTCAATGCAATCATGGTGAGGGCGGCGCGTGCGGCAAAACCGCCCTTGTCGCCCTCCGACCGACGGGCACGCGCCCAGGCCTGGTCGTCATTCTCGACCGTTAGGATACCGTTGCCGAGCGCAAGGCTTTCACTGACGGCGAGGTCCATCAGGGCGCGCGCGGACTCGTTGGCGACGATGTCGAAATGATAGGTTTCGCCACGGATCACCATCCCGAGTGCGACGAAGCCGTCATATTCGGTTCCGCCTTCATCGGCACCGTCGAGCGCCATGGCGATCGCCGCCGGAATTTCCAAAGCCCCGGGGACTGTCACGATATCATAAGTGGCGCCGGCTGCATCGAGCGCGTGTTTCGCTCCGTCGAGCAATGCGTCGGCCATATCGTCATAGAAACGCGCTTCCACAATCAGAATGTGGACGGGCTCGGTTTTCGCCATGGATCACCTGTCTTGAAAAATCGGGCCGGACTTTGCCGGCGCAGGCGGCGGTCAAACCATGCCCGGCACGGAATGGCAAGCAAATTCCGCCGAACGGGTTTATTTGCCGCGCCGATAGCCGCTTCCCATGCGGCAGCGCCGCCGGATCGCCGAGCGGCGGCGGCGCCTTTGTTGCCAATCGTGAACTTTGCGCAATGCCACCGCCTCGGAAAGCGCGCAATCCGCTTTGCAATGACGCCGAGTGCCCTTAAAACCTCAACCATGACTGGTGCCAAAGCTGCATGGCTGAGGTGTTCATCGGAGGAGGAGGGAACGTCATGGCGGAAGCGCGGAAGCCGATCGTCAATCCTAAAAATCTCGATCTCGACCACTGGCGCCAAGGCTCGTTCTTCGAGTGTCGCGATGCCTCCTTCGGCATGCTGCTTGGCCTCGACAACCTCGGCATTAGCTACGGCGAAGTTCCGCCGGGAAAATCGGGATGCCCGTTTCATAACCATCATGTCGAAGAAGAGCTGTTCGTCATTCTCGCGGGAGAGGGAACATACCGGTTCGGCAGCGAACGCTATGCGGTCGGACCTGGCGACGTGCTCGCAGCCCCCGCCGGCGGCCCCGAGACAGCGCATCACCTCATCAATACCGGCACCGTGCCGCTCAAATATCTGGCCATTTCCACGGTGGCGGCGACAGAGATCTGTGAATATCCCGATTCCGGCAAGTTCCTCGCGAAGACACGGCGGCCGGGCGAGGCGAAGGCATCGTTCCGCTTCATCGGCCGCGCTCCATCGACAGCGGACTATTGGGACGGCGAGCCGGGCGCCTGACTTTCATTTCCCCGCAGAGAACAATCGGAGAAAACATGCATCGCGTGCCTACCATAGAAACCGAGCGGCTTTTGTTGCGCCCCTATCGGCGCGACGATTTCCCCGCCTACAGTGCCCTGTTCGCCGATGAAGAGGTCACCCGCTACATCGGTGGCGTTCCTTACTCGCGGGAGCAATCCTGGACGCGCTTCCTGCGCCAGGTCGGCATGTGGCACTATTTCGGCTTCGGCTTCTTCGCGATCCAGGAGAAGGAGAGCGGCGCCTTCATCGGCGAAGCCGGTTTCCATGACGCCCATCGCCAGATGACACCCTCGCTCGAAGGTACGATGGAAACGGGCTGGGCGATCTCTCCCCGGAATCATGGCCGCGGTCTTGCGACGGAGGCCGTCACAGCCGCCCTCGCCTGGGGCGACCGGGCATTTCCCGGATTGCTGAAAACCTGCATCATAGACCCCAACAACCAGGCTTCGATCCGCGTTGCGCTCAAGCACGGCTTCAAGGAAGTCCGGCGCACCAAGTATCACAGCAAGCCGATGATCATGTTCGAGCGACGCTCGGCGAGCGCGCCCTGAAGCGAGGCGCAAGCGATGGCGGGAGAACGCTTCCTCGCAGGTTGCGACAGCAATTTCCGGCAAATAGAACATGAATAATTTTTAATTATTTCTCAGTCGCTTACGCCACGGAAACGGCCAGATTCGCGCTCAATTTCTAACCGTTGGCAAGGCGCGAGACCCCGGCCCAAACGTGGTACCGCCGCCCAACGAGTCGAAACGGTCCAGCGCCCCCTGCTGCGGATGACCTCGTCCGCAAACGGTCAGTGCTGGCCAAAGCGAAAGACGCCTCGGCGAAAAACCGCGCCCGGTTGGCCGAGGCGGAGGTCGCACGAAAATAAGGAGCATGACAATGAACCGCATCGCGAAAATTTCCGTCATCGCCGCCCTCTCCGCTTTGACGTTCGGCGGTATCTCCCATGCCGCCAGCGTCGAAACGAACTGGCCGCGCCAGATCGATCAGACGGTTAGTACCTTCAAGGGCGATGATTTCAGGGTCGTCGACGTCGACACGCTTAGCCGTATGAGCGAGGTTCGGTCGCGGATCAATGATGAGACCCCGCAACAGGTGGCGGCGCTACAATCCGCTATCGAGGCCAACAAGCCTCTGGCGGCTAAGCTGGAAACGCGAAACGTCGAGATGAAGAACATAGCAGGTGCCGCACAGGCAGCCGATGGCAGCCTGACAATTTATGTCCGTTGAGCCTCCCCGCGGGCAATGAGCACCATCACATCCGCCCCTCTCCGGGGCGGATGTGATTTGGGCGGTGCCGTTTTTGGGCAAGAAGCGGTTCCCGTTGGATGCCCGTCAAGACATCACGCCGCAGGGGCTGGAAACTCCGCCAGCCGGGCCGCATAACGCGCCATCGTGTCGACTTCGAAGTTGACCAGGTCGCCAGCCTGGCGTTCGCCCCAGGTCGTAACTTCCAGCGAGTGGCGGATCAGAAGCACATCGAACTCGGTGCCATCAACCTTGTTCACGGTGAGCGAGGTGCCGTCGAGCGCCACGGAGCCCTTTGGAGCAACGAACTTCGCGAGGTGCTCCGGCGCCCGCAAGCGAAAGCGCACCGCGTCTCCTTCCGGTTCGACGGCGAGAATCTCCGCCTTGCCGTCGACGTGCCCCGAAACGATGTGGCCGCCAAGCTCGTCGCCGATCTTCAGCGAGCGCTCGAGATTGATGCGCGTGCCCTCTCCCCACTCGCCGATGGTCGTCAGCCGCAGCGCCTCTTCCCAAGCCTCGACTTCGATCCAGCGCTCGTTGCTGCCGGCCTCCGGCAGGGCCGTGACGGTCAGGCACACGCCGGCATGGGCAATAGAGGCTCCCATATCGATCGTCTTCGGATCGTAATTGGTCGCGACGCGCAGTTTGATCCCTTCTCTGAGCGGTGTAACCTTCTCCACCGTGCCTATGTCCGTGATGATGCCTGTGAACATCAGCTCTCTCTTTCGTAATCCTCAAAAATATCGTCGCCATAGCGCGCCGTGCGTCGGAGCGTGAAGCCCGCTGGAACGGACTTCCGTTCAAATGGGGATCGAATGCCCCCTTCGCCAATGGCCTCAGGACCGGTGAAGAGCAGGATGCGGTCGACGAGGCCGGCGTCGAGGAAGTCACGCGCCGCGCGCGCGCCGCCCTCGACGAGGAGAGATGAGATGCCGCGTGAGGCAAGTGCCGTCAAAAGATCGGCAATCGTATCGGCATTCAGCACCTCGACGTCTGCGGCTTCCAGCTTTGCCCGGCGCCCAGCGTAGTCGTCCCCGCTCCCCGCAAGCGGGGCTGAGGTAAGGGGTAACGAGGTGCGTCCACTCTGCCCCTCGCCCGCACTCCGGGGACCTTCGCCCCACAAATAGGGAGAAGCAAAACCGGCGTCACCGGTAACCACGATCAGCGGAATGTCGCGGGCCGAGCGCACCAATTTCGAGTCGGCGGGCAACTCAAGGCGGCGGTCGAGCACGATCCGAATGGGAGAGCGGCCCTCCAATCCCGGCAACCGTACGGTGAGTTCCGGATTGTCGGCGCTGGCCGTACCGATTCCGACGAGGATCGCATCCGTCTCGGCGCGCAGCACCTGCACCTGAGCGCGCGAGATTGCGCCAGTGATCCTGACCTGCCCCTCCCCCTTGCGGCCGATCATGCCGTCGGCGGAAACCGCAAGCTTCAGAGTCACATGCGGGCGTTTCATGCGGTGACGCATGAGGTAGGCCTCGAGCGCCCGCTCCCCGTCGTCATGCAGGACACCGATGTCGACGGCAATGCCCGCCTCCCGCAGCATCACCACGCCGCGACCGGCGACGCGCTCGTCCGGATCGAGAATCGCAACGACGACGCGGGCAATGCCCGAGGCGATCAGCGCATCGGCGCAGGGCGGCGTCTTGCCGTGGTGTGAACAGGGCTCGAGCGTGACATAGGCGGTGGCGCGGCTTGCCCTCTCTCCGGCCTCGGCAAGGGCCTGCGTCTCGGCATGCGGGCGCCCGCCCGGAGCCGTCACGGCCCGGCCGACGATCGTGCCATCCTTGACGATAATGCAGCCGACCGAGGGATTGGTCGATGTGAGGCCGAGATTGCTTCGCGCCAGCCGCAGCGCCGCCGCCATGAACCGTTCGTCCTCGCGCGTCGGCCCGCCCATCCTGCACTCCAACCCGGTCTACTCGCTCGGATCGCGTGCGATTTTGGCACTGATCTCGGCGATGACTTTCTCGAAATCCTCGGCGTGGGAGAAATCCCTATAGACCGAGGCATAGCGAACGAAAGCGACGTCGTCGAGGCTCTTCAGGGCCTCGAGCACCTGGAGACCGATTTCCTCCGAGGGAATCTCGGTCTCGCCGGAGCTTTCAAGGCGGCGAACGATGCCAGAGACCGCCCGCTCGATGCGATCGCGATCGACCGGTCGCTTGCGAAGCGCGATCTCGAACGAGCGCAACAGCTTGTCCCGGTCGAAAGGCACCTTCCGACCGGTCTTCTTGATGATCATCAGCTCGCGCAACTGCACCCGCTCGAAGGTCGTGAAGCGGCCGCCGCAATCCGGGCAAATGCGGCGGCGGCGAATGGCGTTCCCGTCCTCTGCCGGACGGGAATCCTTCACCTGACTATCTTCCGAACCGCAATAGGGGCAGCGCATGCAGCCGTCCGATCACATATAGCCGTACATCGGGAAGCGTTCGGTGAGTCTCATCACCTTCTCACGGACACCGGCCTCGACAGCGGCGTTGCCCTCGTCGGAATTCGCGACCTTGAGGCCGTCGAGCACCTCGACGATCAGCTCGCCGATTTCCTTGAATTCCGCCTCCTTGAAGCCACGAGTAGTGCCGGCCGGCGTGCCGAGACGTACGCCGGAGGTGACGAAGGGCTTTTCCGGATCGAAGGGAATGCCGTTCTTGTTGCAGGTGATGTAGGCGCGGCCGAGCGCCGCCTCGGCACGCTTGCCGGTCGCGTTCTTCTTGCGCAGGTCGACGAGCATCAGGTGGTTGTCGGTGCCGCCGGAAACGATGTCGAGACCGTTTGCCTTCAGCGTCTCGGCAAGGGTACGGGCGTTCTTGACGATCTGCGCCGCGTACTCCTTGAAGGAGGGCTGCAGCGCCTCGCCGAGGGCGACGGCCTTGGCGGCGATGACATGCATCAGCGGACCGCCCTGGAGACCGGGGAAGACGGCGGAGTTGATCTTCTTGGCGACTTCCTCGTCATTGGTGAGGATCATGCCGCCGCGAGGGCCGCGCAGCGACTTGTGGGTCGTCGTCGTCGCGACGTGGCAATGCGGGAACGGCGAGGGATGCTGACCACCGGCGACGAGGCCGGCGATATGCGCCATGTCGACCATCAGCCAGGCGCCGATCTCATCGGCGATCTCGCGGAAGCGCTTCCAATCCCAGATGCGCGAATAGGCGGTGCCGCCGGCGATGATCAGCTTCGGCTTATGCTTGCGCGCCTTCTCGGCGACGTCGTCCATGTCGAGCAGATGATCGTTTTCGCGCACGCCGTAGGAGACCACGTTGAACCATTTGCCCGACATGTTCACCGGCGATCCATGGGTCAGGTGACCGCCGGAATTGAGGTCGAGACCCATGAAGGTGTCGCCCGGCTGCAGGAGCGCGAGGAAGACTGCCTGGTTCATCTGCGAGCCCGAATTCGGCTGCACATTGGCGAAGTTGACGCCGAAAAGCTTCTTGGCGCGCTCGATCGCCAGTTCCTCGGCGATGTCGACGAACTGGCAGCCGCCGTAGTAGCGCTTGCCCGGATAACCCTCCGCATATTTGTTCGTCATGATCGAGCCCTGGGCTTCAAGCACGGCGCGAGACACGATGTTCTCGGAGGCGATCAGCTCGATCTCATGGCGCTGGCGACCCAGCTCCTTCTCGATCGCACCGAAGATTTCCGGATCGCTGTCGGCGAGAGAGCGGGTGAAGAAGGCGTCATTGGTCTGTTGAAGCATGGGCTCGCGGCTCCTCTCAAGGGTGGCTGTTCCTTTAACTTCCTCGCACGCGGAGAGCAATATCCGCTGTGCGGTTTGCGCCATTTCCATCATCCGCCGCGCCCAAAAATCGCGACCGCACGAACATGAAAAAGCCGCGCATCCCGGGAATGCGCGGCTTCGCTACAAGAATGCGGCAGTTTGCTTATTGCGGCAAGGCGTCCGCGTCGATGGCGCCCGGCGATTGCTCGATCCCAGTCGTCGTCTGCAGGGCGAGCTCGGCTGCCCCGTCGCGCTGATAGATATCGTCGCGGAACTGGACGACACGGTCCTTTGCCGACCAAGCGGTGATGTAGGTGAAATAGACCGGCACCTCTTCGGCAAGCTTGATCGGCGTGTTGACACCCGACTTGATGGTCGCCTCGATCTGTTGGCGCGACCAGCCCGGCGTTTCCTTGAGCAGCCAGGTCGAGAGGTCACGGACGTTCTGCACGCGCACGCAACCCGACGATTCGAAGCGCATCAGCTTGTTGAACAGGCCCTGTTGCGGCGTGTCGTGCATATAGACGGCATGCTCGTTATGGAAGTTGATCTTCGTCGAGGACATGGCGTTGATCTTGCCGGGATCCTGACGGAACATCAGGTTCGGGGCCTTTTCGGCGTTCCAGTCTACCGTTTCAGGCGAGACCTCGTTGCCGCTTCCGTCGAAGAGGCGAATGGCGTTGCGCTCGAGATAGGTCGGGTCCTTGCGCATCAGCGGCATGATGTCCTTCTGGACGATCGAGCGCGGCGCGGTCCAGTAGGGGTTGAGGATGACCTCGTAGATCTTGGAATTGAGGATCGGCGATTGGCGGTCGATCTTGCCGACGATCGCGGTGTGCCGCAGCACGACTCGGCCGTTCTCGACCGCCTCGATATAGGCCGCCGGAATGTTGACCATGACGTAGCGGCGGCCGAGATCGCCGGACATCGACTGAAGCCGCACGAGGTTGGTTTCGAGCTGGGCCAAGCGGGTGTTGGCGTCGACGTTCAGGGCTTTCTGCGTGAATTCGCCGATCACGCCATCAGCCGGCAGGCCGTGGCGCGCCTGGAAGCGCTTGACCGCGCCGTCGACATAGGAGTCGAAGGAGGAGGAAATGCCGGCCGACTGCGGCAGATCGCCGGAGACCATCAGGCGCTGACGCAATTGCTGCACGGAGGGATCGGTGACGCCAAGCTCAAGCCTTACGCCGGTCTGCGGAACTTGAGGCCAGCCACCGGCAGCGACGATCTGCTGATAGTCGAAGATTGCCTGCTGCACATGAGCGATCGTTTCGGGACCGAAGACGGGCGTGTTGGAGAGAACCGCCGTCGCCGTGCGCGATGCCTTGGCGTCGAACTGGTCGTCCCACGAGCCGCGGCGCGGGGAATTGATGATCTCGTTCAGCGCATCCTGGGCAGCAGCGGCGCCGGCCCAGGCGGCCGCGCCAAACGTTGCGGCCGAACGCAGAAATGCACGGCGCGAGAAAGCATCAATTCCGTTCTTTTTCGACATAGTCCCACCATCTCAATGCGCAAAACGCGCGCTGCCCGAGCCCTAGCACAAACATGGTTAACAAACGTAAACCCGCGTGCCGCCCCGGCTCTCACATCGCTGTCACGATAGCGCGAGCGAGAGCCTCTCCCGGCAGGCCGACTGTGAAACGAATCACGGTTACAAGCGCGAGCGCAGACCTGCCGCATCAACGCGTCGCTGTCATAGCAATATGGCCAATTCGTGTCTCGGCGGGGTCGGGCGCAAGACTCGATGGAGCTTTGGCGACAACCACATCGAGCAAAAGCAGCAAAGGTCGGACACGCAGGGATTGCGTCCGACCCTTGAAACTGGAGATAGAAGCCGCCTCGATCAGAGGCGATACATGATGCTGTCGTTCCAGAAGCGGTCGAGGCGCTGCAGGAGCTTGTTCATCTGGGTGAATTCGTCGGAACCGATGCCACCCACCTTCTCGATCGAGCCGATGTGGCGCTCGTAGAGCTTGGCGACGGTCTCGGCGATTTCCTGTCCCTCTTCCGTCAGGCTGATGCGAACCGAGCGGCGGTCGACACGAGAGCGCTGGTGATTGATAAGGCCGAGATCGACGAGTTTCTTGACGTTGTAGGAGACGTTGGAGCCGAGATAATACCCGCGGGAGCGGAGTTCGCCGGCGGTAAGTTCGGAGTTGCCGATGTTGAACAACAGGAGCGCCTGAACGGCATTGACGTTGCTGCGCCCCTGGCGGTCGAATTCGTCCTTGATGACGTCGAGCAGGCGGCGATGCAGGCGCTCGACGAGGTGAAGGGATTCCATATAGAGACCACGGATCGTTTCTTCCTGCGGGTCTCGGGGCGCAGCAACCTGCGACTTCATCTTGGTGTTCATTTTACTGCCTCACTGTTTCGTTTGGCGGTGTTTCTTTGTCTTCCCGCCTTGAGTGAGACCCTATCGAATACGTATAAAATTCTACTTAAACCGCAGCCTTAACATGTACTTACCGTCCACGGAGCCTGTCTCAGGGTGAATCAACCCTTACCTTCCGGGCCTCGCGCAGCCGCTGATACAAAAGCGCAGCGCGGAAGAGAACGAAGGTCACAGCAACGGCCCCGTGGAGCAAGACAAGCAGTGGACGGGAGCCAAAGATGCCCGGATAGAACTTGTCCATGGCGAGCTCCGTCGCGGCGGCAACCACCCAAACGACAGGCCCCCAGGAGACCAAAAGCCAGAGCCCTATGGCTGCGACCGGGTAGACAACCGCCAGCGCCGTCGCGGCCGCGCGCCACTCGGGCGACAAGAGATCGAAGCGCCCCGCGCCGCCATGGGAAAAGCCGATCAGCATCGCCCAGTAGTTCAGCGCGAACCAGAAGCAGATCACGGAAACCAGACGCAGGAACCAGCCGAAGAGCACCTCGGTCAGCGACGGTTTTGGTACGTGGACAGAATCATGATGCATGGGCGGCACGATAGGCCGGGCGGCGGCGATCGACCAGCACGAAGGGCGGGAAAGCGTCGTGACACACACGACGCGCGGGAAGAAATGCCGCAGCCCGAGACCCGTAACGTAGTTTTCAACCGGCGGAGACGCGTGATAAACCGCCTTCTCGCATGAACACGAAAGAAGGAAGCGGCGCGATGAACGACAGGACAAATCTTGTGGACAGGATCACCGGACATCGCCGCATGCGCCGCAACCGCAAGGCGGACTGGACGCGCCGGCTGGTGCAGGAGAACCGCCTGACGGTGGACGATCTGATCTGGCCGATCTTTATTGTCCCCGGCAGCGGTGTCGTCCAGCCGATCGAGGCAATGCCAGGTGTCAACCGCATGAGCGTCGACAAGGCCGTCGAGGCCGTGAAGGAAGCGGCGGACCTCGGCATCCCGGCGATTGCCACCTTCCCCAACATCGACATGGCGCTCCGCGACGAGACCGGCTCGAACAGCCTTGCTGCCGACAATCTCATCAATCAGGCCACCCGGGCGATCAAAAAGGCCGTGCCTAACATCGGCGTCATCACCGACGTCGCGCTCGACCCGTTTACCAGCCACGGCCATGATGGCATTCTGCGCGGCGGGGAGATCGCCAATGACGAGACGGTGGAAACGGTCTCAAAGGCGGCGGTGATCCAGGCGGATGCCGGCTCCGACATCATCGCGCCGTCGGAAATGATGGATGGGCGGATCGGTGCAATTCGAGAGGCACTCGACGCGGCCGGTCACCAGAATGTCGGCATCATGTCCTATGCGACGAAATTCGCCTCCGCCTTCTACGGCCCCTATCGCGAGGCGATCGGCACCGGCGGCCTGCTCAAGGGCGACAAGAAGACCTATTACATCGATCCGGCGAACGGCACCGAAGCGATCCGCGATGCAGCCCTGGACGTCGAGGAAGGCGCCGACATGCTGATGGTCAAACCCGGCCTGCCTTATCTCGACATCTGCTGGCGGATGAAGGAAGCTTTCGGATTGCCGGTCTTCGCCTACCAGGTTTCGGGCGAATACACGCAGATTAAAGCCGCAGCAGCCAATGGCTGGATCGACGGCGAACGGGTGATGCTGGAGACGCTGCTCGCCTTCAAGCGGGCCGGCTGCGATGGAATTCTAAGCTATTTCGCGGTCGAGGTGGCGAAGATATTGGCAAGACGGTGAGCGCCGGGCGCCGGAACCAAGCCACGCATTGTTTTGCCGAATTCACTCCCCATATGTGATCGGAACGCTGCGAGGCCTGACATGAGCATGCACGACGAACAACTCCGACTTCCGAGCCAGGACTGGCGCGCCTACCAGGGCGTGTTGTCACGCCGGGTGCTCGCCTTCATTCTCGACTACGTGATCGTCGCGCTGCTCTGGATTCCGGCAGCGGTGGTCGTGTTTTTCCTCGGCATCCTGACGCTCGGCCTCGGCTTTTTCCTCTATCCCATCCTCTTCGCGCTGGTGGCGATGCTTTACTTCGGGCTGACGGTCGGGGGTCGCGAGCAGGCGTCGCCCGGGATGAGGATCATGGGCGTCGCGATCGCCCGCACGGATGGCAGGTCCATGGATTTCCTGACAGCCATCGTCCATCTCGCGATCTTCTGGATCGCCAACGCACTGCTGACACCGCTGATCCTGCTGATCGGCCTCTTCACCGATCGAGGCCGCCTGCTGCATGATCTCCTGATCGGCACCGTCGCCGTCCGGCGCGACATGTACTGACAGGTACCTGCAGCGCGACGCCGCTCGCACAGGCGGTAGACCGTTTGAACTTTTGCCCGCTCCTGCCCGAAGGAGTGTGTTGACGTTTTCCATTCTTCGGCCATGCTATTATGATGAGCTACCGCACGAAGAGTAATCCCCACGCTCGATGAACACGCAGACCGCACCGTCCCCTCAGTTCTACCTGACTGCACCGGCAGCCTGCCCCTACCTGCCGAAGCAGATGGAACGGAAGGTCTTTACCCATATGGTTGGGGAGCGTGCGCCCGAGCTTAACGATCTTCTCACGCAGGGTGGCTTTCGCCGGTCCCAGAACATCGCCTACCGGCCCGCCTGCGAGACCTGCCGGGCTTGCATTTCGGTGCGCATCCTCGCCAATGAATTCGCGCCGACGCGCTCGATGCGCCGCGTGCTTGCCGCCAACCGCGACGTCGTTTCGGCCGAATATCCGGCTGAGCCATCGAGCGAGCAGTACAACCTCTTCCGCCGCTATCTCGACTGTCGCCATCAAAAGGGCGGCATGTCCGACATGTCGGTCCTCGACTACGCGATGATGGTCGAGGATACCCATGTGCACACCAAGATCATCGAATACCGGCTGCGGGTCGAAGGCGACGGCATCAACGAGAAGGTGAGAGGGCCCCTGATCGCCACAGCGCTCACCGACCGGATGAGCGACGGATTGTCGATGGTCTATTCCTTTTTCGATCCGGCTTTGTCGGAGCGCTCCCTAGGCACCTTCATGATCCTCGACCATATCCGCCGGGCGAAAGAGCGCGGCCTGCCCCATGTTTATCTCGGCTATTGGGTCAAGGGGTCGCGCAAGATGGGTTACAAAACAAAGTTTTTGCCGCAGGAGCACCTTATGGCGCGCGGCTGGGAGCGCTATTCTGGCGAGCACGAATCCAACGAAACCGCCACGGACTGAAAATTGCCCCTCTCCCCTAACGTGGCGCAGCACCGGCGCGGCCTTGCCATCACCGGCCTCGGTGGCCTTGCGCTTTCCTTCGATATCCCGCTGATCCGTTCGGCAAACGGAGAGGTGTGGTCGATCCTTGCCGTACGCAGCCTTTCGACTTTCGCAGTGGCGATCGCGGCCTGGTTCGTCATCAATCGCCTGCTCGGCCGCCGCATCGCATTGATCCCCGGCAAGGCCGGCCTGATCGCCGGCCCTTCTACGGCATCAATTCCTTCACGTTCCTGCTCGCCGTGTTCAACACGTCGACCGCAAACGTCGTCTTCGTCCTCGCCTTCACCTCGATGTTCGCGGCGCTCCTCTCGTGGATCTTCCTGAAGGAGCGCCCCTCGAACGCCACGCTGCTGACGATGGCGATCATGATCTTCGGCGTCGGAGTGATCGTCCGGGACGGGCTTCAAAGCGGGCACCTCTTCGGCGATGCCATGGCTGCCTGTTCGGCCCTGCTGCTCGCCAGTGCCATAACCGTCAGCCGCGCCAGCGGCCGGGATTTGGCACTCGTGCCGCTGACCACCGCGATCTTCCCGGCGATTGCCGCGTTCGTGCTTCTGCCGCCCGGCGGGTTCTCAATCGCAGAGCCCGGTTACATCCTCTTCAACGGACTCGTCATGATCCCGCTTGCCTTCTTCTGCCTGGCGACGGGACCGCGATACCTTTCCGCTCCGGAAGTCGGCATGTTCTATCTCCTAGAGACGATCCTCGCGCCGATCTGGGTGTGGATCCTCTTCTCGGAGGTCCCGACGCGCCAGACGCTGCTTGGAGGCGCCATCCTCGTCCTTGCCCTTTTCGGCCATTCGCTGTGGCAAATGCGGATCAAGGCGACAAGGATGCGCCTCGCCTGCCCGGAAGTCACCGGATGATCAGACCGCGCCGCTGGAGATGATTTTGGTCGGTTCGACCAAAATCGTGCACGTCGTTGTCCCACCCCTGCTGTATCAGCTCTGCTCGGACGATCCGCCATCCGGCGAAAGTTCCTGCATTTGCGAGCGCATGGCCCAGAGTTCGCGGTTGGTGTCGATCCACTCCGCGGCGATCTCTAGCGGCGCGGGATCGGCCGTGACGAGCTCCTTCCCGTCTTGCCGGCGCCGAGCGATCAATCCCGCTGCTTCGAGGATAATCAAATGTTTGGCTAGGACATCCTGTTCGAACCCGACGGCTGCAGCGATTTCCGCCGCGGACATCTCACCGGCGAGGAGGATTTCGAGTATGCGGCGTCGGGTGGGATCCGAAATCGCCAGCAACGTGTCGTCAAGGGCTGAACTCATCGCATTCATCTCCCTTGCCACATAGTTCTCAAATCCGGGCCGATTTGAGGAATCATGCAGGAAATCAAGGAATTCCAGCGAGCTTCCGTGCACCGGAAAAAACCCGGCGCTCTCAATCAACATTGATCCGTGGACGGTACCGACTTGCAAGCGCCGAGTCTGGGGACGTCAGCCGCTGAACCTGCCGCTTCGCGGGAAGCCCTTCGGTACGATCCGGCCGGCGGAAGCACGATCGCCGAGCCACTCGATCAGTTCGTCCTTGGTCTTTGTGAATACGCGGCCGGCGCTGTCTTCCCAAGTGAGCCCTTCGGCGATGGTGAAGCAGCGGATGTCGGAGATGCCGCCGTCCTTGTAGCGCTGCAGACGAACCCCCTTGCCACGCGCCATTTCGGGGATCTGGACGAGCGGGAAAACGAGCATCTTGCGATTGTCGCCGACCACGGCGACATGATCGCCCTTGACCGGAACGATGAGCTTGGCTTCGTCGGGCATCGCGACATTCATCACCTGCTTGCCCTTGCGGGTATTGGCGACGATATCACTTTCAGCGACGACGAAGCCGTTGCCTGCCGCCGAGGAAATGATGAGCTTGCGCGCCGGATCGTGCACGAGCGCAGTCAGCACGTCCTGGTCGTTTTCCATATCAACCATGATGCGCAAGGGCTCGCCGTGACCCCGTCCGCCCGGCAGCTTGTCTCCGCCGAGCGTGTAGACCTTGCCGCCCGTCGTGAAGACAAGGATCTTGTCTGTCGTCTGCGCCGGAAATGCCACCTTCAGCGCATCGCCTTCCTTGAACTGGAGGGACGAGGTGTCCGAGATGTGACCCTTGAGGGCACGTATCCAGCCCTTCTCCGAGATGACGACGGTGATCGGCTCCTTTTCGATCATCGCCTGCTGGATGGCCTCAACATCGGCGTCCGGGGCCTCGGCGAAGGAACTGCGGCGTTTGCCGAGTTCGGTCGCCTTGGCAAATTTCTTCTTGACCTCGCCGATCTCCCAGGCGACCGCCTGCCACTGCTTGTCATCCGAAGCGAGCAGCGCCTCGATTTCCGCTTTCTCTTTCGAAAGCGCGTCGAACTCGGTGCGGATTTCAAATTCCTCGAGCTTGCGCAAGGAGCGCAGGCGCATGTTGAGGATCGCTTCGGCCTGGTTATCGGTGAGCGCGAAGCGCTCGATCATCACTGCCTTCGGCTCGTCCTCCTCACGGATGATGCGGATGACCTCGTCGATATTCAGGTAGGCGATGAGGTAGCCGCCGAGGATCTCCAGCCGCCGATCGATCGCGGCGAGCCTGTGGCGCGAACGCCGCTGCAGGACCTCGCGGCGATGCGCCAACCATTCGCTCAGCACCTCGTTCAGCGCCATGACCCGCGGCACGCGGCCCATCGACAGCACGTTCATGTTGAGCGGAATGCGGCTTTCGAGCTCAGTGAGCTTGAATAGCGATTCCATGAGGATACTTGCGTCGACCGAGCGGCTCTTCGGCACGAGAACGATGCGCACGTCCTCTGCCGATTCATCGCGGATGTCCTCAAGCAGCGGCAGTTTGCGAGCGATGAGCAACTCGGCGATCTTCTCGATCAGGCGCGACTTCTGGACCTGGTAGGGTATTTCGGTGACGACGATCTGATAGCCGCCGCGCCCCAATTCCTCCACGGCCCAGCGCGCGCGGACTCGGAAGCCGCCGCGGCCGGTCCGATAGGACTCGATCATGCTGGCACGGCTCTCGACGATGATGCCGCCTGTCGGGAAATCCGGTCCCTCTATGCCGCCGCGCTGCGGGTTGGCGGGGTCAAAGAGCAAGTCCTCCACCGTCGCATTCGGGTGCCGGATGAGATAGAGCGCCGCATCGCAGAGCTCATGGGCATTATGCGGCGGGACCGACGTCGCCATGCCGACGGCAATGCCCGACGCGCCGTTGGCGAGAAGGTTCGGGAACGCACCGGGAAGCACCGTCGGCTCCTGGTCCTCCTCGTTGTAGGTTGGACGGAAATCGACGGCGTCCTGATCGATCCCCTCCAAAAGGAGGGCCGCGACCTCGGTCATCTTCGCTTCGGTGTAACGATAGGCGGCGGCATTGTCGCCATCGATATTGCCGAAGTTGCCTTGCCCGTCGACGACGGGGTAGCGCTGCGAGAAATCCTGAGCGAGACGCACCAGTGCATCGTAGACCGACTGGTCGCCATGCGGATGGAACTTACCGATGACGTCGCCGACGATGCGGGCGCATTTCTTGAACGACGAGTTGGGCCTGAGCCCCATCTCGCTCATCGCATGAATGATCCGGCGATGGACCGGCTTTAGCCCGTCGCGGACGTCCGGCAGCGCGCGGTGCATGATGGTCGACAGCGCGTAGGCGAGATAGCGCTCTTCCAGCGCCGCCTTGAGATCAACCGGCTGAATGTTGTCGTCGCCGCCAGAGGGCGGCAAAAGGCTTTGTCCCATGTGTCCTTGCTACCGCAACCGCTCCCCGACGGCAAGAATCCGAGGCAATCGCACTGTGGAGAACGCGCCTCGGGCCTTGCCTATATCTTCGGCTGCAGCAACCGTAGGCTGGTAATTTTCCGGAAAGCATGATCCGCAGGGAACAACCGGCATCCGACTCGGCGATATAAATTCGCCCCGTTTCGGATTAGTGTCGGACCTGCCGATTTGGCCGGTCAGGGGCGGGAATGAATGGACGTGTCAAACTTGGGACGTGAGCGACCGGATGACTTCGGTTTCGTCGCCTTCGCGCGACCTGTCATCTGGCGCGCAAGGACGTAGTTGACGCATCCCACGACCAACGCCAAAACTATCTGCAGCACACCTCCGAAACAGCCTCACAATCAAACATTTTTACAAGGAACAACGCAATGACGCATACGCGCACGATCCGCCTGATGATGGCCAGCGCCGCCCTCCTCACGCTTGCCGGCCCGGCCTTCGCCCTGGACGGCGCGGACATGATGAAGAAACTGAGTGCCGCGTTCGAGGTGAACGGCACGTCGGTTACCTTTGACAAGGCCGAAGCGAACGGCGATGTGGTGACGGCGAGCGGCGTCAAGCTGCAGGTGGCAGCACAGCCTGGCGAGTCGATCAAAATAGGCGACGTGACGTTCGAAGGCGTCGAGGAAACCGACGGTGGTGGCTATTACGCTGAAACGGTTTCCTTCGCAGACGTCAATGTGAGCGAGAAAGAGGACAGCGTCTCCATCAAGGATATCGCGATCGGCGGCCTTGCCATTCCGGGCAACGCCTCGGGCGGCACCATCAACGACATTCTGCTTTACGAGTCGTTCGGCACCGGCCCAATGGAGGTCAAGGTCAAGGGCAAGGACGTGTTCAAGATCGCCAGCATCGAGAGCAATCTGACCCGGCGGGAAAATGATGCCGGATTCGATTTCGATGGGACAATGAATGGATTGTACGCGGATCTCTCGGAAGTCGAGGACGCTAAGGCAAAGGACGCGATCGAGAAGCTCGGCCTGAAGCAGATCGACGGCCAGATGACGATGAAGGGGAGCTGGGAACTAGAGAGCGGCAATCTCGCCGTCGAGGAATATGCGCTCGACTTCAAGAATATCGGCCGACTGAACATCGCCATGGATTTCTCCGGCTACACGCTTCAGTTCATGAAGGCGTTGCAGGAGGCGAACAAGGCCGCGCAAGCCAATCCGAACAAGGAAGAGGCCAATCAGGCCATGGGTCTCGCCATGCTCGGCCTCATGCAGCAATTGACGTTCAACAGCGCCTCGATCCGTTTCGACGATGCCTCGATCACCAAGAAGGCGCTCGACTACGCCGGCAGCCAGCAGGGCGTCACGGGCGAGCAACTAGCGCAGTCGCTGAAAGCCATGGTGCCGATCATGATGGCACAGCTCAACGTCCCGGAACTGCAGAACCAGGTATCGGCCGCCGTCAACGCCTATCTCGACGCACCGAAGAGCCTGACCATCAGCGCCGAGCCGGAGAAGCCGGTGCCGTTCCCCATGATCATGGGCGCCGCCATGGGCGCACCGAACACGATCCCCTCGGTTCTCGGCGTCAAGGTGACGGCGAACGACTGACATTCGCGAGGCATAGAACAGGTGCGGCCGTGCAGGCCCCCCCTCGAATTCAAAACCCGGCGGCACTCTCGCCGGGTTTTTTCTTGTCCCGGCGATTGATGCTATGATGCCGCTTGATGCTTGAAGGCGACCGCCTATGTATCTTCGTCGGTTGCCGACAGTTGGGCAATTGCCGACCGATGAAACGGAAGGAGTACGCCATGGGACTGAAGCAGTCGGATATCACCGCCATTCTCGGGCCCGTCGATGAAACTTTGATGGCCGAACTTCTTGCCACCGGCGCGACCGCGAGCGAACTTGCCGAAGCGATCGCCTGGGTCAACAACGACGAAGCGCTGATCGGCGAGGGCCGCCATCTTCCGGCCGGCCGCGTCGCGGCGTTGATCGACATCCTGACGCCCGACGACGACGAGGAGTGAACATGGAAACGACGCGTAGAGCAGAGGTGCTTGCTCTGCGAGCGTTCCAGGCGGCCGTTGAGGAGCGATGCCCGCCGATGCGGAAGCGGGCACGGAGACATCGCAAAATTCCGTGTTGAGGGAGGGCCATATGGCTGCCAAGGAAGTCAAGTTCACCAACGATGCCCGCGATCGGATGCTCCGCGGGGTGGATATCATGGCCAACGCCGTCCGCGTCACTCTCGGCCCCAAGGGCCGGAACGTCGTGATCGAAAAATCCTTCGGCGCGCCGCGGATCACCAAGGACGGCGTTTCCGTTGCCAAGGAGATCGAACTCGAGGACAAGTTCGAGAACATGGGCGCGCAGATGCTGCGCGAAGTCGCCTCCCGCACGAGCGACGTCGCCGGCGACGGCACGACGACCGCAACGGTGCTCGCGCAGGCCATCGTCCGGGAAGGCGCCAAGGCGGTTGCCTCGGGCATGAACCCGATGGATCTGAAGCGCGGCATCGATCTCGCCGTCGACGCGATCGTCAAGGAACTCAAGAACAACGCCCGCAAGGTCTCGAAGAATGCGGAAATCGCTCAAGTTGCCACCATTTCCGCCAATGGCGATGCCGAAATCGGCCGCTATCTCGCCGAAGCGATGGAGAAGGTCGGCAATGAAGGGGTGATCACCGTCGAGGAGGCCAAGACGGCCGAGATAGAACTCGAGGTCGTCGAGGGCATGCAGTTCGACCGGGGCTACCTGTCGCCCTATTTCATTACCAACCAGGACAAGATGCGGGTCGAGCTGGAGGATGCCTACATCCTCATCCATGAGAAGAAGCTCTCCAATCTCCAGGCGATGATCCCTATCCTCGAATCGGTCATCCAGGCCGGCAAGCCGCTCCTCATCATCGCCGAAGACGTAGAGGGCGAGGCGCTCGCCACGCTTGTCGTCAACAAGTTGCGCGGCGGCCTGAAGGTGGCGGCCGTGAAGGCGCCCGGCTTCGGCGACCGGCGCAAGGCCATGCTGGAAGACATTGCCATCCTGACGGGCGGCACCGTGGTTTCGGAGGAACTCGGCGTCAAGCTCGAACATGTCACGGTGGATGCGCTCGGCCGCGCGAAGCGCGTGATGGTGGAAAAGGAGACGACGACGATCGTCGACGGCGCCGGGTCAAAGGAGGACATCAAAGGCCGCGTCGCGCAGATAAAGGCGCAAATCGAGGATACGACTTCGGACTACGACAGAGAAAAGCTGCAGGAGCGGCTCGCCAAGCTCGCCGGCGGCGTCGCCGTCATTCGCGTCGGCGGCTCGACCGAGGTCGAGGTCAAGGAAAAGAAGGACCGCGTCGACGACGCGCTGCACGCAACGCGCGCCGCGGTCGAGGAAGGCATCCTGCCCGGCGGCGGCGTTGCGCTCCTGCGCGTCGTCAAGGTGCTTGGCAATCTTGCGACAGCCAATGACGACCAGCGCGTCGGCATCGAGATCGTCCGCCGGGCGATCGAGGCCCCCGTTCGCCAGATCGCCGAGAATTCAGGTGCCGAAGGATCGATCATCGTCGGGAAACTCAGGGAGAAACCGGAATTCGCCTATGGCTGGAACGCCCAGACCGGCGAATTCGGAGACCTTTTCGACATGGGCGTGATCGACCCCGCCAAGGTCGTGCGCACGGCGCTGCAGGACGCCGCTTCTGTCGCTGGTCTTCTCGTGACGACGGAGGCGATGATCGCGGAGAAGCCGAAGAAGGATGGGCAGCCGCAGATGCCGCCCACCCCCGGCATGGACTTCTGAGCGTAGTTGAACGGGGCGCGGTCCTCGCGCCCCGGCGCTCCCCTCACGCGGGTTCCGTGTCGATACCCGCTTCGGTCAGTTCCTTGAAGCCGCCGATGTTGAACACCGACGTATAGCCCATATCCTGAAGCGTCTTGCCCGCAAGGGCCGAACGGCCGCCGGAGGCACAATGCAAGAGGATCGTCTTGTCCTTCTGGAATACGGGATTGTGGTATTGGCTCTCCGGGTCGGCGCGGAATTCCAGCATCCCTCGCGAAACGTTCACCGCCCCCTTGAGCTTGCCGGTTTGCAGAACTTCCGTCGGATCGCGAACATCGACAATGAGCACATCACCGGAGCGCATCTTCTCGGCGGCTTCGGTGGGAGACAATTTCGGGACGGCACTATTTGCTTCCGCCAACAGGTCCTTGACGTTCTTCGCCATCATTCCCTCCAATAGGTTGCCATGGAGCAACGGAGAAAGGGAACGCTTTGAAGGCACCCCTGTCAAGGCGAGCATCGAATAACATTTTCGGGGGATGCGAGGGGGCATGCCCGCAACGAGCGGTCGCAGACGAGATTGCTTCCTGCTCGGCTTCCCGAGTCCAAAGAAAAACCCGGCGAGGTCATCGCCGGGTTTTTAATAGCCTTCGAAAAGATCAGTCCTTCTTCTGCGGGATCGGACGGATCGCCAACTCCCTGAGCTGCGCCGGCGTTGCCGGCGACGGAGCGCCCATTAGCAGGTCCTGGGCTTGCTGGTTCATCGGGAACAGCGAGATCTCGCGCAGGTTCTTGGCGCCGACGAGCAACATGACGATGCGGTCGATACCGAAGGCCATGCCGCCGTGCGGCGGGGCACCGTACTGGAAGGCGCGGTAGAGACCGCCGAACTGTTCTTCGACGTCCGCTTGGCTGAGACCGACATTCTCGAAGGCCTTTACCATCAGCTCCGGCGACTGGTTGCGGATAGAGCCCGAGGCAATCTCGAAGCCGTTGCAGACCATGTCGTATTGGAATGCCTTGATCGACAGGAGATCGTCGCCGGACAGCGCTTTGAGGCCGCCCTGCGGCATCGAGAACGGGTTGTGGGCAAAGTCGACGCGCTTCTCCTCCTCGTTCCATTCATAGAACGGGAAGTCGACGATCCAGCACAGTTCGAAGCGGTCGCGATCGACGAGGTTCAACTCCTCGCCGGCCTTGGTGCGCGCCTCGCCGGCGAACTTGTAGAATTTCGCCGGCTCGCCGGCGACGAAGAAGCAGGCGTCACCGTCGTCGAGACCAAGCTGCGTGCGGATCGCATCGGTACGCTCCTCGCCGATATTCTTGGCGAGCGGACCAGCGCCTTCGAGCTTCTCGCCTTCCTTGCGCCAGAAGATGTAGCCGAGACCCGGCTGGCCTTGGCTTTGGGCCCAGGCGTTCATGCGGTCGCAGAATGCGCGCGAGCCGCCGGTCTTGGCGGGGATCGCCCAGATCTCCACCCTCGGGTTGGAGGCGATCATGTTGGCGAAGACCTTGAAGCCGGAGCCGGCGAAATGCTCGGTGACTTCCTGCATCTCGATCGGGTTTCTGAGATCCGGCTTGTCGGAACCGTATTTGCGGATCGCCGTATCGTAGGAAATGCGCGGGAACTTTTCCGTCACCGGCTTGCCGCCGGCGAAATCCATGAAGATAGAGCGGATCATCGGCTCCATCGTGTCCCAAACGTCCTCCTGCTCGACGAAGCTCATCTCGAGGTCGAGCTGGTAGAATTCGCCAGGGAGACGGTCGGCGCGCGGATCCTCATCGCGGAAGCAGGGTGCGATCTGGAAATAACGGTCGAAGCCGGCGACCATCAGAAGCTGCTTGTACTGCTGCGGCGCCTGCGGCAGCGCGTAGAAATTGCCGGGATGAATGCGGCTCGGCACCAGGAAGTCGCGAGCGCCTTCCGGCGACGAGGCGGTCAGGATCGGCGTCGTATATTCGGTGAAGCCGATCTCCGTCATTCGCCCGCGCATGGCGCCGATGATCTCCGTGCGCTTGACGATGTTCCTGTGCAGCGTCTCGCGGCGGAGATCCAGAAAGCGGTACTTGAGACGCACGTCTTCCGGATAGTCCGGCTCGCCGAAAACCGGTAGCGGCAGTTCCTTGGCGGCGGACAGGGTCTCGATCTCGCGGGCATAGAGCTCGATCTCGCCGGTCGGCATGTTCTTGTTGACGGTCTCTTCGGTGCGCGCCTTTACGATGCCGTCGACGCGGATGACCCACTCGCCGCGGACTGTCTCGGCCATTTTGAAGGCAGGCGAATCCGGATCGGCGACAACCTGTGTCAGGCCATAGTGATCGCGCAGGTCGATGAACAGCACGCCGCCATGATCGCGAACGCGGTGAACCCAGCCGGAGAGGCGAACGGTGGAGCCGACATCCGACTTGCGGAGAGCGGCACAGGTGTGGCTGCGGTAACGGTGCATCGTCTGGTCCTGGAATTGCAAAAGGCCGCGCAGCTCGCAAACGGCGCACGGCGGCATGGTCAAAGTCGGGCGGAAAAGCGCATGATGTGCCGCTTTTGTCAAGGCCGCGACGTGGTTTGCCGACAAGAGTACGACCCGGACCGTAGATCACCGGCCTTCGCCGCCAAAGCATCCGGCAGGGCGCAGAAAGACCGAAAAGGGTCACAAATCGCGACTGTCCCCCGCGAACGGCCATCGCTAGACAGGGTATCAGGGCCGCACAGGTCTTGCGAGTCGCGGCCGCAATCGGATGCTTCCTGCCATGTCCCAGATTCGCCCGCTCATCCCGCTCCTCATCACCGCCGGCATCCTCATCGGCGGCAACGGGCTGCAGGGCACGTTCATCTCGCTCAGGGCACTTGAAGAGGGATTTTCGACCTCGCTGATCGGCCTCATCGGCGCTGGCTACAATGTCGGTTTCGCGATCGGCTGCGTCTACGTCACCCGCATTCTGCGGGCAATCGGGCACATCCGCACCTTCTCGGCAATGGCGGCGATCGCCTCGGCAGCCGCGATCGCCATGGTGCTTCTCATCGATCCGTGGTTCTGGTTCCTGATGCGACTTGTCGCGGGCATCTGTTTCGCGAGCCTCTTCGCGACCGTCGAAAGCTGGCTGAACGCCAGCGTCACCAATGCCAATCGGGCGCGCACGCTGTCGGTCTATCGCCTCGTCGATCTCGGCTCGGTGACTGCGGCGCAATACCTCATCCCCGGAATAGGCATCGGCGGCTTCGAGCTCTTCGCGATCATCGCGATGGCGCTCACCCTTTCGCTCGTGCCGATCTCGTTCGCCGACCGCTCGAGCCCAGTCGCTCCCGAAGCGATCCGCTTCGACATCAAGGCGCTCTGGAACATCTCGCCACTCGCGACAATCGGCTGCATCGTCGTGGGCCTCACCAACGCCGCCTTCCGCTCCTTGGGACCGATCTATGCGCAGGAAATCGGGCTTTCCGTGACGGCGATTGCGACCTTCATGAGCGCGGGCATCATCGGCGGGGTCGTACTGCAATATCCGCTCGGCCACTATTCGGACCAGATCGACCGGCGGCTAATCATCCTGATCGCCACTTTCGGGTCCCTCATCGCGAGCCTCTTTCTCGCCTTCGGCGCCGGCGGTGACGAATGGCTGAACTTCGCCGGCATCTTTGCCTTCGGCGCGTTTGCCATGCCGCTCTATTCGCTCTGTTCGGCACATGCCAATGATCACGCGGCAGAAGGCCAGCACGCGCTGGTCTCCGCCGGCATGCTTTTCTTCTGGTCGCTTGGGGCGATCATCGGGCCGCTCTTTGCTTCGTTCATGCTCGATATCTTCGGACCGCAGGCGCTGTTCATCTATACCGCCGTGATCCTCGCCCTCTTCATGATCTACACACTTCGGCGCATGACGGCCCGCGCATCCGTTCCGGCGCAGGAGCGCTCGATGCCCTTCCGCAACCTGCTGCGCACCTCCTCCTTCTTCAATAAGCTTGCCGGCGGCGGCCAATCACAGAAGGAACCCTGACCCTCCGCCTGCGGCAAGATGCGCTGCGCCGAATTGCTGAAAGCAAAATCAGGTTTAGAAACGCCAATCGCTTCCCCGGAGAAAGGCCATTAGGGGTCCTTTCGCCGACTCCGCTCCGCCCACTGGAATTGAAACGCCATGATGCCGATGCTCCGCCGCCGAACATTGCTCCAGGGCTCGGTCGCGCTTGGCGGCGCATTTGCGCTCGGCGCCAGCGTCGCAGCTAAGACCGGCGCCACGCCCGATCCGCAGATCTTGACCGCGCAGTTCACCGATGCGCAGATCGCGGCCGATGGCGTCACCCCTAAGGTGATGACCTATGGCCTCGGTGAAGGGACGCACCCTGGCATGCCGCCGGTCTTGAGGATGCGCAAGGGCGAGGCCTACGCGGCGCGGCTGTTCAATCGTCTCGACGAGCCGACGACGGTCCACTGGCATGGTCTCCGAATCCCCAACGCGATGGACGGCGTGCCGGAAATGACCCAGCCCTACGTTTATCCGGGCGATCACTTCGACTATGTCTTCACACCGCCCGACGCGGGGACATTCTGGTACCATCCGCATTGCAACACGCTGACGCAGATGGGAAGCGGGCTCACCGGCGTAATCGTCGTCGAGAATCCCGAAGATCCGGCCTTCGACCAGGAGATCGTCCTCAATCTGCGCGATTGGCGGCTCGGCGCCGGCGGTAAGTTCATCGATCCGTTCAAGCCCCGCGATGCGGCGCGCGGCGGGAGCTACGGGACCGTGAGAACGGCAAACTGGCAGCGGGAGCCCGTCTATGACGTCCCCGCCGGAGGGCTCGTGCGCGTAAGAATCGCCGCCACCGACGTCACGCGCATCTACACGATCGAGCTCGCAGGCGCGCCGGCAACGGTTATCGCGCTCGACGGCAATGCCGTCGACGCCCCCTTCCCGCTCGACCGGCTGGAGGTCGGCCCCGGCCAACGCGTGGACCTCGCAATCCGCATGCCGGAAAGCGAGGGCGAGCGCGCCACGCTCGGCAATTTCCGGGGCTCCAGTCCCTGGACCATCGCGGCCTTACGGGCAGTCGGCACTTCACTGAAGCGGGACCTCAGGGATATCGTCGCCCTCCCGACGAACCCTGTGGCCGAGGCCGATCTCTCGGCGGCGAAGCGAATTCCGATCGATCTCACGGCAACCGCCGAGCACAAGGCGACGCCTTCCATTTGCGGCTCGCTCGGCTACACGTTCTGGGCGATCAACAAGACCCCGTGGCCGGGTGATACGTCCGACCCCGTCGCGCCGATCGAAGAACTGAAGCTTGGAGCAAGCTATGTGCTCGAAATCGCCAATCGCACCCCGCATGCCCATCCGATCCACCTGCACGGCTTGAGCTTCCGCATTCTTGCCTCGAACAAGCGCAGCTTCCTTCCGCCGCCGACGGATACGATCCTCCTCTTGCCGGATGAACAGGCGGAAGTGGCACTGGTCGCCGACAACCCCGGCGACTGGGTGATCCATTGCCACATCATCGAACATCAAAAGACCGGCATGACCGCTTATTTCAGAATTGTCTGACAAATTTCGATTGTGACAGATGCTGCGAGACGATACACGGGAAGGCTCAAGCCGCATTTTTGCCACAGTGATTTAAAACCCGATGATTCAAACGACAGCAGATCTGGAGGCCACCTGCGAAAAGCTGGCCCGCTCAAGCTATATTACGATCGACACAGAATTCCTGCGTGAAACCACGTTCTGGCCGGAACTCTGCCTGATCCAGATGGCGAGCCCCGACATGGCCGTCATCGTGGACCCGATGGCGCCGGGGATCGATCTTGCGCCGTTCTTCGCTCTCATGGCCGATCCGAATGTCCTCAAGGTGTTTCATGCCGCCCGCCAGGACATCGAGATCATTCATCATCTCGGCGATCTCATTCCGCACCCCCTCTTCGACACGCAGGTGGCGGCGATGGTCTGCGGCTTCGGTGACAGCGTTTCCTATGACCAGCTCGTCAACCGCATCAAGAACGAGCAGATCGACAAGTCGTCGCGTTTCACCGACTGGAGCCGTCGGCCGCTGACGGACAAGCAGCTCGACTATGCGCTCGCCGACGTGACGCATCTAAGGGACATCTACCAGTACCTGACCAAAGAACTGGAACGCGAGGGGCGCTCCTCCTGGCTTGCGGAGGAAATGGCGATCCTTGAAAGCCGGGAGACCTACGATCTGCATCCCGACAATGCCTGGCAGCGGCTGAAAATGCGCGTGAGAAAGCCTGTCGAGCTTGCGGTGCTGCAGAAGGTGGCTGCCTGGCGCGAGCGGGAGGCGCGCACGCGCAATGTGCCCCGCGGCCGGATTCTCAAGGACGATGCGATCTACGAAATCGCCCAGCAGCAGCCGAAAGACGCCGAAGCTCTCGGGCGCCTCAGAACCATCCCCAAGGGCTGGGAGCGCTCCGGCGCGGGCGCCGCGGTGGTCGAGGCCGTCGGCGAGGCTCTGTCTATACCGAAAGCCGAACTGCCGCGTCTGCCGCGCCAGAATCATACGCCGGAGGGTGCTGCGGCGGCGGGGGAATTGCTGAAGGTCCTGTTGAAGCTCATTTCCGAAAAGGAAGGCGTCGCGGCCAAGATCATCGCCAGCAGCGACGATCTCGACCGAATCGCCGCCGAAGGCGAGAAGGCCGATGTCGCCGCCCTCAAGGGCTGGCGCCGCGAACTTTTCGGCGAGACGGCGCTGAAGCTCATCAACGGAGAGGTGGCGCTGCGCTTCGTCGGCAAGAAGGTCGAGGCGATCGAAATCCCCGGTTGAAGCCGCGCTTCTTTGGACAACTTTCCGCCTGAATCGATCTCTAGCCAGGACGAATCGAAAGGCTGATTACGGTCGAAGGCTCAGAATCACCTATCTGAACATATCGCGGACCGCCGTCCGATCCGCGATCGTCCTGCATGCTTTCCGGTTTCGAGGCTTCCACACATGCGCTGGAGATTTTCCACGCTCGACGTCATTCTGTTGCTGCTGGCGGTCGCCGGCAGCGGCGTCGCCTATGCGTGGGTGGTCTACGGCGATGGCGGTCTGATCGGCGCGACCTATGCGCTCTTCATGTGCATGCCGATTCTCGCCTTTGAACGGCACATTATCTTCCGACGTCTCTACCGGAGGATACACGGCCTGCCGACGCCGGCCTTTCTTCTCGCGTCCCTGGCCGTCTACCTCACCTTCGGCAATATCGGCTACGCGGCCGCCGGGCTCCTGTTGCACCTTACCGGTCTCCTGCGCGAAAGCAGGGCCGATGCGATGCTGCCGTCACTCAACGTGCTTCTATACGCGCTTGCGACCTCCGGTCCGATCGTCTTCGTCCTCAGGGTGCGCGAACTGCTCGGCCGCGACGTCTTCCTCAGCCTTCTGACCGGGCGCTACCGCAAGCCGGTGCAGGAGGAGCGCGTGTTCCTCTTTATCGATCTCGCCGGCTCCACGTCTCTCGCCGAGCGCTTTGGCGACCTCAAGATGCAGGAGTATCTCGGAAGGCTGTTCGCGATGCTGGCCGATCCGGTCCTGCGCTACGGCGGGTCGATCGACGACTATATCGGCGACGCGGCCGTCATCAGTTGGTCTTTCGACCGCGCGGTTGCGGATGCAGCCTGTATTCGCTGCGTTTTCGACATCCTCGACCAGGTCGAAACGGACGGCCACCGCTGGAGCAAGGATTACGGGGAAATCCCGCGCCTGCGGGCTGCGCTCCACGGCGGAACCATCGTTGCTGCCGAGATCGGGGTCGACAGGCACAAGATCACCTATTTCGGTGACACGGTGAATACGACGTCGCGCCTCGAAGGTCTCTGCCGAACGCTCGATCGGCAGGTCCTGATCTCGGCCGACTTGGCACGGCGTACGCGCCTGCCCGCCTTCGTGACAAGCGAAGATCTCGGCGAACACGAGCTCAAAGGTCGAGGCCAGAAGCTCGGGGTATTGTCGCTATGTGCCGGCGGCCTGCTGAAACAAACGCCAAATTCCGTTAGCCGTGTAGCTTCGCTCCCTTCGTGATCTTGTCGACGATTTTCCTTTCCGCATGGATCGCGATGCCGGCAACGGCGGCGTCATCCGGCCCGAATTGCTCGAAGACCTCGCGGTTCGCGTGGTCATGGCCGGTCGAGAACATCTGATCGACGTAAATCGACGTCTGGACCTTTCTTTCGAGGGCGCGCCGCTGGATGTTACTGAGTGTCAAACCGTCCGTCGAAAGCACGACGATCGGCTGAATGCTGAGCGCGTTGTAGACATTGCCCGCGGCGTCGCGATATGGCTCGCCAATGATCTCCGGTTTCTGTCCGGCAATGCCCGTCGCCAGGAAGGCGGCGACGTTCAGTTTCTGCCACACTGCGAGATCATCGCGCAGGACAATTGCAAATTTCGTGTCAAACATGATGGGAAGCCCGCTTTTGGTATCCGAAAGCGAGGTTAGCCAAGCCGGCCGCTACGATCTTGAACGTTCGTGCATAAGCCGGATCGGGTAGGCTCCCGCTGTCATCAAAGCTTCACCGGGCTGTAAAACAAGCATCAAGCAACCGTCATCAAAGCCGCCTATCGGGGATCGTTCTTTCCTCCAAACTTGGGTGAACTACATGACGAGATCCTTTTTTGCCACCGTGGCGCTGACGCTTTTGATGTCGAGCGCGGCACTTGCCGAGGAGAAGGCCTTCCCGGCAACGCTGAAGGCGCACGCGATCCTTGCGGCCAACACGATCATCGCTGCTCCGGCCGATGCCGCGGACTATCTGAAGACCTCGGGCAAGTTCTCCACAGCCGACCGCAAGCGCGCGACCAAGCTCGGCAGCGTGCCGGGCAAGGACGGCGTTCGGCCGACGCGCCTGTCGCTCCCCTTCAACGGTCAGCCGATGCAGGGCTTCTCCGGCATCAAGGCGATGGGGGACGGAACCTTCTGGAGCCTGTCGGATAACGGCTTCGGCAACAAGCTCAACTCGACCGATGCCATGCTGATGCTGCATCACCTCAAGATCGACTGGGACGCCGGCAAGGTCGAATTGCTTAAAACCGTCTTCCTGTCCGACCCGGAGCGCAAGGCGCCCTTCCCGACCGTCATGGAAGGTTCGGCCACACGCTATCTCACCGGCGGCGACTTCGACGTCGAGTCGATCCAGCCTGTCGCCGACGGCTTCTGGTTTGGTGAGGAGTTCGGCCCCTATCTCCTGAAGTTCGACACCACCGGCAAGCTCACCGACGTCGTTCCGACGACGGTCGACGGCACGCCGGTGCTCTCGCCTGACAATCCGACACTGACGCTGCAGGCGGACCCCTCCAAGAAGATGCCGGTCTTCAATTTGAAACGATCCGGCGGTTATGAAGGGCTGGCGCTGTCCAAGGACGGCACGAAGCTCTACGGCCTGCTCGAAGGACCGATCTGGACGGACAACGAGACAGTGGAGCAGGCCGATGGCCGCCCGGCCCTGCGCATCATTGAACTCGACGTCGCCAGCAAGGCATGGACCGGACGTAGCTGGCTCTATCCGCTCGCGGAAGGCGGCGAGGCGATCGGCGACTTCAACATGCTCGACGAAAAAACCGCGCTGGTGATCGAGCGCGACAATGGTGCCGGCACCCTCGACAAGGCCTGTGCGGATCCCAAGGATCCGAAGCCGGATTGCTTTGCGGTCGGATCCAAGCTGAAGCGCATCTACAAGATCGAGATGAGCGAGGAAAACGTCGGCAAGGCGGTGCGCAAGATCGGCTACATCGATCTCTTGAAGATTGTCGATCCGGACAACCGGAAGCGCCAGGGTGGCGGCGAGGGCTACTATGATATGCCCTTCGTCACGATCGAGAATGTCGACCGCGTGGACGAAACGCACATCGTCGTCGGCAACGACAACAACCTGCCCTTCTCCGCCGGACGCTCTCTCGACAAGGCGGACGACAACGAATTCGTGCTGCTCGAGGTCGGCGAATTCCTGAAGGCCGAATAACGATGGAAGAGGCCGCGCGGAATACCCGCGCGGCCTCTTCCCGCTTGGGCAAATCCCTCAGCGCTCGAAGCGGAAGGCGAGTCTCTTCCCGGTCAGCTTGGCGAGCTGCTGGAGACGACCGTCCAGGCGTTCGCCCGCGAAATCGGCATAGGCTGCCGGAACCACGAATTCGAGATCGATATCCGGCTGTTGCGATGGCCGCAATGTCAGATGACGCGCCACGCCCGGCATGGATGCCGAGAAGAGATAAGCGACGCGCAGCAGGCCACCCAGAAGCTTCGCCAATTCGAGCAGGCGCGGCGTCGTGATGCCGGCCAGCGGGCTTGTGGCGCCATCGTCGTTGAGGCCCTCAAGACGGTAGTAATTCGCTAGTGCGATATAGGCCCGACCGGCATGGGTGATGCCGGTGAAGGCCGAGTGGGCGATGATGTTGAGGGCCTGCAGGCCGCGATAGTCCGGATGCGCGCGCCAGCTGATGTCGGCCAAGAGACAGGCAGCCTGACGGTAGCGGCTCTCCTCCTCGGTTTCCTCGATGCCGAAATAAGGCACCATACGGCCGGTCCATTCCGCAAGCTCGCGGGCGTGTTCCGGGGAGCGGGCGCGCAGTATGGCGATCTCGTCGGCGGCCGCCAGCAACGGGTCCTGCAGACGCTCCTCATCGGAAAGCAGCGAATACAGGTAGCCTTCGCGAACGCCGAGCGCGGAGAAAGAGATGCGCCCCGGCTTCATGATAGAGATCGCCTCTTGCATCGTCACCGCACCGAAAGGCAAGAGGCTTCGGCGGCTCTTGGAAATCGTCGCGTAGGCGGACGGCTTGAGGTTCTTCGGTTCGATCACTTCGGTCAGGATCGCCATCGCTTCGTTAAAGGAGATCTCGTAGCCCTGCATCATATGCAGCGGATAATTGAGCATCTCCATGTGGAGCTTGGCGATGGATCGCCACGTTCCGCCAACGGCATAGAAGGTCCGTCCGGTTCCCTTCGTCAGGACCTCGGCGCTCCTCATGAACTTCCGTGTCCAGGTTCGTGCCCTGCTCAGGGAGCCGTTGCTGTGTTCGAAGAGTCGGATACCCCCGAGCGGCAGCGTTATACCGTTGCCGATGCGCCTTCCTTCGACCTCTACGAGCTCCAGCGAACCGCCGCCGAGGTCGCCAACGACACCATCCGGATCGTGATAGCCGCTGACGATACCCATCGCGGAGTAATAGGCTTCCTCCTCGCCACTCAGGATCCGTACCTTTTGTCCGAGGATGGCTTCCGCCTTTTCAATGAAGGCTGCGCCGTTTGTCGCTTCGCGTGCGGCGGCCGTTGCCAGCACATACATCTTTGACGAGCGCGCCTGGTCGGAGAGCGCCCGAAAGCGCTGCAGCGCCTTCAGCGCCCGTTGGACGCTCTCGTCCTCCATGCGGCCCGTCGCGTCGATGCCCTTGCCGAGACCGCACATCACTTTCTCGTTGAAAAGCATCGCCGGCGAACGGCTCAGCCCCTCATAGACAACGAGGCGAATGGAGTTAGACCCGATATCCACAACGGAAACCGGGCGGATACCGGGCAAACGCCCCTGCGCTTCAGATTCGACCATGCAATTCCAGTTTACTTGCGCCAACCGCTTTTCCAGCCGGCAATCAGCTTCGGTGCGCTGGACTTCAGAGCTTCACCCCGACCCGAAAGGCTCGGGTTGGTCATGAAATAATGCTGCGCGTTGAACGGCTCGGCGTCCTTGCCCACCTCCATCCGACGCGAGGTGCCGTCCGGAAGAATCTCGTAGCTCTGCTGGTTGTCGATGAGATTGCCCAGCATGATCTGCGAAAGAACCTGTTCGTGCACAGTGCGGTTGATGAGCGGCACGAGCGTCTCGACCCGCCTGTCCAGATTGCGCGGCATCATATCCGCCGAGCCTATATAGACAAGAGCATTTTCCGAAGGAAGACCGTGCCCGTTGCCGAAGCAGAATATGCGCGAATGCTCGAGGAAGCGGCCGACGATGGATTTGACCCGGATATTGTCGGAGAGACCGGGCACCTGCGGACGCAGGCAGCAGATACCGCGCACGACGAGATCGATCTCGACGCCCGCGCGACTGGCCCTGTAGAGCGCATCGATGATGTCCGGATCGACGAGCGAATTCATCTTCATCCAGATCGCCGCCGGCCGGCCCGCCTCCGCATGCGCGATCTCTTCATCGACGTGCTTCAGGATGCGCGGGCGCAGCGTATGGGGCGAGACCGCCAGCTTCATGCCGGCCTCCGGCTCGCCGTAGCCGGTGATGAAGTTGAAGATATTCGCCATATCGTGGGCGATCACCGGGTTGCAGGTGAAGAACGACAGGTCGGTGTAGATTTTCGCCGTGACCGGGTGATAGTTGCCGGTTCCGAGGTGGCAATAGGTTCTGAGCTTGCCCTCCTCGCGGCGGACGACCATCGACATCTTGGCGTGGGTCTTCAATTCTATGAAGCCGAAGACGACCTGGACGCCGGCGCGCTCGAGGTCGCGCGCCCAACGGATGTTGGCTTCCTCGTCGAATCGAGCCTTCAATTCTACGAGCGCCGTCACCGACTTGCCGGCCTCGGCGGCATCGATCAGAGCGCGCACGATCGGGCTGTCGTTCGAGGTTCGATAGAGCGTCTGCTTGATGGCCAGCACGTCCGGGTCGCGCGCCGCCTGCAACAGAAACTGTACGACGACATCGAAGGATTCATAGGGATGGTGGACCACCATGTCCTTCTCACGGATGGCGGCAAGGCAATCGCCGCCATGCTCGCGTACGCGCTCGGGGAAGCGCGGATTGTAAGGCTCGAAACGCAGGTCATCCCGCGGCGCTTTGGTGATTTCCGAGAGCGTGTTGAGCGCGAGCAAGCCGGGCAAAACGGCGACACGATTTTCCGGAACGCCGAGCTCGTGCACCACGAACTGGCGCAGCGAGGCGGGCATCTCGGAATCCGTTTCGATCCGGATCACCGACCCTCGACGGCGGCGCTTGAGCGCCGTCTCGAACAGACGGACGAGGTCTTCCGCCTCTTCCTCGACTTCGATATCGCTGTCGCGAATGATACGGAACGTGCCCGAGCCCTGCACCTCATAGCCGGGGAAGAGCCGGTCTATGAATTGGCCGACAACGTCTTCGAGCGTGATGTAGCGAATGACGTTCTTGACGTCCGGCAGGCGAATGAAGCGGTCGAGCGCCACCGGCAGGCGCAGGAGCGCCGTCATCGGCTCGCGGCCGGTCTTGCTGACGAGTTGCAGCCCGATCGAGAAACCGAGGTTGGGGATGAACGGGAACGGATGCGCCGGGTCGATCGACAGCGGCGTCAGGACCGGGAAGATCGACTGGTCGAATTCGTTGGCGAGCCAGCTCCTGTCCTGCGCCGACAGAGATGCCGGGCGGACGATGAGAATGTCTTCCTTGGCAAGATATTGCTGAAGGACGGCAAGCGACGCCTGCTGCTCCATCTGGAGATTGTCGACCTCCTGCAGGATTTCATCGAGCGTTTCGGCCGGCGTCTTGCCATCGGGGCTGCGCAGCGAAAGTCCCGAACGCACCTGCCCCTCGAGACCCGCGACGCGAACCATGAAGAATTCATCGAGGTTGGCGGCCGAGATCGAGAGGAAGCGGACGCGCTCCAGGAGCGGATGAGCGGTGTTCAGCGTCTCTTCGAGGACGCGGCGATTGAACTGAAGCCAGGAGAATTCGCGGTTGATGAAACGCTCGGGGGCCGTCAGGAGATCCAACTGCTCCACGGGCGCTTCACGTTTTTGCTCAACGGGCGCCTCGTGTTCGGTGATTGCAGACGTCGCCTTGTCCATGCCCTTCAAAACCCCATTACTCCGAATGAACGCGCTATCCCACTTTGACGACGGAACTGTGACAGTCAATCCGGCCGGCCGGCATTTGCCAGCTCCTCCAAGACTTCTGCGGCGAGCGCGCGCGTCAGCCGCGTGCCGCGGGCGAGCGCCATATGATCGAGCCGCTCGACGATCGTCTGGGCCGCCTCCAAGGAGCGCTCCATACGCGCGACGATATAGCCGACGAGGCGTTCGTCGACGAGAAGCTGGCGGTCGGCGAAGAGCTTGATCAGTACCTGCGTCAGCAACTCGTCGTCGGGCTCGCCGATCTCGACGACGGTGGCGGCCTTCAGCCGGGAACGCAGGTCGGGAAGGGTCACCGGCCAGGACATCGGCCACAGCCGCGACGTCATCAGCAATGCCGTGCCGTTCTGGCGCACGCTGTTGATGACATGGAAGAGCGTCGTGTCATCGAAGCCCTCACGATCGGCATCCTCGAAGAGAACCGGCCTTAACGCGGCGATGTCGGCGGCATTCGATCCGGCGACGGGATGGATCGCCTCGGCTCCCGCTTTCTCGCGCCAGATGCTCGCGAGATGCGATTTGCCGGAACCTACCGGTCCGGCGATGATGACGACGGGGGACGGCCAATCCGGCCAGTGATCGACGATGGCGATGGCCGCGCTCAGCCGGTCGGAAACGAGCAAATCCTCCCGACCCGTAGCCGGATCATGGCCGAAGACGAGCGGCAATTGTTCGTGAGGGGGTCTTGTCATGCTTTGCTCTGGACGATGGCATTCAGCGGGGGTCGTTGCCTTCCTGCTGGTTCGCCGCCGTCCTATGCCCGTGATAGAGATCGCTATCAAGGTACCGCTGTATGCCGAAGCGAACAAGGACGCCGATCGCCGCCGCCGCCGGCACCGCGACGAGAAGGCCGACGAAGCCGAAGAGCGCGCCGAAAGCGAGCAGTGCGAACATCAGCCAGACGGGATGGAGGCCGACGCTCTTGCCGACCAGCTTCGGCTGGAGAATGTTGCCCTCGAGAAACTGACCGGTGAAGAAAACGACGAGGACGAGCGCGATCCATATGTAGTCCGGCCAGAACTGGACGAGCGCGACGCCCACGGCAAGGACAAGGCCGACCAGCGAACCGACATAGGGGATGAAGCTGATCATGCCGGCAAAAAAGCCGATCAGCAGCCCGAAATTCAGACCGACCAGGGACAGGCCGACGGCGTAGTAGACGCCGAGGATAACGCAGAGCGATCCCTGGCCGCGAACGAAGCCGGCGATCGTCACGTTCATGTCGCGGGCGATCTGACGCACGACCTCCACGTGGTCGCGCGGAATCCAACTATCTACTTTCTCGACCATGTGATCCCAGTCGAGCAACAGATAGAAGGCGACGACCGGCGTAATGATGAAGAGCGACAGAATGTCGAGCAGCGCCATGCCGGAGTTCCAAAGCTGCTGGAACAAGGTGCCGAGGAAGAGTGCGCCCTGCTCCAGAAGCTTGGCCGAATTCTCTTTGATCGCGGCCATCTGACCCTCGAGCCAATCGGGCACGATGGTCGACTGGGTGGTGTCAGTGATAAAGGCTTGGAGCCGGGCGACATAGCCGGGCATCTTCTGGATGAAATCGGCGGCCTGCGTGAAGATCAGCGGTATGATGATCATCAGTGACAATGCGAAAATGACGACGAAGGCGACCAGAATGACGATCGTCGCCATCAGGCGGCTGAGGCCCAGCCGTTGCAGCCGGTCGGCCACCGGGTCGAGGAAATAGGCGAGCGCCATGCCGGCGAGAAATGGCAGCAGGATGGAACTGAAGATCGTCAGGAAGACGATGAAGCCGGCGAGCACCAGAAGCCAGAAGAAAAGCTGGCGCTGAAGTCCCAAACCGCTGACCCGATTGCCCATGACGTTCCCCGTCGCGCGTCCGACACACCGTGCCGCGTGTCCCTTCGTCGGACGAGATAGGGTGCGGCGTGCGCGGAGGTCAAGCCCGACAGCCCTCAATCCGCTGTCTTGGTGCTCGGCGCCAGAGGGACAAGGGCAAAAACGTGAAAAAAGACCGCAATGCCGGCCTCTCCGCTTGCACTCCTCGGGCTCTCGTGCCAATCGCATCCGCAATACGCGACGAGCCCTTGGAGAACGAGCATGAGCCAGTCGGGAAAGAACGGCCTCACCTATAGCGATGCAGGCGTGGATATCGATGCCGGCAACCTGATGGTGGAGAAGATCAAGCCGCACGTACGCTCGACCCGGCGTCCCGGCGCTGACGGCGAGATCGGCGGTTTCGGCGGCCTTTTCGATCTCAAGGCAGCGGGTTTCTCCGATCCGGTCCTGGTTGCCGCGAATGACGGTGTCGGCACCAAGCTCAAGATCGCGATCGATGCCAACAAGCACGATACCGTCGGCGTCGACCTCGTCGCCATGTGCGTCAACGATCTCGTCGTGCAGGGCGCCGAACCCTTGTTCTTCCTCGACTATTTCGCGACCGGCAAGCTCGATCCCGACCAGGGCGCGGCGATCGTCGCAGGCATCGCCGCCGGCTGCCGCGAGGCGGGCTGCGCACTCATCGGCGGCGAAACGGCCGAGATGCCGGGCATGTATTCGGGCGGCGATTACGACCTCGCCGGCTTCGCCGTCGGCGCGGCCGAGCGCGGACAGCTTCTGCCGGCGGGCGACATTGCCGAAGGCGACGTCATCCTCGGCCTCGCTTCCTCCGGAGTGCATTCGAACGGCTATTCGCTGGTGCGCAAGATCGTTTCGCTGTCGGGCCTTGCCTGGGATGCGCCTGCCCCCTTTGGCGAAGGGACGCTGGCGGATCTCCTGATGACGCCGACCCGCATCTATGTAAAGCCGCTCCTGAAGGCGATCCGCGAGACCGGCGCGATCAAGGCACTGGCGCACATCACCGGCGGCGGCTTCCCCGAGAATATTCCGCGGGTGCTGCCGAAGCACCTCGCCGCCGAGATCGACCTCGACGCCATCAAGCCGCCGGCCGTTTTCTCCTGGCTGGCCAAGACCGGCGGCGTTGCCGCCAACGAGATGCTGCGCACCTTCAATTGCGGTGTGGGCATGATCGCCGTCGTTCCCGCGGCGGAAGCGAACAGGGTCGCTCAGGTGCTTGCCGGCGAAGGCGAAACGGTCTTCACGCTCGGCCGCATGGTTGCCCGCGCCGAGGGCGCGGCCGGCACGATCTACAAGGGCAACCTCGCCATATGAGCGTGACCGAGGATAGAAAGAAAAGGATTGTCGTCTTCATCTCCGGCGGCGGTTCCAACATGCTCTCGCTAGCGAAGGCTGCCGCGGCGCCGGATTTTCCGGCCGAGATCATTGCCGTCATCGCCGACAAGGCGGATGCGGGCGGCCTCGAAAAGGCGGCAGCACTCGGCATTTCTACCTTCTCCTTCGTGCGCAAGGACTTCCCCAGCAAGGAAGCGCATGAAGCGGCGATCCTTGCCGAGCTTGACCGGCTCCGGCCGGATTTCCTTTGCCTTGCCGGCTATATGCGGCTTCTTTCCGCGGTCTTCATTCAGCGCTACGAAGGACGGATCCTCAACATCCACCCGTCGCTGCTGCCGCTCTTCCCCGGGCTTCACACGCACCAGCGCGCGATCGACGCCGGCATGAAGATTGCGGGTTGCACGGTGCATTTCGTGACCGAAGGCATGGACGACGGCCCGATCGTCGCGCAGGCCGCCGTTCCGATTATTCCGGGCGATACGCCGGAAACGCTTGCCGCGCGCGTCCTCACGGTCGAGCATAGGACCTATCCGCTGGCGCTGCAGCTTGTTGCGGAGGGCAAGGTGCGGATGGAAGCGGGACGCGCGATAAGCGAGGCCGTCGGCGAAGCATCGAGCACGCTGATATCGCCCGCCGCCCGATAGCTACGGTACAGACGTAGCCGCCCACTCATAACTACAGCCCTTGCTTCTGACCTAGGCGGATCACTTCGCCGTTGCGAGCCGCCGATCGAGCGCGTCGAGGACCCGGCGGGTCAAGGCCGGATAGTCGCCGTCGAAATGGTGGCCGCCGTCGATCGCAACCACATCGACGCCGGATGGCTTCAGGTCCGGACAGGCGTCGTCCTCTTCTTCCGTGCCGTAGATGCACTGCACGAGAGACGGGTCGATCGCCTTCACATCGTCCACCGGGTCGCCCGCACTCCCCTCGCCTTCGGCGCCGAGCCAGCCGAGGACGGATATCTTGTAGTCGGCCTGATGCGACAGCGCCATGAGCGTCACCTGGCGCACGCCGGCGCGGGTCGGGGCTGGAAGCAGATTGTAGGTGCGCGGCAGGATATCGGCGCCGAAGGAATATCCGATCAGCAGCACGTTGCGGACATTCCAGCGCTTTCGATAGTAGCTGATGATCCGGGTGAGATCGTCGGCGGTCGCCTGCGGCTGGCGCTGCGACCAGAAATAGCGGAGCGAATCCACCCCGACCACCGGCACACCTTGCTGCTGCAGGGCATTGCCGACCTCCCTGTCGATATCGCGCCACCCACCATCGCCGGAATAGATCACCGCCATGGTGTCGCGTGACGGTTTCGCGTCGAGGACGGTGAGCGGCAGACCGAACGGGTTGTCTGCTTCGTCGCCCTCCTGCAGATATTCCGAGAGTGCGCCGGACAGGGCGGCATAGGCGTCGTCCTCCGTGTCCGCGGTTTCGATGTCCGGGTGCTTCGCAACGAGCGCGGCAACATGTTGGCACCTCTCGGCGGACGCCGAGGGTGTGAACGTGACGCTGACCGGATCCGGCAAGGGTCCGTCGGTCAAGCCATAGACCATGCGGTCACCCTTCGCCACCTTCTCGGCCGGAGTGCAGAGCTGCTTGCTCAAGGGAATGCCCTCTTCAGGGTCGACCGCGAAGGTCTTACCGATCGTCGCGGCGGGAGATTGGGCGGCGATCGCCAGCGCCATGGCGCCGCCGGCGCCGACCCCGGCGACGACCGGCGGCCGATAGGCACCGCTGCCGGCGGCACGTTGAACCTGCTGGCTCAAGGATTCAATATCCGAGACGGTGTAGATGCAATCTCCGTCGTCCTTGGCGAGCGCTGCCAGATAGGCCTTGAGGTCGATGCCGACGACGAGTGCATTCTCGCCGGAAAGCGAGCGCGCTACGGCATTTTCCTTTTCCGTCCAGCCGTCCGCGCCGGAAAGCAGCACGACGAGCCCGGATGCGTCTTGCTTCGGGAACAATATATGCGGCGATGGGATCATGCCGGTGTCGAATCTCGCCTCTTCGGCCGCTGAGGGGAGGCTCGCCGCCGCGGCAATCAGCGCCGCCAGGGCAGCGCCTTTCCAGATTCTCGCCATGCGGGTCATTTCTTGATCGCTCCCTTGATGCCGCCGCCGATCAGGAACGTCGCGTCCATGAGCGCGAGGATGGGATTGAGACCGCCGCTCGCCGCCAGATAGCGCGGCTGCCAGTGCGGGTGGAACTTCGACTTGAAGGCGCGCAGACCTTTGAAGTTGTAGAAACGCTCGCCGTGCTCGTAGAAAGTCCGGCCGGCGCGATCCCAGACCGGCGCCGTGCTGCGGGAGGACATGCCGGAAAGCGGCGCCATGCCAAGATTGAAACGCCGGTAGCCTTGCGCCTTCAGGTATTCCATGAGCTGCGCGAACAGGAAGTCCATCGACCCCTTCGGCGCTTCCGGCGAAAAGCGCATGAGGTCGACCGACCCCTCCTCCCTCGTGCCCGTGAGGAGGATGTTGGCGAAGGCGACGATGCGCCCCTGGCACTTAAGGATCGCGACCGGCTGCGTCACGAGATATTGCGGATCGAAGGCGCCGAGCGAAAAGCCCTTCTCCCGAGCATTGTGATGCGCAAGCCAGGCATCGGAAATGGCAGCGAGTTCCGGGAGGATGGCCGGCACGTCCGCGGGCTCCACCACCGAGAACTCCAGACCATCGCGCTGGCCGCGGCTCACCTGGTGGCGCAGGGTCGCCCATTTGCCGCCCTTCATCTCGAAGCGCGTGAGATCAACCTCTGCAAGCTCACCGAGGCGGAAAGCCCTCAAGCCCGCATCGGCGTAATAGGCAAGCCCGCGCGGCGAAACCTGATAGAAGACGGCCCGGCAGCCATTGGATCGTGCCGTCTCGATGAACTGCCAGATGAGGTCCGGCCAGGCTTCCACCGGACCGACAGGATCGAAAAGCGCGACCCAGGAGCGCCCCCAGCGGCCGTACATGATGAAGGCGCGGCCGTCGGCAGAGAACATGATGCTCTTGTCACCCATGCGCACGAGATTGGCGTCGGACACGTCCTGGGCCTCAAGGATGGCGATCGCCCGCTCCATATCCTCGTTGGAGGCAGGCGCGATCGCAGTCGCGGCCGGACGCATGAGACTCCAGATCGCCACCGCGCTCGCGCCGATCGTCACCCCTAGCAGCGCGCGAAGACCACGCGGAGCCTCCGCCGAGAATTCGAACTGCCACCAGAGTTCGTGGCTGTATTCGACGTTGCGATAAACGAAGAGCAGGACGACGAAGGCACCGAGGCAGATGACGCCGAGGGCAGTAAGCCAGGGCAGCGTCAACGCTTGGCCGAAGAGCGAGGCCGGACGAACGAAGAGACGGCGGCTCGCGAGCAGTCCGACAAGGAAGAAGGCGAGCATGCCGGCCTCTCCGAGCGCCACCGCCTTCACCAATGAAAGCAGGAGCGCCACGAGCGCGATCAAGATCGCCGCCCACCAGGCGCCATCAAGCCGCAGCGCCAGCCCTCGCGCCACGATGAAGAGCGCCAGCCCGAGCAGGCTCGCGAGGAAATGCGCTCCTTCCACGATCGGAAGAGAGACATAGTTCGCGAGGAAGGCCAGGTTCTCGTCCGGCGTTGGCGTCACGCTCGACAGCACCAGCATGAGAGAAAGCACCAGTGCGAGCGTGGCAAGCAGAAGCGGCGTCATGCGGCCGCCGGCACGGCGCAGGCTGGACGCGGCCGGATGGCCGGCGAGCTGGCGCAGCTCGATCCCGACGATCACAACGAGCGCGACCAGGAGCGGCAGGACGTGATAGATCAGACGGTAGAGGACGAGGGCGCCGAGGATCGCGTCGACATCGGCCGCATGCCCAAGGGTCGCGACGATCACAGTCTCGAAGACACCAAGCCCCGCAGGCACGTGGCTGAGCACGCCGAGCCCGACGGCAATCGAATAGATTGCAAGAAAAGCCGGCCAGCCGATCGTTCCGCTCGGCAGGAGGACATAAAGAACAGTCGCGGATGAGGCAAGATCGAGCGCCGTCACCAGGAACTGGCGCGACGATGTCCTGGAATCCGGCAGGCGCAGGGTGAAGCGCCCGATGCTGAACGCATGGCCGCTGCGCCCGGCTGTCAGGACCGCGAGCAAGCCGGCGAGCACGACGGCGGCTATTATGCGCAGCCAGAACGCATCGAGGCCGGTGAGCGGCGCGACGTACTCACCGACGGCAAGCAGGCTCAGACACGTGACGGCCGCGAGGCCCAGCCCGAAGGCGAGCGTCACGAAGGCGATGACGCGGCCAATGTCGTCAGGTTCGAGGCCGAGCCGTGAATAGGATCGATATCGGATCGCGCCGCCGCTCAACGGGCCGAAGCCGGCGGTGTTGCCGACCGCATAGGCGCAGGCGGCCGTCAGCGCGACGTCGGCATAGGGGAGCTTGCGCCGGATATAGTCGAGAGCGCCGACGTCGTAGAAAGTGAGCGCCAGGAAACTCAGGCCGGTGAACAGGATGGCCGCAGCCACCGAACGCCAGCTCGTACCGGCCAGTGCCGAGACGACGTCCTCATATTGCACCTCTGCCGTCAGATGAAAGATCGCGGCTCCGAAGAGCGCGATCACGACCAGCGTGCCGATGGCGGAAAGATAGCGTTGGTTGCGCCTCAGGAACGGCCGCCATCCCCTCTCGACCAGTTGATCTTGTGCTTCAATCTCATGAGAGGGAGAGGACGCCATGGTTCGACCGTGCCGTTGAAGAAGACACGAGCGGTTTAGCGTAGTGCGGCCCTGACAAAAAGTGAATTATCGGTAATGTACGTCGTTTCAAAGGGTTAAGCTGCAAGCGCGGTACGGTTCAACATCGCCCATTGCAGGAGCATGATGGTCTTGGCGTCGCAAATCTCGCCGGTACCGATCATGGCGACGGCCTCCTCGAAGGGAATTTCCAGCACTTCGATGTCCTCACCCTCATGGGCAAGTCCGCCGCCGGCGGCCACCTTCTTGGAGATGTCGATGCGGCCGAGGAAGAAGCTTGTGCGCTCTGTTATCGCGCCGGGGCTCATATAGGCGTCGAAGAGATGCATGGCGCTTTCGATGCGGTAGCCGGTCTCCTCCATGGCTTCACGGCAGATCGCGACTTCCGGCTCCTCGCCATCGAGAAGGCCGGCCGGCGTTTCGATGAGATACGCAGGCTCCCCCTGCATGAAGACCGGGATGCGGAGCTGGCGGACGAGAACGACCACCTGCCGCTCCGGATCGAAGAGCAGGATCGTCGCCGCGCGGCCGTGGTCGTGCACCTCGCGCACGAGCCGCACAGTGCTGCCGTCGGACATCTGTTGTTCAAGGGTGATCTGCTCGAGATTAATGAAGCCATTCCAGAGCGTTCGGCGATCGATGATCCGACAGCGCGAGTCGACGGATTTCGTCATTGGTAATCCTTGTTCGAGGATGGGCGTAGTCACGCCCGGCTTATCCAAACCCGGTTGTCGTGGAACGCCGCGCCGCCATAGGGCGCGACGGCGTCGGCTCCGGTCAAGACGTTTATCCCTTCGCCGTCGAGATGGGCGCCGTTCGGCCAAAGCCCTTCGGCGATGACGACGCCCCGGCGGGCGCCGCCGCCGATTTTCGCATGCAGGCGGATCTCACCGCGCTCGTTGCCGAGCCTTACGATATCGCCGTCGACAATGCCGAGTTCGGCGGCATCCTCCGCATGGACCATGACCTCGGGCCGGCCCTCCTTCTCGATCGAGGACGGGGTTTCGGAGAAGGTCGAATTGAGGAAGGAGCGGGCGGGCGAGGTCGCCAGACGGAACGGATGGCGCTCATCCGTCACCTCGATCAGTTCGACATGATCGGGGAACTGGGGAAGACGGCCGTGCGGCCCCTGCAGCCCCATCGACTGCGGCGGCCGGTTGGGCGCCGGCGTGCCGGTCCAATCCGCCTTGAAGCGGAACTTGCCGTCCGGATGGCCGAAGCCATTGACAAAGTGCGCCTCCTCGAAAGCCGGTTGGCAATCGAGCCATTTCCGCTCTTTCATCTCCTCATAGCCGATTCCGTAATTGGCGAGCAGCCGGTCGATATGCTGCCGTTCCGTCAGGCCGAAGCCTGGACGGTCGGCTATGCCGAGACGTTTTGCCAGTTCCTCTATGACGAAGAGGTTGGTGCGCACCGTCGGCGGCGGCTCGACGATCTTCGGGCCGATGAGGATGTGCTGATGGCCGCCGCCGCGATAGAGATCGTCATGCTCCAGGAACATGGTGGCCGGCAGGACGATATCCGCAAGCTGCGCGGTATCGGTCATGAACTGTTCGTGCACGGCGACAAAGAGATCGTCGCGCAGAAAGCCCTGCTTCACCAGCCGCTGCTCCGGCGCGACATTGACCGGATTGGTGTTCTGGATGAGCAGTGCCGTCACCGGGCCGCGATGGCGCAGCGCTTCGGCGTCGCCGGTCAAGACGCGGCCGATCTGCGACTGGTCGAGCATGCGCACGCCGGGATCGTGCAAAGCGGTGCCGACGAGCTCACGCTTGTCCAGCTTGAAGATGTCGTTGTTGGAATGGAAGGCGCCGCCGCCCTCATGATTCCAGGAGCCGAGCACGGTCGGAACGCAAGCGGCGGCGTGGATCGCCACGGAGCCGTTGCGCTGCCGGGTGAAACCGTAACCGAGACGAAAGTAGGTCCTGCGCGTGGTGCCAACGAGCTTGGCGAAGGCTTCGATCTCCTCGACCGCGAGGCCGGTGATGGCGGAAGCCCACTCCGGACCGCGGGTCTTCAGATGCGCCTCGAGACCGGCTGGATCGTCGGCGAATTTCGCCATGTAGTCCCGGTCGGCATAGCCGTCGCGGAAGGCGATGTGCATGACGGCGCAGGCGAGCGCCGCATCGGTTCCGGGCTTCAGGACCAGGCTCATATCGGCCTGCTTGACGGTCGGGTTGTCGTAGATGTCGATGACGACGATCTTGGCGCCGCGCTCCTTGCGCGCCTTCACCGCATGCGTCATCACGTTGACCTGGGTGGCCACCGCATTGGTACCCCAAATCACCACGCAATCGGCCTTGGCCATTTCGCGCGGATCCGGACCGCGCAAGGCTCCGGTCGCCATGGTAAAGCCGGTCCAGGCCATGTTGGTGCAGATCGAGCCGAAGAAGCCGGAATAGCGTTTGGCGTGACGTAGCCGCTCGATCGAATCGCGCTGCACCTGTCCCATCGTGCCCGCATAGAAATAGGGCCAGACCGCCTCCGAGCCGTGCTTCTGCTCGGCCTTGAGGAACTGGTCGGCGATCTCGTCGAGCGCCACCTCCCAGGAAATCTCCTGCCAGTTCCCCTCGCCCTTCGCGCCGACGCGACGCTGCGGCACCATCAGCCTTCCGGGATGATAGATGCGCTCGGCATAGCGCGCCACCTTGGCGCAGATGACGCCGGCCGTGTAGCTGTTTGCGGCGGCGCCGCGCACGCGGCCGATCCGGCCCTCCGCTGTCAGGTCGACTTCCAGCGCACAGGCCGACGGACAGTCATGCGGACAGACCGAATGGCCGATCGATTTTTCTGCTTTGATTGGGCTCGCAACGTTCATGGCTTTTCTATATGGCATCCCTAAATAGGCTCAAAGCCCCATTCGCCATCCATCGAAACAATTGATCGCAGCCATCGGCGGCTCTTATGAACTATCGTCATATCTACCACGCGGGCAACTTTGCCGACGTGTTGAAGCACGCGGTGCTGGCACGGCTCGTCACTTATCTCAAGCAGAAGGATAAGGCCTTCCGTGTGCTCGACACCCATGCTGGGATCGGGCTCTATGATCTTTCGAGCGAGGAAGCGCAGAAGACCGGCGAGTGGCGCGAGGGCATCGGCCGGCTGATCGAGGCCGAGCTTCCCGCACCTGTCGCCGAAATCCTTGCGCCCTATCTCTCGGCCGTTCGCGATCTTAATCCGGCCGGAGGACTTACGCTCTATCCGGGTTCTCCGAAGCTTGTCCGCATGCTGTTTCGTCCGCAGGACCGGCTATCGGCCATGGAGCTGCATGCCGAGGATTACGAAACACTGCACCGGCTGTTCGAAGGCGATTTCCAGAGCCGAATCACCCGGCTCGACGGCTGGCTGGCGCTCGGCGCTCATCTGCCGCCCAAGGAAAAGCGCGGCCTCGTTCTCGTCGACCCGCCCTTCGAGGTCGAAGGGGAATATGAGCGGCTGGTCGAGGGGTTAGCGAAGGCTCATCGCCGCTTCGCCGGCGGCATCTACTGCCTCTGGTATCCGCTGAAGAAGGGCGCACCGATCAAGAATTTTCATGAGGCGCTGAAGGCATTGGAAATCCCGAAAATGCTCTGCGCCGAACTTTCGGTGCGCAGCGACCGGGACGTCACGGGGCTCGCAGGATCGGGCCTGATCGTCGTCAACCCACCCTATACGCTGAAGCGCGAACTCGATATCCTCCTACCATTCCTGAAGGGACGGCTGGCCCAGGATCGTTTCGCGTCGGCACGCTCCTTCTGGCTGCGCGGTGAGACACCTCTCAACTGAGGGCCTTGACGGATCAGGCCTGCTAGCCTCAATCTCTCCATACGATTCAGGGAGATGGCCATGACTTGCAAGCTTGCCGCAATGCTTCTGACCTCGCTTTCCCTCGCCGCCGGTGCGGTCAGCAGCGCCGCGGCCGCTGACTTTGCCGAGCCTGCCGTCGTCAAACCAACCTACGATATTGGCGTTTGCGGCGAGCCCTCCGTGCTCGGCTTCATTACCCGGCGCTTTGACTACAAGGCGGCCAACTATCTTCACGCGAACATCGCGATCGCCGAGATCCGCGACATGGGTCTCAGTCGATACGAGCCACGCGACTACACGCATCTCGTGGAACGCGAATATTGCTACGGAACGGCAGTGACTACGGACGGCGTGCGGCGCCCGCTCTGGTATCTGATCGAGCGACCCTGGGGCTTCGCCGGTGTCGGCAGGAGTATCGAGTTCTGCATCGGTGGCCTTGACCCGTGGTATGTGTACGGCGCGAATTGCGCTTCGCTTCGTTGATCGTGGCGGACAAGCTGCCGCCGGCAATCGTCGTCCTTCTCACGATCGTCGGCTGCAGCAATGAAGACGGCAGGAACGCAGCGTCGAATTCCAGCGGCGATAGCCCGGCAGCGGTGGCCAAAACAACCGTCCCCGTCGGGACGGGTTTCGATTTCTATGTCCTTTCCCTCTCCTGGTCGCCGACCTGGTGCGGCGCGAATGACCCGAAGGGGAAATCCGATCAATGCGAAGCCGGCAATGATCACGGGCTGATCGTGCACGGGCTCTGGCCTCAAAATGAAAACGGCTATCCGGGATATTGCCCTACCCGCCAACCGGACCGCGTGCCCGAATCGCTCGGGCGGCAATATTTCGATCTCATTCCGTCGATGGGCCTGATCGGCCATCAGTGGCGCAAGCACGGCAGCTGCTCCGGGCTCAGTCAGCGCGACTATTTCGCAGTTACGCGCGCAGCCCGAGAGAGGGTTTCCATCCCTCCCGAATTGGCGTCCGGCGGACGCCGCGACCTCGCCGTATCGGCGATCGAGGCCGCCTTCGCTGCGAAAAATCCCGGAATGACGCGGGAGACGATCGCTGTTACCTGCGAAGGCAGGCTGCTTGAAGAAATCAGAATCTGCTTCGATAAGGAACTGAACTTCCGGGCCTGCCCTGAAGTGGATCGCCAAGCCTGCAGGCGAGACACGGTCTTGCTGCCTGCCGCACCATGACAACGGAAAGACACAGGATGAAGATACTCTACTCGCCCGCCTCCCCCTATTCGAACAAGGTCCGCATGGCCGCCCATCACGTCGGTCTCGCCGCCGAGAGTGTTCTGACCGACACCAACGCCAATCCGCCGGAGCTGATCGAGAGCAACCCGCTCGGCAAGATCCCGACGCTGATCGCCGCGGACGGCCAGGCGATCTACGACAGCCGGGCGATCATGCACTTCATCGACCGCGAAGCGAAGGGCAAACTCTACCCGAAGAGCCCGGCAAAGCGCACCAAGGTCGAGATCTTCGAGGCGCTCTGCGACGGCATTTGCGACAGTCTGCTTGCGATCGTCTACGAGAAACGCTTCCATCCGCCGGAGAAGGTGCATCAGCCCTGGATCGACCGGCAATGGGAAAAGGTGGAGCGGGGGCTCGATTATCTCAACGCGAACCTGCCCAAGACAAGCGGCAAACTCAATGCCGGCCACTTCGCGCTGGCAGCCATGCTGCGCTACATCGAGCTGCGCTTTGCCGGCGAATGGCAGAACGGGCGGCCGCAGCTCGAGAAGTGGCCTGCCAAGTTTGAGAAGCATTTTCCCGACTATTCGAAGTTCAAGGCGTGAAAAAACTTACGCCATGAAAAAAGGCCGGGTCGCCCCGGCCTTTTTTTGCGATCCCGTTGTCCGGATCAGAACTTGACGCCCATACCGAGACGGACGCTGTGCTCGTCGTAACCGGAGGAGACGGTCGTGCCGCCGGTGCGGAAGTCCTTGGAAGCGTAGTCCGTGTAACGGTATTCGGCACGCGCTGTGATGTTGTCGGTGACGAAGGTTTCGGCGCCGACACCGGCCGTCCAGCCGACGAGGGTCTTGTCGTCGGAACCTGCGGGCGTCTTAAGCTCGGCATTACCAAGGGCAACACCTGCCGTGCCGTAGACCAGCACCGGATTGAGGTCGACGCCGACGCGGCCGCGGACCGAGCCGTTGACGCCCTGCTTGACGCGGCGCCCGCTGGAATGGGAGTCGTTGCCGGCATAGTTGACGTCGGCTTCACCGCCGTAGACCATCTGGCCGTTCTGAACGTTGTAGCCGCCATAGAGACCACCGCCGAAACCGGCGGAGGTGTTGCCGCCGGTCGCATCGGCCTCGCCATGGTGCCAGTTTACCGTGCCGCCGACATAGGCGCCGGACCAGTTCTTGACTGCCGGTTCGGTGTATTCGGCAGCCGGGGCGGCCGGGACTTCGTCAACCGCATCTGCGGCGTGGGCGGCCTGGAAGGCAACGAGAGCCATGGCCGAGGCCATGAGGGTGGTGGTGAGCGTACGCATACTATTCTCCTTTTCGAACCAGCGTTCCGTTGCAGTTGTTCTTCAACGAAACACCGGACATCTGTGATTAACCCGCCCGGTTGGCTCGAAATTGATCAGGAAATGCGGAATCTCAAGAGCCAAAATGTGAAATTTTGGTGGCTCGAACACGGCCAAACTTGGATGTTGCACCGCAGACACAGGGGTTTTATTAACCATAATTCAAGATTAACGAAATATATACTGTAGCATTACGAAATAATGCAAATTACGCCGATCACATTAATTTTTCAGAAATGAATCGTTCGGGGAGAGGTTCAGCCGACCGCTTCTTGCCTATATCTTCCTCCACTCAGAAAGCGGATTCGAGGAACGGGAAGATACGTTGAAAAGGACAATCAAGGCGGCGCTTGTTACCGGCGGCGCTCGACGCATCGGTAGGGCAATAGTTGAGGATTTGGCGGCACACGGGTTCGCGGTGGCCGTTCATGCGAACGATTCGTTCGCGGAGGCCGAGACGCTTGCCGCAAAGGTCAGGGCGGCCGGCGCCGAGGCGGTCGCCCTTAGGGCGGACCTCACCGAGGTCGATGCCGCATCCGGGCTGATCGAAGAAGCGGCCGAGCTGCTCGGCCCGCTCGATCTTCTCGTCAACAATGCCTCGGTGTTCAACAAGGACAGTCTGGAGGAATTTGACGATGCGGTGTGGGAGCGGCATTTCGCACTGCATGTCAAAGCCCCTTCCCTGCTCGCCCGCGATTTCGCGCGCCAGCGACCGGACGACGTTTCCGGGCTCATCGTCAATGTGATCGATCAGCGCGTCTGGTCTCCAAATCCGCGCTTTTATTCCTATATGCTGTCCAAGTCGGCGCTTTGGACGGCAACCCAGACCATGGCCCAGGCGCTTGCCCCCGACATTCGCGTCAACGGCATCGGACCGGGACCGACGCTGCCGAACGAACGGCAGGACCCGCGCGATTTCGAGGCGCAGGTCGAGGCGTTGATCCTCAAACGCGGCCCGGCACTGGACGAGTTCGGACGCGCGATCCGCTTCCTTTTCGACACGCCGTCGGTTACCGGACAGATGATCGCGCTTGACGGCGGGCAGCACCTTGCCTGGGAGACGCCGGATATTCGGGAGATAGTGGAATGAACGGGCAGACGCCCACGGATGGCGGCATCCTTTATGACGGCACTGAGACCGACGAGGACGACGAGCTGCTCGAGGTGACCGAGAGCAAGCCGGCACCTGCGATCGTATGGACGGAGCGCCAGCCCGAAACCCAAGGGCTCCGGGGCGCCGAGCTGATCCAGGCTTTTGTCAAGCTTCTGCCGAACGGACCCGGCGTCTACCGGATGCTGAACGAAGCCGGCGACGTGCTCTATGTCGGCAAGGCTCGCAGCCTGAAGAAGCGGGTGAGCAACTACGCCCAGGGACGCGGCCATTCGAACCGCATCGCGCGCATGGTACGCGAAACCGCGAACATGGAATTCGTGACGACGCGGACCGAGATCGAGGCGCTCTTGCTCGAAGCCAACCTCATCAAGCGCCTGCGTCCGCGCTTCAACGTGCTTTTGCGCGACGACAAGTCCTTTCCCTATATCGTCGTTACCGGCGACACCCGGGCGCCCGCGCTCTACAAACATCGCGGCGCCCGCAGCCGCAAAGGCGACTATTTCGGCCCCTTCGCGTCCGCCGGCGCTGTCGGGCGCACCATCAACTCGCTGCAGCGGGCCTTTCTTCTCAGAACCTGCACCGACAGCGTCTTCGAGACGCGCACGCGTCCCTGCCTGCTCTACCAGATCAAGCGCTGTTCGGCCCCCTGCACAAGCGAGATCAGCGATGCCGACTATGCGGAGCTCGTCCGCGAGGCAAAGGACTTTCTGTCCGGCAAGAGCCAGGCGGTGAAGGAGACGATTGCCGCCGCGATGCACGAGGCCTCGGAGAACCTCGATTTCGAACGGGCGGCGCTCTACCGCGACCGCCTGGCGGCGCTGAGCCATGTCCAAAGCCACCAGGGCATCAACCCGGCCGGCGTCGAGGAAGCGGATGTCTTCGCCATCCACCACGAAGGCGGCATTTCCTGCATCCAGGTGTTCTTCTTCCGCACCGGGCAGAACTGGGGTAACCGCGCCTACTTCCCGAAAGCCGACCCTTCGCTCCCCGCAAGCGAGGTGCTCAGCGCGTTTCTGGCGCAGTTCTACGATGACAAGCCGTGCCCGCGGCAGATCCTCCTCTGCGAAACGGTCGAGGAGCAGGAACTGCTCGCCCAGGCGCTCAGCGAGAAATCCGGCTACAGGGTTTCGATCCTCGTGCCGCAGCGGGGCGAGAAGAAAGATCTCGTCGAGCACGCGCTCGCGAACGCCCGCGAGGCTCATGGCCGCAAGCTCGCCGAGACCGCCTCCCAGTCGCGCCTGCTCGAAGGCTTCGCTGAGACCTTTAAGCTCGCTCGCGTGCCGCGACGGATAGAGATCTACGACAACTCGCACATCATGGGCACCAATGCGGTCGGCGGCATGGTGGTGGCCGGCCCCGAAGGCTTCGTCAAAGGCCAGTACCGCAAGTTCAACATCAAATCGACCGACATCACGCCCGGCGACGACTTCGGCATGATGCGCGAAGTCATGACGCGGCGGTTTTCGCGCCTGCTGAAAGAGGAAGGCAAGCCGGACCGTTCGGCCGAAGCCAGCGAAGAGGCCACGTTTCCGGCGTGGCCGGACGTCATCCTGATCGACGGCGGCCAGGGACAGATGACGGCCGTTCGCGCCATTCTCAAGGAACTCGATGTCGAGGACTGCGTGACGGCGATCGGCGTTGCCAAGGGCGTCGATCGCGACGCCGGGCGCGAGCGCTTCTTCGTCGAAGGCAAGGAAAGCTTCACGCTGCCGCCGCGCGATCCGGTGCTCTACTTCATCCAGCGGCTACGCGACGAAGCCCACCGTTTTGCGATCGGCTCACACAGGGCGCGGCGGAAGAAGGAGATGGTGAAGAACCCGCTCGACGAGATCGCCGGGATCGGCCCGACGCGCAAGCGGGCGCTCCTTACCCATTTCGGCACCGCGAAGGCGGTCTCGCGCGCCGGCATCAACGACCTGATGGCCGTTAACGGCATTTCGGAAACGGTGGCTCGCCTCGTCTACGAACATTTCCACGAGGACGCCTCCAAATGACCTGCAGGTCGCTGTAGGGTATTCAACTGCTGGCGCAATTCAGCCTGCGTTCAGACGAAATCCCGCAAATATGACAGTCGTTGCACAATGGCTGTTGACCTTGTGGTCGCAAAGTCATTCTGTACACCTGAAACCCGGTGGCATGGGAAAGACAAATCAAGCCTCTCCTGCTCCAACCGAATGAGAATAGATCGCGCCGATGACCCTAGATCGCGGGAAGTGAGGGATTGTCGTGTCCAGAGAAACCGAGTCCATGCCAACGCCCATTGCCTATAGCCTCCCCAATCTCCTGACCTATTTCCGTATCCTCATCGTACCGCTGATCGTCCTTTGCTTCTTCATCGAGGGCAGGCTTCACAGCTCGGATTTTGCGCGCTGGGTAGCACTCGTCCTGTTCATCACCGCCTCGATCACCGACTTCTTCGACGGCTATCTCGCCCGTGTATGGAAGCAGACGTCGAATATCGGCCGCATGCTCGATCCGATCGCCGATAAGCTGCTCGTCGCATCGATCCTCCTGCTCGTCGCCGCGGATGGGACGATCGCCGGCTGGTCGATCTGGGCGGCCATCATCATTCTCTGCCGCGAAATCCTCGTCTCCGGTCTGCGCGAGTATCTGGCGGCGCTCAAGGTCAGCGTACCCGTGACGCGGATCGCCAAATGGAAGACGACCATCCAGATGGTGGCGATCGCCTTCCTGCTTGCCGGTCCCGCTGGCGACAAGATCGTGCCCTATATCACCGAAGCGGGTATTCTGCTCCTGTGGATCGCGGCAGCAATCACGCTCTATACCGGCTATGACTACTTCCGCGCCGGCCTGAAACATGTGGTCAACGAATGAGCACGGTAAACCTCGTCTATTTTTCCTGGGTACGGGAGCGTATCGGCAAGGGTGAGGAGATGCTGGACCTGCCGGCGGATGTCGTCACCGTCGCCGATCTCATCGCGCATCTGAAGACCCGGGGCGAGGAATACGAAGCCGCGTTCGAACACCAGAACGTCATCCGCGCGGCGATCAATCAGGAACATGTCGATCACGCGGAGCCGATCGCCGGCGCCCGCGAGATCGCCCTCTTCCCGCCGATGACGGGCGGCTGAAGACCATGAACGCCCCCGTCATCGTGCGCGTCCAGCGCGAAGACTTCGACCTTGACGCCGAAGTCTCCGCGCTTCGCCGAGAGCGGAGCGACATCGGCGCGGTCGTCACGTTCTCCGGGCTTTGCCGTGACGAGGCGGGAGCGCTCAGCGCGCTTGAACTCGAACATTATCCTGGCATGGCCGAGGCGGAAATCGAGCGGATCTGCCACGAGGCGCTCGAACGCTTCGGTCTGCAGGCCGCAACCGCCATCCATCGTTTCGGCAAGATCACGCCCGGCGAGAACATCGTGCTGGTGATCGCCGCCTCGCCGCACCGGCAGGCGGCGTTCGATGGGGCGAACTTCATCATGGACTTCCTGAAGACGTCGGCTCCCTTCTGGAAAAAGGAACATCACGTCGATGGCAGCATCGGCGAATGGGTCAGCGCCAAAGACGCCGATGACGCGGCGCGCGATCGCTGGACGCGCAAGCCTTAACTCAAGACGATCTCGCGACGGATCGGGCCAATCCGCCCCTCGTCAGGGAATTGCCTTTTCCCGGCGCGTGACCACCAGCACGATCACCAGGAATCCGAAGATCGCGAAATCGCGCCAGAGGATCGGCCCGTAGGCGCTCCATAGCGTCTCGACAAGGCCGACACCGGCTGCTCCGAGCGCCGCCAACAGCGGTGCCGTCTGCCCGCCAATCGCGGCAATGAAGAGGACCTTGACGCCGAAGGTCAAACCGGTACCGAAATCCATGTTGCCGTAATAGGAAGCGGCGAGAATTCCGCAGAAGGCAGCAATTAGCGACGCCGCGCCATAAGCCACGATGTAGACCGTCGCGGGGTTGATGCCGCAGAGTGCGGCAGCCTCGCGATCCTCCGAGACGGCGCGCCAGTAGCGTCCGACGTAGGAGTGGGTCAGCAGCCAGTGGCCGCCGGCAACGAGGCCCGCCATCAGCGCGGTGTTGATGAGTTGGACGACGGTCAGCGCCACCGGAAATTCGGGATTCGGCCAGAACACGATGACGTCGTTCAGGAAGGGCGGCAGCCACAGGCTCCGCGTCTCCGAGGCGAGCCGGGCGGTCTCCATGAGCACCAGCAAGCTGCCGAGCGAGGCAACGACCACGGCATTGGCCGAGGAGAAGGCCAGGGGCCGCATGACATAGCGTCCGGCGACGACACCGGCGCCAAGCCCGAAGGTCAGCGCCGCGGCCGCTCCGAGGCCAAGCGCCGCCGGCATTACCAGCCAGAGCCGATTCCAGCCGAAATCCGCGAAGAGCACGAACATCTGCCCGGCAAAGGCGAAGAGTGCGCCGTAGGTCAGATCCGCTCGTCGTGTCACGGCAAAAGCGATCGCATAGCCGAAGGCGAGGGCCGCATAGAGAGCCGCCACCGGCGCGGCATTGGCGATTTGCTGGAGAAAATAGGCCATGGCGCATCCGCATAGTGACAGAAGCACTATAACTGGTAAAATTGATTTTACCAGTTAGGAGTTCGGATGAGCTTCACATGGACCGCACATAGATTCGCCGGCGGCGCATTGGCGTTGGATGTCGCCAATTCCGTCGTCCTGCGCTTCGATCCCGAGCGCCGCATCGACCGCTTCGCGGAGCCCTTGGCGATGGATGCCTTTGCGGAGGCCGCCAATCGCTACGGCTTCGAAAGAGAGCGTTTCGGCCCCCTTCTCCCTGCCCGACCCGAAAACCGAAAGTCATTGATCGAATTGCGCGAGGCGACGGACCGTCATTTCCGCGCGGTGGTGCGCGCGGAAGATCGACCCGACCTGCTTGCGGATTTGCTCGAGGCGATCGCCACCGTGCTGCGCCAGCCCGTGAACGCGAATCGCACGTCGCTGGACGCGGCCACCGCGCATTCGGCGCTCAGCCTTATCGCCAGCCCGGAGCCCGAGCGCCTGAAGATCTGCCCCAATTGCGAATGGCTGTTCCTCGACCGCAGCCGCAACAAAAGCCGGACGTGGTGCGACATGGCCGTTTGCGGCAACCGGACGAAGGCGAGGCGCCACTATCGCCGCAACAAGAAAGGAACCCAGCCATGAAGAATGTCGTGCTGCCCGCTCTGGTCGCGGCCGTGATGCTCGCCGGTTGCCAGCGCGAAACCGGGCCGGATCCGCTGAAGCTCACCGGCAAGATGTTCGTCTTCAACTATCGGCTGGCCTATGCCACCTACACGATCACGCTCCAGAAGACGGAACCGGTGCCGGACGGCAGCATCGTTATGGCGACCTTCGAGAATCCGGCGGGCGGCGAACCGCTGACGCTCACGCGCAAGCTCTTCCCGAAGCTCGACAAGGTGGTGCTGGAGAGCCCTGACATCACCTGCGTCAGGAAGGAGAGGCCCTATGCCGTAACAATCGAGGTCAAGGGGCCGGACGGGGCAACGCTGCAGAAACTGGAAACGACGGTGATTTCCGACGTCGATCAGAGCGTCATGCCGGCAAAGCCGTTGGTCGTGGGGCCGGCCTACGACAAGAACCCGGAAGTCTTCAGGAACGGATTGGCGCCGACGCACTTCGACACGGCCGCCTGCCCGGCGTAAAAAACGGGGCGTCTCCGCCCCATTTCAAGAATCATTCCAGGTCTTTAGAGACCGAAACGAAGAAAGCCTAATCAGCCGACGATCTCGGTGCCGGCGAACCAGTAGGCGATTTCTTCGGCAGCCGTTTCCGGACCATCGGAACCGTGGACCGAGTTTTCGCCGATCGACAGCGCATGAACCTTCCGAATGGTGCCTTCGGCAGCATTGGCCGGGTTGGTGGCGCCCATCACTTCGCGGTTCTTGGCAATGGCGTTCTCGCCTTCAAGGACCTGAACGACAGTCGGGCCGGAGGACATGAACTCGACCAGTTCGCCGAAGAACGGGCGATCCTTGTGAACGGCGTAGAAGCCCTCGGCTTCGCGGCGGCTCATCCAGACGCGCTTCGACGCCACGACGCGCAGGCCGGCATCTTCGAGCATCTTGGTGATGGCGCCGGTCAGGTTGCGCTTCGTCGCATCCGGCTTGATCATCGAAAAGGTACGTTCAATCGCCATTGGCTCAATCCCTCGTTTTCTTGAGAAAAGTGGCGGTTCATTAGCCGCCAATTCCGCCCAAAACAAGGGGGCGCGGCGATGATTCGCCGCCGCCGGCGATTGTTTCACGCCGCTGTCACGGAGCGGCCGAGGCCGTCGTGCAGATCGAGACAACGCTCAAACCAGTCGGTCACGACGTCGCCCTCGGCAAGCAGTCGGTGCGGTGAGACGATGCGCGCCCATTGCAATGCGCCGAAGACGATATAATCGGAAAACAACGGCCGATCGCCGCCGAGGAAGGGCTGGAACTTGAGCATATGGCGAAGCGGTTCCAGCTTCGCCGAGAAGGTTTCGAGGTCTGCTCGCCCCGCTTCAGCGACTGCCTCCAGCGATTTTCCGAAGCGTTCCTCGCGGCTTGTCCGGAAGTAGGCTTGGTCCACCGGATCGAGGCGGTCGTGAATGTCCATGATCGCAATGCGCACGATCGCCGGATGAAGCGTCATCTGCGACCACCCCTCGACGAAGCGGGCCATCGCCTTGCCGCCCTCGCCGGCAAACAATGTCGGCCGCTCGGGATAGGCCCCCTCAAGATAGACCGCGATATCGAAGCTGTCGCTCACGAGTTTACCGCCATCGCGTAGCAGCGGGACGATTCTCGTCGCCCCCTGCTCCAGCCTCGGAATCTCGGTGAAGCCAACCGGGGTGATGTCGAATGCGAGCCCCTTATGAGCGAGCGAAAGCTTGGTTTTCCACACATGCGGTGAAAACGGGCGGGCCTTGTCGGTTCCAGACAGTGCATAGAGCGTGCGGGTCATGCGGTCTCCTTCTGACGGTGTCGGTGGTCCATTCGATGGGAGACACGCTCTCAGATCAAATCATTAAATTTCATGAGTAGCATTCGACACCGGAATACAGATTCGCGGTAGCGTGAGGGATCATACGAGGAGATTGCCGATGCTCGATCATTTTCGAATGTTTGCCGACTACAATCGCTGGGCCAACCGACGGCTCTACGCGGCCGCCGCGGAGCTCTCCGATGCCGAGTTCCGCGAGAACAAGGGAGCCTTCTTCGGCTCGCTGCACGGGACGCTCAGCCACCTTCTCGCCGCCGACCGGATCTGGATGAAGCGGTTCACGCGCGGGGGCGATGCACCCTCGAGGCTCGATGCCATCCTCCACGAAGACCTCGCCGCACTGACCGCGGCACGGGCGGCGGAGGACGAGCGCATCATCGCCTGGGTCGGCAGCCTCGACGAGGCGCGGCTTAGCGCGCACTTCACCTACTCACCATTGACCATGCCGGGCGATATCACACAAAAGCTCGGACCGACGCTCGCGCATTTCTTCAACCACCAGACCCATCACCGCGGCCAGGCGCATGCGACATTTACGGCGCTCGGGCGCCCGTCACTGACGCTGGACTTGGTTTTCTTCCTGCGGACCGAGGGCGAGAAGTGGGCGATCTGAGGCAAGCCAGTGTTTAAGCCTGCTTCGCCATTCGATCGCGCTGCCCTCCTCGGCGAGCCATTTGAGTAGCTGGCGCTGCGCCAACCAGGCCGCGATCCCGAGCATCGTGCCTCCGACGATGGAGCAAAGGGCGAAGGCGAGCGGAGGGAGGAACGGCTGCAGCGATGGGAGCAGGAGCTCCGGCACGAAGCGGTGCAGGATATAGATATGAAAACCCGCGGCGGAGAGCGGCAGGATCAACTGCGCACTCCATCGCGGCACCGAAATACGCGGCAGGAAAAGCAGCGCGGCGAGAACGGCGATCTGCAGCAAATATTTGATTTTCGTGCCGATCCACACGCCTTCATAGAGCCCGAGGAAAAGAAATACGCCCGTGCCCGCCAGCATCACGGCTGAGCGCTCGCGCCATGTTTCGGCCAATGCCGCGCACCAGCCGAGGGCCGCCATGTAGAAGATCCACGGCAGTGTGAATATCTGGCGGTTGCCGATGTCCACCAGGAGAGGAAAGGCCATTCGCGTGGCGAACGCCGCAGCGAAGAGCCCCATGCCAGTGGCAAAAGGCCTCGCCACCGCCCCGCGCCTGACGAAGGGTACTGCGAAGAGCACCGTGAACACGAGCAACATCTGGCAATAGGCTTCGATAAACCAGTAGAGATAGGGCACCATGCTGTGGCGCTCGGGATCGGCGAAGCCGAAATTGCCGACGAGGAAGACGGAGGCCCAGGGCACCTCGCCCCAGGCAAGCGTGTAGCCCGCCACGATCAGGTAATAGAGAACGAGGATTTGCGCCAGCGGCCGCAGGAGCTTCAGTACCGCGCCCGAGAGCAGGACATGGCTTTGGAAGCGGGCGAGCCCGTAGCCGGCGAGAATGACCATCGCCGCTGATCCGCCCGGGATGGGCCACAAGGTCTCGTGGTGCAGAACGACGAGCAGGATGGCCAGCGCCCGGATCAGGAGATCGGTGCCGATCTGACGGCACCTGCTCTCGCGCCGCCCGGACGCCGCCAATGATGCGACCGGCATCCTCTCCCAAGCCTCCGGCGCCTCTCCCAGTATCCTTTCAAGACCGATCGAAAGCTGAACGAAGCGTAGTGAATCGCCGCCGAGCGACAGGAAACTGTCCTCCGGCCGAACTTTTTTCGGGTAGAAAAGCTGATTGAAAAGAGCCCCGACGGTGTCCTTTTCGGCAGCTACCGAAAGTCTGCCATTCGCGCGATTGCGAAGCGTCTGATAGTCGATCTTGCCCGATTCCAGGCGCGGCAGGGCGTCGACGCGAGACGCCCTGACCTGCAGCAATGTCAGTCCACTTGCCTCGACCAAAAGCCGACGGACCTCTTCGGCTTCGCTTTGACCGGAATAGTAGGCATGAATCTCGGCGTCATTGCCGACGACGGCGGCGGCGATGCCCTGCCGTTCGAGCGCCGCTTCCAGGCTATCGTGCCCGATGCGAAGCCCCGCGATCTTCGATATGCGCTTTCTCCGCCCGACGATGCGGAAGAAACCATCCGCGTCCCTCATGGCAAGATCGCCGGTTCTGAGTTCCGAAAGCTCGGCGCCGCGCGCGAGGTCGGCGCGCGAGGAGGCGTAGCCCATCATCACATTAGGGCCGCGATAGACAAGCTCGCCGGCCTGATCCGGCCCGGTGACCGGCCGCCCGTCCTCATCCTCGATCGTCAGGCTGCCGCCCGGTATGGCGAGGCCGATCCGATCTTCCCTGCCTCGGAGTCGCTCGGGCGGCATATAGGCCATTCGGGCCGTGGCCTCGGTCTGGCCGTACATCACGAAAAAACGAGCGCCGCGTGCCGAGAGGTGCTCATCGTAGAGGCGGACCGCGCCGGGCGACAAGCGCCCGCCGGCAACCGTCATCAAGCGCAGATGGGGGAAATACCGCTCGCGGAAGCCGACCTTTTCGAGAAGGTCGTAAGAATAGGGAACGCCCGAGATATTGGTGCTGCCGCTTGCGGCAAGCCCGTCGAGGAAGCCCTCATCGAGAATGGAGCCGCCGGGAATATAGAGGCTCGCACCGACCGAGAGGTGGGCGTTCAGCACGGAAAGGCCATAGGAATAGTGGAGCGGCAGGATAAGGCAACTCCGATCCGCCGCCGTCAGGCCGAGATACTCGGCAATCGCCGATGCATTGGATTGAATGTTCATGCGGGAAAGTCGAACGCTTTTCCCGTGCCCGGTGCTGCCGGACGTCGAGAGCAGCACTGCGAGATCCGGGTGGGGAGCGACCGTGTCCCCCTCCGATCGCTCCATCCGCCAGCGACCATCGAAGCGGCGGTAGCAAAGTTCCGGCCTGAAGACGTCGCGGTCCCTGTCAAGGGAAGCCCGTCCCTGCATGGCGACGGCGTGCCCGGCTTCACGCGCCGCAAGATAAGCAACGATGGAATGCTCCGAAAGCTCCGCCTCCAGCATTACCAGGCTGCGCGCGCCGCGCCATTGCGAAGCCTGGCGAGCGACGCGCCCGGCAAGCTCCCGGTAGCTCACCGTTCGCCCGCCCGGATAGAGGAGCGCCGGTCGATCGCCCCGCGCGGCGAGACTTGCAACACACAACGGGGACATCGAATAATCGCCAGCGCCCAAAGCCACCTCCATTTTAGCGAGGCGGCATATTATTGCTGACTATTGTCGTCAAGTATCAATGCGAAGCTAAAGCAGCGATCTCTCCATTATGCCGATGCGGCAATTGGCAGCATTTGGTCGGATGGAACTGAAAAGCCCGGCCCCGACAATCGGGACCGGGCCGTTCCGACATTGAGGGTCGAGCGGGCCGAGCGGGACGTGTGGGAGGAGCACGCCCGCTCGCCTCGCCTTTAGCGGTCTTCCTCAGTGCTTCCGCCGAGGAGCTTCACCGCCGTGCTTCCACCGGCGATTGCGCCGGTCGTCGTCGCATCGACGGACTTGTTGTCGACACCGGCGTAGTAATCGCCGCGATCGGCCGTCCCGGCCGAAACCCCGGTCCCGGCGGAAGCGGCGGCTCGCCCGGTGAAGAGCGGCGTAGAGCTGACACCCTCATAATAGCTGCCGCCGGCATTGGCGGTCGAGGCGCCGCCCACAAAGGCAGTCACAACGAGAAGGACTGCGATGGACTTTTTCATGCAATTGTTCCCTGCTGAAATATGCTCACGGGACTTGCGCGCCCCGTGAATGTTTCCTTTGGGCGCGGCCGTTAGCGGGTCAGGCCCGGGTAATACTCGCCCTCACCGCCGGAGGTCAGCTTGGGCTGCGAGGAATAGCCTACCGAACCGGTGGGTGTGCGGTCGATGGAGCCATTTTCGCGACGAACGGCGGTCTCGTTGGCTGCCTTCGGAGCGCGCTCGGTGTAGAGCGGCTTGTCGCTGACGCCCTCGTAGTAGCTGCCGCCAGCGAAGGCAGCGGATGCGCCGCCGAGAACGGCAGTGGCCACAAGAGTAGCGGCGAGAGCGGTGTGGATTGCGTTCCTCATGATCATCACTCCTGATCGGTCGTTCGTTTGAACGAGGGTTTCGTCGAGACCACCTGTGACCGGAACTTTTCAATCGAGACGCGGTGGCCTGGCCGATGGCGCCCGATCCGATCAAGGGGTCAGAAGAGCCATTCCGCGCTCTCCGACGAAACATGTGGTGCCTCATCATGAGGTTTGGAAGTATTGATTATCGGAACACGTTTTCCATGAATCCGTAACAATCACCCCTTGAAATCGCCCGGCGCGTGCTTACTGCCGCGGGAGACGGGAGGGCCTCGCGAACCTCTTGCCTTCCCCGGAAAGTCCGGGCAAAAGGCCGGACATGATCCAGATCACCGGTCTCTCCGCCCGCGTCGCGGGCCGTCTGCTCATCGAAAACGCTTCCGTGACGCTTCCGGCGGGTACGAAGGCGGGCCTCGTCGGGCGCAATGGCGCCGGCAAATCGACGCTCTTCCGGGTCATTACCGGTGATCTGGCTGCGGAGTCAGGGAGCGTTTCCCTGCCCAAGAACGCGCGGATCGGTCAGGTGGCGCAGGAGGCCCCGGGCACGGACGAACCGCTGATAGATATCGTGCTCAAGGCCGACAAGGAACGCTCAGCGCTCATCGCCGAGGCGGAAACCGCAACCGACCCGCACCGGATAGCGGAAATCCAGACGCGGCTCGCCGACATCGGCGCCCACTCTGCAGAAGCCCGCGCGGCAAGCATTCTCGCCGGCCTCGGCTTCGACCACGAGGCGCAGAAGCGCCCCGCCTCGTCCTTTTCCGGCGGCTGGCGCATGCGCGTGGCGCTCGCGGCCGTCCTGTTTTCCGAGCCCGACCTGTTGCTCCTCGACGAGCCGACCAACTACCTCGACCTCGAGGGCACCCTCTGGCTCGAGGAGTATATCCGCCGTTATCCACACACGGTCATCATCATCAGCCACGACCGCGATCTTCTGAACACCGCGGTGAACGCGATCGTTCACCTCGATCAGAAGAAGCTCAATTTCTACCGCGGCTCCTATGATCAGTTCGAGCGGCAGAAAGCCGAAGCCGACGAATTGCAGATGAAGGCACGCGCCAAGAATCAAGCGGCGCGCAAGCACCTGCAGAGCTTCATCGACCGGTTCAAGGCAAAGGCGTCCAAGGCTCGCCAGGCGCAAAGTCGCATCAAGGCGCTAGAACGCATGGGCACCGTCGCGGCGGTGATCGAGGAGCACGTCCAAGGCTTCACCTTTCCGGACCCGGAAAAGCAGATCGCCTCGCCCATCGTGGCGATCCAGGGCGGCGCGGTCGGCTACGACCCGGGAAAGCCGATCCTGAAGAGGCTCAATCTCCGCATCGACGCGGATGACCGCATCGCGCTGCTCGGCTCCAACGGCAACGGCAAGTCGACCTTCGCGAAGTTCATCTCAGGCCGCCTTACGGCCGAAGCAGGTGAAGTGCGAATCGCCCCGGCCCTGAAGATCGGTTTCTTCGCCCAGCACCAACTGGACGATCTCATTCCGACACAGAGCGCCGTCGAGCACGTGCGCCGCCGGATGCCGGACGCTCCGGAGGCGAGGGTGCGCTCGCGCGTCGCGCAGATGGGGCTTGCCACGGAGAAGATGGACACCGCCGCCAAAGACCTCTCCGGCGGCGAAAAAGCACGACTCCTGATGGGGCTTGCAGCCTTCGATGCCCCTAACCTGCTGATTCTCGACGAACCGACCAACCATCTCGACATCGACAGCCGCAACGCGCTGATCGCAGCCCTCAACGACTATTCCGGCGCGGTCATCCTCATTTCGCACGATCGGCACCTGATCGAAGCGACCGCCGACCGGCTTTGGCTGGTAAACGACGGAACGGTCACGAGCTATGACGGCGACCTAGACGATTATCGCAGCCTTATCGTCGGCGGCCCGAAACCGAAGGACGAAAGGCCGAGAATCAACGGAGCGGACGAGGCTCTGTCGAAGGCCGACCAGCGTCGGGCCAATGCCGACAGGCGCGCGTCGCTCGCGCCGCTCAGGAAAAAGATCAACGAGATCGAGTCCTTGACGGGAAAACTGGAGAAACTGATTCGAGCGCTCGATGCGGAGCTTGCCGACCCCGCCCTCTATGAGAAGGCGCCGGCAAAGGCGGCACAGCGCGCAAAGGAGCGGGCCGATGCAGCGGCGAAGCTCGCCGAGGCGGAAGAGCGTTGGCTCGAGCTGTCGGCCGAATACGAGGAAGCGATGACGGGTTAAGACTTTAGAGCAATTCCAGGAAAAGTGTGTAACGGTTTTCCGCCCGGAACTGCGGAGTTTCAAAGAGTTAGACCACGATGATCTTAGGTCGGATCGACCTAAGATCATGACCATGATCGTTTCTGATAAGTTTGCGCGGGATGCGGTCAGAAATCCGTCTACACCTTTCCTTCTCCCGCGCTGGTCAGCCGAGCTCGAATGTCGTGATGCCGTAAATCCTTGCGAGCGGCAGGTCCGGCACCGGGCCGCGGTACATACGCGCCGTCTCGAACACCGGCTTCATGTTGTACCGCGCGCAAAGCGCCCGCGCCGAGGCGTTCGGCTCCGGGATGTCGAGATGGATCAGCGCCCGCTTGGTGCCGGCGGCAAGCTTGCGGAAAATCAGATCGGCCCCGGTTTCGTTATCGGCAAAGAGCGGACCGATCTTGAAGCCCTCGCGGCAGGCCCGGATCGTGCCGTAGCCGACGATCGTGCCGTCGCGCAGCAGCACGACGCTGCGCCGCGTCTGCAACTGTTTTGTCCATTCGTGCAGAAAAGCATCGCGGCGCGCCGGATTGAAGCGGCGGTCGTAGTCGATGAGAGCCGCAGCATGGACGGGTGCGACATCGATAAGGTTCGTCCCGGGCGGCTCGGCGACATCGACGACTCCGCCATAACGGATGTTTGCGTGCGACCAGGCGAAGCCGGACCTGCGGTAGTTCTCCTGCTGTGCCACCACCCCGTCGAGGCCGATGGTTCGCCCCTCGGCACGAGCAATCGCGTGCTTCCAGAGCGCCAGGCCGATGCCCCTGCCGCGATAGGCCGGTTCAGCGATATAGAGCCCGAGGAATGCGTATTGGCTGCCATAGCGTACGACGGAGATGGCGGCCGCCAGGACATCATGCTCGGTCGCGACCCAATAGCCTTCCGGATCCGCGGCCCAGAGTGCATTGGCGTCCTCGAGACCCGGGTTCCACCCTTCCTTCGCGGCCCAGTCGATGATTGTGTCGAGCTCGGCCCGAGTCGCGTGACGAATATCTGGCATGGCAATCCTCGACTATGCTCCTCGGGCGGTCCGGACCGGTGAAGACGGAAACATAGATTCGCATCCCGTCTTGTCCACCCAAGGCGGCAGCTTAATTTCGCAACTGGAACCCGGTTGCCCGCCGTTCCCAATCTGCTACAAGAGTCGAGAATAAATCATACTAATCAGAGCGAAGCACCATGGCCCCCATTCGAATTGCCATTGTCGGCGTCGGCAAGATCGTGCGCGATCAGCACCTGCCCGCGCTTGCTAAGAATGCCGACTACCAACTGATCGCGGCGGCGAGCCGCCACGGAACCATCGAGGGCATCGATAACTTCAAGTCTATCGACGCCATGCTCGACGCGGTTCCAGCTATCGACGCGGTTTCGCTCTGTATGCCGCCGCAGTACCGTTACGAGGCCGCCCGCGCCGCACTCGACGCAGGCAAGCACGTCTTTCTCGAAAAACCGCCGGGGGCGACCTTGAGCGAGGTCGCCGACCTCGAGACCCTGGCGGCGGCAAAGGGCCTTTCGCTGTTTGCGAGCTGGCATTCCCGCTATGCACCGGCGGTCGAAGCCGCCAAGAGCTTTCTCGCGTCGACGACGATCCGCAGCGCCAAGATCATCTGGAAGGAGGATGTCCGCCATTGGCATCCGAATCAGGAATGGATCTGGGCGGCCGGCGGGCTCGGCGTCTTTGATCCGGGCATTAATGCCCTTTCGATCGTCACGCATATCCTGCCCCGCCCGATCTTCATCACCTCCGCGACGCTGGAATTCCCCGAGAACCGCGACGCCCCGATTGCCGCCACCATCGCCTTCAGCGATGCCCATAAGCTTAGCGTTTCCGCCGAGTTCGACTGGCGCCAGACCGGCAAGCAGAGCTGGGACATCATCGCGGAGACCGATGCCGGGGAGATGGTTCTCTCCGAAGGCGGCGCGAAACTTGCCGTGGACGGCAAGATCGTGCACGAGGAGCCGGAGCAGGAGTATCCGATGCTCTATCGCCGTTTCGCCGAGATCATCAGGGTCGGCAGATCGGATGTCGACCTCGCGCCGCTCCGGCATGTTGCGGACGCCTTCATGCTCGGCCGCCGCAAGTTCGTGGAAGCATTCCACGACTGAGCGTTTCGCTGCCTTTCAGGAGAAGGCCGGCGGCTAAAGCCGTGGGCCTTCTCCCTTTCGAAGAGCTGTCAGGCCTTCTTCTCCCAGCGACCGTCCCGGTTCTGTTGCCAATAGGTGAGCGTGTGCCCCTCACCCTTGAGCCGCTTCCAGTGGCCGCGTGCCGCTTCGAGTTGCTGCTGATCATAGCCATCGAACATGAAGACGACCCGTTCGTAGCCGGAGACCTCGGGCGGTTCGGCACCATCGACCAAAAAACGCACGGTCGCAGCATTCTGGTTGCCGTCATTGGCCACGATGAGAATCGGCTGCTCGGCCGCGAAGTCGCCCGCGTCCGTGCCGTGCGGCAGGAAGCTGTCGTCGCGATAGACCCAGAGATGCGTGTCCAGCGCGTCGCGCCTTTCGGCATCGACCGTTTGCACGACCACCCGCCAGCCGCGCTCGATGCTCTTGTCGAGCAGCGGCGGCAGAGCGTCTTCGAGTTTCGATTCCGTCAGATGGTAGAAAAGAATCTCGGTCATGCCGATCTTTCCCGGACACCTAACCCCGCTAAGGGTCAGGATTCGTAATTCGCGCGGACAAGTTCGTCGAGCAGGCGCACGCCGAAGCCCGAACCCCAGGACTGATTGATTTCATCGGTCGGCGAGCCCATGGCCGTGCCGGCGATGTCGAGATGGGCCCAGGCCGTGTCCTTGACGAAACGCTTCAGGAACTGCGCCGCCGTTACGGAGCCGCCGTGCCGGCCACCGGTGTTTTTCATGTCGGCAAATTTGCTGTCGATCATTTTGTCGTATTCCTTGCCGAGCGGCATGCGCCACAGGCGCTCGTGGGTCGCGGTACCGGCCGCAAGCAATTGCTCGGCCAGCCGATCGTCGTTCGAGAACAGCCCGGCATAATGATTGCTGAGCGCCACCATGATGGCACCGGTCAGCGTCGCGAGATCGATCATCAACTGCGGTTTGAAGCGATCGCTGCAATACCACAGGGCGTCGCAGAGGACGAGTCTGCCTTCGGCATCGGTGTTGATCACTTCGATCGTCTGCCCGGACATGGATGTCACGATATCGCCGGGCCTCTGGGCACTGCCGTCCGGCATGTTCTCCACCAGTCCGAGAATGCCGACAGCATTGACGCTCGCCTTGCGCGCGGCAAGGACGTGCATGAGACCGGTCACGGCGGCCGCGCCGCCCATGTCGCCTTTCATGTCCTCCATGCCGGAGGCGGGCTTGATCGAGATGCCGCCGGTATCGAACACGACACCCTTGCCGACGAAGGCGAGCGGCTTGTCCTTCGCCTTTCCGCCCTTCCATTGCATGACGACCAGGCGCGGCGGTCTGGAGGAGCCCTGCGCGACGCCGAGCAGCGCGCCCATGCCGAGCTTCTTCATGTCCCGCTCGGTCAGGATTTCAACGTCGACGCCGAGCTTTTCGAGTTCCTTTGCCCGCGCGGCAAACTCCACCGGACCGAGGACGTTTGCCGGCTCGTTGACGAGATCGCGTGCGAGAAATACCCCTTCGCCGATCGCCTGGGCGGTCGCGAAAGCCTTCTTCGCCGCAATCACGGTGCCGGTGACGATCGTCACCTTGATTGGCTTTTGCGCCGTCTTCGGCTCGTCGTCCGATTTCCTGGTCTTGTAGCTCTCGAAGGCATAGGCGTTCATTTCCATGCCGAGGGCGAAGTCCGCGGCCGCCTTGCCGGTGACGTCGATACCCGGTGCATCGAGGAAGATCGTGACCTTTTCGGCGGAGCGCAGCTTCGCGGCCGCCGCGCCACCGGCCTTCAGCCAGTCATGGTCGCGCACCGCGGCCGCATCGCCGACGCCAAGAAGAAGGATCCGGTCGGCCGGCGAGCCGTGCGGCGCGATGACGTCGAGGGTCGAGAGCGCCTTGCCGGTGAACTTGCCGATCTTTGCCGCCTTCGCGAGAACGCCTTCCGGATCGGCGACCGCCGCTCCGGCTGCTTCCTTGGCGCCCGCGGCCTGCAGGAGGACCGCGACGCCGCCGGCCGGACGATGGGACTTGCTGAAAGTGAACTCGAATTTCATCGGCATGCAGGGCTCCGGCACTTCTGATGTGGTTGCCGCCGCCCTGTTACCGGACGGCTACACTGGCGGACATTCTCGATGCCGGCCATGGTCAAAGCTGTGGCGCGCACCCTTCTCGCTTTTGAGGCGCTTGGCAAGATGGCCGCACATGTTTACATGCGGTTAACCGCAGTTCTTCGTCTTATATTTTCCTTGTTGTTTCAGATTCTGACAGCGAGGCGAAACGAAGACCGGTCCGATCGGCTGGCGAAGCGCAGCAACGCGCCGGCAGCGGAACGGCACTGAAACTTGAACAGGATCTTGGACCGTATACGGACATGAAGCTGATCGAACGCTACATCTTCCGGCGCGCCGCGATCATGTTCCTCGCAACGCTCCTGCCGCTGCTCGGCATCGTGTGGACGACGCAAGCGCTCACCAACGTGAACCTCGTCACCGACAGCGGCCAGTCCATCCTCGCCTTTCTGAAGCTTGCGACGCTGATCCTGCCCTCGGTCGTTCCGATCATCCTGCCGTTCGCCCTAGTGATCGGCGTCACGCAAACGCTGAGCGCCATGAACACCGATTCGGAGCTCACCGTTCTCAGTGCGGCCGGCAGTTCCCGCATGTCGATCATCCGGCCGGTGATCTATCTCGCCGCCGGGCTCAGCGTGCTGTCCTTCACCATAGACAATTTCGTCGAGCCCTATTCGCGCGTCGCCGTGCGCAAGATGATCGCGACGGCCCATGCCGATCTGCTCGCTTCTGTCGTGCAGGAAAACGCCTTCCGCAAGGTGACCGACGGGCTCTACGTGCAAGTGGGTGCCCGCCGCAGCGGCGGCGTTCTTCACGGCATCTTCGTCGCCGATGCGCGCGATCCAAATTTCGAGCTTATCTACTATGCGCGCGAGGGGGCGGTCGACGAGGAGCGCTCGGCGCTCGTGATGAAGGACGGCGAGGTCCATCGCAAGCTGCCCGACGGCAACGTCTCGGTGATCAAGTTCGACTCCTATGCCTTCGACCTGACGGACATGACCAGGATGGCCGGCGAGGCCAACATCCGCGCCAAGGATCGCGACCTCTTCTACCTGCTCAATCCCGATCCGGAAGACCCGGCCTACAAGAGAGCTCCCCTGACCTTCACGGCGGAACTGCATCGGCGCTTCACCGAGTGGACCTTCCCGCTGCTGTTCGGCCTCATCGCACTCGTCGTCAGCAGTGACGCCCGCTCCCACCGAGAGGCCCGCGTGCACCCTATGATCAGCGCGCTCGGCGCCGCGCTGGTCATTCGCTGGATGACCTTCTACGCCGGCAACAGCGCGGAAGATTCGCTGTGGTTCGTGCCGCTCATGTATTTGATCCCGCTGGCGACCGGCGCGTTCGCCATACACCAACTCGCCAGCAATAGCCGCCTCGACATACCGACGACGTGGCAGGAAAAGCTTTCGGACATCATGATTCGGCTTCGGCTCATGCGCCCGGCAGGCGCCGACGGGGAGCAGCCATCATGATCCTCGACACGCTCGGACGCTACTTCTTCAAGCGCTACGCGATCACCACCTTCTGGTTCCTCGTCGGCATCTTCACGCTGATCTTCATCATCGATTTCAGCGAACTCACCAGCCGCATGTCGAACTTGCCGCACTATTCGGTCACGGGTGCGCTGCTGATGACCGCGTTCCGCATTCCGACGATCCTGCAGCAGACCGTCCCCTTCGTGGCGCTCTTTGCCGCCATGGCTGCGCTGATCTCCCTCAACCGGCGCTATGAGCTGGTCGTCACGCGAGCGGCCGGCATTTCCGTCTGGCAGTTTCTTCGCCCCTTCGTTCTGGGCGCGTTTCTTTTCGGCGTGCTCGCCGTGATCGCGCTGAACCCGCTTTCCGCCTGGGGAACGAAGAAGGCCGAAGCCCTCGAGGCCGAATGGGGCTCGTCCCGTTCCGCCGCAACGAACTCGGTCCCGTGGCTACGCCAGATCTATAATGGCACCGATACGATCATCGGCGCGCGCTCCGTCCAGAACGGCGGCACGGAGCTTATCAACGTGACCGTCATCCACTTCGATCCACAGGGCACGATCACCAGCCGACAGGATGCCAAGTCGGCGAAACTCGAAGATGGTTACTGGCTTCTTAACAACGTCGTCGAAACCGAGATCGGGCGGCTGCCGCGTCGTTTGGAAACGGCACAGCTTCCCACCAATTTGAAGGCGGATTTCGTGCAGGAACGCTTGGCAAAGGCTGATTCTATTCAGTTTTTTGACCTTCCGCGGAAAATCGAGGTGGCCCGGTCCTTCGGCTTTTCCACCAACGCGATGGAAACGCAGTTTCATTCGCTCCTGGCGTTGCCGCTGCTTCTCGTCGCGATGACGCTGATCGCCGCCTGTGTGTCGCTAAAATTTAGCCGGTTCAACCAATCGCGTTCGGTGATTCTCGGTGGAATCCTTTCGGGCTTCGTGCTTTATGTCGTCACCGTGCTTGTCAAAGCATTCGGGAGCAGCGGCATCGTGCCTCCGTTCGTTGCAGCCTGGCTACCGGTTGTTGTAGCGATGGCGCTGGGCTCGACGATTCTACTGCATCAGGAGGATGGCTAGTGGCGGTAGGCAACCGCGAACGCATGAAGCTTATCAGAGCTGCCCTGCTTGCAGGCGTGGCGCTGCATACCCTTGCCATCGGAATGGATGCGCCGGCCTTGGCGCAGGACACAGCAACGCGAATCGACGAGCTGCAGCCGAACATTCCGGCTGACGCCAAACTCCTGCTGACGGCCAACGAACTTGTGTACAACCGCGACGCGGAAATCGTAACGGTGCGCGGGAACGTCCAGATCGAGTACGGCCGCTACAAGATGGTGGCCCGCCAGGTCGATTATAATCAGAAGACCGGCCGTATCCTTGCAACCGGCGATATCCAGTTGGTCGAACCCGGCGGCAATGTCGTCTATGCCGACAGGATGGATGTCACAGACGATTTCGGCGACGGTTTCGTCGAGGCACTCAGGATCGAGACCACCGATCTGACGCGACTGGCGGCAGAGACGGGCGAGCGACGCGGCGGCGAGGAATTCATCCTCAACAAGGCCGTCTATACGGCCTGTACGCCCTGCAATATCAAGCCGGAACACCGCTCTCTCTGGCACATCAAGGCCCAGCGCATCGTCCAGAACGGCCGCACGCGCACGATTCGGCTGGAGCATGCCTATTTTGAGCTCTTCGGCAAACCGATCGCCTATATTCCGGTGATGGAAATCCCGGATCATACGGTCAAACGCAAGAGCGGCTTTCTCTTCCCGCAGTTCCGCTACACGCAGAAGCTCGGCGCCGGTGTAGGCGTACCCTACTACTGGGCGATCTCGCCCTATATGGACGCGACGATCACGGCGACCGGGCTGACGCGCCAGGGCTTCCTGCTCGAGGGCGAGTTCCGCCAGCAATTTCACAATGGTCTGCACACGCTGAACGTCGCCGGCATCAGCCAAATGGACAGAGAGGAATTCACGGCCGGTACCGTCGACGCGCTGGAAACCAATCGCGGCATGATAGGCTCGCGAGGCAAGTTCGAAATCAATCCTCGCTGGACCTTCGGCTGGAACGTGCTCGTCCAGTCGGACAACAACTTTGCCAGGACCTATGACCTGCAGGGCTTCGACAGCAGCACCTATGTCAATCAGGCCTATCTTACGGGCCTCGGCAAGCGCAATTATTTCGACCTGCGGGCATTCTATTTCGACATCCAGGACGCCGATCCCGACAGCATCGAGGAAAACCAACAGCCAATCGCTCAGGTCCTCGACTATTCCTACACCGCGCCGGGCCCCGTTTTCGGCGGCGAACTCACCGCCGATTTCAACCTGACGAACGTCAAGCGCAACCGTCTCGACCGCGACACGACGGTATTCGGCGTCGATCGCTTTCGCGGGCTCGAGGGCACGTCGCACAGGCTGACCGGCGAGGTCGAATGGAAGCGCACCTTCATCGCGCCCGGGGGCCTCGTGCTGACGCCGCTGCTTGCGGCACGCGGCGATGCCTTGGGGGTCAATGTGGACGATCCTGTCGGCTATACCGGCAACTTCAATAGCAGCGATGCGGTTACACGGCGCATGCTGACCGCCGGACTGGAGGCGCGCTATCCGATCCTCTTTGCCGGTGAAGGAAGCACCCACATTCTGGAGCCGATCGGCCAGATCTACGCACGTCCCGACGAACAGTACGCCGGCGGGCTACCGAACGAAGACGCGCAGAGCTTCGTCTTCGACGCAACCAATCTCTTCGATCGCGACAAGTTCTCAGGATACGACCGCATCGAAGGCGGCACGCGCGCCAATGTCGGCTTCCGCTATACCGGCAGCTTCGACAACGGCTACAGCCTGCGCGCCATTGCCGGCCAGTCCTTCCATCTCGCCGGCCTGAACTCCTTCGCGACGGACGATCTCGTCAAGGTCGGCGCGGATTCGGGGCTCGAGACCGACAGCTCCGACTATGTCGCAATGGTTGGCATCGACGCACCCTCCGGCCTGATGGCGAGCCTCTCGGGCCGGTTGGACGAGAGGGACTTCGACCTGCGCCGTGCCGATGCGACGGTCGGTTATCTCGGCTTGAACTGGCAGGCCGCGTTTACCTATACGCGCATCGAGGCACAGCCGCTTTACGGTTCGAACTCTGACCAGGACGAAATCCAGACGGCGGCCGCTTATCGATTCCACGACCATTGGTCCGTATTTGGCGCGCTGACCTATGACATCAACAACGGCGTGGTCTCGCGCAACGGGCTCGGCATCACCTATGACGACCAGGACACGCTGTTCTCGATCGTCTACAAGCAGGAGCGCGACCCCGACAATTCGGTTGCGAACGACTGGTCGATCGGCGCCCGCATCAGCTTCCGCACACTCGGTGACATCAATGTCGGCGAGACCAGGTTCGAGGAGCTGGATTATTTCTAAGACCGAGGCAAGCCTTCCGCCTTGCCCGTCTCCCCTGCGGCATCGAAGAGAGCGCGGCTGCAGCCGCCGCGTTCCCGTTTGATTGTGCGGTCTTGTCATCGTTTGGCCGCATGTATTATGCATTTGCCTCCAATTGACACCGGAAGGCGCGGGCTGACGGAACGGCAGGCGGTCGCGGGCAGCTTTGGCGCGGGGGGACGAGTAGGGAAATGAAAATGGGCGGGAAAAACTCGATGGTGCGGGCGCTCTCGGCACTGGCCTTGGCCGGGGTGCTGAGCATTGCCGCGAATACGGCTGTGAGGGCCGCGAGCGAGGTCAAGGTGATCGTCAACAACACCGTGATCACCTCGGGCGACATCGCGAAGCGGGCCGCCTTTCTCCGTCTTCAACGACAGGGCGGCGGCGCGGCCGAAGCAAAGCAGCAGCTCATCGACGAAACATTGAAACGCGCCGAAATCGCGCGCGTCCAGCAATCCGTCAGCACGAGCGACGTCGACGCGGCCTACGCACGCTTTGCCGCCGGAAACAAGCTTTCACCGGAACAACTTGGCAAGATCCTTGAGCAGGCCGGCGTCGGCGTCGATCATTTCAAACAGTACATCGCCGTGCAGATGAGTTGGCCGCGTGTCGTTAACTTCCGCTACGGCAGCGCTAATCGCCTTTCCGGCGGCGACCTCGTCAAGCGTATGATGGAAGGCGGCGGCAACAAGCCGGTGACGACGGAATACTTCCTCCAGCAGGTCATTTTCGTCATCCCCGAATCCAAGCGAGGCGCGATCACGGCAAAACGACAGGCCGAAGCGAATGCGTCACGCTCGCAATTCCCCGGCTGCGAAACATCCAAGGCCTTCGCGGCCAACTATCGTGACGTCTCGATCCGCAACCTCGGTCGCTTGCTGGCGCAGCAATTGCCGGAGGAGTGGAAGCCGCTCGTCGAAAAAGCGGGAGACGGCATGACGACCGGGACGCGCGTCACCGAGAAGGGCGTGGAATATCTGGCAATCTGCAAAAAGCGGCAGGTCAACGACGACACCGCCGCCGAGATCGTCTTCCGCGCCGAGGATCTCGGCAAGAAGAAGGCGGGCGGGCAGGATCCGAACAGCGAGAAGTACCTCGAAGAACTGCGTGAAAAGGCGCAGATCGTCAACAAGTAAGCGGGCCATCATGAATGAGACGCGCGTCAGGCCGGTCGCCCTGACGATGGGCGATCCGGCCGGGATCGGGCCGGATATCAGCCTTGCCGTGTGGGCAAAACGGACCGAGCGGGCGACGCCGCCGTTCCTCTTCATCGGTGACCCAGCGGTACTGTCGGCGCGCGCCAAGATGCTCGGTCAGACGGTGCCGATCCGCGAAACCGATAGTTTCGAAGCATTCTCCGTTTTCGAGCAGGCCATCCCCGTATGGCCTATCCCCTGCCCCGCCCCTGTTGTCGCCGGCCAACCGGATGCGGCGAACGCTTCTGCCGTAACCAGTGCGATCGACACGGCCGTGCGGCTCGCAATGAGCGGCGAGGCTTCGGCGGTCGCCACCAATCCGATTGCGAAGGCCGTACTCTACCAGGCGGGCTTCCGCTTTCCGGGCCACACGGAATATCTCGCCGAACTTGCGGCGCAAGCGACGGGGGTCGCAGCCTTGCCGGTGATGATGCTTGCGGGACCGAAGCTGCGCGCCGTTCCTGTCACCATCCACATTCCGCTGAAAAACGTTCCGAAAGCGCTGACGCCGGACCTGATCTACCGAACCTGTACGACCACTGCCACCGACCTTAAGAGCCGCTTCGGCCTGCCGAAGCCCAGGCTGGCGGTTGCCGGCCTCAATCCACACGCGGGCGAAGGGGGAGCGCTCGGCCGCGAGGACGACGCCGTCATCCGCCCCGTCATCGACCGTCTGCGTGCCGATGGACTGGACGTCGTCGGGCCGCTGCCGGCGGACACCATGTTCCACGACCGGGCGCGGGAGACCTATGACGTCGCCATCTGCATGTATCATGACCAGGCGCTGATCCCCGCTAAGGCGCTGGGCTTCGACGACAGCGTCAATGTCACCCTCGGCCTACCATTCATCCGGACTTCGCCGGATCATGGCACCGCTTTCAGCCTGGCCGGGAAAGGCGTCGCACGCGAGGACAGTCTTCTGGCAGCCCTGCGGCTCGCCGCCGAGCTTGCCGGCAATGCCGAAGGAGCAAACCGCTGATGGCGGCACTCGACGGTCTGCCGCCGCTGCGCGACGTCATCCAGCGCCATGGTCTCGACGCGAAGAAGGCGCTCGGACAGAACTTTCTGCTCGATCTCAACCTGACCCAGAAGATTGCGCGCACCGCCGGTCCACTCGCGGACGTGACCGTCATCGAAGTCGGCCCCGGTCCGGGCGGCCTCACGCGCGCGATCCTCGCACTCGGCGCCAGAAAAGTGGTGGCGATCGAACGCGACGCGCGCTGCCTGCCGGCGCTCGCCGAGATCGGCTCCCATTATCCGGGAAGGCTCCAGGTCATCGAGGGCGACGCCCTGAAGGTCGACTTCGAGGCGCTTGCCGACGGCCCGGTACGCATCATCGCCAACCTGCCCTATAACGTCGGCACACAGCTTCTCGTCAACTGGTTGCTGCCCGAGCGCTGGCCGCCTTTCTGGCAATCCATGACGCTGATGTTCCAGCGCGAGGTCGGCCTCAGGATCGTCGCCGGTGCCGATGACGACCACTACGGACGGCTCGGCGTTCTCTGCGGCTGGCGGACGAAAGCACGTCTCGCATTCGACGTGCCGCCGCAGGCCTTCACGCCGCCGCCGAAAGTCACCTCGACGGTCGTCCATCTCGAGCCGATCGAGAATCCAATCCCTTGTTCCGCCGCGTCCCTAGAGAAAGTGACCCAAGCTGCCTTCGGCCAGCGCCGCAAGATGCTCCGCCAGAGCCTGAAGCCCGTCGGCGGCGAGGCGCTGCTCGCAAGGGCGGACATCGACCCGCAGCGGCGCGCGGAAACGCTCACCGTCGAAGAATTTTGCCGATTGGCCAATTGCCTTTGAAGCGCGCGGCTGGCAGCCTCAGAATGGATTTTCCGTCAACAATCCGTTGACGAATTCGAACAGGCCGGGACGGCGGTCGCGGCGCAGGCGCTCGGCTTCCACGATCGCGCGCACGGCCGAGAAGGCGCGGTCGAGATCATCGTTGACGACGATGTAGTCGTATTCCCGCCAATGCTCGATTTCCGCACGTGAATTGGCGAGCCGCGTCGCGATGACCTCTTCGCTATCTTCGGCGCGCCGGTGCAGCCGAGACTGCAGCTCGGCCATGGAGGGCGGCAGGATGAAGATCGAGACGACGTCGCCGGCCATCTTTTCCTGCAACTGCTGGGCGCCCTGCCAGTCGATATCGAAGAGCATATCGCGACCTTCGGCCATTGCTTTCTCGACGGCATCGCGCGGCGTGCCATAGAAATTGCCGTGCACTTCCGCCCATTCGAGCAGGGAATCCGTCGCTCGCAAGGCTTCGAATTCACGGATCGTCTTGAAATAATAGTGTCGCCCCTCGATCTCGCTCGGTCGCCGCTGACGCGTCGTCACGCTCACCGAAATGCTCAATTCCGGGTCCGCTTCGAGCAGGTTGCGCGCAATCGTCGACTTCCCAGCGCCCGATGGCGACGAAATCACGAGCATCAGCCCGCGGCGGGCGATCTTGATGGGCGAAACGGTCGCCGGCTTCATATGCTACTCCAGATTCTGAACCTGTTCGCGGAACTGGTCGATCACGACCTTCAGCTCGATACCGGCGGCGGAAACGGCGGCGGCATTCGACTTCGAGCAGATCGTATTCGATTCGCGGTTAAATTCCTGTGCAAGGAAATCGAGCTTGCGCCCAACCGGCCCCCCTCTCGTCAGAAGATCGCGCGCGGCCGCGATGTGCGAGCCGAGTCGGTCGAGTTCTTCTCTGAGGTCGGCCTTCGTCGCAAGCAGGGCCACCTCCGCATGCAGCCTTTCGCGGTCTACGGAGGATGCGTTGTCCATGATGAGGGCGACCTGCTGCGCCAGCCTATCGGCGATGGCCGACGGGCTGCGGGACGGATCGTTTTCAACGGTCGCCGTCAGTTGCTCGATGCGATCCACCTGCGCAAGCAGAACTTGGCCGAGTGCTCTGCCCTCCTCCTCACGCATCGACCTCAGATCGGTCAGGGCGAGTTCCAGGCCGACGAGGACCTCGGCGTCGCGCACCGCGCGCTCGCTCTCGCTCTCCTCGGGTTCACGAAAATCGACGATGCCACGAAGCGAAAGCAGCGTGTCGAACCTGAGCGGCGCCGGATCGACGAAATCGCCGAGTTGCTCGCGAAGCTTAAGGACCGCGGCCAACGCCTCCCTGTTGACGACCGCCTGGACAGTCGTCTCCGCGCCGTTGAGCGACAGGCCGATCTGCAGGTTGCCGCGAGAGAAGTATTGTGAAGCAAGGCGTCGACAGTCGGGCTCGAAGCGCTCGAGGCCGGGCGGCAGGCGAAGCCGTAGATCTAGCCCCTTGCCGTTGACGGAGCGCAGTTCCCAGACCCAGCGATAGCGGCCGCTGCTCCCCTCTCTCCTGGCAAAGCCGGTCATCGATTGGAGCGGCATGGTTTCCTCCATTCGCTGCTGCGTGCTTCCTGAAATCGGGAACATGCAGGATCCAAAGTGCTGCAGCGACTTTTTGCGTCCGGTAAGTCGCGGCGCTGCAGTTGCAGTTGCAATAAGGTGGCGGCGCGGCATCCCGCAAGGGATATCCGCGCTGCGATCACGTCGTCCACATGCGACCTTTGTTACTGGGATCCGGTCTGCGTGACGGCATCCTGGGCCGCCTTGGCCGCCTCCGCCGCCTTTTCGGCCTCCAGCTTTCGCCAGCGGCGGACATTAGCATTGTGCTCCTCCAGCGACTCGGCGAAGACGTGCCCACCCGTACCGTCGGCGACGAAATAGAGCTCAGGCGTACGCGACGGATTGGCGACGGCTTCAAGTGCTGCCCGGCCCGGATTTGCAATCGGCGTCGGCGGCAGCCCCTTGATCAGATAGGTGTTGTAGGGCGTCATCTTGTCCAGGTCCGACTTCAGGATCGCCCGGTCGGCCGGCTTGCCCTCGCCGCCGAAAATACCATAGATGATCGTCGGATCCGATTGTAGACGCATGCCCTTCTCCAGCCGATTGATGAAGACGGAAGCGACGCGCGGCCGCTCGTCGGCACGCCCCGTTTCCTTTTCGACGATCGAGGCAAGCGTCACGAATTCGTCGATCGTCGAAACCGGCAGATCCGGATCACGCTTCTCCCAGATCTGCTCGACCAGCGCCTTCTGTGCAGCGATCATCTGCTGGACGATCTCGGCGCGTTTCGTGCCGCGCGTGAACTTGTAGGTGTCCGGCCTGAGGAAGCCCTCGGGCGGCAGCTCAGTCGGCAGGTCGCCGACGAGCACAGGATCATCGGCGAGCTTGCGGAACATCTGCTTCACCGTCAGCCCTTCCGGCAGCGAGACGGAATAGAGGATGGACTTGCCGGATTTCAGGAGCTGCATGATCTCCTGCATCGAGGAGCGGGCCTTGATCTCGTACTCGCCGGCCTTCAGCGTCTCGTCGTCAAGATAAGCCTCGGAGACGAAGCGAAAGACGCGGCTGTCGGTAATGATCTCGTTGCGCTCGAGGCCTGCGGCAATTTCGCTGATGCCGGCGCCGCTGCGAACGATGAAATTCTTGTTCGCCTCCAACGGACCGGGCTTCTCATATTCGTGCATCGCGTAATAGACCGCGCCGGCGGCTGCGAGAGCCACGAATACGATCACCGTCATGACGAAGTTCAAGAAGATGACGAGCTGGCTGCGCGCCTTGCGCGATCGCTTGGGAGGCTGCGGAACCTTTTCCGGCCGCAACGCCTCGTTTGCCGATTTCGGAATGATCGGCCCATTGCTCCCGGCTTCATTGCGGCCGAATTGTGCCGCGCTGTTATCGTTTGAGTCGCTCACGATTATCCCGAATCCGAAATCCGCAACCTCACTCCTACCACCGCCGGTGCGAATTTCGGCTTAGACCGGCGGCCAGTGTGACGTGATACTGCATGGATATGGAGACGAACCATGCAGCGATTCAAAGTGTTGCAGCAATTTAGCACGTCCGGCGGACGCGCGGCGCTGCAGAGCAACGGGTATACTTGCAATTATCAGATGTGCCTTGCGCGAACATAGCCCTTCGGCGGCGGCGCTGAAAGCGCCACCACCTCCTCCTCCGACAGCTTGTAGCGAGCATTGCGGCAAAAAGCAGGATCGCGACCGGTGCTGATGAGGGGGACGAAAACTGCGCGCGGCTTTGCGCCCGCATTCCCCGCCGCCCCCGAAGCCGGCGCGATCCAGATAGTCAATTGCCGGTGTAGCGGCGCAGAATGAGCGAGGCGTTGGTGCCGCCGAAGCCGAATGAGTTCGACAGCGCCACGTTGATTTCGCGCTTGCAGGCGACATGCGGCACGAGGTCGATCCTCGTCTCGACCGAAGGATTGTCGAGATTGAGGGTGGGCGGAGCGATGTTGTCGCGAATCGCCAACGCCGAGAAGATGGCCTCGACCGCGCCGGCCGCGCCGAGAAGATGCCCAATCGCGGACTTCGTGGAAGACATGGAGATCTTCGGTGCATTGTCGCCGACCAGCCGCTCGACCGCGCCGAGCTCGATCGTGTCGGCCATGGTGGAGGTGCCGTGCGCGTTGATGTAGTCGATGTCGGCGGCGGTGATGCCCGCACGCTTCAGCGCCATCTGCATGCAGCGGTAGGCGCCCTCGCCGTCCTCGGACGGAGCAGTGATGTGGAAGGCGTCGCCGGACAGGCCGTAGCCGATGACCTCGGCATAGATCTTGGCGCCGCGTGCCTTGGCGTGCTCCAATTCTTCCAGAATGACGATGCCCGCGCCTTCGCCCATGACGAAACCGTCACGATCGGCATCATAGGGCCGCGACGCCTTTTCGGGGTTGTCGTTGTGCTGGGTCGAGAGCGCCTTGCAGGCAGCAAAGCCCGCGAGCGAAATGCGGCAGATAGGCGATTCGGTACCGCCGGCAACCATCACGTCTGCATCTCCGAGCGCGATCAAGCGGCTCGCGTCGCCGATCGCATGCGCACCGGTCGAGCAGGCTGTTACCACCGAATGGTTGGGACCTCGCAACCTATGGCGAATGGAGACTTGGCCGGAGGCGAGGTTGATCAGGCGGCCGGGAATGAAGAAAGGCGAAATGCGGCGCGGGCCCTTGTCACGCAGCGTGTAGCCGGCGTCGACTATGCCCTCGAGGCCACCGATGCCGGAGCCTATTAGCACGCCGGTCGCGATCTGGTCCTCGTCGCTCTCGGGCTTCCAACCGGCATCGGCGAGCGCCATGTCCGCGGCAGCCATCGCATAGACGATGAAAGGATCGACCTTACGCTGCTCCTTGGGCTCCATCCAATCGTCGGCATTGAAGGTGCCGTCCGAGCCATCCCCGAAGGGAATGCGGCAGGCAATCTTGGCGGGGAGGTCTTCGACCTCGAACTCGGTGACCTTGCGGGCTGCGTTCTGGCTTGCCAGAAGACGCGACCAGCTGACTTCGGTTCCGCAACCCAGAGGAGATACCATGCCGGTACCGGTGATAACGACACGTCTCATAACCCGTGACCCACCCTGACTGTTCAATTCAAGCGCCGGGTCGGGCCACGCGTGATGATCCCGATCCGTGCAAGCATTGTAAATCTCGTTAATGACGATCAGAGGGAAAGGCGGGAACGCTTTGCTGATCGCAACCCGCAATCAACGCGGGCCAGCCCACTTCCCCAGGGCTGCACGGGCCGCAGCTGCGGCCCGTGGTGGCCTGAGCCGTAAAGGATCAGGCCTGAGCTTTTTCGATGAACTTGACGGCGTCGCCGACGGTCAGGATCGAGTCCGCTGCGTCGTCCGGGATTTCGACACCGAATTCTTCTTCGAATGCCATGACCAGTTCGACCGTGTCGAGCGAGTCCGCGCCGAGGTCATCGATGAAGCTTGCGCCTTCGCTGACCTTTTCGGCATCGACGCCAAGATGATCAATAACAATTTTCTTCACGCGTTCTGCGATATCGCTCATGTCGGAGATCCTCGACCTTATGTTTCTTTGCGGCGCCGATTCCGGCACCGGTACTCTCAATCACGCCTGATAGACCAAGATGGCCCAACGGGCAATCCATCCAACCGAAACCGCGGATACCTAGGGCAGCAAGGGCTGCCGGATGCCTGTCCGGACCGGTCGACTGCGCACAGTCAAGGCCCGATTAACACGGTTTAAGTCTGTCGCAAAGTGCGAAAATGCCCGACATTCGCTTGGTCAACATTGAATTTCAGGCATTTGGCACCAACAGACAAAGACGCCTTTCGGGCGTCCCGCGGGAGGCGAAGAGGCCAGAACCGCGGCGCCCCGACGCCGCTCAGATCATCGCCATGCCGCCGTTGACATGAATGGTCTGGCCGGTGACGTAACCCGCCTCGTTCGACGCGAGGTAAGCGACCGCGGAAGCGACCTCCGCGCCGGTTCCCATCCGCCGCATCGGGATCGCGGCCATGATCCCTTCCTTCTGCTTCTCGTTGAGCTTGCCGGTCATGGCGCTTTCGATGAAGCCCGGCGCGACGCAGTTGACCGTGACGTTGCGGGTCGCGATCTCCTGGGCGAGCGACTTCGAGAAACCGATCATGCCGGCCTTGGAGGCACAGTAGTTGGTCTGGCCGGGATTGCCGGTGACGCCGACGACGGAGGTGATGTTGACGATCCGGCCAAAGCGGCGTCGCATCATCGGATGGGTGAGCTCGCGCGTCAGCCGGAAAACGGCCGTCAGGTTGACCTCCATGACATTGTCCCAGTCCTCGTCGCTCATGCGGACGAAGAGGCCATCCTTGGTAATGCCGGCATTGTTGACGAGGATGTCGACACCACCGAGCTCGGCCTCCGCCTTCTCACCGAGCGCCTTGACCTCGGCGCGGTCGGAAAGGTTTGCTGGAAAGATCTGGACGCGATCGCCGAGCGTGTTGGCGAGGGCTTCGAGCTTCTCGACGCGGGTGCCGTGCAGGCCGACAATGGCCCCCTGAGCATGCAGCATGCGGGCGATTTCCTCGCCGATACCGCCGGAGGCGCCGGTAACGAGAGCCTTGCGGCCGGAAAGATCAAACATGGATTTCTTCCTTATAATAGGGCGCCCAATAATAGGACACTTAGGCCAGAAGGGCGGCAAGCGCCGTGTCGATATCGGCGGGCGAATTGACGGCGATGCCGTTGACAGTCTTGTCAATCCGCCGGGCAAGTCCCGTCAGCACCTTGCCGGAGCCGATCTCGTAAAGCGTCGTCACATCGTTGGCCGCGAACCATTGCACCGTCTCGCGCCAGCGCACCTGGCCCGTCACCTGTTCGACGAGCAGGCGAGCAATCTCGCCGGAATCGCTCACCGGCGCGGCAAGGACGTTCGCAACGACCGGCACGACCGGATCGCGCTTCTCGACCTCGGAGAGCGCCTCACGCATCGCCTCTGCGGCGGGCGCCATCAGCGCGGAATGGAAGGGCGCCGATACCGGCAGCATCAAGGCGCGCTTGGCCCCCTTTTCAGAGGCGAGCGCCGCCGCCTTCTCGACAGTCTGCTTCTCGCCCGAAATCACCAATTGGCCGCCGCCATTGTCGTTGGCGATCTGGCACGATCCGAGCGACGAGGCCTCGCGGCAAACCGCTTCGACGTCATCGTGCTCCAGGCCGATGATCGCGGCCATTGCGCCCTTGCCGACGGGAACTGCCGCCTGCATCGCATTGCCGCGGATGCGCAGGAGCCGCGCCGTGTCGGCAAGCGAAAAGGTGCCGGCGGCACAGAGCGCCGAATACTCGCCGAGCGAGTGGCCGGCGACAAACGACACCTTGCTCTTGAGATCAAGCCCCCTCGCCTCGAGCACCCGGATCACCGCCATGGAGACCGCCATCAGCGCCGGCTGCGCGTTCGCGGTCAGCGTCAGGGTCTCTTCCGGCCCGTTCCACATGATGTCGGAGAGCTTTTCGCCGAGCGCCTCGTCGACTTCGGCGAAGACGGCAGCGGCCTCCGGAAAGGCTTCGGCCAGATCCTTGCCCATGCCGACGGCCTGGCTGCCCTGGCCGGGGAACGTGAATGCGATGCTCATCAAGAGTGCCCTTCCCTGGATCACGAACGACCTGGAGCATTTCGAGACCGGCGCGATCGATTCCTGATTTTGACCGGGCGGGCACTTCTTTTACCCTGCCCGTGTTTTTCTCTCCATTCACATTCCTAGACGGCAAGTCAAGCGCAGAGCCCGTCTTCCCGGGCCTCGCCCACTGCATGTTTCCTCAAATCGTCCCGATTTAAGGACGAAAACACTCAGTGTCTCAAAGTACCACAGCGACCTTTGCGGATTATAAGACGCGCGGCGCTGTAGGCTTTTGCCCTTGATCTTCGCCAATCAAGGCGTAAGTTTGCCCGGCTTTTGCCGCCGCGCCCGCACGACGCCTCTGGGCTGCGGCCTCTACTCATCATTCCCAGGCGGTGCGCCCTTCCCTCCCGCCGGCGCGACTCCGTCCACAAAAGGAAGTGACATCATGCGCTACAACACGCTCGGCCGCATCGGCATCAAAGTCTCGGAAATCTGCCTCGGCACGATGACCTGGGGCTCCCAGAACACCCCCGCGGAGGCCCATGAGCAGCTCGACTACGCTTTCGACCATGGCGTCAACTTCATCGACACGGCCGAACTCTATCCGACCACGCCGCTTTCAGAGGAAACTTACGGCAGTACCGAGCGGATCATCGGCGATTGGCTGGCAGCACGCGGCCGGCGCGACGACGTGGTGGTCGCAACCAAGGTCGCCGGCTCCGGCCGCCCCTATATCCGCAACGGCGAGCCGATCACGCCGCAAGGAATCGATCAAGCGCTCGAGGCCAGCCTCAGGCGGCTCAAGACCGATTACATCGACCTCTACCAGCTTCACTGGCCGAACCGCGGCCACTATCATTTCCGCAACGCCTGGTCCTACGACCCGTCTCGGCAGGAGACGGAGCAGGTCACCGCTGACCTGAAGGCTATCCTCGACAAGCTTGGCGATCTCGTAAAGGCGGGCAAGATCCGTGCCATCGGGCTGTCCAACGAAACCGCCTGGGGCACGATGAAGATGCTCAACTTGGCGAGAAGATATGGCCTGCCGCGGGTGGCGACGATCCAGAACGAGTACAACCTGCTCTACCGGCCCTACGATCTCGACCTCGCGGAAGTGTCGCACCACGAGGATGTCGGCCTGCTTGCCTATTCGCCGCTCGCAGCCGGGCTCCTCACCGGCAAATACCTCGACGGCGCAAAGCCCGCCGGTTCGCGGCTGTCGATCAACGGCGATCTTGGCGGCCGCTTCACGCCGCACCAGGAACCTGCCGTTGCCGCGTACGTGGCGCTCGCCCGCGAGCACGGCCTCGACCCCGCCCAGATGGCGCTCGCCTTCTGCCTCAGGCGCCCCTTCATGACCTCTGTCATCATCGGCGCGACGTCGATGGCGCAGCTGATGACCAATATCGGCGCTGCGGGCGTCACGCTTTCGCAGGACGTGATGAACGGCATAAGGCGCCTGCACCGGCTGTATCCGGCGCCGATCTGAACGGCGCCGGCTCTCTGCGGTCCTAATCCCAAGCGGCCATCTGACGGCAGCTTTCGGCGCAACGCCGGCAGGCCTCGACGCATTCGGCCATGTCGCCGATGCGTTCGCAGTCAGCCGCGCATTCGGTGCAAATCTCTGCACATTCGCGACAGAGATGCCGGTGATGCGGTGTCCCGATCAGCATGAAATGCGCTGCGGTCCGGCATATCTCGGCGCAAGCCATGATCAGCCGGAAGTGCGGCGGCTCGGTGTGCTCTTCGCCTGCCTCCAGACAATGGCTCATCGCCGTCGAAAGGCAGACACGGTAACAGACCAGGCAATTTTCTAGGCACTCCTGCATTCTCGGATCGAACTCGTGCATTTTTTGTCTCCCGCGGGTTTGTCCGGCTGCAAGGCGTCCAACAGGGAGTGAGAACGATTGTTCCGCAACGTCGCGCCTACGCGCCGCACGCCTCTCCGGGCTGCTGTAACGATCTTCCGATCGCGCCTTGCATTTCCGCGGAAAATGCGTATAAGCGCGCTGTTCGAAACGCCCGGTCTTCTGGCTGGTGGCTGAACGGAGGGCCGGCTTCCGACGGGGAAGCCGCCAGGAATGCAAGGCATTCCGGCCTCCCGTGTCTCCGCTCTCGACCGTCTCGATACAACACTTTCTTGCCGGCTCACCACAGCCTTTAAGAACAGTCGTTGAGGCTTAGCCGCCGAGGCCCGGGCTGATTAACGCAAGAAAGGCAAGCCACAATGGCTCTTTATGAACACGTGTTCCTCGCTCGGCAGGACATCACACCGCAGCAGGTCGACGCTCTCGTCGAGCAGTACAAGGGCGTCATCGAAGCGAACGGCGGCAAGGTCGGTCGCGTCGAGAACTGGGGCCTGAAGTCCCTCACCTATCGCATCAAGAAGAACCGCAAGGCTCATTACGTCCTGATGGACATCGATGCTCCGGCACCGGCCGTCCACGAAGTCGAGCGCCAGATGCGCATTAACGAAGACATCCTGCGCTACATGACGATCGCCGTCGAGAAGCACGAGGAAGGTCCGTCCGCCATGATGCAGAAGCGCGATCGCGACGATCGTCCGCGCGGCGAAGGCCGTGGCCCACGTGAAGGCGGTTTCGACCGTGGTCCGCGTCCGGACCGTGGTGACCGTGAAGACCGTCCGCGCCGCCCGCGTGAAGACCGCGCGTAACAGAAGCTTTAGGAGATAGATGACAATGGCTGAAGTTTCTTCCGCTCCGGTACGCCGTCCGTTCCACCGCCGCCGCAAGACCTGCCCCTTCTCGGGCGCAAACGCTCCGCGGATCGACTACAAGGACGTTCGCCTGCTGCAGCGCTACATTTCCGAGCGCGGCAAGATCGTACCGTCCCGCATCACGGCCGTCTCCCAGAAGAAGCAGCGCGAGCTCGCCCAGGCGATCAAGCGCGCACGCTTCCTCGGCCTGCTGCCCTACGTCGTATCGTAAGGCAACTGACTCTCCGTTGAGCGCCTGACTCAACGGAAGCCAATCAGGTTGAAGGCGTTCGCCGCAGCGGGCGCCTTCAACTCTCCCTTCCGCGGTGGGCGCGGATCGGAACCGGCGCGAAAAGCGCATGAAATCCCATGTTGGGGCTAGGCGGATCGCCGCCCCTAACTGCCTTAGAAGCAGGACAGCGAACGTGAAGAACTGGAACAGGACATCGCTGCTGACCGGCGCGCTCGCCGGCGCTACCGCCGCCCTCTTGTCGATGGGCGCGAATACGCAGTCGTCCCTTGCGATCGTTCTTTATGCCGCTTCCGCGTTGCCGATCCTGATCGCCGGCCTCGGCTGGGGCAATGCCGCCGCCCTCGCCGCGATCGTTGTCGCGGGCGCTACGGCAGCCGCATTGGTTTCATCCTATTTCGCGCTGCTGATCGTGGTCGTGACGCTCATTCCGGCCGGTTGGCTTAGCCACCTCTCCAACCTTGCGCGCCCGGCTTCCGAACTCGGCGGTCCCGAGGACGCTCTCGCCTGGTATCCCCTTTCCGACATTCTCGTGCATCTCGCCGGGCTGGTGACCGTCGGAATGATCATCGTCGGCTACATCGTCGGATATGATTCCAGCGTGTCCGACCTCATGGTCGACATGGTGATAGAGGCTGTGAAGGCGCAGGAGCCGCTCTATAGTCCCGACGCTGCGGCAATCGCCCAGCTCAAATCGATGTTCACCCTGGCCCTGCCGCTCGTACAGGGCGCGATCTGGGTCGTGATGCTGTTTGCCGCCTATTACATCGCGACGCGCATCGTGCAAATGTCCGGCAAGTCCCTGCGTCCGCGCGAGGACATCCCCTCCGCGCTGAGAATGCACCGCAACGCCATCTTCGCCTTCCTCGCAGGCCTCCTCCTCACCTTCATCGGTGGTGCGCCTGCGGCGATTGGCGCACTCGTCTGCGGCACGTTCGGAGCGGGTTTCCTGCTTTCGGGCTTTGCCTCCTTCCATTTCCGCACACGCGGCAAGTCCTGGCGGCTTCCCGTGCTGTGGATCGCATACCTGTCGGTGCTCGTCTTCACGATCCCGGCTGTCTTCTTCCTCCTCACCGGCTTGACCGATACGCGCCGCACCATCGCGCTCACGCCGACGGGAGAAAACTGATCAACGACACAAGCCAAACTGAAAGGAAACCAAAATGGAAGTCATTCTCCTCGAACGCATCGCCAAGCTCGGCCAGATGGGTGAAACCGTAAAGGTCCGCGACGGCTTCGCGCGCAACTACCTGCTGCCGCTCGGCAAGGCGCTGCGCGCCAATGCCGCCAACAAGGCTCGCTTCGAATCCGAGCGCGCAACCCTTGAAGCTCGCAACCTCGAGCGCAAGTCGGAAGCCCAGAAGATTGCCGAGAAGCTCGACGGCAAGTCCTTCGTCATCGTTCGCTCCGCGGGTGAGACCGGCCAGCTTTACGGCTCGGTTGCCGCTCGTGATATCGTGGACGTACTGGCCGCCGAAGGCTTCAACGTCAACCGCAATCAGGTCAACCTCAACCAGCCGATCAAGACGATCGGCGTTCACAAGGTCACCCTGCACCTGCATGCGGAAGTCGACGTGGTGGTCGAAGTCAACGTCGCCCGTTCGGCCGAAGAGGCAGAGCGCCAGGCCAAGGGCGAAAGCCTGACGTCGGCCGATGCAATCTACGGTGTCGACGAAGACGCCCTGAAGCCGGAAGACTTCTTCAACCCGGAAGCCGAATTCGAAACCGAAGAAGAATAAGCGTCAGCCACAGAACTGAATGGAAAGCCCGGCTCCCCGCGAGCCGGGCTTTTTCTTTTTCCGTGACGCGGCGTTGTCCCTGCAGCATCCACAAACGACGCGCGACCGCGAATCAGATAGATTGCCTGTCTGGCCTCGACGCCGTTATCCAGTACCCCCGCACAATTTTTCGGGGCGTTTGCCGCACCCTGTGGATCAGTGTGAACAACGGGCAAAGGCAATGGACGGGGTTGAGTGCCGTGGCACTGTTGCACGTCTGCACTAGACGTCGGGGACTGCAGTCAGCAAACCGGATAGCTCACGGGACATACAGGCGGAAACGGAAACACCATGAACGACGCAGCGCGAAAGCTCGCTCCCTTGGCCAAGGATCAGGCGGACCAGCACTACCGCGAAGCGCCGAACAACCTGGAAGCGGAGCAGGCGCTGCTCGGCGCGATTCTCGTCAACAACGATGCCTTCTACCGCGTTTCCGACTTCTTGAAGCCGGTGCATCTCTACGAGCCACTGCATCGCAAGATCTTCGAGGTTGCCGGCGACATCATTCGCATGGGCAAGACCGCCAACCCGGTGACCATCAAGACCTTCCTCAAGGCCGACGAGAAGGTTGGCGAGTTGACGGTCGCGCAATATCTCGCGCGCCTTGCCGCCGAAGCGGTGTCGATCATCAACGCCGAGGATTACGGCCGGGCGATCTACGATCTGGCGCTGCGCCGCTCGCTGATCACCATCGGCGAGGACATGGTCAACATCGCCTATGACGCGCCGCTCGACATGCCGCCGCAGAGCCAGATCGAGGACGCGGAGCGGCGCCTCTTCGAACTTGCCGAGACCGGCCGCTACGACGGCGGTTTCCAGTCGTTCAACGATGCGGTGGCGCTCGCCATCGACATGGCGGGACAGGCCTTCGAGCGCGATGGTCACCTTTCCGGCATCTCCACCGGCATCCATTCGCTTGATTCGAAGATGGGCGGGCTGCAGCGTTCGGACCTGATCATCCTCGCCGGCCGACCGGGCATGGGCAAGACGTCGCTTGCGACCAATATCGCCTACAACATTGCCGCCTCCTACGAACCGGAGGTGCAGCCGGACGGTTCCTTCAAGGCGAAGAACGGCGGCGTCGTCGGCTTCTATTCACTCGAAATGTCGTCCGAGCAGCTCGCCACCCGCATCATTTCCGAGCAGACCGAGGTCTCATCGTCGAAGATCCGCCGAGGCGACATTTCGGAGGCCGATTTCGAAAAGCTCGTCGCCTGCTCGCAAATGATGCAGAAGGTGCCGCTCTATATCGACCAGACCGGCGGCATTTCGATCGCCCAACTTGCCGCGCGCGCTCGCCGCTTGAAGCGGCAGCGCGGCCTTGACGTGCTCGTGGTCGACTACGTCCAGCTCATGACCGGCTCGAAGAAATCGGGCGAAAACCGCGTGCAGGAGATCACCGAGATCACCACCGGCCTCAAGGCGCTCGGCAAGGAGCTGAATGTGCCGATCATCGCGCTCTCGCAGCTCTCGCGCGCGGTGGAAAGCCGTGAGGACAAGCGGCCGCAGCTCTCGGACCTGCGCGAATCGGGCTCGATCGAGCAGGACGCCGACGTGGTGCTCTTCGTGTTCCGCGAAGAATACTACGTCAAGAACATGGAACCGCGCGACGAGTTCGACCCGAAATACGAAGAATGGAAGATGAAGATGGAGCAGGTGAAGGGCACGGCGGACGTGATCATCGCCAAGCAGCGCCACGGACCGACCGGCACGGTCAAGCTCGCCTTCCAGTCGGAATTCACCCGTTTCTCCGACCTCGCCGATCCGTCCTTTACGCAGTACGAGCATTGATCGGGCGGTTGGGGGCGGAATCCCGCGTAACTCCAGCCTTTCACGCGCCCAACGACGCTCTCGCAACGGCCACGACAATCACGCCGGTCGCTACGGCCGCAAGCAGCGGCAACCGCGTGGCGACAATTGCGGTAGCCGAGGCGGCCAAGGTCTCGGCTGGTCCGGTGACGAACGCCGTCGGAGCGATGACCGCCATCAGCACCGCCGGCGGAATGGCATCCAGCGCTCGTTTTTGCTGGGGACCGATCGTCACGAAACGGATGAGAACAAGACCGCCGATGCGGGTCAGCACGGTCGCCACCGCCATGGCGACAATCGCGAGAAGCGTGTTCGGATCGAGCGTCATGCACGGGCCTCCCCGCGTTGGCTGCCGAAGAGAGTGGCGGCAACGCCCGCGGCGGCCCCGGCGGCGATGTACCAGACCCCGGGCAGGAATTGATCGGCGATCACCGCCGCCACCGCACTCGCCGCCAGCACCGCACCGGCTTCGCGTCCCTTCCAGAAACCCATGACCAGAACGATGAAAACCGCTGGGAACGCGAAATCGAGACCGATCGTCTTCGGATCTCCCACGAAGGCGCCTGCGATGGAACCGGCAAGGCTGGTCAACACCCAGACGCAATAGAACGGCAGCGCCAGGCCCGCATACCAGGCGGGCGTGAGCCGTGTCTCTCCGGCGTGAAACTCCGCCATCGCCCAGATCTCGTCGGCAAGCAGCAGCATCGCCGCATATTTCGCCGGGCCGGAGAAGGCCGGCATTTTCGTGCCGATCGAAGCACTCATTAGCACGTGCCGGATATTGACGAGCAAGGCTGAGAAGGCGAGCGCATTCCAGGATGCCGGGTGCGTCCAGATATCCATGGCCACAAATTGCGAGCCGCCGGCGAAGATAAGGGCGCTCATCAGCAGCACTTCGAGGCTTGACAAGCCCTTTGCGGCGGCGACCGCTCCAAAGACGAGCCCAATCGGCATTACAGCGACGATAAGCGGAGCCATCGCCCGCGCGCCGCCGGCAAATTCGTCAAAAATCCCTGCCCTTTTCATCGTCTGCGATCTCCATCGTTGTATGGCCGAGAGCCCTACAAGGAATGCAGACGACGCGTCTTGAACGAAAGTGATCAGCCGGTGCGGAAGGCCCCAGGCGTCACGCCGGTCCTCGCCTTGAAATGCCGTGTGAAGTGCGCCTGATCGGCAAAGCCGCAATGATAGGCAGTGTCGGCGGCGGACCAGCCTTGACGCAGAAGCGTCTTCGCCTCGCGCACGCGTTTGTCGGTGAGAAAGGCATGCGGGGTGATATGGAACTCCTTGCGAAACGCGCGGATCAGATGCGCCCGGCTGAGACCGGCCACTTTCGCAAGCTCGTCAAGGCCGACGTCGGTCGAGTAGTTGGCGAGCAGATAATCGCGGACGCGATGCACGGCGGAACTCTCGCGCGTCCGGGGCGGAAGGATGATAGTGCTTCCATGCCGCTGGAACAGCGTCGCCAGAAAACTGAACATGCCCTCGTCCGCCTCCAGCGCACCGACTTTGCCCTCCAGCGTGCGGTGCGCGCGATGAAAGGCGGCGGCGAGCTCCGGGGCTGTCAGCCACTGCCGCGAAAACGAGGGAGTACCCTGGAAAGTGCGCCCGGTGACGTCCTCGAGAACCTCGACGACCAGTTCCACGGTCGGATAGATCATCCGGTAGCGATAGCCGTCGTTGCCCGGATGCCCGTCATGCACCTCGTCCGGATTGATGAGATAGAGATCGCCCGGTCCTGTCTGCGAGCGCTCGCCCTTGATCGTGCTGATCTGCGACCCCGCCTCGATGGCGCCGATGCTGAACGTGTCATGCGCATGCGGCGCAAATTCGTGAGTTATGAAGGTCGCACTCAGGCACTCCATGCCCTTGAAGCGGGTGTCCCGCCAGAACCGGGTCTGCTCGGCCCCCTGAAGCGGCATCGCCTCGATGGCCTGTTCCTGAGAAATCGTCTGCATCGGCCAATCCTACCGGCGTGAAGAGGATCGGTCTTGTACAAAAGTGCTCGTCGCGATCGCGTACCTCATCCAGGCGAAGCAGTTTGCCGCCTCCCGCGCTTGTATGTAATGCTGCGGCTTCACCAGGAAGAGCTTGCCTTATGCACAGTCCCGAGTTTCTTGCCGCCTCCAACCGGCTCACCATCGACCTCACTGCCCTCGCCGATAATTGGCGGACCATGAACGAGCTCTCGGGCAAGGCACGCGCGGCCGCCGTGCTCAAGGCCGATGCCTATGGAATCGGCCTCGCTCACGCGGCACCAACGCTTTACGCCGCCGGGGTGCGCGATTTCTTCGTCGCCAGCGTGGAAGAAGGCGCGGAGCTTCGCACGCTCATACCCGAGGCGCGCATCTATATCCTTGCCGGCATGTGGCCGGGCAATGAAGAGCTTTTCTTCGCCAACGACCTCGTGCCGATCATCAATTCGGAGGAGCAGCTTGCCGTCTTCATGGCCGCGCTTTCCGAACATGGTGAGTATCCTTGCGTGCTCCACGTCGATACCGGCATGAACCGGCTCGGCCTCTCCGTCGAGGAGGCGATCGCTCTCGCCCACGACCCGGCGCGTCCTGCAAGTTTTTCGCCCGTGCTGGTGATGAGCCATCTCGCCTGCGCCGACGATCCGAAGCACCCGATGAACCTTTATCAGCTTCAGCGCTTCCGCGAGGTGACGGCCGCCTTCGACGGCGTGCCGGCGAGTCTCGCCAATTCCGGCGGTGTGTTTCTCGGCGAGGATTACCACTTCGACCTCACCCGTCCGGGGATCGCCGTCTATGGCGGCGAGGCCGTCAGCGGTGCCGTCAACCCCATGAAGCCGGTCGTTACTGCGGAAGCGCGCATCATCCAAGTCCGGACGGTTCCCTCCGGCGGCACGGCAAGCTACGGCGCCTCCGCGCTGTTCACCCGCGACAGTCGCATCGCTACGGTCGCGATCGGCTATGCCGACGGCTACCATCGTTCGGTCTCGGGCGGTGGCGTGACGCTCAGGCAGTCGACGCCCTCAGGCGCCTTCGGTTTCCTGCATGGCAGAAAGGTACCGCATGTCGGCCGGGTGACGATGGACTTGAGTCTTTTCGATGTCACCGACCTGCCGGAGAAATCTGTCCGCCCCGGCGACTATATCGAGCTCTTCGGCCGCAACGTCGCTATCGACGACGTCGCACGCGCCGGCGGCACGATCGGCTACGAGCTGCTGACGAGCCTTGGACGCCGCTATCATCGAACCTATGTCGGCGGCGCTTGAAGCAGGCACAGAGGAAATCCTTTCAAACACGATTTCGCGGCATTATGTGGCCGGGAGAGAGTGATTCTCCGACGGCAGTCGGTTCTGCCTTCCTGCAAATTTCCGAAAGCTGATACCAATGGCGAAAGCCCGCACCCAGTTCATCTGCCAGAATTGCGGCACAGTCCATTCCCGCTGGGCGGGCAAGTGCGACGGCTGCGCCGAGTGGAACACGATCATCGAAGAGGACCCGACGGCCGGCATCGGCGGCGGTCCCTCCCGCACGCCGAAGAAGGGTCGGCCGGTGGCGCTCACGACGCTCTCCGGCGAGATTGAGGATGCACCGCGCATCGAGACCGGCATATCCGAGCTCGACCGCGTGACCGGCGGCGGCTTCGTCCGCGGCTCGGCGCTGCTCGTCGGCGGCGATCCGGGGATTGGCAAATCGACGGTGCTGATGCAGGCCGCAGCCGCGCTTGCGCGTCGAAAGCATCGGGTCATCTATGTGTCCGGCGAAGAGGCAGTCGCGCAGGTGCGGCTGCGCGCACAGCGGCTCGGCGCTGCCGACAGCGATGTGCTTCTCGCCGCCGAGACCAATGTCGAGGACATCCTCGCGACACTTTCCGAAGGCAAGCGCCCGGATCTCGTGATCATCGACTCGATCCAGACGCTCTGGAGCGACATCGTCGATTCCGCTCCGGGGACCGTGACGCAGGTGCGCACCGGCGTGCAGGCGATGATCCGTTTCGCCAAGCAGACCGGCACCGCGGTCGTGCTCGTCGGCCATGTGACCAAGGAGGGTCAGATCGCCGGTCCGCGCGTCGTCGAGCACATGGTCGACGCGGTCCTCTATTTCGAGGGCGACCGCGGCCATCATTACCGCATCCTGAGGACAGTGAAGAACCGCTTCGGGCCGACCGACGAGATCGGCGTGTTCGAGATGTCGGACAAGGGCCTGCGCGAGGTCGCTAACCCCTCAGAGCTCTTCCTCGGGGAACGCAACGAGAAATCGCCGGGTGCCGCCGTCTTCGCGGGCATGGAGGGAACGCGGCCGGTGCTCGTGGAAGTCCAGGCGCTCGTGGCGCCCACCTCTCTCGGAACGCCGCGCCGCGCCGTCGTCGGCTGGGACTCGGCGCGGCTCTCGATGATCCTCGCAGTGCTCGAAGCCCATTGCGGCGTCCGCCTCGGCCAGCACGACGTCTATCTCAACGTAGCGGGGGGCTATCGCGTTTCCGAACCGGCCGCCGATCTCGCGGTCGCCTCCGCACTGGTTTCGTCGCTCGCCGGGCTTGCCCTTCCGGCCGATTGCGTCTATTTCGGCGAAGTCAGCTTGTCGGGCGCCGTCCGGCCGGTTGCGCATACCGCCCAACGTCTCAAGGAAGCCGAGAAGCTCGGTTTCTCCCAGGCCGTATTGCCATCTGCCTCGACCGAGTTGCCAAGGAACGGCGCCGGCCGGTGGAGCGAGATGGAAAGCCTGCCGGATCTGGTGGCGCGTATCGCTGGATCACGGCGCGCTCTGCAGCAGGCGGACGAGGACTGACAGATTGGCCGCGCCCGGAAGCATCCTTCGAGAGGTGCCGCTTGGCGATTGCGGTGGAAAGACGTTCTGAACGCGTGCGGACAAGGCCGGTGGCGGATAAGCTTGGTAAGACCCGAGTCGAAACCGGGTCGGAGTAAGGACAACATGCCCATCACAATTCTCGACGGTATCGTTCTCGGCGTCGCGCTGTTTTCGGCCATCCTCGCAATGGTCAGAGGGTTCTCGCGCGAGGTTCTGTCGGTGGCGAGCTGGGTCGGCGCCGCGGCCGCCGCCTATTTCCTCTATCCGCATCTGCTGCCCTATGCCAGGCAGTACACGAGCAGCGACACGGTCGCGATGATCGGCTCTGCCGCCGTGATCTTTCTCATCGCGCTGATCATTATCTCCTTCATCACGATGCGGATCGCCGATTTCATCATCGACAGCCGCATCGGCGCGCTCGACCGCACGCTCGGGTTCCTATTCGGCGCGGCGCGCGGGATTCTTCTGGTGGTCGTCGCCATGCTGTTCTTCAACTGGCTGGTAGCGCCGCCACAGCAGCCGATCTGGGTGACCCAGGCGAAATCGAAGCCGCTGCTCGACAATCTGGGCAATCAGCTGATCGCCCTGCTGCCCGAAGAGGCGGACGCCACCATTCTCGACCGCCTGCGCGGCAAGGACACGACGGGCGAAGGCGAGAGCGAGAACCCGCCGTCCGCCACCGAGCAGGCCCCCGTCGAGGAAGCGCCGGCGACGAACGGCTGACGCCAAGAGGATATCCGCGACAAAGCCCGCTGTGCGGGCTTTGTCCATTTGGAATGACGCTTGCCAGTGTTTTCGGCTAAGATCGCTTGACGACTGGCGGCCTGATCACGATATGCGCACGGCACGGAGCAAAGGCGAATTGCGATGACCGATCTCAGATCCAGCGAAATCCACGATGAACTCGACGGCGACACCCTCCACGAGGAGTGCGGCGTTTTCGGCATTCTCGGGCATCCGGACGCCGCCGCGCTGACGGCGCTGGGTCTGCACGCGCTGCAGCATCGCGGACAGGAAGCGGCCGGCATCGTCACCTTCGACGGCAAGCAATTCTATACCGAAAAGCGCATGGGTCTCGTCGGAGACCACTATACCGATCCGGCGACGCTCGCGAAGCTGCCAGGATACATTTCCATCGGGCATACGCGCTACTCGACGACCGGCGAAGTGGCACTGCGTAACGTCCAGCCGCTCTTTGCCGAGCTCGAAGTCGGCGGCATCGCTATCGCCCATAACGGCAACTTCACCAATGGCCTGACGCTCCGCCGCCAGCTGATCGCCGACGGCGCTATCTGTCAGTCGACCTCGGACACCGAAGTCGTCCTTCACCTCATCGCCCGCTCCAAGCAGACCTCCTCCTCCGATCGCTTCATCGACGCCATCCGCCAGATGGAAGGCGGTTATTCGATGCTGGCGATGACGCGAACCAAGCTGATCGCTGCGCGCGACCCGATCGGCATCCGCCCGCTCGTAATGGGCGAGCTCGACGGCAAGCCGATCTTCTGCTCGGAAACCTGCGCTCTCGACATCATTGGCGCCAAGTACATCCGTGACATCGAGAACGGCGAAGTGGTCATTTGCGAGATCCAGCCGGACGGCTCGATCTCGGTCGACGCGCGTAAGCCGGAATCCAGGCGGCCTGAACGCCTCTGCCTCTTTGAATATGTTTACTTCGCCCGTCCGGACTCGGTCGTCGGCGGCCGCAGCGTTTACGTGGCGCGCAAGAACATGGGCAGCAATCTCGCCAAGGAATCGCCCGTCGAGGCGGATGTTGTCGTTCCTGTACCCGACGGCGGCACTCCGGCCGCGCTCGGCTACGCACAGCAGAGCGGCATCCCCTTCGAATACGGCATCATCCGGAACCACTATGTCGGACGGACCTTCATCGAACCGACGCAGCAGATTCGCGCCTTCGGCGTCAAGCTGAAGCATTCCGCCAACCGGGCGATGATCGCCGGCAAGCGCGTCGTGCTCGTTGACGACTCGATCGTGCGCGGCACCACCTCGGTCAAGATCGTTCAGATGATCCGGGACGCCGGTGCGCGCGAAGTGCATATCCGCGTCGCAAGCCCGATGATCTTCCACCCGGACTTCTACGGCATCGACACGCCGGACCGCGACAAGCTGCTTGCCAACCAGCATTCGGACCTCGCCTCGATGTGTCGCTACATCGGCGCCGACTCGCTCGAGTTCCTGTCGATCGACGGGCTTTACCGCGCCGTCGGCGGCGTGCCGCGCGACCCGCAGGCGCCGCAATTCACCGATCATTACTTCACCGGCGACTACCCGACCCGTCTTCTCGACCAGGAGGCTGCGAGCAACGTCCGCAAGCTCTCGGTTCTCGCCAGCAACGGATAACAACGACAACATGACGCCCAATCTGAAAGACCGGATCGCCGTCGTCACCGGCGCATCGCGCGGCATCGGCTATTTCACTGCCCTCGAACTCGCCAAGGCAGGAGCGCATGTGATCGCATGCGCCCGCACCGTCGGCGGCCTCGAAGAGCTGGACGACGCGATCAAGGCCGTGGGCGGTTCGGCAACGCTCGTTCCTTTCGATCTCGCCGACATGGCGGCAATCGACAAGCTCGGCGGCGCCATCAACGAACGCTGGGGCAAGCTCGACATCATGGTTGCCAATGCGGGCGTGCTCGGCACGATTTCGCCGATCGGACATGTGGAGGCCAAGGTCTTCGAAAAGGTGATGGCGATCAACGTCACCGCCACTTGGCGGTTGATCCGTTCGCTCGAGCCGCTGCTGACCCGCTCCGATGCCGGCCGCGCGCTTCTCCTTTCCTCGAGCGCCGCCCACAAGTGCAAGCCCTTTTGGGGGCCCTACTCCGCGTCGAAGGCGGCGGTCGAAGCGCTGGCGCGTACCTGGGCCTACGAGACGCAGCGGCTGCCCTTGCGCGTGCTCAGCGTCGATCCGGGCGCTACGCGGACGGCGATGCGGGCGCAGGCGATGCCGGGTGAAGATCCGGAAACGGTGCCGCATCCGTCAGAGGTCGCGGCGGCGCTGATGCCCCTCCTCGGTCCCGAACAGACGGAAACCGGCAAGCTCTTCATCGCCCGCGAGAAGAAGATTGTCGATTATCGGCTGCCGGAGTAGGCGGAAGCATATCTGTCGACAATCCTTACGCTTGAGATTGGCGCTCTCCCGCAAGCGGAGGAGAGGGAAATGAGGCCGCGCGGCGAGTGTCCCTCGCCCCGCTTGTGGGGAGAAGGTGGCCGGCAGGCCGGATGAGGGGCGCTCGCTAGCTCGTTCGTCGCTATTCGTTGTAGCCCGGCAGGCCGTCGCTGTCCTGCCCCCCCGGCCAGTCGCCGTATTTGCGCTGCCACGAGCGCGCGCCGAACGGCAGGATGATCAAATATCCAACAGCGGTTACGGCCATCGTCTCCCAGGTATAGGTCATCAGCGTCGCTACATAGAGGACGACGACGAGAATGGCGGGCAGCACGAGATCGCGGCGGACGCGATTCTCTGATTTGCCTGACCACACCGGCAGGCGGCTGACCATCAGAAATGCAATCAGCACAGTGTAGACCGAGGCGATCAGGGCGAAGATCCGGTCCGGCGCGAGGCCGAGAAGCCCGATATAGACGGGCAGCAGCACCAGTATGGCACCGGCAGGCGCCGGAACGCCGACGAAATATTCAGACTGCCAGGCCGCCTTGACCTGGCGCTCGGCCATGACGTTGAAGCGGGCGAGTCTCAAGCCCACCGCGATCGCATAGATCAGCGCCGCGATCCAACCAACGGAACGCGCTTGGTCGAGCAGAAAAACATAGAGCACAAGCGCCGGGGCCACGCCGAAATTGATGATATCGGCGAGCGAGTCCATCTGGACTCCGAAGCTCGACGTGGCCTTGAGCAGGCGTGCGATGCGTCCGTCTATGCCGTCGAGGAAGGCGGCAAGGAGAACCATGGCGACTGCGAGTTCGAAGCGGTTCTCGAAGGCGAGCCGGATGCCGGAGAGACCGGCACAGATCGCCAGGACCGTGATCATGTTGGGGACCATCAGGCGCAGCGGAATTTCGCGCAACCGCGGTCCGCGCGCCTTGTCGTGCGAACCCGCCGTTTCGACGGTTTCCGGGGCTCCCGCTGAGTTTTCGTGCCGAGGCTCTTCCATGACTATCCTCACGCGCGACGGCTGATAACCGGCCCCTTGGCCGAACCGAATTCAGCAAGCACCGTCTCGCCGCCGACCGCCGTCTGATCAAGCGTGACGCGCGGCTCAGCGCCTTGCGGCAGGAACACGTCGAGGCGCGAACCGAAGCGGATAAGGCCGAAGCGCTCGCCCGTTTCGAGCGATGCATTTTCCGTCGTCCAGCAGAGGATACGCCGGGCGACCAAACCAGCGATCTGAACGACGCCGATCGCGCCATGCTTCGTCTCGATGACGAGGCCGTTGCGTTCGTTTTCAAGGCTTGCCTTGTCAAGTTCGGCATTCACGAACTTGCCGGCGCGGTAAGCGATCCGGCGGACGGTGCCGCTCATTGGAGCACGGTTTACATGGCAGTCGAAGACATTCATGAAGACCGAGATGCGCAGCATCGGCTCGGAACCGAGACCCAGTTCTTCGGGCGGGATCACGGTCGCGATCGACGACACGCGGCCGTCCGCCGGGCTGATGACGAGATCCTCGTCGATCGGCGTCATCCGTTCGGGATCGCGGAAGAAGTAGGCACACCAGGCGGTCAACGCGAAGCCGATCCACATCAGCGGTTCCCATACGAAACCGAGTACCAGCGAAACCACGAAGAAGATCGCAATGAAGCGATAGCCTTCCTTGTGCACCGGAACGAGCGTGTTGCGCACCGTGTCGATCAAACTCATGAACCCTACTCTCCAGATTGATGTGGAACGTCAACTAGCGCGAACTCGATGGTCCGGCAATGCCGAATGCCAGGCGAGTGCCTGACGGCACCGGCCGCTTCGGTCAGATCGCCGGCACGCCGCGGTCGACGATACCGAGATCGTCGCTCTCGCGCACCCGCTTCAATTGTTCCTCGGCCTGCGTCGCCTCGCGCTGGCGACTCCACATCGAAGCATAGAGGCCATCCCGCTCGATCAGCTCACCGTGTGTGCCGCGTTCGGCAATGACGCCATCCTTCAAGACGATGATCTCGTCGGCATTGATGACCGTCGAGAGCCGATGGGCGATGACGAGCGTCGTGCGGTTGCGTGATACGATGTCCAGCGCCGCCTGAATCTCCTGCTCGGTTTTCGTGTCGAGCGCGGAGGTCGCCTCGTCAAGGATCAGGATCGGCGGCGCCTTCAGGATGGTACGGGCGATCGCGACACGCTGCTTTTCGCCGCCCGAAAGCTTCAGCCCACGCTCGCCGACCATCGCCAGGTAACCCTCCGGCAAGCCGCGGATGAAGTCGGCGATCTGCGCCGCCTCCGCCGCCACCTCGACTTCCGCATCGCTCGCCGTCACCCGGCCATAACGGATGTTGTAAGCGATCGTGTCGTTGAAGAGCACCGTATCCTGCGGCACCATACCGATTACCGCGCGCAGGCTTTTCTGCGTCACATCTCGCACATCCTGGCCGTCGATGGTGATCGAGCCCCGCTGAACGTCGTAGAAGCGGTAGAGCAGCCGCGACAGGGTGGACTTGCCGGCACCGGACGGCCCCACGACGGCGACCGTTTTGCCGGCCGGAACCTCGAAGGAAATCCCCTTTAAGATCGGCCGGGCGCCGTCATAGGCGAAATGCACGTCGCGGAAGGCGATCGCGCCGCGCTGGATCTTGAGCTCCTTGGCGTCGGCCTTGTCGACCACTTCCGCGCGGACGTCCAACAGATCGAACATGTGTTCGATGTCGGTCAGCCCCTGGCGTATTTCGCGATAGACGAAGCCGATGAAGTTCAACGGAATTGCGAGCTGGATCAGCATGGCGTTGATGAAGACGAAGTCGCCGATCGTCTGCTCGCCGCGCTTCACGGCAAGCGCCGATATCGTCATCATCACAGCCGTGCCGGCGCCGAAAATCAGCGCCTGGCCGAAGTTGAGCCAGCCGAGCGACGTCCAGACCTGGGTGGCGGCACGTTCATAGCGCTCCATCGACCTGTCGAAGCGCTTCGCCTCCATCTCTTCGTTGCCGAAATATTTGACGGTCTCGAAATTGAGGAGCGAGTCGATCGCCTTGGTGTTCGCATCGGTGTCGCTGTCGTTCATCGAGCGGCGGATCGCGATGCGCCAGTCGCTCGCGCGCACCGTAAACCAGATATAGAGCCAGACGGTGACCGCCGTAACGAAGAGATAGGTGAAGCCGTAGCCCCACCAGAAGATCACCGCCGTCAGCAAGAACTCGATGACTGTCGGTACGCTGTTCAGGATGGTGAAACGGACGATCGTCTCGATGCCCTTGGTACCGCGTTCGATAATGCGCGACAGCCCGCCAGTGCGCCGCTCGAGATGGAAACGGAGTGAAAGCTGATGCATATGGACGAAGGTCTTGTAGGCAAGCTGCCGTACGGCGTGCTGCCCGACGCTCGCAAAGAGCGCGTCGCGCAGCTGGTTCAGCCCTGCCTGCAGCAGGCGCGCGAGATTGTAGGCGAGCACCAGCATGACGGCACCCGTCAGGAACTGCGGCAGGAAGCCAAGCGTGTCCGGTTTGTTGTTGAGCGCATCCGTCGCCCACTTGAAGAAATAGGGTACGAGAATGAGCACGACCTTGGCGACCACAAGGATAACCGTTGCCCAAACGACCCTGAGCTTCAGGTCGATGCGATCCGCCGGCCACATATAAGGCCAGAGATTCGCAATGGTTCCGACGGGATTGGCGCTGTCGGCGGAAACCGTCTTCTTGTTCTGGGGTGCCACGTCTCAGTCCGCTTCGATTTTTGGAGACGCGGGAGGCAGGCGCGAGCCCTACATCGTCCTTCCCGCTCCAGCTTCAATGAAAAGCGGCGCCCTTTGAAGACGCCGCATTTCCTGACAGATAGGTCCACCCTGCCGCCGGTGCAATGGAAGTGCCGGCAAAAGACCGGCTATTCTTAGTGACGCATGTGCTTGCGGTGTATTTCCCGCGATTCCTCGTCGGAGAGGGCCTCGTCGGGGACCCCGAAAACCTGACCGGGACGGATCAGGTCGGGATTGCCGATCTGCTCGCGGTTGGCGAGATAGATCGTCGTGTAGCGAACGCCAGCGCCGTAGACGCGCCGCGAAATCTGCCAGAGCGTATCGCCGCGGCGGATGATGACGGACGTCTTGCTCTCCTTGAGCGGCGCCTGTTCGATGGTTGCCGGCTGCTCCTGCGTCGCATCGGGCGCTGCTGCCTGCTGGGCCGGAGCGGCGGCCGCTTCCTCCGCGTTCTCGACCTTTGGCGCGTCCGTCGCCCTGGCGGCTCCGCTCCCCGTGGCGACCGGAAGTTCAACTGTCGCAACGGCGGTGCCGAGGCTCTGTTGCGTCAATGCGGAACCGATGGCTCCATCGACTTTCTGCAACGCGGCGGCAACGCTTGCCGGGTCCGGCGGCGAGGACTTGAGTGCGGTCAGCGCGCTAGCCGCCGCCTTAGATGTTTCGGCCGCGGCTTTTGCGAGTGCCGGATCGGCATCGGCAGCCGGCTTGAACTCGGCGAGCGATTGGAGCGCGAATTCCGTTGCCGAGCGGGCGGCAGCGAGCTGTTCGGCCGAAGGCTGTTTTCCGTCGGCGAAGAGCCCCCTCAACAGTGCAAGCGCCTTTCCTGCTTCCGTCTTCAGGCTGCCGAGGGCCGTAACCGGCGTGTCGGACGGACCGGCGATGGCGGCGACCTGCGCGCCTGCCGGCCTGTCGAAGGGCACGGAGGCGCGCATTGCCACCTTGCTGGCGTCTTCATTCATCATGTCGGCACGAATGATGTGGCTGCCGACCGAGAGCTCGATCGAACCATCGACGACGAAATGCCCCTTGTCGTCCGTCTTCGTTTCGCCGAGCAGCTTGTCGTCCGCATAGATGCGCACGAGGGAGCCGGGCTTGGCATTGCCAGCAACGTACATCGTGCCACCCTCGATCTCGACGGCCGTGACCTGGAGACCCGGCACTCCATTCGTTTTCGCGAGTGGAACGGAAGCGCCAGCGGGGTCACCGGCGGTGGGCTCAGCCTTTGCCTGCATCGGCTTCGTCTCGGCCTTCGGTGTCGTGATCAGGCGGCTCGCCTCGCCGGGTTTCGACACCATAGCCAGCAATTGCCCGCTCGGATCCTGCGGTACCGAGATGGTTGCAACTTCGTCCGAGGTCCTGGTGGCGCCGTCCGGGCCGACGCTTCTCAGCGTCAACTGGTGATCGCCCGCTGCAAGCGGCTTGTCGAAGACGGCAGCGAAATCCCCGGCGGCGCCGACGTCGGCCGTACCGACGACTTTATCGCCGCTCAGGATCTCGAGCTTGGTGCCGGGCTCCGCCCTGCCCGCAACGACAGTCGAGCCGTCCGGCTCAACGCGGAGGATGTCGAACCCGGGAATGGTGCCGTTTACAGCGGTCTCGGCTGCCGGCGCCGCATTGTCAGCGCCCGCCGCTTGCTCGCCGGCCGTGCCCTGCTGCACGTTAGCGGATGGGCCTTCGGTCTTCGTCGCGGACGCCGTTTGGCCGGCCTCGCCGCTCGCAATGGATTGCGCGGCCTGCTTGTCGCTTTCGCGCAAGTTCGGCTGGACCACGAAGACCATCAAAGCCGTCGCAATCGCCAGGACACCGAGGGCCACCCAGCTGGCCTTATTCTTTATCATGCCACTCTCCACAGGGCGGAGCGTCTTGATGCTCCGCTCATGCCCCTTTCGCCGGCCCGAGTCCGCGACACCAATACACCATTATAGCGCAATAGCGGCATAGCCGTCCGAATTCTTCAATGTATTAGTGAAATTGCTAACGTTTCCTACAGTTCAGTACAAGCTTTTGCTGCTCATCGGGCTGAACGAAAGTGCTCTTTCCCTTATTTTTCTTGACCCGTACTGCGCTGCAATGTCTCTTGGGCTCATGAGCAACGAAGCAAGCCCGATTCTATCCGTCTGCGTCTATTGCGGCTCCCAGCCCGGGCGGGACCCCGCCCATATCCAGGCGGGCCGTATCCTCGGAAAGTCAATTGCCGAACACGGCCTGCAACTCGTCTATGGCGGCGGCACGCGCGGGATCATGGGCGCGGTCGCAAGCGGCGTGCTTTCCGCCGGCGGCCATGTCACCGGCATCATTCCCGAATTCCTCATGGACAAGGAAGCGACCCGCCATTCGCTCGGTCAGCTCAGCGAGCTGATCGTCACCGCCGACATGCACGAGCGCAAGCACAAGATGTTCGAGCGCGCCGACGCCTTCGTGGCTCTTCCCGGCGGCATCGGTACACTCGAGGAAATCGTCGAGATCATGACCTGGGCGCAGCTCGGCCGCCACAGGAAGCCGATGGTCTTCGGCAATGTCAACGGCTTCTGGGACCCTATGCTGGAACTCATCCAACACATGCGCGATCAGGGTTTCGTCCACACGGCGCACCTGGTCCAGCCGCTGGTGATCGACAGGGCGGAAGACATCGTTCCCGGCATCCTGACATCGGCCGCTGCGATGGGCCGTGACGGCGAAACCGAGATCATTTCCAGGCTCTGATTTTCGGCCTCACTCGGCCGGTGTCGGCTGGGCGGCACGGCGGGCCCTGCTCTCGGCCAGCATCGCTCCCGAATAGATGAAGAGCGCGGCCCAGATCAGGACGAAAGCGACGAGTTTTGCGGTTCCGAAAGGTTCGTGGAAAACGAAAACCGCGATCAGGAAAATCATCGTCGGGGCGATGTATTGCATGATGCCGATCGTCGAAAGCCTGAGCAGCTTCGCGCCGTTCGCATAGATCATCAGCGGCACGGCCGTGACGATGCCGCAGGACAGAAGCAGGAGGACATCGGCCATGCTGGTGTCGCCGAAATGCCCCTGCCCCGTCGCTTCGAGCCAGATGACGTAGCCGACCGCCGGGACGCTGAGGAGCAGCACCTCCAGGAAGAAACCCTGATTGGGTCCGATCGGCAGCGTCTTGCGGAAGAAGGCGTAGAAGCCCCAGGAGAAACAGAGCCCGAGCGAGACCCAGGGAAGACCGCCGGCGTCGAAGGCAAGCACGGCGACGGCAAGGGCGGCAAGCGCAATCGCCACCATCTGCGCCGTATTCGGCCTTTCCTTGAGCAGCACGGCACCAAGGAATATCGAGAACAGCGGGTTGATGTAGTAGCCGAGCGCCGTCTCGATTGCGCGGCCGGCGCCGATCGCCCAGACATAGATGCCCCAGTTGACTGTAATGAGAGCGGCCGTCAGCGTCGCCATCTTCAGCATCCGCGGCGAGCGGAGCGCCGCATTGATCTCTTGCGTGCGGCCGAGCCACAGGAGCACGAGCCCGGCAAGAGGCACCGACCAGACGATGCGGTGCGCGACGACCTCCGCCGCAGGAATATGCGCCACCGCCTTCATGAAAAACGGCAGGAAACCCCAAAGCAGGTAGGCGGCAAGTGCGAAGGCGAAACCTCTCGCGGAATCGACATTCTCGGCGGGTGATTTCGCGTTCGGTTCAGCCATGATCTTGATCCTGAAAACTTCGCCGGAGCCAGGCGGGGACCGCTCCGGATCGCAATCGACGGCAGGCCGTCGGACCGTTCACCGCCCTCCTCCTGCGTCCTACTCCAACGAAGAGTGATGCACCAATTCATTTCCGTGAACCGATGCGTGAACAAAGCTGTAAGTGGAGCGAAGGACTACTCCGCCGCGATCAACCCGACCTGGTCCCGGTTCTTGAGCAGCTTGTAGACGATGCTGTCCATCAGCGCCTGGAAGGACGCATCGATGATGTTGTCGGAAACACCGACCGTCCACCAGCGCGCGCCCGTGTTGTCCGTCGATTCGATCAGGACGCGGGTCACCGCCTCGGTCCCACCGTTCAGGATGCGCACCTTGTAATCCGCGAGTTCGAGATCGGCGATCTCCGACTGATACTTGCCGAGATCTTTGCGGAGCGCGAGATCGAGCGCATTGACCGGGCCATGGCCCTCTGCGACCGACATCATCGTTTCGCCGTCGACCACGACCTTGACCACGGCCTCCGACACCGTCTTCAATTTTCCGTTTGCGTCGAAGCGGCGCTCGACCATCACCCGGAAACTCTCCACGTGAAAGAAGTCGGGCACCGTGCCGAGAATGCGGTTGGCGAGCAGCGTGAAACTCGCATCCGCGCCCTCATAGGCGTAGCCCGTCGCCTCGCGCTCCTTGACGATCGAGATCAGCTTGTCGAGCCGCGGGTCGTCCTTGGAGACCGTGATGCCGCGCCGCTTCAGCGCATTGATGAAATTGGCCTTGCCGCCCTGGTCCGAGACCATGACCCGGCGCAGATTGCCGACGCTTTCAGGCGCAACATGCTCGTATGTCTTCGGGTCCTTCAGCAGCGCCGAGGCATGAATGCCGGCCTTGGTGGCGAAGGCCGAAGCACCGACATAGGGGGCCTGGGAGTCCGGCGAGCGGTTGAGGAGCTCGTCGAACGAATGCGCGAGCTTGGTCAGTTCCTGCAGCCTTTCGGCGTCGATCGCCGTTTCGAAGCGGCTGGAGTAGGTCTCCTTCAGCGCTAGCGTCGCAATCAGCGTCACCAGATTGGCATTGCCGCAGCGTTCGCCGACGCCGTTCAGCGTGCCCTGGATCTGACGGACGCCAGCTTCGACCGCGGCGAGTGAATTCGCCACGGCCTGGCCCGTGTCGTTATGGGCGTGAATGCCGAGATTTGCACCGGGCACGCCTGCCGCCATCACGGCCGCGACGATCTCGCGGATTTCCGGCGGCTGGGTGCCGCCGTTGGTGTCGCAAAGCACGACCCAGCGCGCGCCCGCATCGAGAGCGGTTTTCGCGCAGGCGATCGCATAGGCGGGGTTCGCCTTGTAACCGTCGAAGAAATGCTCGCAATCGACCATCGCCTCGCGGCCGAAAGCGACGACCGCCTCGACGGAGGCGTGGATATTCTCGAGATTCTCGTCGTTCGAACAGCCGAGCGCCACCTCGACATGATAGTCCCAACTTTTAGCGACGAGACAGATCGCATCGCTATTGGCGGCAAGCAGAGCATTGAGGCCCGGATCATTGGAAGCGGAGACGCCGGCACGCTTGGTCATGCCGAAGGCCACGAAGGACGCTTTCTCGGTGCGCTTGTGCTTGAAAAACTCCGTATCCGTCGGATTGGCGCCCGGGTATCCACCTTCGACATAGTCCATGCCGAATTCGTCGAGCAGGGTCGCAATCGCGATCTTGTCCTCGACCGAGAAATCGATCCCGGGCGTTTGCTGCCCGTCTCGAAGCGTCGTATCGAAGAGATAGATGCGTTCCCTGGTCATGTCTCGGTTCCAACGTGCGATTTCAGTTTAAGTCAACGCGGCCTTTCCCGCGTCATTCGGTCTTGCCGGCAAATTTGTCGGTGGCGCGGATCAGGCGATCGAGGATGCCCGGCTCCGAATAGGCGTGGCCTGCACCCTCGATCAGGTGGAATTCGGCCTCGGGCCAGGCCTTGTGCAGCTGCCAGGCATATTTCGCGGGGCACGGCATGTCATAGCGTCCGTGCACGATCACGCCCGGAATGCCGTGGAGCTTATGGGCATCGCGCAGCAATTGCCCCTCTTCGAACCAGCCGGCATTGACGAAGAAGTGGTTCTCGATCCGGGCAAAGGCGTCGGCGAATTCCTCTTCCTCGAAGTGCGCGCTCGTCGAAAGCTCCGGCAGGAGCGTGATCGTCTCCCCCTCCCAGATGCTCCAGGCCTTGGCGGCCGCAAGCCGCGTCGCGCGATCCTCGCTCGTCAGGCGCCGGTGATAGGCCCGCATCATCTCGTGGCGCTCTTCCGGCGGGATCGGGGCAATGAAGCGCTCCCACTTGTCCGGGAACATTTCCGAGACACCGAATTGATAGTACCAGTCGAGTTCCGCCGTGGTCAGCGTATAGATGCCCCGAACGACGAGTTCGGAAACGCGCTCCGGATGGGTCTCCGCATAGGCGAGCGCCAGCGTCGATCCCCAGGAGCCGCCGAAGACCAACCACTTCTCGACGCCGGCCAGCTCCCGCAGCCGTTCGATGTCGGCGACGAGATGCCAGGTCGTGTTCGCCTCGATCTCGGCATGCGGAGTCGACTTGCCGCAGCCGCGCTGGTCGAACAGCATCACGTCATAGAGCGCCGGATCGAAGAGGCGGCGATGGTTCGGCGAAATCGTGCCGCCGGGGCCACCGTGCAAAAAGACGGCCGGTTTCGCGCCGGGCGTGCCCACCCGCTCCCAGTAGACCCTATGATCGTCGCCGACATCGAGGTGGCCGAAAGCATAGGGCTCGATTTCCGGATAAAGGCTACGCAATGGGGAACTCACGATAGGTCTTCCTCGGGCGGCCAGTGCACAGTGTCAAAGTCCGGATGCTGGCGGTTGGTTTCCAAGACACGCAGGTGGCGCTCTGCTGCCGCTTCGCTGCCGTCGTCCGTCTCCTTCTCCGGGAGCTTCGGCAGATGCGAGAACCAGAACATCCGCGACTCGACTCCGGATTGATAGATGGGCTGCACGTCATCGGGATCGTCGAGCGATCCGAGCGCGATGTTGAGGAAGCTCGCCTCCGGCATGTCGTAGAAGAGCGGCGTGCCGCAATTGCGGCAGAAGCCGCGCCGCACGAGGCCCGACGAGCGGAACCAGGACGGCTCCCCGCGCGTGATGCGGAAATCCTCGCGCGCGATATTGGCGAGCGGCATGAAATAATTCCCTGCCGCTTTCTGACACATGCGGCAATGACAGATATGCGGATCATCGAGCGTGCCTTCGGCGCGATAGCGGACCGCGCCGCATTGGCAGCCGCCGGTAAAGATGCGCCGGATCATCATGCCCAGGTCCCGGCCGACGGCCATTGATCGGTCTCATGATCGGGATGCTGGAACGAGATGATCCGCTCCTGCCGGGCGTAATAATCCGGATCCTCGTGGATGGGCTGGTCGAAGATCGTCTCGACCCAGGGAAGCCGCGCCTGGTAATTGACCTGAATTTTCGGGGCGAGATCGGAACGGTCGTCGAAGGCGCCGATCGCGATTTCGAGGCCGCCCGGATGCCGATAGGTCAGCGGCGTGCCGCATTTCCGGCAGAAGCCGCGGTCGATATTGACCGAGGACTGGAAATAGCTCGGCTCGTCCCGCGTCCATTCCACTCCGTCCTTCGGCGCGGTCACCAAGGCCGAGAAAAACGAGCCGAACTGCTTTTGGCACATGCGGCAATGGCAGATCGATGGTCGCCCGAGCTCACCGTGGATGCGGAAACGTACCGCGCCGCACTGGCATCCTCCTGTTCTGACGGCATCACTCATCGTTTTTCCTCCGGTGGCCAGGTTTTGGTGTCATGGTCTGGATGCTGATAGGAAACGAGGTTCGCAAGAAATGACGCCGCATCCGTATCGGCCATCGTCTCCTCGCCGGGGAGTTCCCGAATGTGATCGACGTAGGGCAATTTCGCCTCGACGCCCCATTGGATTGTCGGCGTGATCCCGTCCGGCCTGTCGAAGGCCGCTATCGCCAGTGCCATCCCGTCCGGCGCCTCGTAGGTGAGCGGGGTGCCGCAATCGCCGCAGAAGCCGCGCCACACGAAGTTGGAGGACTGGAACCGCTTGCGTTCGCCGCGCGTCCACGTGACCTTCGCGCCGCGTACGGAAACGAGCGGCAGATAGAAATTGCCGCTCGCTTTCTGGCACATACGGCAATGGCAGACCGAGGCGTCGCCGAGCTTGCCTTCGACGCGAAAGCGGACCGCACCGCATTGGCAGCCGCCGGTATGGATATCGTCAGCCATGTCGTCCTCCTCTTTCCTGCCCTGTAGCCTTGAAGGTGGTTGCCTAAACCTGGGACCGCTTCACCTCCCAGGTGGTCACCCGCTCGCCGGTCTCCGGGTCCTTGCCGTCCTTGAGCTGGATGCCGCGCGCCAGGAGATCCGCTCGGATTGCGTCCGCCTCTGCGTAATTCTTCGCCTTTAGGAGCTCGAGACGCGCGCGCACGCGGCCGTCGATCTCGTGGACCACCGCTTCGTCGAGCTCGATTTCCTTCGGCACCACGCCGATCAACGCGGTACTCGCGGCGAAGACGCCGAGATACCGCGAGTCGGCGGAGGCCTTCTGAGCCAGGGCGTGAAGCGCCTGGATCGCCGCGACCGTGTTGAGATCGTCGGCAAGCGCCGCCACGACCGCCGGATCCGGCTCGCCTGCAGCTTCACCGGCGACCGGCCACTTCGAGAGCAGATGCTCAGCCTCCTCCAGCCGCTTCATCGAGAAATCGATCGGCTCGCGGTAATGCGTCATCAGCATCGCCAGCCTCAGTACCTCGCCCGGCCATTTGCGGCCGCCGAACGTCTCCGTGTGCAGAAGCTCGTAAATGGTGATGAAATTGCCTTCCGACTTCGACATCTTGCGGCCTTCGACCTGCAGGAAGCCGTTGTGCATCCAGACGTTCGCCATCACCTCTGTGCCGTGAGCACAACGCGATTGGGCAATCTCGTTCTCGTGGTGCGGAAAGATCAGATCGATCCCGCCCCCGTGAATGTCGAACACTTCGCCGAGATAGTGCCTGCTCATTGCCGAGCACTCGATGTGCCAGCCGGGACGGCCTCGTCCCCAGGGGCTCTCCCAGCCCGGCTCATGCTCTTCGGAAAGCTTCCAGAGCACGAAGTCGCCCGGATTTTTCTTATGCGCCTCGACCGCTACGCGGGCACCGGCCTGCTGCTCCTCGAGATTGCGCTTCGAAAGCTGGCCGTAATCTGCCATCGATGTCGTGTCGAAGAGCACCTCGCCCTCCGCCTCATAGGCGTGACCCTTGGCGATGAGTTTTTCGATGATCTCGATCATCTCGGCGATATTTTCCGTGGCGCGCGGCTGTACGGTCGGATCGAGGCAGCCGAGTACTGCGGCATCGTCAAGGAACTGCTTTTCGGTCTTCTCCGTCACGCGCCGGATCGCTTCGTTCAGCGGCAGGCCCGGATAATCGCGCAGCGCCCGCGCATTGATCTTATCGTCGACGTCGGTGATGTTGCGCGCGTAGGTGACGTGGCTTTCGCCATAGACATGACGCAGCAGCCGGAAGAGCACGTCGAAGACGATGATCGGCCGCGCGTTACCGATATGGGCAAAATCGTAGACCGTCGGGCCGCAGACATACATGCGGACGTTTTGAGGATCGATCGGCCGGAAATCGGCCTTCTCCCGCGTCAGCGTGTTGTACAGCTTCAAAATCGGCATTGCGGCCATCCCAATCTCCAAGCCTGCATGCAACCATCGGAATATAGCGCCCGGATGGCCCCGCGTTTGTCATCTTGGATTTCTGGAGACGAAAACGGCCAGGCCAGCGGAGCGCTAGCGAATAATCTTCCGGCAGATAATGCAGATAACCGTTTTCATGGCGATCCTTATCGCGCGTCGCTCGGCGCCGGTCAAGAGGAGAGCGCCATGCAAGCGAAAGTCGTCATTTTGCAACCATAGCGGCCATGGATTTGTCACGATTTGGCTTATGTGACATCGCCATACCGGGAGAGGAGATTCGCGAATGCAGCCGACACTGCTTCAGGTCCTGTTTCCCGAGGAACAACAGGGACATGGTTTTCGTTCAAAAGTAACGAAGGCAATGCGCTGACTACAGCGCCGCGCGTCTCATCAGACGCGCGAAGGTTGCTGTAGCACTTTGAGTTGCTGCATGTTTTGATCCTTAAATCGACTGCGATTTAGGGAAACATGCAGTAGGGAAAAACACCAAGGAATACATGCAATGAAGGCCGCCAAGACCGCCGAACGCAAGCCGCCCCCATCCGATCTGCTGACGAAGTACCGCCCGCTCGGCCTGAAGGCCGTACTCGCCGCCGCACTACAGGTAAAAGCCAAGCCTGCTGGCAAGAAGGTCATGAAGCGCCCCGTTGAGGGCGATCATCTCGGGGTCGGTCCGACACGCAGACATAAAAGCACTTAGAACAGCGACATCTGGCCGTCATCGTCGCGATCGTCCGCCCGGGCTTTGCTTGCTGCCGGCGCGGCGGGAATGACAGGCGCGACCTCGTCCTGAATCTCGGGCCCCGTATTGGTGACCTTGTTCACCTTGTCCGAGATGGGGATCGCCTCGAAGTAGTCCTCCGCAGCCGGAACCATAAGATCCGTCACGTCGCGCGGCTCTTGGGTCCTGCAGTCGAGCCAGCGGGCAAAATCTTCCGGCTCGATGACGACGGGCATGCGATCGTGGATGTGGCGGACAACGCGATTCGCGTCGGTCGTGAGGATCGCCGCCGTGTCGACCTCCGAGCCATCGGCGGAGGACCAGGTCTCCATAAGCCCGGCAAAGGCGACGACGCCGCCTTTTCTGGGGCGCACCCAATGGGCTTGCGAAGGTTCGCCGCCGCCTTTCGCAGGACGCCGCCATTCGTAGAAGCCGGAGGCCGGCACCACTATGCGGCGGTGGCGCATCGCCGCGCGGAAGGCGGCCTTGCCGACTGCCGTCTCGGCACGCGCGTTGATGAGCAGCGGGAACTTGCGTGGATCTTTGACCCAGCCAGGCGTGAACCCCCAGCGCACGAGCAGAGCCTTGCGCTCCGGCAGATTGCTACCCGGCTCCGCCCGATCCGCAGCGACGATCACGATGATCGGTTGGGTCGGGGCGATGTTGAAACGAGCCGGGAAGTCGTCCGCCTCCAGCAAGCCAAACAATCCCATCAATTCTTCCGGCGTTGCCGTCAGCGCAAAGCGTCCGCACATGACATCGATGTGGCACTTCACGTAGGATGGGTCAACGACCCAGTTGAAATTCGATTCCCAGATGCCGAACCAACCCGAACACGCTTCCTCCGCCATCCTCGAACGGGACGGACGTTACCTGCTCGTCCGGCGGGCCAATCCGCCGTCGGCGGACATGTATGCCTTTCCCGGCGGCAGGGCGGAGCCCGGCGAAACGCCGGCGGAGACGGCCCTGCGCGAACTCGCCGAGGAAACCGGCATCAGCGGTCGCGATCCCGTGCTCTTCGAGACCTACGATCTGCCCGGAAAGGAATCGGAGGGGCGGCATTTCCTGCTGTCCGTCTTCACCGTCGAGGCCGATGCCGATTCGGTCGCCGTCGCTTGCGACGACGCCGCCGGTGTCGGCTGGTTCACACCGGAGGAAATCTTCGCGCTTCCCATTCCCCCTAGCGTTCGCGACTGCGTGGAGAAGCTGGCCGCCGTCCGGCTGACGAGGCACCCCGGCCGAAGTGGCCTTGCAAACGGTGCCGATTCGGATTTGATGCGCTCATGATCAGCGTAGCGTTCTTGTTCAGACTTCTCCTGACGGGCGCCATCCTCGCGACAGCCGCAGGTGCGGTGGCGCAGGAAAAGCAGCCCGCCGCGCAGGAAAAAAACCAGACTTCCCCTGCCCCGGCCCCGGAGGAAAAGCCGACGCCTTATGATGAGCGGCTGCTTCGCCTCGCCGAGATCCTCGGATCGGTCCACTATCTGCGCAATCTTTGCCTCAGTCAGCCGGAGGACGCCTGGCGTCGCTCCGCGCAGGAACTCCTCGACAAGGAAACGGCCGGCGAGCCGAAACGGCGCGAGCGCATGACCGCCGCCTTCAACCGAGGCTATCGGACCTTCGCATCCGTCTATACGAGCTGCACGGAGCCGGCGACGCTCGCAGAGGAGAGATACCGTGCCGAAGGTGCAACACTCGCTTCAGAAATCGTCGCCCGTTTTGGAAATTAGGGATAAATTAACCTCTTTTTCCGCGAGGCCGTGTCGTTTCGGGAAAAGGCTGCTAAGTTTATTAAGAGAGTGGTAAGAAGTGACCGGCCTGTCTGCCCGTTCAGTCGCGGTTCAGCGGAGAGGCGTTAGGTTCGCCAAGTGCACGTAACGGAAGCCGCATGGAACGAATGATGCAACCAAGCCTGACCGACATCGATGACATGATCGTCCACGAGAAGATGCAGGCGGCCCTTGAGCACCAGAACGAGGCCTGGGCGGACGGCATGGCAGATGGTATCGAGCCGGAAATCATTGCCGATGCTGCGATCGCGCTTGCCATGCGCGAGACGATCCGGCTCCATGGCGAAGAAGGTGCCGAGGCAATGTTGAATTCGCTTCGTGAGCGGATGCTCGCCGGAGAGTTCTCGCCACAGCGAACAATTCAGTAACATCAGGACTGCCCCATGAGCCGGAACCTTGCAAACCGGGCCTTCCCGGTTGGGCTTGTTACGTTGCTGCTGGCGAGCGTGGCCGTCTGCGCACCGATCACGGCCGCGCCCGCGCTGGCACTCAGCGAACTCCGAGGCGCCCCCGCGCCCGTTGCCGGCGAGCAGAATGCCGCACCGACCGAAGCGCCCGAGGAAGCCGTGCCGGAAGAAGAGGCTCCGCTCGAAATTCCAATGCCCGACCCTCTTCTCCACAAGGCGGCACCCGCCGCCAAGGACGATGAAATCGCCGCGCCCGAGGTGGCCGAACCCGTCGAAGTGCTGACGGACGTCTCCAAGATCCCTGAACCCGTCGCCCGCATGCGCGAACTGATCGTCGAGGCCGCCGCTTCCGGCGATATCGAACGGCTGCGGCCTTTGCTGGGCAAGGGCCCGACTCAGACCCAGGTAACGGGAACGGGTGACGACGACCCCATCGCGACGCTTAAAGGGCTTTCCGGCGACCAGGAGGGCATCGAGATCCTCGCGATCCTCCTCGACGTGCTTTCGACCGGCTTCGTGCAGGCCGATAAGGGCACGCCCGACGAGGTCTATGTCTGGCCCTATTTCGCCGAGAAGCCGCTCTCCTCGCTGACTCCACCAGAGAAGGTGGAGCTGTTTCGGCTGGTGACAGCCGGCGACTTCGCCGGCATGGAAGAGTTCGGCAGCTACAACTTCTACCGTGTCGGCATCACACCGGATGGCCGCTGGAAGTTCTTCGTCGCCGGCGATTAGGGCAGAATGAGTGAGTGGTCTCGCCCCATATCCTGCGCCTCGCCTCGTGAGAATCGATCGTCGCGCTTGCCGATTATCGGCGGACATCCTACCTCTTCGGGAAAGACAGTAGGATTCGACATATGCCCAGGGTTTGTCTCGACGACCGCGCGCTCATCCGCATTTCCGGAAAGGACGCTGAGCCTCTTCTCCAAGGCCTGATCACGACGGATGTCGGCGCACTGGCTGAGGACGAAGTCAAGCCTGGCGCGCTGCTCACGCCGCAGGGCAAGATCCTCTTCGATTTTCTGATTTCCCGAGACGGCGAGGCGTTGCGGCTGGAGACGACGGGCGACCAGGCGGAGCTGCTTTTGAAGCGTCTGACCATGTACAAACTGCGGTCGGCCGTGGACCTGTCGCTACAGTTGCCGGCATCGGTGACGGTCGTCTTCGAGGAGGACCGCCCTGCCGAGAGCTATCGCGACGATCGCTTCGAAAAAGCGGGCTTGACCGTCTTCCGCCTTTACCGCGAGGCGGCTGCCCCGGACGCAAGCGTTGCCGATCTCGATCGGTTGCGTATCGCAGCGGGAGTAGCGGAGGCAGGCCGCGACTATGCCCTGCAGGATGCCTTTCCACATGACGTGCTGATGGATTTCAACGGTGGTCTTTCCTTCCGTAAGGGCTGCTATGTCGGCCAGGAAGTCGTCTCCCGCATACAGCACCGCGGTACGGCACGGCGCAGGGTCGTCGTCGTTACGGGCGACGCACCGCTACCGCCGACCGGCGCGAATATTTCCGTCAACGGGCGGTCGATCGGTTCGCTCGGTACCGTTCAAGACAAGTCCGGCCTTGCGATCGTGCGCATCGATAAGGCCGGCGAGGCGATCGCGCGGGCAGACCCTATACTTGCGGGCGATGTGCCGGTTTCGCTGACGCTGCCCGCATGGACGGGCCTCCGCTTTCCGAGTGAGGCCGACGAGGCGAGCGCATGATGAATGCGCGCGCCTGGCAGCGTATGATTTCCGGCCGGCGGCTCGATCTTCTCGATCCCTCGCCGCTCGATGTCGAGCTTTCCGACATCGCCCACGGGCTCGCCCGCGTGGCGCGCTGGAACGGCCAGACCTCGGGCCACCACGCCTTTTCCGTCGCCCAGCACAGTCTCATCGTCGAGGACATTTTCCGCCGTACCAACCGCTGCAATGCCGAGGACTGCCTGATGGCCCTGCTCCACGATGCGCCGGAATATGTCATCGGCGATATGATCTCCCCTTTCAAGGCGGTCGTCGGCGGCGGCTACAAGAGTGTGGAAAAGCGGCTTGAGAGCGCCGTGCACCTGCGCTTCGGCCTGCCGCCCCACACGCCCAAGGAGCTCAAGGAGCGGATCAAGAAGGCCGACCGCGTTGCGGCCTATTTCGAGGCCACGGAACTCGCCGGATTCTCGGCGGAGGAGGCCCGCAAGTTCTTCGGCCAGCCGCGTGGCATCACCCGCGAGACCCTGTTGATCGATCCTCTGCCCGCAGTCGAGGCGCAGCGCCTCTTCGCGGCGCGCTTCAGCGCGCTGGAAGCCGAGCGCAGCAGGGCACGGCAGGAGGCCTGACGGTGGCGGTGATCGTCGTCTCGCCGCTCGCGCGCATCGCTGAAATGGCCGTTCGCCACGGCTGCCGCGAAATGCTGAGCCTCGTGGCAAAAGGCCAGGATTTTCACCGTCCCGCCGTGATCGACCAGACGAAGCATCTGACGATCGGTGTCAACGATATCAGCTTTGCCGGCACGGGCGATCTCGTCGCGCCGCAGGAAGAGCACGTCGAACGCATCATCGACTTTGCTCGCAACTGGGACCGCGGGCGGCCACTGCTCATCCATTGCTGGATGGGCGTTTCCCGCTCACCCGCCGCGGCGCTGATCGCCGCCCTCGCCGTCGAGCCGGAGCAGGACGATGAGGATCTGGCGAGGCGCTTACGGCTTGCTTCGCCTTTCGCAACGCCGAATGCGCGGCTCGTGGAGATCGGCGATCAGGCTCTCTCTCGCAACGGACGCCTGGCCGCCGCCGTGCGCTCGATCGGCCGCGGCGCCGATGCCGACGGCAATGCTCCCTTCGCCCTGCCGCTCCGTCCGAAGAAGACGTCTCATGTCGGTTGTTGAAGAGCGGCCGATCACCGTCGAGATCGGGCTCAACGCGGTCGTCGTCGCCGTGGTCAACCGAAGTCCGCGTATCCTCGCCGTCAGCGAAGCGGATGGAGACACGCGCGATAGCCTGCCCTTCGGGCCCTTCGATCCGGCCCATCACCGTACCTTCGAGGCGAACCTTCGCGCCCATGTCGAAAAGCAAACCGCGCTCAAGCTCGGCTACATCGAGCAGCTTTATACGTTCGGCGACCGCGGCCGCCAGCGTCTGCCCGGGGAAGAAGGCAAGCACATGGTCTCGGTCGGCTATCTGGCGCTGACGCGCACCGATGCCGAGAACAACGAGCGGTTGGCCGAGGCGGGCGCCCATTGGCGGGACTGGTACGGCTACCTGCCGTGGGAAGACTGGCGCCAGGGCCGCCCCGCCATCCTCGACCAGACGATCCTGCCGGCGCTTGGTCGATGGGAGGTGGGGCTATCGGGCGAGGAGAAGTCCGCTTCGACCGCGCAGCGCCGCTCGCGGGTGCGTCTCGCCTTCGGTCTCGACGATTTTCCGTGGGACGAGGAGCGCGTGCTGGAGCGCTATGAACTGCTTTATGAAGCGGGACTCGTGCGCGAAGCGGTGATCGACGGCCATTGCCGCAATCCCGAGAACCCGGCGGTGGGGCTGGCGATGCGGCACGACCACCGCCGCATCGTCGCGACCGCCGTCGCCCGGCTGCGCGGCAAGATCAAATACAGGCCCGTAGTCTTCGAATTGATGCCTCCGGAATTCACCCTTACCGACCTGCAGGCGACCGTCGAAGCGATCTCCGGCAGGCACCTGCACAAGCAGAACTTCCGCCGGCTGGTCGAAGGGGCGGAGTTGGTGGAGCCGACCGGCGTGACGCTCGCCTCCACGGGTGGCCGGCCGGCAGCGCTCTTCCGCTTCCGCCGTCAGATCCTGGATGAACGCCCTGCCCCCGGCCTCAAGGTTGGAGGGCGATAACTACTGGACAACGGCGCAGGCCAGGCGATCGCCGGCATCGCCGGCCGGCTGGCTGCGATTGTCGTCGGAATGCGCGTGTATCACCAGGGCACGCCCGCGGAGGGCGTTTCCCTTGTCGTCGAGCGATACGAAGCTGTTGAAGACCTGCGCGCGCAGGATGCCGTCAGCCCCGACATATTGGTTCGGCATGTCGCCTATATGAGGACCGTTTGCCGCGAGGAAGCCATGCTCCGCGTTTTCGTCCTCTCCGACGAAATGGTTGCCGGCCGATTCGAAGCCTCCTGCCGCATCGCAGCGCCCGTTTTCATGAGCGTGGAAGGCGACCCAGGTATCCTTGGGTAGGCCGCTCACCTCCATCTCGATCAGCACGCCCTTGCCGCCGGCCGTCAAAGTCGCCCGTCCGGTGTCCTTGCCGTCCTTGCCCACGAACTCGGCAGTGGCAGTCTGAGAGGATTGTTGCGCCGAGGCGGCGGCCGCCATTCCCGCGGCACAGGCGATCGCGATCATCATTCTCATCATCGGAGATCCTTCCTCATCACTCACTCCCGGGCTGATGGGGGACAACGCGCGGCTGCCGGGGTCGTTCCGCGCGAACGCGGCAGAGTTGCATTGTAACCGGCGAGCCTGACTAAATCGACACGTCAAGGCCGATGTCGAGGGTTGGCGCCGCCATGGTGATCTTCGACGTCGAGATGAAGTCGACGCCGCTTTCGGCAATCGCGCGGATCGTCTCGATCCTCACATTGCCGGACGCTTCCAGCCGCGTTCGACGGTCGTCGCCGGCATAGGAGGCAGCGCTCAATCCCCAATGCGCGGCATTGATTGCCACGGCTTCGCGCAGCAGGTCCGGCCCCATGTTGTCGAGCAGGACAACGTCCGGCGTAGCCGTCAACGCCTCGCGCAACTGCGCGAGGCCGTCGACTTCGACCTCGACCTTGACGAGATGGCCGCAATAGCTGCGCGCGGCGCGGATCGCGCCCGCGACGCCGCCGCAAACGGCGATGTGGTTGTCCTTGATCAGCACCGCGTCGTCGAGGCCGTAGCGATGGTTGGAGCCGCCGCCGAGCCGAACGGCGTATTTCTCGAGCGCGCGCAGGCCGGGGATGGTCTTGCGGGTGCAGCACACCTTTGCCGCGGTATGGGCGATCTCGTCGGCGAACTTCGCCGTATAGGTCGCGATCCCCGAAAGATGCATGAGAAAGTTGAGCGCCACCCGCTCCGCCGAAAGCACGCCGCGGGCACGGCCCGAGATTCGGGCAATCGTCGTGCCTGGCCTCACGCGATCGCCGTCGGCGGCGAGCGCCTCGAAACGGATCGACGGGTCGATAAGGCGGAAGGCCATGCGCGCCAGTTCCAGGCCGGCAATCACGCCCGCTTCGCGCACACTCATATGCGCCGTGGCCGTCATGTCCGGTCCTATGGTGGCAAGCGTAGTGATGTCGCCAGCTCGGCCCAAATCCTCCAGGAGTGCGGCTTTCACCTGCTCTTCCACCATGAGGGCGGGCAATTCCGGGCGAAGGGCAGAGGTCATGGCGTTGTTCCTGCGATTGAGGTCATCTTGCGGGTTACCGACGTCATGCCGGCTCTGTCTCGGCCAGGTCTGCCGCGAGGCGCTCGGCCTGAGGGAGCGTCAGATAGGTCCTGCGTTGCCATTCCGGCCGGTCGCTCGGGCAATCGGCGCGGAAATGGCCACCACGGCTTTCCGTGCGCTGCAGCGCAGCGACCGCGATGAGCTTTGCCGTGGTGACGATATTGGCAAAGCGCAACCGGCTGTTGGCGCGCTCCAGATCGGCGATCTCGCGGATCGCCCGCGTCAGGCTCTCGCGCGTGCGCACAACGCCGACGCATTCGCTCATCAGACGACGCAAGATCTTAAAGGGCGGGCTGTCCTCGACCGTTACCGGATCGTCGTTCTCGCCGGCATTGTCGCCCCAGGGAGTGAGCTTCGGGGCCGGCAGGGTTCCCTTGATGTTTTCCGCAATACGCGCCGCGAAGACCACCGCCTCGAGCAGCGAGTTGGACGCGAGCCGGTTGGCGCCGTGAACGCCGGTCGAGGTCACCTCGCCGGCCGCCCAGAGGCCGTCGATCGAGGTCCGCCCCTCTCCATCCGTCAGCACGCCGCCCATGTGGTAGTGCACCGCCGGAGCGACGGGAATCGGCTGCGTCACCGGGTCGATCCCGGCGGCCGTGCAGGAGGCATAAACGGTCGGGAACATTTCGGGGAAATGCTTGCCTACCGCCTTGGTGCAATCGAGGAAAGCGCCGCGTCCGGCCTTGACCTCGGCGAAGACACCGCGCGAGACGACGTCGCGCGGCGCCAGCTCGCCATCGGGATGGATGTCGAGCATGAATCGGTGGCCCTTGGAGTTGACGAGGATCGCGCCGTCGCCGCGCAGCGCCTCGGTCGCGAGCGGTGCAGGGTCCTTGCCGATATTGATTGCGGTCGGATGGAACTGGACGAATTCGGGATCGGCGATGATAGCGCCAGCCCTCGCCGCCATGCCGACACCCTGGCCGCAGGCTTCCCACGGATTGGTGGTGACCGCATAGAGATGCCCCACGCCGCCCGAGCAGAGGACGACTGCGCGCGCCGGGAAGGAAACGCGGGTCTTCGATTGACCGGCATCCGGCCTTGCGACGACGCCGGAAATGAACCGTCCTTCGCGCACCAGTTCCTCGACGACATAGCCTTCGAGCACGCGGATCGACGGCGTGCGCCGCACGGCGGCGATCAACGCTTCCATGATCGCCTTGCCGGCCATGTCGCCCTTGACGCGAACGATGCGCCGCTCGGAATGCGCGGCCTCGCGCGAAAGCAGGAGCTTGCCCTCGAGATCGCGGTCGAAGGGCACGCCATATTCGAGCAGGTCGTGGATGCGGGCCGGCCCTTCGGCGACCATCATCCGCGTCATCTTCTCGTCGACGATGCCGGCACCGGCGGCGACCGTATCGGCGACGTGCTTCTCGAAGGTGTCGCCGGTGCTCATCGCCGCGGCAATGCCGCCTTGCGCCCAGGCCGAGGAGGCGCCGTGGCCGATCGGTGCGGCGGCGAGGATGGTGACGGGACGCGGCGCGAGCTTCAATGCGCAGAAAAGTCCGGCAAGCCCGCCGCCGACGATGACGATGTCATCGATCCCATTGAAGGACTGCGGGCGAAAATGGTCGGTCAGCATGGCTCGGTTACTCCTCCAACGGCCTGCTTCTGCGCCGGGCCGAATGCCCGGCTGCATCAAAGGTTGGAGCGGGATGCGGACGGAAAACCGCGCACACTTTTCCTCGTCCCGCTCTTAATTACTGCTTGAGGTTCACCATGCGCTCGACAGCAAGGCGCGCGCGGTCGGCGATCGCGGGATCGACCAGAACCTCTTCCGTCATGTTGAGCAGACTGTCGAGGATCTTCGGCAGCGTGATGCGCTTCATGTGCGGACAGAGATTGCAGGGCTTGACGAAGTCCACGCCTTTGACTTCCGCCTGGATGTTCGACGCCATTGAGCATTCGGTGACGAGCAGCACCCGCTCAGGCCGCTTATCCTTGACGTAGTTGATCATGCCAGAGGTGGAGCCGGAGAAGTCGCAGACGGCGATCACGTCCGGATGGCATTCCGGGTGCCCGATGATCTCGATACCGGGATTGGCCTCCTTGTAGGCCAGAAGTTCGCTTGCCGTGAAGCGCTCGTGGACCTCGCAGTGCCCCTTCCAGGTCAGGATCTTCTTGTTCGTCTGGCGCGCGACGTTCATCGCCAGATATTCGTCCGGGATGCAGAGCACCGTGTCGGACTCCAGGCTCTCGACGACGGCAAGCACGTTGGAGGACGTGCAGCAGATGTCGGTCTCGGCCTTCACCTCTGCCGAGGTGTTGACGTAGGTGACGACCGGGACACCGGGATAGCGCTGCTTGAGCAGCCGCACATCCGCACCGGTGATCGACTCCGACAGCGAGCATCCAGCCTTGGCGTCGGGAATGAGCACGGTCTTTTCAGGATTGAGCAGCTTCGAGGTTTCGGCCATGAAGTGCACGCCGCACTGGACGATGATCTCGGCATCGACCTTGGTGGCATCACGCGCAAGCTGCAGGGAATCCCCGACGATGTCGGCGACGCAGTGGAAGATGTCCGGCGTCTGGTAATTATGTGCCAGAATGACGGCGTTGCGCTCTTTCTTCAGCCGGTTGATCGCATGCACGTAGGGCGCATAGGCCGCCCACTCGATCGCCGGAATGAAGTCCTTGACCTTCTCGTAGAGATGCTCGGTCTCGCGGGCGATCGCCGCTGTAAAGGCGAGGTCCGGTTTCTCGATGACGCCGAAGCGCGCCGCAGCGCTTACGAACGTCGGGGCAGACGCTGCATCCGCGCGAAGGTCGAGTGTTGTCATCGGGCTCTCCTCTCTTGCCGTCTCCGGCAACCGCCAATTATGCTCACATTGAGCATAATTGCGTCAAAACAAAAGCGGCTGAGCCGCCGCGACTGATTTAGAAAGTTTTGTGACAGATTTCAAGGAAGATGCGCCCGAGAAATCCCGGGCGCATCGGATTTGATTTACGCCATGGCCGGACGCGCGACGCCCCGCTCCTCGATCGGCCAATGGACGATGGCAGCGAAGAGGCCGAGGGCCACGCCCACCCACCAGACCGGATCGTAAGATCCGAACTGGTCGTATAGATAACCGCCCATCCACACACCCAGGAACGAGCCGATCTGGTGCGACAGGAAGACGATGCCGCCGAGCAGGCCAAGATGCCGCGTTCCGAACATGATCGCCACCAAAGCGTTCGTCGGCGGCACGGTCGAGAGCCATAAGAGCCCCATGACGATCGCGAAGATGATGACCGAAGTCGGAGATTGGGGCAGCAACAGGAAGGCGGTGACCGCGACCGAGCGGGCAATATAGATCAGCGCGAGGAAGTAGGGCTTCGAATAGCGCTGGCCGATGAAGCCGGCTGACAGCGAACCGATGATGTTGAAGAAGCCGATAAGCGCGAGCGCGATCACCGCATAGCGGGCATCGATACCAATGTCGCCGATATAGGCCGGGAAATGCGCCGTGATGAAGGCGACCTGATAGCCGCAGACGAAGAAGCCTGAAACAAGCAGCAGATAGCTCCGATGCCCGAACGCCTCCTTGAGAGCCTCGCCGACCGTCTGCTTGTACAGCATCTCCGACTGGCGCCCGGACGCGGCATTGCCCCTGAGCGGGATAGCGAAGAGCGGGACCAGCAGCATCAACAGGCCGAGATAGACGAGACTATCAGACCAGCCATAGGCCGAAATAAGCCCCTGGCTCAGCGGCGCGAACAAAAACATGCCGGCCGAGCCCGCGGCCGTGCCAATGCCGAAGGCGAGCGAGCGTTGTTCGGGCGCGACGTTGCGGGCGAAAGCGGAAAGCACGATGCCGAAGGATCCGGAGGCGACGCCGAGACCAACGAGAACGCCCCCACCGACATGCAGCCAGATCGGAGCATTCGCGAAAGCCATCGTGAACAAACCCGCGGCATAAAGCAGGCCGGAAAGTGCGAGCACCCGCCAGGTCCCGAACTTGTCGGCGATCGCCCCGAAAAACGGCTGGCCAAGGCCCCAGCAGAGATTCTGGAGCGCCATGGCAAGGCCGAAAGTCGTTCGATCCCAGCCCTTTTCCGCCAACATCGGCAGTTGAAAGAACCCCATGGCCGAGCGCGGACCGAAGGTCAGCATGGCAATGAGGGAACCGGCGACGATGATGAGCCAGGGCAAGCTGCTGCGCTCGACGGCGCGGATAGCGGCGGGAGAAACAGCGGACATGGGCAAGCTCCGGTTGATGAGGGGCCATAATATGGCGTCGCGCGCACGGTAGGAAAGCCAATTAAATTGACCTTGTGATCACAGAAATTGATGGCGGCGACCGCGTCATGGCACCCGCAATCGGACGTCATTCAGTTGGCCGGACGCACCTTCATCGGCCAGCCTTCGTTCCGCCGGCGGATCACCTTGGCCTCGTCGCCGAGCCTCAAGGTTCCCTCGCTCCGCGGCACGGCATTCCAACCGAAGAGCACACCCGGCACCCGGCCGTCCGCCGACATGCGCTTTTCCGCGAGCCCCTGGATCGGATTGCCGCCGATGCGTTCGCCGGTCGTCTGGTCCTGTGTGGTCATGATGCACCGGGCGCAGGGCTTGACGAGATCGAAAATGATGCCGGCGATTTCCAGGCTTTCCCAGAGGTCTTCCGCCCAGGGCTCGTCGCAATCTATCAGGATATTGGTGCGGAAACGTTCCATGCCGACCGGTTCCTGCCCCTTTTCGACGAGTGTGCGGTTGAGGTCGGCGAGCGAGCCGTTCGTCGTGACAAGGATCGGGAAGCCGTCGGCAAAGCCCACCGGCGCCGCCGCCCCTGCCCATTCGGCGCCGACGAAACGCTCGGCCTCTTCATCCATGTGAACGAGCTTGACGGGCCGAGCCAACCAGCCGGACAGCGTGTCGTTGACTGCATCGTCGGCGACGGCGGCATCGACGTCGCTCGACCAGACGCGAACACCGAGGCGGTGATCGGGGTCGAAGCGCACGGCGAGTTCGCTGCCGTTCATTCTCAGGTGCACGCCGCCCTCGATCTGCCTCGCTTCCACCTGCGCCAGCGCCTGCAACTCGCGCTGAGTGATGAAATGGCCGTCTGGCCCGACAACCATGAAACGCCGGTCGCCGGCCAGTCCGTCGAGATTGACCGTGACGGTCGTTTGCGGCACGGCGCGACCGCTCTTCAAGGGGTGGATGTTGAGGCCGGCCACTTTCATCGCAAATCTTCCGAGTTCAGAAACTGATTCAGGCCGCTCGCGCGCTGAGTCATGGAGCGGCGGCAACATATTGGCAGAATTAGATTTCGTCGAGGAACATGGCAAGCACGTTGCGCAATCGCGCCTGGCGCTCCAATGCCAGCCGCCGCCCGGCCGCTGTCTGGAAACCATCTGCCAGACGGAAAAGCTTCGTCTCGAAATGGTCGATCGCGAAGGCCTTGTCGTCGAGCGGCCGCGCCTCGGCCAAGGGATCGAGCGGATCGTAAAGGCCGCTGCCCATCCGCCCTGCAATGTAGAAGCAGCGCGCCGCGCCTACCATGCCGATCGCGTCGAGCCGGTCCGCATCCTGAAGGATTTTCGCCTCCAGCGTTTCGGGCTCTATGTTGGCGGAGAAGCTGTGTGTCAGAATGGCGTGGGCCACGGCCGAAATTTCCAGTGTACGCCAGCCGAGAGCGTCGAGGACTTGCCAAGCCTTTTCGGCCGCAAGCCGTGACGCCCCGGCGCGCAGCGGCGAGTTCTTCTCGACCGAGACGCAATCATGCAGCAGCACCGCCGCGGCAAGCTGACGGGTATCTCCACCCTCCTCGGCCTGGATGCGCGTGGCATTCTTCCACACGCGCATCAGATGCGCGGCATCGTGGGAGCCGTCGTCGGCAGCAAAGGCGTGCGGGAGAAGAATTGCGGCAAGATCGTCGTGAGGCGTGAAGGCCTCTGCGAGGACGTGAAATTGCGTCATGCCGGGCGCGCTCCCTCGCCGGTGTCGGTTTCGCCCGCCGGAGCGTTGCCTGGGCCTCCTCCGCCGCTGCCCGACAGGATCTTTTGGTAGAACAGGCCAATGCCGATCAGCACCCCGCCGAGGCCGATAAAGGACAGCGCCCGCAGGACGCCTTCGAGATTGGCCATATCTATCAGAAAGACTTTGAGCACGGCTATGAAGACGAGCACGGCGGAAGCGATGCGGATGCTCTTGGCATCAAAGCGCGAGCCGGCGACGAGCAGCAGGACCCCGAGCACGAGCCAGACCACCGAATAGGTGTATGTCTCGCCCTGGACGAAACCCTTCCAGTCGGCGACGTTCTCGCCTTGCCAGAAGCGGCGGACGCTTAACGTCGCCCAGGCAAAGGCAAGGACCGCCCCGCTGACGGCAAGCGCCATCACATAGGGCAGAGGGCGCCTGCCTCGCGCGTACCATGCGAGGCCCGCGTAGCCGACGGCAGGCAGCAGGTAGCCGATGAAGAGCAGGTCGAAGAAGGGGATGCTTCCGAGCAGTTCGCCGCTGAAATAGGGGTTCAGGCCCGCCAGATGGGCGGAAAGCACCGAGAGCATGGAGAGCACGCCGAGCACCATTCCGCCGTAGCGGAACACCGGGCTTGGCGATCTCCCGTCGAGCGTCATGAGGATGCCGGAGGCGCCGATGGCGAGGAGCGTGTAGATCGCCTGTTCGCCGAGCGTCGGAACGGAACTGTCGAGCACGCCACCATGCATCGCGTGGCGCACCAGAATCGCCAAAGTCAGCAGGACGAACAGGCTCGCAAGGGCCTGCAGCAGATTGCGCACGCGCAGGTCCGGCGAGGCCCGCAGGAAATAGGCCGACGCGACAAGCAGCAGCGCCGGCATGCCGTAACCCGGCAGGAGCGCGTTGAAGACCGGCGTCGTTCCAAGACTGCCTGGACCGACGATCGTCGGCTCCCAGGCGATCCGTGCGAGGACAACGATGGCGGAGGCCACCGTCACCCAAGGGAGGATGGGCCATGAACGAAGACGCGTGGCAAAGGTGTATCCCGCTCCGAGGAACGCGATCGCAAGCGTCGTGACGAGGCCATCTGTCCAGGCATGCAGGCCGATGACAAAGAGGCCTAAGGACCCCAGCGCCAGAAGCCCAGCAGCCGCGTCCGCATCTTTCGTCTCGGCGCGCCGGCGATAGAGCCATTCCACCAGGCCGAGAAGGAACAGGCCGCCGATGAGGGCGGCAAGCCCGTGCGGCAGGTCGAAGGCGAAGGTGCCGGTCATCAGAAACGACATGGCGAGAAGCGCATTCGGCACAACGGCCGCGATGCCGGCCCAGAGGATCGCGAATTGCCGCTCCCCGGCAAGGCGCCGAGCAAGCACGAAAGACCCAAAGAGGACGAAGAGCGTCGACAATGTCATCGCCGTCAGCATGGCGGTGCGGCCGGGAACGACGATCTCGGGCGATGGCGCCGCGAAGGACGGGTCGAGATAGGCCAGAACGTTGCTGAGCGCCGTCAGGCTCCAAGTGCCGGCGATGGCGCCGAGGGTGGCGAGCAGTGCCGCATAGACGGCCGTTGCCCGCAAGGCACCTGCCGCGGCAAGGAACGCGATCACGACCACGAACTCGCTTACGGGAAAATGCGCGGCGTCAACCGCCGGGCTGATGAACAGAAGGGCGAGAAGAGTGGCGACAATCGCAGCAGATAGGGAGATCGCCGTATAAGGCGGCTTGAAGAGCCCTTCCCACGCTCCCTCCGGCGCCGCCGCGTCCGGCGCGCCTACGTCCGATGCCGCCGCTGGCCGCTCCACACCGCTCGGCCAAACGAGGCCGACGCCGGCAATCATCACCAGGAGCGCAAAAGCGACCGGCGGCGCTTCGAAAGGCGTGGCCAAGGCGACGTAAGCAAGTCCCCAGAGGCCGAGGCCGGCATTGGCGAGTGTCGGGACCACCGTCCAACGGCGAAAACGCGATGCGGCGAGCGTCGCCAGCCAGGCGATCGAGAGGAAGCCGAACAGCACCCAGGGACTCGGTTCCGCGCTCGACACGAAAAGCGGCGTCAGAAGCGACGCCAAAAGGCCGAGTCCGGCGAGCGCCTGTCCATGCAGCAGCGAGAGACCGACGGTCGCCAGCGAAATCAGCGCCAGGAGGACGAAGGCGGCACCGGTGCCGACAAAACCGTAGATGCCATGGGCCGCATAGACGACGCCAAAGAGCGTGACGGCGCCGGCCGCGGTCAGCACGCCCGGGATCATTGCATTGCGGAACCGGTCGGCGCTCGTCGGCATGGCGCGGCGCCGGACCACCTCGCCGGCGACGCCGAGCAGGAGGCCGAAGCCCGCGGCAAGCGTCAGGCGCACGGCCGGGCTCAGGAGGCCCGCATCAATCGAATATTGCACGAGGAAATAGCCGCCGAGCGCGAGCGCTAGCCCGCCGACCCAGACCGGCCAGCGCCCGCCGATACGGCTTTCAAGACTCTCGGTCCGATCCACCCTGGGCTGGCCGCTTGCTGACGGGACAGCAGGCATTTCGCGCGCGGCCTGCTCGAGCCCCTCCCGATCCGGCGCCTCGTCGCTAAAAATCCGAGCATCCTGCCGTGCCTGCGACCACGGCCCCTCGGCCGGCTCTTCCTCCGGTGTGCGCCCCTCCGGTCCAGCCGATGCAAGGTCCGGTGCTGGCTCTGCCACCCTTTGCTCAGCGAGCCGAGCAATCTCGGCCTTCAGGGCCTCGATCTCCGCATCCAGCCGTTCAGCGGTGTTCCGGCCACGGAGAAAGGCGGTGAGCGCCATTACAAAGGCAAGAAGGGCAATGACCTCAAGCATCGATTCCCCCAGCATCGCAACCAGTTTGCGATCGATTCGGACGACGTTAGCGCGAAACGGGCGCGGAAAATACTGCACGAGACATTCGTGCCCTTGCGCGCACCGGCGCGTCCCTCCCACAGCCGCAAATCGCTTGCCGGCCGGGTGCCGCAATCTCTTCATTGAACTGTCGCAGAACTGTCATGAGCTTGCTGCTAGAGCGACGAACGGGCGCCGCGCATCGACGCGGCGGCTTCGATCGCTAAACGAGGAGAACCAGAGCATGGACAAGCATCTCGGCCTGACAGAAGAGACCGAATTCCAGACGCTGACAGAGGAGCGCGAAGCTCGGGAAGACATCGGCCAGAACTGTTCCACCAATCCGACGATGGGCGACATCATCAACCGCCGCTTCTCGCGCCGCTCGTTCATCAGCGGTTCGCTCGCGGTTGCCGCCATCTCGACCACCGTCAGCCCGCTCGCCCTGCTGTCGGCCGACGAAGCGCGGGCCAGCGAGGCCGCTTCGCGGTTTGACTTCAAGGAAGTCGAGGCCGGCGTCGACGAGACGCACCATGTCGCCGAAGGCTACGACGCCGACATCCTGTTCCGCTGGGGCGACAAGATCTTCGCCGACAGCCCGCAATTCGATCCACTCAAGCAGACGGCGGAAGCCCAGAACCGCCAGTTCGGCTACAACAACGACTATGTCGGCTTCATCCCGCTCGACGGCAATCCCGACCACGGCCTCCTCGTCGTCAACCACGAATACACCAACGCCGAGATCATGTTCCCGAACTTCGCTCGCGTCGAGAAGGTGACGGAGGACGGCAAGGAGCAGGACAAGGTTGTGCTCGGCGACTACACGAAGGAACTGGTCGACATCGAAATGGCCGCCCATGGCGGCACCGTCGTCGAGATCCGCAAGGTCGACGGCAAATGGCAGCCGGTCCTCGACGGCAAGTACAACCGCCGCATCACGGTCAACACCGAAATGCAGCTTTCCGGCCCTGTCGCCGGCCATGACCGCGTGAAGACCTCGGCCGATCCGACCGGCAAGAAGGTCTTCGGCACCATCAACAACTGCGCCGGCGGCGTCACCGCCTGGGGCACGTACATGATGGCCGAGGAAAACTTCAACGGCTATTTCGGCGGCGAGCTGGCCGAAGATCATCCGGAATTCAAGCAGTTGAAGCGCCTCGGCGCACCGGGCGGCCAGTACGAATGGTCGAAATTCTACGACCGGTTTGACGTATCCAAGGAGCCGAACGAGGCCAACCGCTTCGGCTGGGTCGTCGAGGTCGATCCGCTCGACCCCACTTCCGTGCCGAAGAAGCGCACCGCGGTCGGACGCTTCAAGCACGAGGGCTGCGAGTCGATCGTCAACAAGGACGGCCGGGTCGTCCTCTATAGCGGCGACGACGAGCGCTACGACTATGTCTACAAGTTCGTGACGAAAGGCATCTACAATCCGAACGACCGCGCGGCGAACATGGATCTCTTCGACGAAGGCACGCTCTACGTGGCGAAATTCGACGAGGACGGCACGGTCACCTGGATGCCGATCGTCCATGGCGAAGGCCCGCTCACGGCCGAAAACGGCTTTGCGTCGCAGGCCGACGTGCTGATCAACACCCGCCTTGCCGCCGACGCGCTCGGCGCGACCAAGATGGACCGGCCGGAAGACGTTCAGCCCAATCCGAAGACCGGCAAGGTCTACGTGATGCTGACCAACAACACGAAGCGCAAGGAAGACGAGATCGACGCTGCCAATCCGCGCGCCAAGAACGCCTTTGGCCATATCATCGAGATCTCGGAAACCGACGGCGATTTCGCCTCGACGAAGTCTCGCTGGGATGTCCTCCTGAAGTGCGGCGATCCGAGCGTTGCCGATGTTGGTGCTTCCTTCTCGACCGCAACGACGAAGAACGGCTGGTTCGGCATGCCGGACAATTGCGCCATCGACTCAGACGGCCGCCTCTGGGTTTCGACGGACGGCAACAGCGAAAAGGAGACCGGCCGCACCGACGGCGTCTGGGCGGTCGAGACGGAAGGGGAAGCCCGCGGTACCTCGAAGCTGTTCTTCCGGGTGCCGGTCGGCGCCGAAATGTGCGGTCCGACCTTCAACCCCACGAGCGACACCTTCTTCCTCGCCGTCCAGCATCCGGGCGACGCCGGCCTCGCCACCTATGAAAAGCCGGCGACGCGCTGGCCGGACTTCCGCGACGACATGCCGGTACGCCCGGCGGTCGTCGCCGTCACCAAGCAGGGCGGCGGCAAGATCGGTTAGACGACCAACGAGCTCAATTGATTGTCAGGCGCCGCGCTTGCCCCGCGGCGCCTTTCCTGTTCAGGCCGCCGAGGGCGAAGCAGACTTCAGCGCCTTCAATGTCGCATGCACGAAACCCTCGCGGGCCGACGACGCATCGACGCCGCGCGGTTCGTAGACATGGCGATTGAGGAAATAGGCGGTGAGGTGGAAGGCGGCGGCGAGGCTTTCGTGATCGGCCGCTTTGTGCCCTCCGGAGAGAAACGCCGGAAGGGCGAGCATGCGCTCGGCATAGGGCGCGCCGGCCTCACGACTGACGGCGCGGCCGGATTTCGGCGAAACATAGACGAGTTCGTCATGCCCGCCCGTCGCCGCGCATTCCGAAAGATCGAGGCCGAAGCCGAGATCGTTCAAAACCGCGAGCTCGAAGCGCACGAACAATTCGCCGGCGTCCGCCGGGTCCTGGAGATGATCGACGATGACGGCAAGCGCCTCGTAAAGATGCGGGTGCGGATCGCGCTCCGGCAGAAGGCGCAAAAGCGCCCCGAGCGCCTGAATGCCGTAGACCGAAGTTGCCGTCTCCATTAGCCTTGCGGCCCGCAACTGCAGCGGTTCTACGCGGAATTCGCCGAGATGCTCGTCGAGCCGCGCCCGCCAGGTCACCTCCACCGAATTGCCCGGCTGCAGCACCGGCTGCATTGCGCGCGAGCGGCCCGAACGCACCAGCCCGAGATGCCGCCCGTGCCCGGACGTCATCACTTCCGCTATGACAGAGCTTTCGCCATGCCGCCGGATGCCGAGAATGATGGCCTGATCGCTCCATTGCATGAAAAAGGCATACACCCGCGGCGGAAACCGGATCAAGCGAAGATGGCGCGCGCAACGGGACTTCATCGGGGCGGCCCTGACGAATCGTCGCCTTTCCGCGGCGTGGTCGCCGCACTACAATTCTGTCATTATCCTGCCGGCGAAGCCTGCCGCTGATCTCGAGCTGGCAATCATCAGGATTGTTTGGAGCATGTGTGTGTCCCGCCTCGCCCAGCCTCTCACGCTCCTCCTTGTTCTGGCCGCACTGGCGGGTTGCGCGACGAGCACCGCGCAGCAGCCCCGGCCGCGGGGGCCGGATCCCTACTATATGACGATGTACGGACCGATTCCGGAAGAGATGTTCCCGCTGCCTGCGACCGACATCAGCAAGGTCGATCCGCGCTTCTTGCGCCAGCAGGTGCCCTACCCCACCCACAAGCCTCCTGGCACGATCGTCATCGATACGCCGAACAAATACCTTTACCTCGTGCAGGATGGCGGGATGGCGCTGCGCTACGGGATCGGCGTCGGCAAGGCGGGACTGGAATTCGCCGGCGAGGCGCACATCGGCCGCAAAGCTGTATGGCCCCGATGGATACCGACATCCGACATGGTCGCGCGCGAGCCGGAACGTTATGGTCCACTCGCCGGCGGCATGGACCCGGGCCCGACTAATCCGCTCGGCCCGCGCGCGCTCTATCTTTACCAGGATGGCAGGGACACGCTTTTCCGCATTCACGGTACGACCGAGGCCTGGTCCATCGGCCAAGCCGTTTCGAGCGGCTGCATCCGGATGTTCAATCCGGATATCATCGATCTCTACAACCGTGTGCCTGAAGGCACCCGAGTGGTCGTGATTCAGGCGGAGCCGCCTATAAGTGCGGCGATGCCGCCGGCCGATGCTCCGATAGGGGCGACCGCCGACGGGGCACCGCTTTCGTTCTGAGCGCCCCTACCAGGCATCCGGCTCGCGCACGAGATGCACGATGTTGGCGGGGTTCATGATCCAGCCGCCGCGAAAGCCCTCGCCTAGATCCTCAACCGCATCGCAGCGCACCGTTCCGTTCCCGGTGAGATGGTCGAGGGCCCTTTCATGGTTTTCGGTAAACAGTTCCAGCCAGACCTCTGCCTGGCTGAAATGCGGCATTTCGTCTATCCAGAGGCGATTGGGGCCGAGGATGAACCCCTTGGCCGGCTCCTTCTCGTCGAAAGGCTGAAGTCCGACGACGTCGCGGTAGAAGGCGATCACGGCTTCATATTGATGGCTCGGCACCTTCATGGCGATGTTGATGCCGCCCTTGATCTCTACTGACATGACGGGGGCCTCCTAGACTTGCGGCTCGAGCGCCGGCTTGCCGGAGAGCTCGGCGACATAATAGCCGTCGCGCAGGTTGATGCCGTATTCGAGCCACGCCTTCATGCAGGCGAGCATCTGCGACCAGCCCTCGCAATTGAAGTACGAGGCCTTCTGCCCCTGTTCGTTTTCCCGCCATCCGCTTTCCGCGATGGTCACCATGGTAGCGCCATCTTCGAGCGACTGGAAACGCATCTCCACCCGCGTCCGATAGGGAGATTCGCCCTCTGCGACCATGGCATCCCAGCGGAAGACGATGCGCTCATTAGGCTCAACCACCTCCACCTCTACCGGAACCTCGCCCCACCAGGTCACGGTGGCGCCTTCGACCAGCGGACCGCTGATGCCGCCGAGCGTCACGAAATAGCGACTGAGCTGATCTGGATTCACGACCGCGTCGAAGACCTCTTCGACGGAACGGGCGATCCGCCCATTCACACGAAATTCGATAGCCATGACGTCCTCCTCATGATTGTACCCGGCGATAATATGTTATAAAAATGTAACATGTCAAACGATTCGAAAGACGATGCGGTTTTCAAGGCGTTGGCCAACGGCTTGCGCCGCCAGATGCTCGACGCACTGAAGGAGTCGCCGCAGACGACAGGCATGCTCTGCGAGCGCTTTCAAAACCTTGACCGCTGCACCGTGATGCAGCACCTGAAAGTGCTGGAAGAGGCCGATCTCGTTCTCGTCCGGCGCGACGGGCGTGAGCGGTGGAACCATCTGAACGCCCTGCCGATACAGGCGATCCACGACCGCTGGATCAGCCAGTATGCCGGCCATGCAATGTCCGTCCTGACGGCCTTGCAACGGCAGCTAGACAACCCATCGGAGTAACGGATTCGGCTTTCCATTGTCGGCCTTTCTGCGTATGAACAATCCAGTTGGGCAATTTGGGATATCGTTGTGCGCTACCTCATTACCGGCACCGCAGGGTTCATCGGCTTCCATCTCGCCAAGCGGCTGATCGACGAGGGGCATTTTGTGGTCGGTTTCGACGGCATGACGCCCTACTACGACGTGAGGCTCAAGCAACGTCGCCACGCCGTCCTCGAGCGTTCAAACGGCTTCAAAGCTGTCACGGCCATGCTCGAAGACCGCGCCGCGCTCGATCGCGCGGCCGAACTCGCCGAGCCGGAGATCATCATTCATCTCGCCGCCCAGGCGGGTGTCCGCTACAGTCTTGAAAATCCGAAAGCCTATGTCGACTCGAACCTCGTCGGGTCTTGGAACATCCTCGAACTCGCCAAGAAAATCGCGCCGAAGCATCTGATGCTGGCTTCCACCTCATCGATCTACGGCGCCAACGAAAAGATCCCCTTTGCCGAAGCAGACCGGGCCGACGAGCCGATGACGCTCTATGCGGCGACCAAGAAATCGATGGAGGTGATGGCGCATAGCTACGCTCACCTCTACAGAGTGCCGACCACCGCCTTCCGTTTCTTCACCGTTTATGGTCCCTGGGGAAGGCCTGACATGGCCCTCTTCAAGTTCGTCGATGCCATTCGTCATGGCCGGCCGATCGATATTTATGGCGAGGGCCAGATGAGCCGGGATTTCACCTATATCGACGACCTTATCGAAGGCATCGTCCAGCTCTCGCACATTGCGCCATCGGAAGAGAACCGGGTGTCAGCGGGCACGGCCGCGGACACGCTTTCCCGCCACGCGCCGTTCCGCGTCGTCAATATTGGTGGCGGCCAGCCGGTCGAGCTCATGACATTCGTAGAAACGGTCGAAAAGGCGATGGGGCGGCCGGCGATCCGCAACCTGCTGCCGATGCAGCAGGGAGACGTCCCGCGAACCTATGCGTCGCCGGACTTGCTCGAGGCACTCACCGGCTTCAAACCTTCCGTTCCCGTGGAAGAAGGGGTTGCGCGTTTCGTAGAATGGTATGAAGAATATTGCCGTAATACAGACACAGTAGGCTGACTTGGTCCCGCGGGATCAGCGCGCAAATCGCGCCCACGCGGGCAGAAAACTGTAGATTGATCCTATTTTCGCCTTTTAACCGATACATTTCACCAACCGAACATCCTCGAGAAAAACCACACAATCAAAAGGAAAGAGCGGATGAAAATCACGATGATCGGCGCCGGCTATGTCGGCCTTGTTTCCGGCGTATGCTTTGCGGATTTCGGCCATGATGTCGTTTGCGTCGACAAGGACGAAGGCAAGATCGCGGCGCTCAAGAAAGGACAGATTCCGATCTTCGAACCGGGCCTCGATCATCTCGTCGCCAGCAACGTCGCCGCCGGCCGCCTGAATTTCACCGTAGACCTCAAGACTGCCGTTGCGGCGAGCGACGTGGTCTTCATCGCCGTCGGTACACCGTCGCGGCGCGGCGACGGCCACGCCGATCTCTCCTATGTCTATGCCGCCGCGCGCGACATCGCTGCCAATCTTCAGGGCTTCACGGCCATCGTCACCAAATCGACGGTTCCGGTCGGTACCGGCGACGAGGTCGAGCGCATAATCCGCGAGACCAATCCGGATGCCGACTTCGCCGTCGTCTCGAATCCGGAATTCTTGCGCGAAGGCGCTGCGATCGAGGATTTCAAACGGCCGGACCGAATCGTCATCGGCCTCAACGGCAATGACCAGCGCGCGCGCGACGTGATGACGGAGGTCTACCGTCCGCTTTATCTTAACCAGTCCCCCCTCGTCTTCACGACACGCCGCACGTCGGAATTGATCAAATATGCCGGTAACGCCTTCCTGGCGATGAAGATCACCTTCATCAACGAGATGGCCGATCTCTGCGAGAAGGTCGGCGCCAATGTCCAGGATGTCGCCCGCGGCATCGGTCTCGACGGACGCATCGGGGCAAAATTCCTGCACGCCGGACCGGGCTATGGCGGCTCCTGCTTCCCCAAGGACACGCTGGCACTGGTCAAGACCGCCCAGGATCACGACAGCCCGGTGCGGCTGGTGGAGACCACGGTCGCCGTCAACGACAACCGCAAGCGAGCGATGGGTCGCAAGGTGATCGCCGCGGCGGGTGGCGAGGTGCGCGGCTCCAAAATCGCGGTTCTCGGCCTCACCTTCAAGCCAAATACCGACGACATGCGTGATAGCCCGGCGATCGCGATCGTTCAGGCCCTGCAGGACGCCGGAGCCAAGGTGACCGGTTATGATCCGGAAGGAATGGAAAACGCCCGCAACCTCATAGAGGGCATGGACTACGCGACCGATCCCTATGACGCAGCGGCACAGGCCGACGCACTGGTGATCATCACCGAGTGGAACGAATTCCGCGCGCTGGATTTCGATCGGCTGAAGTCCATCATGAACACCCCGCTGCTCGTCGACCTGCGCAATATCTACCGCAAGGATGAAGTCGCCAAGCACGGCTTCCACTATGCGAGCGTCGGCAGGCCAGACTGACCTTTTTGCAATCAGCGCCGGATGCGGGGTGGGGGTCGGCCGTGCCTCCTCCCCGCGCCTGATCCGGCGTTAGAGATGCGACCGATGAAGACCTGCGGTTAAGCCTTCGGGCCGACCGGGATCACCTGCTCCCAGCTTTTTCCCGCCAGAATGACGCAGCTTCGGCCGGACACATCGGTCACGACCAAGGTCCAGCTACCGTTATCGCCTGCATAAAGTTCCATCACTGCTTGCGGGTTGATCAGCCCGAAGGCAGCCTGTTTTTCGGAATACTGTCGGGCAAGAAACTCGACGACCTGCGATCGCTCGGCGCAATTCGCCACTGCTTGCGAATCTGCAGGATCAGGATAGACCGTCACCGCCAGCAGGGCGGCGAGAGCGAGGCCGCGGACCACATTGCGTACCATGACGCACCTCCTTTCGCCGGGATGTCCCGGCGGAAGAGGATTTCCGCTGACCTGTTCCGCCGTAGTCCGGCATTCATTGGTCGACGCCTGTTCGCGACGAACCGCTGTCGCCACTCGCGAAGTATGAGGGAAAGCAGGCTATATTTCAATTAACTAATATATAGAGCGTAGCCTGAAGCCGTCACACCGGGGCATCGATGATGATGTAACGATCCGCAACATGGAGCCGTTCCAACGATCATCCTCATTTTTTCTTCATTGCCGCCAAGAGCGCCGCGCCGAGCGCACCTTCCGCAGGCGCCTGCGGCTTCTGCGGGCGCATGGACGCGCCACGGTTGCTTCCGTTCGGCGCCGCCCCCCGTGCCTCTCGCCCCGCATCCGCGCCGCCATCCTTGCGCATGGTCAGTCCGATGCGCTTCCTCGCAACGTCGACCTCGGTGACACGCACCCTGACGACGTCGCCCGCTTTCACGACCTCATGCGGGTCCTTGACGAAACGGTCGGCCAGTTGCGACACGTGGACGAGTCCGTCCTGGTGCACGCCGATATCGACGAAGGCGCCGAAGGCTGCGACATTGGTCACCGTCCCCTCGAGCTGCATGCCGACCTTCAGGTCCTTGATGTCGTCAACACCTTCGGCGAAGGTTGCCGTCTTGAAGCTCGGTCGCGGATCGCGGCCCGGCTTTTCCAATTCGGCGAGGATGTCTTTGACCGTCGGCAGGCCGAAACGCTCTTCGACGAAGGCGCGCGGATCGAGCTTCTTGAGAGCGGCGCTGTCACCCATCAGCGCGCGTACGTCCCGGCCGCAGGCGTCGACGATCTTCTTGGCGATCCCATAGGCTTCCGGGTGCACGGACGAGGCATCGAGCGGCTCCGAACCGTTCGGTATCCGCAGGAAGCCGGCGCATTGTTCGAAGGTCCGGGCGCCGAGGCGCGGCACCTTCAAGAGCTCCTGGCGGTTGGCAAAGGCGCCCGTCGCATTGCGGTGCGCGACGATCGCCTCGGCAGACGATTTTCCCAAACCCGAAACACGCGCCAATAGCGGCGCGGAGGCGGTGTTGAGATCGACGCCAACGGCGTTCACGGCATCCTCGACGACCGCGTCCAGCGATCGGCTGAGCTTCGCCTGATCGACATCGTGCTGATACTGGCCGACACCGATCGATTTCGGCTCGATCTTGACCAGTTCGGCAAGCGGATCCTGAAGTCTCCGGGCGATCGACACGGCACCGCGCAGCGATACGTCGAGACCCGGAAATTCCGCGGCCGCGGTTTCGGAAGCGGAATAGACCGACGCACCCGCCTCGGAAACGATCACCTTCGTGGGTTTCGGCGCCGGCATCTGAGCGAGCATGTCGGCGACGAGCTTCTCCGTTTCGCGGCTGCCGGTGCCGTTGCCGATGGCGATCAGCTCGATCTTGTGCTTGCGGATCAGCGAGGCGAGTTCGGCTTGAGTCCCGCGCACGTCATTCTTCGGCGGGAAGGGATAGACCGTTGTCGTGTCGAGCAGCTTGCCGGTGCCGTCCACCACCGCGACCTTGACGCCCGTGCGGATGCCCGGATCGAGACCCATGGTCGCGCGCGAGCCGGCCGGTGCGGCGAGCAAAAGGTCCTTGAGATTGCGCGCGAAGACTCGAATGGCCTCCTCCTCCGCCCGCTCGCGCAGTTCCCGCATCAGATCCAGCGAAAGGGACAGCGAAAGCTTGACGCGCCAAGTCCAGCCGACGACGTCCAACAGCCATTTGTCCGCCGGCAGATGACCGCCGACGTTGTAAGCGGCCGCGATCATCCGCTCGACCGGCTTCCCCGGAGACGCCTCCTCCTGATCGACGATTATTTCGACCGAGAGGACCTCTTCGTTCCAGCCGCGCAACATCGCGAGAGCGCGATGGCCGGGAACCGTCGCCCACCGCTCCGAATGGTCGAAGTAGTCCGAGAACTTCGCGCCCGCCTCCTGCTTGCCCTCGACGACCTTGGCGCGCAGGAAGGCCGCTTCGCGCATATGGTTCCGCAAACAGCCAAGCAGATCGGCGTTCTCGGTCATGCCCTCGGCGATGATGTCACGCGCGCCGTCTAGAGCGGCCTTCACATCCGGCACCTCGGCGGTCACGAAGGCGGTCGCCCGTTCAGCCGGTGCGATGGAGCGATCGGCCAGAATCACCTCCGCCAGCGGACCGAGACCGCGCTCGCGGGCGATCTCCGCCTTCGTGCGCCGCTTCGGCTTGTAAGGCAGATAGATATCCTCGAGCTCCGCCTTGGTAACCGCGGCAGCGATCTTGGCTTCTAGCTCGTCGGTGAGCTTGCCCTGACCGCGGATCGAATCGACGACTGCCGCCCGACGCGCCTCGAGCTCGCGCAAATAGGTGAGCCGCTCCGACAGAACGCGCAACTGCGTGTCGTCGAGACCACCGGTAACCTCCTTGCGATAACGGGCGATAAACGGCACGGTCGCCCCTCCATCGAGCAATTCGACAGCGGCGGCGACTTGAGCGGCAGTCGCCTTGATCTCGCTTGCTATGATGGAGGCAATGGGCTTTGCGGTCATTTTGCGTTCCGTATGCTGTTTTCCGGCCGGACCATACGTGCGCAGACGAGGAAGGCCAAGTGAGGGCTCACCTGAACTCCACAGAAGATGGCAAAGATGAAATGCGTGCGCCGTGCCTCATCCCGCTCCGCGACCTTCTCCGCGTTTCGACGGGAGAAGAGACAGTCGGGCGCTCTCAGACCCCTCGCCCCGCTTCCTGGGAGAGGGTTAGGGGTGAGAGGCAATCCCGCTACGAAGAAATTGGGCGCTTTACTGCATCAAACCGCGACGAGTTCCAGCCGCCGACGGGTTTTCTCGAACTCCAGCAATTCGCGCTCCTTTGCTTCGATGTAATCCCGCGAGACCGGCACTGTTCCCAGAGACGGCGAGAGCTGTATCTGGAAGATGAAGTGCTTGTCGTAGAGGAATGCCGTCTCAGAAGCTGCGAGATAGAACTCCCACATCCGGAAGAAGCGCTCGTCGTAGAGCTTCACCGCCTCGTCCCGCCGCGCAACGAAGCGCTCGCGCCAGGCCCTGAGCGTCCAGGCATAGTGCATCGGCAGGATTTCTATGTCCTTGACGAGCAGCCGACTGTTCTCGGCCGGGGGCAGCACCTCCGATAGGGCCGGGATATAACCGCCCGGGAAGATGTATTTCTCGATCCAGGGATTGGTGGCCCAGGGCTTGTAGATCTGGCCGATGGAATGCAGCAGCATCACGCCGTCGGGCTTCAAGAGCTCCTTCATCTTACGGAAGAAGTTGCCGTAATTGCCGATGCCCACGTGCTCGAACATGCCGACGGAGACAATGCGATCGAACTGCCGTCCCTGCATGGTGCGATAGTCCTGCAACTCGAAGCGCACGCGGTCGGAGAGGCCGCGCCTGGCCGCGCGTTCACGCGAGACCTTCAACTGCTCTTCGCTGAGCGTGATGCCGGTGACTTCGACGCCGGACGATTCGGCGAGATACATCGCCATGCCGCCCCAACCACAACCGACCTCCAGCACCTTCTGGCCGGGTTCGAGCAGCAATTTCGCCGCGATGTGCCGCTTCTTGGCGCGCTGCGCCTCGTCGAGCGAGATGCCCGGTGGATGGAAATAGGCACAGGAATATTGCCAGTCCTCATCGAGGAAGAGATTGAAGAGCTTGCCGTCCAGATCGTAATGGTGGGCAACGTTGTAGCGATTGCGGTTTACAGGCAGGCGGCTTTTCACCTGCTGGCGCAGCACATGCCACAGCGCGACGATAGAGTTCGCGAAGGTTGCTGCCTTTTCCACACCATTACTCTTGATGATGGACAGGACATCGAAAATGTCGCCCTCCTCGACGACGACGCGACCGTCCATATACATTTCCCCGAACTTCAGCCCGGGGTCGTACAGTATTGCCCTTTCCGCCTCGGCGTCGGTGATGCGTATGGTCGCAGGCTTCCCCGTGCCATCACCCAAGACAACTTTCTTTCCCGATGAAAAAATGACCGCCAGAGTCCCCTTCTGGACAAGACGGCGAAGCAACTTCAACAATGCTGCATTCATTTCCAACCTCAGCGCCAGACCTACACGGACCATATTGGTTCTTCCGCATGGAGCGCGGGCGGTTCGGTCGCTTCCGGAAGAGTGCGCCAGAGAACAGCGCCGATGTGTCCAGAAGCAGCGACCGGCTCAGGTCAAGCCTCACGGCTTCCGACGGGCCGCACGGACGCGCGGCGCCAGCTACGGGATGTCGTCAGGCCAGCCCAACGGGCTCCTATCCATCAGAACTTCCATTAACTTAGCTGCGTTCGCCGGTTTATCAATGGGGCTTTTTTGTGGCCCCTCAAAGATTTGCATGCTTAGTAAATGCGGAAGGCCTGATCGCCGGCATACGACGTCATGGTACGGGCGCGCGCGCAAGCGCGTGGCTTGCGGTGGAACGCGCCGCTCCTCATCTCGCTGCGGTGACATCGCCTTTGACGCATTTCCGTCGGCGAGCTGCGGCACGTATATTCTCCACAAGCGTTGCATGACCGACGCCGAACGCCTACCTCCCATGAGGTCGGTTATCGGTCAATCGCGCGTCGACGTGACAGATCGTTCGCAATCCGCGTAACCTGCTGCGTGCACTCGCGGTAACATCGTCACGTCCCATTATCGCGTAAAGCCGTCGCGAGAGGAGGAAAACCCGATGAAGAAGGTCGCCGCCATTGCGCTCGTCGTCCTTGCCGTGGTCTGGCTCCTCAATACGTCGCTGTTGGCGACGCCGCCCACCGGCGCACCCAAAATCCTCGCTCATCGTGGTATCCATCAGGTCTACTCACCGGATGGCGTCGAAAAAGACACCTGCACGGCCGATCGCATCGAGCCACCGCGCCACAGCTATATCGAGAACACGATCGCCTCGATGCGCGCAGCATTCGACAGCGGCGCCGATGTCGTCGAGCTCGACGTGCACCTGACGCCGGACCGCCAGTTCGCCGTGTTCCATGACTGGACGCTGGACTGCAGGACGAACGGAACGGGCGTCACCGAGCAGACGCCCATGACCGAGCTAAAGACACTTGACATCGGCTATGGTTACACGCCCGACGGCGGCAAGACCTTTCCCTTCCGCGGTCAGGGGGCGGGCCAGATGCCGACATTGACGGAGGTCTTCAACGCCCTGCCCCATGGCCGTTTCCTGATCAATTTCAAAAGCGAGCGGCGGGAGGAAGGCGCGACGCTTGCCGTGCTGCTGCGGTTCCACCCGGAGTGGCGCAAGCAAGTGTTCGGCGTCTACGGCGGCAGCGCCCCGACACAGGAAACCTTGCGGCTGATCCCGGGGCTGAAAGGCTATGATCGACAGTCCACCGTCGCCTGCCTTGGTCGCTACGCCGCCTATGGCTGGACCGGCATCGTTCCGGATGCCTGCAGCGATACGCTTATCATCGTGCCCAGCAATTATGCGCCGTTTCTGTGGGGCTGGCCGCACCGCTTCGCGGCCCGCATGCGGGCTGTCGGAAGCGAGATCATCCTTCTTGGCCCCTATGGCGGCGGGGATTTCACCTCCGGCATCGACAGGGCGGAAGATCTGGCGATGGTTCCGGAAGATTTCGCGGGCTACGTCTGGACCAACCGGGCGGAAACGATCGGCCCCCTGCTCGGCAAGCGGCTTGCCGCTTCGAGCGACTGATCGGCAGCAATGAGCCGCCGCCTGCAGGCGGAAACCGCGAATACCTTCTTGATTCGCGTTGCAGTCGCGATCGAAGCTTGCCTAAATGTCCATGTGTCGATATATCTCGACACATGGACACATCCGACGCAATTGCAGCCCTTGCCGCCCTGGCTCAACCAACACGTTTCGACGCATTTCGGCTCCTGGTCACACACGAGCCGGACGGCCTGCCCGCGGGTGAGATCGCCCGTGTGCTCAAAGTCCCGCACAACACCATGTCGACGCATCTAGCGCAGTTGCAGCGGGCGGGACTTGTGACGACGGAGCGGCAGAGCCGATCGATCATCTACCGCGCCGATCTCGACGGTCTGCGTCACGTCATCAGCTTCATGCTCAAGGACTGCTGCGCCGGACATCCGGATCTCTGCGCACCCCTGATCGCGGACCTTACGCCATGCTGTTCACCAAGGGAGGACACCCATGCCTGAACCCGTCTACAATGTCTTGTTCCTCTGTACCGGTAATTCGGCACGCTCTATTCTTGCCGAGTCGATCCTGAATACGGAAGGCAAGGGCCGCTTCCGCGCCTTTTCGGCCGGCAGCAACCCCAAGGGCACCGTGCATCCGCTTGCCCTTCGGGAACTGAAGAGCCGCGGCTACCCGGCTGAGGGCTTCAGTTCCAAGGGTTGGGACGTGTTCGCCACGCCGGATGCGCCGCAAATGGATTTCATCTTCACCGTTTGTGACAGCGCGGCGGGAGAGGCCTGCCCCGTCTGGCCGGGCCATCCGATGACCGCCCATTGGGGCGTGGCCGATCCGGCCGCGGTCGAAGGCAGCGAATTCGAAAAAGAAAGGGCCTTTGCCGAGGCGGCGCGGTTTCTCAAGAACCGAATCATGGCCTTCATCAGCCTGCCGCTCACCTCGATCGACAGAATGGCGCTCCACAGCCATCTCGATGAGATCGGCCGTATGAACGACGTGACCGCGGACAGGGCAAGCTGATGCAGGAATTCGACTTAAGCCGCCGTTGTGTGGCAGAGGCGCTCGGCACTGGCCTGCTCGTGGCGGCGGTCGTCGGCTCGGGGATCATGGCCGATGCCCTGACGGCCGATAATGCATTGGCCCTCGTTGCCAACACGATCGCCACGGGAGCGATCCTCGTTGTCCTGATCACGATCCTTGGCCCTCTGTCTGGTGCCCATTTCAACCCGGCAGTGTCGCTTGTCTTCGCCCTTTCCGGAGGACTCGGGCGACGCGACTGCGCGTTTTATCTGGTCGCGCAGGTGACGGGCGCCATTGCCGGGACTGTCATCGCCCATCTGATGTTCGATCTTTCGCCGCTCGACATCTCCGCAAAAGTACGCACCGGTCCCGCGCAGTGGCTTTCGGAGGCGATCGCGACCTTCGGCCTGATCGCCACCATCCTCGCCGGCATCCGCTTCCGTGGCGAGGCAGTACCGTGGCTCGTCGGTCTCTACATCACAGCCGCCTACTGGTTCACCGCCTCCACGTCCTTCGCCAATCCAGCAGTGGCATTGGCTCGGTCACTGACGAACACCTTCTCCGGCATTCGTCCGGGGGATCTGCCCGGCTTCGTGATTGCGGAAATACTGGGAGCCGTCTGCGCGCTTTCGCTGATGACCTGGCTCCTGCGGCCGGCCCGACCCATCGCCCGCCCAATCTCCAACGAGGCAACACCATGAACGTCACCATCTATCACAATCCGGCCTGCGGCACCTCGCGCAACACGCTGGCGATGATCCGCAACGCCGGCATCGAGCCGACCATCGTCGCCTATCTCGACGCGCCGCCATCGCGCGCAGAGCTGAAGTCGATGATCGCGGCCGCGGGACTGACGGTGCGCGAGGCCATTCGTGAAAAAGGAACACCGTTCGAAGCGCTCGAGCTCGGTAATCCCGCGCTCGGGGAAGAGGAACTGCTCGATGCGATGGTCGAACACCCGATTCTGATCAATCGCCCCTTCGTGGTCACTCCGCTGGGCACACGCCTTTGCCGCCCGTCGGAAGTCGTGCTCAACATCCTGCCGGATACCCACAAGGGACCATTCTCCAAGGAAGACGGCGAAGCCGTGCTCGATTCAGAAGGCAAGCGCATTGTCTGACGACAACGACCTCCCTTCCGCGAACGTGCGGCAACTGCGGCCGCCGGATAGCGACGCGCTGTGCCCGACGCTTTCGACGCACAAGCCACGCATCCTGATTCTCTATGGATCGTTGCGAACGGGGTCCTACAGCCGCCTTCTGGCGCACGAGGCCCGCCGTCTGCTCGAGTTTTTCGGCGCGGAGGTGAAAATCTTCGATCCCGCCGCTTTGCCGCTGCCCGATGCGGCACCGGTGAGCCATCCCAAGGTGCAGGAACTGCGCGAATTATCGATCTGGTCCGAAGGACAGGTCTGGGTGAGCCCGGAACGCCACGGAGCGATGACCGGGATCATGAAAGCCCAGATCGATTGGATTCCGCTATCGACAGGATCGATCCGGCCGACGCAGGGAAAGACGCTGGCCGTCATGCAGGTTTCGGGCGGATCGCAGAGCTTCAACGCCGTCAATCAGATGCGCATCCTCGGCCGATGGATGCGCATGATTACAATTCCCAATCAGTCTTCCGTCGCGAAGGCGTTCCAGGAATTCGATGCCAATGGCCGGATGAAGCCGTCGAGCTATTACGACCGCGTCGTCGACGTCATGGAAGAGCTGATGAAATTCACGCTCCTGACGCGCGACTGCTCCGCCTACCTGACGGACCGTTACAGCGAGCGCAAGCAGGCGGCCGCAGAGCTCGAAGAGCGCGTCAATTTGGCGAAGATCTAGCGCGGGATGAGGAAAAGTGTGCGCGGTTTTCCGCCCGCAACCCGCGCTAACTTTTTAGTATCGATCACGTTCACGATTTAGGTCGATCCGACCTAAATCCTCGTGACCTGAGCGGCAATGCCTATCTCGGGAAATCGAGCCCCATTTCGCGGAAGCGCTCCGGATCGTCGCCCCAGTTCTCACGCACCTTCACAAACAGGAAGAGGTGCACGGGCTGCTCCAGAATTTCCGAGATTTCCTTGCGGGCTGCGGTGGAGATCGCCTTGATCGCCTCCCCGCCCTTGCCGAGCGCGATCTTCTTCTGGCTCTCGCGCTCCACGTAAATCACCTGCTCGATGCGCACCGAGCCGTCCTTGCGCTCTTCCCACTTCTCAGTCTCCACGTGCGACGCATAGGGAAGCTCCTGATGCAGTCGCAGGAACAGTTTCTCGCGAGTGATCTCGGCAGCGAGCTGGCGCATCGGCAGGTCGGAGATCTGATCCTCCGGATAATACCAGGGACCCTCCGGCAGCGCCTTGGCCAGATAATCCATAAGGTCGTCGCAGCCCGAGCCGTTGAGCGCCGAGATCATGAAAGTACGCTCGAAAGCGACGGCCTCGTTTGCCGCGGCCGCGAGCTTCAGCAATTCCTCCGGCCGCACCCGGTCGACCTTGTTGAGCACCAGGATCTTCGGTTGCGGCACCTCCTTCAGGCCTTCGAGGATCGCCTCGGCATCGCCCTTGAGTCCGCGTTCGCTGTCGATCAGCAGCATCACGACATCGGCATCCTTTGCGCCGCCCCAGGCGGTGGTGACCATGGCGCGGTCGAGCCGGCGCCGCGGCTTGAAGATGCCGGGCGTGTCCATGAAGACGATCTGAGCGTTGCCGTGAATGGCAATGCCGCGGATGATCGCACGTGTCGTCTGGACCTTGTGACTGACTATGGACACCTTCGCGCCGACGAGGCGGTTGACCAATGTCGATTTGCCGGCGTTCGTCGCGCCGATCAGCGCCACGAAGCCCGAGCGGGTCTGCGCGCCGCCGGCGGCCGTATCAATTTCCTTATCCGTCATGGCTTCCGTCAATTTCCGGCAGATCGTTTCTGCCAAACACCTTCGCGTTCCAGCAATCTCGTGGCGGCGATTTGCTCGGCGCCGCGCTTTGAGCGATCGATCCCCGTCTCCGGTGCCAGCCCGTCGACCTCGACCGTCACGGTGAAACGTGGATCGTGATCGGGGCCGGAGCGATCGTCCGTCCTGTATTTCGGCGCAACGCCGAATTTGGCGTGCGCCCATTCCTGCAGTTCCGTCTTCGCATCACGGCGGGCGCCGTCCGCGCTCGCGGCGCGGTGCGTCCAATGCTGCAGGACGAAGCGGCGCGCCGCCTCGATGCCTCCGTCGAGATAGATCGCAGCGATCAGGGACTCTACCACATCGGCGCGTACGTTCATCATGTGCTTGCCGGTGATCTTCTTGACGTCCGATCCCGTGCGGATGAATTCATGCAGCGACAATTCGTCCGCCACCTTCGCGCAGCTCTCCGCGCTCACGAGCTGGTTCAGGCGGACCGAAAGCTCGCCCTCGTTCGCATTGACAAAGGTCTGAAACAGAAGTTCTGCCACGCACAGCCCCAATACCCGGTCGCCCAGGAATTCGAGCCGCTGGTAGTTGATTGCGCGGCCGCTGCGGGCGCTCGAATGCGTCAGCGCCCGGTCGAGACGCTCCTTTTCGGCAAACTGGTAACCGATCGCGGCCTCGAGCCTCGCCCGGTCCTCCGCGCTCAACGAGCGCCCCTTCATCATTCGACAACCTTGAACAGGCGATCGTAACGCAGGTTCGCCGGCCACTTCCACACTTCGCGGAAGGACGTATCGTTGCCGAGCGAGAAGAAGATCAGGCTTGCGCGGCCGACCAGGTTTTCCGCCGGAACGAAACCGACGTCGAAACGGCTATCGGCCGAGTTGTCGCGGTTGTCGCCCATCATGAAATAGTGGCCGTCGGGGACGATGAATTCGCGGGTATTGTCGCCGCGTGAATCGGGAAACTGGTCGAGCGTGTCGTAAGACACGCCGTTGTCCATCGTCTCGCGATAGACCGGAACGTCGCCGCCGGTGTCGTACTGATCATCCGCCCGGAACGTGCCGTCCGGCACGCGCTCGACGGGCTTGTCGTTGACGTAGAGGATGCTGTTCCTGACCTGGATACGGTCGCCCGGAAGGCCGACGAGACGCTTGATGTAGTCAATGTCGGGGTTGGGCGGGAAGCGGAAGACCACGATGTCGCCGCGCTCGGGTTCGCTTGCGAAGATCCTGCCGCTGAAAAGATTCGGCGAAAACGGCAGCGAATACTTCGAATAGCCATAGGCGAACTTGTTCACGAAGATGTAGTCGCCGACGAGCAGTGTCGGCATCATCGATCCCGACGGAATGGTGAAGGGCTGGAAGAAGACGGTCCGAATGACCACGGCCAAGAGCAGCGCCTGGATGATGACCTTCACATTTTCCCAGAGGCCGCTCTGCTTCGTTTCTGTCTTTTCTGCCACGCTCAGTTCTTCCTTGTCATCCTGCCCAGGGCACCTGGTTTTCACGCTTCAACTTGCGTTTGCGCCCCGGACGCGTGCTGCGCATCACCGCGCGAATTCGACCCTATATGTCGCGGGAGCTCCATGCTTCAAGCGACGGTCGATCCGGCAAGTGCTCTAAACCGTTCCCTCGGCGGGGGCAACCGGGACTGCCTCGATAATCACGAAAGCTTGTGCCAACGGGAAATCGTCGGTGATCGTCAGATGAATGGTGGCACGGTGCCCGACGGGCAGGATCTGCTGGAGGCGTGCGGCTGCGCCTCCAGTCAACTGCATCGTCGGCTTTCCACCTGGCATATTGACGACCCCCATGTCCTTCCATAGGACCCCTTGCGCAAGCCCCGTACCCAGCGCCTTCGAACAGGCCTCCTTGGCCGCGAAGCGCTTGGCATAGGACGCCGCGCGATTCTTGCGGCCCTCCGATTTGGCGATCTCGATATCGGTGAAGCACCGGTTGACGAAACGCTCACCGAAACGCTGAAGCGAATTTTCGATGCGGCGAATATCAATGAGATCGCTCCCGATACCGATAATCATGATGGAGTTCCGACCCTTTGCGCACGAGCCCGCCGGCGCCGCTCCTTGAAAAGCCGGGCCGCCTGGTAGGAAAGCGGGTAGAAGATCAAGGCGCCGCCGATGGCCAGCGGCAGCGAGCCGACGATCATCGGCTTGAAGACCGGGCCCCACAGCTCGGCAAGGTCCAGCCGCTCAATCATGCGGGCGATCTCCGGGCCGCCGATGGCCGGAACGGCCTGCGGCTCCATAAGTGCCGTGCCGAGCTCGTAGGACGCCGTCAGGATCACCGGAATGGTAATCGGATTGGCAAGTGCAGTCGTGATCGCCGCAGCGAGCAGGTTGCCGGAGAAGAGCGCGGCGATGATAACCGCGAAAACGATGTGAAAGCCGAAGAACGGCGTAAGGGACGAAGCGGCCCCCGCCGCCACGCCGACGGCGATCGAGTGAGGAGACGATTTCAGACGGAGGACGCGAAGCACAACACAGCGGAGACCGCGCGAAAGCCCCTTGCGCGGCCAGAAGAAAGCGCGAAGCCTTTCGGATATCGTTACCGGTTCTCTGCGCCTGAATAACATTCTGCCGTCATGATCGCATCTACAGCGCCGCGCGTCTTGTATGACGCGCAAAGGTCGCTGTAGCACTTTGAATTGCTGCATGTCTTTGTCCTTAAATCGAGGTCGATTTAAGGAGACATGCAGTAGAAGCCGTCCGCGGGCCACTACCGCACCGCGCGCCCAACCGGACGCGTGAAAGTCGCCGTAGTACTTCGTATCGCTGCAGGATTTGCCCTTAAATCAATTCCGATTCGAGGAATCATGCAGCAGGCGGCCTCTCCGCCTTTGATGGCCGCAACATAGGCGCGACGCCAGCCGGGTGCAAGCCGAGGCGGCAGGCGGCAAAATCACGCATCCGAGCCATTCTGAAAATGCATAGCTCGGCGTTCATCGCCTTCACGCTGACAGATTATCGGCTGCGCCCGGTCGCGATTGGGCGCAAGTCCGCGAGACAACCTTTGCGCGCCGTCCCGGCGCGCTCACGTTTTCGAATCAGAAACCCTTGCGGAACAGGCCGCGATCGATCTGACGCTGACGGTATTCGAGGTCGATGCGATCGACGGAACCGTTCAGATAGGCGATCTCGCGCTCTTCGATAGTGGGAATGTGCAGCGCACGGGTGATTTTCTTCAACTGCTTGAACATTGGCAAACCTCTTCGTTTACCTCCCGATGCGAAAGATAGTTCAGAGGTCGGCTCGCCACCAGCGCCAGGATGCGGCGGCAGCCATGCACGACATGCATGGCAAATCATTTCTGCGCCGCGCGCTGCCCATTTCGAAGGCAATTGCATGGGAAAGCGCTGAATTCTGACGCGTTTTGCGGTGGCGGAGCCTTGCGACGCCGCCAACAGGTGCGCACCCTAATCGAACAGGCGCTTGACCATGGAAATGCTCGGCAATTCTTTGAGCTGCGCCATCAGATGGTTGAGCTGACGCAGGTCCCAGACTTCGAGGTCGAACTGCATCTCACTGAAATCGGCGGCGACACGCCCCATGGAGAGCGAGCGGATATTCACGTCGGTGGTCGCGATCGCCTGCGCGATCTCAGCAAGCGTGCCAGGTTCGTTCAAGGCGCTGACGGCGATTCTTGCCATGAAGCGGCTGCTGTTCGCCTCGTCGAGATCCCAGCGCACGTCGATCCAACGCTCGGGCTCTTCGTCGAACTTTTGCAGGATGGGCGACTGAATCGGGTAAATCGTGATACCCTTCTCCTTATCCATGATGCCGACGATCCGGTCGCCGGGAACGGCACCCGCGGGACTGAAATGCACCTCCGCATTGCCGGAGAGCCCGCGGATCGGCAAGGCTTCGGGTCCTTCCGCCTGCTCCGCCGCGATCGCCTCCTTCGAGCGTTCCGGCAGCTTGAAGACCATGCCCGCCGCGCTGCGCATGTTGAACCAGCCGTCGTCGGCACTGGGCTTGACGGTCACGCGCTCATCCTGGTGGTCCGGGAAGACGGCGCGCAGGACGTCGAGCGAGGAGAGCTCGCCGCGTCCGACCGCGGCGATCGCATCCTCGACTTCCTTCTGCCCGAGCCGATGGAGAACCGGCTTCAGCGCCTCGCGCGAAAACGTCTTGCCCGCGCGCTCGAAGGTACGTTCGAGGATGCGGTATCCGAGCCCGGCATATTGCTTGCGCACGGCCGCGCGTGTCGCGCGGCGGATGGCCGCGCGCGCCTTGCCGGTGACGACGATTTCCTCCCAGGCCGGCGGCGGCACCTGGATGCCCGAGCGGATGATCTCCACCTCGTCGCCATTGTTGAGCCGCGTCACCAGCGGCATGATGCGGCCGTTGATCTTGGCGCCGACGCAGGTGTCGCCGATGTTCGTATGGACGGCATAGGCGAAGTCGATCGGCGTGGCACCGCGCGGCAGCGCGATCAACTGCCCCTTGGGGGTGAAACAGAAGACCTGGTCCTGGAAGAGTTCGAGCTTCGTGTGCTCCAGGAACTCCTCGGGATTGTCGCCTTCGGCAAGCGACTCGATCGTCCGACGCAGCCAGGAATAGGCATTCGACGACGGAGAGCGGGTCGCATCCCCCGAGACCATGTCCCGATCCTTGTAGAGCGCATGCGCGGCGATACCGTATTCCGCGATCTCGTGCATGCGCTTCGTGCGGATCTGCAGCTCGATGCGCTGTCGCGACGGGCCGATGATCGTCGTGTGGAGCGACTGATAGTCGTTCTGCTTCGGCGTCGAAATATAATCCTTGAAGCGGCCTGGCACGACGCGCCAGCGGGTGTGCACGATGCCGAGCGCCCGATAGCACGAAGGAATGTCGTCGACGAGGATGCGAAAGCCCCAGACGTCCGATAGCTGCTCGAAGGAGAGCGATTTCGACTGCATTTTGCGGAAGACGGAATAGGGCTTCTTCTGACGCCCTTTCACCAGTGCATTCTTCAGGCCCTCCGCCTGTAGCAGCTCGCTCAGTTCTTCTTCGATCTTCTTGATCAGACCCTCGTTGCGCTGCGAGAGCTCTTCCAGCCGCCTCGTGACCGTTTCGAAGGCCTCGGGGTTGATATGGCGAAACGCGAGATTTTCGAGCTCCTCCCGCATGTCCTGCATGCCCATGCGTCCGGCCAGCGGCGCATAGATGTCCATCGTCTCCTCGGAGATGCGTGCGCGCTTCTCCGCCGACATGTGATCGAGCGTGCGCATGTTGTGCAGTCGGTCGGCAAGCTTGACGAGGAGGACGCGAACGTCGTCGGAAATGGCAAGCAGCAGCTTGCGGAGATTTTCCGCCTGCTTCGCCTTCTTGGTGACGAGGTCGAGCTTCTTGATCTTAGTCAGCCCCTCGACCAGCGCGCCGATGTCCTCGCCGAAGAGCTCGTCGATCTCCTGCCGTGTCGCCGTCGTGTCCTCGATCGTATCGTGCAGCAGGGCGACGGCGATCGTCGACTCGTCCAGATGCATTTCGGTAAGAATCGCCGCGACTTCGAGAGGATGAGAAATATACGGATCGCCGCTTGCCCGCTTCTGCTGACCATGCTTCTGCATCGCATAGACATAGGCCTTGTTAAGCAGGGCCTCGTTGACGTCGGGCTTGTATTTCTGCACGCGCTCAACGAGCTCGTATTGGCGCATCATCCGCTGACGGCTCCGTGAAATCAGGCAAACAAAAAAGTGCGCCAATCATACGAGTGGCGCACTGCTTCGAAAACACGTTGGAACGGCTGTTCCCGAACGGATCTCAGTAGTCGTCGCTCTTTTCCGGCGGAACGAGACCTTCGATACCTGCCAGCAGTTCCTCCTCGGACATACGGTCGAAGGTCAGCGCTTCCGGCTGGTCCTCCTCCTCCGCAGCCTCGGCAAAAGCGGCGGTTTCCGTCTGAGCGAGCGCAGCCGCATCGGGTTCCGGCTCGTCCACTTCCACATGCTTCTGGAGCGAGTGGATCAAGTCTTCCTTCAGATCGCCGGGAGAAAGCGTCTCGTCGGCAATCTCTCGCAGTGCAACGACCGGATTCTTGTCGTTGTCACGATCAACGGTGATCGGGGCACCTTGCGAAATCAGGCGCGCGCGATGGCTGGCAAGCAGGACGAGTTCGAAGCGGTTTTCGACCTTGTCAATGCAATCTTCGACGGTGACGCGGGCCATAGCCTGTCCTTTACGACTTAAGAAGCGCGGCGGCATGCCGCGGCATGATTAACGACACGAAACCGGAACGCCGCTTGATGCGGCTCCATCAGCTCCGATTTCTGGAATTAGCCGCTCGGATACATTCAAAACAACATAAGTTCAAGTTTTTCCTGCATCCAGCGCTCACGCCTTCGCCCAACGCATGTTAAAATACGGCATTTAAGGGTTGACGCTGCAAGTCCCAGACAGTGATTGTGTTTCGTGATATTCTTCGTACCAACATCAACGACAATTGCAAATTGAAGTGTGGACGAACTGCAGCAACTGCTAAAACTAGCTATAGGCGCCGCGCCCATGTTGGAATAAATGCGGTGGCATGACCTACATTATTTGCAAAATCAGCAATTAATAATGTAATACGCCTATTGTCTGCGCAGCCTCCGCGGGGTCGGTCCGGTCAGTGTGCAGGGCATGGAAAAGGAAATAACGATGTTCGATCCTCGCGAGAAAATCGCTCTATTCATCGATGGCGCCAACCTCTACGCTGCATCGAAGAGTCTCGGTTTCGACATCGATTATCGCAAGCTGCTTAAAGCATTCCAGAAGCGCGGATACCTGCTGAGGGCCTACTATTACACTGCGCTCATCGAGGACCAGGAATATTCCTCCATTCGTCCATTGATCGACTGGCTGGACTATAACGGCTACAAGGTCGTCACCAAGCCCGCCAAGGAATTCACCGACTCGCTCGGGCGCCGCAAGATCAAGGGCAACATGGACATCGAGCTCGCAATCGACGCCATGGAGCAGTCGGAGACCGTCGATCATCTGGTGATCTTCTCGGGCGACGGAGACTTCACGACGCTGGTCGAGGCTTTGCAGCGCAAAGGACGCAAGGTCTCCGTGGTCTCGACGATGTCGACGCAGCCCCCGATGATCGCCGACGACCTGCGCCGCCAGGCGGACCACTTCATCGATCTGGCAACTCTCAGGGGCGAAATAGGCCGCGAGCCTTCGGAACGGGTGCAGCGTCCTGTAGAGCCGGTTGCCGACGACGTCGAGCTTTAACGCGAGCGATCAGTCTATCTGCCCCTAACCCTCTACCCGCAGGCGGGAAGAGGGCCGGGCAGGTCGGATGAGGGGCTTTCCCTCGCAAACCCCAATGAAAAGGACTCAGCCCCGCTCCTTGAGCAGGCGGTTCTTCTGCCGGTTCCAGTCGCGCTCCTTGGAGGTCTCGCGCTTGTCGTGCAGCTTCTTGCCTTTGCCGAGCGCCAGTTCCAGCTTCGCGCGGCCGCGCTCGTTGAAATAGATTCTAAGCGGGATCAGCGACATGCCTTCGCGATTGAGAGCGCCCTGGAGGCGGTTCACTTCCCGCTTCGACAAAAGCAACTTGCGGCGCCGGCGCGTCTCATGATTGAAGCGGTTCGCCTGTAGATATTCTGGCAGATAGGAATTGATCAGCCAGATTTCGCCGCCCTCGTCGGTCGCATAGGACTCCGAGATGTTGGCCTTCCCCTCACGCAACGACTTAACCTCGGTGCCGGTCAGCACGAGACCGGCCTCGTAGGTATCGACGATCTCATAGTTGAAGCGGGCCTTGCGGTTTTCCGCCACCACCTTCTTGACCGTTCTTTCGTTGCCCTTCGGTGCCATCAGTTCATCAATCCCGCGTGCCGAAGCGCGGCCTCGATCGCCGCCTCCGTCGCCGGCTCGAGCGTCGGCAGCAGCGGCGAGCGGACCGCGCGGCTCATTCTCCCAAGGCGATTGAGCGCATATTTTGCGCCGCAAAGGCCAGGCTCCAGGAAGATCGCCTTGTGAAGCGGCATCAGCTTGTCCTGGTAGTCTAATGCCCTGGCGAAATCGCCGCCAAGGGTCGCCTCCTGGAATTCAGCGCAGAGGCGCGGCGCGACGTTGGCGGTAACGGAAATGCAGCCGACGCCGCCATGTGCGTTGAATCCGAGCGCGGTCGCGTCCTCGCCCGAAAGCTGAACGAAATCCTTGCCGCAGGCCATGCGCTGCTCGGAAACCCGCTCAATCTTCCCGGTCGCATCCTTGACGCCGATGATCGTGGGATAGGCCTTGGCCAGCGCCGCCATGGTCTCGACGCTCATGTCGATGACCGATCGGCCAGGAATGTTATAGATCACGATCGGCAGCTTCACGTTTTCGGCAATCGCCGCATAATGGGCAAAGAGCCCCTTCTGCGTCGGCTTGTTGTAGTAAGGCGTGACGACGAGAATGGCGTCCGCTCCAGCCTTTTCCGCATGCTGTGCCAGTTCGATCGCCTCGATCGTATTGTTGGAGCCCGCGCCAGCGATGACCGGGACGCGACGGGCGGCTGCCTCGACGCACAGTTCTACGACCTGCTTGTGCTCGTCGTGGGAAAGGGTCGGGGATTCGCCCGTCGTGCCCACCGGCACAAGACCGTGGCTGCCCTCCTTTATCTGCCACTCCACATGTGCGACGAAACTATCCGCATCGACCGAGCCGCTGGCCGTGAACGGTGTTACGAGAGCGGGAATGGAACCCTTGAACATGCACAACTCCTGACGGCCGGGGACACGGAAAAGGCCCATGCTTTGGCCGCAATCGACGGTTAAAAAACTGCCGCACCATAATCATGTGACGTGGCTGCGGCAAGCGCCGCAACAACGCATTTCGTGTCCGTTTCCGACCAATGAAGAGCTTGAGGGAACTGCGACCGGCTCTGGCACGCAGGGAAAACAAGAGCCATGAACTGCCCGCTCGCCTGCCATTTACGACGACCGACAAATGCCGCTAACCTTTGCGTAGCCGATCCGACGGCAAAATGAAGTTGAGACACGGGGAACCACGGGGCTCTTGATGCGCGGAATGCTCTTTCTGCCTGTCGCCGCCATGCTCGGTGCAGCGATACTGGCCTCCTCGGCCGGCGCCATCGAGAGCCGGATACCAGTACCAGCCCAAAAGCCAGGCTTCGCGGGCAAATTGGGACGGATCACCACAGGTGATGTCACCGCCGCGATACCGGACGCTACCGCGGAAGTCGATGGAGATCTGAAAACCGGCCTCGATGCCTTGTCGGACCGGCAGCCGGCAACGGCGATCGCTGTTCGCGACCGCATGCCGGCCGGAACGCTCGACCGGCATATCCTCACCTGGGCGATCGCCGTTTCCGGACAGCGAGGCGTCCCCTCCCACGAAATCGCCGATGCGCAACGGGAACTTATCGGCTGGCCGGGCTTGAAGTCGCTACGCGCCCATTCGGAACGAGCGCTCTATCGCGAAAATCCGCCGGCCGCCGACGTGATCGCCGCCTTCGGTGCTACCCGCCCCGAAACGGCGGAAGGGGCCATCGTCTTTGCGCGTGCCTTGATGGCCGGGGGGCAAGCAGAGATGGCCGCCAAGCATCTGCGCGCCATCTGGCTGGACGAGGCGCTCGACGAGGAGATCGAAACGAAGGTCCTCTCGGAGTTTTCCGGCCTACTGACGACCGACGACCATAGGCGGCGGATGGAAATGCTGCTTTATCGCGGCCGCACCGAACAGGCGGAGCGGTTCAGTGATCTCGGTAAGGCGCAATCGCTCTTCCGTGCCTGGGCCGCGGTCATCCGCGGCAGCAGCAATGCGGCGGCGCTTGTCGCAGCGGTCGACCCTTCCTGGCGCGACAAACCCGCCTATCTCTTCATTCGCATCGAGCTTCTGCGGAAACGAGAGAAATACGAGGAAGCTGCAAAGCTTCTCGCCCGGATGCCTGAGGACAGCGGCACCCTGGTCGACCCGGGAGAATGGTGGAAGGAGCAGCGCATCGTCAGCCGCGGCCTCCTCGACAAGGGTGACTTCCGTGGCGCCTACGAGATCGCTGCCAATCATGCGGCAAACCGGCCGACGGACATCGTCGACGCGGAATTTCATGCAGGCTGGTACGCGCTGCGAGGGCTCGAAGAGCCGGCGACGGCCGCACGCCATTTCCGCAGGGTCCTGGAGGCATCTGGACGGCCGGTCTCCGCCTCGCGCGCCTGGTATTGGCTTGGGCGCGCCGCCGAGGCCGGTGGCCCCGGCAACGCGGGGGAGTATTTCGCCAATGCGGCGCGATATCCCGGCACCTTCTACGGTCAGCTTGCCGCCGCACGACTCGGTCGCTCGACGATCGATGTGACCTACCCCTCGCCTACCGAGGAAGATCGCGCTCGCTTCGAAAGCCGCGAAGCCGTCAAGGCGATCGGCCGGCTCGAAGCGAGCGGCCACGGCTGGCGGGCCGACAGCCTCTATCGGGCGCTCGCGGAGGAGCTCAACACCCCCGGCGAGCTTGCAATCCTGGCGGGGCAGGCGGAGAAAGCGGGCAATCACCAACTTTCCCTGCAGGTCGGGAAAATCGCCTTTGGCCGCGGCGTAGACGTGGCCGCCCTCGCCTTCCCGATCGGCGTCATTCCGTCGAGCGCGGATATCAGCGGGGCCGGCAAGGCCCTCGCCTATGCGATCGCCCGCCAGGAAAGCGCCTTCAATCCGGCAGCGGTTTCCGCGGCGAACGCCCATGGCCTGCTACAGCTTCTGCCCGGCACTGCCAAAGGCGTCGCCAGCCGCTACGGCCTCGCCTATTCCAAGGACCGCTTGACGACGGACGCCGGCTACAATGCGACGCTTGGGGCACATTATCTCGGCGAACAGATCGACAGCTTCGGCGGCTCCTACATACTCACCTTCATCGCCTACAATGCCGGTCCGCGTCGCGTGCCTCAATGGCTCGCCCGCTATGGCGACCCGCGTGGCAAGCCGATCGATGAGGTGGTCGACTGGATCGAGCGCATTCCCTTCGAGGAGACGCGCAACTACGTTCAGCGTGTGATGGAAAATTATCAGGTCTATAAGTCCCGGCTCGGGCAGAAGGCGGACATCGTGTCGGACTTGAGAATGGGACGTGATTCTTCGTGACGGTCGCCTGCGACGCTGCGGCGACGAATTGATCGGCGGCGATGCACCGCGCGGCGACTAGATCACGATGATTTTAGGTCGGATCGACCTAAAATCATGAACGTGATCGATTCTAGTAGGTTAGCGCGGAATGCGGGCGGAAAACCGCGCACACTTTTCCTCATCCCGCGCTAGGGTGGCAGATGTTTCAACCGCATTATTTTCACGCGAAGGACGGGCTGAGGCTCTACGGCCGGGCTTATGGTTTCGGGGCTGAGCGGCGGGCGGGCATGCCCATCGTTTGCCTCCCGGGACTCACCCGCAACAGCCGCGATTTCCATGGCTTGGCCACCTTCCTGGCCTCCCCCGCCGGCGGCGGACATCCCGTCGTCACGCTCGACTACCGCGGTCGCGGGCAGTCGGAGCGCGACAACGACAATGGCCGGTACACGATCGCCGCCGAAGCCGCCGACGTCATCACTGCCTGCGCCTATTTCGGGATCGACAAAGCAATATTCATCGGCACGTCCCGCGGCGGCCTCATTCTCCATCACCTCATCGTATCAGCGCCTGCCCTAGTCGCCCGCGTGGTCCTCAACGACATCGGGCCCGTGGTCGAGATCGAGGGGCTGTTGAGGATCCGGGACTACCTGAACGCGGCAAGCGGACCGGAAAGTTGGGCGGAGGCGCCGATGTTTCTGCAGCGCCTGCACGGTGAAGACTTCCCCCTTCTTCGCGAGCAGGACTGGCGCGACATGGCCGAAGCGATCTACCGGGATGAAGACGGGCTCCCAATCGCCGACTTCGATCCAGCGATCACGGCGCAACTGAAGGGCTTGACCGCCGACACCGCACTCCCGGAGCTGTGGCCACAATTCGATGCTTTTCACGACCTGCCGATGATGGTCGTTCGCGGCGAACATTCCAAACTGCTGAGCGAAGCGACCGTTCAGGAAATGTCGCGGCGGCACCCCGATCTGGTGGCCGTGACCGCGCGCGGCCAAGGCCACGCGCCGCATCTGCATCTCGGCGGGCTCGAAGCGCACATAGCCGCGTTTGTTGTGGGCTGATTGCAACGACGGCTCGAATCCACCCCGGAAAAGCTACGAACTCCGGGGGCAAAAAACTCGGCGTCGTTGACTAGGCCATCAGGCGCGGCAGTTTTCTTTCCCGCTTACATGTACGGCGAAATGCACTGACGACGCCGGCCGTAATAGGGCTGGTACGTATTGTCGTAAGCCCGGTACGACCTGTAGCGCGCATAACACCAATTCGCATGCGAATTGCCGCCGCCACGGTAGTAGGCCCTGGGCGGCTGACTCAGAAGACCGCCGATAATCGCGCCGGCTGCGAAGCCTCCGAGAGCCGCGCCAAAATCGTCGTCGTCATCGTCCCAATCACGGTAATGGCGGCGGTAATAGCCGCGGTCTCGGTAGCGATAATAGTCGCGGTCCCGGTAGCGTCTGTACGAGCCGAAACGTGGATTCCCGGAGCGGTCAAAGAACCGGCAATTGTGGTATTGGCAATAACGCGGATTGCTCGGATTCCAGCCTGGTACGTGGTCGCGCGCGTTGTTCTGGGTCAGTTGAATGTCGGAGGCTTGCGCCTTCACCGCCGGCACCGTCGGGAATGCCTGAGCCGGCCCGATGCTTGTCAGCGCGGTCGCCAGTGACAGGGCAACGATTGCTAGCCTCTTCATCGGCTTCACCTTTTCCTTTCAAAGGATTACTTCCCTTCAGCAACAAAATGGCCGAAGCAGGGTTTTTGTGCCAAGGCTTAAGTTGCGATCACGATTTGTTGATCGCACCTGCCGAGACCGAGCGACCGCACCGGTGCTGTCTACAGTGCCGTGCGTCTTCTCAGACGCACAAAGGACGCTGTAGCACTCTGAATTGCTGCAAGTTTTTGCCCTTAAATCGAGTACGATTTAAGGAAAGTAACGTTCCTTCGAGGGAGTGTCGCAGTCATGCGTTCCAGCATGTCCAACTATTGCGACATTGAGGGCTGCGGAACGCAAGCTTGCGCTGCTCGCCACGCCGCAAATGACACGAAAAAGCCCGGCTCAGAGAGCCGGGCTTTCCTTCACTGACCGAGGTCAGGTCAGATTAGAAGTCGCGCTGCAGGCGGACGAAGCCCGAGACGAAATCGTCATCAGCGAAGGTGTTGTCGTAGTCGACGTCGGTGTAGTTAACCGTTGCGCGAGCTGCGAGGCCTTCGGTGATCTGGTAGTCAGCCGTGACGCCGACCTTCCAGGCATCGCCGTTGCCGAAGCCTTCGTTCGGACCAGCACCTTCCCAAGCGTCGTTAAACGGAACGTTGTTGCGGATGTCGCCGAAGTACTGAGCGCCGGGGGTGATCGCAAACTTGTCGGTTGCATTGAAGCGGTACGAAGCAGCAACGCTCCATTCCGAAACCGACCAGTAAGCGTTCGGGTCAGACGACCAGATGGCGAGAGCCTGGAGAACGCCCGGGCCGAGGTCTGCAGAGATGAGGCCACGGATCGCGCCTTCTTCAACTTCAGAGTCGTAGCCGCCGAGCAGGTCGAAGGATACGCCGCCGAGCGTAGCGGAAACGATACCTTCAACGCCAACGCCGTTCGGCTTCGAAGTTACGTTTTCGAGTTCGTCCACAGCAACGCCGGCCTGGAAGGTGCCGCCGTCGTAGATGTAGGCAATCGAGTTGAACTTGGTGGTGTCGTTGCCGTTGATGTCGGTCTCGCCGTTCAGGCCCTTATCCCACCAGCTCCAGAAGGCACCAACCTTGAAGCCGCCGAGCTGGATGTAAGCTTCGTCGACCTTGAAGTTGTTGTGGCTCTGGTTGTCCGTGTCAGCTTCGATAGCGAAGAAGCCGGTCAGCGTGCCGAACTCGGTGTCGCTCTTGGCGTCGAACGCCAGGAAGCCACGCGAGAACATGTCCCAATCGGACGAGCCATTCGGACGAGCCTGGCGGTTGTCAACGGCGTCTTCACCGAAGTCGACCTGAACACGGACGAAGCCGCTGATCTTGAGGCAGGTTTCCGTGCCCGGAATGTAGAAGTAGCCCGTGCCGAAAGCGTCGCAAACGCGAACGTATTCCATGGGCTCCGGCTCGGCAGCGACGATAGCGTCGGCAGCCTGTGCGCCGGAGACTGCTGCGAGAGCAGCAGCGGAGCCGAGAAGAAGGCTCTTGATGTTCATTTCTGACCTCCAGTCAAAAGTTTCAAACGGGTCTGGGTTTCTTTGCTGAAGGACAGCGTTCCCTGCCCCATCCCCAACGTTCAAGAAGTCGGACGATCAACCGCCCTCGCTTCCGGAGTTGAAAATACAAAACCGGATGGGGCGCGCAACGACCAACTTGCCTGATCAACTCCTTTGCGCTGCCCTTCCCTGATCCCTGTTGCTGAAACGACACAAAATCGCCCCAGACGGCCCGAGAGAATTAACAAACCATTAAGAAAATCCTTTAGCCACGCGGGGTTAGCGCGAAGCTGCGTCATTGCTTCTGTATCGAAAAGAGGCAGAAAATGGCCAAAAACGGGGGCAAAAGCCGGCACCGGGTTCTCCGCGCCCGGTCTTTCCGCAGGTCCCCAGGCCGCCCGAAGGCCGAGTCGGACAATGCGATCACGGGAGCTTTCGCCGATTCTCAACAGAATCAATGCGCGGAGATTCGCGAATCTGCGGACGCGACGGCCACCTCCGTCGCAGAATCGGCCGGATGGAGTCGATCGAGGGACGGTGAGATTCCTCAAGCGCAGGTGAGCGATCAATTGCTTCGCGAAGATGTGCTGCGAACTCGCGCCCGAAGTACTTCGCTACTGGAGACACCGACCTCGAACGGGCAATACTACCAACGACTCTGAGAGAGGCGGCCAGCTTTATTGGGGCTGAGCAATGCGGGAAATGGCGGAGAAGAAGGGATTCGAACCCTCGATACCGTTTCCGGTATACTCCCTTAGCAGGGGAGCGCCTTCGACCACTCGGCCACCTCTCCGTTACGGCCTAGCTATTGCCAGAGGCCAATGATTGCAAGGGTTTTTTGCGAAAAATCGACAAACGGCGATTTTTTCAACAAAGCCGCCGCGACGAGACCAGACGTGGATATTTCAGCCATTTCCTGCGCGTTTCCGAAAACGCGCAGGAATTTTTTCGAAGGCGAGAAGAGCTTACGGGTTTGCCCAATTCGCGTGGTCGGACCTGCGGCAATCTCTGCGCGATACAGAGCCAAATCGCCAATCCTCTCGATGAGGAGAGCAGATCCACTAAGGATTGCAATAGCGTGATCATCGTGCGTGTTGCGATTGCTTCAAGTCGCCAGAAGCAGATGCAGGTGGCTCATGACTGCCCGCAGCCATGGGTCAGACTCCTCCACCGCGGCCCAGCTGGCAGCGATTGAAAGTGGTCCGCACGCCCCCCTATTTGTTGTCGCCGCTTGCGCCCTCCGTCTTGGGCGGCCTCTTCAGGCCTTCGGGGCAATCGGCGGGCGCATCCGCCTGAGCGCAGCGATCCTCTCTGGATCCGCCGGCGGTTGACTCAGGGGTCCCGGGATTCGAGTTGGACTCAGTTCCTTGGCCCGACGTTCCCTGTTGGGATTGGGCGCCGCCCGACGTGCCTTGCTGGGCGTTTGCAACCTCGCTGAGGATGAGTGGCGAGATGCCGAGCGCGAGCGCCAGAGCAAGAGTACTTGCGTGTTTGAACCTCATTGTTCTCTCCCTTCGATTGAGGCTCTGAAACTACGCTGCAGCGCTTTTGTTCCTGCCGACATGGACCATATGCGGAAGCGGCCGCAGCGATCGTAAAAAGGAACTGAGGGGCTCGGCACCCATCGTTCCGGGGCTGGCGGCAAAAGCGCTCGCAAGGCTGAAGCAAGCGGCGCGGCAGAGCATGCGCGATGTCTTCGCCGCGCTTGATTCTCTCATGAAGCGATCTGCCGGCTGGATGGAAGGATGGTTTTTCCGGGGAACCGGTCATGTCGATGATCATGCATCGCGCGCAAGCAAGTTCCGGCCAACCAGCCGGTAAGTACCCGCATTATTTCATCGAACGGCCCTGCCGCATCCTCGTCATCGGCCAGCAGTTGAAGGCGAAAACCAAATATCATTGCCTGCTGCGCCACATCTCGGTCGGCGGCGCGATGCTCGACTTCAACGCGGCGATCATGCTGCCGAAGCACTTCTTTCTGGAGATCGACGGCTTCAAGGAGGAGATCGGCTGCGCCGAAGTGTACCGTAGCGGCACCGAACTCGGGGTACGCTTCAACATGTTGCTGGCACAGGATTTTCTTCGCAGGCTGATCCGTATGCAGTTTTCCAGCGGCGCTTGAAAGCCCCGGCAACCCCCAAGCCACCTCAGCCGTCCATCTTTCTTTGCGCGAGCCGTTTCCGATTCGCGTCCTTATGCGATAAGTTCCGCGGCGCATTTCCCGAACGGAGTTCAGTTTTTCCAAGATGTCCGCATTCTCACGCTTCACGCCGCTCGTCCAATCCCTGCCGGCCACCATTCCCTTCGTCGGGCCCGAGGCCATCGAGCGCCAGCGCAGCCGCAAGATCGCCGCGCGCATTGGCGCCAATGAGAGCGGATTCGGGCCGGCCAGATCGGTGTTGCGCGCTATCGAGCAGGCGGCCGGAGAAACCTGGAAATATGCCGACCCCGAGAATCACGATCTGAAGCAGGCGCTTGCCGCACAGCTCGGCACCGCTCCCGCCAATATTGCGGTTGGTGAAGGCATCGACAGTCTGCTCGGGCAGATCGTGCGTCTTGTCGTCGAGCCGGGCACGCCGGTGGTGACTTCGCTTGGAGCCTATCCGACCTTCAACTATCATGTCGCGGGCCACGGCGGACGGCTGGTGACGACACCTTATGTCGAGGACCGCGAAGATCTCGAGGGGCTACTCGCCGCCGCGAAGCGCGAGAACGCCCCGCTCGTCTATTTCGCCAATCCCGACAATCCGATGGGAAGCTGGTGGCCGGCCGACCATGTGATCGACTTTGCGAACGCCCTGCCCGAAACGACTCTGCTCGTTCTCGATGAGGCCTATTGCGAAACGGCACCGCCGGAGGCGCTGCCGTCGATCGCGAGCCTCATCGACAAGCCCAACGTCATACGCACGCGCACCTTCTCGAAAGCCTATGGCCTCGCGGGCGCGCGCGTCGGTTACGCATTGACCACAGCCGGAACAGCCCAGTCCTTCGACAAGATCCGCAATCATTTCGGAATGAACCGTATTGGTGTCGCGGCCGCGATCGCCGCGCTCGCCGATCAGGACTATCTCAATGAGGTTACGCTCAAGATCTTCGGGGCACGGGAAAGAATCGCCTCCATCGCCCGCGATAATGGGATCGAGCCGCTTGCCTCGGCGACGAATTTCGTGGCTGTCGATTGCGGACGGGATGCGGCCTACGCGCGGGCAATCGTCGACCGGCTGATGAGCGACCACGGGATCTTCATCCGCATGCCCGGCGTCGCACCTCTCAACCGCTGCATCCGGGTGAGCACCGGCCCCGATAGCGAGTTGGATCTACTCGAAGCGGCCCTGCCCTCGGTGCTCAAGAGCCTCGCAGCAGGCTAGACTCACAAGCGCCATCGCGCGGTCAGTGCATGGTCATCCACTCGCGCGCCGCCCGGAGCGCGGCGGCGAGATCCGCCTTGCTCATGGTCGCCGCGAGATCGGCCCGAAGGTCGGCAGCACGGTCCGAGCCTCTGATGGCTGCGATATTCAGCCACTTGTGCGCGGCGACGAGATCGACGGGCCTGCCACGGCCAGTTGCGTAGGCGAGGCCCATTTCGCAAAGAGCATCGGCCCGATTCTCGCCTCCGATCGCGTCATGCGAAACGACATCAATGTCAAAGCGTGCCATCTTTATCTTGTCCCTGTCTTCGTTGGTCCGCCGAAGCGGCACGCCCCCTACAGCGCCGCGCGTCTAATTAGACGCGCAGAGATGCTGTAGAACTTTGAACTGCTGCATGATTTTCTCCTTCAATCGATCCGATTTAAGGAATCATGCAGTGGCGCGCCTGGCTTCAGTTCGGCATTTTTCTTCGTCCCTGTTCAGTGCTGCCTCTTCGCGGGCTTTCCGAAGGCGCACCGTCTTGTGCGGCGTCGCTTCCGGCGGTTCGGCGGGTTTTCCTCCGCTCGTCTTATGGGTTCGAATATGCCGGACGGGCTTCAACGGGCCCTTAAAATGCATGCTTAATTTGACGCAAACAAAGTTCAAACGCTTGGTAAACTTGGGTTTTCGTTAAGCATCGGACCGCCTGTGACAGCGGGCATTCGCCTCAAAATTTACGAAAAATTCAGAAGCGGATTTCAACCAAACGCTAACCACATAAACAGCAGCGCTTCCGAGGAGGATGCGATTTCGCGGATCCACAATGGCTCTTCCCCTCCGACAAACGGGGCGCCCGCACGGATATTTACCTTTACGTACGCGTAAGCTAACGTGCGGGGCTCTGGTGGTGAGGAGATCGCCGGAGACGAGGAAACGCAAGCATGGGCCAGACGCAAGACGGCAGCTTCTTTCGGAGGAAATCGAATGATTCGTACATTGTTCTTCACCGCGGCGCTCGCCTTCGCCGCAACGGGTGCTATGCACGCGGCCGAGCCGATCGTCGGCGACTGGAAGACAGCAAGCGGCGCAACGGCCGAGATCGCCCCCTGCGGCGGGGCGTTCTGCATCACCCTGAAGACGGGCAAACATGCGGGCAAGCGCATCGGCTCCCTTTCCGGAATGGGCGGCAGCTACAGCGGCGAGATCACCGATCCCGAAAGCGACAAGACCTATAGCGGCTCCGGCTCCGTCAGCGGCAATTCGCTGAAGATGAAAGGCTGTGTGCTGAAAGTGCTTTGCAAGTCGCAGACCTGGACGCGGCTTTGAATGCGAGGGGGGCGCCGGCATTCGCCCTGGGCTAACGGCGGCCCACTTACGGCGCCGCGCGTCTTATCAGACGCGCACAGGTCGCTGTGGTAGCCGCGGCGTTGCGGACTTGACCACCATGCCCTTCCTTGGGAAGGTTCGAGCCGGCCCTACTAAGGCGGCGGGGGGATCTTCATGGAAGTACGAGATCTTGAGACCATCCTTTCCGAATACGAAATGGTGGCTCTGATCGCCAACAGTGAAGGCGTAGACGTCGAAGCGGTCTCTCGCGGCCTTCCGGAGCGAACGCTGTACATCTTTTTCACAGGCTGCGCGAAAGTGCTAGCACGCCCTTTCGACAAGGATGCCATACTTTGCCACCGCCTCGTCAGCGGCGGCACGCGCTTCCTGAAGTCAAAGAAACACTTCGATAAGGCGTATGCACTCTTCTCCCGGCCCCCCGAGAGCCGAGATTGGCGTTCTTGCCGACCGCGGCGTGCCGGAAGGAACGCCCGGCATGACCGCGCCACGGCGGAGCGCACTCGTCCCATACACCTTGGATTTCGACTACGTGTTCGGCTCGCTTTATCCGGTCGGGCGCATGCCGACAACAGGCTGCGCCGTTGCCCTGTGGCTGCTGGAGAGGGCGTCGCATGCAAACGTCTGCCTTTGCGGGTTCACCGGCGTGGCGGGAATGCAATTCAACATGCATGTGGAGCATGACTGGACCTTCGAACAAATTATGCTGCGGTGTTTCGTCAAGCGAGGCCGCCTACGGTTTTTCGAAGAAGGCGTCAGTGGGCCGGCCGGCACCCTGGAGCGCATCTGCCGCCATTTTCCGGAATTGAATGAGTCGACAATAGCACTGATTGCATCCAACGTTCTGGCAAACCGCTATACAGGAATGGAACGCCAGGTCGCCAGACTTTGGGCAAGCACAAAGCTGGAGCGTCGGATTCGCGCATTTTTCAAGCGTTTCAGCCGCTAGAGCGGAACGAAGCCTTCAGCGGGCAATCAAAGTTTCGCGGCGTAGAGAAGGCGATCACGGGTGGAAAACCATTCCTCGGCATAATCCGCGTTCTTGTATTCCTCGAAGTAAGGACCTCCCTCCGTGAAATGGACGAGATCGGCAGCCTCGTTGTAATCATATTCATCAACTAGCCAATTCCAGGTTGGCGGCAGTGAACCGATAAGTTCGTCTGATTCGAGCCATTTGAATTGGTGCAACTGCAGCCCAGTCGCTGTGTTGACATAGTTTGAAGTCAGCGATCTGCATTTGGCGTTGTTGAAGAGAATGACGCTCGACCAGTTCTTCTTTTCATATTTGGTCTGCGTCTGGCCGAGGAATTTGATCGTACTCTTCGGGATATAGTCGTGCTTCACGCACATCACGGCAAAGCGGTCGTCACGCAGCTCCCACAACCGCGCGATGTCGGTTCGCATCAGCATGTCGCAATCGGCGAACAGGCTCCACCCTTCATAGTTGCTGAGATAAGGGACGAGGAAGCGTGAAAACGAGAACTCCGTGGATTGCAGCGGATTGCGCTCGCGGGTGAAGGTCCCTGCCAAATTGTTCAGCGAGACAGGCACGAACTCGACCGGAATCGAGCTCTTCTCGAGGATGCTCTGGCAGAAGACATGGTAGGCCACGACTTCCTTGCTGTCGAAACCCACAAACACGCGCGCAATATTCATCATGCCCGCTCCGACCGGTCAGGTTTGCATATGGCGATGAAGCCGACAGCCAATTCCGATTTGAGAGCGGACGGCCTTTCAGCCTCTGCGTGCAGCCGATGCTGGACCGGTCCTGCTTTCTGGTCAAGCTGCAGTGCCCGCATTTGGCGACATCGCCCCCAAATTTCGCGTACGGCATTCGCATCATTTTTCGAGTTGAGCGGCTCCGGGGCGATCATTGCCCGGCAAGCACCGCGCAAAACGGCCAATGGCGCAGCGCCTGGCATTCTGGCCCGGGGGGGCCCGCCAGGTCGGGGCTCTCGATGCAAGAAGGTGGGCCTCCTTCGACGAGCATCCACAAGCTCCGACCCGGTCTGCTCATCTCAGCGGGCGCGCTGGCCGAAGAGGATCTTCTTCGCTTCCTCGTCTTCGGCAAGGCTCTTCTGGCGAGCCCGTTCTTCCTTGCCCACCTCGATCGCCTTCTTGACCGCCGGTCGCGCGAGAATCGTCTCGAACCAGCGCTTCAGGTTCGGGAATTCGTTCAGGTCCTGGCCCTGATTCTCGTGCGGAATCACCCAGCCGATCGCGGCCATATCGGCGATGGAGTAATCACCGGCAAGGAACGGCCGGTCGGCGAGCCGCCTGTTCATCACGCCGTAAAGGCGGTTCACCTCATCGGTGTAGCGTTCGATGCCGTAGGCGATCTTCTCCGGGGCGTATTGGCGGAAATGGTGGGCCTGTCCGGCCATGGGGCCAAGACCGCCCACCTGCCAGAAGAGCCATTGGTCGACGTCGACGCGGGCGCGCTCCTCGGAGGGATAGAACTTTCCGTATTTGCGGCCGAGATATTGCAGGATCGCTCCTGATTCGAACACGGAAAGAGGTTCGTCGCCGGGGCCTTCAGGGTCGATGATCGCCGGCATGCGGTTGTTGGGTGAGATCTTCAGGAAGTCCGGTGCGAACTGATCTCCGCGGCCGATGTTGATGTATTTCACGACGTAGGGAACGCCGAGCTCCTCCAGCATGATGGTGATCTTCCAGCCGTTCGGCGTCGGCCAGTAGTAAAGCTCGATGGGAGCGGTCATAGGCGTTCTCTCCTGAAGTTACGGGAGCATTGACGTAGGGACGCCTACCGCCCACGGCAAGGCTAAGAGGTTTTACGAAGATGAATGGCAGATGAACGGGCATCTCAGCAAGAATTCAGTTTGGTTGTGCGAAAAGGCTATCAATCGATTTGAACGTGTCTCCAGCCCAACGGACAAGACCATGGATATTCTCGCTCGCCGCCTCACCATCATCAGTCTGCTGATGGTTGTCTTCGCGATGACGCTCGCCGCAGCGGTCGGCGCCGATACGGAGCGCCGCCGCCAGAGCACCTATCTCGGCTCGCTTACCGACTGCACCGCCCACACGGCTCAATATTGCCAGGCGAAGCTTTAGGTCTTTGTTTTTGCGCATGTCGTTATCCCAAAACTGCTGCACACTTTTGGGCGACATGCATTAAAGGAATCACGGAAATGGCCGCCCTTGTCTCCTCCGCCATCATCTCGCTCCGCCTCCTGATCCTCGCGGGCCTGCTGATGGCGCCGATCGGAGCGGCCGCTTACAGCAAAGCTTCCGGCCTCGGCATCGGCAAGAACGGGGCCGGCCTCGTCCTCTTCGTCACGCTGCAGCGTCAGGCGATGAGCTGACCGCCACCCCCGTGGCGGAAACGCATTCGACCTCTTGCATGGCGCCTGAAATTCCGGTCCTTTCACGCTCGGAAGGACCGGAAGATCATGCCCGCATTCGCCCTTTATTTCCTCGCTGCCCTTGCCGAGATCGCCGGCTGCTTCGCCTTCTGGGCATGGCTCAGGCTCGGCAAATCGGCCTTGTGGCTCTTTCCCGGCATGGGTTCGCTCGCCCTTTTCGCCTCGCTGCTGACGATGATCGACACGGCTGCGGCGGGTCGCGCCTATGCCGCCTATGGCGGCCTCTATATCGCCACCTCGCTGGCCTGGCTGTGGCTCGCCGAGAGTGTTCGGCCGGATCGATGGGACGTGGCGGGTGCCGCCGTGGCGCTCGCAGGCAGCGCAATCATCATCGCCGGACCCCGTTGAAGCACAACCGCGACGATGTGAAAACGCAGCATCTTGTCGTTTGCTTGTCAGAAGCTGCAGCCTATAATGCGACATGAACAAACGAATCTCTTCAAACTCCGTCCTCTCCACCGCCACCCCCGAGCCCCTTGAGCCGCAGTTCTTCGATGACCCGGCCGAGGCCGTCGATTGCCTCGAGGCGCTCTACGAGCGCAATACCCGCTTCCTTCGCGAGGCCTTCGAAGGGCTCGGCAAGAGCGGCAAGCCGCTCACCCGTTTCCGCGCCTGCTATCCTCAGGTCAGCATCGAGACGAGCAGCTTCGGGCACGTCGATTCACGGCTCTCGTTCGGCTATGTCAGTGCCCCGGGCGTCTACACGACGACGATCACCCGCCCCAAGCTTTTCCGTCACTATTTGAAGGAGCAGCTCGGCCACCTGATGCGCAACCATGGAGTCGGCGTCACGGTGTCGGAATCCTCGACACCGATCCCGCTCCATTTTGCCTTCGGCGAAGGGGCCCATGTGGAGGCGTCGGCGGCAGAGAGCATCGACATACCGCTGCGCGACCTGTTCGACGCCCCGGACCTGACGACTACCGATGACGAGATCGCCAACGGCTCCTATGAGCCCGGGCCCGGCGAGCCGTCGCCGCTCGCGCCCTTCACGGCGCAGCGCATCGACTACTCGCTTGCGCGCCTCAGTCACTATACGGCGACGAGCGCCGCGCATTTCCAGAATTTCGTGCTGTTCACGAACTATCAGTTCTATGTCGACGAGTTCTGCGCCTGGGCGCGCCAGCAGATGGCGGAAGGCGGCAACGGCTACACCGCCTTCGTGGAGCCGGGCAACATCGCCACGCCCGCCGGCGCCGACAAACCGGACGCCGACTATTCGCTCGCCCGACTGCCCCAGATGCCGGCCTACCATCTGAAGAAGAAGGGCCACGGCGGCATCACGCTCGTCAATATCGGCGTCGGCCCCTCCAACGCAAAGACGATCACCGACCACATTGCCGTGCTCAGGCCGCATGTCTGGTTGATGCTTGGTCATTGCGCCGGCCTTCGCAACAGCCAGCGTCTCGGCGACTACGTTCTGGCGCATGCCTATATGCGCGAGGATCATGTGCTTGACGACGACCTGCCGGTCTGGATCCCCCTGCCCGCTCTGGCGGAGGTGCAGGTGGCTCTCCAGGATGCCGTGGCCGAGGTCACCGGCTATAACGGCTACGACCTCAAGCGCATCATGCGCACGGGCACGGTCGCGACGATCGACAACCGCAACTGGGAACTGCGCGATCAGCGCGGACCGGTCAAGCGCCTCTCGCAAGCGCGTGCCATCGCGCTCGACATGGAATCGGCCACCATTGCCGCCAATGGATTCCGCTTCCGCGTGCCCTACGGGACGCTGCTCTGCGTATCCGACAAGCCGCTGCATGGCGAGTTGAAGCTGCCTGGCATGGCGAGCGCTTTCTACCGCACACAGGTGAGCCAGCATCTCAAGATCGGCATCCTGGCGCTGCAGAAGCTGGCGGCAATGCCGCCCGAGAAGCTGCATTCGCGCAAGCTCAGAAGCTTCTACGAGACATCGTTTCAGTAGAGATCATCACGTCTTCGGTTTCAGCACCAGCGACAGCAACGTGCCGGCGACAGCCGACACGATGACGAGCAGATGGGCATTGACGCTGGCGCGGCCGAGCATTTCCAGCGTCGCATGGTCGGCCGTCGCGCCGAACGAGACCGCGCCGGCGACGATCGCCGTCGCATAGGTGCCGACACCTGCCGGCGCATGCACCGGCAGAACAGAGGACAATTCGCCGCCAAGTGCGCCGCCGAATGAGGAGGCGATCGGAGCCACGCCCATGATGGCGAGCACCCAGGCTAGCACCGCGACCTTGACCGCCCAGTTCAGCACCGTCATGGTCCAGGCGCGTAGGAAAGCGTTGATGCCGTCCGGCAGGCCCGCCTCGACCTCGTCGATAAGGGACCGGAACTTCTCCGGCGCCAATCTGCGCATCATTGCAACCGCCGGCTCCTTTAACAGAAAGAATGCAAGCGGCGAGAGGAACGCCAGCAGCCAGAGCAACCAGTCGATCGCCCGATGACCCCGGTCGATGACCAGCCCAATCGCTGCGACCATGAGCAGCGCATGCAAGTCGAGGAGCCGCATGACGAGCAGTGCCGACGTGCCGTGCATCAATGGAACGCCGAATTCGCTGCGCATGAGCAGCGGAAAACTCGTCTCGCCGGCTCTGAACGGCAGCATGATGTTGAGCAGGTTGTGAACCTGCGTTACTCGGAAAAGCGTGAAGAACCGGCCCCCGGTCTCACCCGGAAAGTAGTCCTGGATGCGATAGCATCGGATGAAATAGGTGCCGACGAGGAGAGCGAGGGCGGAGAGGACAGGCGTAAGGCCGATCTCAGCCCATTGCCTAAGCAAGGCCAACCAGCCCCAGACCCACTCGACGAAGATGCCATAAGCCGCTATTGCCGCCGCGGAGATCAGCGCCATGCGGTTGCGTGCGAGCCATGGCCGCCGGCTGGACTGCCAGTTTGAATTCATGAGAGACCGATTTCCTGTAGCGAGCCATGCAATTTCCGCGTTGGTTATCACCGTTAACTGTGCAAGAAAACCTGCGAGCGCATCGGAGACCACCCCTTGAATCACATTGAAGAACCCGTGAAGGCGACGACCGACGCTATGGAGGCCGTCGAGCTGTCCATAGTGGTGCCGGTGTTCAACGAGGAGGAGAGTGTCGGGCCGCTTGTTGCCCGTATCGGGGATGCGATGGCCGGGTTTTCGAAGTCCTGGGAAATGATCCTTGTCGATGACGGCAGCACCGACCGCACCTTGCCGAACGCACGTAAGGAGCTCGCACGCGCTGACCTGCAGTTAAAGATCATCGAACTCCAGAAGAATTTCGGCCAGACCGCCGCGATGCAGGCGGGGATCGATGCAGCCTCGGGCCGGCTTATCGCGACGCTCGACGGCGATTTGCAGAACGATCCGGCCGATATTCCCCCGATGGTTGCGGCGATAGAGGAGCGCGGGCTCGATCTGCTCGTCGGCTGGCGACAGAATCGCCGCGATGACCTCCTACTCAGAAAGATTCCTTCCTGGTGCGCCAATTTCCTGATCGGCAAGATCACCGGCGTGAAGCTCCACGACTACGGCTGCAGCCTCAAAGTCTATCGTGCCTCCATCATCAAGCAGGTGAAGCTGATGGGGGAAATGCATCGTTTCATTCCGGCCTGGGTCGCTGGCGTGGTGCCGAGCAGCCGCATCGGCGAGATGCCGGTCACGCATCATGCGCGGCACTACGGCACCTCGAAATACGGCATCTCACGGACCTTCCGGGTGATTCTCGATCTGCTCGCCGTGCTGTTCTTCATGCGCTACAAGGCGCGCCCCGGGCACTTCTTCGGCTCGATCGGTCTGGCTGCGGGCGGCGCCAGCGCCCTTATTCTGTTCTATCTCGCGATCGACAAGTTCATCCTCGGCAATGATATCGGAACCCGCCCGATGCTGATCGTCGGCGTGATGCTGTTCCTGTCCTCTATCCAGCTCATCACCACCGGCATTCTCTCGGAGATGATGGCGCGCGCCTATTTCAGCGACGACGACACCACGAGCTATATCGTGCGCCAGGTCTTCGAGCGGGAGCCGCCGAATGCTTGAAGCTGTCAATCGGCGGCCCGGCGCGGTCGTCGTCGCGGTCGCCTTTTATTTTCTGCTGTGTGTCGCCCTGCGCCTCGCCGTGTCGAATTCGCTCGAGATCGACGAGGCGGAACAGGCGTTCCCGTCGCAGTTCCTGCAGCTTGGCTACGGGCCGCAACCGCCCTTCTACAACTGGCTTCAATACGGCCTGGCGCAAGTGATGGGCCCGTCGCTCGCGACAATGACCATCCTAAAGAACGGCCTTCTGTTTCTCTGCTGTCTGTTTTACGGCCTCGCGGCGCGGCACGTTCTTTCGGATCAGCGCCTTTCGGCGATGGCCATGCTCGGCGTCCTCACATTTCCGCCGGTTTTCCTGTTGGCGCAGCGCGACCTCTCGCACACGGTTGCAGCGCTTTTTGCCGTTTCTCTGTTTCTCTACGGCTTTCTGAAGACGCTCACGCGCCCCAGCCTCTTCTCCTATCTCCTTACCGGCGCCGCCGTCGGCATCGGCTTGATCGCGAAGTACAATTTCGTTCTCCTGCCAATCGCTGCGATCATCGCCGTCCTGCCGGAACGCGACCTCAGAGCGCGCATTTTCGATTGGCGCATCCTCGCAGCAATTGCGATCGCCTGCGTCATTATGCTGCCGCACGGCCTCTGGGTGCTGCAGAACCTCGATTTCGCCTCGGGCGGCACCTTGAACGAAATGCGGGAACGTGAGGCGGACGGACGTCTCCTGCAGGCCTTCCACGGCATCTACTCGCTGGGTTCGGCGATCATCGGCGGCAGCCTTGTCCCTTTGCTCATGTTCGGCCTCGTCCTTGGCCGCAAGATTCCTGTGGTGTGGCGGGCTGGAAACCAGTGGAGCCGAATCGTCGGACGTATGATTGCGATCTGCCTGTTCGCGGTGTTGCTGATCGTGCTGGGAGTCGCCGCGACTCACGTTCGCGAGAAATGGCTCGTCCTCTTTCTTGTCCTTCTTCCGCTCTATCTCTGCCTCAAGATCGAAGCGGCCGAGATCGACCTTACCGACAGCCTCAGACGATTCTTCCTGTTGGTCGCCTGCGTCGCAGTCGCAGCGCTTCTCATCGTGTCGGCGCGGGCCATCGTGCGTCCGTGGTTTGGGAATTATTCGCGACTGAACATCCCCTACTCAGCTTTCGTCGAGGCGGTTGCGCGCGCGGAAGGCGGGCAGCCCGCGCTCGTCCTAACCAACGACAAGCAGATAGCAGGAAACATCAGGACGCAGCTCGGGGAGGCGGTGGTTGCCATGCCGAGACTCTCGAATCCGCTCCCGGTCGACATGTCGAAGAGGCCGCTTCTGGTTGTCTGGCACGACGACGCTAACTCTGAGCCGCCCCTTCCCGACCTCCTGAGGCACGCCCTCGAAACTTCTGGCGTGCCGGAGGGAGCGGGGACACCGCGTAACCTGGCCCTGCCCTATGTCTATGGGTCCGGCTCGGACCGCTACACCTTCAGCTATATCTGGGTGAAGTAGAGCCAGCGAAAACTACTGCGAACCGACCAGCAGCTTCAATTCGCCAGGATGAACACGCAGCACGACATCCCGCCGCGCCAACGGCAGGAGCTCGCCATCTATGACGCAATTGATCTTTCGATCCACCTTCGGGAAATGCAGTTCGACGGCAAGGGCGCTCATCTCGGTGATCAGCGGGCTGCTTCGGAACTTTCCGCGCAGGATATCGAAGGCGAGTTTCGCGACGCCCGCCGGGCTCAAAGGCGGCGCGGTGTAGAAGCCCAGATGGCCACTCGTCAGGTCTTCCGCATACATGAGCGTGTCGTAGCCGAAGTGGTTGTTCGACACCGCGATTGCCGAGACATGCCGGCGCTCGCGATGGCCGTCGGCGTCGAACTCGATCTCGAAATCCGGCGGGTTGAAGATGACGCCAATGGCGGCGCGGGTGCTGGCCCGTATTTTCCCAAGGCGGGACGCGAAACGGTAGGATTCGCGATAGCGTACCATGCGGGCGTGAAGGCCCATCGAAAACTGATGTACGAAGGCGCGGCCATCCGCGCTGCCGATATCCGCATCGATGATCCGGCCGAAGGCAAGAACCTCCGGCACTTTCCAGATATCGAGCGGCAGCTTCAGCGAACGGGCAACGAGATTCATTGTTCCGGCAGGGATGACGCCGAGCGGCATGCCGGCTTTCCAGGCGACACCCGCAGCGGCCGAAATGGTTCCATCGCCGCCGCCGGCAAGGATCGCGTCGAGATCGCCCCGCCGGCAGGTCGTCTCCAACTCGTGGTGGATCGCGCTCGCCTCGACGATGGCGATCTCTATCTGGTGGCCGGCCGCACGAAAGACGTCTTCGACCTTCTTGCTGTAGGCCGGCATATCGGTCGTTCGAAAAGTCCCCCCATCTCGATTGAAGATGGCCTTAACTTTCAATGATCGCGATCTCCGTCAGCTACTGCATGTCTCCTTAAATCGACCTCGATTTAGGGACAAAGACATGCAGCAGTTCAAAGTGCTACTGCGACCTTTGCGCGTCTGATAAGACGCGCGGCGCTGTAGGGTGTTTCAGCATCTCAGATAAGCGCGATAACGGGGGTTTCTAGGGCGCGGTCGCGGAAAAGTGCGATCGGTGTTCTGTACGCATCCCGACATCGTCGAGAGCGATCAGGCGTTCTCCGATTCGACCTGTGACTTAGCCTTGAGCGGCTTCAGCGTCATGCGTTCGCCGTCGCAGAGGACATTTTTATCGCCCCAGGCCTTTAGGGCCATGATCACCGGCCGCAGGCTTTCTCCCCTGGACGTCAAAGCGTAGTCGACACGCGGCGGGACGACCGGGAAGACCGTGCGCGACAGAAGCCCCGCCTCCTCCAGTTCGCGCACTTGCTTGGTCAGCATCCGCTGCGTCACGCTCGGCACTCTTCGGCGCAGCTCGTTGAAGCGCAAGGTGCCTTCCGTCATCAGATGATAGAGGATGACACCTTTCCATTTGCCGTCGATGAAACTCAGTGCCGACTCCACAGGGCAGCCGGGGAATGTGTTCGTCAGTTTCGCGCGCGGCCGGGACATGGACAGTATCCTTTTCGACACTATAGGCCAAATTTGTGCATTCTTGTGCTCTGCGAGCATAGGGCTCATCTAGCTCCTGTTCAATCTTGAAAGGAGCATTCCATGCGTGCCGTCGCCTACAAGACACCGCAACCTATCGCCAACGAGACCGCGCTGATCGACGTCGACCTGCCTGAGCCGACGCCGGGCGAACGCGATGTCCTGGTGGAGGTCCGGGCAGTTTCCGTCAATCCGGTGGACACCAAGGTGCGCGCCGGTGTTCAACCGGAACCGGATCAACTGAAGGTTCTCGGCTGGGATGCTGCCGGCGTCGTCAAGGCGGTCGGCGCGAAGGTCACGCTTTTTCAACCCGGCGACGAAGTGTTCTACGCCGGGGCGATCGATCGCCCAGGCACCAATGCGGAGTTTCACCTCGTCGACGAGCGGATCGTTGGACGGAAGCCGCGATCGCTCGACTTCGCTGCCGCCGCCGCACTGCCCTTGACGGCGATCACCGCATGGGAAACGCTCTTCGACCGCCTCAGGGTCAATGATCCGGTGCCGGGCGCGGCAAATGCCGTGCTGATCATCGGCGGCGCCGGCGGCGTTGGCTCGATCGCCATTCAGTTGCTGCGGGCGCTCACCAATCTCACGGTGATCGCCACTGCCTCGCGCGCGGAAACCCGCGACTGGGCATTGAAACTCGGTGCGCATCACGTGCTCGACCACAACCGTCCGCTCGCGACGGAAATAGAGCAACTGGCCCTCGGTGCGCCGGCTTTCGTGTTTTCCACAACTAACACGGATAAGCACGTCGCCGAAATCGTCAAACTGATCGCGCCGCAGGGGCGCTTCGCACTGATCGACGACCTCCCCGTTCTCGATATCATGCCCTTCAAGCGCAAGGCCGTGTCGACGCACTGGGAGATGATGTTCGCCCGACCGCTGTTCAAAACGCCGGACATGATCGAGCAGCACAACCTCTTGAACAGGGTCGCGGAACTGGTGGATGCCGGCAAGATCCGCACGACGCTGACGGAGACGCTCGGACCAATCGACGCGGCAACGCTCAGGAAGGCACACCAGATGATCGAAACCGGACGCACCCGGGGCAAGCTCGTGCTTGCCGGTTTTTGATAGATGGTCTGGGATGGCGGCTTGCGCGACAAGCCGCCTCCCCCTTCCCCTTTGCGCAGGGGCTGCGGACAGGGTAATCCTGTAATGCCCGTTCGCTCTAGCCGTGAACGATTTCACGATGCCGCTGCAGCCGGCGGCCGTAGGCCTGACTTACGCGATCGAAGATGATCGCGATGCCGACGATGGCGAGGCCGTTGAAGATGCCGAGCGTGAAGTACTGGTTGGCAATCGCCTTCAAGACCGGCTGGCCGAGGCCCTGAACACCGATCATCGAAGCAATGACAACCATTGCGAGCGCCATCATGATCGTCTGGTTGATGCCGGCCATGATGGTGGGTAGCGCCAGCGGCATCTGTACGTTCTTCAGCTTCTGCCAGTTCGACGAGCCGAAGGCGTCCGCCGCCTCCAGTACATCCTTGTCGACGAGCCGGATGCCGAGGTTGGTGAGGCGGATCATCGGCGGAATGGCGTAGATGACGACGGCGATCAGGCCCGGAACCTTGCCGATGCCAAGCAGCATCACCACCGGGATCAGGTAGACGAAGCTCGGCATCGTCTGCATCACGTCCAGCACCGGATTGACGAGGTTCTGGACGCGGTCGGAGCGTGACATGAGAATGCCGAGCGGAATGCCGATCGCGATGGAGAGGACGGTACAGACGAAGATCATCGAGATCGTCTTCATCGTGTCGTCCCACATGTCGAAATAGCCGATAACGAGCAGCGTACCGATCGCTCCCGCGACGACCTTCCAGTTACGGCTGGCGAACCAGGCGATCAGGGCGATCAGGATGAGGATCACCGGCCAAGGCGTGCGCGTCATGAAGCGCTCGGCATGGATCAGGAAGAACTGCAGCGGATCAAAGAAGGATTCAATGGCGTCGCCATAGGTGCGCGTGAATGCGCGAAAACCTTCATCGATGACCTTTTTCAGCTCTCTGAGGCGGTCATCGTCCATAGTCGGAAATTTCGTCAGCCATTCCATATCTCGGTTCCCCTTTGCACTCTTTCGGGCGGCATCCTTCTTTTTCTTGCTTCGCCCCCGTTCAAACGCTCAACGCGCTGTAACCAATGAAGCTGCGCAATCTTATTCTCAAACCGACATGCGGTGAACGAAATCGTGCGCCTGGTGATACGAAAAACGGCGCGCCTTGTGCGCGCCGTTCGTTGAAAAGCGAGTCGATCAGAGTGCAGCCTTGATCTTCTCGGCAACTTCCGGAGAAACCCACTTGGTCCAGATGTCCGGGTTCTCCTCGAGGAAGTGCTTGGCGCCCTCCTCGCCGCTCGCCTGGTTGTCCGTCATCCAGGCCATCAGCTTGTTGACGACGTCGTTCGGCCAGGCGCGGACCTTGAGATAGTCCATGGCCGGGCCGGCGCGATCGGCGAAGGCCTTGGTGACGAGCGTCTGGACCTTGTCCTTCGGCCAGTCGTTCTTCTTCGGGTCCGGGCAATCGGCAACAGTGTTGCAGCGCTTCCATTCGGCCGGGTCTGCCGGTACGCCATGGTCGAGCTTGACCATTTCGTATTTACCAAGCAGTGCCGTCGGAGCCCAATAGTAGCCAACCCAGCCTTGCTTGCGCTCATAGGCCTTGGCGATCGAGCCGTCGAGGCCGGCGGCAGAGCCGGTATCGACCAGCGTGAAGCCCGCAGCCTCGGCGCCGTAGGCCTTGTAGAGCTGCGTCGTGACGACCGTACCGCCCCAGCCCTGCGGGCCGTTGTGGATGGCACCCTTGCTCGGATCCTCCGGATCCGGGAAGAGCTCCTTGTGCTTCAGCACGTCGTCGATCGTCTTGATGTCCGGATGCTCGTCGGCGATGTATTTCGGCATCCACCAGCCCTGAACGCCACCATCAGACAAGGCAACGGCTGCACCGACGAGCTTTCCTTCCTGAAGGCCGCGGTTGACGACATCGGGCAGCAGATCGACCCAGCCTTCCGGCGCGACGTCCGGCTCGCCCTTCTCGATCATCGAGGTGATGGTCGGTACCGTATCACCGACGACCAGTTCGGCGCTGCAGCCGTAACCTTCCGTCAGGATGAACTTGTCCACATTCGCGAGCACTTCGGCGCTCTGCCAGTTCATGTTGGCGATCGTCACATCGCCGCATTCCTGCGCAGATGCGGCGCTGCCAAGCCCGAGAAGACCGACGGCCAGACATGTCGTTGCAAGAAGTTTCTTCATTTTCCGTTCCCTCTGTTGGCGGTGTACTTATGGCAGGCTGCCAGCTTCACCGCGGTTGCTGGCAGCGAATGGAACAAGATCGGCTTCAGCCCGAGGGGCTGGCAGGCGACGGCTTCCGCGGCGTCAAGTCCCCATCGGAACCAACGCCGCATTCCAGTGCTATCCTGTCTTCCCGGCAAACACTTTCCCATTTGCGTCAGCAGTTGATCTTACTGTCTTTTTCTCAAAGTACACAAATGTTTGATGGGGTTAGTAGTCCCGAATTCATGTGCAGCGACGTCGAAGAGGCATGGAGGCGACATTACGCGGAGGGTGAGGTGACGGCGGGCAAGCGCATGCCAAAGACCGGCGATCGCTCGCCGGCCCTTGTGGTGATCCTCGAAATCAGTCGCGCTCAGCGCCCGAAATTACATGTTCGGATAGACCGGGCCTTCGCCGCCTTGCGGCGGCACCCAGTTGATGTTCTGGTTCGGGTCCTTGATGTCGCAGGTCTTGCAGTGGACGCAGTTCTGGGCGTTGATGACGAAGGTCGGCCGGCCGTCCTTCTCCACCCACTCATAGACCCCGGCCGGACAGTAGCGCGACGAGGGACCGGCGTAGACGTCGTATTCCGAACGCTTCTGCAGATCCCAGTCCTTGACCTGCAAATGCACCGGCTGGTTCTCCTCGTGATTGGTGTTCGACAGGAACACCGAGGAGAGCCGGTCGAAGGTAAGCACGCCGTCCGGCTTCGGATAGTCGATCTTCCGATGCTTAGCCGCCGGTTCCAGCGAGGCTGCATCGGTCTTGCCATGCTTCAGCGTACCGAAGAAGGAGATACCGAAGAGCTGGTTGGTCCACATGTCGAGGCCGCCGAGCGCGACGCCGATCGCCGTGCCGAAGCGCGACCAGAGCGGTTTGACGTTTCTCACCTTCTTCAGGTCCTGGCCGATGGCGCTTTCGCGCCAGCCGTGTTCGATCTCGATCGGCTCGTCATTGCCGCGGCCGATAGCGATCGCCGCGGCCAGCTTCTCCGCCGCGAGAATGCCCGACAGTACCGCATTGTGGCTGCCCTTGATGCGCGGCACGTTGACGAAGCCGGCCGAGCAGCCGATCAGCGCGCCGCCGGGGAAAGAGAGCTTCGGCACCGATTGCCAACCACCCTCGGTGATGGCGCGGGCACCATAGGAAAGGCGTTTGCCGCCCTCGAAGGTGCCGCGGATGGCCGGGTGCGTCTTGAAGCGCTGGAATTCCTCGAAGGGATGCAGATAGGGGTTCTTGTAGTTCAGATGGACGACGAAGCCGACGGCGACGAGATTGTCTTCGAGATGGTAGAGGAAGGAGCCGCCGCCGGTCTTCATGTCGAGCGGCCAGCCGAAGGAATGCTGCACGAGGCCGGGCTTATGGTTCTCCGGCTTGACCTCCCAGAGCTCCTTGAGACCGATGCCGAATTTCGGTACGTCGCGGCCCTCGTCGAGCTTGAACTTGGCGATCAGTTGCTTGGCGAGCGAGCCGCGCACGCCCTCGCCGATCAGCGTGTACTTGCCAAGGAGCGCCATGCCGCGGGCGAAGTTCGGCCCCGGTTCGCCGTTCCGCTCGATGCCCATGTCGCCGGTGGCAACGCCGATCACCGCGCCCTCGTTATTGTAGAGCACTTCGGTCGCGGCAAAGCCCGGATAGATTTCGACGCCGAGCGCCTCGGCGTGGGTGGCGAGCCAGCGACAGACATTGCCGAGCGAGACGACATAGTTGCCGTGATTGTTCATCAATGGCGGCATCAGGAAGTTGGGCAAGCGGATCGAGCCGGCCGGCCCGAGGAACAGGAAGTGGTCGTCGGTGACTTCCGTCTTGAACGGATGATCCGGATCCTCGCGCCAATCCGGCAACAGCCGGTCGATGCCGATCGGGTCGACGACGGCGCCCGAGAGGATATGCGCGCCGACTTCGGCACCCTTCTCCAGCACCACGACCGAGAGCTCCGGATCGACCTGCTTCAGCCGGATCGCTGCCGCAAGCCCGGCCGGACCTGCGCCGACGATCACCACGTCGAATTCCATGCTCTCGCGCTCGGGCAGTTCCGTCGCCTCGACCATTTCGCCATTCTCCAGTCTCGCCGGTCTTCCGCCGGCTCCGTTCCCAGCCAAAATCGTCCCGTCATGGCAAATGCGAAACGGCTTGTCGAGCCGGGATGCGACAGACTGTCTCTGCATTTGCGCATGAGTTCATGAGTTTACTACAGCTCCATTATATTACCTGTACGTAAACGTAAATAAATTTGCGACGAATCAGCCCGGCCGACAGCGCCGCGCGTCTTATCAGACGCGCAGAGGTCGCTGCTCTTTGAATTGCTGCATGTCTTTGTCCTTAAGTCGATGTCGATTTAAGGAGACATGCAGTAGCGGCTTGCTTTTGCCGCGCCCGCATGCGAGGAGGCCCGCCCCCAATCGAACAAGACGGAGTAGACCATGGCATCGGCTGTCGGCCTCGATTTCGGCACGACCAACTCCGTACTGGCGCTGGCGGAGGGGGCATCCACTCGTTCCATCCTCGTCGAAAGCCCGGCGGGACAGTCCGACACGACGCGGACCGCACTCTCTTTCCTGAAGGGTCACGGCCACGTGCCCCTCAGGATCGAAGTCGGACAGGCGGCGATCCGCGATTTCATCGACAACCCGGGCGAATGCCGCTTCCTCCAGTCGATCAAGACCTTTGCGGCAAGCGCCCTTTTCCAGGGCACGCTGGTTTTTGCGAAGCGGTACGAGTTCGAGGATCTGATGCACCGCTTCCTTGCGCGGCTACGGGACTACGCCGGCGGCAACTGGGACACGGACCTTCGGCGCGTCATCGTCGGGCGTCCGGTGCAATTTGCCGGCGCCAATCCCGACGAGAAGCTGGCGCTCGAGCGCTACAATCGCGCGCTTTCGCGTTTCGGCTTTCCCGAAGTGCATTACGTCTACGAACCGGTCGCGGCCGCCTTCTATTTCGCCCGCAATCTCGAGCGCGACGCGACGGTTCTCGTCGCCGATTTCGGCGGCGGCACTACCGACTATTCGATCATCCGCTTCGAAAGAGAGGCCGGCCGGCTGACGGCAACGCCGATCGGGCATTCCGGCGTCGGCATAGCGGGCGATCACTTCGACTTCCGCATCATCGACAACATCGTCTCGCCGCTCATCGGAAAGGGGAGTCTCTTCAAAAGCTTCGACAAGCTGCTTGAAGTGCCGTCGAGCTACTACGCCAATTTCGGCCGTTGGAATCAGCTTTCCATCTTCAAGACGTTGAAGGACTTCACCGAATTGAAGAAGCTCGTGCGGGCGAGCCTCGAACCGGAAAAGCTGGAAGCCTTCGTGGACCTCATCGAGCATGACGAGGGCTACCCGCTCTATCAGGCGATTTCAGCCACCAAGATGCGGCTGTCCGATGAGGCCGAAACCGATTTCTCATTTCCGCCGCTCGGAGAACGCGCGCGCCGAACCGTCAAGCGGGCGGATTTCGAAGCCTGGATCGCGCCGGACCTCGCCCGCATCGAGGAGGCTCTCGACGAGGTGCTCGCAAAAACCCAGACGGCGCCGCAATCGATCGACCGGATATTCCTGACCGGCGGCACGTCCTTCGTTCCCGCCGTTCGCCGCCTGTTCGAGAACCGCTTCGGCCGAGAACGCATTGAAAGCGGTGGCGAGCTCCTGTCGATCGCCCATGGCCTGGCGCTCATTGGCGAGCGGGAGGACATCGCGACCTGGACCGCCGCCGCATGATCGGCCCGGGATTGCGATCAAACTGGCGCGGGCCGCGGACGGACAACCGGACAGTTTTTCCTCATCCCGCTCCGGCTGCGGCTGGACCGCCCCCGCCGATCTGTTAAATTCGCCCCATGATCTCGGCCAACGACCTCTCCCCCCAGGAACTCGCCGCGCTGCTCGCCTTCCATGCGGAGGCCGGCGTCGAGTGGCTGCTTGAGGATGAACCCATCGACCGGTTCGCCGAATTCGAAGCGATGAAGACCAGGCGCGGCGAAAGCCGAGCTGCGCAATCCGACAGGGAGCCGGTTTCTTCGGAGACCTCAGGCGGCGGACCACGGCAACCGGCGGCGCCTTCCGTCCGGTCCCGTGTTGCCTCGCCGCCGCCACCACCGGTTGCGGCGACCGTCGCGATTCCCGACGAGCAGGCGGTGAAGGAGGCACAATTTGCTGCGGAGGCAGCCCGATCGCTCGGGGAACTGCGTACCGCGATGGAGGCCTTCGCCGGCTGCAACCTCAAGAACAGCGCCCGCAACCTCGTCTTCGCCGAAGGCAATGCCGCCTCCGGAATCATGATCATCGGCCCCATGCCTTACGCGGATGATGACCGCGATGGCCGCCCCTTTGCCGGCAAGCACGGCGAAATGCTCGAACGCATGCTGGCGGGCATCGGGCTATCGAGGGCGGACGTGCTGCTCTCGAATGTCGTGCCCTGGCGGCCGCCGGGAAACCGCGTTCCAAGCGCCCGGGAGGCTGATATATGCCGCCCGTTCATCGAACGGCAGATCGCGCTGGCAGAGCCGAAACAGGTGCTGCTCCTCGGCAACTTCGCCGCTCGCTTTTTCTTCGGCGCGGGCGAGACGATCCACCAGTTGCGCGGCGAGTGGCGCGAGCTTTCCGCCGGCGGCCACCGCGTCGCCGCGCTCGCCACGTTGCACCCGCAGGACCTCGTTGCAGCCCCCGTCAACAAGCGCTTCGCCTGGGCGGACCTGTTGACCTTCAAGGCCCGCACACTAGCCTGAAACGGCACAGCCGATTCATGAACAAACAATGAAGAAAGCCATGCGATTTGCGCATGTCTGCGCAGCGTTTTAATGCATTGCAAAATTGATGTTGCATCGCAATATGGAGCAACGGGAGGAATGGATAAGGAATTGAACCATGACTGCCCGCTATCGTCCGATTCACAGCAGCTTCGAAACGCTCCGTCATGCCGGTGCGGCGCTGCGGACGCCGTTCAACAATTTCGGCACGGCAGCCAACGAGCAGATGACCGCGATCGGCCTCGCGCGGACCACGCGTCCGGCGCAGATCTACGCCGAATTCATTCAGCGCTGATCATCGCGCGGGGGCCGCATGCCGGCCCCGTCACGAGATGACTGCAGGAGAACAGGATCATGTCCAAGCCGCTCGACAGCATTCGCAGCCTGCTCGACACGATCTCCGACATCGGAACGGCCGTCCGCGCTTCGCGAGCATATAGCCGACTGAGCACGACCGACGACGCCCGGCGCGCCCACCGCCGTGCGGTGAGCCCGTTGCTGCCGAACTGACCCGGCCCTTCTATTCCGACTCTCCCTTTAGACATTCACTGTCGCAATCGACAGCGTCCGCGGAATAACACCACAATCGCTGCACAGCCTTGGGCTATCAGCCCTGCGGTGTTACGTGCTTGCGGGCGCCCTTTCGCTCCAACCCCAACTGGTGCTCGCGGTAGATGATGAAGATGCCCGCACCGACGACGATCACGGTGCCGGCGAGCATCGTCCCGGTCGGAATGCCGATGGCCATGCCGAGGACGATCGAGGTGTACTCGAAAGGGGCGATCGTCGACATGTCCGCATGCCGATAGCTCTCCGTCAGCAGGATCTGCGCGACCCCCCCGCAAAAGCCTGCAATCATCAGGAGAAAGAAGGCCTGCCAGGACATCGAAGTCCAGCCGAACGGCAGCGTCGCGAGAGAAAACACCGAGGCGGAAAGCGAGAAATAAAGGACGATCGTGTGCGTCCGCTCCTTCTGCACGAGCTTGCGCACGAGAACCATCGCCATCGCTCCGAGGGTCGCCGAAAGCAGCACCGCGATGGCGCCGAGCGCCTCACTCGAACCGAGCCCACCCTCGTCGAACAAGGTCAGCCGCGGCCAAGTGATGATGAGCACGCCGACCATTCCGATGACGACTGCGGACCAGCGGTAAAGCCGCACGATCTCGCCCAGGAAAATCGCCGCAAAGGCGACTGCAAGCAGCGGCATGGCGTAACCGATCGCAATCGCCTCCGGCAAGGGCAGATGGACGAGACCATAAAAGCCGCAGCTCATCGAGAGGATGCCGACGAAGCCGCGGGCAAGATGACCGCTGACGTTGCTGGTTCTGAAAGCGTCGCGCAACTCCCCGCGGCAGGCCAGGAACAAGAGGATCGGCACCATGGCGAAGGCGGAGCGATAGAAGGTGATCTGGCCCGTGGCGATATCGTTGCCGGCCGCCTTGATGCAGGTCGACATGCACACGAAAACGACGACAGAGAGAATCTTGAGCACAATCCCCTTCATCGGGCTCTGAACGTCCGCATTCATGACATGCACTTTTCAAATTGCCATCGGCGCGCCGATTGGAGGAGGGATAGGTCGGGAAGGCCGCGGCCGCAACGCCGCTAAAGACGGCGTTACCTTAGCCGTGCTGCGCCGGATGTTGGATCAAATTTGTTGATGGGCGCGGTTTTTTCGTGATCATTGCTGCCGTGCGGCGGCGCCCGGATTTTTTAGCAAGCACGAAAAAATCACTGCCGATTTAGCTCTTGTTAGTGCCGCTCCGATAAACCTCCGGTGGATTAAGGGCGCGGGAGGTTCTACGTTTTTTGCTGCCGGGGTGCGGTCGCCGGTATCACAATCGTGCAAAAATCTCGGTTCTTGGGTTTTCACCGTCACCAGCGCCCTCTACAAATCGAAGGGCATAAGGCGCAAGCAGGACTGACCATGCGGACAAATACTGGCCAGATCGTTCATCTGGAAGACTACCGGCCGACCGATTTCGTTCTTGAGAGGGTGGACCTGACCTTCGAACTCGACCCGACGGAAACGAAGGTCGAGGCGCGCATGATCTTCCATCGGCGCGAAGGCGTCAGTCCCTCGGCGCCGCTGGTCCTCGACGGCGACGAACTGAAAATGACCGGACTGCTGCTGGACCAGGAAGAACTACCGGCCGCACTTTACGAAGCAACGGACGACACCCTGACCATCCGCGGCCTGCCGGAGACTGCCCCTTTCGAGATTACCGTGACGACGGTATTGTCTCCCGAGACGAACACCAAGCTGATGGGGCTCTACCGCACCAGCGACGTCTATTGCACCCAGTGCGAGGCGGAAGGCTTCCGCCGCATTACCTATTTCCCGGATCGGCCGGACGTGCTGGCCGTCTATACGGTCAATATCATCGCCGACAAGGCAACAGCGCCGCTTCTGCTTTCGAACGGCAATTATCTCGGCGGCGCCGACATGGGCGATGGCCGCCACTTCGCTTCCTGGTTCGATCCGCATCCGAAGCCGAGCTATCTCTTCGCGCTGGTTGCCGGCGATCTCGGCGTTGTCGAGGACACGTTCACCACCGTTTCCGGTCGCGAGGTCGCACTCAGGATCTATGTGGAACACGGCAAGGAGCCGCGCGCGGCCTATGCCATGGACGCGCTTAAACGCTCGATGAAGTGGGACGAGGAGGCCTTCGGCCGAGAGTACGACCTCGACATCTTCATGATCGTCGCCGTTTCCGATTTCAACATGGGCGCCATGGAGAACAAGGGGCTCAATATCTTCAACGACAAATACGTGCTCGCCGATCCGGAGACGGCGACCGATGCGGACTACGCCAACATCGAAGCGATCATCGCGCACGAATATTTCCACAACTGGACAGGCAACCGCATCACCTGCCGCGACTGGTTCCAGCTCTGCCTGAAGGAAGGCCTGACCGTCTACCGCGACCATGAATTTTCGGCGGATATGCGCTCGCGCACCGTTAAGCGGATCGCCGAGGTGCGGCATCTGAAATCCGAGCAATTCCCCGAGGATGCCGGGCCGCTTGCCCATCCGGTGCGCCCGACCAACTACCGTGAGATCAACAACTTCTACACAACGACAGTCTACGAGAAGGGATCCGAGGTCACGCGGATGATCGCGACCATTCTCGGACGCGACCTCTTCAAGAAGGGAATGGATCTCTATTTCGAGCGCCACGACGGCCAGGCGGTTACGATCGAGGATTTCGTCGCCTGCTTCGAAGCGGCAAGCGGCCGCGATCTGACGCAATTCTCGCTCTGGTATCACCAGGCGGGAACACCGCTCGTCACCGCTTCCGGCTCCTATGACGCCGACAAGCAGACTTACACTCTGTCGCTGGAGCAGACGATACCGCCGACGCCCGGACAGAGCGCCAAGAAGCCGATGCACATACCGTTGCGTCTGGGGCTGCTTCTCCAGGACGGAAGCGAGGCCATACCGACGGCGATTTCCGGCGCCGATGTCACCGCGGACGTGGTGCACTTAACCGAGCGCAAGCAGACGGTCACCTTCTCCGGCATTCCATCGCGACCGGTTCCATCGTTCAACCGCGACTTTTCCGCTCCGATCAACCTGCATGTCGAACAAAGTGCAGAGGACCGGGCTCTGATTGCCCGCCACGAGGTCGACCTTTTCGCGCGCTGGCAGGCGCTGAATACGATGGCGCTCGACAATCTCGTCAAAGCGGCAGCGGAAGCGCGCAGCGCACAGCCAGTCACCTGCGACGGCGCGCTCGTCGACGGCCTCCTTGCCGCGGCTGCCGAGGAGGAGCTGGAGCCGGCTTTCCGGTCGCAGGTTCTGTCTCTGCCGAGCGAAGCCGACATAGCCCGCGAAATTGGTTCCGACAACGATCCGGACGCGATCCACGCCGGTCGCCAAGCGATGCTGGCGGCCATTGCCGCCGCCGGTAGAGATACGTTCGCGCTGCTCGTCGACAAGATGTCGCTATCCGGCCCCTTCCGACCGGACGCGGAGAGTGCGGGACGGCGGGCGCTCCGCAATGCGGCGCTTTCCTATCTCGTCTATGCCGACGACCGGCCGGAGAAGGCAGCGAATGCCTTCCGCGCCGCCAATAACATGACCGACCTCAGCCACGCGCTGACGTTGCTCGCCCATCGCTTTCCAGATACCGACGAGACCGTGGAAGCGCTCGCCGTATTCAAGAAGCGCTTCGCGGACAATGCGCTCGTCATCGACAAATGGTTCGCGATCCAGGCGACGATCCCCGGCGCCGCCACTCTCGACCGCATCAGGACACTGATGTCGGATCCGCTGTTCAACGCGAGCAACCCGAACCGCGTCCGCGCGCTGGTCGGCACCTTCGCCTTCGCCAATGCGACGGGCTTTAACCGGGCCGATGGCGAAGGCTACCGCTTTCTCGCCCATCAGATTCTCGACATCGACGCGCGTAACCCGCAACTTGCAGCGCGTATTCTGACATCGATGCGGTCCTGGCGATCGCTCGAAAAGGTGCGGGCCGATCATGCCCGAGGCGCCCTCGAGGAGATCGCGCGCGCCTCCAACCTCTCCGCAGATGTCAGCGATATCGTCGACCGCATGTTGAAGGACGAGGGATAAGTCTACGACGCCGTGCCCGATCGGATGCACGAGGAAGTCGCGGTAGCATGTTGAATTGCTGCATGCTTTCCCCTTGATTCGACTCCGATTCAGGAAATGGTTGCGGTAGGCGCGCGTGAGCCGTCCTCGCGCCGCGTGGCGGGCAGCATATCGTGCGATCGGCATGCGGAATTATTCGCTATGATTTTCCAACGATGAGAATTGGTTAATAAATCTTTACGATTGCCTCTGGACAAGGCGAATCGCGGTGTGATTCATTGAGTCAGATTCGGGCGGGCGGCGCGCCGAATCGCTGAGACGCCCAGCTTGCGGGGAACCGCTGAAGAGGCTGCTGCTCAGATTGACAGGATCAAAGCGTCCCCTGCGCATTCATGAATGCGAGGCACGCTCTCGAGGATGACAGATTGGAAAAGATGGCGGACGCGCGACGGGGAAGCGCAGCCGACGGGCGGTTGCGACTCAAGTTTCCGGGCCTTTCCGGTCTGGAACGGGAGCTCATCGAGCAGGCGAAGCTCTTTGCCAAGCCGGCATCGCGGAGCCTCGCCAGGGTCGAGCCCATCCTCAAACGTTCCATTCCCGCACTCATCATCGCTTTCCTTCTCATCGTGGCGATCTCGCGTATGTCCGGGATCATCGACGAGCACGCTCGTATGGAGGCCGGCTCGCGCCGCGCAGTCAATCTCGCGGCCGTAGCGGCTGCCGCCGCCTTCCAAGCCGACGGATCGGCACTCTTTGCCGAGGGCCGCCGGTGGGAAGTCGAGCAGCGGCTGGCGGAGTATCTGTCGGCCGACATTCTCGACGCCGGCATGTTCCTGCTCACGGTCCGCAGGGACGGTCGCATCTTTGCCGGCACCCAGGATGGCGTTCATTTCATCGGGCGCACCCTCGCCTCTGTCGCTCCCGACGTGGCGACGCTGCAATATTACGGCGAAGGTTCGAGCGTCACGAAAACACCGATCGATGGCGTCGAGCATCTCGTTGCTCTGTTGCGGTTGCCGGATTCGGCCGGCGTCATTCTGGCGGCCACGCCGGTCGCGGCTTTCGAGGCCGCCTGGCGCGACGAGGTCTCGCTCAACGTCACGCTGTTCGCCGGGATATCGGCGATCCTGCTCGTCGTGCTATACGCCTACTATATCCAGGCGAAGCGCGCCCGCGATGCCGATTCCGTCTTCGCCGAGTCGAACCTGCGAGTCGAAACGGCGCTTTCCCGCGGCCGCTGCGGCCTCTGGGACTTCGATCTCGCCAATCGGCGGCTGTTCTGGTCCCGCTCGATGTACGAGATGCTCGGCATGCCAGGCGACAGCAGCGTGTTGTCCTTCGGCGATGCCGCCCGCCTGATGCATCCGGAGGACCGTGGCATCTACCGCGTTGCGCGCGCGATCGCCAAGGGCAACGAACGCCAGATCGATCAGGTGTTCCGCATGCGCCATGCGGACGGTCATTATGTATGGCTGCGTGCGCGCGCCCAGGTCATCCGCACCGTATCGGGCCGGGTGCACCTGATCGGCATCGCAATGGACGTGACCGAGCAGCACAGGCTCGCTCAGCGCTACGCCGAAGCGGATCAGCGTCTGGCCGATGCTATCGAATGCACGTCCGAGGCCTTCGTGCTCTGGGACAAGCACGACCGCCTGGTGATGTGCAACACCCACTACCAACAGGCCTATCAACTGCCGGACCACGTCCTCGTGCCCGGTACCGAGCGTGCCGTGGTCCATGCGGCAGCGGCCAGGCCGGTGATCGAAAGGCGCGTCGCCGATCCGGACCGAAGCAACCACTCCCAGACAAGCGAGGTGCAGCTTGCCGACGAGCGCTGGCTGCAGATCAACGAGCGCCGTACGCGTGACGGCGGCCTCGTCTCCGTCGGCACGGACATCACGCTGCTCAAGCGCCATCAGGTGCGGTTGCGCGAATCCGAGCGGCGGTTGATGGCGACCATTGGCGATCTTTCGGCCTCCCGTCTGACGCTCGAGCAGCAGAAGGCGGAGCTCTCTACCGCCAACGCCAATTACCAGGCGGAAAAGGAGCGCGCAGAAGCGGCGAACCGGGCCAAATCCGAATTCCTGGCCAACATGTCGCACGAACTGCGCACGCCGCTGAACGCCATTCTCGGCTTCTCGGAGATCCTGCAGAACCAGATGTTCGGGCCGCTCGGCTCAGAGAAATATCACGAATATTCGCGCGACATCTTCGAAAGCGGCAAGCATCTGCTCAACGTCATCAATGACATTCTCGACATGTCGAAGATCGAGGCCGGCCACATGCGCCTCTCGCGCGAAAGGATCGATCTGGCGCCGCTCATCGAGGAGACGCTTCGTTTCACCACCATACCGGCGGAGCAGAAGAATATCCGCGTGGTTCAGCAGATATCTTCCGGTCTGACGATGTTCGCCGACCGGCGGGCAATGAAGCAGGTTCTGCTCAACCTGCTTTCGAACGCGGTCAAGTTCACCAATGAGGGCGGGCGCGTCTCCTTGAGGGCGCGCAAGGTGCGGGGGGCGGTGACGCTGACGATCGCCGATTCCGGCATCGGTATCCCCAAGGATGCCCTGCAAAAGATCGGCCAGCCCTTCGAGCAGGTGCAGAGTCAATATGCCAAAAGCAAAGGCGGCTCCGGACTCGGGCTTGCAATCTCCCGCTCTCTCACGCGCCTCCATGGCGGGACGATGAAGATCCATTCGACGGAAAACGTCGGGACGATCATTTCGGTCAGGATTCCAGATTGCGGCTGAACGGTCATGGCTATCCTTAAATGGCTCGCGCCGCGATGGCGGAGTGAAATATCCGGCGCACCGCCTTCGAAAGACGACGAATGTCGGCTTCGAGATGCGTCAGGTCCGGGTAATCCCCGGCTTGGCAGACGAGATCGACAAGCCCGGCGGGAGCCTCGTCCGGATTGAAATCGCCGTCGATGCAAAGCCTGATGATCTGCGATACCTCGGTAAAGAGTGTCAAGGCCTCGATCGCCGTATCGAGGTCGTTGGCATTCATTATCGCGGCGCCAAGCGTCTTCAGCGACTCCAGAGTGTGCGTCCCGGCGGGAGGAGGCGCCACGCCCTTCGTCGGCGCTACAAGGGCCAGAAATTGGGCGATGAACTCGATATCGACGAGCCCGCCGGGGATAAGCTTGAAATCCCAGATGCCGTTCGGCGGCTTCTCTTTGTCGATCAGAGCCCGCATCTCCTCGACATCCTTGCGGATCTTCGCGACGTCCCGCCTTTCGGAGAGAACCTCGGCGAAAATCGTCTCCGCCTCGCCGATCAGACTTTGGTCGCCGCCGATGCATCGTGCCCGCGTCAGCGCCAGATGCTCCCAGGTCCAGGCTTCATTGCGCTGGTACTTGGCGAAGGCGGTGACGCGCGTTGCGACGGGGCCTTTGTTGCCGGACGGCCTCAGTCGCATGTCGACGTCATAGAGGATCCCCTCTGCGGTCGGCGCAGAAAGCGCGGCGATCAGGCGCTGCGTTACGCGGGTAAAGTAACGCACCGGATCGAGCGGCTTGGCGCCATCGGACTGGGAAGCCTCGTCGTCGTAGTCGTAAAGCAGGATGAGGTCGACGTCGGAGCCGGCGGTCAGTTCGTGGCTGCCGAGTTTGCCCATGCCGACCACCGCGACACGCCCGCCAGGAAAACGGCCGTGCGCGGAGCGGACCTCTTCCAGAACCGCATCGAGCGCTGCGGCAATGATCAAATCGGCAAGGTCGGTGAAGGCCCTCCCCGCCTGCAGGCCGGTGATGGCGCCGGTCAAGAGCCGGATGCCGATCAGGAAACGCTGCTCGGCGGCGATGATGCGCAGGCGATCCAGCACCTCCTCATAGTGCCGGGCGCCCGCTACGAAATTCGCAATTCGCGGCGCCAGGTAATCCCGGGTCGGCAGTTCCGCAAGCAGGCCGGGATCGAGCATGCCGTCGAAGACATGCGGTTTGGCGGCGATGATCTCCGCCAGCCGTGGAGCCGACGACATGATGTTGACGATCAGCGACAGGAGACCGGGATTGTTGCCGAGGAGCGAGAAGAGCTGAATGCCCGCCGGCAGGCCGGAGATGAAGTGATCGAAGCGCAGAAGCGCCTCATCGGCGCGCCGGCTTTCGCCAAACACGCGCAGGAGTTCCGGTGTCAGCTCGGTCAAGCGCTCGCGCGCCTCTACGGACTGCGTCGCCCGATAGCGCCCGTAGTGCCAGGTGCGAATGGTCCGGGCGATGTCCGACGGCCGCTGGAAGCCGAGCTTGTTGAGCGTCTCGAGCGTGTCCGGATCGTCCTGCTGCCCGGTGAAGACCAGGTTTCCGGTCTCGGCCGAGAGCTTCGCCTCCTGCTCGAAAAGCTGCGCGTAACGCCGCTCGACCGTCCGCAACACGCGTGCCAGTTCTTTTGAGAACGAGGCACTGTCCTCGAAGCCAAGCATGTAGGCGATCCGTTTGAGTTCCCCCTCGGTCTCCGGCAAGACGTGGGTCTGCTCGTCGTGCACCATCTGAATGCGATGCTCGACATCCCGCAGAAACCAGTAGGCGCCGATAAGTTCGTCAGCCGTCGGCCGGTCGATCCAGCCGGTGTCGGCAAGGAGGCCCAGCATCGCCTCGGTTTCGCGACGCCGGAGGGCGGGCATACGGCCGCCGGCGATCAGTTGCTGCGTCTGGACGAAGAATTCGATCTCCCGGATGCCGCCGCGGCCAAGCTTGATATTGTGCCCCTTCACGGCAATTTCGCCGTGACCTTTGTGGGCGTGGATCTGCCGCTTGATCGAGTGAATGTCGGCGATCGCCGCATAATCGAGGTATTTGCGGAAGACGAAGGGCGTCAGGTCCTTGAGGAAGCGTTCGCCGGCTTCCAGATCACCCGCAATCGGCCTCGCCTTGATGAAGGCGGCGCGTTCCCAATTCTGTCCCCTGCCCTCGTAATAGAGCATCGCGGCCTCGACGGGGATGGCAAGCGGCGTCGAGCCCGGATCGGGCCGCAGGCGCAGGTCCGTGCGGAAGACGTAACCGTCGCCGGTGCGTTCTTGCAGAATGCGGATCAGCCGCCGCAGCAACCGGGCGAAGGTTTCCGACGCTTGGTCGCGGTCGATGACGATGCCGGACTGCGGGTCGTAGAAGACGACGAGGTCGATGTCCGAGGAATAGTTGAGTTCTCCCGCGCCGAGTTTGCCCATGCCGAGCACGACGACGCCGGAGCCAGCGCTCGGCGCGGCCGGGTCCTTCAGCGCGAATTTGCCGCTCTCATGTGCGCCGATGAGCAGGTGATCGATCGCGGCCGACACGGCCGCCTCGGCAAAGTCGCTGAGCCATCGCGTCGTCTCCCGCCCGTCGAAAAGCCGGGCCAAGTCTGCGAGCGCTACGGCGAAGGCAAGCTCACGCTTGGTGCGCCTCAGCCGCGACATGATCTCGGCGTCAGGCAGTGCGGCTCCCGAGGGCTCCGCCCGCCAGGCGGCGCGCGCTGTCTCGATCCGCCGGTTCAGGAAGTCGGGCAGGGATTCCCCGAGCAGCGCCTCCAGGATTGCAGGACGGCTGCCGACGGTTTCGCGCAGGAACGGCGAGAGGGCGAAGGCGGCGACAAGGAAATTCTTGAGTGGCGCGTCGGAGGCGATGAGATCCGCGATACGTTCGTGGCCCCTGGATGCATCCTTGAGGATGGAAAGCGCAGCCTTGGCGTCCGCCTGGCTTGCGGCCCGGATCGGGACCGTACCGATATCGGACAAGCGCCGCTCGATCGCTTCCGGCATGAATACTCCCTTTCAACTCCGCAACCGGTTTATCAGGTCGCCGCCGCCGGGAAAACCATGCGCACCGTCAATCCGCGCTCGTCCCCTTCAGTTGCCGAAAGTTCCATCGAGCCGCGGTGCATTTCCATCACCGCCTCGACAAGCGAGAGGCCGAGGCCGGTGCCCGGTTTCGACCGGCTTTCATCCAGACGGACGAAGCGTTTGACCACTTCGCCGCGCATGTCCTCGGGTATGCCGGGACCGTGATCGGCAACAGCCAGCATGACGTGGCGGTCGCTCTTCTTCATCTCGACGCGGATCGACGGATTTGCGGCGCCCTCCGCATATTTGATCGCATTGTCGATAAGATTGCCGAGGGCTTGGCCGATCAGTTCGCGATTTCCGGAGATCACCACGCCGGGCGCGACATCCGACTCCAGCCGAAGCGCATTGTCCTCGGCAACCGGTTCGTAAAGCTCGACGCAATCCGCGACGATCTGCGACAGATCGACATCGCTCATTTCGGCGGGGGCTGAGCCGGCCTCCACGCGCGAGATCATCAAGAGCGCGTTGAAGGTGCGGATCAACTGGTCGGATTCCGCGATGATCTCCTCGAGCGCGCCGCTCTGGTTTCCTCCGTCCGTGCTGGCGAGCGCCGCCTCGGCCTTGTTGCGCAGTCGCGTCAGCGGAGTTTTGAGGTCGTGCGCTATGTTGTCGGACACCTGCTTCAGGCCTTCATTCAGCTTCTCGATCCTGCCCAGCATGGCGTTCAGCGATTCCGAAAGCCGGTCGAACTCGTCGCCCGAGCCACTCATCGGCAAGCGCTGCGAGAGATCTCCGGCCATGATCTTCGTACTCGCCTCCGACATGCGGTCGATGCGCTTCAAGGCATTGCGGCCGATGCCAAACCAGATCACCAGCGCGCCGAGGCCCATGATGCCGAGCGCCACCATCAGCGCCTGGCGGACGAGAGCGCGAAACTTCTCAGGTTCCTGCAGGTCGCGGCCAACGAGAATCCGCAGACCATTGTCGAGCACCAGAACCTGAGCAAGCGCCACGTGCCTCTCGGCGCCGCCCTCATCGGTGAAGCGACGGTAACGGAACGGCTCGGACGTCCAGCCTTCATCGTCCAGCAGCCCAGGCTCCAGGCCTGCCACGTTGCCGGCGAGGATTTCGCCGCTCGGCCCGGCAATGACGTAGAGATTGGCGCCCGGTTGGCGCGCGCGCCGCTCCAGAGAGCGAAGCAGTCCGCTCACGCCCGCGCGCTCATAGACGCCCTCGACCTGCGCCGCCTCGGCGGCGATCGCTTCGCGCGTCTGCTGCTGCAACAGCCGCTCGGACATGCCCGTCACGTAGAAAACGAGGAAGGCGGCGCATAGAGAGAAGAGCACCAGATACAGCGCGGAGAGCCGGACCGCGGTCGTCCTGAACAGAACGCTGAACTTGCTCATGTGTCGGATGTCCGGTCATCCTTGATCATGTAACCGGCGCCGCGGACCGTTCTCAGAAGCGGTGGGTCAAAGTCCTTCTCGATCTTCGATCGCAAGCGCGACACATGCACGTCGATCACGTTGGTCTGCGGGTCGAAGTGATAGTCCCAGACATTTTCGAGCAGCATGGTCCTCGTCACCACTTGCCCGGCATTCTTCATGAGATATTCGAGCAGCCGGAATTCGCGCGGCTGCAAGGGGATTTCCTTGCCCTGCCGCCGCACGGAGTGGGACAGACGGTCGAGCTCAAGGTCGCCGACGCGGTAGACCATGTCCTGCTCGGGCGCACCCTTTCGCCGGCCGAGCACCTCGACGCGCGCCAGGAGTTCGCTGAACGCGTAAGGCTTCGGCAGGTAGTCGTCGCCGCCGGCGCGAAGACCGGTGACGCGATCGTCCACCTGGCCGAGCGCGGAGAGGATGAGCACCGGCGTATGAACGCCCCGGCGGCGCAACTCGGTGATCAGCGACAGGCCGTCGCGGCGCGGCAGCATCCGATCCACCACGAGCACGTCATAGGTGTTCTCGCTTGCCATGAACAAACCGCTCTCGCCGTCGCTCGCGTGGTCGGAAACGATACCCGCCTCGCGGAAGGCCTTGGCGAGATAGGCGGCAGCCTCGAGGTCGTCTTCAACAATCAGTATTTTCATACGCGTGACCATAGTCCCGGACCTCTGTTCGTCTCAACCGGTTTCGGGTTCGCATTGGGCGCGGGACGAAGGAAGTTTAAGCGGTTTCCGGTCCCATCCGCCCTAACTCTCGAGCGTTTACGCTTATGATTTTCGGTCGCTCCGGCCGAAAATCGTCGTAACCAAAAATCCGAACGCAGAGTTCGGCAGAAATAGAAACGCCGCGATATCGAAACGATGTCGCGGCGTCCTCGAATTCAGACCGGAACGCGGGCGAGGATCGCGTGTCAGCCTATCCCCGCCCGCTCCCAATCCCGATCGCGCCGCGGCCTCAGCCCTGACCGATCGGCAGAGCGACGAAGCGGCTGCCTTCCGATGCCTCGATCTGGAAGAGCGCCTTGCTGCGCCCGTCCTTCTTGGCATTGTTGATCACCTTGAGGATGTCGTCAGCCGACTTCACTTCCTGATTGTTGACGGAGACGATCTTCTCGCCTTCCTTCAGGCCGCGATCGGCAGCATCCGAGTCCGGATCGACGGAGGCGATCATGACGCCGGTGCCGTCCTCGGCCGGGGTCACCGCAAGGCCGAGATCAGCCAAAGCCTCTTCACCCGCCTGGCCCTGCTCGGGCTGTTCGTCAGGGGTGGCCGGCGCAGCGTCGCTGGTCTCGCTCGGCAGCGTGCCGATCTCGAACTTGACGGTCTCCGACTTGCCGCCGCGCCACAGCGTGATTTCGGCGGAAGAGCCGGGACGAAGGGCCGCGACACGGCGGGCGAGATCGCGCGGATCCTTCACCGGCTCGCCGTTGAGCGCCGTCACGATGTCGCCCTTCTTGATGCCGGCCTTCTCGCCAGGCGAACCTGCCTGCGGCTCGACCACGAGCGCGCCGCTCGCTTCCGAAAGACCGAGGGACTCGGCGATGTCCTTGGTTACCGGCTGGATCTGCACGCCCAACCAGCCGCGCGAGACCTTGCCGTCCTTGATGAGGTCATCGACGACGTCCTTTGCAACGGAGGACGAGATGGCGAAGGCAATGCCGACATTGCCGCCCGACGGCGAGAAAATCGCCGTATTGATGCCGACGACCTCGCCGGAAAGATTGAACGTCGGGCCGCCGGAATTGCCACGGTTCACCGCCGCATCCACCTGCAGGTAATCGTCATAGGGGCCGGAGCCGATGTCGCGGCCGCGCGCCGAGACGATGCCGGCAGTGACCGTACCGCCGAGACCGAAGGGGTTGCCGACGGCGACCACCCAGTCGCCTACGCGAACTTTGCTATCGTCCGCAAAGGTGACATAGGTGAACTTCCGGTTTGAATCGACCTTTAGCACGGCAAGGTCGGTCCGGTTGTCCTTACCGACGAGCTTGGCATCGAGTTCCGTTCCGTCATTCAGAATGACTGTGAAGGCCGAGCCATCGGAGACGACGTGATTATTGGTCACGATGTATCCGTCCTCGGTGATGAAGAAGCCGGATCCCTGGGCCCGCGGACGCAGGCGACCTTCCCCTTGCGGACCACGGCGATCACGCCAGCGTTCGGCGCGGTCGCCGTCACCCGGGCCGGGGCCGCCGAATTCGCGGAAGAAGCGCTTCAGCGGGTGGTCGTCGGGCAGGTCTTCAAAACCACGGCCGCCGAAGTCGAAAGTGAAATTGCTTTCATCGGTCGCCCGCTCGCGCGACTGGACCCGGACGGAGACGACGGCCGGAGAGACCGCATCGACCACATTCGCGAAGCTCGGAACGGCCGGAGCCTGCACGTTGACGGCCTCGGCAAAGGATTGCGTGATCTGAGCCGGTAGACCGGTCGTCAGCAGGACGGCCGCAAGCCCTGCGACCGTCGAGGTCTTCAGGACCGTTTTCAGGGAGGGACGCAGAGTTTTATTCGTAGACATCCGTTTTTGCCTTCTCTCGTTCTTGAAGCCGGCCGCCGGATGGCAAGCGGCTTCGAAACCTTTCCCACGAGCCAGCTTCCCGCGGCTGGCCGCCGGAACTGCTCGCCTGGCTGACCACTGCATGTTCCCTCAAATTGGCGAGAGCCGATTTGAGGACGGAAGCATGCAGCAATTCCAAGTGCTACAGCTACCGTTGTGCATCCGAAAGGAAGCGTGGAGCTGCAGAGGAACAGCCGATGACGCTAGGTGTAACGAAGCGGACATTACTGAGTTCTGTCTGGTGGATGAATTTTTCGTAATGTTCGGCAAAACCGCGGCACGCGCGCTTTACCGTCGCCCGGCGCCCACTGCGTGTCCCGTTTTCCGACGTGGCCTACGACCGCAGTAGCTTGTCCAGCTTCTCCTTTTCCTCGTCGGAAAGCGGTGCGCCAGCCAGTCGTGCACCGCGGCGCCGCGCGGCGATTATGAGCGTGGCGGCGCCGATTATCAGCAGGATAACCGGCATGCCCCAGAGAACCATCGTCTTGATTTCGAAACGAGGCTTCAGGAGAACGAATTCGCCGTAGCGTGAAACGACGTAGGCGATCACGGCCTCGTCTGTGTCGCCATTCATCAGCCGCTCGCGCACCAGTACCCGTAGATCTCTGGCGAGGTCGGCATTGGAATCGTCGATCGACTGGTTCTGACAGACCATGCAGCGAAGCTCAGCGGAGATCGCCCGGGCCCGCGCCTCGAGCGCCGGATCGGCGAGCACCTCGTCCGGATTGACCGCGAAGGCGGGCATGGCCGAGGCAATGCAGAGGAAAACTGCGAGAACCACCCGGATCATTCGGCCGCTCCCACGGCAAACCGTGCCGATTTCCTGGCGCGCGATGGCGCTCCCACGCGCAAGCGGCGATCGCTCAGGGAAACGATGCCGCCGGCCATCATCACGAGCGCGCCGCCCCAGATGCAGAGGATCAAAGGCTTCCACCAGATGCGTACGACGATGCCGCCGCCGTTCGTTGCGTCACCCAGAGAGACATAGAGCTGGCTGAGGCCGAAGGTCCGGATTCCGGCCTCCGTCGTCGGCATCCGGCGCGCCGGGTAGAGCCGCTTCGAGGACGAGATTTCGGTCACGGTGACGCCGCCGCGGCTGACGGTGAAATGGCCCGTTTCCTCGGTGTAGTTCGGCCCACGCCCCTGGCGCATGCCGTCGAAGCGCAGACTATAGCGGCCCGCATCGACGGTCGCCCCGGGCTTCATTTCAATGACCGTCTCCGTCTCGAAGGCTGTTACTGTCACGATGCCGATGAGCGTGATGCCGACGCCGATATGGGCAAGCGCTGTGCCGAAAGCCGAACGCGGCAGACCTGAAAGCCGCTTCCAGGCGACGCCGAACGCTACCTTGCCGAGGCCGGAGCGAAGGACGAGGTCGGTTACCGCCCCGAAGATCAGATAGACACCGAGCCCAATGCCGAACGGAGCCAAAACGGGGCCGCCGTTCGCGGCATAGTAACAGCTTCCTGCGACCAGCAGACCGAGGGCGGCGGCCGCAAACAGCCGCTGCGACGCCCCGGCCAGATCGCCGCGCTTCCAGGAGAGCAACGGACCGAAGGGAACGGCGGCGAGGAGCGGCAGCATGAGCAGGCCGAAAGTCATGTTGAAGAACGGCGCGCCGACGGAGATCTTGTCGCCGGTGAGGGCCTCGAGCACTAGCGGATAGAGCGTGCCGGTGAGCACGGTCGCTGTCGCCGTCGTCAGGATCAGGTTGTTCAAGACGAGCGCGCCCTCGCGCGAGATCGGCGCGAATATGCCGCCCGCCTTCAGATGCGAGGCACGGATGGCAAAGAGCGAAAACGCCCCGCCGATGAACAGGACGAGAATCGCCAGAATGAAGATGCCTCGGGTCGGATCGGTGGCGAAGGCATGTACCGACGTCAGCACGCCCGAGCGCACCAGGAACGTGCCGAGCAGCGACAGCGAGAACGTCATGAGCGCGAGCAGCACGGTCCAGATCTTCAGCGCCTCACGCTTTTCCATCACCAGCGCCGAATGCAGAAGTGCCGTGCCGGCAAGCCAGGGCATGAACGAGGCGTTCTCGACCGGATCCCAGAACCACCAGCCGCCCCAGCCGAGCTCGTAATAGGCCCAATAGGAGCCCATGGCGATGCCTGCGGTCAGGAATATCCAGGCAGCAAGTGTCCACGGTCTCACCCATCTTGCCCAGGCGGCGTCGATCCGGCCCTCGATCAGCGCGGCAACAGCAAAGGAGAAACAGACGGAGAAGCCGACATAGCCGAGATAGAGCAAGGGCGGATGGATGGCGAGGCCGATGTCCTGGAGGACAGGGTTCAAGTCCTTGCCCTCGCCCGGCGCCGGCATCAGCCGCGCAAAGGGGTTGGAGGTCAGCAGGACGAAGAGGGCGAAGGCGGCCGCGATCCAGGCTTGCACCGCAAGCACGGTGGCTTTCAAGGTCTCGGGCAGGCTCCGGCCGAAAAGCGCAACAAGGGCGGAAAAGAAGACGAGGATCAGCAGCCAGAGGAGCATCGACCCCTCATGGTTCCCCCACACGCCGGTGATCTTGTAAATCAGCGGCTTAAGGGAATGCGAGTTCTCCCAGACATTCTTGACCGAAAAGTCGGAGGTGACGTAGGCGAAAGCGAGCACGGCGAAGGAGAAGGCGACGAGCAGGAACGAGGCAAGCGCCGCGCTTGTCCCCAGCTCCATCAGGGCGCGATCGCCGCGCCTTGCCCCCAGGATCGGAAGCCATGCCTGGATGAGCGCGGTCGCGAGCGCCAGCACCAGTGCATAGTGTCCGAGTTCGATGATCATCGGATGTTTTCCTTCCCGCCAAGCGTGACGCCCTGCGCCTCCAAACGGTCCGCGACGTCCTTGGGCATATAGGTCTCGTCATGCTTCGCGAGGACCGTGTCCGCAACGAAAACCGGGCTGCCGGCAACGAACGCCCCCTCAGCGACCACGCCTTGGCCCTCGCGGAACAGATCGGGCAGGATGCCGGTATAGGTCACAGGCACTGTCGCCAGAGTATCCGTCACGCTGAAGGTGACGGTCTTCCCCTCGCCCCGCTTGACGGAACCGGCTTCGACCAGGCCGCCGAGGCGGATGCGCGTTCCGGGCGCGACACCGGCCTTCGCCAGGTCGCCCGGAACGTAGAAATAGGCAACGGCCTGGCTGAAGGCGAACATCACCAGCAACACGGCCGCCATCAGAAATGCGACGCCGCCGCCGATGATCGTCAACCGCTTCTGCTTACGCGTCATTTTACTTCTCCGCTCGCGTCGATTCCGAGCTCACGGCCCAACGCCAGCAATTGCTTGCCCTGCTCGCCACTTGCCGGAAAGGCGTTCAAACCCTCCCGTAGGGCATCTCTCGCCTTGTCTCGTTGATCGAGCACAACATAGGAGCGGATGAGGCGCATCCAGCCTTCGAAGTTGTCGGGGTCTTCCTTCAGCCTGCTCGCCAGACCGTCGACCATGCCGCGGATCATCGCCTGGCGATCGCCCGAGTCCAACTCCTCGGCGGCGGCGATATCCTCTGATGTCGGATTTGCCGGCGGGGCGGCAGCGGTATTCGGCTCAGCGGCGCCGAGTTCGGCGATATGCTGATTCACCAGCGGCAGCCACGGCGCATCGGCAGGCGAGCTGCCGGCGAGCTTGCGGAATGCCGCGAGCGCTTCCGCGTTTTTGCCCTCCTGCCTCAGGCCGAGCGCCAGGTAGAACTCCGAACGCGGGTCGTTGGCGTCGAGTGCCAGCGCCTTTTGCAGCGCGCTGTGGGCCTCCGCCGTCACCAGACCGCCGGACTGCACCACCAGGGCCTCGGCGTAACCGCCCAATCTCGGCGCGGTCGGCCCCAACAGGCGTATCGCGCGGTCATAGGCGGCGACGGCATCGGCGACCCGGCCATTGCGCATATAGATCGGCGCCAGGAGATCCCATCCGGCGCCATCGTCCGGATTGAGAGCGAGGTGGTTTTCAGCCTTTGCGATCAGGATACTGATGTCGTCGCCGGGATTGGCAAGCCTTGCCGCCAGGGGCTGGGCCGGCACGCCGGGACTGCCTGTCGTCAGATAGAGGAGGAGCCCGACGGCGGGAAGACAGAGGAGGATGAAGGCCTGTGCGAGCCGGCTCGAAAGAAGCCGCTTCGGCGGTTCCTCGGCGGCGGTCGTATCGGCGGCACTGGCGGAAAGCAGCCGGCGGGCGATCTCGGCCCTGGCGAGCTCCGCCTCCTCGCTGCCGATCAGCCCGGCCACGCGGTCCCGGTTCAGCTCGTCAAGCTGATCGCGATAGACTTCGATGTCGTGGCTATGGCGAGACGGGAGCGGCGCTGCTGCGCGCATGAGCGGCAGGATGAGCACGGCTGCGACAGCCGCCGTAAGGATGGCGACGAGGATCCAGAACAACATGGATCGGGAATACTATGAGGTCCAGGTCATTCCAACTCGAAAACAGGCAATGACGCATATTTGAGGCGTTTCGCCGCAAGACCCCGCCGGCATTGTCGCCGGATCGAGGCGAAATCAGCCTGCTTTCAAGGCGTTGCACCGTCCGTCACCGATGACCGCCGCCGGCTACTGCATATTTCCTTAAATCGGATACAATTTAAGGAAACATGCAGCGATTCAAAGTGCTACAGCGACTTTTGCGCGCCTGATAAGACGCGCCGCGCTGTAGGCGGTTCATGTCAGCGGCGTCCAGCTTCCATCGCTGTTGCGGCAGGCCGTGCCGCGCGCGGTTGTCGTCTGGCCCTTCACTGTCACAGTATGGCTGTATTGACGGCAGTTCTGCGACCCGACCTGATAGGGGGCGGCCGCCACAACGGAGCCGCTGAGATTGCGCCCTTCCCAAGCGACCGGCTGGCCGCCCGGCGCCGCCTCGAGCGCGCGATACTCCGCCTCGAGAGCCCGTTGCCGATCCGATTTGCTGAGATCAACACCCCCGAGGCGCGCAATGATGCCGCCCTGCAACGCCTCGATATAGGCTGCCGACGACACGCCGCGCGTCGAGCTCGCACCAAGACCGGCGATCGCCACGCCGCGCTGGCCGGTTGAGGTTGTGCCGCAGCCGGCAAGCACCACGGTCGAAGCCACCACCGCGACCCTTCCGCCTGATGCGAAGGCCCGCGCCATCTCTGCGTAATTCCTCATGATACGCGACTACTCAATCCTTATTGGCCGGTGCCGCAAGCGCCTTCGGGATACCCCGTCAGCACCGCAACGCCTCTCGATTTCCTTTTTGCACCCTCCGCCCGTCGAGGCAACCGCCGCTAACCGGCGGCGGCATTTTCGGCTCCGGGTGTGACCGCCGGATCACGATGATCCCACTTTGCGGGTTTTGCCGCCTCCGTGTCAGACAGCAGCCGGCAGAACCAGCTTGGCCCGCAGCCCGCCCTCGTCGCGCCGGCTAAGTTCCACCGTGCCCTGATATTCCCCGACGATCTCACTTACGATCGAGAGCCCGAGCCCGGTGCCGGGCTTGCTCTCGTCGAGCCGCTTGCCACGCTTCATCGCCAGCGCAATCTGGTCGGGCTCGAGCCCGGGCCCGTCGTCGTCGATCTGGAGCACGATCCATTGGCGGCCAGGCTCCTTGCCGCGGGCGCCTTCCGGAGCCGGCTCGACATTGAGCCACACCTGATCATGCGCGTAGCGCGCGGCATTTTCGAGCAGGTTGCCGACCGTCTCTTCGACATCCTGCTGCTCCATCGCGAGCACCAGCCCCGGCGGCTCGACCGACAGGCTGAACTGCTTTTCCGGATTGAGCCGCCGCATCACCCGGACGATCCTTTCGAGCGCCGGCTGAGCCTCGGTCCTCGCCAGCACCGATCCTCGCTGCGCCGCAATCCTGGCACGGCTGAGATAGGACTGCACCTGCGTCTGCATGGCGTCCGCCTGCGCCCTGATCAGTTCGCCATGCGGCACTTCGAGGACGCGTGCCTCGTTGAGCAGCACCGCGATCGGCGTCTTCAGGGAATGGGCGAGATTGCCGACCTGCATGCGCGCGCGTTCGACGATGCGACGATTGCTGTCGATCAGCGCATTCACCTCGTTGGCAAGCGGCTGTATCTCGCGCGGAAACGCCCCGTCCAGCCGCTCGCTCTCGCCGGCGCGGATCTTTTCGAGCGACCGGCGCACCTGATCGAGCGGCTTCAGGCCGAACAGAATGGTCAGTGCGTTCACGCCGAGCCCGCCGAGGCCGAAGATCGAAAGCGCGATCGTCAGATTGCGGGTGAAGCGATCGATGTCCGCCTCCAGCACGTCGCGATTGCCGGCGACACGGAAGCGGGCGGCATGGCCCTGGATGTCGAGGACGACCTCGGTTTCGGCTACCTCGACCTCGTTCCCGAACGGGTCCTTAGTGGTGTAGAAGCGCTCATAGCGGATATCGAACGGCACCTCCTCGACGCTGGTTATCGGCAGTTTCGAGGTACCGAGCGAGGTCGATATCAGCGGAGGCGTATCGAATTCGCCGATGGGCTCGACGATCCAGTACCAGCCGGTCTGCGGCTGGGAAAAACGCAGGTCCCCGAGTTGGGGACTGCCCGACAGGGCTCCCTTCTCGTCGACCGAGATCGAGTTGATGACGTTATAGAGCTGCGCTCGCAGCAAATCCTGGAAGCCGCGTTCCGACCCTTGCCGGTAAAGGGCCGAGATGACCACCCCTATCACGACGAGGGCAACGACGGCCCAAACGGTCGAAACCGCCAGAACGCGTGCCGTGAGGGATCTAATGGCCATTGCCGGGTGCTTGCATCCGATATCCGAGGCCGCGCACCGTTTCGATTAGGTCGTTGCCGATTTTCTTGCGGAGCCGGCCGATGAAAACCTCGATCGTGTTGGAATCGCGATCGAAGTCCTGATCATACATGTGTTCAACCAGTTCCGTGCGCGAAACCACCTGCCCCATGTGGTGCATCAGATAGGAGAGCAGGCGGAATTCGTGCGAGGTGAGCTTCAGCGCTACGCCACCGACGGTAGCCTTGGAGCCCTTGGTATCGAGCCGCACCGGTCCGCAGACGATCTCCGAGCTTGCATGCCCCGCCGCGCGACGGATCAGCGCCCGGATACGGGCCAGCACCTCCTCGACATGGAAGGGCTTGGCCACATAGTCATCGGCACCGGCGTCGATGCCTGCCACCTTGTCGCTCCAGCGGTCGCGTGCCGTCAGGATCAGGACCGGCATGGTCTTGCCGTCGGCACGCCACTTCTCGAGCACGGTAATCCCGTCCATTTCGGGAAGACCGATATCGAGCACCACCGCGTCGTAAGGCTCCGCGTCGCCGAGGTAATGACCTTCCTCGCCGTCGAAGGCCTGATCGACGACGTAACCGGCTTCCTTCAACGCCTCGGCCAATTGCCTGTTCAGATTGGCGTCGTCCTCGACTATGAGAATGCGCATCTCTCGTTTACGTCCCTTCGCTGATGGGCCACATTGAGCGGCCTACATCGGCACCTTCACCGTCACCTTTTTCGGCCGGCCGCCATTCCCCGGGATTAGCACGGTTATAACGCACTGACCATCGCCCGTCGGCCGGGCGGAAAGCAACTCGCCGCCCGTTTCCGCCACGACCTGGGCGGCGGCAGCGCTGCAGTCACCAGCCGCACGGATGACAACCGGAGGCACGTTGAGGGCGGGCGGAGAGAAGCCCGCGAGGCCTGCGGCGAGCGCGGCTATGGTCAATGGTGAAGACATGAACGCACTTTCGACTTGGGAAGCACTATGGCAAAATCATTAACCGATACAGGCTGAATGGCAAATGAATGTCGGCCCGCACAACCGCGTGGGCCGCGGTGAATCGATTGTCCTCCATTTCGGCGAAAGCGACCAGAGATTGCAGGCGGTGTGAAGGAGGAAGCTTCACATGACTGGACGACGGATTCGCCCCCGCTGCAGCAAGCTCGAGGCCGAGTCGGCGGCTCGTTCGACCTTAAAAGGACAATGTCCCAGTTTCAGCAACCTTCGAATTTCGCGAATCCTTCGAGTCGCTTAGCCGCGCGTTTTCAAAGATCGAATCCGCTGCTTCAGAAAATCGAATCGGGCGCTTGAGTGACGAATGCGGTTCTGGCCGCAAGCGAAGATACTTGCTCTGCGATCGAGGTTGGAAAGACGTGCCGGACATGAGGCCCCGACTGCTCCGATGTACGCTGTGGATGGCAGAAAATTAATCGATTAAAATATTCTTCAATCGTTTAAGTGATTTAAACCACTGATTTACAAAGCCTTTGTGATGTGAAAAGGTCCTGCGCGTTCAACGTCTTGCTTAGGAGGACCGGATGCAGACACTCGCGAACAAGCCGCCCGTATCGCCGCAATCCAGGGTTCCGCAGTCGCTGCTCGATCGTTTCGAGAACGAGTGGCGCGAAATGCGCACGGCTGGCGAAGCTGCCCAAAAGCCCGTTCCGCCTGCAGAATAACTCTCCATTCACGAGCACCCGTCAGGGGCGCCCATCCCCACTGCATCTTTCCTTAAATCCTGCCGATTTAAGGATAAGACGTGCAGCAATTCAAAGTACTATGACGACCTGCGTCTCTGACAGGACGCGCGGCGCTGTAGGACGCAAGCCTTGCGGGCCGCGCCACGGCGGCGGCCGCAAGGCTTTTTGCCAATCGGCAATTCCGTGCTACTCTCTTCCGATGCTAAGCGAAGAGATCGAAAAGCTGGCGCTGAGCCTCCCCGGGACTCAGGAGAATGCCCATTTCGGAACGCGGGACTTCCGTGTGGGCAACCGCATCTTCATGACCCTACCCGAGGCCGGCCGGGCGGTGTTCAAGTTCACGCCCGACCAGCAGCGCATGCTTCTCGAGATGGAGCCTGGCGCCTGTGCCGCCGTTCCCGGCGGCTGGGGCGCACGCGGCTGGACCTCTCTCTATTTCGTCGGCGTTGATGAGGAACTGGTTCGTCAGTCCATGGAAACCGCCTGGCGCAACGTCGCCCCCAAGAGCCTCGTCAAGAAGAACGGCCGTCATTGACGGACGTGTCCCCGCCCGCAAACGTTACTCCGCCGGCTCCCTGCCCACCTCCAGCGGCCAAGTCACCAGATAGTCCTCATAGTCTTCGATATCGATGCCGTCTTCGGCGACGGTGCGTCCGCGCACGGATATGCCCGCCGCATGCACGGTCTCCGGGTCGCCGGAGACGAGCGGATGCCACCAATAGAGGTCCCTGCCCTCGGCAAGGAGGCGGTAGCCACAGGTCGGCGGCAGCCAAGTGATCTCGTGCACCACCTCCGGCGTCAGTTGAATGCAATCCGGCACCGTCGCCCGGCGATTGTCATAGTCCTTGCAGCGACAGCTTTTGCCGTCCAGCAGCGTGCAGCGGATCGAGGTCCAGGCGATCTCGCCGCTATCCCAATCCTCGAGTTTGTTGAGACAACAGAGGCCGCAGCCGTCGCAGATACTCTCCCACTCGGCCGTCGTCATCTCTTCGAGACTCTTCGTCTTCCAGAAAGGCATTTCGCCCATTACGTCACACTTTCGTCAGTTCCACGCCAACATGGAAATTTCGCAGAAAATTGCCGGTTTTTTAAGGCCGATAGCGCGATATGCAAGTAGATTGGATTTTCGCGCCGTGCAAATATTGTGGTGGTGCAAGGAACCTTCTGGGACGTGAAAGCCGTGCAGGAACCGAAGAAAGAGGACAACCGGCCGAAGAGGCGACACATCTTTCTTCGGATCGATTCCTGGATCGATTCGACCGTGTGGAACGCGGGGTTCCGGCTTGCCGAATGGTGGGAGGATACGACCATCTTCTTCCGCCGCTTTCGCGTGCGCGGGTGGAAGAGGGCGCTTTTCGAAGTACTCGGCGAGGGCATGACCTGGGGCACCGCCGGCTCGGTGCTGATGCTCGCCTTGGCCTTGCCGGCCTTCGAGGAGACCAAGGGCAACTGGCGCGCACAGAGCGACTTCGCCGTCACCTTCCTCGACCGCTACGGCAACGAGATCGGCCACCGCGGCATCATCCACGAGGATTCGGTCCCGATCGACGAACTGCCGGATCATCTCATCAAGGCGGTTCTTGCGACCGAGGATCGGCGGTTCTTCGACCACTGGGGTATAGACTTTCTCGGCCTCGCGCGCGCGATGACCGAGAACGCCCGTGCCGGCAATGTGGTCCAAGGCGGCTCGACGCTGACGCAGCAGCTTGCGAAGAACTTGTTCCTCACCAACGAGCGGACGATCGAGCGCAAGATCAAGGAAGCCTTCCTCGCCGTCTGGCTCGAATCCAATCTCTCCAAGAAGGAAATCCTCCGCCTCTACCTCGACCGCGCCTATATGGGCGGTGGCACCTTCGGGGCGGCGGCAGCCGCGCAGTTCTACTTCGGCAAGGCGATCACGGATATCAATCTTGCCGAGTCCGCCATGCTGGCCGGTCTCTTCAAGGCCCCGGCGCGCTATGCCCCGCACGTCAACCTGCCGGCGGCGCGCGCCCGGGCCAACGAAGTGCTGACCAACATGGTCCAGGGCGGGCTGATGACCGAGGGCCAGGTGATCGCCGCCCGCCTCAACCCGGCGACCGTCATTGACCGCGCCCAGGTGAAGGCGCCGGACTTCTTCCTCGACTGGGCCTTCGAAGAGGTCCAGCGCATTGCTGCCCCCTTCGCCCAGCATTCGCTGATCGTACGCACGACGATCGACATGGGACTGCAGCAGGCGGCCGAAGAAGCGGTCGAGTCGGGCCTCAGGCAATATGGCGAAAGCTACAAGGTGAAGCAGGGCGCGCTCGTCATGATCGAGAACGGCGGCGCCGTGCGCGCCATGGTCGGCGGCCGCGACTATGGCGAAAGCCAGTTCAACCGCGCCACCCGCGCGCTCCGCCAGCCGGGCTCGTCCTTCAAGGTCTATACCTACGCTGCCGCAATGGAAAAAGGCATGACACCCGAGACGGTCGTCGTCGACGCGCCGATCACCTGGCGCGGCTGGTCGCCGCAGAACTATGGCCGCAGCTATTCGGGCCGGGTGACGCTCATGAACGCGCTCGCGAGATCGATCAACACGATTCCCGTCCGCCTCGCCAAGGACAAGCTCGGCACCGACGTCATCGCGCAAACGGCTAAACGGATGGGTGTCGAGACGCCAATCCGCACGGACAAGACCATGCCGCTCGGCACTTCGGAAGTCACTGTGCTCGATCAGGCGACGGCCTACGCGGTCTTCCCCGCGGGCGGTTTCCAGTCGCGACGCCACGGCATCAGCCAGATTCTCAACTACGACGGCGACATCCTCTACGACTTTGCTCGCGACGCGCCGCCGGCACAGCGGGTGTTGAGCGAGCAGGCCGTCGCCTCGATGAACCGCATCCTGACGCAGATCCCCGTTATCGGCACCGCGCGGCGCGCAGCCCTCGACAATGGCCTCATCACGGGCGGCAAGACGGGGACGACACAAGCCTATCGCGACGCTTGGTTCGTCGGCTTCACGGGCGACTACACGACGGCTGTCTGGTTCGGCAACGACGACTACACCTCCACCGACGAGATGACCGGCGGCTCCCTGCCTGCCATGACCTTCAAGCGGCTGATGGACTATGCCGAGCAAGGCATCGAACACCGTCCGATTCCCGGCATCGAAATCCCGCCTCCCGAGAAATCGAAAGAGCAGCCGGCAGTCGCGGCCAAGCCGGACGAGAACGCCCTGCCGCCGCTCGTGCGTCCGCGATCGCTGTCCGCCGAGGTCACTCGGCTGTTGAAAAAGATCGAAGACACGTTCGAGAACGTCCCGCCGCTGAAGGCGCGCGAAAAGACCGGCGGCAAGGTGGCCGTGCTCGAAGCGCCGGACGAGGATACGGCGGCTCGCTCCAGGACAAACACGACAAACAATTGACTTCACAGCCGGAAATCCGTTCTCTGAGCCCCGAACCAAGTGACGCCGCCCGAGCGCCAGCAGGGTAAACGACACCTCATTCGATAGAGCCGCCTCTTGTTCCGAGTTCCCCTCCTCGTCGCCCTCGCCCTCATAGTCGCGTTCGCCGGCGGCATTGCTTCGGCCCTATGGGCTCTGAAAGCGACCGTCGGCTTCGGGTCGATCGCGATCGGTCCGTGGGTCGCCTTCCCCGAGGCGCAGACCGTCACGGCCGACCCCTATGCAAAAGCGCACCGCGCCCGCGCCGGCGAATTGCTTTACGGCGGCGCCGAGGGGCTGATGTTCACGGCCGCAGCGGACGACAGTGGCGCGCGCCTCTCGGCCGCCTGTTCCTACGATATCTCCGGCATCACGCCGCCGGCACGCTTCTGGACCCTTTACGCGACGACCTCCGATGGGGCCACGCTGCGGCCGGGCCCGGAGGTGCCATCGGCGATCAATTCCTGGACGGTGCTTCGTGGCGCAGACAGTCGCTTCGTCATTCACGCCTCCCCTGCCGCCCAGCCCGGCAACTGGCTCGCCATCCGTCACAGGGGCAACTTCCAGTTCGTACTGACGCTGCTCGACACGCCGACCGCCGGCTCTTCCGGACTGATCGATCTTGCCATGCCGAATATCGTCAAGACCGGGTGCGGAGATGCGTAGCGTCCTATTCGCCATTCTCGTCGGCCTGGCCGGCGCCGCGCTTCTGCACATCGTCATCGTGCTCGCACTGCCGCAGTTTACGGGCCGGGACGCCTATACACGGGTGCTCGGCCTGCTGGAAATGGACAGCTTCTTCCTCTTGACGACGGAACCGGGCCCGACGGGGCTCGACAACAAAGATCCCTTTCTGCGCACCGCCGCCTGCAGCTTCTCGCTGGGGGAAGCGCCAGTCCGACTCGTTGCCCGCGGCGCCGTACCGTTCTGGTCGCTTTCGATCTTCGACAGCGGCTCGAACGAAGTCTTCAGCATGAACGACCAGACGGCCGTGAACGGCAATCTCGATCTCGTTGTCGCCACGCCGATCCAGCTCGTCGAGCTGCGCAAATCGCCGCCGGAGGCGCTGGCACAATCAATCATGATCGAAATGAAGGACGAGGAAGGCTATGCGGTTCTTCGCGCACTGGCGCCCCTCGACAGCTTCGACGCACAGGTCCGCAACTTTCTCGCCGATTCGCGATGCGAGCCTTTTCAGAGATGATGGCGGGGAAGGAGGGAGGTGTTGGGACCACGCCGGCGAATTGGCGCGTCCGGCGGTAACGCCGGTACAGCCCGGCGGGCCAAGCTCCGGCCGTGCAGCGGTTACTGCTTCTTGACCTGCCTACCCGTCGGAGCGGTGGGCTGTGGCCCGCGGCCATCGAGGCGTTCGTAACGAATACCGGTGAAGAACAACACTTTAGCGCCGCCCGTCGTGACGGGGCGCCTTCGCGGTCGTTTGGGCTTGCGGTCCTGCATTCTGATTACGTCTGCCATGCTCGTCTCCATAATTCCACGAGACGGATGAACTACCGTACAGATTTCACCCTGCCCGCTTGCGGGCTGACGCATTTCCCGGGCCACCGTCCGGACAGACGCGCCTTTCTCACTCACTCCTTCTTCCGGTTTCCCGGATGTCGTTCGTTTCGGTCACGAGATGCGAAGCCGATAATAGCCCGCTCGCCCCGATTGAGCCACAGCCTGGTTAACCCTTTCTTAATCCGAGCCGCGGCACATTAACCTCCTGCAAATCCACGTTGCGCAAGAGCGCGTCTCGTGCGGTTCACTCCCGTATCATGGTGATTTTGGTCGGATCGATCCGCTCTAGCGTCTCGCAAGCAACCCGAAGAGGAAAGACACTCCGGCGACCGTCAGCAGTGTCGAGATCGGATCTTCGCGAACGCGCTCTCGCACGCGCTCGGTCATCAGTTCCGCCTCCCCCTGCACGACCGCCTTGGCACCGGTGCCGATGGCCGTGACCGTCTCCGTCAGTCGGCTGATCTCGGCTCTGAGATCGGCAATCTGCATCTCCAGTTCGGCTTGGGTCGGTGGTGGCCGTTTTTCGGTCTCCGCTTCGACGTCAACCGTCGCCAATTTCTTTTCTACCATGTTTTCGCTCCCTCCGTTGCGCGGTTTCAAACGCATCGAAATCGGATTTGGTTCCGGTGAGAACGACGCAATCGTCGAGGAAAAGGAGCGGCGCGCCAGCCACATCAAGTCACGATGCGTCTGGGTTGCACCAGGGCGGAAGTCAGTTGTTTTCTTCCGAATGGTCAAGGCGGAAACGTTGGCGGAAAACCGCCCGCGTTTTCGCCTCCTGCTCTGTCGTCTTCACACCGGAAGTCGCCAAGGGCACATTCCGTGTCATTTCTCGGAGCGTAACGGCGCTCGGCGCGCGGCTCGTCCCATTCGCTGAGATCGTCTTCGTCGACTCGTCGCCGCCACCGATCATCGTCGCGGCGACGCTCCCACTCGCGCCGCTCTCGCTCGCGGGCGCTCTCCCACTCTCTCCGCTGATGCTCGCGCCGGCGCTCCCAGTCGCGTTCACGGCGCTCCTCGACCCAATCGGTGTCGCCTCGCCAGCGGTCGCGATCACGATAGAAGTCGCGTCCGCGGTAGTAACGATCCCAATAACGATCGAACTCGAAAGCGACCGTCGGGATACCCAGCGGGCGATAATATTCCGGTTCCACATAGACCCGGTTGCTGCGATAGACGGCCTGCACGTATCGTCCTGCAACCCAGCCGCGACCGCCGTAAAAGGATACGTCGCACCAGGGGCGGTCAGCGAGGCAGCCGTGGATTTCCACAGCTTCTCCCGCGGGGATGACGGTCACGGCCGGGTAGCGGGTGCTTGGGCCCGATCGCATATTGACGTTGGCAGTGGCGAAGCCTTCAGCAGCCGAGGCAAGCGCGGGCATCGCAAGGAGGGCGCCTACCGCCGCCAGCTGCAACGACATTTTCTTCACAGATCAAATCTCCCATGGGACGGCCGCACCGGCCTCTTCTTCGGCGAAGGCGAATCGTCCTTCACCGTCAGCGGGATCAATTGGAAGCGCTTGTGGACTTTTTATGGCTGAGCGGGCGTCCTCGCGCCGAGCCCTTCTTGCCCGTCATGAGAATGACGCAAGCCTGAATAAAGCCCCAACGTCCATAGTTAATGCTACGCTAACGTTTTCAATCTACTTTTAAGGACGTGTGCCGTTCCGAGCCATCGGCAATGGCGTCATGCTTTTCGTACTAGGACATGTCGTGACGAACCGGTTTCGTGAGTTGGAACGGCCGCAGACGGGCCGGTTGAAGGACGTCGTGCTGATGGCGACCGTCACCGGCTTCGAGAGCCTTCGCATCCCGAGCAAGTCCGACATGAAGCAGTTCGCCGAACTGTTCGAGCCGCTCTTCCTCGGCTCCAGCAACGAAGCCCGTCGCCAGGCGGCGGCGGCTCTTTCGCAATGCCCCCAAGTGCCGGAAGCTGTAGCCCTTCTAATAGGCAGCATGCCGATCTCTATCGCGGCGATCTTCCTCACCCGCTCGAAGGCAATTTCCGATCGCGTGCTCGTTTCTATCATACGCCAGCAAGGGCCGGCGCATGCCGGCGCGATCGCGCGCAGGGAGGATCTCTCTCCCTCGATCGTAGACGCCTTGGTCGAACATCACCAGTCCGCGCCTTCCGCCAATCGCTCCAACGACGAAATCGATCGATCCGCGCCATCGCCGATGCCGGCTCCGGCAACTGCGGCGGACCGCGAAGAAAAGCTGCGCGAAGAAATCAAGGCGTTGGCACGCGCCGGAAAGAGGGAACGCAACGACGCTGCGCAGGTCCAGCCCGTCGACGAGCTTCATTGCGCGCTGCTCATGCGATTTGCGCGCAGCGGGGAAACGGCTCTGTTCGCCGCTGCCTTGGCCGACGCCCTCGGGGCAAGCCGCGGGCTCGCCGAGCGCATCCTGCTCGACGTCTCCGGCCAGCAGCTCGCCGCGACGCTTTCCGCCCTCGCCTTCCCCGCCGACGAGATGGCCCGCCTACTCGTCGCCCTTTACCCGCATCTTTCCGAGAGGCTCGGCGGCGGGAGCCGCGTCGAGAACCTGATCAGAGACATCGATCAAGGCGCGAGTATCGAACGCGTGGAGGCTTGGCTTCGCGCCGATGGCAAGGGAGCGAGACCGCCCCGTCACGAGGGCCAGTTCGCGGAAAATCGGACCTCCGACCCACGCCGGCAGGAGACCCGCCCCGCGGCAGGTCACGGCAATATAGCCCAGCCGCAGCGGGGTGTTGGCCGGCGTTAGCAGCGGATGCTGATAGGCACGGCTCCGCGCCGCGGGTCAGCGGAGAGGATTGGCGGTATCGTCCACGAGATTGAGCAGCCCGGTGCAATCGTCGAGTTCGATCTCGATGATCCAGCAGTCCGGATCGAAGCGGATTTCCGACGAAAGTGCGCGGTCGATGATCCCCGCCTCCACGTCCCGCAGCCGCACCTCGAACTTGCGCGTCGTGTCGCCTTCCTCCTCGAAGAAGTTCTGCGGCGCCGGCGCATAAAGCGTCTCGGTTCCAACCCGCGTGCGCTGGCGGATGAAGATGGCGCCAGCCTCTTCCGCCCCCTTCCGCAACACGGCCGCGTAGCCGCCCCGTGCAAAAGCATGGCGCAAGAGCGAGGAGACGAAGATGTGGGATTTGAGCCGCATTCGAGGCTGATACACGCCGGACCGGCGAGATGCAAACGAGAGGGCGAGAAAACGATGCTTACTTCCCGATGGTTCAGAGTGCTCCGATTTCCTTGAGCTTCTTGAGAACCTTGGCATTGGGCTCACCGGTCTGTGGAAGCCGGTAGTGCTTCTCGAAATGGCGGATGGCGGCACGCGTCTGATCGCCGGCGACGCCGTCCACGACGACATCTGCATAGGCGAGATTGCTCAGTCCTTTCTGAATGTTCATGACCATCTCGCTCGAAACCGGAACTTCCGCGGGCGGAGCGAGCGTGTTGTCCTTCTCGGCACTGCGGATCGCCGCCGCGACGGGGTCAGCAGCGGCCGGCGCGGTCTTCGGGTCGGAATGGGGGCGACTGTCGGGCGTGGCGACCGGCGGTGAGCCGCTCGCAGCACGCAGCGCTTGCAGCAAAAGGGTGCTCGGCGCCCCCGTCTCCATGAGCCCGGCCTGTTTCTCGAAGCGAAGGATTGCGGCCGCGGTTCTCGGACCGCTACGGCCGTCGGGCGCGCCGTCATAGAGGCCGAGCCTCACCAGTTCTCGTTGGATATTCGCGACCAATGCCGAACTCGTCGCGGCAGGCGTATTGGATACAGCTTCCGTCGATGACGGCGCCTGCGGTTCGGATGCCGGCTTCTCGGCAGTAGCGATCGCGTCGTCGACGGTCTCCGTCTTCGCCTCGCCTTCACGCTCTATGACGAAGGTCGTCACGTTGCGCGGTTTGACCGCCTCGCCGTTAGCGGCGGCCAACCGCGCGGCGACTTCGGGGCTCACGAGGGGGACGCGTGTTCGCAGAAGCGGCGAGGGATGGGTGCCGTTCTGGTACCACATGGCGTTTGCGGCGACGAAACTGAAAACAACGGCGAAGACCGCCGAGCCGCCTGCGCTGATCGGATGGCGAGAGATCAAGCGGCCGACGAGCACCAGGCCGCGACCGGCGAGAGCCAGGCCGCGCAGAGCAACGCCGCTGCCGTGGCGCGTCGCCCTCTTCCGCTCAGGCTGTTTTCGCTTGCGCGGAGCCATGTGCCCTTTCCTTGCCTGTTCCTTCACCTTGGAGTGCCGTGGCCGGCACCGGCTTCCCCTGGTCGCTCTTTCTTTCGTCGCGTCCCTTCAGCCGCGGCGGAAACTCCACCGTGACAGGGCCCGCGTGCCTTGCATCGGCGATGTCGAAACCCTCGCGCGGGATCGAGACCACGACCACGGTTCCCTCCCCTTCGGAGCTCCGGATCGAGACATTTCCGCCGTGCAGTTCCGCCAGTCCCTTGACCAGCGACAGGCCGAGCCCGGTGCCCTCATAGCGGCGCGTATAGTCATTCTGAATCTGGACGAAAGGTTGGCCGAGCATCTGCAGCTTGTCCTCGGCGATGCCAATTCCCGTATCGCTGACGGTGACCTTCAGCATGGCTCCGTCGAGTTCGGCATCAACGGTGACAAGCCCGCCAGGATCCGTGAACTTGATGGCATTGCCGACAAGGTTGATCAGTATCTGCTGGAAGGCGCGCTGGTCGGCATTTATTTCGCCTACCGAGCGCATGATGCGGCTTGCCAGTCTCACGCCTTTTTCGCGCGCCTGGTGCGACAGCATGGCCTCGCAGGCGGCGATCGCCTCGGCCACACGGAAGGGTTCGCGGAGAAGTTCGTAGCGGCCGGCTTCGATCTTGCTCACGTCGAGCATCGTGTTGACGACGGAAAGAAGATGCGTACCGGACCGGTGGATCAACGACACGTATTCGCGCTGGCGATCGTTCTCCAGCTTGCCGAAATATTCCGCCGCGAGAACATCGGAAAAGCCAAGAATGGCATTTAGCGGCGTGCGCAGCTCGTGGCTGACGGCGGCAAGGAAGCGGGTCTTGGCGTCGTTTGCCGACTCGGCATGCTGAGCCTTCGCCGCCGCCTCCGCTCTCAGGCGCGCTTCTTCGGAGATGTCGCGGGACTGGGCGACGATCGCAAGCAGCCGCCCTTCGGCGTCCCGCAGCGGTGTCATCTCGCAGCGCATATAAGCGAATTGAGGCCCTTCGGCGGGTACCGAGATCCGTTCGAGCCGGAAATCGACGGCAGCCCGATCGCTTTCCTGGCGCAGCGAATCGAGCGCGCTCAGGAAGGCGATGCGATCCGACACGTGAATCTGTTCTATGAATCCGCGTCCATGGGGATCGCGTATCAGTTTCAGATGCTCCCCGGCATCGCGACCATGGACGGACAGGACGTGCCCGCGGGCGTCGTGGACAGTCACGAGGCCGGCAAAAAGATCATAAGCGGCGGAGAGGTCCGACAATTCCGCGCACAGCGTCGAATCCTGCTCGACCGAGGACGATGTCCGGCCGGCGGCAATCGCCGCGGCTGCTGCCAGCAGGGAAGCGGAGGCCCACAGTGCGGTTCCCGCAGGCAACGCCGCGGACACCGGCAATGCCACCGTCAGAGCCAAGGGCACGATCGGCAAGGCGGTCAACGAAATGGCCGCGACAGCACGCAGGCGCCTGAAATCTCGGCGCGGGACTGCAGCATAGGCGGCGCTGCGCGGCATCCAAGGTGCGGCCGTTTCATCCACGCGGGATGCCCATTTGCCAGCCATGTTACGCAATACACTCACGCTTGCCCTGCCGCCTTGTTGTTTTTGCGAGGCCGTTCTGGGCCCCGCGCAACGGCGCGGGCGGATCGCCTCGTGATGATCCGAATCTCGCATTACCGACTTAATGAAAGAATAAGCGGGCGGCCCCGGAAGGCAGGTCCGACACTCGAAAAATCCCGTTTTGAGGCAGTTTGGACGAGCTTTGTCTGTTGTGGTTAACGCCGCGTAAGCGGCGGATTTTCGTGGATTTTTCGCTTTCCGTTAATGATTTGGGCAGGCGGCGGCGATATCGGTACCGAGAGCTCAGGGCCTGATCTCGACAATCGTGCCACGAACCTTAACGGCGGTCGCTAAAATGCGAAGAAAACCGACCATGTGAAAAAGCCGAGATCATGCTTTCCATTAAAATTTGAAGCAAATCCCGTTGTTTTTGGAAAAACGGCCTTGTGATTCCCGCTCTACAGTCGCCGGCAAGACATGAGCGGGCGGTATCAACCGAAATATCGACGCTCTGCCGGTGCGGCGCATGAAAGAGCGGAAACAGCCGCGGCGAAACAGAGGATAGGCAGAAGATGTGGTTTCTCGTAAAGGCGACATTCTGGTTTTCGCTGGTGCTCGTGCTGCTGCCGTTTCTCGATCCTTCGAGCAACGCCAAGCTCGAGCATGGTCCGAAGGTGGAGATCGGCGACACCTTTTCCGCCGCCAACGAGGCGTTCCAATATATAAGCGCGATCTGCATCCAAAAGCCGGACGTCTGTGAAAAAGGCGCGGAGACCTTCGTCGCCCTTGGCCATCGTGCCCGTGAGGGTGCCCGCATCGCCTATGAATTCCTCGACACGCAGTTCGCCGAAACCGATACGGGCGTGCCGGACGCCAAGATCATGACCGGTACGGTTACGCCGGAGGCGAGCGTTCCCGCCGGAGAAACGGCTGGCGGCGTCTTGCCGACCTTCAAGCGCACGCCCGTCCCGGAAAGGCGCCTCGATCCCACGGCCACGGTGGCGAAATAGATTTGCTTCCAGTCCCAACTGCCCGACTATAGCCGCTCTTGCGGCCGCCGCGAGGGCACGGTTCCTCTGCGGCGCTTTCTTTTTCTTTGCACAGCGGGCAGGAATCCGGGCGGTTCGCCTCGAAAACACGATTGACTGTTCTCTTTGCGGCCCGCATCCCCTATATGAGGGATGAGCATCCCATTTCGCGACCGGCCTGGCGCGGGATCGCAAGAGGGTATTTCGTGCGAACGACGATCGTTCGCGGCGCCGACAGTCGGACCAGCTATGATTTCACTTAACCAGATCATCGATGACTTCGCCTTCCTCGACGAGTGGGAGGACCGCTACCGCTACGTCATCGAGCTGGGCAAGAGCCTGCCGGAAATGCCTGAAGCCTTGCGAACGAGCGAGAACAAGGTTCAAGGCTGCGCGAGCCAGGTGTGGCTCGTGACTCATACCGCCGGCGATCCTGAGGACCCGGTTCTGACCTTTGAGGGCGAATCGGACGCTCACATCGTTCGTGGCCTGGTGGCCATCGCCCTTGCCATCTTCTCAGGCAAACGCGCATCCGAGATCGCCAGAATCGACGCCCTCGACATCTTCGGCAAGATCGGCCTGATCGAGCATCTGTCGTCGCAGCGCGCCAACGGTCTGAGATCAATGATCCGACGAGTCAAGAACGAGGCCGAGGTCCGCCTCCCGGCCTGATTTCCGTATAAACCGGGCCGGGATGGTGCGGTCGTCCTTCCAGCGCAGACGAAAAAAGGCCGGACTGATTCAGCCGGCCTTCACTGGCGCAAGCTTCGCCGCCACACAGACTTGTTCATCCGAGTGGGGCATAGTTCCTGCCGGCGGTGGCTCGCCGCGCGACGCGGTCGAGCCTGCGGGGATCATTTGCCGCGGCGCTTGCGACGCTGGCCGAGGCCCATTTCCTTGGCAAGACGCGAACGGGCTTCCGCATAGGCCGGTGCTACCATGGGATAGTCGGCGGGCAGATCCCACTTCTCGCGATACTCTTCCGGCGACAGGTTGTGGTGGGTCATCAGATGCCTCTTCAGCGACTTGAACGTGCCGCCGCATTCGAGGCAGGTGATCTGGTCGTCCTGCACCGACTTGCGCACCGAGACCGCGGGCTTCGGCTTCTCCACCGGAACCACCACGGGCGCGGGAGCCGTCGTGTTGTTGAGCGCCGAGTGAACGTCGGCTATGAGCGTCGGAAGCTCGGCAACGGGAACCACATGGTTGCTTACATAGGCGGCGACGATCTCCGCCGTAAGCTCAACCAGGAGTTCATTGCTCGCACCGAGCGAAGTTTCTGTCATTCTTTTTCTCCTATCGGAATCCAGCAATTAGCCCTGAAACCCGGTTTCAGGGGAGGATGCGCAAAATGCCGCCGAACGGCGGTTGCCACCTCGGAACTGACCGCTAATCGCGCGACGGGAGACCGTGGTTTCGCCGCAACATCAAGGCTCGAATTGCAACAGGGAAATCCGTCACCAAGGCACCGCTGCGGCTGGTACCTCAAAGCAACGGACAGCATCACAACTCAAGCTGGAATTTCAGTTCAAAGTATATTCCACAACGACACTTTGCGTTTACTGCATTAACACTGATCGACGAAAAGTCCAAACATAATTTTTGCCCGAAGGCAGCAACTTTATTCCAAAGTGCTAAAATTGCAGTGAGCGCGAAAATTCTCCTGAAATACAGAATCAGAAATGCTGCCGATCAATGGCGCCGCGCCTCTTCCTTTTGCGGAAGCTGATCTATCACCGACAGTTTCGTCATCCTGTAGCCCGCCTGATGGGCGGCTTTCGCCAGAAGATGGGCGGAAATCGGCGCCGTCAGCATGAAGAAAACAAATCCGGCGAGCGCGCGGACAAAGATCGCCACATCGAGCGAATGCAGCCCGGCGGCAAAGAGCAACAAGCCCGAGCCGACGGTTCCCGCTTTCGAGGCGGCATGCATGCGCGTGTACAGGTCCGGAAATCGGATGAGGCCGAGGGCTGCGAGGAGCGAGAAGCAAGCGCCGATGACGACGATCAACGCAACGATGGCAGCAACACCGCCATTGACTTGGCCCGTCATCGGCGTGCCCCCTTGCGTTTGCGGCGGCCCGCCTGCCCCGAACGAACCTGCTTCGACGATGGCTTTGCCGGCGGCGCCGCGGAGGCTCCCTCAGGCACGTGCTCCGGCGCGAGGCCGCGCACGAGGATGAAGCGGGCGAAGGCGACCGTCGCGAGAAAGCCGACGAGACCGAGGGCGATAGCGATATCGATGTAGAGGTTGAACCCGGTCCTGATCGCGATCACAGCAATGAGGCCGATCGCTATCGCCACCAGCATATCGAGCCCGAGTACCCGATCGGGCAGCGTCGGCCCGCGAATGATGCGCAATACCGTCATCAGCAATGCGAGAGCGAGGAGCACCAGCGCCAGGCCTGTGGCGGCGCTTAGAAGCGTAGCGGGCATCATCGTTCGAAGGCCTCCCGGATGCGCCGTTCGAAGCCGCGGGCAATGTCTTGCCTCAATGCGCCCGGATCGGCACAGTCGAGCGCATGGACATAAAGCACCTTGCGATCGTCCGACACGTCGACCGAAAGCGTGCCGGGCGTAAGGGTTATGAGATTGGCGAGCAAGGTGATCTCGAAATCGCCCTTGACCGTAAGCGGATAGGCGAAGATGCCGGGTTTCAGCGCCATGTTCGAGCGCATGACAAGAATGGCAACCTTCGTGGCCGAAACAGCGAGCTCCCTGAAGAACAGCAACGCGAGCAGCAGGATCCGCAACGGCCTCAGCGGATAGGTGACCGGGTGCAGCTCGCGCCGGATGAGCCAGAGCGACAGGGCGCCAGCGGCAAAGCCGAGAATGAGATTCGCGGGCGTGAAACTGGCACTGATCGCACCCCAGACGAGGGTGAAGACGAGATTGGTCAGCAGGAACTTCATTGCGAGCCTCCCGCGGGAAAGACCGAGTTCAGATAAGCCGAAGGCTCGGCAAGCCCCGCCGCCGCGTTCTGGATCGCCCTGAGCAACGGGTCGGGGTATAGGCCAATCAGGAGCGCCAGCAAGGTGAGCACGGCAAGCGGCGCCAGGCTTGCCGCGGAGACCGGCACCGCCTCTCCCGATTGATCGGCCGCCTCCCGCCAATAGGCGAAGAGGAACAGGCGTCCGGTGACGATCGTCGTGAGAAAGCCGGTCAGAAGGAGCGCGGCGGCCAGCCACCAAGCGCCGATGTCGAGAGCCGCCTTCACCAGCATGACCTTCGGCCAGAAGCCGGAAAAGGGCGGCAGGCCGGAGACGGCGAAGCACAGCATCAAAGTGAGCGCGGCAAAGCCGACATGCCTTCGATAAAGACCGGCGAGCGTTGCGATCGAGGCACTTGCACCGAGACGCATGGCAATTCCCGAGGCGAAATAGAGGCCCGTCATCACCAGCATCGAATGCAGCGCGTAGAAGATCGCACCACCGACGCCGCCCGGACCGCCGACGGCAACGCCCGCGAGAATGGAGCCGATGCCCGAAACAATGAGATAGCCGAGGATACGGCGAAAATCCGTCTGGGCCAGCGCACCGAGAACGCCGACGATCATCGTCAGCGCGCCGGCAAGCGCTATGACGAAGCTCATTGCCTCCCTTTCAACCGGAAAAAGCATGACCGTCACCCGGATCAGCGCATAGATGCCGACCTTGGTGAGCAGGCCGGCGAAGAGCGCCGACACGACGACGCGCGGCGTGTGATAGGAGGCAGGCAACCAGAAATTCACTGGAAAAGCGGCTGCCTTCATTCCGAAAGCAAGGACATAAAGCCCGACCAGCGTCATCAGGGGAGCGCTGTCGCGCAGACTTTCGGCCTTGCGGGCGATGTCGGCCATGTTGAGCGTGCCGAAGACGGCATAGAGGTAGCCGGTCGCCACCAGGAAAAGCGTCGTGGCGACGAGATTCAGGAATCCGTATTTCACCGTACCATCGAGCTGTTCGCGCTCCGAGCCCAGCACCAGAAGGCCGAAGGACGAGATAAGCAGAACCTCGAACCAAACATAGAGGTTGAAGATATCCCCGGTCAGAAAGGCCCCGGAAACACCCGCCATCAACACCATCAGCAGCGGATAGAAACCATAACGCCGGCCGCTATCGTTGATGTCGGCAAGAGAGAAGACACCGGCGGCGAGCGCGACGGATGCCGCCACCAGGGCGAACAGCGCCCCGGTCAGGTCCACGGTGAAAGCAATGCCGAAAGGCGGCAGCCAGCGACCCATCACCATGGTCATCGGCCCGTTCGCGGCGACGCGTTCGAGGAGCAGCCCGTCGATCAGCACCAGCCCGGCCAATCCCGCAATAGCGATGACCGGCTGAAGACCGAGCGAGCGACGCAACATCACCAGCAGCGCGCCGACAGCCAGACACCAGCCGACCGGCAGGATCACCAGCCATTCGCTCGCCGTCGATGGCGCGAGGACCAGCGCGGCAGAAAGGTCGGCGGGAGGAGAGATCGAAGCAGCCATGACGCGGTCAGTATCCAAGCGGCGGCGCCGGCTCGTTCACCGGTTCGGCGACGCGCATCTCATCGGTGTTGTCGGTCGCCAGTTCGTCATAGGCGCGCCAGGCGAGAACGAGCAGGAAGGCGAAGAAGGAAAAGGAAATGACGATCGCCGTCAGGATCAGCGCCTGCGGCAGCGCATTGGCGGCGGGACCGGTTAGAACATCTGCGTCTTCGGCGATGACCGGCGGAACGGCGCGTGTGAGGCGTCCGCCGGTGAAGATCAGCAGGTTCACGGCGTTGCCCAGAATCGCGACGCCCAGGAGCACGCGGATGATGAATTTCGACAGCAGCAGATAGACGGCAACGGTGAAGAAGATGCTGACGAGCAGGGAAAACCAGGCCTCCATCACGCCCCTCCCCGTTCTTCGAGCGAGAGCGCTACCGAGCTGATCGCGCCGATGACGACCAGATAGACCCCGGTATCGAACAGCATGACGGTGGAAAGAGGGATCTCGACGCCGAGAACGGATGGATAGATCCAGAGCCCGGTCATGAACGGCACCCGCACGACGATCGAGATGAGGCCCGCGACGGTCGCTGCGAAGAGCCCCGCCCCGGCAATTGCCATCGGGTGGAAGAAGATCGCCCGGCGGACCGTCTCGACGCCATGGGCAATGCCGTAGATCGCCAGCGCCGAAACGGCGATCAGGCCGCCGATAAAGCCGCCTCCGGGCGCATTGTGGCCGCGCAACAGGACAAAGATCGAGAAGAGTATCATCAAGCCCGTGAGGAACGGCGCCACGGTCCGCAAGATAATCGACTTCATACCCGCTCCTCCACATGCGCCTCATCGGCGGCGACTTCCATGGGCACCCCGCGCTTCAGCGACCCTGCCCTCAGCCGCACGAGCGCGAGAATGGCGAGGCCGGCAATCATCACGACGGCGATTTCGCCGAGCGTGTCCGTGCCGCGGAAATCGACGATGATGACGTTGACGACATTGGCGCCATGCGCAATCGACTTCGAATAGAGATTGAAGAAATCCGTCAGCGTCGTATCGAACGGCACGCCCGTGACCTTGAGGAGAAACAGCCCGAAACCAAGCCCGCAGGCGAGCGCGATCGCGAAGTCGGGGAGCTTCTGGGCAAGTGGCCGGTGGTCGGAGGGCGACAGCCGCAGCCGGGTCATCACCAATGCCAGCACGACGACAGAGAGCGTCTCGATCATGAATTGGGTGAAGGCAAGATCCGGCGCGCCGTAGAGCAGGAAGATCACGGCGACCGCGAAGCCCTGGATGCCGAGCGAGACGATCGCGGTCAGCCGATCGGTCGCCAGCACCACGGCAAGAAGGCCGGCGACGGCGATCGCCATGATCGCCAGCTCGTGCAGCGGAACATCCGAGGAAAAGAACGGAGCCCGTGGAAATTCGCCGTAACGGAGCGGCACCGCCAGCATCGCGACGGCGACCAGAACGAAGGTGGCCGTCATATAAACCTCGAAGCGGCCACTCTGCAGCCGACGGGTCACCGCGACGGCGAGGCCCACGAGGCCGCGCATGAACTGGTCGAAACCGCGATTCGGTCCCCAGCCGATATCGGCAAGAATTGCCGCCACGGCGGCGCCCAGGCGAGCGAGATTGATGTAGAAGGCGATACCGGCAAGCACCGTCAGGCCGGAAAGCAGAAGCGGCACGCCGAAGTGCGGCGCGAGAGAAATCGCCACGGTCCGCGGTTCGCCAGCGATGGCCGAGGCCATCGGCGACGTGACGAGCCGGTGCGCGAGCCCGGACATCAATGCGATGGAGATGCCCTTCAGCGCAAGTATGGCGGGGCCGAGCCAGAGAAGAAGCGGCGCCTCATGCACGGGCTTCAGCGTCGCCGCTTTCGGCCCGAGGAACGGCTTCAGCGCGATCGCGAAGGCGACGGCGAACATCAGCGCGTTGCCGAGAACAGTCAGGGCCACGAAGACCATGGAGCGACGGTCGGAGCCGGCAAGTGCGGCGTAGATTTCCTCTTTCGCTAGGAACCCGAAAGAGGGCGGCAGGCCGCCCATCGACAGTGCCGCCGCCAGCGCAACGGCAAAGGTCAACGGCATGGCCGAGCGCAGGCCGCCAAGCCGCGTGATGTCGCGCAGGCCGGTCTCATGGTCGATGATGCCGGCCACCATGAACAGAGCTCCCTTGAAGAGCGCGTGCGCCACGAGATAGAGCGCTGCAGCCTCGATCGCGTACGGGACGCCGAGTCCGGTGAGCATGACCAGGAGACCGAGCGACGACATCGTCGTGTAGGCCAGCATCAGCTTCAGCTCGGTCTGGCGTACGGCAAGAACCGCGCCGGCAACCAGAGTCGTCACGCCGAAAAGCGGCAGGAGAACCTGCCATTCCGGCGTGCCGCCGAGGACCGGATTGAGCCGCATCAGGAGATAGACCCCTGCCTTCACCATCGTCGCCGAATGCAGATAGGCCGAAACCGGTGTAGGCGCTTCCATGGCGTTCGGCAGCCAGAAGTGAAAGGGAAACTGCGCGGACTTGGTGAAGGCGCCGCCGAGCACGAGGAGAAGGGCTGCGAGATAGAACGGGCTCTCCTTCAGTTCGCTGCCAAAGGAGAGCAGCAGCGAGAACTGGGTGACGCCGCTGACGTTCCAGAGGATGAGAAGGCCTGCGAGCAGGAGGAGGCCGCCTCCCCCCGTCACGACGAGGGCCTGCAGCGCTGCGCGCCGGGCGGCCTCGCGGCCGTGATCGAAGCCGATCAGCAGGAAGGAGGTTATCGACGTCAGCTCCCAGAAGACGAAGAGCATCAGGAAGCTGTCCGATACGACGAGCCCCTGCATCGAGCCCATGAACATCAGGATGAACGAGAAGAAGCGCCCTTGCTGGGGATGCCCTTTCAGGTAGCCGCCGGAATAGAGCACGATGAGGGCTCCGATGCCGGAGATCAGAAGGACAAAGGTCAGCGACAAGCCGTCTATCAACCAGGAGAAACTGACGTTGAACGACGGTACCCAAGCGTAGCCGCCCGTGACGATCTCACCGTTCGCGATCTCCGGAACGAAGGCTGCAAAACGGGCGAAGATCGCGAGCGGCGCGAGCGCCAGCAGCCAAGCGGCATACTGGCCGAGAAGGCGCGTCAAAACCGGCGCGAAGGCGGCCGCGGCGAAGGGAAGACCAAGGGCCAGGAATGTCAGGGCCGCGGTATCCATCTTCTCGGCGCGCTCCTTCTGGTTTGATCATTCGGTCAAGCTTGCATCGGACATAGAAGAAGGGCGGTTCCGCCTCAAGAGAAATCGGGCGTGAACGGAGTTGTGCGACGGATATACTGTGCAAAGCGCAACAATTCGCCGGCCGATCGAGGGAAGGACTCGTAAGGCGGTGATGATCTTCGAGGAGGGTTGACCGCTGTTCCGGCGGGAACTGCAGCGGCCGACGCATCGATATCGGATGGTGCTTAAAACGGGATCGATTTGAGATAGAATGAACCAGCAGCTCGCACTCGCAGCGACCTTCACGCATCTGCTGTATGTTTCCTTAAATCGGAGCCGAGTTAAGGATAAAAACGTGCAGTAGTTCAAAGTGCTACAGCGGCCTTCGTGTGATAAGACGCGCGGCGCCGTAGGGGGCCGCGCTCGGAAGGAATGGCTGCAGGTCGAATAAGCCGAGGAGACGTCCCCGCATGCGTCGTGCCTTTATTGCCGCTGTTCTCCTTCCGGCGCTTGCCCTGCCCGCCGCAGCCGACGACGATTGGCATCCCTATGCCAATCCCCGCTTCGGCTACACAGTCGACATACCGCCCGGATTCGAGCTGCGTCAGGAGCCTGACAACGGCGATGGCGCGAGCTTTCTTTCGGACGACAACGGTGCGACGCTAATGGTGTTCGGCACCCATCCGCCTGACGGTGACTTTGAAACGGACGTCGCCGAGCGGATCGGCTATGAGAAGCAGGACGACTGGCGGATAATCTTTTCGCGCATCACGCCGGCTTGGGCCAGCTTCTCGGGTGCGCGCGACAATGACATCTTCTATGCCCGGGCAATCGCGCTGTGCGACGGCAGCGCCGCCTATTTCAGACTGCAGTACCGCAAGAGCAAGCTCACAAGCTTCGACGGCGTCATCTCGCGCATGGCCGAAGCGTTGCGGCCGTCGGAAGGCTGCCAGGCTGCGCCCGATTGAGCCGAAACGCGAGCCCTGTCGGCACTCCAGTTGATCAGGATACGGTCGCGCCGCTGATGCAGGTGAGAACCGCCGAATAATGTACGGCCGACCCTGCGACGACGAAGCCATGCCAGATCGCATTCTGAAAGCGCAGGCGCTCCCAGACGTGAAAGATCACGCCGATCGTGTAGATGACGCCACCGACGACGATGAGAATGAGCGTCGTTTCGCTGAGGGCCGCGAATAGCGATCGCGCAGCGAGAAGGCCGCTCCAGCCCATCGCCAGATAGAGCAGGATCGCCAGGCGATCGAAACGGCCCGGGAGAAGGCACTTAATCACGATGCCGGCAATCGCAATTGCCCAGATGCCGATCAGCATCGAGAACAGGAAGGGGTCATCCCAGCCGCGCTGCAGAAACGGCGTATAGGTCGAGGCGATCAACACGAAGATGGCGGAGTGATCCAAGCGACGCAGCAACCACTTGGTCCGGCAGATCGGAAAGAGATTGTAGAGGAAGGAGACCGAAAGCGTGATGATGAGACCGGCGCCATAGACCGAGGCAGCGGCAAGCTGACCCGAGGTGCTCCAGACGGTCGCATAAAATATCAAGGCAGTCACGCCAACGAGTGCGGCGGAAAGCCCGATCCCGTGGACAATCCCATCGGCGATCAACTCCGATCGGTCATAGTTCCATTTTACGCCGCCGATATCCACGAGGCCCCTCCCGCTTCGGTCCCGATATCCGCATGCGCTGCGTCGAAACGACGATGCTTCCCGTTCGTCGTTAGCCGCCGATCGCGCCCTCTTTCAACAGTATGAACGGGAGGGGGAGCTCCGAGACGACGGCCCAGTCTCCCATCCCGCTGCAACTCATCGTGCCACAGAGCGAGCCCCTGGCAAAGCGCCAGGACAGGGCGAAAGGATCAAATTTTGCAACGGATTACAACAATTGCCGGACTTCGATTCGAAGCCGCGTGCCCCGTGCACAAACGCCCGCACGAGGCACGATCAGGGCAACATCGCTTGCGTGACGGTTGCACCGGACGGCGCGAAAGCGCCAACGCTATCTCGCCCTTCCTGCGACCTCGGCGGCACAGGTCTGGCAGAGCGGCGCGTGCGGGACGGCGCGCAATCTTTCCGGCGCTATCGGATCGCCGCAACGCGCGCAGATACCGAAGGTCCCAGCCGCAATCCGGTCGAGTGCAGCGTCGATCGCGCGGATCTCGCCCTGGCCTGCAAGGCCGAGGCCTTCCAGCACCTCGTCCCCTTCTCGTTCCGTGACGCGATCCGGTACATCGGCGTTCATCGGCTGGTCAAGATCTTCCTCGATCTTTCGTAGCCGGCCATTGAGTTCGCGTTTGCGGCGCAGAAGCTGTTCGCGAAAATCGTCAAGCGCGTACTTGTCCATTGCGGGGCTCCTTCGAGTCGCGGCGCAGTTCGGCTGCGCCGCCTTTTGTTTTTGGCATTACCGATCGACGAGGACCGCGCAGGGGCAATGGCTGACGACGCGGCTGGCGGTCGAACCGATGAAATAGTCGATCAGACCCGGACGGTGCGACGCGATGATCACCAGATCGGCATTCTCCTCCTCGGCAAGAGCATTGATCGTACCGGCCGCTCCGCCGGTGCGGATTTCTATGCGCCCTTTGATGCCGTGCTTGGTCTTCAGCGCCTCCAGCGTCTTGACCGCGTGCTTGCGCGATTCCTCGATCATCTCGAGTGGAAAATCGACGATCATGTAGCCTTGGGCATAGGCATTCAGGTCCTCAACGACATTGAGCAGGATAATTTCTCCTCCTTCGTCAATCAGTTTTTCTGCGATGCGGAGGACAGATTCGCCGTGCTCCAACTGATCCATGGCGATCGGGACGATGATCTTCTTGTACATACCGCTACGTTCCTTCTCTGGCCCTCCTCCGGGTCGCCGGCGCGACATGCGAGGCCAATCCCCTAAGTTACGATGATCTTGGCTTGAGCCAACTCAATTCCCTACGCGGGATACGGGCGAAAACCGCCTCAGATCCCCTCCTCCCGCGCCGACCAGAAATTGCGCAAAGGCGGCAGTCCGAGCATTGATTGAAATCAAATCGGCCGCCGCTCGTGCGCTCGCATTGCCCTATGATGAGGTAGAGCGTCCGCCATGACTGTCAACGTTCGTCGAACACAACATCAAGTAATATAATAGCTTTCGTGAACGTATTCACGTGCTCATATTGGGTTACAGTTTGAAGGACATCGGGCGGGCGTCGCCCCACCCGAAAGGCGAGGATAATGGAAAACACAGCAGGACCGAAAACGACCAGCCTTCCGGCCGACCACGCGATCGCGATGCCGGCTTTTGTCGAGCGCTCCCATCTCGTCGTCCAGGATCTGCAGGCGGTATCGGCCTGGTACCAGCGGATCGTCGGCCTCTCGCCGATTGAGGAGAGCAAGAGCGGTGTAACGCTCGGCGCCGCCGGAAGGCCCTTGCTGACGCTGACGAGCGACGGGAATGCGGCGAAGGCACCCCGTAGCGCGCCCGGTCTTTTCCATCATGCGTTCCTCGTTCCCGGCCGCAAGGAACTCGGCCGCTGGCTGGCACATGCCGTCGAGAATGGGGTGCGCCTGCAAGGGGCATCCGACCACCTGGTCAGCGAAGCGATCTACCTCGCCGATCCCGAGGGCAACGGCATCGAGATCTATCGCGATCGCCCGCGCGACGAGTGGACTTACCAGGAGGACGGCACAGTGGCGATGAAGACGCTGCCGCTTGACCTGCAAGCCCTTTACGACGAGGCCCCGAAGGGTGCTTGGAACGGCCTCGCCGACGGCACCACGATCGGCCATATCCACCTGCAGGTCTCGGATATCCCCCAGGCGGACGCCTTCTTCCGCGATGCCTTGGGACTCGATCTCATGGCCCGTTACCCGGGAGCGAGCTTCTTCGCCTCAGGCAAGTACCATCACCACGTTGCTGCGAACATCTGGAACTCGCGCGGCGCCCCGAAACGCGAAGGCAAGATGACCGGTCTCGTCGACTATACGATCCGTTTCAACGATGCGGCGGTGCTCGCCGCAGTGATCCGGAAGCTTGACGCGCTCGAAATAGCGGTCAACAGCGAAAACGGCATCCATAGTCTCACGGACCCGTGGGGCATCGGTCTCAAACTTGCACCATAGGCGCCGCACTCACCGCAGGCGGGGCTTGCGACCGGCCTTAGGCCGGCATGTCGCAGACCATGGCGACGAGCCGCAGGACAAGCGGCCGGACGATCAGCACGCAGACGAAGGCAACCGGCATGGCGAGCGCATAGGCGCCGATGACCCGTGCCGGATAGTCCGCATCGATACCGCTATTGGCGGCGACGATCACGCCGGACATGAGGAAAGCCATGATCGCCGACATGAAGAAGGCGAAGGCAACGGGCACGGCTCTGGACGGCAGCTTGCGGTTACGCGCGGCGCGAAGCCGCGGCATCGTATCTTCGGACATTGAAAACTCCTGAAAGGTCGGAGGAATGCTCCATCGGGATTGCCGCTACTATACGGCCGCACCGAGCGTGCGGTAGCCCATTGCCGCCTTGTTCAGAATTAGGCAAAACTATCGAATAATGATCCCAATTCGATGGAATAGATTATGGACACGTTGCGTGGCATCGAGAGCTTCGTGCGGAGCGTCGAGGAAGGCAGCATCGCGGCGGCCGCCCGCAAACTCGGCATCACGCCGGCCGCGGCGAGCCAGAACATCGCAAGACTCGAGCGAACGCTCGGCACGCGGCTCCTCAGCCGGACCACCCGCCAACTGGGTCTCACCGAGAGCGGGCGTCTCTACTATGATCGCGTGCGCAGCGTCATTCACGATCTGGAACAGGCGGCAGCGGCCGTTTCGGCTCTTCACGAGGAACCCCGCGGGCAGCTAAAGATCTCCTCGTCGGTGGCTTTCGGCCGCCATGTCATCTCGCCCCTCGTTCCGCCCTTCGCCGCACGCTATCCGGATGTGTCGATCGAGCTCGTGATCACCGATCGCAGCATCGATCATATCGGCGAAGGGATCGATATCAGCGTGCGCTTCGCCCAACAGCTCGAACCGGGCCTTATTGCGCGCAAGCTTGGCTCGGTGCCTATGATCATCTGCGCCGCCCCCGCCTATATCGACCGGCGCGGCCGTCCGGAGACGCCGGACGACCTGCAGCATCACGACTGCCTGACCTACCGTTTCGCGGTCGATGGCCGGCTGTTCCGCTGGGGCTTTGTGCGGGACGGCTTGCGCTTCGAGCCCGAACTGCGCTCGACGATCATCAGCAACGACATCGACACGCTGGCCCAAATGGCGATCGCGGGCGCGGGCGTCACGCGGCTCGGCACCTTCATCGCCAATCCGCTGATCGAACAAGGCCTGCTGGTGCCGCTCTTCGGCGGCGATACGACCAAAGGCATCGCCAGCGTTGCCCATGAGCCCCTTGATTTCTATGCCTGCTTCCTCGACCGGCACGCAGAGACGCCGAAGGTGCGCGCCTTCATCGAGCATGCGGTGCAATCGCTGAAGGGGCGGTGGTGACAGTGGCTTTTCGCCGGTCACACCCTCGACCGCTTTCCGCTTGATCGTGGTGATGGCCGCCTCTATCTCATTGTTCCCCATAGAACCGATCCCGGAGACACCCTTTGTCCGTTTTCAAGAACCTGCCCGCCGCACCCGTCGCCCCGAAGAAACCGGTTGCGGATACCCGCCACGGCATAACTCGGACGGACGATTACGCTTGGCTTAGGGCCGACAATTGGCAAGCGATGTTCAAGGATCCTTCGATCCTCGATCCGGAAATCCGCAGGCACCTTGAAGCGGAAAACACCTACATGAACGCCGCCATGGCGGACACCAAGGACCTTCAGAAGACGCTGTTTGCGGAGATGCGCGGCCGCATCAAGGAGGACGATTCCTCCGTACCGATGAAGGACGGCGCCTTCGCTTACGGAACATTCTACGTGAAGGGCGGCGAGCATCCGCGTTATTTTCGAATTCCGCGCAACGGAGCCGCACATGACGAGTCGATCCGCCAGGTGCTGCTCGACGGTGACAGAGAGGCCGAGGGCAAGGCCTATTTCCGCATCGCCGGCCTCGATCATTCGAGCGACCACTCGCGAGGGATCTGGGGGTACGACGACAAGGGATCGGAGTATTTCACACTGAAGGTGCGCGACCTTGCGAGCGGCGACGATCTTACCGACGTCATCGAAAATACCGGTGGCGGTGGCGCCTGGGCACCGGACGGCAAGAGCTTCTTTTATACCGTGCTCGACGAAAACCACCGGCCGTCGAAGATCTATCATCACGTCATCGGCACGCCGCAGACCGACGACCGGCTCGTCTACGAGGAAGCAGACCCGGGCTTCTTCATGTCGGTCGGCGGCTCGCTACTCGACGACTTCATCTTTATCGACATCCATGACCACCAGACCAGCGAATACCGGATCATCCCGACCAGGGATCTGGCCGCCAAACCGAAGCTCGTGGCCGAGCGCGTGACGGGTCTCGAATACTCGATGACCGAGGGTGGTGACGTTTTCTATGTTCTCACCAATGCCGACGGGGCCAAGGATTTCAAGATCATGGAAGCGCCCGTAGAGGCACCTGAGAAGGAAAACTGGCGCGAGGTCGTGCCGCACCGGCCGGGCACGTTGATCCTCAGCCACATGGCTTATGCTCGCCATCTCGTCTGGCTACAACGCCGCAATGGCTTGCCGGAAATCGTCGTCCGCGACCGCAGGACCGGCGAGGAACACGCGATCGCCTTTGCCGAGGAAGCCTATTCCCTGGGTCTCGCCGGAGCGGCCGAATACGACACCGACGTCATCCGTTTCTCCTATTCGTCGATGACGACGCCCTCGCAGCTTTTCGACTACGACATGCAGACGCGCGAGCGCTCGCTGCTAAAGACCCAGGAGGTTCCCTCCGGCCATATTCCCGACGACTACGTGACCCGCCGCGTCTTCGCTCCGGCTCCGGATGGCGCGGAAATCCCAGTCACGCTTCTCTACCGCAAGAATACGCCGCTCGACGGTTCCGCACCCTGCCTGCTTTACGGCTACGGTGCCTACGGCATTACTATCCCGGCCAGCTTCAACACCAATTGCCTGTCACTCGTCGACCGCGGTTTCGTCTATGCGATCGCCCATATCCGCGGCGGGAAAGACAAGGGCTTCCAATGGTACGAAGACGGCAAGATGGCGAAGAAGGGCAATACGTTCAAGGACTTCATCGCCGCGGCTGACTATTTGAATCAGCAGAGGTTCACCTCTTACGCGAACATCGTCGCCGAGGGCGGTTCGGCCGGAGGCATGCTGATGGGCGCGATCGCCAATATGGCGCCGGAGAAATTCCGCGGCATCATCGCCGCTGTCCCCTTCGTCGATGTCCTCAATACCATGCTCGACGACACGCTGCCGCTGACTCCGCCGGAATGGCCCGAATGGGGCAATCCGATCGAGAGCGCGGAGTTCTACAATATCATCGCCAGCTATTCGCCCTACGACAATGTAGAGGCCAAGCCCTATCCGGCGATCCTGGCGCTCGGCGGGCTCACCGATCCGCGCGTCACTTATTGGGAACCGGCCAAATGGGTGGCGAAGCTGCGCGAGAACACGACCGGCAACGAGCCGATCCTCTTGAAGACGAACATGGACGCCGGTCATGGCGGCGCTTCGGGCCGCTTCCAACGGCTGGAGGAGATCGCCTTCGAATATGCCTTCGCCATCAAGGTTGCAGGGAAGATGTAGGGGGAGAGCCGGTGCCGGTCTATGTAGCGCTGCTCAGAGCGGTCAATGTCGGCGGTACGGGCACGCTGCCGATGGCCGAACTTAAAGCGATTTGTGAACGGCTCGGCTTCGCGGACGTCAAGACCTACATCCAGAGCGGCAACGTGCTCTTCCGGTCCGAGCTCAGCGAGGCAGAGGTGCAGGCAGGGCTCGAGTCGGCGCTGGCGGAGCGGATGGGCAAGGCTCCGGGCGTTCTGCTGCGCAGCCGGCGCGAACTCGATGCGGTCGTGTCGCAAGCGCCTTTTCCGCATGCCAAGCCCAACTTGCTCCTCGTTACCTTCCTGCCTGAACCGACGGCGGCCGACGCGCTCGACAAGCTCGTGGCGCCGGGTGGAGAAGAGGTGCAGATCCACGGGCGGGAAATTTACGTCCACTATCCGAACGGATCCGGACGATCGAAGCTCAAGCTGCCGGCGCTGAAGCCTGGCACGGCGCGCAACCTCAACACCGTGCGCAAGCTTGCGGAAATGGCGGCGGCGATGGAGGAGGGCCAAGCCTGATCGGTTTTTTCAAGGCTGACCGGCAGGCTGGAAGAGCAGCCGCACGAAAGTGCGGAAGACGAGCACCTGATCCGGCAGGCTCTTCGGCTCCTTGAGCGCCTTCGACAGCACGATGCCGCCTTCGAGGACGGTCGAGACCATATCGGCAAGCTGATCGGCATCGAGCGGCTCGCGCGGCTTATGAACCTGCATGATGTCGCGGAACATGGCGCCGAAGCGGCGGCGCCACATCAGCGCCGCTTGCCGATTGATCTCCCGAATTTCCCGATCGAAGGCGCGTTCCTGCGTGCACATCGTGGCAACGAGGCAGCCGGGATGACCGTTCGGCAGGTCCGAGAGCAATTCGGAAAGAAGCTTGAGGCCGATCAGAAAAGCCTGCAGCGGATCATCCGCAAGTTCGCGCGCCCGTCCGAAGATCTCGTCGTAGATGCGCTCGTCATTCTCGATGTAGCGCTCGAGCAATGCCTTGGCGAGCTCATTCTTATCGCGGAAATGGTAGAAGAAACCGCTCTTGGTGATGCCCGTTTCGACGATCAGTTCGTCGATCGAGGTCGCTCCGAACCCCTTTGCCAGGACTGCGGCTTCGGCGGCATCGAGGATCTTCGCGCGCGTTTCCCTGCCCTTTCGCATGGTGCGCTCCTGTACCGTCAGTACAGTTTTCGCTTCGGAAGTCGGCGGCGAGCCATTCGCCTGTCGCCGGGATCTTATGCCAAGTTCCTAATGTAACATCGGTATGCGGATTATTGGGCCATAGTGTACCGCAAGCCGGCTAGTTTAGCAGACGATAAAACGGCAGAAATTCTTCCGACTTCGCACCGGAGCGTCCGCTAAGAACAGGAGGGAACGATGGAACACGAACTCGCCAAGTACCGACACGACCTGCCGCTTCTGCGAGGAGGCATTTTTCTCAGCGACGGCGGCATGGAGACGGCGCTGATCTTTCACGAGAGAGCCGATCTGCCGCATTTCGCGTCTTTCGTTCTGCTGTCCTCGCCTGAAGGCCGCCGGCAGCTTCTGCGCTATTACACGCGCTATCTGGAAATCGCCCGATGCCATGATACCGGATTCGTTCTTGACACGGCCACATGGCGCGCCAACGCCGATTGGGGGGCGAAACTCGGTTACGATGCTCAAGCCCTGGATCAGGTCAATCGCGACGCGGTCTATTTGCTGACGGAACTGCGCGCGCAGTACGAGCGGCCTCAGGTGCCACTCGTGTTCAACGGCGTTATCGGTCCGCGCGGCGACGGCTACAAGGCCGGCCTGATGAATGCGGAAGAAGCGGAGGACTACCACGCTGCCCAGGTTGCCTCCTTTGCCGACAGCGAAGCCGACATGGTGACGGCGGTCACTATGACGAACGTTGACGAGGCGATCGGCGTGGCAAGAGCGGCGAGGAAGCACGGCATGCCTTGCGCCATCTCGTTCACCGTCGAGACCGACGGGCGGCTGGTGACGGGCCGCTCCCTCCAGGAGGCCGTGGAAACAGTGGACGCCGAGACCGGCGGCTATCCGCACTATTACATGATCAATTGCGCGCATCCGAGCCACTTCGAGCAGAGCCTCGACCAGCGTCAGGCCTGGGTGCGGCGGATCGGCGGCATCCGCGCCAACGCCTCGACGAAAAGCCATGCCGAACTCGATGAAAGCGAGACACTGGACATTGGCGACATCAGCGATCTCGCGCGGCGCTATCGCACATTGACCGGCCGCATGCCGCACCTGCGGATTCTCGGCGGCTGCTGTGGCACCGATCATCGCCATATCGCGGCGATATGCGAGGCCTGCCTGCCGCTTTCCGCGCTCAGCGCATGACAACGCACACTCCTGCCCTCCCGCCAAGGCGGCGGGAGGGGCAAACCCCCGACCTCGCGAAAAGCGAACGGCTCGTGTAGACTCGTCGGGAAAGGGCGGCCGGAAATCCCTCAGCACCGCCGCTGGAGTGTCATGAACCAGATATCCTCGCAACAGGCCTCCGGTACGTCGCCGTTCCGCTTCGACAACAGCTATGCCCGGCTGCCTGCCAACTTCTATGCCCGCGTCGAGCCGACGCCGGTGGCGGAACCCTGGCTGATCAAGCTCAATCGAACGCTTGCAGAAGAGCTTCAGCTCGATATCGCAGCGCTCGAACGCGACGGGGCCGCGATCTTCTCGGGCAGCAAGGTTCCGGAGGGTGCGGAGCCCCTCGCAATGGCCTATGCCGGCCATCAGTTCGGCACGTTCGTCCCGCAGCTCGGCGACGGTCGCGCGATCCTGCTCGGGGAAGTGATCGACAGGAACGGTCGACGCCGCGACATTCAGCTCAAGGGGTCGGGCCAGACGCCCTATTCTCGCCGCGGCGACGGACGGGCAGCCCTTGGTCCGGTGCTGCGCGAATATATCGTTAGCGAGGCGATGCATGCGCTCGGTGTGCCGACGACTCGTGCGCTCGCCGCAACCGTCACCGGGCAGCCCGTTTATCGCGAGCAGATTCTTCCGGGCGCCGTTTTCACCCGGGTCGCGGCGAGCCACATTCGCGTCGGCACGTTCCAGTTCTTCGCCGCGCGCGGCGACATGGAATCGGTCAAGACGCTTGCCGACTACGTGATCGACCGCCACTATCCCGAGCTAAAGGACGACGAGAAGCCCTATCCTTCCCTGTTCAAGGCGGTCGCGGCGCGCCAGGCGGCCTTGGTTGCAAGGTGGTTGCATATCGGGTTCATCCATGGGGTGATGAACACCGACAACATGACGATCTCCGGAGAAACCATCGATTTCGGTCCCTGCGCCTTCATGGACACCTACGACCCGAAAAAAGTCTTCAGCTCGATCGACCAGTTCGGCCGCTACGCCTATGCGAACCAGCCGGCGATCGGCCAGTGGAACCTCGCCCGTCTCGCCGAAACGCTCGTGCCGCTCTTCGATCCCGTGGCCGACCGGGCGGTGAACCTCGCCAACGGCGTGCTCACGGAATACGGCTCGATCTTCCAAAACCATTGGCTCGATGGCATGCGCCGCAAGATCGGCCTGTCGATGGCGGAAGACGGGGACCTCGAACTCGTGCAGTCGCTGCTCACCTTGATGCACAAGGGCAACGCGGACTTCACCCTCACCTTCCGGCGGCTTGCGGCATCCGCGGAAGACGCGAAGGCCGATGCGCAGCTCTTGAGCCTCTTCGGCAATCCGGAGGCTCTGGCGCCGTGGCTTACGGACTGGCGCCGTCGGCTGGAGCGGGAATCGCAGCAACCGGCCGAGCGAGCCCAAACCATGCGCGCTGTCAATCCGGCCTTCATCCCTCGAAACCACCGCGTGGAGCAGGCGATCGAGGCAGCGATCGATGGCGCGGATTTCTCGCTCTTCGAGGCACTGCTCGACGTAACCGCCAAGCCCTATGACGCTCAGCCGCAAAGCGCCAGCTATGCGGAGCCGCCGAAGCCCGGCGAAGAGGTGCTGCAGACCTTCTGCGGCACGTGATCGCAGCCGACCGCCTTTTCCACTTGCACGACGCGCTATTGAAGGGCGCGTGTGTCCGCGTTACCTCTGCAATCAATGCGGACGCTTCAGGGAACGATGCAGCGTTCACATTGTTAGGCAGCCTCTGCGTGTGCAAAGTGCGGGGGGACCTGCGAGCGAACGTAGGGAGCCCGCGGAGACAAGCTTCAGCGCTCCGGCGCCAGCCGGGTAGCTTTCCGGATCCGTTCACACCTACGCGCATGCTTCGACGGCGCCGCAGCGTCCCGCAACCTCGGGGAATTCGAATTCATGCTCATCCTTGCGACGGCCATCCTCTTCGCTCTGATCGGCCTCGGGCTCGTCGGCGGCGGAACGAGGCTCGTGCTGCTCGGCGGCAGCCCCTATTACATCGTCGCCGGCCTGGGGTTCCTTGTCACGGGGCTCCTGCTTTTCCGCAAGAACGCTGCGGCGCTCTGGGTCTATTCGGTGATCGTCCTCGGTTCGCTCGCCTGGGCCATCTGGGAGGTGGGGTTCGACTGGTGGCAGCTCGGACCCCGAGGAGGAGTGATCATCGTCCTCGGGCTCTGGCTGCTCACGCCCTGGATCCGGCGGCCGCTCGGCTTCGTCAGCCCTACGGGCGAGCGCTACAGCGCCAACGCCTGGCCGCTGATGCTGGCCAGCGTGGTTGCGATCGGTGTCGCGCTCTACTCGATGACGCAGGATCCGCACAACATCCGTGGCGATCTGCCAGGCGACGTCGTTGCCGCCAATCCCAATCTCGGCGGCAACATACCGCCCGGCGAATGGCATCATTACGGCCGCACTCTCTTCGGCCAGCGCTATTCGCCGCTCGACCAGATTGACCGGCAAAACGTCGCGAACCTCCGGGTTGCGTGGCAGTACCAGACCGGCGACGTGAAGCTGCCGGAAGACGTCAGCGAAACCACCTATCAGGTGACGCCGCTGAAGGTGAAGGACACGCTCTATCTCTGCACGCCGCACAACTGGGCGATCGCGCTCGATGCCGCGACCGGCAAGGAGAAGTGGAAGTATGATTCCAATTCCGGCATGAACCCGGACCGTCAGCACCAAACCTGCCGCGGCGTCACCTATTGGGCCGATCCGGCCGCCGCCCCCGGCAGCCCTTGCGCCGAGCGCGTCTATCTGCCGACATCGGATGCGCGGCTGATCGCGCTCGATGCAACGAGCGGTCAGGTCTGCACGAGCTTTGCCGATAACGGCGTCCTGCACCTCGAACAGGGCATGCGGTATAATCCGGCCGGCTACTACTACTCCACCTCGCCGCCGGTCGCGGTTGCCGGCAAGATCATCATCGGCGGCGCCGTCAACGACAACTACTCGACACAGGAACAATCCGGCGTCATCCGCGCCTTCGACATCGATACCGGCGCGCTCATCTGGAACTGGGACAGCGGCAATCCCGAGCAGACGGCACCGCTGCCGCCCGGCCAGTTCTATACGACGAATTCGCCGAATAGTTGGTCGGTCTCCTCGGTCGATGAGGGCCTCGGGCTGATCTACGTCCCGCTCGGCAATCAGGTACCCGACCAGCTCGGCATGGGGCGCAGCGAGCATGTGGAGAAATATTCCTCCTCGATTGTCGCTCTCGACATCAATACCGGCGCGGTGCGCTGGGTCCGGCAGACCGTGCACCACGATCTCTGGGACATGGACGTACCGGCGCAACCGGCCCTCATCGACATCACCAAGCAAGACGGGACCGTGGCGCCTGCACTCGTCGGGCCGACCAAGCAGGGCGACATCTATGTGCTCGATCGGCGGACCGGAGAACCGATCATTCCGGTCGAGGAGGTGCCGGCTCCGGGCGGCGCGATTTCCGAGGATTTCACGGCACCGACGCAGCCGGTCTCCGGCCTCACCTTCATGCCGCCGCCCCTCACGGAGCGCGACATGTGGGGCATCACCATGTTCGACCAGCTTGCCTGCCGCATCGAGTTCCGTTCGTTGAACTATGCAGGCCGCTACACGCCGCCCTCGCTCGAAGGCACGATCGTCTATCCGGGCAATTTCGGTGTCTTCAACTGGGGTTCGGTGGCCGTCGATCCGGAACGCCAGGTGATGTTCGGGATGCCGACTTATCTCGCATTCACGTCACGGCTCGTGCCGCGCGACGAGATTCCGCCGAAGGGCGAAGGTGAAAAAGGCAGTGAACAGGGGCTCAACCGCAACGAAGGCGCGCCCTACGGCGTCTATATGGGCCCGTTCCTCGGCCCCTTGCAGATCCCCTGCCAGGCGCCGCCCTGGGGTTTTGTCGCCGGCGCCGATCTCAGGACCGGCAAGCTCGCCTACAAACGCAAGAACGGCACGGTCTACGACATGACCCCGCTGCCCCTTCCCTTCAAGCTGGGCGTTCCCGGAATCGGAGGACCGATGATCACCAAGGGCGGCGTCGCCTTCTTGGGAGCAGCGGTCGATAATTTCCTGAGAGCCTACGATCTCACCACCGGCGACCAGCTCTGGGAGGCGCGGCTTCCCGCCGGCGGCCAGGCGACGCCGATGACCTACATGGTCGGCCAGAAGCAATATGTGCTGATGGTTGCCGGCGGGCACGGCTCGGTCGGCACCAAGCCGGGCGACTACGTCATTGCGTACACCTTGCCGTAGAAGCGTCGCGAGGTCTTTCGAATGGTTGATGACGAGGGCGACAAGCCTATATAAAGCTCCAGAAGCTATAGCTATGGAGCTCGCATGTACACGATTGGCGACCTGGCCCGGCGTACCGGCGTCAAAATTCCGACCATTCGCTACTATGAGCAGATGGGGCTGCTTGCCGCGCCGGAACGGTCCGAAGGCAACCAGCGGCGTTATGAGAAGCGTGAGCTCGAGCGCCTTGCCTTCATCCGCCACGCGCGCGATCTCGGCCTTTCGATCGACGCGATCCGCGACCTGCTGGCGCTCAGCGAACATCCCGAACGCCCCTGCGGCGAGGCGGATCGAATCGCGACGGAGCACCTCGCCTCCGTGCGCGAGAAGATCGCCCGACTGAAGAAGCTCGAGCAGGAACTCGAGCGCATCGTCGCCTGCCATGGCAATCACACGATCGGCGACTGCTATGTCATTCGCGCGCTCGCAGATCATTCGCTGTGCGAGAGCGAGCATTGATCCGCGTCCCGCTACAGCGCCGCGCGTCCAATCGGACGCGCAAAGGTCGCTGTAGCACTTTGAGTCGCTGCATCATGCAGTAGGCCCCGAAGAATCCTCGTTGACAAATTCCGGGAAATGGACAATCTACGCGCATGATCAAGAACGCACCCATTTCCTGCGTATATTTTTGGCTGTTCCGATAGGAGCGGCCTGCTGATCATATTCAACAAGGCCGCCATCAGGCGGCTTTTGTTTTTCACGGCACCTGATGGCGGCGGGACCATGAGGAGCCGAGAATGCTGCAGACCGTAACCCCCAATCTCCATGCCGTTCCGTCGATGCGTGCACCGATCGTGACGATCCGTTGCGCGAAGCCGCGTGACCTCCCAGGGCTGCGTGAGATGATCGCCGAACTCGCCGCCCATCACGGCGATGCCGCGCCGATCACGCCCGAACAACTCGAGCGGGACCTCTTCGGACGCACGCCCTGGATCACCTCGCTCGTCGCCGAAGCCGGCGGTGCGTTGATCGGCTACGCGATCCTCGTGCCGCAATACCGGGCTGTCGAAGGGGCGCGCGGGATGGAGTTGCATCATCTCTACGTTCGCCCCGGTCACCGCGGCACCGGCATCGGCCGCCATCTCGTCGCCAAGGCCCGCGAACAGGCGAAGATGGCCGGTTGCGAATACCTCTCCGTCAGCGCCGCCACCGGCAACTTCCAGGCGCATCGCTTCTACGAGTCCGAGCGCTTCGTTCCGCGCCCGGTCACCGGCATGCGCTACCTGCAGAAGCTCTAGCTCGTCGTTTCATGCATGTCCGAAGACCGCTGCGCACTGCAGCGCCGTAAAACGCAGGAGCGACATGCATCAAGACGCCGGCAGGGCCTTCAGATAGGCGGCGATCGCCTCGCGGTCGGCAGGTGGAAGCTTCGCCATGTTCTTCTGTACGTCGACCATCGAGCCGCCGACCGTGTCGAAATCCGGCGTGAAGCCGGTCTCGAGATAGGAGACGATATCGGATGCGCTCCAGTTGCCGATACTCTTCGAGCCCGGCGTGATGTCGGGGATGCGACCCTCGCCCTCGGGATTCGGCGCGCCGGCGAGCCATCTCCCCTCCTCGAACCCGCCGAGCGCATTGCGGGGCGTGTGGCACTCGCCGCAATGCCCTGGCCCCTCGACGAGGTATTGTCCGCGGGCGAGCTTCGCATCGGCGGTATTCACGTCGGCACGCGGCTCGTCGGTGAGGAACAGGAGTTTCCAGCCGCCGAGCGCCAAGCGGATATTGTAGGGAAACGGTAGGTCGTGCGGGGGCGCCACATTGGCGCTCTTCGGCAACGTCTGCATGAAGCCCCAGAGATCATTTACGTCCTTCGCGGTCATTCGCGAATAGGAGCCATAGGGGAAGGACGGATAGAGATGCTCGCCATCCTTGCCGACGCCGCGCGTCATCGCATTGCCGAACTCCGCGAGTGTCCAGTTTCCGATGCCGGCGGTCTCGTCCGGCGAGATATTCGGCGGATAAAAGGTGCCGAAGGGGCTCTTCAGCGTTCGGCCGCCGGCAAGCACCAGCCGCTGGTCTTCCGGCGCTCTCGGAGCGGCATGACAACTGACGCAGCCGCCGGCCCAGAACACCTGTTCGCCATTGGCGACGTCCGGTTCGCCAAGTCCCTGCCAATGCGCGGCGTCCCACGGATTGGGCTTCGTCAGCCACCAAAGGGCGCCGGCGGCGACCGCGGGGAGCAGGAGCACACCAAAGAGCAGCTTTCTTCTACGCCGACCCATCGGCACCTCTTCAGGCATTCGCGTCAGACAAGAATGCGCCAGCCAAGCCGGCACACCTTCGACCAGACCGTGATCTGCTGGTCAAGATTGGCGGGAGATGGTCTCGTCAGTCTTTCTTCAGGCGATAGCTCTCATGACAGCTCGAGCAATCCTTGCCGAGAACGCCTAAAGCGGCCCCGACGCCGGCCTGGTCGGCAGGAAGTTCGGCGAGGAGCTTCTCCGCGTCGCCGCCGAGCTTGGCGGCCTTCGCCTTGAAGTCCTCCATGTTTTCCCAGATCTTCGGACTCGCCTCGGTTTCCATGCCGGTTTCCGAGCCCGCCGGGAAATGATTCGGGAAGACCTTCACCGTTTCGCTGATCGTCGCCAGCGATGCCTTGACGATCTCGGCGTCGTAGGGCTTTTCGCCCTTCGCTATGCCGCTGAGAGCGCCTGTGGCCTGACCGACCTTCTTCATTAATTGCTGACGTACCGCCTGCGGCTCGTCGGCTGCCGTCACTGCGGTCACGCCCAGACCCGCCAAGGCTGCAGCAAGCATAAAAGCTCTCACTCTCATCATGATCTCCCGGTCAGTCGAACCCGCTCGAGCGGCGTCCTGTTGAAGCGCCGGCATGATGGCATTTCGGCTTTTCGACGGAAGTAACATTTTGTTGATGTGCTTGTCATTTCAGCGGAATTCGCCGCGCAATACCTGACGGCGCGGCGCCAATCCGAAGATTTCAAAAAACATGAAAAGGACAATCATGTTTAATACTTGCGGGAACGCGGCGCTCAGGAAGCGCCGCCCCAACCCTGCCATACGGTGAAGGCGGCGATGACGACGAGCAGGAAACCGGCGGCGCGGCCGATCGCAACCGTGGCAGCCGGAGTGCCGACGATGAAATCGCGGCCGCGGCCCGCGGCAAGCGCGAGCCCGCCATAGACGGCAAGCTGCGTCACCGCGATCATCAGCGCCATGACGGCCGCCTGGGACCAGACCGGACCGAACTGGGGCTTCAGGAACTGCGGATAGACAGCAAGCATGAAGAGGTAAGCCTTGGGATTCATCAGGCTCGTCAGCGCCCCCTGGCGAAAGCTTGCCCAATGCGTGAGCCGCGCTCCGCCCTCCACGCCGCCGATGATGATCGAGCTGCGCATGAGGGTGAAGCCGATCCAGGCAATATAAGCAGCCCCGGCAACGAGCAGCAGATTGAAAAGCTGCGGCACCAGATGCAGGACGACACTGACGCCGAGCGCAGCATAGAGCGTGTGCAGCACGCCGCCCGCCATGATCCCCGCCGTCGCCGATAGGCCCGAGGTGCGTCCGCCGGTCAAGGCATTGGCCAGGACGAAGACCATATCCATGCCGGGAACGATGATGATGCCGAAGAGAAGGGTGAAGAAGAGCCAGAGGTTTTCCGCGTAGGTCATGTCAGTTGCTCATAGAATTTGGATAAGGTGCGAAACCGGATTGCTGTTTTTTCAATCCGTTGGCACATGCTATATCGCTGTCCAACTGACAGGGTCTTGTCAGGAGCCTTTGCAGCACAAGGGGGTCCGGCCATGCGCAAGGCATCGCGGCTTTTCGAGATCATCCAGATATTGCGGCTTGCCGGCAAACCGGTGACGGCGGCCGTGATCGCCGAGTCCCTTGAGGTCACGCCGCGCTCGATCTATCGCGACATTGTCGCGCTGCAGGCGATGCGCGTGCCGATCGAGGGCGAGCGCGGCATCGGCTATATCCTGAGACCCGGCTTCGATTTGCCGCCACTGATGTTCTCGATCGAGGAAACGGAAGCGATCGTGCTGGCGCTGGCCCTTCTGGCGCGCACCGGCGACGAGGAGCTGAAGTCGGCGGCGCGACGCGTCAGCCAGAAGATCACCGGCGCCGTTCCGGAGCCCCTGCGCAAGGCGTTTCAGTCGCAAGCCCTGCACGCCTGGGGGACGATCGCGCCGCCGCCGCCATCGGTCGACCTCGCCATGATTCGCAGGGCGATCCGCGACGAGCGGAAGCTGGCGCTCGACTATCGCGACGAGCTCGGCCGCGCGACGGAACGTACGGTACGGCCGCTGGCGCTCATCTACTATTCCGAGCATGCGATGATGGTCGCCTGGTGCGAATTGCGCGAGGATATCCGCAACTTCCGCGCCGACCGCGTGGAGTATTGCGAGCCCGTTGACGCCTATTTCCGCGGCGAAGGCAACCGGCTGAGACAATTATGGATCGCCGGCTGGAAGACGAACGCGGTGCGGCCGCTTGAGGCGGAGGACGCGTAGGCGAGCATCGCCGGAGCACGCCGCAATCTGTTCCGCCACGAGCCGCAACCAAGAGGCCCGGCGCAAGGCCGGGCCGATTTTTCTGCCGAAAACGGGCGAAACCGCTTACTTCGCGGCCGCTTCATAGAGTTCGAGGACGTAATCCCAGTTGATGAGATTGTCGACGAAGGCCTCGAGATATTTCGGGCGAGCATTGCGGTAGTCGATGTAATAGGAGTGTTCCCAAACGTCGACGCCGAGGATCGGCGTTGCGCCGTGGACGAGCGGGTTTTCGCCGTTCGGGGTCTTCGAGATTTCCAGCTTTCCGTTCTTCACCGAGACCCAGGCCCAGCCGGAGCCGAACTGGGCGGTACCGGCAGCGATGAAATCGGCGCGGAACTTGTCGTAGCCGCCGAGATCGGACTTGATCGCCGCGTCGAGCTTGGCCGGCAGGCTGGTGCCGCCGCCGCCCTTCTTCATCCACTTCCAGAAGTGGATGTGGTTGTAGTGCTGCCCGGCATTGTTGAACAGCGGCTGATTGGTGCCGTAGGACTTCTTGACGATTTCTTCCACGGAAAGGTCGGAAAGACCGGCTTCTTCGGCGAGCTTGTTGCCGTTCGTCACATAGGCGAGGTGATGCTTGTCGTGATGGTATTCCAGCGTTTCGCGCGACATATAGGGCGCGAGCGCCTCGTAGTCATAGGGAAGGTTCGGCAATTCGAAAGCCATTGTGGCATCTCCTCTTGGCATGGGATTTCGTCACGGAAATCTGTGAGCGGGAACATAGGCAGCGCCTTGGCCGGAGGCAACCGATGCGGTGCCAAAATTTCCCTAACCCACGAAAAATACTTTCTTTGCAAACGCAGCGACAACCTCGGCAAGCGGGTGACGTGCGGGTCTCGACGCACGACTTTCCGAACCTACTTAAAACAGTGAGAGGCCACGACCGGCCTAACCGTGCCACAGGAGGAGAGAATGGAATTCCACCAGGGACGGCTCATCGATCACGTGCATCTTCGCGTCGAGGACCTCGCGGTCAGCAAGCGATTCTACAAGGCAGTGCTTGGTGCGCTCGGCCACCGGCCGACCTACGAGACCGACGCATTCTTTGCGTTCGACGAGTTCTTCGTCGACCAGGCGGATGATTATCGGACCCGCGTCCATCTCGCCTTCCAGGCCGCCGGACCGGATGCCGTGCACCGGTTCTATGACGCGGGCCTCGCCAATGGCGGCACGGACAACGGCGCGCCCGGCGAGCGCAGCTACCATCCGGGCTACTATGCCGCATTCGTCTTCGATCCGGACGGCAACAATGTCGAGGCCGTCTATCACGGTCCCGCGACGCGCTCTTCGCCGGATGTGGTCGTGCGTCCGATCGAACCGTGACCCTGCTGCATGTTCCTCAAATCGTAACCGATTTAAGGACAAAAACATGCAGTATTCAAAGCCCCCCAGGGACGTTTGCGCGTCTGATAAGACGCGCGGCGCCGTAGTGGCCGGGAACAGCACGGGCAGGCTCAAGCGCCCGATCCAGCCGATGCCGGAGGATATCGCGGCGCGGCTGCGCGAGCGGGGTCTCGAAACTGCTTATGCGGCCCGCCCGGCCTATCAGCGCAACGACTATCTCGGCTGGATTTCACAGGCAAAGCGTGAAGCAACCCGCGAAAAACGCATTGCCCAGATGCTCGACGAACTCAAGGCCGGCGGCGAGTATATGCGCATGCCTTATCGCGGGCCACGCGGCGGAGAACAGGGCAAGACGGCGACGGCCTATGCGTCGCCGCTCGAATGCGCCCAATCCATGTAGAGATCGCGGGCCTTGGCTGTGATCGAACCGGCCTGCAAATCGCGATCATCGAGCCGGGTCACCGGCAGCACCTTGGAGTAGTTGCCGGTGGTGAAGATTTCGTCCGCCGTCTCGAAATCGGCCATCGTCAGCGTCGTCTCGATCACCTCGAAGCCCGCCTCGCGCAGGAGGCCGATCACGCGCGAACGGGTGATGCCGGCAAGGAAGGTTCTGTTCGCGGCCGGCGTGAAGACGACGCCGTCCTTCACCATGAAAATGTTCGAAGAACCAGTTTCGGCGATATTGCCGAGCATGTCGCGCACCAGCGCGTTGTCGAAGCCGCGCGAGCGCGCCTCCTTGAGGATGCGGGCATTGTTTGGATAGAGGCAGCCGGCCTTGGCATCCGTCGGCATGCATTCGAGCGTCGGCCGGCGGAAAGGCGAGAGCGTCAGCGCCGATCCGGCATGGCTGTTGCCCATCGGAGCCTCGAACAGGCAGAGCGCGAAGCGGGTCGATTCCGGATCGACCGCGACGACGCTCCAGGAGCCATGCTCGCCCCAATACATGGGCTTCACGTAGATCGCGGTCTTGCCGTCGAACTTCTTCACGCCCTCCCAGGTCAGCGCCTCGATCTCCTCCGCCGCCATGGTCGGCTTGAGGCCGAGCGCTTCTGCGGACCGATTGACGCGCTGGCAGTGAAGGTCGAGGTCCGGCGCGATGCCGTCGAACCACCGGGCGCCGTCGAACACGGTCGAGCCGAGCCACATGGCATGGGAGGTCGGCCCGATCAGCGGCGGATTGCCGGAAAGCCATTCACCGTCGACATAGGTCCAGGTGATGGATCGGGGGGATGTATCGACGGCCATCGGCGTCTCCTTCTCGTCTCGTCCTCTATTCGCTCTAGCCGGAAAAAGCAGAATTGGGGTGAATGGGTACATCAAAAAATGTCATGACGTCCATTCTGGAGCCCACCGAACCGCCGTGCGAGAATGGCGAAAATGCCAAGGGAGAGATCGCCGATGAAAGCGATGTATTACGATGCTTTCGAAAAGACGCCGGAGATCCGGACGCTGCCCGATCCGACGCCAAGCGAACAGGGCGTCGTCATCAAGGTCGAGGCAAGCGGGCTCTGCCGCAGCGACTGGCACGGTTGGATGGGACATGACCCGGATATCCGCCTGCCGCATGTCCCCGGTCACGAACTGGCGGGAACCATCGCGGCGACCGGGCGCGGGGCTGTGCGCTACAAGGTCGGCGACCGGGTAACCGTGCCCTTCGTATCCGGCTGCGGGCGCTGCGGCGAATGCCGCTCCGGCAACCAACAGGTCTGCGAGGCGCAGTTCCAGCCGGGCTTCACGCATTGGGGCTCCTTCGCCGAATATGTGGCGATCGATTTTGCCGACCAGAACCTCGTGCATTTGCCGGAAAGCATGGATTTTGCAACCGCCGCCAGCCTCGGCTGCCGTTTCGCCACCTCCTTCCGGGCAATCGCCGATCAGGCGCGCGTCAAGGGCGGCGAATGGGTGGCGGTGCACGGCTGCGGGGGCGTCGGCCTCTCGGCAATCATGATCGCCGCCGCACTCGGCGCCAATCCGATCGCGATCGACATTTCCGATGAGAAGCTGAGTTTCGCCCGCAAGCTCGGCGCCGTCGCCGCGATCAACGCCCGCGAGGCGAAGGACGTCGCCGGCGCCGTCAAGGAGATTACGCAAGGCGGGGCGCATGTCTCGATCGACGCGCTCGGATCGCCCGTCACCTGCTTCAACTCGATCAAGAATCTCCGCCGCCGCGGCCGCCACGTGCAGGTGGGTCTGATGCTTGCGGAGCACGCGACGCCCCAGATCCCGATGGCGCAGGTGATCGGCCACGAGCTCGAAATCTACGGCAGCCACGGCATGCAGGCGTGGCGCTATGACGCGATGCTCGCGATGATCACCGCCGGCAAGCTCGATCCGCGAAGGCTGATCGGCCGGGAGATTTCGCTTGAGGAGGCGGTGCCGGCGCTGGTGGCGATGGACCGCGCCACCGATCTCGGCATCAGCGTCATCACACGGTTTTGAGGGCGGAGGATAAGGCCGCCCTCACCGCGCGGGGATTCCGATCGCCTCCCGGCGCTGCTATCCTTTTGCCGAGCAAGACGAATCAGGGAGGTTCCGTCATGGCGCTTGCGGCTCAAGCCACGGAAGGCGAACTCTACCGGCCCGTTCTCGGAGCCAACCCGGCGCATCCAAGCGGCTGGCCGGTGCGGGTGATCGTGAGTTCGCAGACGGAGGCGCGGCATAATCGCGGCCTCTGGGCGCCGACGCATCTCATCTCCATTCGTGCCCCCGCGACGCGGCTTCTATCGATGATTGAACTGCCGCCGGAGCGGCATCTGGAGCTTTTTTTCGGCGATGCCACGGACCCGGACGCGCCGGACGCGGCGCGCCCTGAGGCGATCGACGCGACATTCGCCTTCATCGACAGGCTGCCCGCAGATGCGCATCTTTTGATCCATTGTTTGAGAGGCATCGGGCGCTCGACGGCGCTGACGCTCGGCATTCTGGCGCGCTATGTGGCGCCGGAAAAGGCCGCGGCCGAGCTTCACGCCCTTCGTCCCGAGGCCAAGCCGAACCGGCATGTGGTCGGGCTCTGCGACGCGGCGCTCGGCCTCAAGGGCAAACTTGCCAAACAGGCGCTGCGATTTCCGGCAAAGGTTTGGAAAGCTTGAACAATGGCAGCGGCCCTCGGAGGCATTGTGCAGCGCACAAAGTTTTGACATGATCCACGCAAAAGAAATGGCGAAGGCAGAGCGTCGCGTGGCGCCTTTGCCGCAAGCCTTGGTTCCGGCGGCCATTCGCGTAAGCGAGCCCGGTTCGTGTTGCGCGCCGCCGGACGGTGGATAGACGGGAGAGTTCGATGTCTCACGCGGCCTATATCTTCGATGCCTATGGCACGCTTTTCGACGTACACGCCGCCGTGCGCCGGCATGCCGATGCGATCGGACCGGATGGACAGGCCTTTTCGGAACTCTGGCGCGCCAAGCAACTCGAATATTCCTGGGTGCGCTCGCTCATGGGCGCCTATGTCGATTTCTGGCAATTGACCGAGCAATCTCTCGACTACGCCTTCCAGCGCTTTCCCTCGGCCGATCCGAAGCTCAAGAAGCGGCTGCTCGATGCCTATTGGGCGCTCGACTGCTATCCGGAAGTTCCGGCCGTGCTCAAGGGGCTGAAGGAGCGGGGCGCCCGCATCGCGATTCTCTCAAACGGCTCCCCGGCCATGCTGGCCTCCGCGGTCAAGAACGCCGCGCTCGACATCATCATCGACGACGTTTTCTCGGTCGATTCCGTCAGGATGTTCAAAGCGGCGCCCGCCGTCTACGATCTCGTGACGACGAAATATCGGCTCTATCCGCGCGCTGTTTCGTTCCAGTCGTCGAACCGCTGGGATATTGCCGGTGCCACGAAATTCGGATTCCGCACGGTCTGGATCAACCGCGCCGATATGCCCGACGAATACAAGGATTATGGTCCATCGCTCATCCTTCCCTCACTCGAAAGCCTGCAGTTCGGCATTTGAAGGAGAACGCCGATGGCCTGGTCGGCGGCGCAATATGTGAAATTCGAGGATGAACGCACGCGCCCGGCGCGCGACCTTCTCGCCCAAGTGCCCGAGCTGCCGGAGGGACCCGTTTTCGATCTCGGTTGTGGCCCGGGAAATTCGACCGAGCTTCTCCTGGAACGCTTTCCCGGCAATAGGCTTGTGGGCATCGACAGCGACGAGGACATGTTGGCGGCCGCTCGCAGGCGGCTGCCCGATCTGCATTTCGAGAAGGCCGATCTTCAGGCGTGGGTGCCGCCGAAAGGAGCTGCGCTGTTCTTCGCCAACGCGGTCCTCCAATGGCTGCCGAGCCACATAGACATTCTCGAACGCCTTGTCGACGCATTGGCGCCCGGCGGCGCGCTCGCCGTGCAGATGCCCGACAATCTCGACGAGCCATCACATCTTCTGATGCAGGAAGCGGCCGAGGAACCCGCCTTCGTTGAGCACTATCGTGGCCAGGCGATCCGCCGGAAGCCCCTGCCCTCAGCGGAGACCTATGTCGAAAGGCTAGCCCCGAAAACGGCGCGGGTGGATGTCTGGCACACCGCCTATTACCATCCGCTCTCCAATGCGCATGCCATCGTCGAATGGGTGAAGGGAACGGGCTTGCGTCCCTATCTCGACGCCCTGCCCGCCGAGCGGCGCCCAGAATACCTCGCCACCTATGCCGAGAGGATAGCAAGGGCCTATCCGGCGATGGCCGACGGGCGCGTGCTGCTACGCTTTCCGCGCCTGTTTATCGTTGCGGTGAAGGCGCCTTGAATCCGACGACGACGGATGCGCCTTGAAGCCCCGAATGGACGCGACAAGTATAGGAGGATGTCTCTTCCCTTTCCGTCGCGACTTCACCCCGACGCGATCCTGATCAAGGAGTTCTCCATGCACGTAGTCAATTCCAACGGCGCCACCATCCCCGCCCTCGGCTTCGGTACTTTTCGTATGTCCGGGGCCGAGGTGCTGCGCGTGCTCCCGGAAGCCCTGAAGCTTGGCTTTCATCACGTGGATACGGCACAGATCTACGGCAACGAGGCCGAGGTCGGCGAGGCCATACATAGGTCCGGGATCCCACGCGCGGATATCTTCCTGACGACGAAGGTCTGGGTCGACAACTATCGCCACGATGCCTTCATCGCCTCCGTCGACGAGAGCCTCAGGAAGCTCAAGACAGATCATGTCGACCTCTTGCTTCTGCACTGGCCGGGCAGCGACGTGCCGATGGCCGAACGCGTCGGCGCGCTGAACGAGGTGCGCAAGGCCGGCAAGGTGCGCCATATCGGCGTCAGCAACTTCAACACGGCGCAGATGGAGGAAGCGGCGCGGCTGAGCGACGCGCCGATCGCGACCAATCAGGTGGAATACCATCCCTATCTCGATCAGACGAAAGTGCTGCAGACGGCGCGTCGGCTTGGAATGTCGCTGACCGCCTATTATGCCATGGCCAACGGCAAGGTCCCTTCCGATCCGCTGCTGAACGATATCGGCGCCCGCCACGGCAAGACGGCGGCGCAAGTGGTGCTGCGCTGGCTCGTACAGCAGCAGGACGTAATCGCGCTCTCCAAGACGGCGACGGAGGCGCGGCTTCAGGAGAATTTCGCCATCTTCGACTTTGCGCTGACGCGGGAGGAGATGGCGGCAATCCGTGGCCTCGCGAGACCAGACGGCCGGATCGTCAGCCCCCGGGGTCTCGCGCCGGAATGGGACCAAGCGGCCTGACGAATGCAGAGCACCCACCGGAGCGGGCCCGGTGGGTGCCTGAAAAGTCTTTCCCGCAAACCGGCCCGAGAGCCGATCAGACGAACTGGCTGAGCCCCGGAACGGAAGCGACCACCTCATCGACGACCTCGTCGCCTGCCTTTTCCTTGGCGAAGGCGATCGTCTCCTTGGCGAGCGCGGTGATCTCGCCCATGCCGAGGCCCTGGCTCATCAGCTGCTGGCCGAGCGCCATGACACCGCCGCCGCCGATCGCCGACATCAACCCGCCGAGAATGCCGCTGCCATTGCTGCCCTCGCCGTTGTACTGAGCGACCAGTTCCGGCGCGCCCGGGATCGCCTCTATCATCCTGGCGACCGGGCCTTCGGCCGCTTCACGTTGCAGGAAGCCGAGGATCATCCCCACTGCCTTCTCGGCCGTCGCGGGCTCGAGGCCGACATTTTCCGCCACGCGCGTGACCAGTTCACTCATGGAAATCTCCTCGCTGAATTTTGACGTTAACGTCAAGGTAAATGATCGATCCGGAAATGACAAGGGCGTCGACAAAGATCCAAAGCGATCCTGCAGCCGCCCTGCACTCCCTTCCGCTGCGTCCTAGATCATTTCATTGCTTCATCGAAACAGTGAAATGATCTAGCTCTTTGAAACTCCGCAATTCCGGACGGAAGACCGTTACACACTTTTCCTGGAATTGCTCTAAGCCATCGTTCCACGGACCTTCGCCGATGGCAACGGCACAAGCCTTCCTCCGCTTGCAGCCATGTTGCCGGGTGCAAGCGCACCGCCTATAACAGAAACGAGCGATGCTTCGATGACCGACTGTATGCGACATGCGGGAAATACCCGCTTTCATTAAGAAAAATCGATAAGACGGAGATGAAACCTCATGCTGCAGGAAGGCAAGCTCTACATCGGGACCAGCCGCAAGTCGGATGATTCGATCAACAAGCCCGAATATCTGGAACTCAAGTACGGCAACCGCCACGGGCTGATCACCGGCGCCACCGGCACCGGCAAGACGGTAACCCTGCAGATCCTTGCCGAGGGATTCTCGAATGCCGGCGTTCCGGTCTTCTGCGCCGACGTAAAAGGCGATCTTTCCGGCATCGGTGCGATGGGCGAGCCCAAGGACTTCCTGTTGAAGCGTGCCGAGCAGATCGGCCTCAAGCCCTACGATTTCCAGGAATTCCCGGTAATCTTCTGGGATCTCTACGGCGAGAAGGGCCACCGGGTCCGCACCACCGTTTCGGAGATGGGACCGCTTCTCCTGTCGCGGCTGATGAACGCCACGGACGCGCAGGAAGGCGTGCTGAACATCGCCTTCAAGATCGCCGATGAAGCCGGGCTGCCGCTTCTCGATCTCAAAGACCTGCAGGCGCTGCTCAACTATATGGGCGAGAATGCGAGCGAGCTCTCCAACCAGTTCGGCTTCATCTCGAAGTCTTCAGTCGGCTCGATCCAGCGCGAGCTTCTGATCCTCGAGCAGCAGGGGGCCGAGCACTTCTTCGGCGAACCGGCGCTGAAGATCACCGACATCATGCGCACGACGAATGATGGGCGCGGGGCGATCTCGGTGCTTGCCGCAGACAAGCTGATGATGAACCCGCGGCTTTATGCGACCTTCCTGCTCTGGCTGCTCTCGGAGCTCTTCGAGGAACTGCCGGAGATCGGCGACCCGGACAAGCCGAAGCTCGTCTTCTTCTTCGACGAAGCACATCTGCTTTTCAACGATGCGCCGAAGGTGCTCGTCGAGCGCGTCGAACAGGTGGTGCGCCTGATCCGCTCCAAGGGCGTCGGCGTCTATTTCGTGACCCAGAACCCGCTCGACGTACCGGAGACCGTGCTAGCGCAGCTCGGCAACCGCGTGCAGCATGCATTGCGCGCCTATTCGCCGCGCGAGCAGAAGGCGGTCAAGACGGCGGCTGACACGTTCCGCCCCAACCCGGACTTCAATTGTGCCGAGGTGATCACCAATCTCGGCACGGGAGAGGCTTTGGTCTCGACGTTGGAGGGCAAGGGCTCGCCGTCGATGGTCGAGCGGACATTGATCCGCCCGCCGGCCTCGCGCCTCGGCCCGCTGACGGAAGCCGAACGGCAGACCGTCATGAATGTCAGTCCGGTGCGCGGTCTCTACGACGAAGATTTCGACCGGGAATCGGCCTATGAGATGCTTGCGAAGCGCGCGGCCAAGGCCGCGGAACAGGCGGAAGCCGCTGAACAGGCCGAGCAACAGACAGCCGAAGAGACTTCGGGCCGCAGCCGTTGGACCCTGCCCGGCTTCGGCGACGACGCGGCCGAAGCGCCCTCCGACAAGCAGCCTCGGCGGCGATCCTCGGGTTACCAGCGAGAGACGGTCATGGAAGCCGCAATGAAGTCTGTGGCACGCACGGTTGCGACCCAGGTGGGACGGGCGCTGGTTCGCGGCATCCTCGGGAGTCTGAGGCGCTAGGACGGGCGGGAAATCCGAGCGCTGCAGCGACCGGCGCCTCTGACAGACGGATTGCACGACGGCCCGACTTGCGCCCCGCGCCTGTCGCCAGTCTAAGGAGGCCGGACCGCGGCTCGGCTCTCGACAATGTTGCCGAGAGGTGCCGCCGCCCCGAAAGGATCGACATGGAAGTCAAGGATTCGAACGGTGCCATCCTGAAGGATGGTGACAACGTCACGCTGATCAAGGATCTGAAGGTGAAGGGCACCTCCACGACGCTGAAGCGCGGCACCCTGGTCAAGGGCATTCGCTTGACGGACGATCCGGACGAAGTCGAATGCCGCGTGGAAAAGCTTAAGGGACTGGTGCTGCGTACAGAGTTTCTCAAGAAGGCCTGACGGCCGCACGCTCCTGCAGCGAGGCTATCGCCTGTCTGCATGTTTCGCCGATTTATGCTTTTTCACCCTCATCCATGTGCTCGTCACAGGGATCCAGCAGCGTCGCGTCCGCGGCGCGGAAGAGTCTTTTAGCCCAAGGATTTGGGCTGGCTGGCGTCCTGTGACAAGCACAGGACGAGGATCGGAGGAGAGCCTTCCCGTGCCGCAGTAGGCTGCTGTCATGTACTGTGGCGTCTGCAAGATGCGCGGCGCTGTAGGCCGGCCAAAGTTCCCCGCGGGGAACGAGCCCGGAGCATCACTCCGGGCTACAGCTTTTGGCAAGGTCTTCTGTCAAGCTACCGTCAATTTCACGTCGACATTGCCCCTTGTCGCGTGGCTGTACGGGCAAACGATATGCGCCTTCTGCACCAGATCCTCGAGCACGGCCTTGTCGACGCCCGGCGAAGAGATCTCCAGCGCCGCATCGATGTAGAAACCGGTGCCGTCGTCACGGGGGCCGATACCGACCGTGCCCGTCACCTTCGTGTCTTCGGGAAGCTTTACCTTCTCCTTGCCGGCGACGAATTTCAGGGCGCCGAGGAAGCATGCGGAATAGCCGGCGGCAAAGAGCTGCTCCGGGTTCGTGCCGCGCGCACCGTCCCCGCCGAGCTCCTTCGGTACGGTGAGGGTGACGTCGAGCACGCCGTCGGTGCTCTTGGCCTGGCCGGCGCGGCCGCCGGTTGCGGAAGCGGTGGTGCGATAGAGGATTGGCATGACAGTCTCCTTCTGCTCGGTTGTCGATAACCATCTGCATAGCGCAAAATTAAATTGCACGCAAATTAATTTTGCAAATTGCTTTACCTCTGTGAATTTGCGACAATGGCATCATGATCAGCAAAGCGGCAAAACTCGACGCTCTTCCCGATGAGGCGCTTACACTCGGCCAGCAACTCTGCTTTGCGGTCTATTCGGCGGCACATGCCTTCAACCGCACCTACAAGCCTCTGCTCGACCGCTTCGGGCTCACCTATCCGCAGTATCTCGTGCTGCTGGCGCTCTGGCAACAGGACAGCATGACCGTGAAGCGGATCGGTGAAGAGCTGGGCCTCGATTCGGGCACGCTTTCCCCCCTGCTCAAGCGGCTGGAGGCGGCGGGCTACGTCAGACGGATGCGCGATCCGGCCGATGAGCGGCAAGTCATCGTCAGTTTGACGGAGGGCGGTCGCCGATTGAAAACCGAGGCATTCACGATCCTTGCGGAGATCGGCAAGGCGACCGGCTGCAGCCTGGAAGAGGTCAGCGAACTGCGCGATGCGCTGCATCGGCTGACGCAGCGACTAGGCGCCAATAACCTAGAGAACTGAGCGCCGGGCAAGCAAGGGTCAGATGACGAGGATCGGCGCCTTGCCGCGCACGCGATCATAGAGATCGATCACGTCCTGGTTGAGCATGCGCACGCAACCGGACGAAACGGCCTTGCCAATCGATTGCCACTCCGGCGTGCCGTGGACGCGATAAAGCGTGTCCTGACCGTTCTGAAAAATGTAAAGCGCGCGCGACCCGAGCGGGTTGTCGAGCCCCGGAGGCATGCCGCCATTATCCGCCGAGAATTTCGCCAGTATCGGCTGCCGGGCGATCATCGTATCCGGCGGCGTCCATCTCGGCCACTTCTGCTTCCACTGGATCACGCCGCGACCAGACCAGGCGAAACCCTCGCGGCCAAGACCCACACCATATCGCGTCGCGCGGCCGCCCGATTGGACGTGGTACAAGTAGCGGTCAGCCGTATCGACGACGATCGTGCCAGGAGCCTCGCCGAACGGATCGCTCACGTCCTGGCGATAGAGGCGTGGGTCAAGCTGCCGATAGGGCACGGCCGGGATCAGAAAGCCGCCGTCTTCCTTCGCCGCGTAGATCTCCCCGTAATAGGCGTCCTGCGGCGGCAGGCCGATTGGCCCCTCTCCCACCGGACCTTCCAACAGGACTTCGCCATCCGGCGCGATCCAACGGCTCTCGAGCGCGGGATTGCGGAAGACCGGCATCGTTTGCTCGCGGAAACGGTCGGTGTTCATCGAAGAGGTGCAGCCCGCAAGCCCTGCGGAGGCGATTGCGAGTCCGGATGTGCGGAGAAACTGGCGTCGGGAAAAAACAGGCAGCGATGACATCGAACTCTAACGGGTTCCAAGTACGGCGAAGAGGTAAAGAGCGGCGCCACATGCGTCGGTACCCACATGCTCCGCCGGCGAATCAAGTCGAGATGGTCCCGGATTGAATCGCTCCGGAGCCATGTTGATGGTTACCGATAAGTCGCAGCGGGACGCAAGTGGAAACCGCTTGCTTAGCTTCTGCTTCGCATTAATGGCTGGAACCGAACTTGTGTCAGTAAACTTCCGATCACAATCATGGCATGGCTCGTACAACCGCTGACGACTTCAGATTCCGTCTGCGTCGCAGCCGGCTTGGCGCAGCAACGACTCGAATTCGTGGGCGGGCAGCGGGCGGCTGAAGAAATAGCCCTGGATCTCGTCGCAACCTGCCTTCTGCAGAAATTCGACCTGTGCCTGGGTCTCGACGCCCTCGGCGATCACGCGAAGGCCGAGCTTCTGTGCGAGCGAAATGATCGCCGAGGTGATTGCTATATCGTCGCCATCCGATGGGATGTCCGCGACGAAGGAGCGATCGATCTTCAGCCTTCGCACAGGGAACCGCTTGAGCGCGCTGAGGCTCGAATAGCCGGTGCCGAAATCATCGATCGCCAGATGCACGCCGATCGCCTCCAGTTCATGCATGGTGGCGATCGCCCCGGAAACGTCCTGCATGATCAGGCTTTCGGTCAATTCGAGCTCGAGGTACCGCGCCTCGAGGCCGGTTTCCTCCAATATCGCCGCCACGCGCTCCGCCCAGTTGCCTTCGCGGAACTGCCGGGCGGAAACATTCGCGCTGACAATCAATGGCGGCAGCCCCGCTTCCTGCCATGCCTTCAACTGACGGCAGGCAGCGCGCAGGACCCAATCACCGATCGGGACGATCAGTCCCGTCTCTTCGGCCAGCGGAATGAACGTCGCCGGCGATATGATGCCGCGCACCGGGTGCTTCCAGCGCAACAGCGCTTCGGCGGCGAATATGCGGCCGCTTTCGAGGCTCATTTGCGGCTGGAAATGCAGAAGGAATTCCTCGCGGGCAATTGCTTCCCGCAGTTCCTCCTGCCATTGCAGTTTCTCGTGCGCTCGCGCTGCCATCTCCTCGGTGAAGACCTGGAGATTGTTGCGGCCGATTTCCTTGGCGCGGTACATGGCCGTATCGGCATTGGCGAGCAGCTCGCTCACCGTCCTTCCCTGATCCGGGAAGCAGGCGACACCCATGCTGCAACTGACCTGCAGGCTGCGGCCCTGGAGCTGCACCGGCATGGCGATCTCCGCCCGGATATCCTCCAGGCGCGACAGCACGACGTCGCGCTCCTTCGGCAGGCCGTTCAGCAGAATGATGAATTCGTCGCCGCCCACGCGCACGACGAAATCGGATTTGCGCACGGCGGCCAGCATGCGCTGGGCCACCGCTTTCAAGAGTTCGTCACCGGCGGCATGGCCCAGGCTGTCATTGATTAGTTTGAAGTTGTCGAGATCGAGAAACGCGAGCACCGCCCACTGGTCCCGTCCGCGGATTGCGTCGAGCATGACGGTAACCTGGTCCTCGAAGAGGACGCGATTGGGCAGGCCCGTCAGGGAGTCGTGATGCGCCATGAAACCGATTCTGTCTTCGGCGCGCTTGCGCTCGATCGCGATCCCGGCCAGATGGGCGGCCATTGCGATCAGTTCCTGCTGCCGCTCGCTCGGCGCACCCACGTCGCGCGAATAGAGGGCGAAGGTGCCGAGCACCTTGCGCTCGCGCGAGAGAATCGGCGTCGACCAGCAGGACCGCAGACCGGAGGGCCTCAGAAGATGCGCGTAGTCCTGCCAAAGCGGATCGACAAAAACATCGGAAACGACCACCTGTTCGCCGCGCCAGGCCGCCGTTCCGCAGGAGCCCGCCACCGGACCGATCTCGGCGCCATGGATCGCGGCGCAATAGCCCTCGTCGAGGTTCGGGGCTGCGCCGTGCAGAAGATGCCCGCCGTCATCCGAGAGGAGCAGGATCGACCCCCGAATGCCAGGCAACAGCGCTTCGATCAGCAGGATCAGCTCATCGAAGAATTCACCAAGCGGCTCACCCTTGGCGATCATTTCCAATAGGCGCGCCTGGCCTTCGAGCAGACGCTCTGCCTCCTTGCGGTCGCTGATATCGCGGGATATGCCGACGGTGCCGACGATCTTGCCGCTCTTGCTGCGCAATGGCACTTTCGAGGTCATCAGCCAGCGGTCGCGTCCCTTGGTCACGATTGCCCGCTCCTCGATGCCGAAGATCGGTTCGCCGGTCTCGATCACCCGCCGTTCAGTGTCGGCGACGGCCTGGGCGAATTAGTACGGGTGCAGGTCGAAATCGGTCTTGCCGACGAGATCCCGCAAGCTTTCAAGACTGTTATCGGCGACGGTCACGTCGTTGGCGATGAGAAAGCGCCCTTCGAGGTCCTTCGCATAGATGTAGTCCGGCACATGGTTGATCATCGTTTCCAGCCAGTAGTGGCGGTCGGCGATGTCGGGTTCGCGCGGGAAGATGCGCGCCACCTCTTCAGCCAGGCGATTGCCGGCATCGATCAGCCGGCGCGTCTCCAGATTGTCGCCGGCGTTCAGGGCGGCATAACGGGTGTTGCGGGACGTTTTCCTTGACAAGCACAGCCTCCGGGAGAGCGACGCTCGCTTAGGTTTAGTTGTGAGAAGTTATACTTCCCTAAACTCCCCAGCGAAAAATCGTCTAAAGGTTCTCCAGAGATGTCGCATCAAAAGATTTCATGCGCCTATCAATGGCGGCCGCTTTTGCCAACGGCGGCAATTGCTTAAGGGATCCATCAATCGCAAAACGGAGAGGTCGAGATGCTGACGATCTATGGAGTTTACCGCTCGCGCGCGTCGCGCAACTACTGGATGGCGCGCGAACTCGGCATTCCCTTCAGGTCGGTGCCGGTGATCCAGGCGCGCCGCCTCAGCGACCCGTTGGCGGCTGAGGCTCCTCTGAATACCAAATCGCCTGACTTCCTTGCCGTCAATCCGATGGGTCTCATCCCGGCAATCGAAGACGAAGGTTTGGTATTGACGGAATCGCTCGCCAACAATCTCTATCTCGCGCGCAAATACGGCGGGCCGCTGGCCCCGGCTGACATCGGCGAGGAAGGGCAGATCGGCAACTGGACCATGTGGGCGGCGACGGAGGTAGAGCCGCATGCGGTCAAGATCGTCCTTGCCTATGACAACGGCATCGAGAACACGCCCGAGGGCCGGGCACTGATCGGCACCTGCTCACAGTCTCTCGAAAAAGCCTTCGCCGTCCTTGAGAGGCACCTTGCCGGCCGCGACTACGTCGTCGGCGAGCGCTTCACGGTCGCCGACCTAAACCTGGCGGAGGTGTTCCGCTACACGATGAGCCAGGCCGCCCTCTTCGACAGGCACCCGCGCGTGAAGGCCTGGCTGGCGCGGTGCCAGTCGCGCCCCGCCTTCAAGGCGATGATGGAGGAACGGCTGAGGGAACCGGAATAGAGTCGAGCTCGCGCATTCCCTCTTCCACCTCCTCGCGCACCCATTGCTTGAATGCAATGACGGCCTTGCTTTCGCGTCGCGAAGCAGAGGTGACGAAGTAGTGAGCGAAGCCGGTCTTGGCACGGATGCCGAACGGCGCCACCAGACTGCCCTTCATCACCGCATAGCCGGCGAGCGTCTGCCAGGCAATCATCACGCCCTGGCCGGCAATGGCCGCATCGAGCGCGAGCGACGCATCGTTGAAGGTGTGGCGCACAGTCATCTGGGCGCCGGAAAGACCGGCTGCCTTCAGCCATACCTCCCACGAAAACATCGCATGCTCGTCGATCACGGCCGGCAACCTCAAAATGTCGGCCGGAACACGCAATCCCGCCGCGAGCGCCGGCGAGCAGACGGGAAAGACCTCCTGTTCGAGAAGCAGTTCGGAGCGCACACTCGGCCAGCCGCCCGCACCGACACGGATGGCGAGATCGACGTCGGACGTTTCGAGATTGGCAAGTCTCGTGGTCGCGTCGATTCTCAGCCGGATCTCCGGATGGCGCTCGGCGAAGCGGTTCAGCCGATAGACCAGCCAGCGAGCCGCAAAGACCGGCGCTACCGACACCGTCAATACCGACTCGTCGCGACGACGCACCTGCGCGACGGCTTCGGCGAGTTCCGCAAAAGCATTCGAGAGCCGCATCATGAGCGGGCGGGCGCTATCCGTTACCACGAGTCCGCGCGGCGAGCGCTCGAAGAGCGTGCGCCCAAGCTGCGCCTCCGTCTTGGCAATCTGCTGACTGACGGCGCCGGGGGTCACGCCGAGTTCGTCGGCCGCGGCGGCGAGCGAACCCAGGCGACCCGCTGCCTCCGCCGCGCGTAGTCCGTTCAAATGGATCGTGTTCAGTTCCTTCATATAGTTTTTCTAAACTCAAGACCCGGCAATCTCAATTGTAAATTTGGCCAAACAGGCGAATGCTGCTGCTAGGCTCCTCAGCAGGCGAGCAAATGGCTACTAAGGTTTTCCCGCTCGTCCAACCGCAGTTTCGGCACCGTAGCGGCATCAGGAAGGATGACCCCATGCTGAAGTTTTTCTCTATATTCAAGCGCATCGGGCTCGCCTCTGACTACTCTACGGACGCGTCCGTCGACTGGCTGCGAGATCCTCTCCGGCATCCCGATCTCGCCCGTATGGATGAACGGGCACTTGCGGACCTGCCGTTTCCCCGGATGGCCATGGCGCGCGCTGCAGCGAGCGGGGCTTGCGACCACACGTGATCGGCGACGGCGGCTGAGCTATGATCCGCAACGTCCTTCCCGTTTGACCGAGGAAATCCATGACGGACGAGATGAAGCGTTCCTTCGAGCGCGTGCGGCGGCTGGCAGAAGCCGCGGGGCTACCAGAAATAACCGTCGGCACGTCCTATGGGACGCCGGCGCTACTCGTCAAAGGCAAGAGCTTCGTACGGATGAAGGACGCCGAAACGCTGGTGGTGATGTGTGCGCTCGAAGAAAAGGAGATGCTGGTGGAGCTCGATCCGTCGCTTTTCTTCGAGACCGACCATTATAAGGGATGGCCGGCGATGTTGGTCAGGCTCTCGGTCATCGACGACGAAGCGCTGACGCACCGGCTGATTGCCGCTTGGCGCCAAAAAGCGCCGAAACGGCTGGCGGACCGCTTCGACATCTCGAGCCCGACCTGACCCGCGGTATCATGACTGCACGACCGCCAGCACCTTGGCGACGGCCGGCCGCGCGGCTATTCGGTTGCGATGATCGAGGATCTTCGGGAAGCGCGCCGGATCGACGCCGTCCGCCTCGAGCCAACTAGCAATCGTGAAGAGATAGGGATCGGCGATCGAATAGTTTTCGCCCATCACGAAGGGGCCGGCGAACATCGCGCGCTCTATCAGATCGGAGCAAGCGGCCATATTCTGCGGCACCTTCGCCTTCATCGCCTCGTGCGCAGCCGGGTCATCGGCCCAGCGTGCCGCTCGCCGCGCATGAGCATGGGCGACATGCACCGTCGAGCAGAGGTAGCTCAGGAACGACTGCAGCCGCGCAAACTCGAACGGATCGTCGAGCGGCGCAAGCCGCGCCTCTGGAAAGCTCTGAGCTATATAGGCGAGGATGGCCGGTGTTTCGGTCAAGATGCCGCGATCGGTCACGAGCGCCGGCACCCTCCCCTTTGGATTGATGGCGAGATATTCGGGCTTCGTCTGCTCGGCCTTGGAAAAATCGATGCGATGCGCTTCATAGGCCGCTCCGGCCTCCTCGAGCGCGATATGCGAGGCAAGCGAACAGGTCCCGGGCGTATAAAACAGTTTCAGCATCGTTCTGCCTCAAGGTGGCGGCGCGGAAGCGCGAATTGCCTTTGCAGAAGAGATGAAATCGCCGCGATTGACAAGGGCGGAAGGTCCGGCGGCAATCCGCCGGACCCAGTGCTCAGGCGACCAGCGTACCGGCGCAGCCCGGCACGTCCTCAAGACGATAATAGACCGGAATGCCGCGCTCGCGCGCGATGCGCACGTCATTGTCCGCTCCCTTCGAGTCGCCGGGCAACCGCAGTACGGCGTCGCAAAGGGCGAGTAAGCGGCCGGCCACGGGATGAAAGATCTCCTCGTAGAGATCGTCGCCCACATGGCGCCCGCCCGCTGCATGCCACACCGGCAAGGCCACCCATTCGCCGATCATCGGTACGTGCCCAGCCTTGAAGAGCGCGTAAGACGGCTCCTCCAGACGCTTCAAGTTAGCCGCCATTTTCGACGGATCGTCGCCCGTACCCGAGCGGTAGGGTCCAGCAATCAGAATAAGCATGAATTTTCTCCGGTTTTTTGCACGAAAATTCCAGATATTTCTGGAAATATCATGAAGATTCATGCAATTTCGTGAAGAGTCAAGGAGGAATCAATGCTGACCACACAGAGACGAGCGATGATCTCGGCAAGACTTGCGCGCGACGGGCAGATCGTTGCAAAGGCGCTCGCCGACGAACTCGGCCTTTCGGAAGACACGATCCGTCGCGACCTCAGAGAAATGGCAGCCGAGGGCCTGTTGAAGCGGGTTCATGGAGGAGCCCTGCCGCTGACGCCGCCGCTTCCGGATTTTGCCACCCGCCAGGCTATCGCCGGCAACGTCAAGCGCCGGCTCGGCCGCCGCGCAGCGGAGCTCGTCAAGCCGGGTCAGGTCGTCTTTCTCGACGGCGGTACGACCAATGCGGAGATCGCCCGAGCTTTGGCGTACGACCTCCGCGTGACGATAGTCACGCATAGCCCGACGATCGCTGCAGAGCTCGAGCGTCATGATGCGGAGGTGGTCCTGATCGGCGGCCGGCTCTACAAGCACTCGATGGTGACGACCGGCGCAGCCGCACTCTCGGCAATCGAACAAATTCGGGCCGACATTTTCTTTCTCGGAGTCACCGCCATTCACCCTGCCCATGGGCTTTCGACCGGAGACTACGAGGAGGCGGCGATCAAGCGGGCGATCGCCCGGCATGCGGCTGAAACCTACGTGCTCGCCACGCCGGAGAAATTCGGCTCCGCCTCTCCCCACCGCATCATGAGCGTCGGCGAGCTCGCCGGCCTTGTCGTGCCCGCGGACATGGAAGCCGACCTTCTATTGCCTTATCAGGACGGTACCACCGCGCTGATCACGGCATAGCGAGACTTCCGAACGCTGCTGCATGTTTTCTTAAGGCGTGCGACCCTACAGGTCACGCGATAAAGGCCTCGGTCACGCGCACGTTGCCGACATGAATACGGTTCCAATTATGCATCGAGTGGTTGGCCTGAGCCATCAGCCCTGCGTGAACCTGCGGCTCGTCCGCGAAAAAGCGGGCGAGCGTCGCCGCGACCATCGCCTCGGCGGCCCGGGTCGTGCCGTCTTCGCATTTGATCGCGATGCCTATGCCCTTCTCCGGGATGGCGGCGCAGAAGACGCCCTCGGCACCGGTCTTGGCGAAAATGCGGCCGGGCGCGGTGTTCATGAGCCGCGTGCAGGCGCGCTTGGTGCCGGCGACATAGAAGGGTTCGGCCATGCAGGCATCGATCAGACGCTTCGAAGCGCGCGCCCGCTCCGCCCCAAGACCGGCACCCGTCGCCATCTTTGCAAAACCGTGGGCAAGCCCCTTCAGCGGTACCGCATAGGTCGGTATCGAGCAACCGTCGACGCCGCAATTGTCGCGCGCCAGGATTGCTCCGGTCAGGTCCTCCATGACCCCGCGAATTTCCTGCTGGATCGGATGATCGTAGCCGATGTAACCCCTAACTTCCGTGCCGGAATGGCAGCAGGCGCAGATGAAGCCGGCATGTTTGCCGGAGCAATTGTTGTGCAAGGCGCTCGGCTTCTCCAGCGAACGGGCCTGGCTGATGAGCGTCGCCTGGTCGGAAGACCAGTGGGCGCCGCATTCGAGCGCGCCGACGTCTCTGCCCGCCGCAGCCAGCATCTCGGCCGCGAGCGCCACGTGTTCGGGCTCGCCGGAGTGTGATGAACAGGCAAGCGCCAGCTCCTTGGCACCGAAGCGATAGGCGGCCGCGGCACCACTTTCTATGAGCGGCAGGGCCTGCATTGCCTTGCAGGCGGAACGCGGGAACACGGCGGCATCCGCCTCACCCAGCGAGAACAGCTCATTGCCGTCTCTATCGACGGCGACGACCATGCCACGGTGGCGGCTTTCGACCATGTTTCCGCGCGTCACTTCGACCAGAACGGGATTCGACATGCACTGCCCTCAAATTTCCATCATTGCTTGAGCGGAATGCGGGCAAAAGAAGCACCCACTTTCCTTATCCGCGTACTTCCGGCTATGCATCTATCAGGTTTCCACCGGCAGAAAAGACGTTGTCGATGAAATTCCTCCGCCGCCTCTTCCTCGCTTTCATCATCGTCTATCTGCTGCCAGCGCTTGCCTCGGCGGGACTATGGTACCTCAAGGACCGCCCGCAGAGCTGGCGGGAGGCGGATTGGTCGTCGGCCGGCATTCTGCCCGAGGCAGCGACGAAGCCGGACGCGGCGATTTACGTTTTCTCGGCGACGACGGGCGGCATGAAAGGCGCCGTGGCAAGCCACGCGTGGATCGTCACCAAGTACGAAGGAGCGCCGAGCTACAGTCGCTACGAGAAGGTGGGCTGGGGCCGTCCGATCCGGAAGAACGCCTATCCGGCCGACGCCCGCTGGTACTCGAACGAGCCGCGCTTGGTGGTATCGGTCACGGGCGAGCAAGCAGAGCGGCTCATTCCCAAGGTCGATCAGGCGATTGCCGCCTATCCCTATTCAGCGCCCGGCGCCTATCGCATCTGGCCGGGGCCGAACTCCAACACTTTCGTTGCCCATGTGCTGCGCTCCGTGCCCGAGCTCGACGCAGTGCTGCCGCCCGATGCCGTCGGCCGCAACTACCTGCCCGAGGGCAGGCTCTTCGAGGTCGATGCCGACGGGCTCGACGTCCATGCGACACTCTACGGCCTCGCCGGCATTTCTGCGGGCTGGCGCAGCGGCCTGGAACTGCATTTCATGGGCTTGGTGGCCGGGCTCGATATTGCAAGGCCCGGCCTCAAGATACCGGCCGTTGGCCGGCTCGGCATGTGAAGCGGCAGTTTAGAGCCTTTGATCGCGACAATTAATCTGGCCCTCAAAAAAGGAAAAGGGCCGCGCTCCGGCGACCCTTCCATGAGTTTTGGCCCTGGAATGGCCGGGCCCGAAGGCCCCAAGGAAGGCGGCAATCAAGCCAAGGGCTGCCTCGACTCCTTCACCTCTCCCATGTCCATTACGAGGTCCGAAATCTCATTAGACATTGGATCACCTTCCTTTCTGTTCGTTGACGTTGATTTAAACGTAAGCCTTCTTTGCGCCAATACAAGGGCGACTATCGTCTTATTGTCAGCCGACCCGCATCACGATCTTGCCTATATGGTCACCCTCTTCCATCAAGCGATGCGCGTCGGCGACTTTATCGAAAGACAGCACCGCATGGATCACCGGTGCGACCTTGCCCGCTTCCAACAGCGGCCAGACGCTTGATGCAAGCCCGTCTCGGATCGCCTGTTTCTCGGCAGACGTTCGCGGCCTGAGCAGCGATCCCATCACGTGCAGCCGCTTCGTGAGAATCGGCGCGATGCTGGCGCCTTCCACCCGCGCACCGCCGAGGAAAGCGATGATCGATAGACGCCCGTCCTTGGCGAGGCTGGCAATGTTGCGATCGAAGTAGCGCCCGCCGACCATGTCGAGAATGACATCTACGCCGCGCCCGCCGGTCTCCTCGAGCACGACGGCCTTGAAATCTTCCTCGCGATAGTTGATCGCCCGCTTCGCCCCGAGCGCCTCGCAGGCCGCGCACTTTGCCGCGTTGCCGGCGGTTGCGAAGACCTCCGCATCGAAGGCCTTGGCGAGCTGGATCGCCGTCGTGCCGATGCCGCTCGATCCGCCATGGACGAGAAACGTGTCACCCGCCTTCAAGCCGGCCATGTCGAAGACATTGGCCCAAACGGTGAAGAAGGTCTCCGGTAAGGCCGCCGCCTTCACCGCATCATAGCCTTTAGGCCAGGCAAGCACCTGTGTCGCAGGCACGGCGCAATATTCGGCATAGGCGCCACCATTGGCCAGCGCACAGACCTTGTCGCCAATCGAGAAGCCTGTCGCGCCCTCTCCGAGAGCGGCGACTTCGCCTGCAACTTCGAGCCCGAGGATCGGGCTCGCGCCGGGCGGCAGCGGATAGTCGCCCTTGCGTTGCAGCACATCCGGCCGGTTGATGCCGAAGGCTTCGACGCGGACCAGGATGTCTCCCGACTTCACCTGCGGCAGGGGCCCGCGCGCCAGAACCATATTCTCCGGTCCGCCCGGGGCTGGCAGGTCGACATAGTTCATCTCGGTCGGAAGGGTCATGGCGGCATCCTCAAAAGCAGAGCTCCGCCTATACCTACAGCCGGCTCGCCGCCCGCTCAATCCTGGCCAAGCCGTTCCAGCACGAGCCCGTCGTCGCTTGCCTTGGCACGCGCCTTTATCTCCGCGATCCGCTTGCTCACCGTCTGGCTGTCGGACAGGATGAATCCTTCCGGAAGCGCCAGCACGGCGATCGAGCAGCGCATCAGCGGGAAGTCCCTCGCGAGGCCGTCGCGGCCATGACCGCTAATGCCGCCTGCCGCCTGGTGCTCCGGCGTGTAGAGCTGGCGCACATCCAGCCGGAAATCGTCGACGAGACGCATAAGGACCGCACGGATCTCCTCTTCGGTAAAGCCGCTGACGCCGATGAAGAAGTCGTCGCCGCCGACATGGCCCAGGAACTTCTCCTCGCCTATGAAATGACGCCGCAGGAGCGCCGCGAACAGGGTGATCGCGAGATCGCCCTTCTGGAAGCCGTAGGTGTCATTGAACGGTTTGAAATCGTCGAAATCGCAGTAGCAGAAATAGCGCGCCTCATCGCCGTCGAGGATGGCGTGCTGGACGTAATCGCGGATGGCGCGATTGCCTGGAAGGCCGGTCAGCGGGTTCTGCTCCTGCGCCATCTTCAACTGCTTCTCGTTGATGATCTTCAGGAGCGAGGAGGCCGAAAGTATGCCCGCATAGCGCATGTTTTCCGTCAGGATGACGCAGTCGCTGCCGTCCATGCCGGCAAAGATCTTCAGCATCTCGTCGGCCGGGGTGTCGAGGTCGGCAATCGGTGCCGGCGTGACGAAGTGCGAGATGCGGCGCTGATAGATGCGGTTCTTCAGAAGGTCCCGGCCAAAGGGATGATAGATCATCTCCTTCACATGGTATTCGTGCAGGATGCCGCGTGGCTCGCCATTCGCGTTCAGCACGGGAAAGAAGGCCTGGCGCGGGTTGCGGCGGAAAAGGTCGAAAACCGAATCGAGATCGTCGCTTTCCCTGACGGCGGGAAGCTGCTCGATCTCCTTCCTGATCAGGATGCTGTCGAGCGTCGACGAGGGGCGTGTGCCGCCGAGGGGTTCCAGATGCGGGTAGACCGGCTGCAGCTCGATGAGATGCGTCGTCGGACGGGCGACGAAATAGCCTTGCATCAGATCACAACCAAGATCGCGGCAGACGAGAAACTCCGCCTCCGTCTCCACGCCCTCGGCAATCACCCGCGTGCCGAGGACATGGGCCATGTTGACCGTGTGGCGAACGAGATGGCGCTTGCGCGAGTCCTTGTCGATCGCTGCAATGAAATGCCGGTCGATCTTCACATAGTCGACCGGCTGGTCGCAGAGCAGTTTCAGACCGTTGAAGCCGGCGCCAAAATCATCGATCGCCAGTTTGAAGCCGGCAAGCCGCAACTGCCGCACCAGCGCGGAGAAATCCGGCATCTTGCCGCTGTCGAAGCGTTCCGACAGCTCGAAACAAATGGAGGACGGGGCAATGTTGGAACGCTTCAAATGGTTGACGAGGCGCTCGACGATGTCCCCCTCGCCGCCGACGAGGCGCGAATCGAAATTGAGGAACAGCGTGCGCGCGGAGAAATCCGGAAGCGTTGCAAAGGCAGCGACCGCACGGCTGTTGATCAGGTGCTCGAGTGCCAGCAACTGCCCCGCGCCCTCGGCCTTGTCGAGCAGCTCGAGCGGCGAGGCAAAGCCCAGGCGCTCGAATCCCCGTACCAGAGACTCGTAGCCGAAGACCGCCCCGGTCGTCGCCTCCACGATTGGCTGAAAAGCGTTTTCGATCACGAGTTTGGCAAGCGTTATGATCTGGTCGTCGCCGAAGCGGCGAAGCGACAGGACTTCTGCGGGGGCGGCCGACATGCCGGGCTCCAGGGAAAAGATATACGGACGCGCGCCAGCATCGAAGTCAAGCGTCAACGAAATCTTTCGCGAATGTGAAAGTTTGATGAAGGTTCGGCGCTCGAAGTAGAGCGCGCCGAACCGCACTCGCTCGGGTTGCGGCGATTGTGCGCGGCTGACCGCTCAGCCCCTCACAAGAACGCCGAAGGCGATCGAAGCAAGCCCTTGCATGACGAGATCGACTGCCAGGAACAGCCCGAGGATCCAGAGGCTGTTGACCGGCCAGCCGGCCGCGATGACGAGGCCGGCGATGAAGGTGATGATCCCGCCGACGACCATCCAGCCCCAGCCGCCGAGCGGCCGAAGCTTGAAGCCGACCCAGATGCGGAAGCAACCGGCGACGATCAGCGCCACCGCCAACAGGAACGTCAAGACCGAAGAGGCGAGCAGAGGGTTGATGAAGGCGAAGAGACCCGCCGCAGCGTAGAAGGCACCGCTCAGCACCCAATAGAGGACGCTTTCCCAGCCCCTGACCTGAAAGGCATGAGCGAGATTGAGCAGGCCGCCGATCAGCATAATGATGCCGACATAATAGACGGATGCGACCGTCGCCATCAGCAGGTTGCCGAAGGCTACGCCGCCGAACATGATCAGCAGCACCCCCAGCGCGACGAACCATCCCCATTTTCCAGCAACAGCCTCCCTGCCGGCCAGATCGAACATGTGGGCCATTTTCAACCTCCAGTGCTGCAGGCAAGCACGATCTCCACCCGATGATTGAGCCGGATTTCCAAGCAAAAAGAAAGGGAAAAAGCGGAAAATTTTTATTGATTGATGAGTCAATCAAAAATAAACTGATGATCGCCAAGGAGTTCTAGCATGCCGAAAATCGGAATGGAGCCGGTACGCCGCAAGGCGTTGGTCGATGCAGCGCTGCGCGTGATCGGCGATCAGGGTACGCTTTCCGTCACGATGTCCGACATCGCGCGGACAGCAGGCGTTTCGCCCGCGCTCGCGCATCACTATTTCGGCAGCAAGGAGCAATTGCTGATCGCGACGATCCGCAGCCTGCTCGGCAAGCTGCGCGAGGACGCGGTGAGTGCGCTGAAGGCTGCGGCGACGCCGCGCGAAAAGGTGAGCGCGCTGATCCGCATCAGCTTCCGCGCCGATCAATTCGCGCCCGAAACCGTCGCCGCCTGGCTCGCCTTCTACTCCGAAGCGCAGCGGTCCGAGGAGGTCCGCCGGCTCCTCGTCATCTATGCGCGGCGACTGCGCTCCAATCTGCTGGCAAGCCTAAAGGCGCTTTGCCCGGCCGATGACGCGGAACGCCTCGCCGAGGGCGCGGCCGCGATGATCGACGGGCTTTACATTCGGCAAAGTCTGAAATCGGCGCCGATCAGCATCGAGGCTTCGATCGCATTGACGGAAGATTATGTGAATGCGCATTTGCGGGCGCGCAACAGTGAAGACTGCCCCTCTCCTCGGGTTTAACCCGAGGACTAGCCCTCTCCCCGCTTGCGGGGAGAGGGTGACGGCAGCCGGATGAGGGGCAGCCGCCTGCACGCGCGTAATGAGCACAAGACAAATCGAACATCGAGGACCTGACAACGTGACCGCCGCGAAGCCGAATATTCTGATCATCATGGTGGACCAATTGAACGGGAAGCTCTTTCCCGACGGCCCCGCCGCGTTTCTGCATGCGCCGAACCTTAAGGCGCTGGCCGCGCGTTCGGCGCGCTTCCGCAACAATTATACGTCGTCTCCCTTGTGTGCTCCGGCGCGAGCGTCCTTTATGGCCGGGCAATTGCCTAGCCGTACCCGCGTCTATGACAATGCGGCGGAATACCAATCCTCGATCCCGACCTATGCGCATCACCTGCGCCGCGCCGGCTACTACACCGCTCTTTCCGGCAAGATGCATTTCGTCGGGCCGGACCAGTTGCACGGCTTCGAAGAGCGGCTGACGACGGACATCTATCCGGCCGATTTCGGCTGGACGCCGGACTATCGCAAGCCCGGCGAGCGCATCGACTGGTGGTATCACAATCTCGGCTCGGTGACCGGCGCAGGCGTCGCCGAAATTACCAACCAGATGGAATATGACGACGAAGTGGCGTTTCTGGCGAACCAGAAGCTCTATCAACTCGCGCGCGAGAACGATGACGACGGCCGGCGGCCCTGGTGCCTCACCGTCTCCTTCACCCACCCGCACGACCCCTACGTGGCACGCCGCAAGTTCTGGGATCTCTACGAAAATTGCGAGCACCTGTTGCCGGAAGTCGGCACCATCCCGCTCGAGGAGCAGGACCCGCATTCGCAGCGCATCATGTTCTCCTGCGACTACAAGAACTTCGACGTGACAGAAGAAAACATCCGCCGTTCGCGCCGCGCCTATTTCGCCAATATCTCCTACCTCGACGAGAAGATCGGCGAGCTGATCGACACGCTCACGCGCACGAGGATGCTCGACGACACGCTCATCCTCTTCTGCTCCGACCACGGCGACATGCTCGGCGAGCGCGGCCTCTGGTTCAAGATGAACTTCTTCGAGGGTTCGGCGCGCGTGCCGCTGATGATTGCCGGACCGGGTGTGACAGCCGGCCTGCATCTGGCGCCGACGTCGAACCTCGACGTGACGCCGACATTGGCCGATCTCGCCGGCATTTCGATGGGCGAGGTGAAGCCCTGGACCGACGGCGTCAGCCTCGTTCCGATGATCAACGGCGCGGAGCGCACGGAGCCGGTGCTGATGGAATATGCGGCGGAGGCTTCCTACGCCCCGCTCGTCGCCATCCGCGAGGGCAAGTGGAAATATATTCACTGCGCGCTCGACCCGGACCAGCTCTACGACCTCGAAGCCGATCCGTTGGAACTGACCAATCTCGCGGCGCATCCGCGCGGCCCCGTCGATCAGGCGACGCTCACTGCCTTCCGCGACATGCGCGCCGCGCATTGGGACATGGAGGCCTTCGATGCCGCCGTGCGCGAAAGTCAAGCGCGGCGCTGGGTGGTCTACGAGGCGCTCCGGAACGGCGCCTATTACCCCTGGGACCACCAGCCGCTGCAGAAGGCATCCGAACGCTACATGCGCAACCACATGAATCTCGACAATCTCGAGGAATCCAAACGCTATCCGCGGGGAGAATAAGATGAGAGCCCAACCGAAAGCCTCGCACTTTATCGACGGCGAATATGTCGAAGACGCCGCCGGCACGGTGATCGAGAGCATCTATCCGGCGACCGGTGAGGTGATCGCGCGCCTCCATGCCGCGACGCCGGCGATCGTCGAGAAGGCGATCGCCGCGGCCAAGCGTGCGCAGCCGGAATGGGCAGCGATGAGCCCGACGGCGCGCGGCCGAATCCTAAAGCGCGCAGCCGAAATCATGCGCGAGCGCAATCGCGAACTCTCGGAACTCGAGACGCTCGACACCGGCAAACCTATCCAGGAAACGATCGTTGCCGACCCGACCTCGGGCGCCGACAGCTTCGAGTTCTTCGGCGGTATTGCGGCTGCAGCCCTCAATGGCGACTATATCCCGCTTGGTGGCGACTTCGCCTATACGAAGCGGGTGCCGCTCGGCGTCTGCGTCGGCATCGGCGCCTGGAACTACCCGCAGCAGATCGCCTGCTGGAAGGGCGCGCCGGCGCTGGTCGCCGGCAATGCCATGGTGTTCAAGCCATCGGAAAACACGCCGCTCGGCGCGCTGAAGATCGCCGAGATCCTGGTGGAAGCGGGCCTGCCCAAGGGCCTCTACAACGTCATCCAGGGTGACCGGACGACAGGCCCCCTTCTCGTCAATCATCCCGACGTCGCCAAGGTGTCGCTGACCGGCTCGGTGCCGACGGGCAGGAAAGTGGCGGGTGCTGCCGCGGCCGAACTCAAGCACGTCACCATGGAACTCGGCGGCAAGTCGCCGCTGATCGTCTTCGACGATGCCGACCTCGAAAGCGCCATCGGCGGCGCCATGCTCGGCAATTTCTATTCGACCGGTCAGGTCTGCTCGAACGGCACGCGCGTCTTCGTGCAGCGGACGATCAAGGAACCCTTCCTGGCACGGCTCAAGGAGCGCACCGAAGCGATCGTCATCGGCGACCCGATGGACGAGGCGACGCAGCTCGGGCCTATGGTATCCCAGGCGCAGCGCGACAAGGTCTTCTCCTATATCGAAAAGGGCAAGGCGGAAGGCGCGCGACTGATCACCGGCGGCGGCATTCCGAACCATGTGAGCGGCGAAGGCACCTATATCCAGCCGACCGTCTTCGCCGACGTCACCGACGAGATGACGATCGCGCGCGAGGAAATCTTCGGGCCGGTCATGTGCGTGCTCGACTTCGACGACGAGGCGGAGGTCGTCGCGCGGGCGAACGCGACCGAATTCGGCCTTTCCGCCGGCGTCTTTACCGCCGACCTCGCCCGCGCCCACCGGGTCGTCGACCAGCTCGAGGCAGGCACGCTCTGGATCAATACCTATAACCTCTGCCCCGTAGAAATCCCCTTCGGCGGCTCCAAGCAATCCGGCCTCGGGCGGGAGAATTCGGTCGCGGCGCTCAATCACTACACCGAGCTCAAGACCGTCTATGTCGGCATGGGGAAGGTAGAGGCGCCGTACTGACAGCATTTGCCCCTCACCCTAGCCCTCTCCCCGCACGCGGGGAGAGGCGATTCGGGCGGCGCGGCATCTCCCTTCTCCCCGTAAACAGGGAGAAGGTGGCGGCAGCCGGGATGAGGGGCATGGACCTAGAAGAAAGACAATCGCATGCAGGCAGATTTCGTCATCATCGGTTCCGGCTCGGCAGGCTCGGCGCTCGCCTATCGCCTGTCGGAAGACGGCAAGCATTCGGTCATCGTCTTGGAGTTCGGCGGCTCGGATGTCGGCCCCTTCATCCAAATGCCGGCAGCCCTCGCCTGGCCGATGAGCATGAACCGCTACAATTGGGGCTATCTCTCCGAGCCCGAGCCGAACCTCAACAACCGGCGCATCACCGCGCCGCGCGGCAAGGTTATCGGCGGGTCCTCGTCGATCAACGGCATGGTCTATGTCCGCGGACATTCGGAGGATTTCAACCGCTGGGAGGAGCTCGGCGCCAAGGGTTGGGCCTATGCCGACGTGCTGCCCTATTTCAAGCGGATGGAGCACTCGCATGGCGGCGAAGACGGCTGGCGCGGCACCGACGGCCCGCTGCACGTCCAGCGCGGCCCGGTCAAGAACCCGCTCTTCCACGCCTTTGTCGAAGCAGGCAAGCAGGCCGGGTTCGAAGTCACCGAGGACTATAACGGCTCGAAGCAGGAGGGCTTCGGCCTCATGGAGCAGACGACCTGGAAGGGTCGCCGCTGGTCGGCCGCCTCCGCCTATCTGAAGCCGGCGCTCAAGCGCCCGAATGTGGAACTCATCCGCTGCCTCGCCCGCAAGGTCGTGATCGAGAACGGCCGGGCGACGGGAGTCGAGATCGAGCGCGGCGGACGCATCGAGGTGGTGAAGGCCAATCGCGAGGTCATCGTCTCCGCCTCCTCCTTCAATTCGCCGAAGCTCCTGATGCTCTCGGGCGTCGGTCCGGCAGCGCATCTGAAGGACGTGGGCATCGAGGTGAAGGTAGACCGTCCGGGCGTCGGGCAGAACCTCCAGGACCACATGGAGTTCTATTTCCAGCAGGTGAGCACGAAGCCGGTCTCGCTCTATTCCTGGCTGCCATGGTTCTGGCAGGGGGTTGCCGGCGCGCAGTGGCTCCTCTTCAAGAAGGGCCTCGGCATTTCCAATCAGTTCGAGTCCTGCGCCTTCCTGCGCTCGGCCCCGGGCGTCAAGCAGCCGGACATCCAATACCACTTCCTGCCGGTGGCGATCAGCTATGACGGCAAGGCGGCGGCGAACACGCACGGCTTCCAGGTGCATGTCGGCTACAATCTGTCGAAGTCGCGCGGCAACGTCGCGCTTCGCTCCTCCGAGCCGAAAGCCGATCCGGTGATCCGCTTCAACTATATGAGCCATCCGGAGGACTGGGAGAAATTCCGCCATTGCGTGCGGCTTACGCGGGAGATCTTCGGCCAGAAAGCCTTCGACCTCTATCGCGGCCCGGAAATCCAGCCGGGCGAGAAGGTCCAGACCGACGAGGAGATCGACGCCTTCCTGCGCGAGCACCTGGAAAGCGCCTATCACCCCTGCGGCACCTGCAAGATGGGATCGAAGGACGATCCGATGGCGGTGGTCGATCCGGAGACGCGGGTGATCGGCGTCGACGCCTTGCGTGTCGTCGACTCCTCGATCTTCCCGCACATCACCTACGGCAATCTCAACGCGCCGTCGATCATGACGGGCGAAAAGGCCGCCGACCACATCCTTGGCAAGCAGCCGCTCGCCCGCTCGAACCAGGAGCCCTGGATCAATCAGCGCTGGGCGGTGAGCGACCGGTAAGATTACTCCAGAAGGAAACCGATCCAGCGGCCGGCTAGCACCGCTCCGATCCAGATCATCATGGAAAGCAGCGCCGAAAGGCGGACCCTCAGGGAGAGCGGTCCGCCTTTGACGGCGGCCCGCCATTGCGGTGTCATGTGCAACAAAGCCGCGTTGAGAACGCCAAGGGTGAGCAGCGTGATCTTTGTCAGGAAGGCGGGATTGCCGGCATATTCAACCGGCCGGACGCTGAAGAGGCAGAAGCCGGTGAGTATGGCCAGCGCAACGCCGGTTGCTGCTGCGCGCGAAAGATACGGTCCGACCACCCCGACCGGGACGCTGCGGAAAAACCCGATCAGCCGCAGGTCAAGCGGCAGGATCGAGCCGACGATGATCCCGATCGACAAGATGTGGGCGGCATTTGCGAAGATGTAGAGGGTCGCCGAACGCCGTATCGCGACGGCGAACGGCAGGGCTCCGATCCACTCCAGCAAGCCATCCATCAATTCGTCCGTATTCGTTCCGGATAGATATCATAGACCTTTCCGGCGACGGTGATCCGAACGGCTTTCATCCTTTTCTCGTTGCGATCGAGCGAGCGATTGCCGAGCGCGACGATCGGGTCACCGACCTTTGCGACGCCTTCGACGAAGCCTGAACGTTCGGTCAACCGTGGATTGCCGAGCTCGACGCGCCAGATACCGTCGGTTTTCGTCTCGACCTGAAGGGTCGGATGCGGCGGCGCCATCGAAATCCGGCGGATCGTCCCGGAGAGCTCCATCTGCTCCTCTTCCGCCCAGGACCAGCCGTGATGCGCGTAAGCGCCCGTGACGAGAAGCAGGCCGACAGCACCGCCGAGGAATATGCGACGTGGCAGGAATCTCGCCATCTTTGTCTCCTCTCATGTGATCCAGAATCAGCCTGAAAACTGGAGCGCGCGGAGTGGAAAGACAGGGTATTCAACAATTCTTGAACGGCACAGGCGTCGCTGATCGGACCGTGCAGCCATGCGATGCTCGCCTCGCAACGGCGACCAGAATAATCTACTATTTTACTAGGTTTTCTTAGAACTTTATGGATCAGAGAGATATTTGCTCTGATCCTGAGGCAATAGAAATCCGTTTTTCTGTCCTTTGTCACAAACGGCTGCGATATTCCGTGCAAATTGCAACAGGATTGAGCCATGACTACGCCATCCCTCGAAGCCAAAGCGAAGGCTCTCAACGAGAAGCTTGAAGGCCTGGATCTTGCCGGCCGGCTGGCGCTCGTCGCCGGGCTCGAAGGCCGCGCGGTTTTCACGACATCGCTCGGCATCGAGGATCAGGTGATCACCGCCGGGATCGGCACCAACCGCCTAGACATCGAGGTCTCGACGCTGAAGACCGGCCGCCTGTTCAACGAGACGGTCGCGCTCATCGACAAGACCGAGGAGACCTACGGCATCTTGATCAAGCGCTATTATCCCGAAAAAGCCGATATCGAAGCCTATGTCGCGCAATACGGGATGAATGGCTTCTATGAAAGTGTCGAGGCAAGGCATGCCTGCTGCGGCGTGCGCAAGCTGAAGCCGCTTGCTCGCGCGCTCGAAGGGGCAAGCTACTGGATCACGGGTCTCCGCCGCGGCCAGTCGGGCAACCGTGCCGCCACCCCCTTTGCGGAAGCTGACGCCGAGCGTGGCTTGATCAAGATCAATCCGCTGGCGGACTGGGATATCGAGAAGATCCGTGCCCATGTCGCGGCAGAAGCCATTCCCGTCAATCCCCTGCACGGCCGCGGTTATCCGTCGATCGGCTGCGAGCCCTGCACGCGCGCCATCAAGCCCGGCGAGCCCGAGCGCGCCGGCCGCTGGTGGTGGGAGAACGACGAGAAGCGTGAGTGCGGTCTGCACGTCGCTGAAGCGGCCTCCTCCGTCATCCCGAACGCCAGCAATGCCGCCTGACGGCCAAGCGCGGCGTCGACCAGAAAATATCCTCCCCGGAGTTTGCAATGCCCCATACTCATCCGGAAACGGAACTGCATAACCCGCAGAGCACGAAGCCGCCGCTCGACCCGCATCTGAAGGCGCTCGAAAACGAAGCGATCCACATCTTCCGTGAGGTCGCGGCGGAATTCGAGCGGCCGGTGATGCTTTATTCGATCGGCAAGGATTCGTCGGTGCTCCTGCACTTGGCACGCAAGGCCTTCTATCCCGGCCGCGTACCCTTCCCGCTGCTCCATGTCGACACCGGTTGGAAGTTCCGCGAGATGATCGCCTTCCGCGACGAGATGGTCGAGAAATACGACCTCGACCTCGTCGTCCACACCAATCCGCGCGGTGCGGCCGAGAACATCACCCCTTTCACGCATGGCTCGGCGCTTTATACCGACATCATGAAGACCGAGGCACTGCGCCAGGCGCTCGACGCCGGACAGTATGACGCTGCTTTCGGCGGCGCGCGCCGCGACGAGGAGGCGAGCCGCGCCAAGGAACGCATCTACTCGTTCCGCACGCCGGATCACCGCTGGGACCCGCGCAACCAGCGACCGGAGCTCTGGAACATCTATAACGGCATGATCCGCAAGGGCGAGAGCGTGCGTGCGTTCCCGCTCTCCAACTGGACCGAGGTCGACATCTGGCGCTACATCCAGGCGGAAGAGATCCCGATCGTACCGCTCTATTTCGCCAAGAAGCGCCCGATCGTCGAACGCGACGGCATGATGATCCTTGCCGAAGACCCGCGTCTCGAGCTGCTTACGGGCGAGGCCAAGCGCGAGGAAGTGATCCGTTTCCGCACGCTCGGTTGCTTCCCGCTGACCGGCGCTATCCGCTCCAGCGCAACCACGCTCGACGACATCATTTCCGAACTTGAAACCGCGACCGTCTCCGAACGCCAAGGCCGCGCCATCGACCGCGACCAGGCCGGCTCGATGGAAAAGAAGAAACGCGAAGGATATTTCTGATGACTGCACCGGCACTCGCGAACGCAGCCTTGGACGAAACCGCCGTTGCCCTCCCGGTGCAGGAGACGGCGCGGGTCGTGCGCGACACCCGTCCCCTTCGCCTCATCACCTGCGGCAGCGTCGATGATGGCAAGTCGACGCTGATCGGCCGGCTGCTCTGGGACACCAAGGCAGTCAAGGAAGACCAGGCGGCAAGTCTTCAGCGCGATTCCAACGGCAAGCAGAACGATCTCGGCCTGCCCGACTTCGCGCTGCTTCTCGACGGTCTGCAGGCCGAGCGCGAACAGGGCATCACCATCGATGTCGCCTATCGCTATTTCTCGACCGACAAGCGCTCCTTCATCGTCGCCGACACGCCCGGCCACGAGCAATATACGCGTAACATGGCGACCGGCGCCTCGACCGCAGACCTCGCCGTGCTGCTCGTCGATGCGCGTGTCGGACTGCTCGAGCAGACCCGTCGCCACGCGACGATCGCGACGCTGATGGGGATCCGCCAGTTCGTGCTCGCGGTCAACAAGATCGACCTTACGAACTACGACCGCGCCCGCTTCGAGCAGATTTCGCACGAGTTCAAGGAACTGGCGCTGTCGCTCGGCGTGCGCCAGGTGACCGCGATCCCCGTCTCGGCGCTCAAGGGCGAGAACGTCGTCTATGACGGCCGCGCCTCCCTGCCCTGGTATGAGGGCCCGACTCTGATCGAAGTCCTGGAGCTCGCGACGACCCGCTCGGCCCAGACCGTCGGCTTCCGTCTGCCGGTGCAGCGCGTATCGCGCCCCGGCGAAAGCTTCCGCGGCTATCAGGGCACGGTTGCCGGCGGCTCTGTGAAACCCGGCGATTCCGTCGTCATCCTGCCCTCCGGCATGGTGGCGAACGTGACGAAGATCGTCACCTTCGACCTCGTGCGCAATGCGGCGGTCGCCGGCGACGCGATCACGCTCGTGCTCGACCGGCAGGTGGACGTCTCCCGCGGCGACGTGATCGCGACGATCGACAGCCAGCCGATGATCGGCCTTGCCTTCGACGCGCAGCTTGTCGCGCTGCAGCCGGAAGGTATCCAGCCGGGCAAGCGCTACTGGTTGAAGTCCGGCAGCCGCCGCCAGCGCGTGCAGGTGCAGCCGGTAAGTCAGCTCGAGCTCAAGACCGGCAAGTGGAACCATGCGGACGAGCTGCCGATGAACGCTATCGGCAAGGTGCACCTCGCCTTCGACGAACAGGCGATCTTCGACACCTACGAGCAGAACCGCACGACCGGCGCCTTCATCCTGATCGATCCGGACACCAACAACACCGTTGCCGGCGGCATGATCACCGCCAAGCGCGCCGCACTCGGCGGCATCCACACCGAGGAGAGCCGCGTAATCCTGTCGCTGCCGGCCGATCTCGCCGATCAGCTGATGGCAACGGAACTCTTCGCAAACCGCCGCGAAGACGTGGAGGTCCGCCGCGTCACGGCCGGCAAAGCGGTCGAGATCATCGACACGATCGACCAGTAACAGGTAAATAGCTGATTTACGGAAGGGGCCCGCGAGGCCCCTTTCTTTTGGCATCGCACCGATTTTTGGTGCCCATAAAATTTCCAGCCGCACGCGTCGGCACAGCTTCCAAACCGACTGCGTCGCTCTAGCCTTTTCTGCCACGAAAACAGGAGGAGCGGCGATGCTCGGCAACAGCAGACATGAGACACCAGACGAGGCGCCTCATGGCCGCATAATCACGATTGAGGCTTTCGGCAGGAAATGTCGCCTCGACGAGGATGAAGCCTACCGGCTCGAAGACGAGTTCGGCCCTGCCGCGCCCGAACTGGACCTGCTGCGCGCCGCAAGACGCAACGGGCTCCCGGAGGACGAGTAAATCGCCGCAGGTCTTCGCCGGCCGCAAGCGATCAGGCGTGCCGCTCTATGGCGGTGAGGTCGAGCGTCAGCGGCGGCGGATCGGCATGGTTCCAAAGCTGATAGCCGACGACGCTGCCCAGAATGGCGGACCAGATGAGGATTTCGCGCAGGGTGAAAATCGGTTCCTTCGACATCGCTGCCTCACGAGAGGATATGTTCGTTGAAGGAATATTCGCGCCAATCGTTCACCCGGATAAGACGGCGTTTTGGGAACGGACTATTTCCCGGTGAACAATAAACCGGATTGATCGTCAGTGAGCTCGGCTGACCGGATCTTTTCCGGCAAGCTGCGCATTCCGCGCGAGGTCCTGGATTTTCGAAGGTGATGTTGGAGCGCCTGGAAGCGTCGCGCGTGATCCGGCTAAAGACCAAGCTGAAAGCATAACCATCTAAGCGATTGATTTGGCTGGTCGGAGTGGCGTGATTCGAACACGCGACCCCCACGTCCCGAACGTGGTGCGCTACCAGACTGCGCTACACTCCGTGACCAGCGGCGCCTCTATAGAACAGCATTTTCGATTTCACAAGCGCCCTCCTCAAAAAAAGCATGGTGCTCTCCAAAAATTCGAGCGGTTGAAAACCTCGCCTGCTCCTTCGTCGCCCGTCGACATAGGGCGTTTCTGCAACGCTTCGGATTTTCCTGATTCGGAAGGCTTTCAGCCGATTTTCTTTCGCCGGTTTTGGCGCTAGAGCCTCGGCGGATTGCAAGGAAAACCGGGGGACACCGGCCTTCCGCGCCGCTGATTTCAGGACAGACCAAAGGGACAGAGACATGAATTTCCGCATGATGACGGCGGCCGGCCTCGTGCTGGCGCTTGCCGGCTGCACGACGACGACCGGAGTGGCAAGAAACGCGGTCGAGAGCCGCTGGCTCGGCCAGCCCGCCGGCACCTTCTTCGCCCAGTTCGGCCCGCCCATTTCCGACGTCGAAACCGGCAGCGACACGGTCTATAGCTGGAAGGGCGGCTACAAGACCCGCAGGATCCCGGCCGAATACGAGAAGACCGCCGACGGCAAACGCGGCAAGCGCATTTCGCCGGCCCGCACGGAATACTTAAGCTGCTCCGTCCAGCTCACCGTCTCCTCCGACTACGTCATCCGCTCGATCCGCCTCGTCGGAGACCGCAAGCGCGCGAACGGCCCGAGCTGGTGCGAAGAGTTTTTGGGTGGGGCAAAGGCGGAGTGACCGCTTACGCCACGTGAAATTTTCCGGCCCGCTGACGAAAGTCGGCGGGCTTCTCTTCTTAGAAGATACTGAGTGAGGTGGCTGGGGCGCCTGGATTCGAACCAGGGAATGGCGGTACCAAAAACCGCTGCCTTACCGCTTGGCTACGCCCCAACTTGAAGCCGGCGAGAAGTCACCTCGCCAAATCGAGCGCCTGATTAGCAAAGCTCGCGCACGCTCACAATGCTTAACTTCGCTTTGCACGCAGATTTTGTGACGTGTCTGCCTTGGCTAGCGCCTTTGCGCACGCTGCCGCCCGGTTCGGCGCCAAGCGCAGATCGCGACGAAACCGGCGATTGAGGCCGTTTCCTCACGTCGCCATTTGGCCTATTGTCGCCCGCAAATGGAGATCTCGATGAGTAAGTTCCGTGACCGCCCACCCGTCGTTCCGACGTCCTCCACCGAGATCGACTCCGCCCCTCATCCGGCTGCCGCCACCTTCTCCCCGCGCGCGGGGAGAAGGGATGTGCCGCGCCGTCCAAGTCCCCTATCCCCGCAAGCGGGGAGAGGGCTAGGGTGAGGGGCAAAACGATGTCCTCCATATATAGTGAATGCGAGGCGTAGACGCATGCAGGGACCGGAATTCAACCTCGATTTCAAGCCTGCCCACGGCGAGGCGGTGTCCGTTGCGGACGGTGTGCAGCGCATCACCGTCAACAATCCCGGCCCCTTCACCTTCCACGGCACCAATACCTATATCGTCGGCCGCCGCTCGGTCGCCGTCATCGATCCGGGGCCGGAGGACGAGGCGCATTTCCATGCGTTGATGGCGGCGCTCGACGGACGCGAGGTGACGCATATCGCCGTCAGCCACACGCATCGCGACCACTCGCCCCTCGCCCGCCGGCTGAAGGCGGAAACCGGGGCCATCATCGTTGCCGAGGGCCCGCACCGGGCGGCGCGTCCCTTGCACGAGGGCGAGACCAATCCCTTCGCCGAAAGCTCGGATATGGAGTTCGTGCCCGATATCGCGCTCGCCGACGGCGCGCGGGTCGAGGGTGACGGCTGGAGCCTGACGGCGGTGGCGACACCGGGGCACACGGCCAACCACATCGCCTTCGCGCTAGACGGCAGCGGCGTTCTCTTTTCCGCCGATCATGTGATGGCCTGGGCGACGAGCATCGTCGCGCCGCCGGACGGCGCCATGGCGGATTACATGGCGTCTCTCGACAAGCTGCTTCTCCGCGACGACCGGCTCTATCTTCCCGGTCATGGTGGTCCCGTCAGGGAGCCCGGCGCCTTCGTGCGGGCGCTGAAGGCACATCGCAAGATGCGCGAGCGCGCCGTGCTGGAGCGTCTGCGTGCCGGAGACCGGAAAATCCCGGACATGGTGAAGGTGATCTATGCCTCGACCGATCCGCGGTTACACGGGGCGGCCGCACTTTCGCTGCTCGCTCATATCGAGGATCTGATCGAGCAGGGCCGCGTCGAGACCGACGGCCCGCCGTCGCTCTTCGGCGAATATCGCCTCGCCGGCGGGGGCGCCTGATGAGCGCGTCTCGTTCCGCTTACAGCTATCTCGACGACCCGGCCGTGCCACCCTTTGCCGACGATCACCCGCTCATCGTCTTCGATGGCGAATGCATCTTCTGCTCCGGTTGGGTGCAGTTTGTGCTCGCCCATGACCGCCACGGACGTTATCGCTTCCTCGCCGCGCAATCGCCGCTTGGCCTCGCACTCTATCTTCACTACGGCCTCGATACGACAGAGTTCGAGAGCAATATACTGATCGAAAACGGCGTTGCATGGTTCAAGTCGGACGCCTCGATCCGCACCCTGTCTGGCCTCGGGCTGCCCTGGTCGCTCGCCGCTCTCCTGCGCGTCATGCCGCGGCACTTCCGCGATCCGATCTACGACCTCGTCGCCAAGAACCGCTATCGCATCGCCGGCCGGAGACAGACATGCTACGTGCCGACGTCAGAGGAGCGCGGCCGGTTCATCCTCTCCTGAAATGCGGGTTAGTCGCCGGCGATCCCCAGGAGCTCGGCATCGAGCGCCCGCAGGAACTCTTCCGCGAACTCGGCGCCCATACCGAGGTCGTGCTGGCCGTAACGCGAGGCGACGCGCAGGTCGACGAAAGTCGTTTCCGCCTCTTCGCGCAATCTGATCAGCACATCGAAGCGGAAGCCGACGACGAGCGTCCGCCATTCGCCCTGCAGCACGATGTCGCCGGAGCGCCGGCCCGGAATGCCGCCGTCGATGCCCGGCGCGGGCCGCGTGGCCGGCACCGGAATGACATCCGGCTCCGTGCTCGTATCCACACCCGCGCCGGGACGCACGGCTAGGTCCCCGAGATCGGGCCTCGCGTTCTCGACCCCGAACTCGGCGGTGGTGGCAATCCGCGTCTCCCCGACCACTTTGCGCACGCCCTGGAATACGCGGTCGAGCGCCCCGTCGTAGCGCCGGCCGGTGAGTCCCGGATAGGCGGCGACCTGGGCCTCGCGGTCCTGTGGCGTCACGGCAGGGTTGCGCCTGATCCAACTCTCCTCGACCACGGGCTCCTTGATCCAAGGCGGCGGTGTCACCGTATCGGTGCTGATGTCGTAGATCGCCGGCCGCAGGAAATACTGCGCTGCCCCATAGCCGAAGAACCCGAGCGGAAGCGCCGCATAAAAGAGCGCCGATACGGAAGCCTTGCCGCCGATCGCCGCCACCTGCCACAGGCGAGTGAGCCCCACGGCTGCAAGCAAGACAGCGATAAGGGCGCATGCGGCGGCAAATGAGGCCAGCGCCAGAAAATGCGGCGTCGTCAGGGGACCGAAACGATGCGCCAGCAACGCCAGCAGAAACACCGCAAAGGTGATGCGGGCAATGCGGCGTGCCCAATGGGCAGCATAGGAATAGGGACGCTCGTAGCGGACAATCATCTAGCGGAATCAATCCCCGAGGCTTCGGCACACACCGCCTTCTTACTGCATGATTGCCTGAATCGGAATCGATTAGAGTCAGAAATCGTGCGGCAAATTCAAAGCGCTACGGCGGTCGGGATGCGGTGCTTTGGACCATGACCCGCGCGGGGGCGGCAGGTGGTATCGAATAAGATATGCCACTCTTGCGCGTGCCGCAAATTCGCCATTCTCGTTAACCACTTATTCAGGTTCACGATTCCGGCCGCGAACCTTGCGACCGGACAGCCAATCGGAGGCGCAAGTCGCTTGGGGAGTTTGGCCGCAGCTTAAGGACAAGAGGCTCGGCAACCAACGGAGAGATATCATGGCCACAGTGCAGACAAGCATGGACATAGCGCTCCCCGCCCCTTCGCATGCGGCCGGCGACGCCGCCCTTCCAATGGCGCTTCTGGAGCTGGAGCTCTCTCTCGATCGCTTTTCCGGAGGCAAGGACGATTTTGCCGCCTTCATCCGCTCGGTGGCGGACGATATCGGTGGCGAATTCCTCTTTGCCCTGCCCGCCTCCGGCCTGATCGAAGATTGCCTGACGATTGCCGCCTTGCGCCATGGCGAGACCGACGACAAGACGCCGATGATCCTCATCGTCTGCCTCGATCAGGACGGTAGCACCATCCGGGTCGAGCAGCCGAGCGAGCGCATCGCCGGCCTCAGGAGCTTTGCCGAGGCCTTCGTCGGCGTCCTCGAACGGTTCTGAGCGGCGGGCCCGCGGCGATTGACCGGCCGTGCACCGCAGGCGCATGATATCGTCCGATTGAATCACGCCCACGGACTTCACGTCATGCGTCGTCCCTTGATGCCCGCCAGTTCATCGCGCGCCTACAGCGCGCGTCGCGTTCAATCGAATTCGGGCGACGGCCCTTGTTTGTGCACGTCGTTGTCTCAAAACCGCTGCACACTTTTGGCCGACATGCGTTGGAGCGAGACGCGACCCATGGCCGAAAGGGCGAACCGGGCCGCCGGTCTCTGTTCCCGCCAAGGAACGCCGACTACTGCAGTTTCCTTAAATCGTGCCCGTTTGAAGGACAAAAACATGCAGCAATTCAAAGTGCTACGGCGTGCTTTGTGCGTCTGAAGAGACGCACGGCGCTGTAGGAGGCAAAGATGACAAAGATAACCATGAGACTGCTTGCCGTCGCGGCGGCGGGACTGTTTGCTACGGCGTGCCAGACGACGACGCCGCAGGAGCGGCGCGCGCGGGACGAAAATACCTGCGCCTCCTATGGCTTCCGCCGAGGCACGGACGCGTTTGCCACCTGCTTGCAGCGCATCGACCTCGACCGTCGCGCGGAAACGCGCGCCTTCCGCTACGGCAACGACGTTTTCCTACGAGGCCCCTATTATTGGTACTGATGCGCGTCGCCCGGGTAGGCTGGGGCAAGCGCATGCTAGGACCTAAAATCCAAAGCGAAAGAGGTGATGCCGACAGCCGTCAGCTTGCCGCCAACGCCTCGGCCCTGGCGTCAGCGCCGCCGTTGATCGCCGCTTGCGCGGCGGCGAGCCTTGCGATCGGCACACGGAAGGGCGAGCAGGAGACATAGTCGAGACCAGCCTCCTCGCAGAAGCGGATCGAGGCGGGATCGCCGCCATGCTCGCCACAAATGCCGAGCTTCAGACCGTTCTTGGTCCGCCGGCCGCGCTCCGCGGCGATCTGGATCAGTTCACCCACGCCGTCGAAATCGAGCGAGACGAATGGATCCTGCTCAATGATCCCCTTCTGCTGATAGGTTGCGAGAAACAGAGCGGCGTCGTCGCGCGAGATGCCGAAGGTGGTCTGCGTCAGGTCGTTGGTGCCGAAGGAGAAGAAATCGGCCGACTCGGCGATCGTGTCCGCCCGGAGCGCGGCTCGCGGCAGCTCGATCATCGTGCCGATCAGGTAGTCGATTTTCACTCCGGCCTCGCCGATGACGTCTTTGGCCACCGCCTCGATCCGCTCCTTGACGTAGTCGAGCTCGGCTCGGAGACCCACGAGCGGCACCATGATCTCGGGGACGACTGCGGCCCCGGTGTCGCGGGCAGCCTCGACGGCCGCCTCGAAAATGGCGCGCGCCTGCATCTCGACGATTTCGGGATAGGAGATCGCCAAGCGACAGCCGCGATGTCCGAGCATCGGGTTGAACTCGTGAAGTGCCTCCACTCGCTGGCGCAACTCGGCAGGATCGAGCGAGAGCACACGTGCGACTTCGGCGATTTCCTCGTCGGTCTTCGGCAGGAACTCGTGCAGCGGCGGATCGAGGAGGCGGATCGTCACCGGCAGGCCGTGCATGATCTCGAAAAGCTCGACGAAGTCCGAGCGCTGCATCGGCAGGAGCTTGGCAAGGGCTTCCCGCCGGCCTTCCTCGTCCTCCGCCAGGATCATCTCGCGCATCACATTGATGCGGTCGTCCTCGAAGAACATGTGCTCTGTGCGGCAGAGGCCAATGCCTTCGGCGCCGAAGGAGCGGGCGGCGCGCGCGTCCGCCGGCGTCTCGGCATTGGTGCGCACGGTCATGCGGCGGCTCTTGTCTGCCCATTGCATGATCTTGCCGAAATCACCGGAAAGCTCCGGCTGGAGCATGGGGATCTCCCCCTTCAACACCTGGCCGGAGGACCCATCGATTGTGATCACGTCGCCCTTCTTGAGCGTCACGCTCTGCGCGATCAGCAGCTCGTTGCGGTGATCAACGCGGATATTGCCGGCACCGGAGACGCAAGGGGTACCCATGCCGCGCGCAACGACGGCCGCATGGCTCGTCATGCCACCGCGTGTCGTCAAAATGCCCTCCGCAGCATGCATGCCGTGAATATCTTCCGGGCTCGTCTCGACGCGAACGAGGATGACCTTGCGGCCCTCCTTGACAGCATGCACCGCCTCTTCGGAGGTGAAGACGATCTCGCCGGTCGCAGCACCTGGCGAGGCCGGCAGGCCGGAACCGATGATGTCGCGGCGGGCGTGTGGATCGATCGTCGGGTGCAGGAGCTGGTCGAGCGAAGCGGGATCGATGCGTGCTACGGCCTCTTCCTTCGAGATCAGGCCTTCCTCCGCCATGTCGACGGCGATCTTCAGCGCGGCCTTGGCGGTGCGCTTGCCCGAGCGCGTCTGCAGCATCCAGAGCTTGCCGCGCTCGACCGTGAATTCGAGGTCCTGCATATCGCGGTAATGCCGCTCTAGCGTGTTGCAAATCTGCTCGAACTCGGCAAAGGCCTCCGGCATCAGCTTTTCCAGCGAAGGCTTGTCCGAACCGGAAGCGATGCGGGCGGCCTCGGTGATGTTCTGCGGCGTGCGGATGCCGGCGACGACGTCCTCACCCTGGGCATTGACGAGGAACTCGCCATAGAGCTCCCTCTCGCCGGTCGAGGGGTTGCGGGTGAAGGCGACGCCGGTCGCGGACGAATTGCCGAGATTGCCGAAGACCATGGCCTGGACATTGACGGCAGTGCCCCAGCCCGCCGGTATGCCATGAAGGTGGCGGTAGGTGATGGCCCGCGGGTTCATCCAGCTGGAAAAGACGGCACCGATCGCGCCCCAGAGCTGAATCTCCGGATCCTGCGGAAACGGCTCGCCGAGCACTTCTTCGATCGCGTCCTTATAAAGCGAGGTCACGTGCTGCCATTCGACGGCGGAAAGCTCCGTATCCTGCTCGTGGCCGAGGCGCGCCTTCTCGTCCTCCAGGATTTCCTCGAAGACCTCGTGATCGACGCCCATGACGACATCGCCATACATCTGGATGAAGCGCCGGTAGCTGTCCCAGGCAAAGCGCGCGTCACCGGCATCATGGCCGAGCGCATGCACCGACTGGTCGTTGAGACCGAGGTTCAAGACCGTGTCCATCATCCCAGGCATCGAGGCACGAGCGCCGGAGCGAACCGAGAGCAGAAGGGGGTGGGTGGTGTCGGCGAAGACGCGGCCGGTGATTTCCTCCATGCGGGCGATGCCCTCGCGTACCTGCTCGCGCAGGCCATCCGGCATGGTTCGGCCGTTGTCGAAATAGCTGTTGCAGGCATCGGTGACGATCGTGAGTCCAGGCGGGACCGGCAGGCCGAGATTGCACATCTCCGCGAGGTTCGCGCCCTTGCCCCCGAGCCTGTCGCGGTCTTCCGCGCTGCCCTCGGCCTTGCCCCCGCCGAAGGTGTAAACCCATTTCGTCATGCCTGTTCTCCACCCAGAAACAGCTTTTCAAGACGATCTACAGTATATGCTTCGGGCTGAAAATGCACTTGGCGAAGATTTTTGCTGCAGTGCATCAATCTTGAGAGAAGACTGGAATGGCCCGAGGACGGCAGGCTCAGACCGCTTCGCGCAGGCGCTCGGCCGTCTGCAGGTCGACGGAGACGAGCTGCGAGACGCCCTGTTCGGCCATGGTGACGCCGAACAAGCGGTTCATGCGGGCCATGGTTATCGGATTGTGGGTGATGATGATGAAGCGTGTCTCGGTCGAGGCCGCCATCTCGTCCATGAGATTGCAGTAGCGCTCGACATTGTGGTCGTCGAGCGGCGCGTCCACTTCGTCCAGCACGCAGATCGGCGCCGGATTGGTGAGGAAAACGGCGAAGATCAGCGCCATTGCAGTCAGCGCCTGCTCACCGCCGGAGAGCAACGTCATCGTCTGCGGCTTCTTGCCGGGCGGGCGGGCGAGGATTTCGAGCCCGGCCTCGAGCGGATCGTCGCTCTCGATGAGCTGCAGTTCCGCCGTGCCTCCGCCGAAGAGATGGGTGAAGAGCCGCTGGAACTGCCCATTCACCACGTCGAAGGCGGCGATCAGCCGCTCGCGGCCCTCGCGATTGAGGTTCTGGATGGCGCTCCGCAACTTGCGGATCGCCTCGATAACGTCGTCGCGCTCCTTCAAGAGGGCGGCCAGCCGTTCGGAAAGCTCTTTCTGTTCCTCGTCGGCGCGCAGGTTGACGGCGCCGAGACGCTCGCGCTCGATCCTCAGCCGTTCGAGCTCGCGCTCGACGGCGCGCATGTCAGGCAGCGCCTCGTCGGGGCCAAGACCCGTCAGGCGCACGACCTCATGGGGTGGGCAGGAGAGTGCCTCCATGATGCGTGCCTCGATCTCGACGCGCCGCTCACGCGCCGAGACAAGCCGCTCTTCGGCCCGGCCGCGCTTTTCACGTGCCTCGGCCAATTCGGAAAGGGCCGTCGCAGCGAGGCGATCGGCCTCGCGCTGGCGGTTTTCCGCCTCGGCGAGAATATCGGCCGCCTCCCGGCGTGACGTTTCCGCCTTCTGCAATTCGTTCATCAGGGCGCGGCGCTTGTCGTCGAACTCGTCGGGCGCATCGACAAGTTCCTCGACCTCCTCGCGCGCCTCGGCCTCGCGGTCGCGGAGTGTGGCGATGTGCTCCTCGGCGCTCGCCGCCCTCGCCCGCCAGGTCTCACGCTCCCCGGCGATCGCCGAAAGCCGGCGCAGCCGCGCTTCGTTTTCCCGGGCAAGGCCGTCATGGGCGGCGCGCGTTTCGGCAACCGCCGCACGGTCGGTCGCGACTTCCGCCGTCTGGCTGCGCAATCTGAGCTCGAGCTCGGAAAGATCGGGCTGATCGGCGAAAGCCTCCTTCGCCGCCTCGATCTGTTCGGCCACGTCATCGGCCTGCCCCTCCAGTTGGAGCCTCGTCTCGGCGAGCACCGCGCGGCGACGCGCAAGATCGCCGGAAGCCCGCTCGGCAGCCGCCAGCGCGTCGCGCGCCTCACCGAGTTGCCGGGCGATCATGCGCTGGGCTTCACGCGAAAGCCGGAGCCGCTCGTCCTCGGCGCGGATGCGCTGGCCGGCGGCAGCAAGATCCGCCTCGGCGCGGCGCAAGGCTTCAACCGCCTCTTCCGCTTCGCTCTCGAGCTCCGACAGGCGGTTCTTCTGGGCAAGCCGCAAAGCCGCGGCACTCGGCGCCTCGGAACCCGTTACATGGCCGTCCCAGCGCCAGACCGCGCCCTCCTTCGTCACCAACCGTTGGCCGGTCTTCAAGAGCGGCAGCAGGCGCTCCGCTTCCCCCTCGCTTTCGACGATGCCGATCTGGCGTAGCGTTCGCCTAAGCGCCTCCGGTCCCTGTACGCAATCGATCAGCGGTAGAACACCGTCAGGCAAGGTTGGATCGTCCACGTGGTCGCCAGGCATGCGCCAGTGCGAGGGCGCCGCCTGTTCGAGCGGCGAGTCGAGGTCGTCGCCAAGGGCCGCGCCAAGCGCCGTCTCGAAGCCGCGCTCGACCCTCATCTCCTCCACGACCGCCGGATGGGCGCTGGCGCCAGCCGCTTCCAGCATCCGGCGAATCGTGCGCGCCTCCGTCTCGATGCCGTTCAGGCGTGCCCGCGCCTGGTCGACCGGCGGGCGGGCGGCAGCTTCCTCGGCGCGCGCTTCCGAAAGACTCTCCTCGACAGCGAGGACTGTGGCCTCGGCTTCCTCAAGCGCAGCCTCCGCAGCATCCACTTGCCGCCCCTTCTCATGGGGATCGGGGAGAACCGCCATCTGGCGGTCGAGCTCGTCGAGATCACGCGCCTGATCGGAAAGCTGCCGTGCCAGACGTGCCTGCCGCTCGGAGAGATCGCGCAGCGTCCTCTCGATCTGATTGCGCGCCGCTTGTGCCTCGGCACGTTCAGCCGTCAGACGAGCGAGATCGGCTTCGCTGGCAGTGAGCTTCTCGTTGGCGGCCTCCAGCGTTTCGCGCGCTTCCGCTGCGCGGGCGTCCGCGTCGGCGAGCACGTCCTTGAGCTCCGCCTCTTCTTGCTCCAGGCGCGCAAGAATGCCGGCATTGTCGGCGACGAGCCGCTCTTCGCGGGCGATATCCTCGGCGAGCTGTGCCAGCCGCCGCTGCAATTCGTCGCGGCGCCGCAGGATCCGGCCCGCATCCTCCTCGAGCTGCGCGCGGGCGATCTGCAGGCGCTGCAGCGCCGCTGCGAGCTTCGCCTCGTTCTCGCGCAGCTCCGGCAGTTTGAGGCTCGCGATCGCTTGAGCCTTGGCTGCCTCCATCTGCGCCTGCGCCTTCTCGGCAACGAGCGCGGTGATCTGGTTCAACTGGCTCGTCGCCTCCGCTTCCGCCTCCTTGGCCTGCACCCAGCGCATATGGAAGAGGATCGCCTCGTGCCGGCGGATTTCCGCCGAGAGCATCTTGAAGCGGTTCGCCTGGCGCGACTGGCGCTTCAGGCTCTCGATCTGGCTTTCGAGCTGGGACGTGACGTCGTCGAGCCGCTCGAGATTGGTCTCCGCCGCCTTCAATCGCAGTTCGGCCTCGTGCCGGCGCGAATGAAGGCCGGAAATGCCGGCTGCCTCTTCGAGCAATTGGCGACGCGCCTGGGGCTTCGCGGCGATCAGCTCGCCGATACGCCCTTGCCCGACCATCGATGGCGAGCGCGCGCCGGTCGAAGCGTCGGCGAACAGCAATTGCACGTCCTTGGCACGTGCCTCCTTGCCGTTGATGCGATAGACCGAGCCCTGCTCGCGCTCGATGCGGCGCGTCACCTGAATCTCGTCGCTGTCGTTGAAGGCGGCGGGTGCCGTGCGGTCGCTATTGTCGAGATAGAGGCCGACCTCTGCCGTGTTGCGCGCGGGCCGGTTGCCCGATCCGGAAAAGATCACGTCGTCCATGCCGGAGGCGCGCATGTTCTTGTAGGAGTTCTCGCCCATCACCCAGCGCAGCGCCTCGACCAGGTTCGACTTGCCGCAGCCGTTCGGACCGACGACCCCGGTCAGGCCGCGCTCGATGATGAATTCCGTCGGTTCGACGAAAGATTTGAAGCCGAGCAGGCGAAGCTTGTTGAACTTCATGAGGGGCACGCCGGGGCGGCGAAGAGCCGTCTTCCCCCTCTGCCCTTCGCAGCAGGGTCTGCCCTGCAAACAAGAAAAACGGGCGCGCGGCTGCCGCCGTCGCCCGTTGTCAGGAAAAGCGAAGGATCAGAGCTTGCTGTCGATGAGGGCCGACATAACGTCAACCGACATGTCCCCCGAATAATGCTCACCGTTGACGAAGAAGGTCGGCGTCGATTTCACTCCGAACTCCTTGGCGCCGCGCTGCATGACTGCGTTCACATCATCCAGAAGTTTTTGGTTCGTCAAGCAGGCCTCGAAGCTCTCCTGTGTAAAACCGGCGAGTTTCGACAATTGCAGCAGCGCATCGCGGCCGTTCTGGGCGGCGGCCCATTGCTCCTGCTGCTTGAACAGCATCGAGATCATCGGGAAATACTGTCCCTCCGGCGCGCAGCGCGCCAGCATGAACGCAGCCGCCGCGCGCGGATCGAAGGGGAATTCGCGCACGATGAAGCGCACCTTGCCGGTGTCGACGTATTTGGTCTTGATGGCGTCGAAGGTGTTGTTGTGGAAATTGGCGCAATGCGGGCAGGTCATCGACATGTATTCGACGATCGTCACCGGCGCATTGACCTCGCCGACCGCCATTTCCGGAAGCGCTCCCGGTTCCATGAGTTTGGCTACATCGACGCTGCCTTCCGGCTGCGGCAGCTCGACCTTGGCGGCCGGGCTGGTTGCCTGCGCCACTTCGGTAGTTGCCGGCTTCGCCTCGCCGGAAGCGGCCGGTGCTGCGGTTGTCGAGGCGGTCGTCGTAGCGTCCGCGCCCGTCGTCGTCTCAGCCGGCGCCTTGGAAGCCGCCTCCTTGTTTTCTTCACTGCAGGCTGCAAGCACAAGGGCGACCGCCGCAATGGCGACGCCGCTCAGCAGGCGTTTCGGAAGGCTTTTCTCGGAAGCGGACATGGAAGGACCCGTGTTCTTTTGAGGGAAATTTGAGGTGTGATTTCGATAACTTGCCCGGCGCAGGGCGACAAGGGGGGCAGTTTCAACAGAGTTCAAAGAATTGTGACTGCAAACGACGAGCGGCGCCACGGTCGCGCTCATCACCGGCGCGACGAAAGCACGGCCGTGCCGAGCCGCGTAAGCGCTGTCTTCAACGCCTCGCTCTCGATGCCCTCCACCATGGCCTCGAGCCGGCGGGCAGCCTCACCCGCAAGGGGGCGCGGCCGACCCTTGCGTTTCGGCGGGGCTGATACCGGCTTCTGGACAATGCGCACCTGACCGATCGCGTGGAAGCCGAAGAAGCCGTTAATGCGCTGGATCAATTCACCCTGGGCATGGGTGAGGAAGAGCGCCCGCGCGCCCTCGCAGGCGATTGTCAGCACCCCCGGCTGGTAGCCGCCTTCGGCCCCGATCTCGGATGCGCGGCGCGGCCAGGCGATTTTCTCCGGCCGGGTGCAATCGGCGAACTCCTGGCCAGCGATCTCGTCCCAGGAGCCGAGCAGCATCGTATTGATGCCGGCGCGCTTCGCCAGCACCGGATCGATCAGGCCGTTGGCGACTTCGCTGATCTGAACGACGCCTCGACGGGCTTTTCCCTCACTCACGGAACGACTTTCTGTTTGCAATTGTCACAGAGCCTTGCAGCAGGAGCTGGCCTCCGCCAAGTATAGGCCGGAAAAGGACTCCCCGGCAAATGATGCGCGAAACCCCTCAGGCGATGGACGTCGCCCTCCTCCTCGACTGGTATGACCGCCACCACCGCGACCTGCCGTGGAGAGTCTCGCCGCCGATGGCGCAAAAGGGTGCAGCCGCCGATCCCTACCATGTCTGGCTGTCCGAGGTGATGCTTCAGCAAACCACCGTTCGGGCGGTCAAGGCCTATTTCGAAAAATTCCTCTCGCTCTGGCCGACGATCGAAGATCTCGCCGCCGCCGAGACCGAGGACGTGATGAAGGCCTGGGCCGGGCTCGGCTATTATGCCCGCGCCCGCAACCTGAAGAAATGCGCCGAGGTGGTGGCGCGCGAGCACGGCGGCCGTTTTCCGGAGAGCGAGGAAGGGCTGAAGCTGCTTCCGGGCATAGGCGACTACACGGCAGCGGCCGTCGCGGCGATCGCCTTCAACCGGCGAAGCGCCGTTCTCGACGGCAATGTCGAGCGCGTGATTTCTCGCCTCTATGCGATCGAGACGCCACTGCCGGCCGCCAAGCCCGAGATGCGGGCCCTCGCCCTCGGCCTCACGCCGGCCGATCGGCCGGGCGACTTCGCGCAGGCAATGATGGACCTCGGCGCGACCATCTGCACGCCGAGACGTCCGGCCTGCTCGCTCTGTCCCTTCCGCGGAAGCTGCCGGGCGCTGGTGACGGCCGACCCGGAGACGTTTCCGCGCAAGGCTGCCAAGAAGCCAAAGCCGCTGCGCCTCGGTGCCGCTTTCGTGGCGATCGACAGCTCCGAAGCCGTCTATCTGCAGAAGCGACCCGACAAGGGTCTCCTCGGCGGCATGACCGAGGTCCCCGGCACGGACTGGTCTGCGCGTCGCGACGGCGACACGTCGATCGAGGCGCAGCCTTTCGCCGCTCCCTGGGAGCCCTGCGGCACGGTCAGTCACGTGTTCACGCATTTCGAGTTGCGCCTTTCCGTCTATCGCGCCAGTGTCGGACACGCCCGGGGGGCGGCAAACGGCTGGTGGGAACCGATCGGCTCGCTCAAGGAGCAGGCGCTTCCGACCGTCATGAAGAAGGCAATCGCAAAAGCTATACCGCAGGCGTTCAAAGCGAAGTAAAGCGAAGTCGGACGAGTCCAATTTCTAATCGCAAGTCGTTAATCGCGCAGGAATTGCCAATGAACGGCATCGAAATCCGCCACATCGTTTTCGACATCGGCAAGGTGCTGATTCACTACGACCCACACCTCCCCTATTCCCGGATCATCCCGGACGAGGAGGAGCGCAAATGGTTCTTCGCCAATATCTGCACCCAGGAGTGGAACGTGGAACAGGATCGCGGCCGGTCATGGGAAGAGGCGGAAGCCCTCCTCATCCGCGATTATCCCGAGCGGGAGGAGCACATCCGCGCTTTCCGTCGTTACTGGCATGAGATGGTGCCGCACGCCTATGTCGAGACGGTAAGCATTATGGAGAGCTTGATCGCCGATGGCCGGGACGTGACGATGCTGACCAATTTCGCCTCCGACACCTTCCGCGAGGCGCAAAAGCTTTACCCCTTCTTGACACTGCCGCGCGGCGTCACGGTTTCCGGCGATGTCGGCCTTATCAAGCCCGATGTCGAGATCTACAGGACCCATGCGAGGGCCTTCGACCTCGAAGCGACAGCAACGATGTTCATCGACGACAGTTTCGCCAATGTCGAGGGTGCCCGGGCTGCTGGTTGGCATGCGGTCCACTTCACCGGTGCCCAGAAGCTGAAGCTCGATCTAGCGGCCTACGGCATTCAACCCTATGGCAGTCTCGGCCGCGGCGGGGAGATCGGGGAATCGAAGTCGAGGCCGGTCTTCGAACGGCCCTCGTGAATTCACGAAAGCGCCGCAATCGGTTCACGGGCCATTCAGCTTTGCCGCCTCATGATCGGCGTTAGATTTCAACGGCTTCGCTGAAAGGTCCAGCAATGGTCACGCGCATCTACGGTACGAATTACGCCGACATCCTCAAGCAGAACGGCTATATCGCCGTCGAGATCTACGCCTATGACGGCGACGACGACATCTACCTGAACCGGACCGACAGCTACGGCGGATACAACTTCGTCGATGCAGGCTACGGCAACGACCTCGTCGTCAACTACTTCGAAGGCGGCAACGATATCTATCTGGGCGGCGGCAACGATCTCTATGTCGCCGACATCCGCACGCGCGATGCTAGCTCCTACGATGTCGTTTATGGTGGCAGCGGCCACGACCGCTTCGAAATCGAAGGCTATGCCAGCGACTACTACGGCGAGAGCGGCAACGATACTTTCCTCTCCGTCGGCTTCAATAACTATTTTAACGGCGGCACCGGCATCGACACGATCAGCTACCAGTTCCAGGACGACTGGAGCTCGGAGCGCGGCCGCGGCGTCACCATCGATCTCGGCTACAAATACGCGACCACGGCAAGCGGCCGCCGTGAAGACCTGATCAGCATCGAGAACGCGACCGGCACGAACTACGGCCATGACGACATTGCCGGCAGTTCCGTCGCCAACGTGCTGCGCGGTCTCGGCGGCAACGACGTCCTCGACGGCCTCAGCGGCGACGACTTCCTCGACGGCGGCTCGGGCGCAGACAACCTCCATGGCGGCTCGGGGGCCGACATCCTGCGCGGCGGCACCGGGTTCGACTATCTCACCGGCGGTACCGGCGCGGACAATTTCGATTTCAATGCGATCGCGGAAACCGCAGTCGGCAGCCGGCGCGACGTGATCACCGATTTCCACCGGTCCGAATGGGACGTCATCGACCTTTCGACGATCGACGCCGATACCACCTGGAGCGGAAATCAGAGCTTCACCTTCATCGGTAACCGCGGCTTTTCGGGAGAAGCGGGTGAGTTGAACGTTATCAACGGGGTCGTTTCCGGCGACGTCAATGGTGACGGCTACGCCGATTTCCAGATCAAGGTGAACGGCGTGACGAGCCTTCGGGTCGACGACTTCTTCCTCTGATCATAGCCCGACGCGTCTGCGATCGCCCCTCACCCTACAGCGCCGTGCGTCTTTTCAGACGCACAAAGGGCGCTGTAGCACTTTGAATTGCTGCATGTTTTTGTCCTTAAATCGGCTACGATTTAAGGACACATGCAGTAGCCTTCTCCCGCCTGCGGAGAGAAGGTGGCCGGCAGGTCGCTATAGTCCTATACAAACGCCCGGAATCCTCATCGGACTCCGGGCGTTTAAAGCGCTCCCTCCGGGACTGAAGGCACAAAACCGGACCGAGCGCTTCTCGAAGACCAAGCGGAACTGGTTGATCAGTTCAGTTTTGCCAGGTCGTTTCGAATGACGGATCTGAGTTCGTCGATGGGTTTCAGGACGCTTCCCTCCTCGAAATGCCAGAAGGTCCAGCCGTTGCAGGCGTCGAGGCCCTGCACCTTGGCGCCGACGCGGTGGATGGAGCCGGCCTCGCCTCCCGATGCCAGCGTGCCGTCGGCACGCACGATCGCGCTGTATCGGCGCTTCGCGTCGGTCAGGACCGTGCCCGGCTTGATGAGGCCGCTTTCGATCAGCGTGTTGAAGGCGACGCGCGGCTCCGCTTTCTTGCCGGTCATGACCGAGAGCGTCGCCTTGCCAAGCGGCTCGACCGCGGCAATGCGCGCGGCGGCGGCATCGATATAGTCCTGCTCGCGCTCGATGCCGACGAAATGGCGACCGAGACGCTTTGCGACGGCGCCGGTGGTGCCGGAGCCGAAGAACGGGTCGAGCACGACATCGCCAGGCTTGGTCGAAGCCATCAGAATACGGGCGAGCAGTGCTTCCGGCTTCTGTGTCGGGTGCACCTTTTTGCCGTGCTCGTCCTTCAGCCGCTCGGTCCCCGAGCAGATCGGGAAGAGCCAGTCGGAGCGCATCTGGACGTCGTCGTTCGCCGCCTTCATCGCTTCGTAATTGAAGGTGTAGCCCTTGGCCTTGGCGTTCGGCGTCGCCCAGATCAGCGTTTCATGCGCATTCTGAAAGCGGCGGCCCTTGAAGTTCGGCATCGGATTGGTCTTGCGCCAGATGATATCGTTCAGGATCCAGAAATGCAGGTCCTGCAGGATCGCGCCGACGCGGAAGATATTGTGGTAGGAGCCGATCACCCAGAGCGTGCCGGTGGGCTTCAACACACGGCGGCAAGCGAGCAGCCAGGCGCGGGTGAAGGCATCATAGGCTTCGAAGGAAGCGAACTGATCCCAATCGTCGTCGACGGCGTCGACCAGCGACTGGTCGGGCCGGTGCAGCGTGCCGCCGAGCTGGAGATTGTAGGGCGGGTCGGCGAAAACGACATCGACCGAATTGTCGGGAAGCGCGTTCAGCGCGGCCACGCAATCCCCCTTTATGATGCTGTCCAGCCAATTCAACGGACGGGCGGCACGGGAGATTTCGGCAAGCGAAACAACTGAAGACATGGGCAACTCGCAAATACGCTTACTCGGGACTGACTATAGCACTTATGGTTACCGAAGATGGTTACCAAAGCCTGAAGGCCATCCGGAAAAAATCGCGTCGCAGTGAGATCTCCCGCGCTCAAGAGGCGCCATTGCCATCATGCAATCGCCGGCTATCCGGCGGGGCTTCGTGGCGATTGTGAAGGCCATAGTCACGCATAACGGCAGCGACCCTCAGCCGGTACTCGGTGAACACGCCGTTCCGCCCCGCCGCCTGAGCCGCGCGATGTTCGGCGCCGTTGCGCCACGCCTTCACCGCCGCCTCATCGCGCCAGAAGGAGAGCGACAAGAGTTTGTTCTGGTCGGCGAGGCTCTGGAAACGCTCGATCGAGATGAAGCCGTCGATCCCGTCCAGCAGCGGACGCAGATCGGCTGCGAGTCCGAGATAGGTATCGCGCTTGCCCTCGGCCGGCAGCACTTCGAAGATCACCGCGATCATCGCGTGATTCCTTTTCCGTGCGGCAGCGAAACGTTCTTCAGGAAGATTCGATCCTCCCGCAGAATGAAGCGCTCCTTTCGGGCGAATTCATAGTTCTCGCGCCCGAGCGGATCGGCGGCGAGACGTGCGCGGTAGGCCTCATAGGCGGCCAGGCTTTCGATGTCGTAGACGCCATAGGCGGTGGTCGCCGAACCTTCATGCGGGGCGAAATAGCCGATGAGATCGGCGCCGCAGCGGGGAATCGCCTCGACCCAGTTGCGGGCGTAGGTGGCGAAGTCGTCCTTACGGAACGGATCGATCTCGTAGCGGATGAAGCAGGTGATCATCGGTTTCTCCTGGTTGATGACCTGTATTATGCCCGCTTGCCCGTCAACGATGCTTCGATTATGATCGAACTATGAAAGAAGGCCCGGACATAGCCCTGATCGGATCGCTGATCGGCGATCCTGCACGCGCCAACATGCTGACGGCGCTCATGGGCGGTCAGGCGCTGACGCCGACGGAGCTTGCGGGTGAGGCCGGCATCACGCTGCAGACGGCAAGCTCGCATCTCGCGAAGCTGGAAGCGGGCGGATTGGTGACGCAGCGCAAGCAGGGCCGGCATCGCTATTACGCCTTAAGCGAGGACGAGGTCGGGCTGATGCTCGAGAGCTTGATGGGCTTTGCCGCAAGCCGCGGCCTGACGCGCCATCGGCCCGGGCCGAAGGATCCGGCGCTGCGCAAGGCGCGTGTCTGCTACAACCACCTCGCCGGCGACTTTGGCGTGCGCATGCTGGACAGCCTGATCGCTGCTCGCGAGATCGAGGTGGCGGGCGCTGACGATCTGGCCCTGACCGATGCCGGGCGTGCACGCGTCGAGGCACTGGGCATCGACTATGATGCTCTCAAGAAATCCCGCCGGCCGGTCTGCCGAACCTGCCTCGACTGGAGCGAGCGGCGTTCGCATCTCGCCGGCTCACTCGGCGAGGCGCTGCTCAAGCTTTTCATCGACAAAGGCTGGGCGAAACGGGAGAAGGACAGCCGCGCGGTTCGTTTCACCGCAATCGGCGAGAAGGCGTTCCTGGAACTCTTTCCTCGATAGCTTCGGCGGTGGGAGGCGCGCCGTCATGGATGAGCGTGTCGCGGAAACCTTCGCGGGCGATGCGCGTGCAAAGCGACGACCATTCACATTCCTCGCAGGCGGCGCGGATGGCACCGGCCGTGAAGGCGGTACGCAAGCGCCTCAGGCGTTCGCTGTCGAGAACGAGAATCGACCCAAATCCAAGTGAAACACCGAGCTGATCGGCAACCGCAGCCAAAGCGCGTCCGTCACGATTACGAACGCTCTCGTTGCGGCAATGAGCTTCCGGTAAGTCCAACATCGGGCTGCAGATATCGTCCGGTCCGTCGACGATCTCGATCGCTTCGCCGGCGGAAAGGCGCTCGGCGATCCGGCGATAGTTGCGGGTAAACGAGGGCGTATAGCCCTCACCCACGAAGGTGAGCAGGCACAGGAGATGATGCCCGCGCAGGCGAACCATTGGAAACCTCTGCCTCTCTTTTGCACGTCGGATGAGACGCGCGGCATATTTCCTAAATTGTCCGATTTAGGACAAAAACATGCGAGAATTCAAAATGCTGCAGCGGCCTTTGCGCGTCTGAAAAGACGCGCGGCGCTGTAGAGAAGTATGCATTCAAAAAAGCTGGAGGGGCAAGCGGGGGGACCCGCTTCGCACTTCTCCACCTGCTTCTGCAGGTTGAGCTTTGGTCCGCTATCGTATAAACCTGCCTGGACCAATTTTAAGCGCCCGCATTTTGAGAATCCTCCCCCTTCCGCGGCGCGTTTCTCCCAAGGACCGACCCAAATGACCGGTATCGATCTCATCATCTTCGATTGCGACGGCGTTCTCGTCGATTCGGAAATCATCGCCGCACACGTCCAGTCCGAACTGGTGAGCGAGGCCGGCTATCCGATCAGCGTCGAGGAAATGAACGAACGCTTCGCCGGCATGACCTGGCGCGATACGTTGCTGACGATCGAAAAGGAAGCGACCATCCCGCTCTCCGCCTCGCTCATCGACCGCGTCGACATCATTCTCGACAAGCGGCTCGCTCGTGACGTCAAGATCATCGAAGGCGTCAGGCCGGTGCTGCTACAGCTCACGCTTCCGCATTGCATCTGCTCAAACTCCACCTCGGAGCGACTGGCGATGATGCTCGGCAAGGTTGGGGTCAAAGACCATTTCGGCAAGCACATCTATTCGGCACGCGACCTTGGCCCGGACCGCGTCAAACCGAAGCCGGACATCTTCCTGCACGGCGCCGCCCAGTTCGGCGTCGACCCGGCACGCGTGCTCGTCATCGAGGATTCGGTGCACGGCATCCACGGCGCTCGCGCTGCCGGCATGCGCGTCGTCGGCTTCACCGGCGGCTCGCACACCTATCCGGCACATGCCGACAGGCTGACGGAAGCCGGCGCCGAGACGGTCGTGTCGCGTATGGCAGCCCTTCCGGGCGTGATCGCCGCGCTTGCCGAATGGTCGGAAACGATGACGGCCTGATCCGAGCGGAAGATCGAATTTCGCTTCGATCCGCCGGAGCGAAACGCCCTCGCGCCGAATCGGAGCACGTCCATTTCGACGTGAGAGGGACGCCATGCCGCATTGAAGGCCCATGGCCTTCCTCCGAAAATCACACGGTTTTCGGATCGCGCACGAGGGCCATATCAAGCAAAGCCCCATGAGGGGCAATTTCCAAGGAGGAAACACTATGCGTCTCTCACTATTGACCGGATTGACCTTGGCCGCCGGCGTCGCATTCGCCCCCCTCGCCCATGCCGATATCACGATCGGCGTGATCACCCCGCTCACGGGTCCCGTCGCGGCCTTCGGCGAGCAGGTCAAGAACGGCGCCGAGGCGGCGGTCGAGGCCATCAACAATGCCGGCGGCATCAAGGGCGAGAAGGTCGTCCTCAAGATCGTCGATGATGCCGGCGAACCCAAGCAGGCCGTCTCCGTCGCCAACCAGCTCGCCGGCGAAGCCGTGCGATACGTCGTTGGTCCGGTGCTCTCCGGCACCTCGATGCCGGCGTCCGACGTGCTCGCCGAGAACGGCATCCTGATGGTCACGCCGACGGCGACCACGCCGGACCTCACCACCCGCGGGCTTTGGAACGTGCTGCGCACCTGCGGGCGTGACGACCAGCAGGCTGTCGTCGCTGCCGACTACGTCGTCCAGAACCTCAAGGACAAGCGCGTCGCCGTGCTGCACGACAAGGGCGCCTATGGCAAGGGTCTGGCCGACGGCTTCAAGGCCGCGATCAACGCGGGCGGCATTACCGAAGTCGTCTATGAGGGCCTCACTCCCGGTGAAAAGGACTTCGGCGCCATCGTCACCCGCCTCAAGGCAGAGAACGTCGATGTCGTTTATTTCGGCGGCTATCATGCCGAAGCCGGGCTGATGGTCCGCCAGATGCGCGATCAAGGCGTCAATGCGCAGCTCATCGGCGGCGACGGCCTGTCCAACACCGAATTCTGGGCGATCGGCGGAAACGCTGCCGAGGGTACGATCTACACCAACGCCAGTGACGCGGCCCGCAACCCGGCCGCCGCTCCGGCGATCGAGGCGCTCAAGGCCAAGAACATCCCGGCCGAAGCCTTCACCCTCAACGCCTATGCCGCCGTACAGGTCCTCAAGGCAGGCATCGAAAAGGCGGGCTCCGCCGAGGATGCGACCGCGGTCGCAACGGCGATCAAGTCCGGCGACGCGATCGACACGGTCATCGGCAAGCTGACCTATGGCGAAAGCGGCGATCTCACCTCGCCGAGCTTCTCGCTCTACAAGTGGGAAGCTGGCAAGAGCGTCGCGGCAGAGTAAGCGGACGCCGACCGGACAACGGAAACGCCGGGGCGATGCCCCGGCGTTTCGATTCTGGCGTTTGGTCTGAAGCGCTTCTTAATTCGTCCTGTACGGCCCCTCGTCGAAGCCTATGAAAACCTTGGCTTCAGCGCCGGCGCCGGCCGGCAGCGTGACATCGGCCTTGGTGAAGACGAACTGGGTGGTGGCGCTGCCCGGGGGAACTTCGACCGGATATTGGGTCAGTTCGGAATAGAGCGTCTTTTCGCCATCGGTTGCGGCCACGCGGATCGGCAGGGTCACCTTGCCCGGTCCGCCGGCGGGGCCCGCGACGACGCGGCCCTGTGCGACCACCGTCACCTTGAGCGCATCTTCGCTCTGCACGCATTGACGCGTCGTATCGGCCAGCGAGGCCTGATAGACAACCTTGCTCGGATCGTCCTTCGCGCCCTTCGCATAGGTGCGGTAGGAAGAGGTGCCGTCCCTGAGCGTGACCGGCGGGCAGGCCGCTTGGACCACCGCCGGCGTCGGTGCGCTCGCGCTGCCGCCCGCGTCGATGGCACCGCCCGTTTGTGTCTTGTTACAGCCGGCAACGGCCAAAAGGAGGGATACTGCGAGAAGACGGCGAGACACTGACACGTTGCACAACCTCTACTGAAAAGAACGAAACTCCCTGATCGCGGTGACTGTGGCTCGATGAACCACCCTCGTCGCGGTCAAAACATGCGAGAACGCAAGGCCGCCTCGCCTTGGACGGAAAACGGCCCGAGGCCTTTCTTGACCTTCGGGCATCGTCTATAGCAGCGACGAATTCAAAAATCGACCGGTCGACGCTCCCCAACCGAATTTTCCGGAACAGGCTGGAAATTTGCCATGGTGACAAAAATGGCCGCGCGATTCGCCGGGAACTGACGCAAAAAGGCGCTTGGGCTGGAGCGAGCCTCGCTTCAACGCTCGCGCGCAAAACGATGAAGGATGACGATGGTGAAGTATGTTTCGACGCGGGGAGAGGCGGCCTCCCTCGGTTTCTGTGACGCTCTTCTGGCGGGACTCGCCCGTGACGGCGGGCTCTATCTTCCGAAGGAATGGCCGAAGTTCTCCAAGAAGGAGATCCGGGCGCTGCGCGGCAAATCCTATCAGGAGATCGCCTTCACCGTGCTCGAACCATTCACGAACGGCGAGATCCCGGCCGCGAAATTCCGCGAGATGATCGACGAGGCCTACGCCACCTTCCGCCATCCGGCCGTGGCACCCCTGGTCCAGACCGGCGCTAACTCTTTCGTCATGGAACTCTTCCATGGCTCGACGCTCGCCTTCAAAGACGTCGCCATGCAATTGCTGGCAAGGCTGATGGACCATGTGCTTGCCGAACGGGGCGAGCGCGCGACGATCGTGGGAGCGACATCGGGCGACACCGGCGGAGCTGCGATCGACGCCTTCGCCGGGCGGGAGCGCACCGACATCTTCATTCTTTTTCCGCACGGCAAGGTATCGCCGGTGCAGCAAAGGCAGATGACGACCTCCACCGCTTCGAACGTGCACGCGATCGCGGTCAAGGGCAATTTCGACGACTGCCAAAACCTCGTCAAAGCCATGTTCAACGACACGGCCTTTCGCGATCGGGTGAAGCTCTCGGGCGTCAATTCCATCAATTGGGCGCGGATCATGGCCCAGATCGTCTACTACTTCACGACGGCGGTCGCGCTCGGCGGTCCGGACCGCAAGATCTCCTTTACCGTGCCGACCGGCAATTTCGGCGATATCTTCGCGGGCTACGTTGCCAAGCGCATGGGTCTGCCGATCGACAAGCTGATCATCGCCACCAACGACAACGACATTCTAACGCGCACCCTGAAGAGTGGCCGCTACGAAATGCGCGAGGTGAAGGCGACAACTTCGCCGTCGATGGATATCCAGATCTCCTCGAACTTCGAGCGGCTCATCTTCGAGGCTAACGACCGCGACCCGGCGGAAGTGCGCGCGGCGATGGCAAACCTCAAGCAATCCGGCTCGTTTGCGATCGGCGACGGCGCATTGAAAAAAATGCGCAAGGAGTTCCGCGCCGGCCGCGCCTCGGAAAAGCAAGTGGCGAGAACGATCCGCAAGACCCTCGAGGATACGGGCTATCTCATTGATCCGCATACGGCAATCGGCGTGTTCGTGGCGGCCAAGCACGAGAAGGCTTCCGCACCGATGGTCACCCTTGCGACGGCCCATCCGGCGAAATTCCCCGACGCAGTAAAATCGGCAAGCGGTATTGACCCCGCGCTTCCGACGTGGCTTGCTGATCTCATGACTAGGGCGGAGCGTTTCGATATCCTGGAACCGGAGCTTAAAAACGTCGAAACCTTCATCGGCGAGCGTACCCGCGTTCGGGAATAGAACGAAAGAATACGGATGATGAAAGTTGAGTGCACCCGGCTCCCTTCCGGGCTGACGGTGGTAACCGAGAACATGCCCCATCTTGAAAGTGTGGCGCTCGGTGTCTGGATCAAGTCCGGTTCGCGCAACGAGACCGTGGATGAACACGGAATTGCGCATCTGCTGGAGCACATGGCTTTCAAGGGCACACGGCGACGCAGCGCCCGCCAGATCGCCGAAGAAATCGAAAATGTGGGCGGCGAGGTCAACGCCGCCACCTCCACCGAAACCACCTCCTACTATGCCCGCGTGCTCAAGGACCACGTGCCGCTCGCGGTCGACATCCTTGCCGACATCCTGACGGAATCGACCTTCGACGAGGACGAGCTCCGCCGCGAAAAGCATGTCATCCTGCAGGAGATCGGCGCGGCCAACGACACCCCGGACGACGTAGTCTTCGATCGCTTTGCCGAAACCGCCTATCGCGATCAGACGGTGGGCCGGCCGATCCTCGGCACGCCGGAAACGGTGATGTCCTTCAGCGCCGACCAGATCCGCCAGTATCTCGGCCGCAACTATACGACGGACAGAATGTTCATTGTGGCGGCCGGCGCCGTCGATCACGAGACGATCGTGCGTCAGGTCCAAGAGCGCTTTTCCGCCCTGCCCGTCTCACCCTTATCGCCGCCGGTCCTCGACGCGGCGCGCTACACCGGCGGCGACAGTCGCGAAACTCGCGATCTGATGGATGCGCAAATCCTGCTCGGCTTCGAAGGCAAGGCCTATCACGCGCGGGATTTCTACTGTTCGCAGATCCTCGCCAATATCCTCGGCGGCGGCATGTCCTCGCGCCTCTTCCAGGAGGTGCGCGAACACAGGGGACTCTGTTATTCGGTCTACGCCTTCCATTGGGGCTTCTCCGACACTGGCATCTTCGGCATTCATGCGGCAACCGGCGGAGAGAACCTGCCGGAACTGATGCCGGTGATCGTCAACGAGCTGCGCAAATCGTCGATGAACATCGAACAGCAGGAGATCGAGCGCGCCCGCGCGCAGATCCGCGCGCAATTGCTTATGGGCCAGGAGAGCCCGGCGGCACGAGCCGGTCAGATCGCCCGCCAGATGATGCTCTACGGCCGTCCCATTCCCAACGAGGAGCTGATGGAGCGCCTTTCGGGCATCACGATCGAGCGCCTGACGGACCTTGCCGGCCGGCTGTTCTTCGACACGGCTCCGACGCTCTCCGCAATCGGCCCGCTCGAGCAGCTTGCCCCGATGAACGACATCCTTTCGTCGCTGGCCAGCAAGACAACCGCCATGCATGCGGTGGCGAGCTGACACGCAGATTGCCGTTGAGGCTTCGCCACGGCCGCGCCCAAGCCCTGCGTTCCCCTCACGATTTCTCAAAAATCGGATTCGATTTGAGCGTAAACTTGTGCAAGGTTTCGCAATGAGACAGCGTCCTCGGCTCGACTGAACGGCGGCGCCTGTTGCCCGCGGTACTGGCCTGGAGGCGTATATGACACGATCGGTTTTTCGGTTCCTGTCGCGGCAGCCGGAGACGGTCGAGATCGCCAATCAGCACTATATGCTCCGGCTTCCCCGCTACGCCGATTATCGGCAATGGTATCAGTTGCGCAGCGAAAGCCGTGCCTTCCTGGAGCCCTGGGAGCCGACCTGGCGCGCCGATGAAATGACCGAGAGCGCCTTTCGCAGCCGCGTCATTCGCAATGAGCAGGAATATGCCTCCGGCCAGGCCGTGCCGCTCTTCCTCTTCCGCAGGCCGGACGAGACGCTGCTCGGCGGTCTCACCATTGGTCACATTCGCCGCGGTGCCGCGCTGAACTGCATGATCGGCTACTGGATGGGCCAGAAATATGCCGGTCAGGGCCATATGTACGAGGCACTGAAGCTGACGATCCCCTATATCTTTACGGTGCTCGAGTTGCACCGTATCGAGGCAGCCTGTATTCCAGAAAATACACGGAGCATCCGGCTCCTTGAAAAGGCCGGCTTTGAGCGTGAAGGCTATTTGAGACAGTACTTGAAGATAAACGGGCAGTGGCGGGATCATCTGATGTTCTCCCTCTTGTCCGTCGATGCCGTACCGAACAGGAATATGCCCCTTTGATGCCCCTGAACCTGAAGCCGTTCGCATGGCCAGCCGCAAGGCTGGCGGCGTTTCTGATCGCACTCGTCGTCTTCGTCCTCGGCCTCGCCGGCGGGGTCGCGCATGCGCTCGAGCCGGTGAAGATTTCGCGTGAGGACACGGCGCTCGACCTCACCGCGACGACGGAGATCTACAGCGGCAGGGGCGATGCGTTTCAGGTCTCGACCGCCCCCGGCACGGACGGCATCGTGCGCCGCATCGAAGTGCGCTCGAGCACGGAACATCATCAAGGCGACTGGGCCGTTTTCGCGCTTGCCAATGTCTCGGAAGAGCAGCTCGAGCGCGTCATCGTCGCCCCGCATTTCCGGCTGGTCAATTCCAAGCTCTTCTGGCCGGACCTCGGCTCGCAGCGCGTCCTCTCGATCACGCCGAGCGAAGGCTTCGCGCTCGACCGGCAGCCAAGCGACGAGGCGGACGTCTTCCGGATCACGCTCAACCCCGGCGCGGTCATCACCTTCGTTGCCGAGCTCCAGACGCCGGAACTGCCGCAAATCTATCTCTGGCAGCCCGACGCCTACAAGGACACGGTCAATGCCTTCACGCTCTATCGCGGCATCGTGCTCGGGATCGCCGGCCTTCTCGCGGTGTTCCTGACCATTCTCTTCGTCGTCAAGGGCACCTCGATGCTGCCCGCGACGGCCGCACTCGCCTGGGCCGTGCTTGCCTATATCTGTGTCGATTTCGGCTTTCTGTCGAAGCTCATCAGCGTGACGGCCGACGACGAGCGAATATGGCGGGCGGGAACGGAAGTCTTCCTGGCAGCGGGCCTCGTCGTTTTCCTTTTCACCTATCTCAACCTCAATCGCTGGCACCAGCATCTCGGCTATGCGACGCTCGCCTGGATTCTCGGGCTGGGGCTGCTCTTCGGGGTCGCGGTCTACGATCCGGCGATCGCCTCCGGCATCGCCCGCCTGTCCTTCGCACTGACGGCAACCGTTGGCATCGTGCTCATCGCCTATCTCGGCTTCAACCGCTACGACCGCGCCATCCTGCTTGTCCCTGCCTGGCTGTTGATCCTCGTCTGGTTGTTCGGCGCGTGGCTCGCCGTTACCGGTCAACTGGCCAACGATATCGTCCAGCCGGCGCTCGGCGGCGGTCTCGTGCTCATCGTGCTGCTGATCGGCTTCACCGTCATGCAGCACGCCTTTGCCGGTGGCGCCTACCAGCAAGGCCTGTTCTCCGATCTCGAGCGACAGGCGCTGGCATTGACCGGCTCGGGCGACACCGTCTGGGATTGGGACGTGGCGCGCGACCGCGTCGTCACCATACCCGACATTTCGCACCAGCTCGGCCTCTCGCTCGGCACCATGAACGGACCCGTCCGCAACTGGGTGCCGCGCCTGCATCCCGACGACCGCGATCGGTTCCGGGCGACGCTCGACGTGTTGCTCGAACACCGGCGCGGCCGGCTGAACCACGAATTCCGCGTGCGCGCGGAGGACGGCCATTATCACTGGCTCTCGATCCGGGCACGGCCGGTGCTCGGCGCCAACGGCGAGATCATCCGCTGCGTCGGCACCATCGTCGACATCACCGAACAGCGCAATTCGGTCGAGAGGCTCCTGCACAATGCGCTCCTCGACAACCTGACCGGCCTGCCTAACCGGCAGGTCTTCCTCGACCGGCTGCAGGCGATCCTGTTGATGTCCGACAGCACCAACGCCATGAGGCCGACTGTGCTCGCGATCGACATCGATCGTTACAAGCAGGTCAACGACATGCTTGGCGTTGCGGCCGGTGACAATATCCTCATCGCGCTTACGCGCCGCCTGCGCCGGCTCCTGCGTCCGCAGGACACGCTCGCCCGCCTCGGTGGCGACCAGTTCGGACTGATCCTCATGTCGGAGCGCGATCCGGCAAAGATCGCCGACTTCGCCGATGCCGTCAGCAAGGCGATCATGGTTCCGCTCAACTACGGCAATCGCGAAATCAACCTGACCGCGTCGATCGGCCTCGTTTCCTGGCTCGATCAGGAGCAGAGCGCCGCCGGACTGCTCGATGACGCCGAACTCGCGATGTTCCGCGCCAAGAAAGCGGGCGGAAACCGGGTCGAGCCGTTCCGCCCGGCCTTCCGGACGTCGAGCTCGGATCGGCTCCAGCTCGAAGCGGATCTGAAGCGGGCGATCGAACGCAAGGAGCTTTCCCTCGTCTACCAGCCGATCGTCCGCTTGAGCGATGCCGAGATCGCGGGCTTCGAGGCGCTCATGCGCTGGGATCATCCGAAGCGCGGCAATATCTCGCCGACCGAGTTCATCCCAATCGCCGAGAATTCCGACATCATAAACCAGCTCGGCATGTTCGCTTTCGACAAGGCGACGAGCGACCTCTCGGACTGGCAGATGCAGACCGGGGAACTGCCGATCTTCGTCTCGGTCAACCTGTCGAGCGCGCAGCTTTTGAACAATGAGCTTTATGACGACGTGCGCGCGATCCTCAACAAGAACCGCTGCGATCCGGCGAAGGTCAGGATGGAACTGACGGAGTCGCTGGTGATGGAAAACCCCGAGCAGGCCAGGCTCGTGCTCGAAAAGCTCCGCCAAGCCGGACTGCGGCTGGCCCTCGACGATTTCGGCACCGGCTATTCATCGCTCTCCTATCTCACCCGCTTCCCCTTCGACACGATCAAGATCGATAAGGCGCTGGTGCGCGATCCGAGCGACAGGCGCGGCGTGGTGTTGCGCTCTGTGATCACCATGGCGCGCGAGCTCGACATGCAGGTGGTCGCCGAAGGCATCGAATCCGAGGAGGATGCGGTTCAGCTTTCGCAGATGGGCTGCGACTACGGCCAGAGCTTCCTCTTCGGGCCGCCGGTCGGGTCGGATTCGATCCTGCGGCTCCTGAAGGAGCGATTTCCGTTGATGAAGAGAGCCTGAGGCGGAAACCGGCGACCGACGACGGCTTAGGCGTGGCCGGAATCGGTGGAAAGCATGGCCGAGCTGACGCCCATCAGTGCCAAGGCCCGGTCGTATTTCTCATCGAGGTTCCGGCTGAAGATCAGCTCCTCGCGCGCCGGGCAGGTCAGCCAGCCGTTCTGGGCGATCTCGGCCTCGAGCTGGCCTGGCCCCCAGCCGGCATAGCCGAGCAGCATGGTCGCCTTGTGCGGCCCCTCGCCACGGGAGATAGCCCTCACGATGTCGAGCGTCGCGGTGAGGCAGATGTCGTCGCTGACGGGAATGCTCGAGTCGCTCAAGTAATCGTCCGTATGCAAGACGAAGCCTCGCCCCGTCTCGACGGGGCCGCCTGCCTGTATCTGGAACTCGCGCGCCGTCGCCGGCAGGCGGATCGCTTCATCGGGATCGAGAAGCTGCAGGTGCAACAGCACGTCCGGGAAAGTCAGCCGTTGCGGACGGTTCAGCACGAAGCCCATCGCCCCATCTTCGGAATGGGCGCAGACGAAAATGACCGTTCGGGCAAAATTGGCATCGAACATGCCCGGCATGGCGATCAGGAATTGACCGTCAAGGAAGCCACGCTCGCGGGTCGTATGCAGTGCCTTTGTCGCCATAATGAAGATAGCCTACCAATTCACGACGAAATGAAAAGCGCCTCTACGTGGCGGTCGCGGAATTTTGCACGCGCGACGCTTGCTCGCGATGAATTCGGGGCTGCAAGCCCCCAGATTTGCGATCCGGTTTCCGTATGCCGGCGCCGCCACAAAGCGGTTGCGCCCTTGTTTTCGACTTCGCGCGTGGCCGCCGATCAAGTAATTATGATCGCGGCGACGCATCACGGCGGCTGGAGACCGAAGGTGAAACGCTATACTGCTTGAGCTATGACCAACCGCCCGCCCCTCATGAAGATGGCCCAGTGCATCGCGACGGCAACCCCTCTCGTTGCATTTCTTTTGCCGGCCCCCTCCCATGGAGCGACCAGCGAATGGGTGACCTCACCCGGCGGGACCGTACGCATCGTCGCGTCGCAGCCAAGGCCGGACGGCTCCATCCCCGCCATTCTCGAAGTCCGGCTCAAGCCTGGCTGGAAGACCTATTGGCGGGATCCGGGAGCAAGCGGCATACCGCCGCAGGTGACCCTCGATCCATCGGGTGGCGTCATTCTGAAAGCAATCCGCTTCCCTGCACCGAAGACGTTCGGCGAAGGGCCGGGGCGCTATGCCGGATATGACCAGCCTGTCGCCTTCCCGCTTGAGCTGAAGAGGGTCGCCAACGGCGGCGACCTCGCGATCCGGGCCTCCGTCTTTCTGGGCATCTGCGAGGACATCTGCATCCCCGTACAGGGCGAGCTGAACCTCGCTCTCAAAAGCGGCGGCTTCGACAACCCGTTAGACGGCGCACGCATAGACAAGGCGGTTGCCGCACTTCCGGAGGCGCCGTCCGACGATTTCCGGGTGACGAAGGCGAGCTTCGATGCCGCGGCGCGCATGATTCATCTCGATCTTCGATTGCCTAAGGCCGCCGGTGGCGGACCAGTGGACCTGTTTCTCTCCGGCCCTCCCGGGATTTTCTTCGGCAAGCCGGTCCTCGGCGGACCGGGCGTGGAGCGCCGGGCCGAAATTCCGGTGAAACTCTCCGGCAAAGACAAGCGCATCGCGGGAAAAGCCATCGCACTCACCGTTCGCGCCGGCGGGCGCAGCATGGAAACGACGCTTGCCTTTGATTGACGCGCCCCTATAGTCCCCCCCACAGGCGGGTGCCGCTAACATCGGCGCCAACCCCGGAGAACAATCGAGGAGAAAACCCGTGACCATTGCTGTCGGAGACAAGCTGCCCAACGCAACCTTCAAGGAGAAGACCGCTGACGGCCCGGTCGAGGTGACCACCGACCAGCTATTCAAGGGCAAGCGCGTGGTGCTTTTCGCTGTGCCGGGGGCCTTCACGCCGACCTGTTCGCTCAACCATCTTCCCGGCTATCTCGAAAACCGCGACGCCATTCTGGCCCGCGGCGTCGACGACATTGCAGTGGTCGCCGTCAACGACCTGCATGTGATGGGCGCCTGGGCGACGTCCTCCGGCGGCATGGGCAAGATTCATTTCCTTTCCGACTGGAACGCCGCTTTCACCAAGGCGATCGGCATGGATATCGACCTCTCGGCCGGAACGCTCGGCATTCGCTCCAAGCGCTATTCGATGCTGGTCGAGGATGGCATCGTGAAGGCGTTGAACGTCGAGGATCTCCCGAGCCAAGCGATCTATTCCGGTGCTGCCACGATGCTGGAGCAGCTGAGCTAGAGCGCGTCGCATCCACACGTATTGTTCCGATAGCCAGAGAAATGAAACGGGCCATTGCGCCCGTTTCTATTTGACGGCATCCGTGCGGCGCGCTTTCTTGAAAGGCTCCATGCCCTTGCGCGCGAGCTCGTCGGCGCGTTCGTTCTCGGGGTGGCCGGCGTGGCCCTTGACCCAGTGCCAGGTCACCTGATGACGGCTTCTCGCCTCATCCAGCGCCTGCCATAGCTCGCCGTTCTTCACCGGTTTTCTGTCGCCGGTCTTCCAGCCGTTCCGCTTCCAGCCGTGAATCCATTTGGAGATGCCGTCCATCACATATTTGCTGTCGGTGTGAAGGTCGACCTCGCAAGGCTCTTTCAGCGCGTTCAGCGCCGAGATTGCGGCGAGCAGCTCCATGCGGTTGTTGGTGGTCTCCGCCTCGCCTCCGCACATTTCCTTCTCGACGTCACCGTAGCGAAGCACCGCTCCCCAACCGCCCGGCCCCGGATTTCCCGAGCAGGCGCCGTCGGTGAAGATATCGACGTGCTTCATACCGATGCCTCTTGGCGCCTGAGCCCGTATTCGGCGCTTGAGACGATGGCGCGATGGAAGCGGAGCTTGGTCAGATATTCGAGCGGGTCCTTCTTGACCACCAGAGCCCCCGGCGGCGTCGTCAGCCAGTCATAGAGGCGTGTCAGGAAGAAGCGCAGCGCCGAGCCGCGGGCGAGAAGCGGCAGAGCCGCCACCTCCTCAGCGGTCAATTTCCGCACGCTTTCGTAGCCTGAAAGCAGCGCCATCCCCTTGGTGATGTTGTAGGAGCCGTTCTTCTCGAAGCACCAGGAGTTCAGGCATACGGCGACGTCGTAGGCGAGGAAATCGTTGCAGGCGAAGTAGAAGTCGATCAGGCCGGAGAGGCGGTCGCCGAGGAAGAAGACGTTATCCGGGAAAAGATCCGCATGAATGACCCCCTCTGGCAATGCCTTCGGCCAATGCTCTTCGAGATAGGCGAGCTCCGCAGCGATCTCCTCTCGGAGCCCGGCTTGAACCTCATCGGCGCGGGCTTCGGAGTTCCGCCAGAGCGGCCGCCAGCCGCCGACCGAAAGCGCGTTGGCGCGCTTCAGGGGAAAGTCTTGGCCGGCCTCGTGCATCTCAGCGAGGGCGCGGCCGACTTCGCGGCAGTGCTGCGCCTCGGGCTTTCTCAACCACATGCCTTCAAGAAAGGAAATCACCGCGGCCGGCCGGCCCGACAGCGTGCCGAGCAGCTTGCCGTCGGCACGTGGCAGTGGCAGCGGACAGGAGAGCCCCCTTTCCGCAAGGTGATGCATCAGGCCCAGAAAGAACGGCAGATCGTCGGCATTCACCCGCTTCTCGTAAAGCGTAAGGATGTAAGAGCCCTTGGTGGTGTGGAGAAGGAAGTTCGAATTCTCGACGCCTTCGGCGATTCCCTTGTAGGAGGTCAGCGCCCCCACATCGTAGGCGGCGAGAAAACGGATCAGCTCGTCTTCCGTGATATCGGTGTAAACTGCCAAGGCGCGATACTTTCCAGAATGCAAATTTCACAAATTTAAGCTGCATGCGGACGGAAAACCGCGCGCAGTCTATTCACCGTTCACGAAAGCCATGTCGGCCGCGGTCAATTCGACGTGACGGAGCTCGCGGTTGACGAGGAAGTTCTCGTTTTCCTCGACCGTGTCGGCAAGCTCGACCGCCGCGTCGTAGCGTTCGCGGAACGCTTCTATGATCTCGTTGACGATCACTTCCGGCGCCGAGGCGCCCGCCGACAGCCCGACGGTTGAGATGTCGCCCATCGTCACCCAATCGATCTCCGACGCACGCTGTACCAGAACGGCTTTTTTCGCCCCGGCTCTCAGTGCCACTTCGACGAGGCGCTTGGAATTCGATGAATTGGGAGCGCCGACGATAAGGAAAAGATCGCAACCGGGCGCGGCCTGCTTCACCGCCTCCTGCCGGTTCGTCGTGGCATAGCAGATCGAATCGGCGGCAGGCGCGGTCAGGTTGGGAAAGCGCTCATGCAGCCGCTTGATAACTCCGGCGGTATCGTCCACCGACAGCGTCGTCTGCGTTACGAAGCCGAGATTATCCGGATCCGGCGGCACATAGACGTCGGCGTCCTCGACCGTCTCGATGAGAGAGACCGCACCCTCCGGCAATTGCCCCATGGTGCCGATCACCTCCGGGTGGCCGGCATGGCCGATCAGCACGACATGGCGGCCCATCCGGTGGTGGCGCATAGCCTGCTTGTGCACCTTCGAGACGAGCGGACAGGTGGCGTCGAGATAGAAAAGGTTGCGCTGATCCGCATCGGCCGGAACCGACTTCGGCACGCCATGGGCGGAGAAGACGACGGGCTGCTTGCGGTGCTCGGGCGGAATCTCGTCGAGCTCCTCGACGAAGATTGCCCCCTTCGCTTCCAGCCCTTCGACGACATAGCGGTTGTGCACGATCTCGTGGCGGACATAGACCGGGGCGCCGAATTCCTTAAGCGCCAGCACCACGATCTGGATCGCCCGGTCGACGCCGGCGCAGAAGCCGCGCGGGCCGCAAAGGCGAATGGTGATCGGGGATTTTGCTGCTGCGGATGAGGCCATGTTGAAAATGCCAGTGGATCGAACGGGAACCGGGCGCGCCGCCCTGCGCCATATATAGCGGCAACGACCACGCGCACAAGGAAGAAGACTTTGGCTCGCCGGCAAATGCCCGCCGGCCGAGAGCGATCCGACTATCGCTTTCGGCGATACACGTAGAGCCCGCTGACGACCACGAGTGCGGCGGCAAGGCCGTACCAGGTCAGCGCATATTGCAGATGATTGTTCGGCAGGTCGAACTGCGTGACGCCGCCGATCGGCAGACCCCCGGGATTCTCAGCGGCATCGGCATCGACGAAGAAAGGAAGAACCCTGTCCGCTGCCAGACCGGCCGAATCGGTCATTCCGTCGAGATCCTTCCAGTAGAAGATGTTCTTGGCGATATCGTTGTCTGGCACGAGCGACGACGGTTTCTGCGAGAGCCTTGGGCGCGCCAGGCCATTAATCGTCACGCCTCTAGTGACCTGGCCCGCAGACCGCGTCGATGCGTCTTTCTTCTCGAAGGGAACGAAGCCGCGGTTGACGAAAAGGGCGCGGCCGTCCGCCAGCATCAGCGGCGTGAAGACGTAGAAGCCTGTCCGACCCTCATGGGTGGCGAAGAAATGGCGCTCCCTGCCGTGGTCGTATACTCCGGACACGTGCACCGTCCGGTAGTCGATATCCTCGCCGGCTGCGGCCATGGCCTCGATCTGTTCCAGCGGGACCGACGGCGCCGCACGCCGTTCCGAAATCGCGGCGATCAGCGCCTCTTTCCACTGCAGCCGCTGCATCTGCCAGGTGCCAAGGGAAACGAGCACCGCGAAGGCCGCAACGACGAGAACGGCGCCGGCTATGTGGCCGAGGCGCGACGCCGACTTGCTTTCTTCAACCACGGTCGATTTCACCTGAGCGTGCACTGTTGCGGTACTGCAGATTGATGAGCACGCCCTTCAGCATGCGCGTCAACGCCAGGCTGAAGATCGTCGCCAGCGGAATCCACAGCAGGAAATGCAGCCAGAGCGGCGGATTGACGTTGACCTCCACCCAGAGCGCTGCGCCCACGACGATGAAGCCGACAATGAGGATGACGAAGACGACCGGACCATCGCCGGAATCGGCGAAACGATAGTCGAGCTCGCAACTCGTACAAGCCGGCCGGAGCTTCAGGAAACCGTCGAAGAGCTTGCCCTGGCCGCAGCGGGGGCAAAGCCCTTTGATGCCGGTCATGACCGGATCGACGGGCGGGTATAGCGCCTTGTCGTCATTCATGGGTTGATCTCAATCGCGGTATTGTTGGGGACCATGTCCCAGATATCGTCCATCTCGGCATTGGTAACGGCAATGCAGCCATCCGTCCAATCGAACATCTGCGTCAAAAACGCCAACCAGCCGAAATAGTTGGGCTGGCCATGGATCATGATCATGCCACCGGGATCGACGCGCCTGACGGCGGCCTCCTGCAGGTCCTGCGGTCCCGGGTAGGAAATGTGAATGGACTTGTAGAAGCGGCTCGCATCGTTGCGCCTATCGAGGACATAGCGCCCCTCTGGCGTCTTGCGGTCGCCTTCCCGCCTCTTGTGTCCCACGGGATTGCCGCCAAGCGCGATTGGAAATTCTCGCAGCAGCTTCTCTCCCTGAAACAATTGCAGGACGCGCCGCTCCTTGTAGACGACAACCTTGTCCGCAGTTTCGGCGGCCAGCACCGAAAACGGCATCGCGAGGATACCCGCCGCGAGCGACCATAGGTACGCGCTCTTCTTCATTCCACCACAAGCGGTGCCTTCAATGGAAACGGGGCGGCTGCATCGCCGCAGCCGCCCCGTCATCATCAAACGAATTGCTCTTAGCCGTGAGCGATCGGTGCACCCCATCCACCCCAGATGTAGATGGAGAAGAAGAGGAACAGCCAGACCACGTCAACGAAGTGCCAGTACCAGGCGGCCGCCTCGAAGCCGAAATGGTGCTGCGGGCTGAAGCCGCCACCAAGTGCCCGAACCAGGCAGACCAGCAGGAAAATGGTGCCGACCAGAACGTGGAAACCATGGAAACCGGTCGCCATGAAGAAGGTGGCGCCATAGATCGAGTCGCGGAAGGCGAAGGGCGCATGCGCGTACTCGTAACCCTGCACGAAGGAGAAGAGAACGCCGAGCAGCACGGTCAGGGTCAGACCGTAGACGAGGCCCTTGCGATCATTGTGCAGCAGCGCGTGGTGCGCCCAGGTGACCGTCGTGCCGGAGAGCAGCAGGATAACGGTGTTGTAGAGCGGCAGGTGCCAGGGATCGAGGACCTCGATGCCCTTCGGCGGCCAGACGCCACCGGTGTAGGCGGCGCGCGCGGCCTGGATGGGTTCGCCGGCAAACAGGCTCGCATCGAAGAAGGCCCAGAACCAGGCGACGAAGAACATCACTTCGGAGGCAATGAACATAATCATGCCGTAGCGCAGGTGCAGCGACACGACGCGGGTGTGATGCCCCTCGCGGCCCTCCTTGATCGTGTCCGACCACCAGCCGAACATGGTGTAGAGGATGAGCGCCAGGCCGATGAAGAAGACCCACGGATTGGCGAGTTCCAGCCCAAACATCTTGAACGAACCGCCAGAGAGATAGCGCATGTAGCCGACGCCACCGAAGGCCATGACGAAGGCGCCGATGGAGGCAAGCAACGGCCAAGGGCTCGGATCGATGATGTGATAGTCGTGATTCTTCTGATGCGCTCCGGCCATGTCAGTAATCCCCGATAGTTCTCTCTTGTCGCCCGCCCCGGCATAGCCGAAACGGCGCTCCTGTCAAAGTTTGTTTTGAGCGTCGTCGTCCTTCACCTGCACACGAGCGACCGGCTTGGACGGCTCGCGCGGGTAGAAGGTGTAGGACAGCGTCAAAGTCTTGATGCCCTTCGTCTCGACTGGCTTGACGATCTCCGGATCGACGAAGAAGACGACCGGCATCTCCATTTCCTCGCCCGGCTGCAGCGTCGTCTCGGTAAAGCAGAAACACTGCACCTTGTTGAAGTAGGCACCCGCCGCCATCGGCGTCACGTTGAACGTTGCCTGGCCGGTCGTCGGCTTCGATGCAAGATTCTTGGCGCGATACATCACCTGCACGGTCTCGCCGATCCGGACGTCGATGTCCCGCTGGACCGGCTTGAACTCCCAGGGCAGACCCGCCGCAATATTGGCGTCGAAGGTGACCTTCACCTTCTCCTCGAGAATGACGTCGGAAGCCTGCTCGACCCGCTGCGTCGTACCGTTATAGCCCGTCACCCGGCAGAACATGTCGTAGAGCGGCACGGCCGCGTAGGCCATGCCGATCATGCCCCCAACGAAAGCGAGGCATGTGCCGACGATGACGCCGTTCGCTCGTTCTTTCCTGGGCACTTGCTGGGAGTCGGTCATCGGCCGTGCCTTCAATGCGCTATACCGCTGCCGAACTTGACCAGCGTTACGACGTAAAAAAGCGCGACGAGACCCGCAAGCACCACGCCGAGAGCGATATTGCGGCCACGACGAGACTTCTTCTGCGCTTCGCTGAGTTCAACGGTTTCCATCAGATGATACCTCCGGCCTTGAGCCAGATCTGAACGATCACGTGGTCGGCCAGCAGGGCCGAAAAGATCGCGAAAAGATAGGCGATCGAGAATGCGAAAAGCTTCTTGGCCGGCAGCATGCGCTTGTCGCCTTCGGGCATGCGCAACACGCCGAGCGAATACCAGACGAAGCCCAGTCCCATGGCGGCGGCGAACACCCCGTAACCAAGGCTCGCAAAGCCGAGCAAGGTGGGACAGATGCCACTCAGCGCCGTCAGGGCAGCATAGATAACGATCTGCCTCTTGGTGGTCGCCTCGCCGCAGACATTCGGCATCATCGGCACGCCGACAGCCTGGTAGTCCCCCATCTTGAAGAGCGCCAGCGCCCAGAAATGCGCCGGCGTCCAAAGGAAAATGATGAGGAAGAGCACGATGCTCTCGAGCGAGACGCCGCCGGTCACGCAGGCCCAGCCGATCATCGGCGGGAAAGCTCCGGCGGCACCGCCGATCACGATGTTCTGCGGCGTCGAGCGCTTCAGCCACATCGTGTAGATGGCCACATAGAAGAAGATGGTGAAGGCGAGCAACCCGGCTGCGAGCCAATTCACGGCGAGCCCAAGGATCGTCACCGAAAATGCCGACAGCGTCAGGCCGAAGGCGAGCGCTTCCTGCGGCAGGATCTTGCCGGCGGGGATCGGACGCTTGGCCGTACGGCTCATCACCGCATCGATGTCGGCGTCATACCACATGTTCAGTGCACCGGAGGCGCCGGCGCCGACGGCGATGCAGAGAATCGCGATGAAGCCGATGAAAGGATTGATTTGTCCGGGCGCAAGGACGAGCCCGGCAAAAGCCGTGAAGACGACGAGAGACATGACACGCGGCTTCAGGAGCTCGAAGTAATCGCGCGCAGAGGCCTCGGACAGGCGCGGTGCGCCTTCCATGCCGACTGCTTCGTGATTGTCGATGACCGTCATGTCTCGTCCCTGAATTCCTTGCGACCATGACAGCCGCATTTCGCCGGAGGGCCGGCGGGGTGAAGCCGCCGTCGCCGGCGGCTTCTGTTCGTTTCCCGTCACTTGATCCGCGGGAGCTGCTCCCATTGGTGGAACGGCGGCGGCGAAGAGAGCTGCCATTCGAGCGTGTTTGCGCCCGCACCCCACGGATTGTCGCCCGCGACGCGCTTCCTCGCGAAAGCCTCGGCAACGCCGAAGAGGAAGATCAGCACGCCGACGGCGGCGATATAGGAGCCGTAGGACGACACCATGTTCCAACCGGCAAAGGCATCCGGATAGTCGACATAGCGACGCGGCATGCCTGCGAGCCCGAGGAAGTGCTGCGGGAAGAAGATCAGGTTCACGCCGACGAACATCACCCAGAAGTGCAGCTTGCCGATGAACTCGGAGTACATGTAGCCGCTCATCTTCGGGAACCAGTAGTACCAGGCCGCGAAGATCGCGAAGACCGCACCGAGCGACAGAACGTAGTGGAAGTGAGCCACCACGTAATAGGTATCGTGCAGCGCGCGGTCGAGGCCGGCATTGGCGAGCTGAACGCCGGTGACGCCGCCGACGGTGAAGAGGAAGATGAAGCCGATCGCCCAGACCATCGGCGTCGTGAAGCGGATCGAGCCGCCCCACATCGTCGCGATCCACGAGAAGATCTTCACGCCCGTCGGAACGGCGATAACCATCGTCGCGAAGACGAAGTAGCGCTGCGTCTGAAGCGACATGCCGACCGTATACATGTGGTGCGCCCACACGATGAAGCCGACGGCGCCGATCGCGACCATGGCATAGGCCATGCCGAGATAGCCGAAGATCGGCTTGCGAGCGAAGGTCGAGATGATGTGGCTGACGATGCCGAAGCCCGGCAGGATCAGGATGTACACTTCCGGGTGACCGAAAAACCAGAACAGATGCTGGAACAGGATCGGATCGCCGCCGCCCTCAGGAGCGAAGAAGGCCGTGCCGAAGTTGCGATCGGTCAGAAGCATGGTGATGCCGCCTGCTAGGACCGGCAGCGAGAGCAGCAGCAGGAAGGCGGTGATCAGCACCGACCAGGCGAAGAGCGGCATCTTGTGCAGCGTCATACCCGGGGCGCGCATGTTGAGGATCGTCGTGATGAAATTGATCGCGCCGAGGATCGACGAGGCGCCGGCGATGTGCAGGCCGAGGATCGCGAGGTCCATGGCCGGGCCGGGCATGCCCGATGTCGAGAACGGCGGATAGATCGTCCAGCCGCCGCCGGCACCGTAGGCACCCGCCGGACCCTCGACGAACATCGAAAGCAGGACGAGCAGGAAGGCCGGCACGATGAGCCAGAAGGAGATGTTGTTCATGCGCGGGAACGCCATGTCCGGGGCGCCGATCATGATCGGCACCATCCAGTTGGCGAAGCCACCGATCAGCGCCGGCATGACCATGAAGAAGATCATGATCAGCGCGTGCGCCGTCGTGAAGACGTTGAACATGTGCTTGCCGCCGTCGATGGCAGCATCGCCCTCGAAGCCGTAGACCATCTGTGCCAGACCGTGGAAGATCTGGATGCCCGGCTCCTGCAGCTCGGCGCGCATGAAGACCGACAGCGTTCCGCCGATGATGCCGGCGATGATCGCGAAGATCAGGTACAGCGTGCCGATGTCCTTGTGGTTGGTCGACAGGAACCAGCGCTGAAAGAAGGTCAGCGGCTTGTGTGCGTGGTCGCCATGGGCATGATCGGAATGATCATGCCGTTGATCGTGATGAACGGCTGTTCCAGCCATGGGTCGAGCTCCCCTTCCGATTACTGTGCGGCGTTTGCGGCGACGTCAATGGTCTTGGCCGCGCCGTCGATGGACGCCGTGAGCGCCCTGTTCGCTTCGCCGAGATTGGTTGCAGCGGCCGCAAGCCATGCATCGTACTTGTCCTGCGAGACGACGCGGACGGCGATCGGCATGTAGGCGTGATCCTTGCCGCAGAGCTCGGAACACTGGCCGTAATAGAGCCCTTCGCGGTCAGCCTTGAACCAGGTTTCGTTGAGACGGCCGGGAACCGCATCGATCTTGACGCCAAAAGCCGGCATTGCGAAGGCATGGATCACGTCGGCTGCCGTAACCAGCAGACGAACGGTCTTGCCGGCCGGCACGACGACCTCGTTGTCGACGGCGAGAAGGCGCGGATAAGCTGCCTTGTCTTCCTTGCCGAGGCTTGCGCGGTCCTCATCTTTCAAGAGAAGGCTGTCGAAGGACAGCGGATTTTCACCGACCTCGTATTCATAGGACCAGTACCACTGGTTTCCCGTCGCCTTGACCGTCAGGTCCGGATTTGGCGGCGGCGTGAGCTGCGCGGTCAGGAGCTGGAACGAGGGAATGGCCAGGAAAAGCAGAATGATGACTGGGCCGACCGTCCAGATGACTTCGATGAGCGTATTGTGGCTGGTCCTGGACGGAACCGGATTGGCGCTCTCGCGGAACTTAACAACCACGATGATCAGCAGGAGGAGAACAAGAAGCGTGATCGGAACGATGAACCACAAGGTATAACGTTCAAACCACCTGATTTCTTCCATGATGCCCGTCGCGGCCGCCTGCAGACCCGTCTGCCACTCGACAGGCTGGTCAGCAAAGGCGCTCGAAGCAAAAAGCAGACAGGCAAGCGCTGCCAGAACTGCATAGGCCTTGTTTCTCACAATTACGTCTCCCCAATGCGCTTGATCAGGATCAAACCCGGAACGCAGAATCCCTGCGATACTGAAGCGCTTCAAACCACAGTTTGACCAGCGCCGCAACATCTGTGCAATGAACGCCGTGCGGCATTTTTGCACAAAGCGATTTTTTCGCACAGGAGACCTCGCGCTCGGTTATAGGCTGCGCTAAGCACCTCTTCGCCAGCCGGCTGTGCGTGCGTACCGGCCAGAACGGCGAGTGCCTCTTGCCGGCGATCGCCGAAGCCGAGGCCCAATTTCGGCCATATGGCGCTGGAATGTAATGAGCAGGGCTTTTCATTTATCGCCGCGCACTTCAAGAATAGCCCTAATGATTCGAGGTTTTTGAGGTTTACATGGGCCTGTCCCTCTTCTCCCGGCTGCCGGTTCTGGCGGCGCTCGGAATTGCCGCCTTTGCCTTCCCCACCCAAAGCATGGCCCAGCAATCCGGCGGAACGCCCGGGACGGTAAAGTCGAACCACGGCGCATGGTCTATCGTCTGCGACAAGCCGGCCGGCGCCTCGGCCGAACAATGCGCGCTGATGCAGAACGTGATCGATGAGGACCGGCCAGAGGTCGGGTTATCGGTCGTCGTCCTGAAGACGGCCGACCGCAAGGCGAAAATCCTCCGCGTTCTCGCGCCGCTCGGCGTGCTCCTGCCGAACGGCCTCGGCCTCAACGTCGACGGCAAGGATATCGGCCGCGCCTATTTCGTGCGCTGCTTCTCCGATGGCTGCTATGCCGAAGTTGTGCTCGAGGACGAGCTCCTGAAAACGCTGCGCGCCGGCGCGACCGCGACCTTCTTCGTGTTCCAGTCTCCCGAGGAGGGGATCGGCATTCCGGTCGACCTCAAGGGCTTCGGCGAGGGCTACGACGCACTGCCGTGATCGGTGCAACGTCTTATCCGCAATGACAAAGCCGCGCTCGAGAGACGCGGCTTTTTTGTGGAGTCTGATGACCGGGCGCGAGCCCCCTACTCTACAGGATATCGGTTGCGGCGATCTTGATGCCGAAGCCTTCCAGGCCGACATAGTGGCGCTCGCGTGACGAGAGGAGCCGGATCGAGCTGATGCCGAGATCCTTCAGGATCTGAGCGCCGAGGCCGATCTCCAGCCACTCGCTTTCGCGCGCCTGCGCCTCGGAGTGGGCCTCGCGATCATGTTTGCCCTTGCGCGCGGTCTGCGAAACACCGACGCCGACGGAGCCCTCGCGCAGGTAGACGATCACGCCCCTGCCCTCCGCGGCGATGCGCTTCATGATCTCATCGAGCTGACGGTCGCCGCCGAAGACGTCCGCAGCGACATTTTCGAGGTGGAGGCGGACCGGGATGTCGACACCGTCGCGAATGTCGCCGAAGACGACGGCGAGGTGTTGCATCGGATCCCAGGGCAGCGAATAGGTATGGCCCTTCGCCTTGCCGTAGGGGGTGTCGATGTCGAAGCAACTGCCATGCTCGATCAAGGTTTCCTTGCGCTGGCGATAGGCAATGAGGTCGGCCACCGAGACCTGTTTCAGGCCGTGGGTCTCGGCGAACGCCTCCACCTGCGGACCGCGCATCACCGTACCGTCGTCATTGACGAGTTCGCAGATGACGCCGATCGGCGGCAGGCTCGCGAGCTTGCAGAGGTCGACGGCCGCTTCGGTATGGCCGGAGCGCATCAGCACGCCGCCCTCGCGCGCGACCAGCGGAAAGATGTGACCCGGCCGCACGAAGTCCGTCGGGCCGACATTCGGATTGGCCAGGTTCCTTACCGTCAAGGTCCGGTCATCGGCGGAAATGCCGGTCGTCGTTCCATGCTTGAAGTCGACGGATACGGTGAAGGCCGTGGTGTGGGCGGAGTCGTTCTCCGCGACCATCGCATTCAGATTGAGGCGCTTCGCCTCCTCGCGCGGCATCGGTGCGCAAACGATGCCGGAGGTGTGGCGCACGATGAAGGCCATCTTCTCCGGCGTGCAATGCACCGCCGCGACGATCAGGTCGCCTTCGTTCTCGCGGCCGCCGTCATCCGTGACGACGACGATCTCGCCGGCCTCGAAGGCACGAATGGCTTCGACGACGCGCTTCTGGTCATAGGACATCTGTATTTCTCTCCCGCAAATTATTTCAACCGCCCGGTCTGGCCGCGGTCACGCAGGTAATGATCGGCGATCGTGCAGGCAAGCATGGCCTCCCCGATCGGCACGGCGCGAATGCCGACGCAAGGATCGTGGCGCCCCTTTGTGCGCACGTCGACCTCGTTGCCGTCGCTGTCGATCGAGCGGCGCTCGGTGAGGATGGAGGATGTCGGCTTGATCGCAAACCGCGCGACGATCGGCTGGCCCGTCGAAATGCCGCCGAGAATGCCGCCCGCATTGTTGGAGAGGAAGACCGGCTCGCCGCCGGCGCCGATGCGCATCTCGTCGGCATTCTCCTCGCCGCTAATCTCGGCGGCGGCAAAACCGTTGCCGATCTCCACGCCTTTGACCGCGTTGATCGACATCAGGTTCGAAGCGATGTCCTGGTCGAGCTTGCCGTAGATCGGCGCTCCGATGCCGGCCGGAACGCCTTCGGCGACAACCTCGACGACGGCTCCGATCGACGAGCCGGCCTTGCGGGTGCCGTCGAGATACTCCTCCCATACCGGAACGATCCCCGGATCGGGCGAGAAGAACGGATTGTTGTTGACCTCCGCCCAATCCCAATTGGCCCGATTGATCCTGTGCTTGCCGATCTGCACGAGCGCGCCGCGCACGACGAGACCCGGAATCACCTTGCGGGCGATGGCGCCAGCGGCGACGCGCGCGGCGGTCTCGCGTGCCGAGGAGCGGCCGCCGCCTCGATAATCGCGAATGCCGTATTTCACATCATAGGTATAGTCGGCATGGCCCGGGCGATAGCGCTTTGCGATCTCGGAATAGTCCTTCGAGCGCTGGTCGGTGTTCTCGATCATCATCGAGATCGGCGTGCCGGTGGAGATCATCGTCTCGCCATCGTCGTCGAGCATTACGCCCGAGAGGATCTTCACCAGATCGTCTTCGCGGCGCTGGGTGACGAAGCGCGACTGGCCGGGCTTGCGCTTGTCGAGCCAGGCCTGGATCTCCGCAAGCGTGAAGCGAACTCCCGGCGGGCACCCGTCGACGACGCAGCCGAGCGCCGGACCGTGGCTTTCGCCCCAGGTCGTGACGCGGAAGAGGTGACCGAAGGTATTGTGCGACATGGCGGCTACCGAACTCCGGATCGCGACGGGACGAACCGATCCTGGTTCGGCCGCGTCGGCATGATTCCAATTGCCTTGGAGCAAAAGGCAACGTTCTATTCGACCGCCCGCTCCAAGAAGATCCGCGCGAATTTGCGCGTGCCCTCTCTTACTGCATGTTTCCTTAAATCGTAACCGATTTAAGGACAAAAACATGCGGCAACTCAAAGCGCTACAGAGACCTTTGCGCGTCTGCCAAGATGCGCGGCGCTGTAGTGGAAAGCTGTCGCGGGGGAAAGGCTTTCCGGGATGTCCAAGAATTTGCCGGCCGGGGTCAGGACGCCATTCGGAGACCCTTGGCCGTTGCGAAGGCCAGGAAGTCCCCGCTGCTCAACGGCCGCGAGAAAGCATAGCCTTGCAGCAGGTCGCAGCCCAGGATACCGAGCATCTCCGCATGCGCCATCGTTTCCACACCCTCCGCCACGGTTTCAATGCCGAGGGAGCGGCCGATGTCAATGATCGAACGAACCAGAGCCTGCTCCCTGCGCGCGCCGATCACCGGCGCCACGAGCTGGCGATCGATCTTCAGCCGTTTCGGCTTGATCTTCAGGAGGCTAACGATCGAGGTGTGGCCGGTGCCGAAGTCGTCGATCTCTATGTCGATGCCGAGCCTCTTGATTCCTTCGATATTGGCGGTCACGACATCATCGCTCTCGTCCAGGAAGATCGACTCCACCAGTTCGAAGGAAATCTGGCCAGGGGCGATGCTCAGTCCTTGGAGCGAGGCAAGCAATTCGTGGTCCTGCAGGCGCTTGGCCGAGACGTTCACCGAGATCTTCGGAACCACGAGGCCCGCCGCTGCCCAGCGCATTCGGTCCGCGAGCGATTTCTCCAGAACCAGGCGGTCGAGCACGGCCGTTACGTTCAGCTCCTCGGCGATCCTCAGGAATCGGTCCGGCGTAAGCGTACCCTCGCGCGGATGTCGCCAGCGGATCAAGGCTTCGACGCCGGCGAGCGCTAGGGTCGACGCGTCGAACTGCGGCTGGTACCACGGGACGAACTCGTCGCGTTCGATGCCCTCGAGGATCTCGTCGGCCACCCGCTTGGTGGTGACCACCTCGGCCTGCAGCGTCTCTGTGAAGAACTGGTGCCGGTTGCGGCCGTTTTCCTTGGCGCGATAAAGGGCGATGTCAGCGTTGACGAGCAGCTTGCGCGCGTCGATCGTCGCGCCGCGCGCGACGGCAATGCCGATGCTCACGCCGAAACGGCAGGGAAAACCGTTGTAATCGACCGGCTGGCGCATCTGCGCGATGATGCGGTCGCAGAGCGCGGCCAAGGCCGTGTCGTCGGGCGCCCCGGAAAGCACCACCACGAACTCGTCGCCGCCAATGCGCGCGACGATGTCGTCTGCAGAAATGTTGGAGCGAAGGATCTCGGAGGCATGCACCAGCATGGCGTCGCCCGCTGCATGTCCGAGCGTGTCGTTGATCTGTTTGAACCGGTCGAGATCGATATGCAGGATAGCGACGCCCGGCGGCCGCTCGGCACCTGCGGCCGATAGCCGTTCCAATGCCTTGTCGAGCATTCTTCGGTTGCCGAGGCCAGTCAGCGGGTCATGCAGCGCATTGTGCTCGATTCGATCCTTGGCGTCGGCGAGTTCCACATTCTTGAGGTCAGCCATGGCCTTCGCCGCCCGTAGCTGCTCGGTCATCAGCACGTCGTCGGTCACATCCCAACTGATGCCGATGATCTTGGCTCGGCCGTCGGCACCCTCATGCTCCGAACCGACGTTGCGAATATGGCGTATGCCCCCATCCGGCCGGACCACACGATACTGCGACCGGTATTCGAGGCCTTGGTCGAGGCTGCGCAGCAGAACGGAGGATGCGGCGCCTATATCGTCGGGATGCACGGTTGCGCGCCATTCGTCGTAGGTCGGATCGCGGCCGTTGCGCGAAAGCCCGTGCAAATGAAACATCCGCTCGTCCCAGGAGCGTTCCTGCGTCTTGAGATCGATCTCCCATATGCCGATCTTGGACGCTTCAAGCGCCAGATTGAGACGGTGCGAGAGCGACAGCACCTCACTTTCGCGCGCTTTCAATTTGGCGATGTTCCGTTGCCGCTCGTTGACGAGGCCACCGGTCAGCAGGATGGGCATGACGACGATGACGACCGCCGCAAAAATCGCCAGCCGGATATCGTCGCCGTTTTCCGGTTCTTGCGCCCAGCCGCCGACCGGAACCGCCGCGAGTTCCCAGACGCCGCCCGGCAGACGAAGCTCGCGGATGACCGGAGCATTGCGGAAGACCTCGTCCTCACCGAGGAACGCGTCCTGAATATTGTCGGTCACGGAAACGTCGCGAATGGCAAGGCGTACATCGACCTGCATGCGGCCATCGGAGATCTGCGAGAGCTCCTGGCCCTCTTCCCGCAAATGCGCCGCACGATAGAGTGCCTTGTCGTCGAGGACCGCCTCGACGAGGCTCCACGATAACGTCCCGCTTGCCGCCTTGCCGACGATGGGCAGGAAGAGCTCGAAGCCGCTGCGGCCGCTCGGCAGACGCACCGGCCCGAAGATGACGGGTTTGCCCATCGATGCGGCACGCTCCATGGCAGACCGGGTCGTCGCGAATTTGTTGAGGTCCGTTCCGATGAACCACTGTTGGGAGCCTGGCGGAAAGGCGGCGCCGACCACGCCGCCTTGCGCTGCCGATACGCGGATCATCAGCGGATTCTGCAGGAGCAGCTTCGTCGCCAGTTCGCTCAGCTCCTCCGCCCCGGTATCCGGCCGGATCGCCACGGCGTTGGCAAATCCGTTCAGCGCGGCAATATTGGCGTCGATCTCCGCCTCGACACGGCTGGCGATAAGGCTAAGTTCGTTGTCGACCTTGATCTTGAGCTCGCTGCGGAAGTTCTCACGATTCTGGCGCTCGTAGATGTGACCACCGGTTGCAACGACGACAGCCGCAATGACCGCCGGGACGAGCGACGGTTTGGCGAGCTTGGCGATCGTGCGGACGTGATGACGCAGAACGGCAATGATCAATGGTTTTTCCCCAATCCGCGCGTTACCGTAGCGGCGGAGTCTTAAGATAGGCTTTCGTGAAATTTCCTTGGAAAACCTGAAGATAGGAGCCATGCGAAAGCTCGCGGGCGGCCGTTCATGGTTTGGTTCGCTTGAAATTCGCGACGTCGGCGTTCACTCTCCGCTCCGCCGGCCATCCAGTTTCGCGGGTGCGTCCTAAAAGCAACAATACAAGGCTACTTTTGCCACAATCGGGGATCAAAGGGTGATGACAAGAACATTCGCAGAATCATTGAAGAGGGCAAGAAAGATGCGATTTGTCATTGCCACGCTCATGGCCACCGCAAGCTTGCTTTCCCCTCTTTCCGCGCTTGCAGAGAGCGCCGACGTCGAGGCCGTCATCACCAGTATCGATACCGACCGGCTGAGCCTCTCCCTCGATGACGGCAAAAGCTACCAGGCGCCCGAGGAATTCAACTTCGAGGGACTGAAGGCCGGCGTAAAGGTTCTCGTCTTCTACACTGAGGTCGACGGCAAACGCGTCATCAACGATCTGGAGATCCTTCAGTAGGTCCTGAGCGCCAGCTAAACCGCTAACTCGGTCATCGGGCGTGCGGCGAGCACGATCAAATCCAGTTTATCGAGCCATCGACGATCTTCAGCAAACGGTCCTGCGGGATTGCTGCAGCCGCCGCTTCCTCGGCCTCCATTTCGCCGAGCAGCTTGAACAGCGCCCGGATGACGCCGCCGTGGCTGACGCAAATCGTAGGCCGCGTCACGCCCTTGAGCCACGCGCCTACGCGCCAGGACAGGATCTCGTAGCTCTCGGCATCGGCACCTGGTGGAATGAAGTCCCATTTGGCGACGCGCCGCTCGGCGATGCGCTCCGGTACAAGGCGCTTCAGCTCCGGGAGCGTGTAGCCCTCCCAGTCGCCGAAGGAGACCTCCTTCAGCCGCTCGTCGGTCACGTAGGCAAATGGGTCGAGCCCCATCGCTCGCCGGAGGCGCTCCATGGTTTCGCGCGTGCGACCGAGGGGACTACTGACGAAATCGAAGCCGCCGGCATCACTCCCGAGGATCTTCCCCAGTGCTATCCCATTCCCGGTCGCCTGCTGGCGGCCGGTTTCGTTGAGGGGAATATCCTTCTGGCCCTGAAGGCGGCTCTCCGCATTCCAGTCCGTTTGTCCGTGGCGGACCATGTAGATGAGCACAGTGTTCACTCCGGGCGAGCCGTCGCCACCGTCCCTGCTGCATGTCCTTAAATCGCCGCGGATTTAAGGATAAGACCTGCAGCGCTCTAAGTGCCACAGCGACTTCGTGCGCCTGAAAGGACGCACGACGCTGCAGCGCGAAGACGATCAGTCCTTCAGAACGCTGATATCCGGGGCGTCGACAGCCTTCATGCCTACCGTGTGGTAGCCCGAATCGACATGATGGACTTCGCCGGTGACGCCGCTCGACAGATCGGACAGCAGATAGAGTGCGGAATTGCCGACCTCCTCGATGGAGACGGTGCGCTTCAGTGGAGCGTTGTATTCGTTCCACTTCAAGATATAGCGGAAATCGCCGATGCCTGACGCGGCGAGCGTCTTGATCGGCCCGGCCGAGATCGCGTTGACGCGGATGCCGCGATTGCCGAGATCAACCGCCAGATAGCGCACGCTTGCCTCGAGTGCAGCCTTGGCGACTCCCATCACGTTGTAATGCGGCATGACCTTTTCGGCGCCGTAATAGGTGAGCGTCAACATCGAGCCACCGTCGTTCATGATGCGCTCGGCGCGCGCAGCAACCGCCGTGAAGGAATAGACGGAAATATCCATCGTGCGGGCGAAGTTGTCGCGGCTGGTATCGAGATAGCGCCCCGTCAGCTCGTCCTTGTCGGAGAAGGCGATGGCATGCACGACGAAGTCGATCTTGCCCCACTTCTCCTCGAGCGTCGAGAAAACGGCATCGATCGTGCCGAGGTCGGTCACGTCGCAGTGGCCGGCCATGACGGCGCCAAGTTCCTGGGCCAGTGGCTCTACGCGCTTCTTCAGCGCATCGCCCTGCCACGTCAGCGCGATTTCAGCGCCGGCTTCCGACAACGCCTTGGCAATGCCCCACGCAATCGAGCGATTGTTTGCGACGCCCATGATGACGCCACGCTTGCCATTCATCAGACCCGATGCCTGAGCCATGGAGTGTCCCCAATACTGTCTGCCTGCACCGGCTGCCCGCCGATGGCAATGTTCACGAATGACGCCGCACCGATTCGCCTTTGCACGGGTGCGGCAAAATTGTCGAGAATTGCCTATGGCATAGGCGCCTAAGCGGTTCAAGCGCGGTGCAGATCAGGAACTGTTAGTCCCCGTAATATTGGTTCACCTTGTCAGAAAAGCTTCACAAATAAAGGCCGTCGCGCTGGGAACGCATGAGGTCCATCACCCTGTCATCCGGCTTCTCATGAAGCACAAGCCGCAATTCGACGAGCAGGTCCCCGCGTTCGCCGTCGGCCCCAGGCAGTCCTTTGCCGAAAACAGGGATCACCTTGTCGGACCCTGACCAGGCCGGCACCGTCACCGCGACCGGGCCGTTCGGCGTGTCGATCGTGGTCTCGCAGCCCAGAACCGCATTTTCAAGGTCGAGCGGCAGAGTGGTCACAAGGTCTAGACCTCGGGTGCGGAACGGCCCGTCCTGGCCGATGCGCAATGCTGCGACGACATCGCCGCGGACCATCCCGGCGACGCGGTAACCCTGCTCCTTCAGGCGGATCGTTTGGCCGTCCGTCGCGCCGGCCGGTATCGCGATCCTGACCGTTTCTCCCTCCGGGAGCTCGACCGAGACGCGCGCCCGATTGATCACGTCCTCGATACTGACTGGCACATCAATGGCAAGATCCGGCACCTTCTCCGTCGTCCTTGCGATGCGGCCGCGAATGCGCTGGACGATCGCAGAGACGAGCTCCGCAGCGGGCGCAATGGAACGTCTGGCCGGGGCGGCCTCGGTTTTCGGCGGCTCCGGCTCAGCCGCGGAATCCGCCCTGCCGGCATCTGCGGCCGGCCCGGTCTTGTCAGGGCGCACCGACGCCTTCATGCGCGGGGCCGATGCTGCGGTCTGCGGCTCGACGCCGAAGATGCGGGAAACCGCCTCCTCTGCCGTCTCGGCGCCCACCGGTTCCTCGGCAGCCTCGGGACCACGCATCTTCTCCTTCATCGCCTCCATGCGCCGGAGTTCCGCCTCGCGCCGGGCCCAATCATATCGGCTTCTACGCACCGGATCGCGCAGCAGCTCATAGGCTCGGCCCGCTTCGGCGAAGCGCTCGGTGGCGAGCGGATCGTCCTGATTGTGATCAGGGTGCACTGCCTTGGCCAACGAGCGCCAGGCCGCCTTGATTTCCTCCTGCCCGGCATTGCGACGCACACCGAGAATTGCGTAGGGATCGCGCATGGCTTGCCACCATTTTCCTTATCGGCAGCCCTCTCCCGGAGCTCGCCGCATGCCTGACGAATTCGAAAGGCCCCAGAACGCCCTTCTTCTTCAGCGATGATCGGCGAGAAGTTGCTAACTATCGGTTAGTCGGAAGCGGCATCGCCAGCCTGAAGGCACTGCTCCGGCGCGTCGATCCGCCGCTTTGCAGCAACGTGGTTAACCGCCGATTTCAGCTACGCGGACCGAAGCTCGTCAGATACCATTCACCGCTTTCGAGCTGGCAGGTGCTGCCGTCGAACTTGGCTATGCCTTCGAAGGAGTGGCGCGTCGTCGTAAACCGCCTGCACCGCATGCCGGAGGCACGATCCTCCTCAATGCTGCTGATCACACCGGCGCTTCCCGAGGTTGCGTTGGCCCAGGGAATGGCATTGCCCCCCTGGCTGATGTCGGCGGAGGTGACGGCATTACGCACGGCAACGGCGTCGGAAAGGCCGTCCGACGTCTTGGCCACCGGAACGGTCCCGGTCGAGACCGAGCGATCGACGCCTGAGCCTCCGAAAACATGGAGACCCGCGCCCATACATCCCGGTAGAGTGAGAATCGTCAGGCAAATTGCCGCGCTGCGCAGCAACACGAAGCAAAAACCCTTCTTGCCATCGATCCGCTTTGCTATGTCTTGCACGGCAATCCTGTCAGACTCGCCAGAGCATGCCGCGAGGAAGTCCGGCAGCAGGCTCTGACATTTTTCGATGCGAGAACACGAATCGGATACATCCCGTAGTGGTCCCGCGCCAGACACACGGCATTGGAAGACAATATGACCGCGCATGAGTTAACAAGCAGTGACTTCACGGACGCGAACGAGCCCTTTTCCCTTTTCGGCACATGGCTGAAGGACGCCGAGGAGAGCGAGGTGAACGATCCGACCGCCGTCGCGCTCGCGACCGTCGACCCCGATGGCCTGCCCAATCTACGCATGGTCCTGCTCAAGGGATTCGACGAACGCGGCTTCGTCTTCTACACGAATTTCGAAAGCCAGAAAGGCCGTGAAATTCTGGCAACCCCAAAAGCCGCCATGTGTTTCCACTGGAAATCGCTGCGCCGGCAGGTGCGCCTGCGCGGCCCGGTTGAAATCGTCTCCGACGAAGAGGCGGACGAATATTTCAAGACCCGGCCGCGCGGCAGCCGCATCGGCGCCTGGGCCTCGAAGCAGTCGCGCCCGCTCGAAAGCCGCTTCGCGCTCGAGAAGTCGGTCGCCGAATACACGGCCCGGTACGCGATCGGCGAGATTCCGCGGCCGCAATATTGGTCCGGTTTCCGCATCCGCCCGATCTCGATCGAATTCTGGCATGACCGGCCCTTCCGGCTGCACGATCGCATCGAGTTCCGCCGCGCGGCGCCGGAAGGTGGCTGGACGAAGGTGCGGATGTATCCCTAGCGCGGGATGAGGATGTGCGCGGTTTTCCGCCCGCACCCGCGCTGACTTATCGTGATCTGACGGGCGGCTCGTCCAATATTCAGGCAAAAAGCCGGAACGGTATGCCGGATGCGAGAGCGGTCACGTAGCGGGCGCTCTGGAAATGGCCGTTAAGGGAAATGCGCGGCAGCGCATGCGGATTCGCGGCGGCCGAAAGCATGCCGGGTTCCGTCGTGACGGCGACGGCGAAGCCGAGACCCGCGGCAAGGCGATGGTCTCGTTCCGAAACGGCAAGCCGGTCGCCATAGGGATAGGCAAAGCTCAGGGGCCTGCGACCGGAAACCGCCTCGATACGGTCGGCGGATGCCGAGATTTCGCGGCGTGCCTCGTCCTCATCGAGCCGTGCCAAAGCGCGATGGCTGATCGTGTGGCCGCCAAGGCTCGCAAGTGGGCTTGCGATCAGCGCGCGCAAACCCGCCTCATCGAGCGTCAATCGTTCGGTAATGGCCAAGGGGTCGACGCCGTGCTCGGCTGCAGCCCGGTTCAGCACAGCGACGGTACGCGCCTCGTCGCCGCGATGGATATGCGCGGTGATCCTATCGAAGGCCGCCTGCTTCTCGGCAAGCGTTGCGGCCACCATGATCTCTTCGCCCGCACCGAAACCGAAGCGCAAAGTCTGAGCTGCCGACAGCAGATCGGCGAGCGTTTCCCACCAGAGCGTATGGGTGCGATCGACATAGCCGGCAGTGACAAAGACGGTGAAAGGCACGCAGTGCCGCTCGAACACCGGCAGGCCATGATCGAGATTGTTGCGGTAGCCATCGTCGAGGGTAAAACAGGCGAACGGCCGAGTATCCTCGGAAGCAAGGCAAGCCGGCACCTCCTCCAGTGGGACGAAACGGTAGCCGTTTCGCTTCAAAGTCAGGACAGCGACCTCGAGGAACTCCGGCGTAATTTCCAAATGCGCGTTGGGATCGAAGGCCCGCGGGACCTTCGGGCGAACGTGATGCAGCGTGAAGATAGCACCCCGTCCGCGGGCTCGTGTCATCAGCCGCGCTTGCGCCAGCAGGTGCGAAGCTTCCAGGCCGCCGGCGATGGCGACACGTCTGATGTGCTTGCTGACCGCCCGCGCGAGGCCCTGCTTCATCTTATTTCGTTTCCCATGCCGGATTGGATTCGACCACGGTCACCATGATCGCTGCGGCAGCGGTTCGTCTTGCTTCGCCCGCCCTGCAATGCCGAACGGTAGCCTCGGCGGAGTTAAACCTTGCTGAATCCGGTCGGCTTGCGCGGCCAACGACGCGCGGAGGGCCGCTGCGTGCAATCGCTTTCCTGCTGCACGGTTGCAACAAGGCCGCGACCCTGTCACAAAGATGAACTGCTGCATGTCTCCTTAAATCGCCTCGATGTAAGGGACATGCAGCGATTCAAAGTGCTACAGCGACCTTTGCGCGTCTGATAAGACGCGCGGCGCTGTATGCCGCTCTCGGCCGCACGTTCGCATGAGGGGGAAATCCGATGACGCGGTTCCGGTTTGTCTTGGCGGCGATCGCCGCTTTTCTCTTCGGTACCATGCAGGCAATGGCCGGCAACGCCTCCCTCGTTCTAGATGTCCGGACAGGCCGGATTCTCTCTGCTGAAAATGCCGATACGCTCAATCATCCGGCGTCGCTGACCAAGATGATGACGCTCTACCTGACCTTCGAGGCGCTGCACCGTGGCCAGATCGCCTGGAGTACTCCTTTGCCCATGTCTCAGACGGCCGCGCGCAAGCCACCGACGAAGCTCGGCGTCAGGGCAGGCGAGACGATCACCGTCGAAGAGGCCGTCTACGGCATGATCGTCCGCTCGGCCAATGATGCCGCCGCGGCGGTCGCCGAGCGGCTCGGAGGATCCGAGGAGGCTTTTGCTCGCATCATGAACGCAAAAGCCCGCCAGCTTGGCATGACCCGCACGTTCTTCGTCAACGCTTCGGGCCTGCCCGCGAGCCAGCAGGTCACCACGGCGCGCGATATGGCAAAATTAGCCGTCGCCCTCATGAGGCATTACCCACGGGAATACCGCATGTTTGCGGCCGGAAGCTTCCGCTTCCGCGGCCGTGTCATCCGCGGCCACAACAATCTGATGTACCGCTACCAGGGTATGGACGGGATCAAGACGGGCTATACCAGGGCTTCCGGTTATAATTTGGTGAGTGCGGTCAGCGACGGCAGCCGCCGCATCGTCGGCGTGGTGCTTGGCGGACGGTCGGCGAAGAGCCGGGACGACAAGATGGCCGCGATGCTCGACCAGCACCTCGGGCGGGCCGGGCAAACGAATGTCGCCACGGCCAGACAGCGGCGCCCGGTCGAGGTCGCGACATTGCCCGGCGTGTCGCTCTCCTATCTGGGCACGACACCCGCAGGCGAAGATGCAACGGCCGCGATCATCGCCGCTTCGACGCAAACGGTGGTGCCGGCGGGCCGGCCCACGGCCCTGAGTGCCGATACGGACGTCAAACCAGCCGCGAACGGCTATTGGCAGATTCAGATTTCCACCGCGCCGACCGAGGAAGGCGCGCGCAAGATCCTCGTCGAAGCGCAGTCGGCCGGCGGCGCTGCCCTTCTCGGTGCGACCCCCCACACCAAAGCCGCTGGCTCTAGCGGAGCCGATCGCTATAGTGTGGGCTTCGTGGGCTTTGCCAGCCGTGAGGCGGCGGCCACCGCCTGCGACATCCTGAGAAAGCGATCCTATAAGTGCACCCTGCTCCCCGACCGGGGGTAGAGCGGGTTCACGCCTGCGTGCCGCCGACGGTGATCTGATCCATCCTGAGATGCGGCTGGCCTACGCCGACGGGCACCCATTGACCGGCCTTGCCGCAATTACCGATGCCTGTGTCGAGCTTCGTATCGTTGCCCACCATCGTCACCCGCTTCATTGCATCCGGACCGTTGCCGATGAGCATCGCCCCCTTGACCGGTGCGCCAACCTTGCCGTTCTCGATCAGGTAGGCCTCGGTGCAGCCGAACACGAACTTGCCGGAGGTGATATCCACCTGGCCGCCGCCGAAGGAGACGGCGTAGATGCCTTTCTTCACCGACGAGATGATCTCATCGGGGCTGCGGTCGCCGGCAAGCATGTAGGTGTTGGTCATGCGCGGCATCGGCACATGAGCATAGCCTTGGCGACGGCCGTTGCCGGTCGCCTTCATGCCCATCAGCCGCGCATTCTGCCGGTCCTGCATATAGCCGACGAGCTTTCCGTCCTCGATTAAGACGTTGTAGCCGGAGGGGGTCCCCTCGTCGTCGATCGAGATCGAACCGCGCCGCGCCTCGATCGTGCCGTCGTCGACGACGGTGACGCCCTTTGCCGCGACCTGCTCGCCCAGGAGCCCGGCAAAGGCCGATGTCTTCTTGCGGTTGAAATCGCCTTCGAGGCCGTGGCCGACCGCTTCGTGCAGCATCACGCCCGGCCAACCGGAGGCAAGCACGACATCCATGGTGCCGGCCGGCGCGTCGATCGCTTCGAGATTGACCAGCGCCTGCCTCAGCGCTTCGTCCGCACCACGCTTCCAATTCTCCACGACAACGAGATCCCCGAAGCCGCGCCGTCCGCCAATGCCGAACGATCCGGTTTCCTGCCGATCGCCCTCGCCCACGACGACCGAGATGTTGATCCGCGTCATCGGCCGTACATCATGGACGCGATGGCCGTCGGCTCTCAGGATATCCACCACCTGCCAGCTTGCGGCGATCGTCGCCGTCACCTGCCGGACCTTGGGCTCCTTGGCGCGCAGATAGGTATCGATCTCCTGAAGAAGCGTCACCTTGGCCTCGAAGGTCGGCTCGCCGATCGGATTCTCGTCGCCGTAGAGCTTCTTGTTGGTGCGCTGCGGCGCGGCGGCGTAGGAGCCGGAATAACCGCGGGTCACCTGCCCCACGGCGTCAGCCGCCCGCCTCAAGGCCGCAAGCGACAGTTCGCCGGCATGAGCGTAGCCGACGGCCTCGCCGGCGACTGCACGAAGGCCGAAACCCTGGTCGGTGTTGAAGCTGCCGCCCTTCAGGCGACCGTTGTCGAAGGAGAGCACCTCCGCCTGGGCATGTTCCAGGAAGAGCTCGCCGTCGTCCGCTCCGGCAAGCGTCTCGGAAAGAACCTTGCGGACTGTTGCTTCGTCCGCATCGAAGAGGCTCATCAGATTGGTGTCCATGGTTCTGCTCCGCGTCGTGAGGGATTACTGGCTCCATTTAGGGAGCGCGGCGCGGCAAGCCAAGAAAAAACAGGCCACGAAAAGATTGGTCACGCAAGACCAGCGTTCCAGCCTTCGAGGAGAGCAACCTCCTCGACGCCGGTGAAACGGGCGATACGATCAAGCTCGGCCATGAGCTTTTCCATGCGGCCCGACGATGCCTTGACACCCTTTTCCAACCAGAGCCGGCGCACGTCGAGGGTTCCGCGTTTGCGGTCGGCCTTCATGTCGATACGGCCGATCAGCCGGTCGCCTTCGAGTAGCGGAAAGACATAATAGCCGTATTCGCGTTTCGCCTCCGGCACGAAAACCTCGATGCGGTAGAAGAAATCGAAGAGGCGTTCGGTCCGGTTCCGGTCGCGCAGCAGGGGGTCGAACGGACTTAGCACCCGGATGCGCCCGGGCGGATCGGGAATGTCGCCGAGATTGTCCGGGAAGCCGGCGAAAGCGTAAGACGGGCGCGGCCGGCCGCCATTGGCGGACTCGATGACGATATCGCACAGCTCATCGCGATGGGCGGCGACCCAGGCCTTGGCCTCGTCGGGCGATACGAGGTCCCAGAAGGCAGCGATCTCGCCATGGGTCGCGAACCCCAACCGTTCGAGCGCGCTGCGGCAGGCCCAGTCGACGAACTCAGCATGGCTTACATCGCCTTCGTAATGACGCGTCGGGATGACGCGTTCGGTCAGATCATAGACCTTCTGGAAATTCTCGCGCCGGGCGATCGCAAGCTTGCCCTGCCGCCAAAGCACTTCGAGGGCCGTCTTCGACGGGTGCCAGTTCCACCAACCGCCGGACTCGTGACCATCTTCCTTCAGGTGGCGCGCCATTACCGCACCATTGGCCGCGATCCTCGCGTAGGTTTCGTCGCAGCCCGCATCGAAGCCCTCGCCTCGCCATTTGCGCCAGCGCTCGCGCAGCGTTTCGCTTTCCCATTTGAACCGGTGCTTCCAATAAACGAAGAAGGCGCTCGGGATGATGGAGGCGTCGTGCGTCCAGTGCTCGAAGAGCTCGCCGTCCTTTTCCAAAAGCTCGGCCAGATGCTCGCGGCGATAGGTCTGGTTGCGCGAAAAAAGGATCTGATGATGGGCGCGCTCGACGGTCGCAATGCTGTCGACCTGCACGAAGCCGATGTCGTGGATCAGCCGCAGCAAACCATCCTTGCCGAGCGCGCGATGCGGCACGCCTGAAAGGCCCTGCTGAGCGAGAAAGATGCGTCGAGCATCACGGTTGGAAAGACGAATCGTCATGGCGGAAAGAATAGGCTTTTATTCCCATATTTCAAACGCACTTCGATCGCAAAGCGATGCAGCCGAGGCGCATTGCTCTCGCCGATCCATTTGCCCTATAGAGCGATCACGAAAATTTGCGAGGAATCAAGGATTGGATATCCGCTTTACCGATTGCTCGGTCAGCTTCGGCGAACGGGTCGCGCTTAACCCCCTGACCCTCGCGCTCAGTGAACGGCGAATCGGCATCATCGGCCTCAACGGCTCCGGCAAGACGACCTTCGCGCGGCTGATCAACGGGCTCGTCAAGCCGAGCACAGGCCGCGTCACGGTGAACGGACTCGATACGATCAAAGACGATCGTGCCGTGCTCGCAGAGGCCGGCTTCATCTTCCAGAATCCGCAGCACCAGTTGATCATGCCGATCGTTTCCGACGATATCGCCTTCGGCCTCAAGAATCGCGGTCTGCCATCGAAAGAAATTTCGTTGCGCACGGAAGCGGTGCTGGCGCGCTTCGGCGTCAGCCATCTCGCAAGAAGGCGCGTGCACGAGCTTTCGGGAGGCGAAACGCAGCTCGTCGCCTTGGCGAGCGTCGTCGTCACCGGACCGAAGATCCTGATCCTCGACGAGCCCACCAATCAGCTCGACCTTCGCAACCGCCGGATGGTCGCCGAAACGATCGAGGCGCTCGACGAAGACACGATCGTCATCACACATGATCTGGCGCTTGTCGAAGGTGTCGAGCGGCTCCTGCTCTTTCATGAGGGCAGGCTCGTTGCCGATGGCTCGCCCGCAGAGACCATCCGACGCTATCACGAGGTCGCCGGATGCTGACGAGCCTCTATGTCGAGGGTGGAAGCTGGTTCCACCGCGTGGCGGTACGGGCGAAGCTGATCGCTCTCCTCGTCTTGAGCCTCGGGCTTTTCGTCACGAACTCGCCGCTTCTGCTGCTGCCTGCCTTTCTCCTCTGCGGCGGTCTCTATCTCTCCCTCGGTTTGACGCCGCGCCAGGCGCTGTCGCGCGTCGGCTTCGTCGTTTTCACCATCCTAGTTCTTGCCGCGGTCAACCTCTTCCTCATTCCTGTCCCGGAGGTCGTCGCCCTGGTCCTGCGGCTGATGGCCCTCGTGCTCTTCGCCGCGGCCGTCACGGCGACGGCGACGATCGGCGCCTTCATGGACGAGGTGACGATCCTCCTCAAACCGCTGGAGCGCCTCGGCCTCTTGCGGGCGGCCGACGTCAGCCTCGCGCTCGGTCTGGTATTGCGCTTCGTTCCCGATATCTTTGCCCGCTATGAGGCAATCAGCGAGGCGCACCGCGCGCGGGGGCTGCCGATCCGACCGCTGACGATCATCGGACCACTGATCATTCTCACATTGAAAGATGCGGATACGATCGCCGCGGCCATTGACGCCCGAGGTTTTCGTCGTCAATGAATTCGCGATTTCTAATAAAGGGTAGGACCACATGAACACCAGAGATCTCGTCCTCGTCGCGCTCTTCGCCGCAATCGTCGTCGTGCTCGGCCTTATTCCGCCGATCACGCTCGGCTTCATTCCCGTTCCGATCACCGCGCAGTCGATGGGAGTCATGCTCGCGGGCTGCATCATCGGCGCCAAGCGCGGCGCGCTCGCCTTCCTCCTGTTCGTTCTGCTCGTCGCCATCGGCCTGCCGGTGCTCTCCGGCGGCCGCGGCGGGCTCGCCGTCTTCGCCGGCCCTTCGGGCGGCTTCATCCTCGGCTGGGCGGTCGCCGCTTTCGTCACCGGCCTGATCGCTGAGCGCTTCGTGCATCCGGGAAATTCGGAAGGGCGCCAGTTCGTTGGCTTCTTCCTCGCCTCCGTCATCGGCGGCATTGTCGTGCTCTACGCGATCGGCGTTCCGTGGCTTGCAACGGTCACCGGTACGCCGCTCATCGCGGCAGCAACCGGCTCGCTCGTCTTCATCCCGGGCGACCTCCTGAAGGCGGCGATCGCGACGCTCGCCGCCCGCGCCGTCTACGCCGGCTATCCGCTGCTGCCGGCACGCGTCTGAGGCAATGCCGCTTGCCGAGGCAATCACGCGTCATGCGAGCGAACGCCCGCATTGCCCGGCCTTCCGTATGGAGGGCCGGGTTTTCACGTTTGCGGAGCTTGCCGCAGAGGCCGGCCGTATCCTCCATGCGATCGAACGATCGGCGATAGAGGCGAGGCAGCCAAGCGTCCTTGCCGGTGGCGCACGCTTGATCGCGATCGAAACCGGCAATCATCCGCTCTTTGCCGCCGCCTTCGTCGCCGCCACAGCGGCCGGCAATTGCGCCGCGCTCATCGATCCGCATCTGCCGGAAGCGACACGCCGGCGGATGAAGGAACAATTGCGGCCCGACGTCGTCGTCCGCGCCGAGGGCGAGCTTCTGGATCTGGACGTGCCCTCGGCGGGGCGTACGCATTCGCTCGATGCCTTCGCCGGCTCTTCGGTGATCGGCGTCGGCGACGGGGCCGAGCCCTTCCTCGTCGTTCTCACCTCCGGCACTACCGGCGATCCGAAATCCATCATCCGTGACCGCAGGTCCTGGTGCGTGAGCCTCAAAACCGGTCAGCGGTTTTTCGGGCTCGGACCGGAAACGACGACCTACGCGCCGGGACCACTGGCGCATGGTCTGGCGCTCTATGCGCTTGCCGAGTGCCTGACGGCCGGGGCCGAATTCATCGGAGCCCGGCATTTCGAGCCACGCCGGGCGCTCGACGTTATCGCGAGCAGGCGGGCGCAGCGGCTCGTACTAGTGCCGACGATGCTGCGGCGGCTATGCGAGCAGGCCGACGGCAGGGAATTGCGCTCCGTCGAAAAGATCACCGTCGCCGGTGCCAAGCTCACGCCGACAGACCGCCAAGCGGCCGTCCACGCCTTTCCTGCGGCGGAGATCGTTGAATATTATGGCGCATCGGAACTCGGCTTCATCACGGTCTCCGGCGCGGGCGATGATCATTCGGCTACCGCTGTCGGCAAGGCGTTTCCCGGCGTCCGGCTGGCGATCCTCGACGACCGTGGACGGACCCTTCCGCCGGGAGAGACCGGAACGATCTTCGTCGAAAGTGGGCTGATTTCGGACGGCTACATTGCCGGCGGCGACGGCGTAGGGTTTCAGCGAGAGGGTACGCTCGCCACCGTCGGCGATGTCGGTTTCCTGAGTGACGACGGCACGCTCCATCTCATCGGCCGCTCGGGCGGCATGGTGCTTTCGGGCGGCAACAATGTCTATCCGTCAGAGATCGAGGCCGTGATCCTGACGGTCCCGGGCGTGAGCTCCGTCCTTGTCCTTGGCCTCGACCATCCCGATCTCGGCCAAGAGCTTGCGGCGGTGATCCAGCCGAACGGCGGTTTCGTGCGCGCGGCGCTGGAACGTCAACTTGCCGCCGCCCTGCCGCGCTACAAGCATCCGCGCAAGATCTGGCTCTGCCGGGAGATGCCGATGACCGCCTCGGGCAAGATCGCCGCCAAGGAGCTCCGGCAATGGATCGCGGAGGAGAACGGTGCCCTTGAACGTCTCATCTGATCCGGCTCGAACGCCGGTCGTCGTCGCCGCGCTGCGCACGCCGATCGGGCGCGTCAACGGCAGTCTCTCCACGGTCGAGCCCGCGAGCCTTGCTGCCCTGCTGATCGAAAGGATCGTCGCCGACGTCGGCATCGACCGGTCCGAGATCGACGACGTCCTCATCGGCAATGCCGCCAACAGCGCCGGCAATCTCGCCCGCCTCGCCGCGCTCGAGGCCCGGCTGCCCGTTTCCATCCCCGGCGTGACGGTCGATCGTCAATGCGGCTCGGGGCTGGAAGCGATCATCCTTGCGGCGCGGCAGGTCCAGGCGGGCGCGGGCCGCTTCTATCTCGCCGGCGGCACCGAGAGCGCCAGCCGCGCCCATATTCGGCTTCGGCCGCCGCTTGCGCGCGGCGAGGAGCCGCAGCCGGTGAAACGCGCCCGGATGGCTCCCGACTTCATCGGCGATCCGGACATGGGCGTTGCGGCGGAGAATGTCGCGGCCGCCTGCGGCATCTCGCGCGAGCGGCAGGATTTGTTTGCGCTCGAAAGCCATCGCCGGGCCGTGACGGCCGCAGCGGCGGGCCGCTTCGCGCGTGAGGTCGTGCCCGTGCCGACGCAGTCCGGGTCAGTCGTGGCGGACGAGTGTCCTCGCGCCAACGCCTCCGCCGAGACGCTTGCCCGGCTGAAGCCGGTTTTCGTGCCGGGGGGCACCGTCACTGCCGGCAACGCCTGCCCCATCAACGACGGCGCGGCCATGGTGCTGGTGACGTCGCTCGCCGAAGCGCGCCGCCTTGGTGTTCCCTTTGTGCTTCAATTCATCGACGCAGCTACCGCCGGGGTCGATCCGAACCTGCTCGGTCTCGGTCCCGTCCCCGCCATGGCGAAGCTTCGCGCGCGCAATCCCGCGCTCGACCTCGCGGATATCGACTTCATCGAATTCAACGAGGCCTTCGCCTCGCAGGTCCTCGGCAGTCTCGACCGACTCGACATTTCGCCTGCACGCGTCAATCGCGACGGCGGTGCGATCGCGCTCGGCCACCCCTACGGCGCCTCCGGTGCAATCCTCGTCGTCCGGCTGTTCTCGCAGATGCTCGTGGCCGGCCCGGACAGGGAGGGCCTTGCGATGATGGGCATCGGCGGCGGCATGGGCGTCGTCGCCCATTTCAGCAGCATAAGGCCGGATCAGCCGGCGTAGCCGGCAAGCCATTCCCGGGTCGCTGTCGGCAGCTGCACCGGCTGATGTTTTCCGGGATCGACGGCGACCCAGACGATCTCGACTTCCGCCGAAAGCCGGTCCCCGGTCTCGACGCGCACGGCAAAGCTCACGGAACTGCCGCCAAGCTTCGCGACCGTGACGGTGAAGCGCGCCGGTTCGTCGAAACGCAGGCTGCGATGGAAGATGCAGCCTGAGCGGCGGACGAGGTAGGCGGGTTCCTTTTCGACCGCCGGCCGATGCCGCCACATATTGGCGAGCGCTGCCTCCGCATGCGCGTAATAGGCCGCATTGTGCATGTGGCCGTGCATGTCTATATCGCGAAACGGAATGCGGATTTCCGTGACGTTTTCCCGCTCTCTGCCGTCCATGCGAGGCCCTCACCATGCGCTCCACACTCGTTAGACAGTTTGGCGATCCCAAACAAGTCATCGAACTCGTGGAAGCGCCGCGCCGGGAACCGGGGGCCGGCGAGGTCGAGGTCGAGATTTCGCTCGCTGCGATCAATCCGTCGGATCTGATTCCTGTCACCGGGGCTTACAGCGCACGTACGACCTTGCCTTTCGTACCGGGCTTCGAAGGCGTGGGCACCGTCAGCCGCGTCGGGCGCGACGTGCGGGACCTTAAGGCTGGAGACCGAGTCGTTCCGATCGGTGCAAGCGGGCTGTGGCAGCATTTTCTCGTCCGCCCGGCCGAATGGTGCTTTCGCGTGCCGGACGGGATCGACGACAGGCAGGCGGCGATGAGCTACGTCAACCCGCTGACGGCGCTGAGACTCGTCGAGGCCCTGCGCGCGCATTTCGGTTCGCTCGTGGGCTTGAGCGTCGGCGTGACCGCGGCAGGCTCGGCGATCGGCGGCATGCTGATGAAGCTGCTGTCGCTCGAGGGGATGGTGCCGATGGCCATCCTTCGCAGCGAGAAAAGCCGCGTCCGTGTTGGCGGAACGCACCGGATCCTCGTCGCGGACGGCGGCGATCTCCCCGCAGGCACCAGATTTGACGCCGTGCTCGACGCCGTTGGCGGCCCCTTTGCGGGCGCGTTGATCGGCCGGTCTGTCGATACGGGCGGAGCCTTCATCCAGTACGGCGCGCTGAGCGGCGTGCCGGTACCGCAGGCAGCAATCGCCGCCCGTCCCGACGTGCGCTTCGCCTTCCTGTGGCTCCGAACCTGGGTGCATTCCGCCGGCCGCGACGCGCTCGATGCCGCCTTCGCCCGAAGCTTCGAAGGCATCGGCAACGGCCTCTTCGAAAGCCCCGTCGCCGCGATCTATCCCTTGAGCCGGCTCGCAGACGCGCTCGCGCACCAGCACAATCAGCATCGCGACGGCAAGATCCTGCTTGATCCGCGCTGTTGAAAATCGGAACTTTTGCCGTCGCCGCCATGGATTTTGACAGGTGCGCGCACTAGCTTTGCGCACATGGCCACGCATCTTTACGAAAACCCGGTCTTCCTGGAGCACGAGGTTCCCGAGGGGCACCCCGAGCGGCCGGATCGGCTGAAGGCGCTGAACCTCGCGCTCGAGCATCCGAATTTCGCGGAGTTGAAGCGGATCGAAGCGTTGCGGTGCGACGAGGATCTCGTGCTGCTCGCCCATACCGAAGAGCATCTGCGGTCGATCAAGCGTGCCATTCCGGACGACGACATCAACCAGATCGAGGCAGACACCTATGCGAGCCCGATGAGTCTCGAGGCGGCATTGACCGGCATTGGCGGTGCCGTTCAGGCAGTAGACGCAATCTTCGCCGGCGAGGCGGACAACGCCTTCATCGCAGCACGCCCGCCGGGCCACCACGCCGAAAAAGACAAGGCGATGGGCTTCTGCTTCTTCAACACGGTGGCGATCGCCGCACGCCACGCGCAGAGGGCACATGGGGCGGAGCGCGTCGCCATCATCGACTGGGACGTCCACCACGGCAACGGTACGCAGGATATCTTCTGGGACGACCCGTCCGTCCTCTTTTGCTCGACCCACCAGATGCCGCTTTATCCCGGCACAGGGACCAAAGACGAAACGGGCGTAAGGCACAATATCGTCAATGCGCCGCTTCCCCCCAACAGCAGCAGCGAGCATTTCCGCGAAGCCTTCCGCACGCGGGTGCTCGCGGCCATCGAGAATTTCCGGCCCGATTTCATTTTGATTTCCGCCGGTTTCGACGCCCATCACCGCGATCCGTTGGCGCAGCTCAATCTGGTGGCCGAAGATTTCGACTGGGCGACGGGGCGCCTGATGGACGTTGCCGGCAAAAGCGCGGGCAACCGCATCGTCAGCTCGCTCGAGGGCGGCTACGACCTGCAGGGGCTCGCCGAGTCGGCCGGCCTGCATATTCTGAGACTAATGAGAGGGTAATTGATGAACACCACGACGCAACCGGACGTAACTGCCCTCTCCTTCGAGCAGGCGGTCGAGGAGTTGGAGCGCATCGTCTCGGCACTCGAACGCGGCGACGTGGCGCTCGACAAGTCAATCGAGATATACGAACGGGGAGAAGCCCTGAAGAAGCATTGTGAGACCCTGTTGAAGGCGGCCGAGGACCGTATCGAGAAGATCCGCCTCGACCGTGCCGGCCGGCCGCAGGGCGTCGAGCCGCTCGACGCGGAACAGTAAAGGTTCTGGCCGGATGGGGCGCTTGCGAGCCTTCGCCCTCATCCGCCTGCCGGCACCTTCTCCGGCGACCTTTAAGTCCCGTCCCCGCCTGCGGGAGAGGGCTAGAGTGAGGGGCAGCTTTCGGCGCTTGGCCTCTTATCAACGATGATCCACCGAGAAACGCAGCGTCTCCCGATTGTCGCTATCGAACGGCCCGCATTGACGATAATCTCCAGTTGAGCCCCACAACCGGAGCGACCGCCATGTCCTTCTTTCCTGGTCCCGATCCGCTTGCCGGCGACAGGCCCGCCTGCGACGCCATCGAGCATCTGATCATTCCTCGCACCAGCGATATCGGCGGCCTGCAGGTGCGCCGTGCCCTGCCGACGGCGCGGCGGCGGCTCGTCGGTCCCTTCATCTTCTTCGACCGGATGGGCCCGGCGCTCTTGCGTGCCGGGGAGGCGATCGATGTCCGGCCGCATCCGCATATCGGCCTTTCGACTGTCACCTATCTCTTCGACGGCGAGATCAAGCACCGTGACAGCCTCGGCACCGAGATGGTGATCCGCCCCGGCGACGTGAACCTGATGACCGCCGGGCGGGGCATCGTGCATTCCGAGCGTTCGCCGGAGAACCAGCGCGGACACGAGCGTTCGCTTTCCGGATTGCAAACTTGGCTGGCGCTGCCCGACGACAAGGAAGAGATCGATCCGATCTTCACCCACACGGAAGAGCGTATGCTGCCGCATCTTGCCGACGGCGGCGTTCGCGCACGCGTCGTGATCGGCACGTACGAGGGCGCCGACTCGCCGGTTTCGGTCTTCACCGACACGATCTACGTCGATCTCATGATCGAATCGGGCAAAAGTGCACCGTTCGCCGCGAAATGGGAAGAGCGTGCGCTCTATATCCTCTCCGGCGAAGCGATCATCGCCGGCGACCATTTCGCCGACAACCAGCTCCTCGTCTTCCGTCCCGGGGACGAAATCACCGTCACGGCCGGCCCCTCCGGCTGTCACGTCATGCTCTTCGGCGGAGCAGCGCTCGGCTCGCCGCGCCATATCTGGTGGAATTTCGTCTCGTCGTCGAAGGAGCGCATCGACAAGGCCAAGGAGGAGTGGCGCACCGGGCGCTTCGATATCGTGCCGGGCGACGAGGAGGAGTTCATACCCTTGCCGCAGGGCTGATTTTCATTAAGTTCCTGTTAAGCCCTTGGTTGAAGCCGCAGGAAAGCCTAATTTTTGCATTCAACCGCAATAGCGTCTAAGAACTCTTTTGACCCAAACAGATCGCGCGCCCATGCGCTGGCGCGCATGAGGCATGCAGCGTGACACAACTGCCAACCAATCCGATGCCGGCGACCCCCCTGCTCGATAAGGTCAAGTATCCCGACGATCTGAAGAAGATCGACGACAGGGATCTGCCGCAATTGGCAGCCGAACTGCGCGCGGAAATGATCGACGCCGTGTCACGCACCGGCGGTCATCTCGGTGCCGGCCTCGGCGTAGTGGAATTGACGATCGCCATCCACAAGATCTTCGATACGCCGCACGACCGACTGATCTTCGATGTCGGCCACCAGTGCTATCCGCACAAGATCCTGACCGGCCGGCGCGACCGCATCCGCACGTTGCGCCAGGAAGGCGGGCTTTCCGGCTTCACCCGCCGCGCCGAAAGCGAATACGACCCTTTCGGTGCGGCACATTCCTCGACCTCGATCTCCGCCGGTCTCGGCATGGCGGTCGCCGCCGAGCTCGACGGCAAGACCCGCAATGTGATCGCCGTGATCGGCGATGGTGCGATGTCCGCCGGCATGGCCTTCGAGGCGCTCAACAATGCCGGGGCGCTCGACGCTCGCCTCATCGTCATTCTCAACGACAACGACATGTCGATCGCGCCCCCGACGGGCGCGATGAGCGCCTATCTGGCGCGGCTCGCCTCCGGGCGGACCTATATGGGCATTCGCGAAGTCGGCAAGAAGCTCACCGCCTATCTCGGCAAGACGGTCGACCGCGCAATCACCCGTGCGGTCGAGCATGCGCGCGGCTACGTCACCGGCGGAACGATCTTCGAGGAGATGGGCTTCTACCACATCGGCCCGATCGACGGCCACTCCTTCGACCACCTGCTGCCGGTGCTGCGCAACGTGCGCGACAACGCCAAAGGTCCCGTCCTGATCCATGTGGTCACCCAGAAGGGCAAGGGCTATCCGCCGGCCGAGGCCGCGGCCGACAAGTACCACGGCGTCAACAAATTCGACGTGATCACCGGGGCTCAGGCGAAAGCAAAGCCCAACGCCCCGGCCTATACCTCAGTGTTCGCCGATGCGCTGATCCAGGAAGCGAACCTCGACGACAAGATCGTCGCGATCACCGCCGCCATGCCGTCCGGCACCGGCCTCGACAAGTTCGCGACCATTCATCCGAAGCGCTGTTTCGATGTGGGCATCGCCGAGCAGCATGCGGTGACCTTCGCCGCCGGCCTCGCGGCGGAAGGTTACAAGCCATTTGCGGCACTCTATTCCACCTTCCTGCAGCGGGCCTACGACCAGGTCGTCCACGATGTTGCGATCCAGGGCCTACCGGTGCGTTTCCCGATCGACCGCGCCGGTTTCGTCGGTGCCGACGGGCCGACCCATGCTGGCTCGTTCGATACGACCTATCTTGCCTCTCTGCCCGGTTTCGTGGTGATGGCGGCCGCCGACGAGGCGGAACTCAAGCACATGGTGCGTACTGCCGCAGCTTACGACGAAGGGCCGATTTCCTTCCGCTATCCGCGCGGCGAAGGCGTGGGCGTCGAACTACCGGAGCGGGGCGAGATCCTTCAGATCGGCAAGGGCCGGATCCTCAAGGAAGGCACGAAGGTCGCGCTGCTTTCGTTCGGCACGCGCCTTGCCGACTGTCTGTTGGCCGCCGAAGACCTGGATGCCGCCGGCCTTTCGACGACAGTCGCCGACGCGCGCTTTGCCAAGCCGCTGGACCATGACCTGGTCCGCCGGCTTGCCCGCGATCACGAGGTGCTGGTTACCATCGAGGAAGGCGCGATCGGTGGCTTCGCAAGCCATGTGCTGCAGTTCCTTGCCGAAGAGGGCCTGCTTGACGGCGGCCTCAAGGTGCGGCCGATGATTATGCCCGACATCTGGATGGAGCAGGCAAAGCCGGAAGCGATGTATGCGCACGCGGGTCTCGATCGCGCCGGCATCGTCTCGACCGTGTTCAAGGCGCTCGGCCAGAAGCATACCATCGGCCTCGGCGCCGCCGGCTGACGTATTATTCCATTCAACAGAAAGCCCGGCCGATCGGCCGGGCTTTTTTGTTTTCCGAGATCGACGGGCCGCTCAGAACTCGGTCCAGTCCTGGCTCTGCGCAACGGCAGCCGAGCCGAAGGACCGCTTCAGCTTCTGGCCGAGTTGCCGAGCGGGAGACGCGACCGGCTTTGCTGCCGGCGAAGCGGCTGCCACGGCTGGCTGGCGGCGGTCGCCGAGCTTGAACTGGGCGATGAGCTCGTCCAGGGCAGCGGCCTCACGCGCAAGGCTATGGCTCGCGGCGGTCGACTGCTCGACCATGGCAGCGTTCTGCTGCGTGCCCTGGTCCATCGCATTAACCGCCGTATTGATCTCCTGCAGCCCGGTCGACTGTTCGCGTGCCGCAGTGACGATGGCGCTCACATGGCGGTTGATCTCGCGCACCTCCGCGACGATCGTCTCCAGCGCCGCGCCCGTCTCGCCGACGAGTCCGACACCGGCGCGCACCTGCTCGCCGGAGGTCATGATGAGCGCCTTGATTTCCTTGGCGGCATTGGCCGAGCGCTGTGCAAGTTCACGCACCTCCTGCGCGACGACGGCAAAGCCCTTGCCCGCCTCGCCCGCGCGCGCCGCTTCGACGCCGGCATTGAGCGCCAGGAGGTTGGTCTGGAACGCGATATCGTCGATGACCCCGATAATGTTCGAGATTTCTCCCGACGACTTTTCGATCTCGTGCATCGCGCTGACGGCGCGGCGGACGACCTCGCCGGATTTTTCCGCTCCGGCCCGCGTGCGCTCGACGAGGACGCCGGCATCTTCGGCGCGCTTCGTCGAGTCGCGCACCGTTGTCGTGATCTCCTCCAGCGCCGCCGCCGTTTCTTCCACGGAAGCAGCCTGCTGCTCGGTGCGCCGCGCCAGATCGTTTGCCGCTTCGCGGATTTCGGCGGCGCCGGCATTGATGGCGCCGGCGTTCTCACCGACGGCGCGGAGCGTCGCCTGAAGCCGTTCAAGCGATTGGTTGAAATTCATCCGCAACGGATCGAGACGGTCGGCGAAGGGCGCCTCGATCCGATAGGCGACATTGCCTTCCGCAAGCGCCGTGAGCCCGGCACCGAGCGCTTCCATCGCGAAGCGCACCTCGGCCGCTTCGCGCGTCTTTTCGGCATCCGAGCGGCTGCGCTCGGCTTCGGCCTCGTTCCGCATCTTTTCTGTCTCTCCGTAAAGCCGGAGCTTCTCGACCGCGGCTTCGCGGAAGACCAGCACGGCGCGGGCCATCTGGCCGACCTCGTCCTTTCGGTCGAGCGCGGGCACATCGATATCGTGATCACCGCCGGCAAGGCGGCCCATGGCGCCCGTCATGCCGACGATCGGCCGCACGATCGCGCGCGAAAGCATCCAGGCCATCAGGACCGCCGCCACAGTTGCAGCGACGGCACCAAGCGCGAGCGCCGCCATCAGGACCGAGGTGGCGTTCGCCTGCAGAGCCTCCTGCTCGGCCGACCAGCCGCGCGCCTGCTGCTTGATCTCAGCGGCCGCCTCGCGAAACGCGTCGAGCTGGCCTTTCGTGGCCTTGCGACCGATCTCGACGACCTCGAGGATCGGCATTTCGGTCGTGCGGCGCGCCTCGAGCTGCGGCTTGGCGAGTTCGTTGAAATAGACGTCGGCCGCCTTCTGCATGTTGTCGAGACGGGCCAGCAACTGCGCCTCGCCGGAGGCCGCCTCGCGGGCGGCGGCAATGCTCTTTTCCATCCGCTCACGATTGGCAAAGACGTCGTTATAGGTGCTGTCGCTGCGGAAGAGCAGGAAACCGCGGAGATTGACCGCTTGCTCCAGCATGGCCTGGGACGCCTCGTCGATGAGGGTGACGAGCCGCGCTGACTGGCTCTGGTGGAGCAATGCCTGCCTGGCGAACTCGGCTTTGGAATAGACGACCGCGGACACGACCAGAAAAAGCGCAATCAGCGCCGAAAAGGTCAGGCCGAGTTTGCGGCTCAAGGAGATATTCTTCAGAGACATGGGAGGGACCCTGCTTCGGGAATGGATGCAGACACGCGAACCGGATCGGCGCCGTGGGAGGGCCGGCCGCTCGGTTGGCGCGAGAGACATTGGGTATGGCAGAGAAACGGAACCGATCATGGTTCGTCTGGAGGGCTTTGCCAGCGGTCGGACAATCGCAGCTTTTGATTTAATTTCGCTTAATTCACTGGCGCTCATGCGGCTCCCTTGCAATGCGCCGCGCGACGCGCGATGACGAACCATGTCCAATGAAACGCAGATGATGATCCGCCTCGATCAATTGCTCCTGAACAAGGGATTGGTGGCCAGTCGTGCCCGCGCACGTGACGCGATCCAGCGTGGAACCGTCAAGGTCGACGGCCGCACCGTGACCAAGCCAGCGGCGCCCTTCGCCGAAGACGTGACGATTGCCATCGACGATCCGGCGCAAGCCTATGTCTCCCGTGCGGCCTTGAAGCTTGCAGCAGCGCTCGACCATTTCGGCTTCGATCCGGCAGGTGAGACCTGCCTCGACATCGGGGCTTCGACGGGCGGCTTCACGGAAGTGCTTCTCAAGCGCGGCGCCGCGCATGTGGTGGCGATCGATGTCGGCCACGGACAGATGCACCCGCGCATCGCCGAGGACCCGCGCGTCACGAATATCGAAGGACTGAACGCCAGGTCCTTGGCCCCCGAGGACATCGGCAACCGCGCCATCACATTGATCGTGTCCGACGTCTCCTTCATCTCGCTGAAACTGGCGCTCCCGCCTGCGCTTGCGCTGGCCGAAGCCGGTGCGCGCGCGATTCTGCTTGTCAAACCGCAGTTCGAGGCGGGACGGGACGCGATCAGCAAGGCCGGCCTACTCAAGGATCCGGAGAGTGCGCCGGCCGTCGCAGCCGAGCTGGAGCGCTGGCTCGTCGAGGATATGGGTTGGCAAAGCCTCGGCCTCGTCCCCTCGCCCATTGCCGGCGGTGACGGCAACAGGGAATTTCTCCTCGCGGGGCGGAAACCATGAGCACCGAGATCGTAACCATCAGCCGCCTCGGCGCACAGGGAGATGGCATAGCACAGACTGAAGCCGGGCCTGTCTACGCACCGTTCACGCTGCCCGGCGAGACCGTGGCACTTGCGGTCAACAAGGCTCAGGGCACGCTGATTTCGCTGAAGGAGGTTTCCCCTGAGCGGGTCGAGCCTCCGTGCCGTCACTTCGGCCCGGAAGGGGTCAACGGCACCTGCGGCGGTTGTACGCTTCAGCACGTCTCCGACGCGCTCTACCACACCTTCAAGCGCAACCTCGTCATCGACGCCTTGAAGTCGAAAGGTCTGACGCCGCACGTCGCACCGCTGATCGTCGCGCGGCCGGGCGAGCGGCGGCGCGCCGTCTTCACCGCCCGGCGCACGGAAAAGGAACTGCTGCTCGGCTACAATCAGGCGCAAAGCCACCACATCGTCGCGATTAGCGGATGTCCCATCACGAGCCCGGGCATCGTGTCGCGGCTTGCGACGATCCGCAAGATCGCCTCCGTGATGGCTTCCACGGCCGAACCGTTCCGGATCACCGTATTGGAGACGGCAACCGGCCTCGACCTCGCCTTCGAGGGCATCAAACTCAACGATCGGCAAAGACGCGCGGCGGTCGAGGCTGTCCTCAGCGAGCGCGGCATCGCCCGTCTCAGCCTCAACGGCGAGGTGATCGTCGAACCCGTCAAGCCCACGATAGACTTCGGTGGCGTGACGGTTTCGCCGCCGCCCGGCGCCTTCACGCAAGCGACGCGGCCGGCCGAGGAAGCAATGGCGAGGCTCGTGCTCGACCACATCGGCAAGGCGAAACGCGTCGCCGATCTTTTCGCAGGCATCGGCACCTTCGCGCTGAGGCTCGCGCGAACGGCACGGGTCCATGCCGTCGAGGGCGAGGACAGGGCCTTGAAGGCGCTGGACTTCGCCGCGCGCAATACGCAAGGCCTGAAGCCGGTGACGGTCGAAAAGCGCGACCTCTTCCGCCGACCGATGATGGCGCAGGAACTGAAAGCCTTCGACGCCGTCGTCTTCGACCCGCCCCGCGCCGGCGCCGAGGCGCAATGTCACGAGCTCGCCCGCTCGGGCGTGAAGAAGATTGCTGCGGTCTCCTGCAACCCCGTGACGCTCGCTAGGGATCTCTCGATTCTCGTCACCGCCGGCTACCGCATCACATCGGTAACGCCGATCGACCAATTCCTCTGGTCGGCGCATGTCGAAACGGTGGCGACTGTCGAGAAATGATCCCTCATGGGCTTCTGTTCATCTGTCCAGGAACGACGCGACTACTGCACGTGTCCTTAAATCGTACCCGATTTAAGGACAAAAACATGCAGCAATTCAAAGTGCTACAGCGTCCTTTGTGCGTTTGAAAAAGACGCACGGCGCTATAGAGGCCGCCACCGCTTTGCACCCCTCTGGCAAGGTCCGAGTGGCTTGCCTGCCGCGACGCGGGCGGGTGGCCTTGCCGGCGTGGCGTGAGGAAGTTCACCTCAAATTGCTCTTCGGAAACAGCACGCGATCGGGTTTTGCATTCATCCGCGCCAGCATTTCCTTGATCAAGCGTGTCTTGGTGCGCCCCGCTTCCTTCGGCGGCACGAGGTAACGCACGATGGCCTCGAGCCAGGTGTTTTCACTGACGCGAAAATGAACCACGGGATGCTCCTTCACTTCGAGTTCGTCCACCGGCGTTTTCGATAGGATGTGTTTATAAACCTTCACCTTCTGGCTCATGATGTCGCCGATCTGCTCTTCCACGACCTCCCTCATGGTTTGCGCCACGAATTCCAGATCGCTTTCGTACGCGAGCTGGAACTTGATTTCGTTCCAGACATAGGGAAACAGCGGCCAGGAATAATTGAAGACCGGCGTGTCAAACACGGTGGAGTTCGGAAACTTGATGATGCGTCCGCTCGGATGATCGGTCCAAAGATATTCGCCGCCGAATTCCCACAACGTCGTGTCGAGATAGCTGACATCAATGACATCGCCATGGGCATCGCCGATGCGAATGCGGTCGCCAACGCGATAAGGCGCCCTGACCAGAATATAAATCCACGCGATGAAACTGGAGATCGGCATTTGCAGCGCAAAGCCGAGAATCAGTGAAATCAGGCCGAGCGAAACAACTGCGGCGTACCAATTCACAAATAGGACTGAGATGGCCACGAAGACGATAGCGACGACGACGACCAATCGAAAAATGCGTTTCAGGTTAAAACGCGAAACACGATTGGGAATTCGGCCAATGAGAAAGACTTCGATAACGTTCGCGACGGTCAGGATAACGAAAATGAGAAGGCCGCCTCTGACGTAATTCAGCACGCGAACGCGCAAAGGCGCGTCAAGCCATTCTAAGCGCCAATTGATCAGGACTTGGATGCCAAAAAGCAGCAAGGCTGCGGCAGCGAAGCCAGCCGTCCACCAGACGTCTTCCGTGCGAAGGCTGAAGCGAAATTTTTCCTCAGGCTTCTTTGCCTTCTGTTGCATAGTTTTTGGATCAGCAGTCTGTTGCGCGGCCCGTTCGAGCCGGGAAAGGTTCTGCTGTTCCTTGTTGCGCCGCTCCATGGGTCACCCCGATGTGGCCATCCATGCCCAGCCAGTGCCTCCTCGTTCCTCGACGGCGGCATTCCGGTGATGCCTCGCCATATCACAAGGTTTGACTGGACAGTCCCGGGCAAGCCCGTGTCCTTTCGAAGGCCTATGCTCGATCAAATTCGTCCACACGGCCTAAGACAGCGAGTTTATTATATCATCATCAAACACCAAATATCGGCACTTGCCTCAGGCATTTAGCAATTGCTGGGCCGATGGCTACCGGCCGCATGCGTCGCTTTCTCCGTACTCAAAAATCTCGCAGAGAGTGGATTGCGGAAGTTCGCCGCGAGCGCATCGAGTCACCGCTTTGCGGAAACGCTGACTCTGACACAAAAGCGTCAGCGATCCGGCGCGCTCGATGCTGGGGGATGAGGGGCAAGGCAAGACGACGACGCACCCGTTTGATGCCGCAAGGCTGCAGAACAAGGCCGCTGTCGACAGGCTTTACTGAGGTCGCGTTCCGCTCGCGAATAATCACTCTGCAGCTTCGACGAAGCGGTGGCGTTCGTAGAGGAACTTCAGCACCGCCTCGCGACACTTCAGGTATGTTCGATCGGAGGCGAGCTCGATGCGCCGGCGCGGACGGGCGAGCGGCACATCGAGGATTTCGCCAATTCGTGCAGAGGGTCCATTGGTCATCATCACGATGCGGTCGGAAAGCAGGACCGCTTCGTCGACGTCATGCGTGATCATCAGGACGGTATTGCCGAGGGTCGCGTGGATTTGCATGACCTGGTCCTGCAGATGCGCGCGGGTTAGTGCGTCGAGCGCCCCGAAGGGTTCGTCGAGCAGCAGCACCTTCGGTTCCATGGCAAGCGCCCGGGCGATGCCGACGCGCTGCTTCATGCCCCCGGAGACTTCCGAAGGGCGCTTGTCGGCGGCATGCGCCATCTGCACCAGCTCCAGGTTGCACATGGTCCACTCATGGCGTTCCTTCTTACTGCGGGTCTTGGAGAACACCTTATCGACAGCGAGCCGGACATTTTCATAGACGGTCAGCCATGGCAGCAGGGAGTGGTTCTGGAAGACGACGGCGCGGTCCGGTCCGGGTTCGTCGACCACCTTGCCGTCGAGCAGTACGACGCCGGTCGTCGCCTGCGTCAGCCCACCGACGATGTTGAGCAGGGTCGACTTGCCGCAACCGGAGTGGCCGATGATCGAGATGAATTCGCCCTTATCGACAGACAACGAGACTTGCTTCAGAACCTCGGTGCGCGTTCCGCCGCGTTCGAAGGTCTTGTCGATGAGTTCAAGTGAGAGATAGCTCTTGGGCATGAAAGCCTCCTTTTCCTTCAGGCGTTTGCAGTGCCGCGCGTCACTGCGCGACCGATCAGCGCGATGATGCGGTCGAGGAGGAAACCGACGATGCCGACATAGATCAGCGCCACGATGATGTCGCTGATCAACGACGAGTTCCAGGCGTCCCAAATGAAGAAGCCGATACCGACACCGCCGATCAGCATCTCGGCCGCGACGATTGCGAGCCATGAGAGCCCGATGCCGATCCGCAGGCCCGTGAAGATGTAAGGGGCGGCCGCCGGCAGCATGATCTTGTGGAAATATTCGAATCCGTTCAGTCGAAGCACCTTGGCGACGTTCCGGTAATCCTGCGGAATGTTGCGGATACCGACCGCGGTGTTGATGATGATCGGCCAGATCGCGGTTATGAAAATGACGAAGATCGCCGAGGGATTGCCGTCCTGGAAGGCGGCGAGCGAAAGCGGCAGCCAGGCGAGCGGCGGGACGGTGCGCAGCACCTGAAAGATCGGGTCGAGGCCGCGCATGGCCAGTGCGCTCTGGCCGACGAGCGTACCGAGCGCTACACCGACGGCAGCTGCCATCGCGTAGCCGAGCGCGACGCGCTGCAGACTGGCGAAGACGTGCCAGAACAGGCCCTGATCGACACCTTGGCCGGTGTAGAAGGGATGCACGATTAGTTCCCAACTCTCTTCAACCACGCGCGACGGAGCCGGCAGGCTCGAGTCGGGCGACGAACAGACAAGCTGCCACGCGAGGATAAAGAGCGTCAGCGTGACGATGAGCGGCAAAAGATTCGTGACGGTCTGCGCGGCAAGGCGCGCCAGGCGGCTGTCAGTGCGTAGGCCCGCCGGGTGCCCGAGAGCGATGACCTGAGCGGAAGGCTGCGGCGCCGCCTGCGGTTTGAGCTTGAGATTGGTGACGGACATGCCTTTCCTCCTGGAGCATTTTGCAGTCAGGCGAATCACCTGACGCAGCACAAATGCGGCAAATACAAAGGGATAGAGCGGCAGCCGGCTTTGAAGCCCGGCTGCCGCTGCGGCATCAGGCGATGCGGCTGATCGCCAGGCTCTTCAGATACGCCTCCGGATTCTCTGGATCGAAGACCTTGCCGTCGAAGAAGGTTTCCGGACCGCGCGACGTAGACGCAGGGATGTCGGTGACACCAAGCTCCTTCGCCGCCTCGCGCCATATATCCTCCCGGTTGACCTGGGCGATCAGCCCCTTGATGTCGGTATCCGGTGCGAGCTTGCCCCACCGAATATTCTCGGTAAGGAACCAGGCATCATGGCTCTGGAAGGGGTAGGAGGCATGATCGCGCCAGAACTTCATGAAATGCGGACTGTTCTCGACGACCTTGCCGTTGCCATAGTCGTACTCGCCCTTCAGCCGGTCGACGATGTCCTTCGGCGGCACGTTGAACCAACTGCGTTTGCCGACGATTTTGGCGAGCTCGTCCTTGTTGGCCATATCGTCGCACCATTGCGCGGCTTCTTCGACCGCCATGACGAGCGCCTTGGCGGCACGCGGGTTCTTCTCGACCCAGTCGGCGCGCATGGCGAAGGATTTTTCCGGATGCTTCGTCCAGATCTCTGCGGTGTTGACCGCCGTGTAGCCGATCTTCTGGTTGACGAGCTGCTCGTTCCAGGGCTCGCCGACGCAAAAACAATCCATTGTGCCGACCTTCATGTTGGCGACCATCTGCGGCGGCGGCACGACGATCGTCTCGACGTCCTTATCGGGGTCGATGCCGCCGGCAGCGAGCCAGTAGCGGATCCAGAGGTCGTGCGTGCCGCCGGGGAAGGTCATGGCGACCTTGGCGGCCGCGCCCTCGGCCTTCTTTTTTGCAAAGGCTTCCTTGAGGACCGACGCGTCGAGACCGACCTTCAGATCGGCGTAAGCCGCGCCGACCGAGATCGCCTGGGCATCGAGATTGAGGCGCGCGAGGATCACCATCGGCAGCGGCTGGTTGTTTTGCGTCACCTTGCCGGTCGAGATGAGATAGGGCATCGGCGTCAGGATGTGGGCGCCATCGATGCCGGCGCCGGCCGAGCCGAGCACCAGATTGTCGCGGGTCGTGCCCCACGAGGCCTGTTTCACAACCTCCACTTCGGTCATGCCATACTTGTCGAAGAAGCCCTTTTCCTTGGCTATGAGAAGCGGGGCGGAATCGGTCAGCGCGATGAAGCCGAGGACGGCCTTCGTGGTCTCGGGACCGGCGCCCTGGGCAAAGGCCCCGGAGGGTAACAGCGTCTTGGCTGCGCCGACCATGGCGGCCGTCGCGGTCGTCTTCAGCAGGCTGCGGCGGGTCAGGCCGTCGATCGAAAACTTGGTCATGCGCACGTTCCCTCAATGTGTTGGCCGGTCGAAGCCGACAAAAAACGCCGCTTGGGCATTGCGCTCCTGGGGCTGGGAGGAAACCCCCTTGGAGGCAAGGACCTTGCGACGTCGGTGTCTTTGGCAGGCGCTATCGGCGCCTGAGCTCGCTTCAATCGCCGTTGATCGAAGCACCGATGAAAAAGCAAGGCCCGTGCCAGTTTTGCGCCGTCACTAGATGGCGTTGAATCTAAACAGAAAATGTAAGATTAGGGACCTGCCCAAAAAATGAACATTAGCACATAACGATGAAATATTGTGCGCTGCAGCACCAGGTTGCGTTCTCATCCCGCTTAGAAAAGCGGCGCTGCCGCTCAAATGTCATCGAGCGACGCTGTTGAAGCCGGCAGAGCACCGGATCAGCGAAACTCGAGCGCTTTGTTGCGCCTGCGGACTCGTAAACGTGGCATCGGAGCGCGTATTTCGGTAGGCCCCTTCAATCACTCCCCCATGCGCCCATCAGCATCTCAAGAAATCTCTCCGCCGCCGGCGACAAGGTGCCGCCCCGACGGCGGACCACGCCGATGGTACGCGATATCTCGGGATCGCCAATCGGGCGTGTGATCAAGAACGGATGGTCATCCTGCGGGGTCGCCATGCGCGGTAGGACGGATATTCCGAGGCCGGCCTCCACCAGACCGAGGGAGGTGGACAGATGGGTCACCTCGTAGAACCAACGCAGCTTGATATTGGATTTTGCCAAGGCCGCGTCGAGCAAGGTTCGGTTGCCGCTCGATCGATGAACGGTAATCAGATGATAGGGCTCAAGCTCTGCCCAGCCGACCGCGGGCTTGGCGGCGAGGGGATGATCTCTGCGCGCTGCCAGCACGAAAGGGTCTTCCACCAGCCGGTCGAAGATCAAGTCCGGGTCCGACGTGCCCATGATATTTATGCCGAACTCCACCTCACCGCGTGCCACGGCTTGGAGGCCGTCGGTCGCGGGCAGGTCGAGGATACGAAAGCGAATGTTGGGATACTCCTCGTTGAACTGGCGAATGACGGTCGGCAGGAAGTAGAATGCTGCGGTGGGGAGGCATGCGATCGTTACCAATCCGCCTCGATTGGCGCCAACGTCGCGTACGGCGAACAAGGAACCGTCGAATTCCTCCAGCATGCGCCGCACAAGCGGAATGAGTTCTGTTCCGAGCGCCGTCGCCGACACATGCCTGGTCGTTCGCTCCAGCAGGGGCGCTCCAATCGCCTGCTCGAGTTTTTGAATCCGGCGGCTCAGAGCGGGCTGCGACAGGTGCAACGCATCGGCAGCACGATGAAAGCTCTCCAGCTCGACCACGCTCAAGAACGCCCGAAGATCAAGGATCTCGCAATTAATGCTCATCTTGCATCAATTTCCCGATTCTTAGCATTTCACAAATCAACCGTACTTCCGATAATTGGATCAAACAGGCCGATTGATACGGCGATGACATAATTCCAATGGAAGCACAAGCGATGAACGACCTCTTGGCGATCCCTTGCGTCCTGATGAGAGGCGGCACCTCGAAAGGTCCGTTCTTCCTGGCAGCCGATCTTCCTGCGGGTGCCAACGAGCGGGACAAGATCCTGCTGTCCGTCATGGGTTCGGGTCACCCGTTGCAGATCGATGGCATCGGCGGCGGCAATCCGGTCACGAGCAAGGTGGCCATCGTCGGACCTGCCACCATCCCTGGCGCTGACGTGGATTACCTCTTTGCCCAGGTGCGGGTCGACCAACAGATCGTCGACACCTCACCGAACTGCGGCAACATGCTTGCTGCGGTCGGCCCTTTCGCCATCGAGGCGGGTCTCGTTCCGGCTCGGGGCGAAACGACGCTCGTCCGAATCCACAACGTCAACACCGGCAAGATGATCGAAGCCGACGTTCCCACGCCGAATGGCAACGTCTCCTATCTCGGCGAAGCGGCGATCGACGGTGTACCGGGCAGCGCTGCGCCAATCGCGCTGACCTTCATGGACGCAGCCGGCGCGCGTACCGGACAGCTCTTCCCCACCGGCAAGCCTATCGATTCGATCGACGGTGTGGCTGTCACATGCATCGATTGCGCCATGCCGATGATGTTGGTCGAGGCTGGCGCGATCGGCGCAAGCGGCTTCGAGACGGCGGCTCAGCTCAATGCTGATAAGGAATTGCTAGGACGGCTGGAAAAGCTGCGCATCGGTGCTGGCGAACGGATGGGCCTTGGAGACGTGCGGAACCAGGTGACCCCGAAGCCCGTGCTCATTTCCCGGCCAAAGTCGGGAGGCGACATCAGCGTGCGGTATTTCATGCCGCATCAATGTCACCCTTCGCTGGCGACGACCGGGGCCGTGGGGATTGCCACCGCCTGCATCAATGAAGGCACCGTTGCTTCCCTTCTCGTAGGCACGCGCAAACCGCCGGTGGTGCTTTCGATTAAGCACCCGAGCGGCCACCTGGACGTCAAGCTTCATGAAAGGGACGGCAAAGTCGTCGCCGGCATCCTTCGCACCGCCAGGCGGCTGTTCGAAGGACATGTCTTCGCAAAACCTGTCACGCAACTGGGTTGCGCGGCATAATGATCGTGGCCGCCGGGAGGGCGCCACCAACAGGAGGAGAATATCATGCACAAGCTCACGCTCGCCCTGGCGGCAACCGTCGCCTTTGCCGGTTCGGCATTGGCGGATCCGGTCCGCATCAGCGTCGGTTCTTATAATCTCAACAATCTCCCCTTTCCGGTTGCCCAGGGGCTCGGCCTTTATGAAAAGGAAGGCCTGGAGGTGACCGTCGAAAACTTCGCATCGGGCGGGTCGAAGACGCTCCAGGCGCTTGTTGCCGGCTCCACGGATATCGCCGTCGGCTTCTACGACCACACCATCCAGATGCAGTCTCAGAACAAGGCCGTCGTGGCCTTCGTGCAACTCGCTCGCAATTCCGGTCTTGTGCTGGCAGGCGGGAGGGAGAGCACGTTCGACCCGGCAAAGCCTGAAACGATCAAAGGCGCGAAAATTGGGATTACCTCACCGGGCTCGTCTTCCGATTTCTTCGTCCGCTATTACCTGCAGCGCAACGGCTTGTCCGCCGACGACGTCTCGCTGATCGGCGTTGGCTCCGGCTCTGCCGCCGTCGCGGCCCTTGAACAGGGCAAGGTCGACCTCCTCGTCAACTACGACCCGGCAGCGACCTTCATCGAGGCCAAGGGCGTCGGCAAGATCCTGATCGACGGGCGCAGCGACGACGGTGCCAAGGCGATCTATGGCGGGATTTACCCAACCTCCGTCCTCTATGCCACACAGGGCTATATCGAGGAAAATCCGGAGACCATCCAGAAGGTCACGAATGCGACGGTCAAAGCGCTCGAGTGGATGAATAGCCACTCCGCGGAAGAGATCGTCGACAAGCTCCCGAAGGAGTTCATCTCCGGCGATCGTGACACCTACATTAAGGCGGTCGAGAACGCGAAGGCGATCTTCTCAAAGGACGGGCGCATCAACGAGGAAGATATCAAGACTCCGCTCGCCGTCCTGAAGAGCTTCAACGAAAAAGTCGCTGCGGCTGAAATCGACCTTACGAAAACCTACACGAACGAGTTCGTCGGCAAGGTCCCGAACGTCGCTGCCAACTGACAGGAGGAGGTCATGGCATTGGCCGTAGTTAAAACCGCACCCCCGACGGACAACCCTCATCAAGCAAAGTCGATGGTTTCCCTCGATTCGGTCACCATGGCCTTCGGCGCCTACGTGGCCGTGCAAGATGTGAACCTGAAAGTCTCCGATGGCGAGTTCCTCGCCATCGTTGGCCCCACCGGCTGCGGCAAGAGCACAATACTCAATGCCATTGCCGGCCTGCTGAAACCTGCGAGTGGCACCGTATCAATCGATGGTCAACCGGTGCGCGGGATCCAAAACGATATCGGTTATCTCTTCCAGCAGGATGCATTGCTTCCGTGGAAGACCGCGATCGAGAACGTGGAACTCGGTCCCATGTTCAAGGGTGTCGGCGCTGCCGAACGTCGCGAGCAGTCGATGAGATGGCTGGCGAAAGTCGGACTCAAGGGGTTCGAGCATCGCTATCCGCATCAGCTTTCAGGGGGTCAGCGCAAACGCGTGCAGATGGCCCAGGCGCTGATCACCGGCCCCAAGGTCATTCTGATGGACGAGCCCTTTTCGGCGCTCGATATTCATACCCGCCACCTGATGCAGAATGAGCTGTTGCGGCTTTGGCAGGAGGAACGGCGCGCCGTGGTGATGATCACGCACGACCTCGAGGAGGCAATTGCTCTCGGTGATCGGGTGGTGGTGCTTGCCGCCGGACCGCGCTCGCGCGTGATCGACAGCTTCCCCGTTGATCTCGAACGCCCGCGCGATGTCGCCGAGATCAAGCTCGATCCGCGCTTTATGGATCTTTATCGCAACATCTGGTCGTCCCTGCGCGGCGAAGTGGAGAAAAGCTATGAACGCCATGACTGAACGCTTCATCCAGGTCGTGCTGCTGGTGGTAATTGTCGGCGGCTGGCAATTAGGTGTCACAGCAGGCGTGATCGACGTCTTCTTTTTCCCGGCGCCGGTCGACATCTTCAACCAAGTAATCTCCTGGGTCGCAGACGCCAGCTTCTATAGCCATGTGGCCATCACCCTGACGGAAACCGTGCTGGGCTATTTGGTGGGAACGGCACTGGGCGTCGCGGCTGGTGTTTGGCTCGGTCTCAGCCGCTCTGCCGCACGCATTCTGGATCCCTTCATCAAGGGCCTGAACGCAATTCCCCGTGTCGTGCTTGCGCCTATTTTTGTGCTGTGGCTTGGCCTCGGGCTCTGGTCCAAAGTGGCGCTCGCCGTGACGCTGGTGTTCTTCGTCACCTTCTTCAACGCGATGCAGGGCGTGCGCGAAGTCAACCCGGTGGTGCTGTCGAACGCCCGCATTCTGGGAGCCAGGCGGTCGGACCTGCTCCGCCACGTCTACTTCCCCGCAGCGGCAAGCTGGATTCTGTCTTCGCTGCGCACTTCGGTCGGCTTCGCCGTTGTTGGGGCGATCATCGGCGAGTATCTCGGTTCTTCCGCCGGCCTCGGCTACCTCATCGCACAGGCCGAAGGCAATTTCGATGCAGTGGGCGTCTTTGCAGGTATCTTGATCCTCGCGATCTTTGTCCTGATCATCGACAGCGTACTGGATGTAGCAGAGAAACGCCTCATCAAGTGGCGTCCGAGCGCATCCGAACGCCCGGCTTGAAGCGCACCTTTGACCCGGCACTCGACAAGCCTATCGACGCGCGTTCTCCCCTTCGGCCATGAAGGGGAGAACGCTGGCGCGAGCGTTATATGACGCAGCTAATTTGGCAACCGCTCGTGAGCTGGGTCCGTCTGTCACCGTTGTCGTGCGCTGCCCGTGCTAATGTTCAATGGCCGGGTGGATTCGCGTAAGGACTGCTCCGACCGGGATGGATGACAAATACGACGAAGTTGCTCGACTCGTCGGGTGGCTGACCTCAGACCGCTCGCAAATGTGTGATGTCGTTCCACTTCATAGGGCGTCTGCTCGCTAATTGACGATCGTCTTACTGGGCGCGCCGTAAGACAGCATTGGCCCCACTGCCGGATTTTCGGTTGCGCTGTCGGCGAATGCGGCCTTGGGTCGATTCCCGACGGACTCATGTGCCACGAACAGACTTGCCCGCAAATCACCCCCGCAAACGACCACCATGAAGGCCCGGCGCGGGACCGGGCCTTGCTCCTCAAGAGCGAGGATGCATCACGCCGCGTAGCGGCGCTGTCCGAGCATCGGGCTGGCGGCGGATCCGTCGCTGAGGTTGAACTGAGCGAGCAGCGCATTGAGCGCCGCCGCTTCCTGGGCGAGGCCGTGGCTTGCGGCCGTCTGCTGCTCGACCATTGCCGCGTTCTGCTGCGTGCCCTGGTCCATCGTGTTGACCGCCGTGTTGATCTCCTGAAGACCCGTCGACTGTTCGCGCGTCGCGGTGACGATGGCGCTCACATGCTTGTTGATCTCCTGCACCTCGGCAACGATCGCCTGCAGCGCCCGGCCCGTATCGCCGACCAGTGTCACGCCGGAGCGGACCTGCTCACCGGACGTGGTGATCAGCGCCTTGATCTCCTTGGCTGCATTGGCCGAACGCTGAGCGAGCTCCCGCACCTCTTGCGCGACGACGGCAAAACCCTTGCCCGCCTCGCCCGCCCGCGCCGCTTCGACGCCGGCATTGAGCGCCAGCAGGTTGGTCTGGAAGGCGATGTCGTCTATCACACCGATGATGTTGGAGATTTCGACCGACGACTTCTCGATAGCGTGCATCGCCTCGACGGCGTTCTGCACGACCTCGCCCGACTTCTCGGCACCGGCACGGGTGCGGGCGACCAGCGCGCCGACCTCCTCTGCTCGATGCGCAGAGTCCTTGACTGTCGTGGTGATCTCCTCGAGCGCCGCAGCCGTCTCTTCGACGGATGCGGCCTGCTGCTCGGTGCGGCGGGCAAGATCGTCGGCGGCCGAGCGGATCTCGCTCGCGCCCGCATCGATCGCGCGGGCGTTGGTGCCGACGGCGCGCAGCGTGTCGTGCAGCTTGGCGACCGAATGGTTGAAGTCCGCCCTGAGGCGATCGAGACGATTGGCAAAGGGGCTGTCGATACGGTGGGCGAGATCGCCGTCCGCCAGCCGGCCGAGGCCGGTCGCAAGCGCGTCGACCGCATGCTGCACTTCCGCCGCATCGCGCGCCTTCTGCGCTTCGCGCTCCAGGCGCTCCCGTTCCGACAGGGAGCGGTTGGCATCCGCCTCGTCCTCGAGCCGCTTCCGCTCGACGGCATTCGCGCGGAAGACCGCGACGGCTGCCGCCATGGAGCCGATCTGATCGCGGCGCTCCTCGCCCGGAATTGCGACATCGAGTTTGCCGGCGGCGAGTTTCTCCATCGCGCCGGTCATGTCGGTCACAGGGCGAATGACGAGGCGGCTCAAGAGGGTCGCGAGGAAGGCGATCATGGCGCCGACGGCGAGAAGCGTCGCGATCGTCGCGGCCACGCGGAACTGGCTGATCGCCGAATAGGCGACGTCCGCGTCGAGGGCGAAGCCGACATACCATTCGACCGACGGCAGGCCGTTCACCGGCACAAAGCTCACCAGCATCGGCTTACCGGCGAGTTCGGTGTGCATGATGCCGCTACCGATCGCCGGCGTGGCGACCGGGAATGCATCGGCAAGCGTCTTCGTCACGAGCTTCGCATCCGGATGGACCAGGATCTGCCCGTCCTTGCTCGCGAGAAACGCGAAGCCTTCTCCGCCAACGTCGATGTCCTTGATCATCGACACGAGGGTCTTGAGCGAGAAATCGCTGCCGGCAACGCCATAGAGCTTGCCCTCATTCTTGACCGGCACTGCGGCGCTGATGATCAGGTCGCCGCTCGATGCGTCGATATAGGGCTCGGTGAGCACGCGGGCATCGGCCTTCACCGCCTGCTGATACCAGGGACGCTGGCGCGGGTCGTAGCCCTCCGGCAGCTTCATCTCCGGCCAGGTGATGAACTTGCCGCTCTCGTTGCCAACATAGGTCGACATGAACTCGCCGGTCAGGACGTCGTTTTTCAAGACGCCCAGAATGGCGCCTTCATCAGCTGCGTGCCCGGCAGCATCAGCCGCCATGGCCGTCAGCGTCACTCGGCCGTTCAGCCAGTTGGCGACGCTCTCGGCCGCCTGATTGCCGGACGAGGCGATGTTCTCTTCGACCGCCCTCGTCGTCGTTTCACGCTGAAGCGTGTCGATATAGATGGAAAAGCCAGCAAAGGCGCCGACGACAACGCAGGACGCGGCAACAAGGATGCGCGTCATGAGATTCGATCGTTTGGACAAGATGGGGCTCCTCGGAGTGGCCGGCGTCATCCGCCGGACATGAGCTCACGGTGATTTCCCCGCGCGCAAGGGATCGGTCGCCGGGGCGACGGGCAAGAGACGGCGGGAAAACGGTGGGACATGCCGCAAGGGCAGAGCCGGCAAATGCTTCATGCGGCCGGCGGCCCTGCACCAAGCACGCGTGTTGCGGTCGCTTGGCGGCTAGGCCTACTGCGGCCGCACGCTAGCGAACGGTATTTAAGAAGCAATTAAAGTTTGACATGAGTGACGTCGGAATGCCGGCAGTGCGGCCGCTTTCTTCCTTATCGCCGCATGAAAGCTTCAAATGCCGCGCGCGCCTCGGCACTCTTCAGCTGTGCAGCAAAGTGCTCCGCTTCCTCATCGATGCGGGCAAGCACATCCTGGCGGTCGCCGCGAATGAGATCGCGGGCGATGCGCAGTGCCTCCGGCGGCTTCTTGGCAAGGCGTGCCGCGAGCGAAAGCGTCTCGTCCTCGACTGCTTCCTTATCAACGATTTTCCAGATCAGCCCGGCCTTGAGCGCCTCGGCGGCCTCGAGCGGTTCGCCGGCGGCCAGAAGGGCGAAGGCGCGCTGATGCCCCATGATGCGCGGCGCAAGCAGGCTGGAGGCGGCTTCAGGAACGAGCGCCAGATCGACGAAGGGGGTTTTGAAGAGCGAACGGGTAGAGGCGACCGTCAGGTCGCAATGGAGATGGATCGTCGTGCCGATGCCGATTGCCAGACCGTCCACCCCGGAAACGATTGGCTTCGTGGCACCCGCGAGCGCCCGAAGAAACTCAAGAAGGTCGCTTCCCATGCTGCCGCCCATGGCGACGGCGAGAAAATCGCCGAGATCGTTTCCAGCCGAAAAGCAGCCTAGCGTTCCGAGGAATGCAGTGACGCGGACGGCCGGGTCCGTGCCGGCCACCGTCAGCGCATTGGTCATCTTCGCGTACATGTCGCGGGTGATGGCATTCTTTTTTTCCGGCCGATTGAAGCGGATGACCTGGACGCCGGGATAGGCTTCCGGCCGTTCGACGAGCACGTGGTCGGTCATGAAGTGTCTCCCTAGCCTAATTTAGTCAAGCACGGATCGAGCGGCGGCAAGGCTCGCGGCGCCGTTGACGACGCGATCCTTGAGCGCGGCCGTTTCGGCAAGCAGGTTTTCGGCTGCGAAGCGGCAAAGCGCCATGCGCTGATCCTCTTTTCCGTCGCCGGTTTCGGCAAGCCCACCCTTGGCGAGATAGACGCCAGTCAGCGCGAGGCCGAAGAGGCGCTGATAGGCGGTCGCGCCGGCGAGCGCTTCGGCAAGCTTTCCCGCGCCAAGCGCCGAGAGCAGCCAATCGGTCGCGTCAGCGAGATCGGCGATCGACGCGTCAAGCCGCGCCGCGGTTTCGCCGAAGCCTGGCCGGTTCGATGCCGCGACGGCAGCGGCGATCTGCCGGAGCTCGGCGAGGAAGCCGCGCATATGGTCGCCATCGGAGAGCGGCAGCTTGCGGGTAACGAGGTCGATCGCCTGGATGCCGTTGGTGCCTTCGTAGATCGGTGCGATGCGGGCATCGCGAAGATAACGGGCGGCCCCCGTCTCCTCGATGAAGCCCATGCCGCCATGCACCTGGATACCCATGGAGGCGACGTCGACGCCGGCATCGGTCGCGAAGGATTTCGCGATCGGCGTCAGCAGGCTCGAACGCTCCTGCCAGTGGCGCGCATCTTCACCTGTGGAGACATGCGCCATGTCGACGGCGTGGGCGCAGGCATAGGCGATCGCCCGCGCCCCTTGCGTAAGCGCTTTCATCGTCAAAAGGGTGCGGGCGATGTCCGGATGCTCGATGATCGGGCTCATGCCCTCGCCGCTCCACCCCGGCGCCCGCCCCTGCGTGCGTTCCTTCGCATAGGCGACCGCCTTCTGGGTGGCGGCTTCGGCGATGGCGACGCCCTGCATGCCGACGGCGAGCCGGGCATTGTTCATCATCGTGAACATGCAGGCGAGTCCGCGGTTTTCCTCGCCGACGAGATAGCCGATCGCGCCTCTTTCATCGCCGAACTTGCCGTCGCCGTAGATCATGGTGCAGGTCGGCGACCCGTGGATACCGAGCTTGTGTTCGAGCGAATGGCAGAAAAGATCGTTGCGGGTGCCGAGCGAACCATCGGCATTGACGAGGAATTTCGGCACGAGAAAGAGCGAAATGCCCCTGGTGCCGGGTGGAGCATCGGGCAGTCGCGCCAGCACGAGATGGATAATGTTGTCGGTGAAGTCGTGCTCGCCCCAGGTGATGAAGATCTTCTGGCCGAAGATGCGATAGGTGCCGTCGTCGCGGCGCTCGGCACGGGTCTTGAGCACGCCGAGATCGGAGCCTGCATGCGGCTCGGTCAGGTTCATCGTCCCCATCCACTCGCCGGAGACCATCTTCGGCAGGAAGGTCGCCGTTAAGTCGTCGCTGCCGTGCTTTTCCAACGCCTCAATCGCACCCATGGTCAGCGTCGGGCCAAGCGCGAAGGCCATCGAACCGCTGTTCCACATCTCCATGGCGGCAACATGCAGCATATGTGGCAGGTTCTGCCCGCCGAAGTCCTCGGGCGCGGTCAGGCCGTTCCACCCGCCGGCGATCCAGTTGTGGTAAAGGTCGTGCCAGCCCTCGGGCGTTTTCACCGCACCATCAATCAGCCGCGCTCCCTGCCGGTCGCCGACGTCGCCGAGAGGTGCCACCTCTTCGCTCGCGAAGCGGCCGGCTTCGGCAAGGATCGCGTCGACCAGATCCTCGCCGAGTTCCCCGAATTTTCCGGCGGCGAAAGCCTCGTCCATGCCGGCGACGTGCTTCAGGGTGAATGCGATCTCCTCGACCGGTGCCTTGTACATGGTGCCTCCTCCTGCGCCTCCGCAGCCTCGCCGGGCCGCGTCGCTCGTCTTGCATGCGCCGCAGACTATCGATTTTTACGTGAACGTCAACGTCAACCGAGGCGCTTCCGACAGCGAAAGAATGTAACAAAACTGTCATCACGGACGAATAGAAGCCATCCCCAATGGCCGCTTCCAAGGCGCTTCGATGAATCTGATTTCTCCCGAAATACCCGGCCTTGTCTGGGCGTACCGGTTCGTACCCGGCGAAAGCCGATGCCAGCGCATTGCCGCCGACTCGCCGGTCGAAAATCTCGAGGCCGGGGAAGGCTGGATCTGGCTGCATCTGGCGCTGAGCGACGCGCGCACGCCGGCACTGATCGAGCGCATCGGCAAACTACCGCAGGCGGCAATCACCACTCTCACGAGCCATGACACTCAGGCGGCGATTACGGTCACGGAGGACGTGGTCCACGGCACGCTCGTCGATTTCGAACGAACATTCGACACGATGACAAAGACGATCGGCTGGCTGCATTTCGCCGTCAGCGACCGGATCATCATCACGACACGTCTGCATCCGCTAAGAAGCATCGACCGCGTGAAGGCGGCTGTCGAAAAGAGCGCCAAGTGCAGCCGCCCGATCGACCTTTTCGAGATGCTCGTCGTCGAATTCCAGCGCACCTTGATCACCCTGGTGCTGGAACTCACGGAGGAACTGAACGTCATTGAGGACCATGTCTATGGCGAAGCCGGACATAGGCAGCAGCCGGGACTCGCGCCCCTGCGCCGCACGGTGGTACGGCTGCACCGGCACTTGCGGACGATCCTTGCTCTATTGCGTCGGGCCGGCGCCTCGGAGGAGGACGAGGCGCCTCCCGGCTTCATCGACGTCACGGAACGGCTTTCCGACCGCCTGGAGGCGGTCGACCGCGACGTCTTCGCGCTTCAGGAACGGGCAAGGCTGCTGCACGAGGAGATCGACAGCAAGCTTTCCTCCGAGACGAACCGGCACCTCTATATCCTGTCGCTGATGACAGCCTTCCTGCTGCCGCCGACGCTGGTAACCGGTTTCTTCGGCATGAACACGGGCACCCTGCCCTTCTCCGACGGCAGCGGCACGTTCTATGCGGGGATGATCATAGCCTTTTCCATGGGCCTTGCCTGGCTCATTCTCAAGCGTATCGGCATTCTTTAAGCTGGTGCTGTGCGCCGATGTCCCGCTCGCCTGCCCCGGGGCGGCCACAATCCAGAGCCGAACCGCGGCCGAAACTTTGCCGCCTAAGGTCGGTGTACAGACGCGGCCGTCTCGCGCAGATTGGCCGAGGGGCTGAGATTTACGACCTTTTAACGGTAAGTCGGCAATCTCAGAGAATGGAAAAGCGGGGAATCTCGATCCTAGGGATGATCTTGCGCCTGGCGGCCCTGATGGGCCTGGCCTTAGCGGCGGCGAATGCACGCGCCGACACGGTCGAGCCGTGGAAAGAGCGGCAGAACGCCATCATCGTCGACGCCTACGAGATGAACAGCATCGATTGGGAAGCGATGCTGACGGACAAACGTATCGCCGGCTTCATCGCCAAAGCCTCCGACGGTTTGCCGGAAAGCTTTAGCTGCACCGGCGACCACGGCGGCGATACGGTCGCCCATTGCAGGACGATGTGGCGCAAGTATGCGGTGAGCCGGGAGCTCTATCAGACGCGCCGGATGATCGCCCGTTCGCAGGGCCTGCTCTGGGGCGCCTATCATCTGGCACGGCCGGGCAATCCCGTCGACCAGGCCAATCATTTCCTCGACTATGCGGATCCGCGCGACGACGAACTGATGGTCCTCGACATAGAGGGAATCGATCCCGAGAAATACATGTCGCTAGAGGATGCGGCGATCTTTGCCGGGCATATCAAGGCCCGCACCGGGCGCTACCCGATTCTCTACACCAATCACATCACCGCAAAACATATTGCGGCCAATCGCTACAAGCATAGGCTGCTGTCGCGTCTGCCGCTCTGGTACGCGCGCTACAAGCCTGAGATCCGCGATGTCTTCCCAATGGGCAATTGGAACGACTACGCTTTGTGGCAATTCTCGTCGGCGCACAATTGCGGCAAGAAGCGTTGCCCCTATCGCGTGCCCGGCACACTCAACGATATCGATGTGAACGTCGCCGCCATGACCGTTTCAGCGCTGAGGAAAATCTGGCCTCACGGCGGTCTCCTGCCGGAAAAGCCGCCGGTCCTCACCGTCATCGCCTCGGCGACAGCAGGCACAGCGCCAGAGGCCCATGCGGCAGCAGCGGTGCCGCTGACGCAGCCATTGCTCATCAGCCGGGCCGAGGCGGAAAGCGGATCAGGTGCGGGAGTCGACAAGACTGTCACGGGCGCCATTGCCGTAAAGGCGGCCGAGGCGCAATTGCCCAACCAGGCACAGCGGCGGTAGCGGGCCGCGCCCACCGCGTCCCGCCCAACCGACGATCAATTTACGCTTCGATCTGGACGTCGCCGAGCGGTCGCGAGCAGCAGGCGAGGATATAGCCCTCCTCGATCTCGTCATCGAGGATGCCGCCATTGTGGTTCATCTCGACATCGCCTGAGATTTTCATCACCCGGCACGTGCCGCAGATGCCGCCCTCGCAGGCCGCACCGATCCTGACGCCGCTGGCGCGTGCCGTCTGCAGGATCGTCTGACCGGCAACCGCCGTTACCTCCTTGCCGCTCATGGTGAAGCTCACCTTCGCCGCCTCAGTGCCCGCTGCCAGTCCGGCGCGGACTGCAAGCTCCTCGGCAGCGGGTGCGGCCGCCGGCTGGAAGCTCTCCTGATGGTAGCGCGCCATGTCGAGACCGGCGGCCTTCAGCATTTCTCGGACACCGCGCATGAAGGGCTCGGGCCCACAGCAGAAGACGGTCCTTTCCAGGAAATCCGGCGCGAGCAATGGCAGCTTCGTCGCGTCGATGCGGCCGCGCAGGCCGTGCCAGCCGTGCCGCGCCTCGTGTCCCTCCACCAGAAAGCCGAGATTGAGCCGAGGCATCTGACGGGCGAGGACCTCCAGCTCCGACTTGAACAGGAGATCGTCCGGCCGGCGCGCACAGGAGATGAAGGTGACATCGGTTTCCGGCGCGCAGTCCGCCATCCAGCGCGCCATCGACATCATCGGCGTGATGCCCGAGCCGGCCGAGATGAAAAGATACTTCTCGCCGGGGTGGCGGACGAAGCTGAAATCGCCGAGCGGCCCGAGCGCCTTCAACGCCATGCCCGGCTTCAGATTGTCGAACATCCAGCGTGTCCCGATGCTCCCCGGCTGCGCCTTGACGGTGACGGCGACCGAAAGCGGGCGCGACGGCGAGGACGACAGCGTATAGGTGCGCATCACCGGCTCCTCGCCGACCGGCAGTTCGAGCGTCACGAACTGCCCCGGCAGGTAGCGGAACCAGGCCGGTTTGTCGGAGCGGAAGGTGAAGGTCATCACGTCCGCGGTCTCGGCGACCGCCGAGATGCATTCGAGCATGTGCTGGCGGTCTCTCCAGGGATGGAGCTCGTCGAAATGGTGGAAGGAGCGTGACATTTCCATGGGTTATGCCACCCGCGAGAGACGGGCGGCTCCGCCCTGAAGACGATCCTGCATGAAACTCGAATACCACTCGACGAACTGCATGACGCCGCCCTCGTGCTCGGCCGAATAGGGCCCCGCCTCATAGGCAGGAGAGCGGATGCCGAAGGCGTTTTCCTCGACGATCTGCCGGTCCTGGTCGTTGGTCTCCGTCCAGACGTGGGTCAATTCCTCGAGCGCATAGTCGACGCCTTCGACCGCCTCCTTGTTGACGAGCCATTTCGTCGTCACCTGGGTCAATTCCGGCCCGAGCGGCAGCACGCGGAAAGTAATCGCGTGATCGCCGAGGATGTGGTTCCAAGTCGTCGGATAGTGGAAGAGCAACAGCGTGCCGATGCCGCTCGCATTTATTTCGCCGGAGAGCTGTTTGCGCACGGCCTTCTGGCCGGACATGGTATAGCTCTCGGCTCCGTTGATCAGCGGCATTCTCGTCATCCGGAACTGGCCGGTCGGTGCAATCTTGAAGGCGCTCGGCAGGCCCGCCGCTTCGCACTTTTCCCAATGGGCGCCGATTTCCGGGTCGTCCATCGCGCCCTGGACACCTGTCACCGTCGGAGCCTCCGGATAGGTGCGGCAGAGTTCCGGGTGGTTTGCGGCGCAGTGGTAGCACTCGCGGTTGTTCTCCCAGACGAGCTTCCAGTTGCCCTTCTCGACGATCGTGCTCTCATAGGCGACCTTGGTCTCGCCGAGGCGATGCGGCGCGAGATAGCCCGCGACCACCTCGCGGAACGGCTGGAAATCCATCGGCTGGTCGGCAAGGCTGATGAAGATATAGCCGCCGACGGTCTCACAATGGACCGGCTTCAGGCTATGCTCCGCAGGGTCGAAGCCTTCCGGCATCTGCCGGGCGAAGAGCAGCCTGCCGTCAAGCTCGTAGGTCCATTGATGATAGGGACAGACGAGTTTGGCCGAGGAGCCTTTGTGCTGCGTGCAGACGCGCGATCCGCGGTGGCGGCAGGAATTGTGCAGCGCCCGGATCTTGCCTTGCCGGTCGCGCACGATGACGATTGGGTAATCGCCGACCTGCACGGTGAAATAGTTGCCGGGCCGCGGGATTTCGCAGTCGTGGCCCATGAAGAGCCAGTCCTTGTACCAGATATGCTCCAGATCCTGACGATAGTAGTCCGGGTCGACATAGAAGGCCCGATCCAGGCTATAGCCCTCCCGGCGGGCCTTCAGCTTGCGCAGCATATCGTTCTGTGTGTCCATGCCCTTGTCCTCATTCACCCTGTTTCGGAGAGGCAGGACTGGAGCCCGCGCCGGCCGGATATGCCGCAACGCCAAGGCCCGATCCGGCTGCCCGCCGCAACCAGTTACGGTCAATTTTCGCGTCAAGGCTGGTTTCCGGGCTCTGGAGCCGTCCGCCAAGGACCGCCCGGCGCCTTCCCGGACAACATGTCCAGTGGCCTTTTGCCGAGGCTTTTGCTCCACCACCGTTGCGGGGGCAGCGCCGGGATTTGACCGGCTTCCCAATTCTCCGCCCTCCCTAAAGGCGGCACCTTGAGTTGCCCGTATCTAAGCCTGCGGCCGGTTCGCGCAACTGCCGATCCGCGACATCCAATTCCAGAATGACGACAGCCAAAGCACGGCGGGGCAGATGTGTTCGTAAGCGGGATTATCTATAACAAACAAGACGATATGAGAAAAATTGAGCAAGTGACGATTTTTTCGGCAGCACCATTCCCAACGCGAATATGCCTTGTCTCTTTGCGACGCCTCCGGCCGCAGCGGCGCACGCCCGATCGGACAAAACGCTCTGTTAACCATGATGCCCTACCCTGCGCCGAGGGATTACCGAACCAGCGAACAGGACCAGGCGCAGACGCCGATGGCAAAGCTCCGATATTATGACGCGGCCGATAAGGCGCCGGCCGAAACGCCGAAAGCTGCGGTCCACACCGAGTTCTTGCGGACGGGCCGCATCGACCGGCGCCGCCAATGGATGCCCGAACAGCGGCGCTATCTGAGCTATGCGGAGGTCGCGGAACAGACGGGCCGGAAACTGGCGGCAGCGGGTGAGACCACCCACCGGAGGATCAACGCCTTCCACGCTTCGATCCAGTTCCCGAAGATGGTCTTCCATCGCACGCTCGCGAGCAGCCCCCATCTCGGCTATTGCCACGTGACCGCCGCGAAAACCCGCCTCGCCCGGGCGCATGAGGTCACCTGGTCTTTCTATTTCGCGAATTTCTTCTCGGAGCTCGGCGACGAGACACACTTCTTCGACCGGATTCAGACGGGTTATTCGCGCATGTATTTCGCCGTCGCCATCGAGCCTGATGAAGCGGGGCGCATCCTCATCAATCGCGACGTGCGCGGCAACGGGTTGATCTTCCAAACCCAGGATCCGAGAGTGGCGCTCAAGAACGTGCTGATGCTAGGCGCACGCGACGATGCGCTGCGCCGGATCATCCGAAGGCTTTGACGGCGATCGCTTTTTTCCGCGTGCCGTTCCCCCAAGAAACCGCTGCACGCTTTATGAGCGACACCATTAAAGAAGAAAATCGTTCTGTTTTTCCGGCGCCTCCATTAAGGAAGCGACGGAAAGGATCAGAACCGCCATGGCCGAAATCATCGACACGCGCATCGAACCGGATCGGGCGATCGAAAGAGCCTGCGCGGTTCTTTCCGGCGGCGAACCGGTCGCGATCCCGACGGAAACGGTTTACGGCCTTGCCGCCGATGCCACCAATGCCGATGCGATCAGCCGCATCTATGAAATGAAGGGGCGGCCGCGCTTCAATCCGCTCATCTGCCATGTCTCCGACATAGCAATGGCCGAGGCGCACGTGACGTTCGATCCGGTTTCCCGGCAGCTTGCCGAGGCCTTCTGGCCCGGACCTCTGACGCTGATCCTGCCGCAGCGGCCGGAAAGCACTGTGCATGCGCTCGCTTCCGCCGGTCTCGATACGCTCGGCATCCGAATGCCCGACGGCTTCTCGCGCCGGGTGATCGCTCGCTTCGGACGGCCCCTCGCCGCGCCGAGCGCCAACACTTCGGGCAAGATCAGCCCGACCAGTGCTGCCCATGTGGAGGCGGACCTCGGCTCGAAGCTCAAGCTCATCCTTGATGCCGGAGCTTCCGAGATCGGACTGGAATCAACCATCATCAAGGTGGAAGATGGAAAGCTCCGTTTGCTCAGGCCCGGCGGACTCGACGCGGCGGCAATCGAGGCGCTCACCGGTCTCGCGGTGGAGCGGCCCGAATCCGCCGGCGCGACCATCGAGGCGCCGGGCATGCTCGCCTCGCACTACGCGCCGGGTGCCGCCGTGCGGCTCGATGCCGAAGACGTTCGCAAGGGCGAGGCCCTGATCCGCTTCGGCGGAAAGGCGTTGCCCGGCGAGAGTGACGCCGTGATCGTCATGGACCTGAGCCCCGGCGGCAGTCTCAGGGAAGCGGCCGCCAACCTTTTCGACTATATGAAAAAGGCGGATGCGAGCGGCGCCGCGACGATCGCCTTCGGCCCCATTCCGAACGAGGGGCTCGGCGAAGCGATCATCGACCGGCTGCAGCGAGCGGCTGCGCCGCGCGCTTGATCCTCCGCCGCGGGCCAAGAAGACACCCCGATCCAAGGCAGGACCATGACGACTATCATTCCTTCCCCCGAACTGATCGCATCCTTTACCGATATCGTCGGCCCCGGCAATGCGCTCGCCGTGCCAGCGGAGATCGCGCCCTATCTCGTCGAATCGCGCGGGCTCTATCGCGGCACGACGCCGCTCGTGCTCAGGCCTGGCTCAGTAGAAGAGGTTTCTCGTATCCTGCAGCTCGCCAGCGAGACCCGCACGCCGATCGTGCCGCAGGGCGGCAACACCGGCCATGTGGCAGGCGGGGTCCCGCGCGAAGGCAAGGCCGATGTGGTTCTTTCGCTCGAACGGCTGAACCGCATCCGCGACATCGATCCGGTCGGCAACGTCATCGTCGCAGACGCCGGCTGCATCCTCGCGGATATTCAGAAAGCCGCCGACGACGTCGATCGGCTTTTCCCCCTGTCGCTCGGATCCGAGGGCTCGGCGCGGATCGGCGGCAATCTTTCGACCAATGCCGGCGGCACGGCCGTGCTCGCCTACGGCAACATGCGCCAGCTTTGCCTGGGATTGGAAGTGGTGCTTCCGACCGGCGAAGTCTGGGATGGCCTGAGGCGGCTCAAGAAGGACAATACCGGCTACGATCTGCGCGACCTCTTCATCGGCGCGGAAGGAACGCTCGGCGTCATCACCGGAGCCGTCCTGAAGCTCTTCCCGAAGCCACGCGGGCATCAGGTCGCCTTTGCCGGGGTCAAGGGCGTCGAAGACGCGCTCGCCCTTTTCGAACGGGCGTCAAGCCTTTGCGGTCCGGCGCTGACGGGTTTCGAACTGATGCCGAGGCTCGGCATCGAGTTCACCACCCGGCACATTCACGGCGTGCGCGACCCCATGGAAACGGTCCATCCGTGGTATGTGCTGATCGACATCTCCACGCCAGATTCGGCCGAAAGCGCGGAGCGAATGGTCGAGAGCCTGCTTGAAGCGGGCATCGCCGACGGCTTCATCGAAAACGCCGTCATCGCCCAGAGCGACGGACAACGCAAAGCGCTCTGGCACATGCGCGAGAGCATGTCACCGGCACAAAAGCCCGAGGGCGGCTCGATCAAGCACGACGTTTCGGTTCCCGTCTCGAGTATCCCCGCCTTCATGGCAGAGGCCGACGCGATCGTCACGAAGGCGGTACCCGGAGCGCGGATCTGCGCCTTCGGTCACGTGGGCGACGGCAATATCCACTACAACATCTCCCAGCCGGTGGACGCCGACACACAGGCCTTTCTCGGCCGCTGGCGCGAGGTGAACGCGATCGTTCACGCCATCGTGCTGAAGTACAACGGCTCGATATCGGCTGAACACGGCATCGGTCAGTTGAAACGCGACGAGCTCGCGGCGATCCGCTCTCCCATCGAGATCGAGCTCATGCAACGGATCAAGCATGCCTTCGATCCGGCCGGAATCATGAATCCCGACAAGGTGCTACGCGCGGATTGAATTCAACCCGGATCGCGCGCGCCGGTCGATAGCAGACGCTCGCACAGCACGGCCGCCTGTGTGCGGCTGACCACGCCGAGTTTTCGCAAGATCGCCGAAACATGCACCTTGACGGTCTGTTCGGCGATTTCCATTTCGCCGGCGATCTGCTTGTTCAGCTTGCCCTCGACGATCTTCGTCAGAATTCTCAGCTGCTGCGACGAAAGCGAAGCAAGCCGCGCGCTCAGCGCCGCGTCGGGGTCGGGTGTCGCTGCGGCGGCGAAGCGCGGCGGCGCCCATATTTCTCCATCGAGAATAGAGCGGATCGCCTCCACCATTTCCGGCAGATCCAGCGACTTCGGAATGTAGCCGGACGCGCCGAATGTGATCGCCTTGCGGATCGTCGCCTCGTCGTGCTTGGCGGAAACGATCGCGACGGGCAAGGCCGGATGATGGGCATGCAACAGAAACAGACCCGCGAAACCGTCCGTTCCCGGCATGGTCAGGTCGAGAAGGACCAGGTCCACCTCCCGTCTATCGCCCGAGAGCACCTCGAGGACCTCATCGACCGATCGGCAGGCGATCAGCTCGAGATCCGGTAACGCCGCGACAAGCGCACTCCGCAGGGCTGCCTGCACCATAGGATGGTCATCGGCGATGACGATGCGCGTGCTCATTCTCTTCCTCCTCCTGAAGCCCGGCGCGTTTCAATCGGGCGACAGTATCCAGATATCGTCTCAAGGCGGCAGGCTTGACCGGCTTCGGCATGACCTCGCAGCCGAGGGCTTTTGCCCTCGCACCAACCTCCTCGCTGCGATCCGCGGTAATCACCAGCCCCCTGATCTCCCGGTGCCAGTGCTTGCGCAGGCTCGTCAACACGTCGACGCCGGTGGTGCCGTCAAGATGATAGTCGACGAGCGCCAGATCCGGCACTTGCCCGTTGCTATTGGCAAGCGCCGTTGCCTCGTCGCTTGCGACAATCGGCCGATGCCCCCATCGGGCGAGCAAAGAAGCGAGCCCCTGCCGGATGGCGTCATCATTGTCCATGCAGAGAACAACCAACGCGGCCTCAGAGCCGGTATCCGGTGAGGCCGGTTTCGTCGAAGACGACACGGTCGCGCCTTCCGCCCCGAGCGGAACGGCGACGGTGAAGGCTGTTCCCCGGCCGGGCCGGGAGTGCATTTCGAGCGGAAGATCGAGCAGACGACAAATGCGCTCGACGATCGATAGCCCGAGCCCGCTGCCCTTTTCGCTGTCGTCGCCCGTGTCGAGCCTGCGAAACTCTTCGAAGATCTCCTTCTGCCGCTCCGGCGCAATGCCGATGCCGGTGTCGCGGACCTCGATGCGCAGGCGATCGCCCCGGCGCCGGCACCCCAAAAAAATCCTTCCCTTCGGCGTGTAGCGGATGGCGTTCGAGAGAAGGTTCTGCAACACGCGACGCAAGAGCTGTGGGTCCGTGCGGACCGAAAGCGTCGATGGCACGACGCGCAGCGCAAGCCCCCGCTGGCGAGCGAGCGCGGAGAACTCAAGGTCGAGCTGGGCGAGAAGCGAGCCGACGGAAAAATCGACGGGCCGCGCCCGAACCGCACCGGAGTCGTAGGCCGAAATGTCCAACAGCTCGTCGAGCAGCCGCTCCGTCGAAGAGAGCGCGGCAGCCGCGTTCCTTGCCAGTGCGCGCTCGTCCTCCTGATCCCTTGCATGGCTGCCGGCATTGGCACGCAGGCTCTCGTCCAGCGCCGCGAGAAAGAGCCGTGCCGCATTCAGCGGCTGCAGCAGATCGTGGCTTGCTGCGGCCAGAAACCGCGTCTTGCCGATATTGGCACGCTCGGCCTCGGCCTTGGCCTGCTCGAGCGCCTGCGTCCTTTCCTGAACACGCCGCTCCAGCTCCTCATTGGCGTGCCGAAGGACGGCCGCTGCCCGATGTCGCTCCGTCACGTCGGTGTAGGTGGAGATATAGCCGCCCTCGGCCATGCGGTCATAGGCGATCTCCAGCACCACGCCGTCCGGCCGCTTTCGCTCGTAGACATAGGGCCAGGATTGCACGGCGAGGTCCCGATTGACGAGGAGAGCCTTGAGGTCGTCCGCATCGTATTCGCCGCGCTCGCTGTTGAATGCCACGAGCTCGGCGAGCGGCAGGCCGACACGGATCAGATCCTTCGGCAGATCGAGCAATGTCAGAAAGCGCCCGTTCCACGCTTCGATGGCAAGGTTCCGATCGAAAACGCAAATGCCCTGGGGCACCCCTTCAAGCGCCCCCTGCAGCAGCTTGCGATTGAAATGCAGCGCCTGCGATGCCTCATCCAGCATGCCCACCGCCGCCTTGCGTGACAGCGAGCGGCTTTCGAGCGCCGCGGCCATCACCACCCGGGCGGAAGCGGCACCCAGCGCACCGGCGACGAGATTTTCCGTAAATCGCATCGCCTCCATGTCGGCGAGCCCGTCGTCGCGTTTTGCCGCATCTCCCGCCGAGCGACGGCGCTGCATGAACTCCTCGAAGGCGATGGCGCTGCGGTCGGCGCCGACAAACCGCGCGGCGAGCGCCTTCAGGTCGTCGAGACGGGTGACGAAGGGCAAGGAAGCCAAGGGAAGCTGGTCGGCGGGGACTCCCCGCACGAAAGCCTCCGCCTGAAGCCTTTCGAGGGCTGAACCGTCCTTCAGCAGTGAGACGGAAAGGAACGCTATGACGTTTGCGCCGAGACTCCAGAGCGTCGCATGCGAAATCGGGTCGAGACCGGCGACGCCGAAGAGCGATTGCGGCTTCAACCACACGAGCCCGAACGGTCCGTTCGCAATGAGTTCATCAACGGCGGGCACGAGCGGCGCGATCGAGGGCACGAAAAGCGTGTAGACCCAGAAGGCAAAGCCGATGGCAATTCCCGCGACCGCACCCGCCCCGTTGGAACGTCGCCAGAGCAATCCCCCGAGAAAGGCGGGGCCGAATTGGGCGATGGCGACGAAGGACAGGAGGCCCATGGTGGTCAAAGGATAGGCCTGGTCGACCAGGCGATTCATCATGTAGGCGAGGAGAAGTATGGCAGCGACCGAGATGCGCCGCACCAGAAGCAGAATCGATGGCGAGGGCCATGCCGCGCCGCTGTGCCCGACGAGGCGGGAGCGCAGAAGCAGCGGCACGATGACATCGTTGCACAGCATCGTGCTCAATGCCACCGAGGCGACTATCACCATGCCGGTCGCTGCCGAAAACCCTCCGAGAAAGGCCAGCAGAGCGATCGCCGGCGCATTGTCGGCGAGCGGCAGCGAGATCACGAACGTATCGGGGTTCACCGTTTCGGCGAAGGTCGTAAGCCCGGCAATAGCGATCGGCACCATCAGAACGCTGAAGACGAGCAGATAGCCGGGATAGAGCCAGGCGGCCGCGCGCGCCTGCGCCTGCGAATTGTTCTCGACCACCGCGACGTGGAACATATGCGGAAGGCAAAGGAACGAGACCGCGGCGATGACGGTGTTCGACACCCAGGTCGGATCGGAGAAATCCGGCGTCAGCAACGGCGCCATGGCCGGATCCGCCTGAGCGCGGGCGATGAGATCCCCGAACCCGTCGAACATTCCGAAGATGATGAACAGAGCGACGGCGACAAAGGCCGAGAGCTTGATCAGGCTCTCGAAGGCGATGGCCGCCATCAGGCCGCGATGGTGCTCGCTTGCGTGGATATGCCGGACGCCGAACATGATAGCGAAGAGCGCCATCGAAGCGGCAACGGCCAGGGTGCTGTCGCCGCGGATCGGCCGATTGCTGCCCGTCGGCAATGACGACGCCGTCAGGATATCGAAGCTGGTGCCGACGGCCTTCAGTTGAAGCGCAACATAGGGCAGGACGGCGAGCAGCGCGGCCATGGTGACGAGCGCCGCGAGAGCCTGGCTCTTGCCGTATCGTGCGGCGATGAAATCGGAGATCGAAGTGATGTTCTGGCTCTTCGCGACCGTTATGACCTTAGAGATCAGCGGCTGACCGAAGAGAAGCACAAGCGTCGGGCCGATATAGATCGACAGGAAGTCCAAGCCGCCCAAGGCGCGCCCGACCGAGCCGTAGAAGCTCCAGGAGGTGTTGTAGACGGCGAGCGTCAGCGCGTAGCCCAGCGCGGCCGTCCACCCCGCCGGAAGGGGCAGGCTGCGCCCCGCACCTTGCCGATCCGTCCACCAGGCAATCAGGAACAGGATGAGGACATAGGCTGTAGAAAAGGAGAGGACGACCCAACCGGGCATGGCACCTCGCTGCCCTACTGCAGCACCCCACAAGCCGCAACCCGACTCGAGGACAAAATCACGCAGCAATTCAAAGTGCTACAGCGCTTCCACGGGTCCGTTCAGACGCAGATCGCTGTAACGCGGCACACCCTTTAGCCCCGCTACTGGTTCATTGCCATATCGCCGGTCGAATGGCAACGCGACGCGCGAAAACCGGCACCGGGCAACTGGAGTATCGGGGCAAGGGACCGGCCTGATCCGGCCGGCCCCTTGGACTTAGCTGCGCGACTCGGCTTCGACGACTGTGAGGTCGTCGTCGGCAGTCTCTTTCGCCGGCAAGATGAGGTTGACGACCACCGCTACGGTGACGTTGAGCGTCAGCGCCAGAAGTCCGGTATAGACCGAGACGGTCACGCCGTCGAAGGCGAGAGCGTGCAGCGGCTTCAGCCCATCCGACCAGACGAGAGCCGAACCTCCGATGAAGCCGGCCGCCCAGCCGGCAAGCAGCGCCGGAGCCCGGAACCAGCTCGTGTAGAGCCCAAAGACAAGCGCCGGCAGCGTCTGCAGGATCCAGAGGCCTCCGAGCAGTTGCAGGTCGAGCGCGAACTGCGTCGGCAGCAGGAGGATGGCGAGCAGCGCCCCGACCTTGACAAGCATCGAGGTGATCTTCGCGACCTGCGCCTCACCCGCGGCGGTTACGTCCGGATTGATCCAGACCTTCCAGAAATTGCGGGTGAAGAGGTTCGCCGCGCCGATGCTCATGACGGCCGCCGGGACCAGCGCGCCGATGGCGATCGCCGAGAAAGCGAAGCCTGCGAACCAGCCCGGAAACAGAGTCTTGAACAGCGTCGGGACGACGTCGTTGTTGCTCTCGAGCTGCAGCCCGGCGGCATGGCCCATGTAGCCGAGCAGCGCGAGCAGGCCGAGCAGCAGGGTATAGGCAGGCAGCAGCACCGCGTTCTTGCGGATGGTGTTGGCGCCAGACGAAGCGAAGATGCCGGTCAGCGTGTGCGGATACATGAAGGCGGCAAGTGCCGAGCCGAGTGCGAGCGTCACATAGGGCACGAGCTGCGTCGAGTCGAGCAGGATCCCGCCCTTGCCCTTCGCCTCGAACGCCGCATCCGCTGCCGAAAAGACCGCGCCGTAGCCGCCGAGTTTGGAGGGGACGACGATGATCGCCGCCAACACCACGATATAGATCATGATGTCCTTGACGAAGGCGATCAGCGCCGGCGCCCTGAGACCGGACGAATAGGTGTAGAGTGCCAGCACCAGGAAGGCGAGAATGATCGGCATCTCGCCGGTCAAGCCCAGCGCCTTGATCGCCACTTCCATGCCGATGAGCTGGAGGGCGATATAGGGCATGGTGGCGATCACACCGGTCGAGGCGACCGCAAGCTCGAGCGAGCGCGAGCCGTAGGTGCCGCGGACAACATCACCGGCGGTGACGTAGCCACGCTCCTTCGCCGCTTTCCAGAGCAGCGGCATGACGGCGAAGACCAGCGGATAGACGATAATCGTATAGGGCAGCGCGAAGAAGCCGTAAGCGCCGATCGCATAGACGAGCGCCGGCACCGCGATGACCGTATAGGCGGTATAGAAGTCGCCGCCGACCAGAAACCAGGTGATCCAGGTTCCGAACTTGCGGCCGCCGAGGCCCCATTCGTCCAGGTGATCGAGCGATTCCGCCCGGCGCCAGCGCGAGGCGAAGAAGCCCATGGCCGTGACGAGCACGAAGAAAAAGATAAAGACGGCAAGCGCCGACATGTCGATATTAGCCGTCATGACGCACGCTCCTGTAGACGAAATAGGTGAGCAAGGACGTCAGCGGCACCCAGGCGAGCTGGTACCAGTAGAAGAAGGGGAAGCCGAAGAGTTGCGGCTCCTCGAAGTTATAGAAGGGGACCCATAGCAGCCCGATATAGGGCGCCAGCAGCAACAGGCGTGTCACGTTTTCCTCCCGCGATGACTGGACAGGCGGGGTGAGAAGCCGTGTGGCATTCCGCTCCTCCCACTCCGACTGTCGATGGCCACGTGATCCTCGGCACGTGTGCCTCACCGCATAGCGCCAATCGCCAGGCCGCTACCTCCCTACTTTCGCTCAGAACACCCCCTACTTTCGGTCATGCCGATTGTCCGCCGCGTCTGGGAAACATCGACGTGCTAGACTGGTACTCGTTGACAAACAGCCTCAGCGAGGGCGGGCTGCCGCGATCCGAACGCACCAGAGATGGACCCATTGCAGTGACGAAACAGCATCTTTCTACGCTGTACCGAAGCTACATCGCCTGCCTCAACAGACGGGATTGGCCAATGCTTGGTCAGTTCGTTCAGCAGAACGTGGTTCACAACGGCAAGCGCATCGGCCTGTCCGGCTACCGAGAAATGCTGGAACGGGACTTCTTCGAAATTCCAGACTTGTTCTTCGACATCGAACTGCTCGTTTCCGACCCGCCGCATGTCGCAAGCAGGCTGCGCTTCGACTGCACGCCCACAGGCACCTTCCTCGGTCTCCCCGTCAACGGGAGGAAAGTGTCGTTCACGGAGAACGTGTTCTATCGGTTTGGAGCAGACAAGATCGAGCAGGTATGGTCGATCATAGACAAGGCGGCTATCGAGGCTCAGTTGTAATCAGCTGAAACACTCGGCCGCGCCCAATCTCTCGTGGGCACCAATTTTTAGCCACCTATCCGGAGCTGCGACAATTGCATGAGCGTATCGGCGCTGATGCCGATGCTGCCGCCCCCCCCGGCAAGCACCGACACGATCGGGTCGACGCCCATGTTGTTTTCCAGGTCGTAGAGCACGGTAAAGCGCGCAAGCAGCTTCTTCAGCTCGTCCGGGTCGCTGAGCTTCTCGAGATCGAGGTTCTTTTCGACGATCTTTGCCTGCTGATCGATGTCCATGGAACTGAACTCGTCGGGCAGGCTGAAGATCGTGCGGAACACCTCGGCGAGCGCATCGTCGGCGAGAAGGTCGTAGGCGTCGACGAGCGAGCCTGCCATGCGTTCGAAGTAGAGCGCGAGGCGGACCCCTTGATTGTTCTCGCCTGCCTGTTCTTCCAACGTCTGGTGCAGATATCGGTCGAGCGTCTCGTAAAGCCCCTGGCGCGTGATGATGACGTCCTTGGCCTCGCGCAACAGGTTTCCTTCGCTGTCGAAATTGAAGGAAGTCACCAGCGCGACGAAAGCGGCGGAATTCTCCTGCTGGTTGATCACGCTTTCGGGATCGTCGAGATTGGAGGTGAAGATGTCACGGATCAAATCGACGGTTACGCTCTCCGGATCGATGCCGTTCGCCTCGAGCGCGAAGCTGACGAGACGGGAATCGGCAAGAAATTCGTCGAGCGCGGAAATCTTGGCGATCTCGGCCGTATAATACTCGCCCTCCTCCTTTGCCGCTGCCTTGTCGTCCTCCGACCCGAAACGGGACTTGTTGACGATGTAGGTCTTCGCCGTTTCCTGGATCTGCGTCTCGGATTGGGCCAGCGCGGGAACGCCGACTTCGCCCGTCGTCGTAAAGTTGAACAGCTTGGCAAGCGTCAGGTACCGCTCGTCCTTCAGCGTATAGACGAAACTTTCCGGATCGGCGAGGTCGCTGGTCAGTACCCGCTTGATCGTCCGCGCGCTTTCGGTGTCGGGATCGAGGCCGACGGCCGTCAGCGCGAAATCATAGATCTTGGCCGTGTCGATGAAGTCGTCAAGGGATGTCATGCGCGCGACGGCCGTCTTGTAGGCGCTGATCGCCTTTTCGTCCGCCTCGTCGTCCTTGTCGTTGTAGCGCGTCATGTAGCGATTGGAGGTGAGCGTCGTCTGTTCTGCCGTCTGCGCAGCATCGCCGGAGGCGAGCGTCCCATCCGCCTGGAAATTGAAGGCTCTGGCCAGCGCCTTGTAGTTCTCGTTGCCCTTGCCGATCGTGTTTATGTAGCTGTTCGGATCATCCGGATCGCTCGTCAGGATGTTCTTGATTGTGGCCGGCACGATCGTGACCTGGTTAAGATCGAAGGCCGTCCTGACGTAATCATAAAGGCGCGTGTCGGCCACAAGCTGATCGACCGTCGTAATGCTTGCGATCTTCTCTTCGAAATAGGCCTTATTCAGGAGTGCTGTCTGCGGCGTCACGCGCGGACTGCTGTAAACATAGAGCTCGTTCGTCGCCTCTTTGTTTCCGGCTGTCTGCGCAGCACCTGCGGCCACCGTACCAGCGGCGTCGAAGTCGAATGCCGCCGCCATCGCCAGGTAGTTGTTAGTGGCCGCAATGGACTTGTTATAGGTGGCGATTTTCGCCTCGAGCTCCAGCCTCTCCGCTGCCGTCACATCCGGTTCCTTCAGCCGTGCCTGCGCTTCGGCCTTGGCAGTCTCGAGTTCGGAGAGTCTGGGTTCTAGCACTGTATTCTCGTAGCTGTCCGGATCGTCGGAATTGCTGGAGAGAATGCTGCGGATCGTCTGGCGGGAATAGGTATTCTCGTCGATACCGTAGGCGGTGAAGACATAGGACCTCAGCCGATCGTCGTTCAGGAGTTGATCGACGCTGGTGATCTTATCGATGACGATGTTGTAGTAGCGCGTCTCCTCCTTCTGCGTTTCGCCGATGTTGAGGATGCCGGTGTTATAGAGGCCGATCAACTCGTCGAGTTGCGCCTCCGTCTGGGAAACCGCCGTTCCGCCGCTGAAGCTGAACGCCATCGCGAATTCACGGTAGCGGTCGTCCGTCAGCTTGTTGGCAAAGCTGTTGTCGTCGGAGAGGTCGCTTTCCAGCACCTTTCGCATGAAGGCGACGGATTCGATCATGTCGCTCAGGCCGTAAGCCTTCATCGCGTAAGAATAGAGGCGATAGTCGGCGAGAAACTCATCGACCGAGGTCACATTGCCAATGTTCTCCCGGTAATATTGCGTGTCGCGGGCAACGATCGTCTGATCCGACACGCGTTTCAGGCTCACCTTCATGTCTCGTGCGATGAGATTATAGTCGAGATAAGTCGAAACCATGCGCCACCCGCCAACAAGGATGGGGGATCGCCGGCACCCGACGTCCCCACAACCACTCCGATAGTTCCGATGATCACGCAGAACGCTTGTGCGTGGCTTTTCACCGGCCGTCGGACGAGTGCAGAAAATGCCCGTGTTTTCGTTGACGAAAGAGAAACCTTGCCGCGTCGGCTTTTGCTAACCATCGGACAAGGCAAAGTTTTTTTAACCGCGAATTTTAAGTCGCCCGGAAGAGCGGCCGCCTATCTTCCCGCCCATAGAGGACGAAAAGTCTCGGCAGGAAGGCCGGCAACGGCTCTCAAGGAAAACAAGGGCGATTGAAATGCGCAATACACTCTCTCAACCGGCTTGGGCTGGAAACACGCTCAGGCTTGACCCGAAGCGTTTTCCGCAGCAAGCAAGTTACGTCCTGCGCGGCCAGACGGGGAATGTCAGCGTCAGCCTTGACGAGCGTGGCGCTGTTCTGCGCAAGGTGCTACCATCCAGCGGCCTGCCGCTTTCGATCGCTCTGCCGGCGCGAGCTTTCAAGGGCGTGGCGGCGCGGGCGATCGACCATGGCGACGGGGAGGTTACAGTGACGCTCGAACTTCATCACGACGATCCGGATCTCTGCATCCCGCTGCTCGTCGCGCATGATCTTTCCGATATCGCGGCCGACTGGCGCGCCTGGGCGGAAGCCTACCGCGTCCCGATGCTGATGGTGGAGGCGGACGGGGTCGCGCGGCCGCTCGAGGAACATCTCGGCGACATCCGCACCGCGCCGGTGAAGCCGCGTCGCCGTCACTCCTTCTTTGCCGAGCGCCGTCCGCGCTTCCTGGTGCGCCGCTCGACCGGCCATCTCGGCGTGCATATGAAAATCGACGGCCGCGAGATCATCGCCCGGCGCTGACTGCAGCATTCCGCGCTTCAACTCACTGATCAGCCGGCCGAAGGGCCGGCTTTTCACGCTAGCCGCACCTGCTGCGATCAAGAGAGCTTTTCCGTCGCAAGGAAGTGTTACCGCGGAAACAAACGTACCGCCTTCTTCATGCCATAAGCGGTCCATAGCCAAGGACACGTATGAAGGAGACACAAGATGCGCAAGCACCTGCTCGCCACCCTCGTCGCCATCCGGGCGCTCTTTGGCACGCGGATTGCTGCCAGACGGCGCAAGGCGGATGCCGAGATGAGTTGGGCATAGGCCTCATTCGGTGTGCGCCTGAATGGCGCCCACACGAGACGTCGAAACGTTGCAACGATCCTCCGGAGCTCCGGGGGATTTTTCATATGAGGCGCACGAGAAGCGCCAGGACAAGTCCCGAGAACACGATCAGCCCGACGACGCCGTTGAATTTGAACAGCGCAAGGCATTGCAGCGGATCGTGGATGTTCAGTACCAGGATCTGATAGGCGAGCGTCGCCGCCGCCACGACCAGTCCGGCATAGGCAAAGAACCCGGCACCCGCCGCGAGAAAGGCGAAAAACATCAGGAGCACGGCGATCCCGTAAAGTCCGATCAGCCAGGGCCGCGGATTGTCGCCGAAGCGGCGCGCCGTCGAGCGGACGCCGATCAGTTCGTCGTCTTCCCGGTCCTGATAGGCATAGATGGTGTCGTAGCCGATAGTCCAGGCGATGGCTGCAGCGTAAAGGATGATCGCCGCAACCGACAGCGTGCCGAATTCCGCCGACCAGCCCATGATTGCGCCCCAGGAGAAGGCGAGGCCGAGGAAGAATTGCGGCCAATCGGTGAAGCGCTTGGCGAAGGGATAAACGGCCACAAACGCCAGCGACAGAATGCCGAGGAGAATCGTGAAGCTGTTGAACTGCAACAGAACGATGAGGCCTGCGAGCGCCTGCAGCACCATGAACGCCTTGGCTTCGAAGCGCGTGACGCGACCGGAAGGCAGAGGCCGCGAACGGGTGCGCGCCACTTCCATATCGATGTCGTGGTCGATGATGTCGTTGTAGGTGCAGCCGGCACCCCGCATGGCGATCGCCCCGACAATGAAGAGAAAGACATGGAAGAGGAAGCGGCCGGCCGAGAAGCTGCCGAGCTCTCTTGCCGCTCCCGCCGCCAGCGCGGCAGACCAGAGGCAGGGCCACATCAGCAATTGCCAACCGATCGGCCGGTCCCAGCGGGCGAGCTGCGCATAGGGCCAGAGCGCGCGCGGCAGCACGCGGTAGACCCAGTTGTTGGACGGCGCATCGTGCACGCGCCCGGAATCGGCGGATGAAGTGTTCATGGCTCCTGTTTGGCCCCGCAAACCCGGGCGGTCAAGCGTCCGCAATCACCAGCCCAGCCTTCGTTTTGCCATGCCGGCTTAGCCGGTCAGGCCTGCCGGCTGCCGAGGTAAAGGCTCGGCGGTGCGCCGAGCATGCGGCGGAACATGGTGGTGAAGGCTGCGACATTGTCGTAGCCGGCGTCGAGCGCCACGGTGGTGATTGGCTCGCCATCGGCGATGCGCGGCAGCGAGGCGAAGATGCAGGCCTGCTGCCGCCAGGTGCCGAAGCTGACGCCCGTCTCCTGTCTAAAGAGCCGTGTGAAGGAGCGCCGGCTGATGCCCATGCGCGCAGCCCAGTCGTCGATATTCGCGCTTGCCGAAGGCGCTTCCAGGAATTGCCGACAGAGCGTGGCGAGCCTGCGGTCCCGCGGAAACGGCAGGCCAAGCGGCCGCTCGGCGAGGCGTGGAATTTCCTCGAGCAGCAGATCCTTGATCAGGTGCTCCCGCCGTTCCGACGATACCTCGTTCTCCACTCGGACCAGTTCGTCGATGAGGCTTCCGACAAGCGGACTGATCTCGATGACCAGCGGCCGCTGTGCTCGGTTCTCCACCACCGGCGCGATATAGATCGAATGCATGCGCACGTCGCTGACCATCTCGGCCGAATGCTCCATCCCGGCCGGGATGAGGAGGGCATGGCCGGGCGGAATCATCCACCGTCCGCCCGGCGTATATACGAGCACGACGCCCGAGCGCGCCCACCAGAGTTGCGTCCGGCTGTGGCTGTGGAGAGGTACGATCAGCCCGCTGCCGTAATCCTTTCCGATCGCGAGCACGGGCGCGTTCGCCTTTTCGATCCATTCCAGACTCCGGAAATGGTCCGCATCCAGCAAGTTTGGCAGGTTGTTTCGGTTCGATTTCGCCATTTGGCCCACTTACGAAAGAAATCGACCAAATCACAAAAGCAGGCCAAGCACAAGCCGGCTAGACAAAGGCGGAAACGGGCTCCGGCAGCGAGCCGCCCGAAGGAACATCCCATGGCATCGGTCACCTCGACAGGCAGCATCAGCCCGGAAAAGACAGCCTTCTCCGTCATTCTTGCCGTCAGCTTCTGCCACATGCTGAACGACATCATGCAGTCGCTGCTGACCGCACTCTATCCGTTGCTCAAGGCGAACTACGCGCTCGACTTCGTCCAGATCGGCCTGTTGACCTTCACCTTTCAGGTGACAGCCTCGATGCTGCAGCCGGCCGTCGGCATCGTTACGGATCGCTGGGCGCTGCCCTATTCGCTGCCTGTCGCCATGCTTTCGACCTGCCTGGGCCTCCTCCTTCTCGCCAACGCCGATCATTTCTGGATGCTTCTCGTTGCGGCGAGCCTGATCGGCGTCGGGTCGGCCATCTTCCACCCCGAATCCTCGCGCGTCGCTCGCCTTGCCTCGGGCGGGCGCCACGGTCTGGCGCAGTCGCTGTTCCAGGTCGGCGGCAATGCCGGCAGCGCGATGGGGCCGCTGCTCGCTGCCTTCATCGTCATCCCCCTCGGCCAGGGCAGCCTCGGGTGGTTCTCGATCGTCGCGATCATCGGCTTCTTCGTGCTGTCCTGGGTGAGCACCTGGTATGTGCGGCATCGCCGCTCGTCCATGAGCCGGCCCGTGCCGAGCCGCGCTTTGCCGCTGCCGAAGGCCCGGGTCCTCTGGACGATCGCCATCCTCGTGCTGCTGACGGCAACGAAGAACGTCTATCTCGCCAGCATTTCGAGCTACTTCACCTTCTTCGTCATCGAAAAGTTCGGCACGAGCGTGCAGCATGCACAGCTGATGCTGTTCCTGTTTCTTGGTTCAGCGGCCGCGGGCACATTCCTCGGCGGTCCGATCGGCGACCGTTACGGCGCCCGGTTCGTCATCTGGCTTTCGATCCTCGGCGTCGTTCCGTTCGCTTTGCTCCTTCCCTATGCGAACCTGTTCTGGACGGGCGTGCTCAGCATCTTCATCGGCTTCATCTTCTCGTCTGCCTTCTCAGCTATCGTCGTCTTCGCGCAGGAGCTCGTTCCGGGCCGCGTGGGGCTCATTGCCGGCGTCTTCTTCGGTTTCGCCTTCGGCTTCGGCGGCATGGGCGCCGCCGTGCTCGGCATCTTCGCCGATCGGCAGGGGATCGAATTCGTCTACAAGCTTTGCTCCTACCTGCCGCTCCTCGGACTCTTCACCGTTTTCCTGCCGAAGCTGCCGGCGCGATAACGGTGCCTGCCGCATCTCGTCCGCCGCAATATTAGTGCCTGCTGTAAGCATTCCTCAATTATTGCCGGATAGCTTCGGTCAGAGGTGAGCGGGGGCAGAGAATGAAGGCGCACGGGGTTGTTTCCGTCTTTCTGGCAACACTGCTTTGCGCGTCCGCGAGTCGCGCCGAAACGCTCAATCTGCTCATCTGGGAAGACTATATCGACCAGGGCGTCGTCGACCGCTGGACGCAAAAGACGGGCGTTTCTATTCGGCAGATCAATTTCGACAGCGACGACGCGCGCGACGAGATTCTTGCCGACCCCGGCAGCAATATCGATCTCGTCATCGTCGACGAGAACGGGGCGCGGCTTTTCGGTCGAAAAGGCGTTATCGAGCCGGTCTCCGATGCCAACCTTCCTGCGCTCACGGACTATGCGCCAGAATGGCGCAAACGCTGCGCCGAATCCGGCCTTCCCTACTTCTGGGGCACTGTTGGCATCCTCTATCGCTCTGATGTCATCACGCGCCCGCCGACATCCTGGCAGGACATGATGCGCCCGGCAGCGGCGCTCAAAAAACACGTCGCAATGTTCGACGACCACAGCGAGATGTTCGTGCCCCCCTTGCTGCTGCTCGGCGCTTCCATCAATACCGACGACACGGCAACCCTGAAGGCTGCCTTTGAGCTCTTGAGGGCGCAGGCACCGTCCGTGCTGACCTATGACTATGTCGTCACCTCGATCCAGGATCCGGCGAAGGGCAAGGACATCCATTTGGCGCTAGGCTACAGCGGCGACCAGCACGTACTCAACAACAAGGTCGGCAAGGCAGGGCTGTGGCGCTATTCGGTCCCGAAGGAAGGCACTTTGTCGTGGCTCGACTGCTTTTCCGTCGTTGCGCATTCGCCCCACAAGCAGCGGGCACTTGAGTTCCTGAATTTCATCGGCTCGCCGGAGGCGGCCGCCGCCAATGCGCTCGCCCTGAACATGCCGACCCCAAGCAGCGCGGCGCTCAAGCTCCTTCCCGAGGAGATGCGCTCCGATCCGGAAATCTATCCGCCCCCCGAAATCATGGCGAAAAACCAGCATCAGCGAGAACTGTCCATCCAGTCGATACAGGCCCGCCGTCGCATCATCAACACGTTGGCGAATTTCCAGTGACCCTCGGCAAGCGTGCGCTCATCCTTATCTTTCCGGTCGTGTTGGCGGGCTATCTTCTTGCAGCCCTCTCGGTCCACGTCGCACAGAGTCGGTCGATCCGCGCACTGGAGCACGCCAAGCTTTCACAACGGGTCGAGCATGCTGCCGCCGTCTTTCAGAACGAGGTCCGGCGCAGCAAAAGCTTCCTCAATGCGCTGTTGAACGGTAATGCGCTGCGCCAATACGTCTCCGAAACGGACAAGAAATACCGCGCCAACGCGCTCGGCGTGCGACTGCAGGAAAGCGTGAAGTCGCTGTCGGACGATCCTGCCGGCTTCGTCTCCTTCGCCATTCTCGACGCGAAACTGGAAGCCGAGTACTACTTCGAAAACAGCTGGGATCCTTTTGCCGAAATCGATCGAGCGCAGCTCGATCTCGCGCGGCAACTGATCAGCGGCTCAAGACTCGGCGACTGGACCTATATCGGCGACGCCAGCGACCGGCCGAGGATAGTCTATTCCCAATTCGTCGATCCGATCACCTTTGGCCGGCCGGCACCCAGCAACAAGGCGAACGCTCTTCTGATGCAGGTGGCGGTGCAGCCCGACCGTTTCCTCAGATTGCGGGCCGCTCTCGAGAGGGAATATGGCGCCGACGTCATCCTTCAACCTTGGCCGCTTGCCGCTACCGACGATCTTTCGGCGAGCGTGCCGCTCGGCCCCTCGTTTCATGCGACGCTGACTGCTTCGGACGCGCATTTCGATGCACTGATGCTGCGTCAGAAAGTGCTGCTGGCGCTCGGCGCCGTCGCCATGAGTCTCTTCTCCATCTGGCTCCTCATCGTACTCATCCGCCGCTTCATTACCGGGCCGATTGCGACACTCGACGCCAATGTCATGGCGGTCATGGCAGGCGCGCGCGAGGAAATCGCCGAGGTGCACGAGGCGGGAGAAATCGGCCGTCTGACCCGAAATATCGGCGAACTGCATCGTCAGTCCGTTCAGTCCCTCCAGCTTGTGCAGCGGAGTTCCTGGACCGATGCGTTGACGGGCATCAGCAACCGCGCGCACTTCAACATGCTTGCGGCGGGCGCAGTCCAAGAGGCTATTGCATCCGGCGAAAAGTGCAGCCTGTTGTTCATCGACATCGATAACTTCAAATTCGTCAACGACAAGCATGGTCACGATGTGGGCGACGAGCTCTTGAAAGCGCTCGCAGCCCGGATCGCGCATGACGTCGAAGCGATCACCCGAAAGCAAGGGCATCAGCCGGCCATTTTGGCGCGCCTTTCGGGCGACGAGTTTGCGGTGCTCATGCGGTCGAAAGCGGGCGACGGCACCGTGCAGGAGTTATGTGCCGCGATCCTCGCCCTCTTTTCCGGCGGCTTCGAGCTCTCCGGCAAGCGCTATCCGGTGACGGCAAGCATCGGCGTCGCCGTTTGCCCGGAGGATGCGAGCACAGTCGCGGAACTGATCTCGAATGCCGACGCGGCCATGTATCAGGCGAAAAGCGCCGGTAAGAACCGCTCCGCTCGCTTCTCGCGCGCGCTCAACGACAAGCGCACCCGGCAGAGGCAGATTCAGGAGGAACTGCGCTCGCTCGATCCCGACGAGCAGTTTCGCCTGGTTTATATGCCAATCGTCAACGCGCGCGGCGAGGTCACAGGCTGCGAAGCGCTGTTGCGTTGGCACTCGCCCGTTCTCGGCCATGTGACGCCGGACGAATTCGTTCCGATCGCGGAGAGCTCCGGGCTCTTCACCAAGATCGACTGGTGGGTCATCGATAAGGCGATGTCCGATTGCCACCACTTGAAAGCCCTCTTCGGACCGGACACGGTGCTTGCAATCAACATCTCTTCGGCCGAGCTGCATTCGCGGTCGATCAGCGACTATTTTTCCGATTGCCTGGCACGACACGGGCTCGATCCGCGATCGATCGACATCGAACTCACGGAAACCTTCGCGGTGAAGGTCAGCGACCAATTGCGCCGGAATATCGAGGAGTTGCGGCGGAAGGGCTTCCGCCTGTCGATCGACGACTTCGGAGCGGGCTATACTTCCGTCGAACAGATCATCGACTACCCCGCTGACACGATCAAGCTCGACCGGGTGCTCGTATCGAACCTGACCGCCTCGCAATCCCTTCCGGTTCTCAGGGCGGTCGTCGCACTCTGCCATGCGAAGGATATGGCGGTCGTCGGTGAAGGCGTCGATACCCCGGAGAAGCTCGCGATGCTGACGGCGGCTGGCTGCGACCGCTTCCAGGGATACCTGATCAGCAAGCCGCTTTCGCTCGAGGACCTCGCGATCTGGGCGCTCGGCCGAACCATGCGCCCCTTCGAGAGCTCGAACGAGGACGTCATCGCCCGGCCAGCGATTGCACGTCAGGTCTGACCACCTGCGGCCGGCGCGCAGGAAATTTGCCGCCCTCGCCCGCTTTTTCCTTGACCTTCTCCCCCCTGCCGCCTAACCGCAGCGCAACAATTCCTGATGGCGGGGGGTGGCGATGAAGGTTCTTCTGATCGGATCGGGCGGACGCGAGCATGCACTTGCATGGAAGATCGCGCAGTCGCCGAAGCTGACCGCGCTCTATGCCGCACCCGGCAATCCGGGCATAGCCGAAGAGGCGACGATCGTCGCGCTCGATACTGAAAATCACGAAGCCGTCGTTGGTTTCTGCCGCGAGCAAGCGATCGACTTCGTCGTCGTCGGTCCGGAGGGGCCGCTGGTCGCGGGTCTCGCGGACGAGCTGCGCGCCGCGGGCATTCCGGTCTTTGGACCTTCGGCCGCGGCAGCCCGACTCGAAGGCTCGAAAGGCTTCACCAAGGATCTCTGCGCCAAATACGGCATTCCGACCGGCGCCTACAGGCGCTTCACCGATGCTGAAGCCGCCAAGGCCTATGTCCGCGAGCAGGGCGCGCCGATCGTCATCAAGGCGGACGGGCTTGCCGCCGGTAAGGGCGTGACCGTCGCGATGACGCTCGACGAGGCGCTTGCCGCAGTCGACGAGTGCTTCGCCGGCGCTTTCGGCGCAGCCGGCGCGGAAGTTGTCGTCGAAGCCTATCTGGATGGCGAGGAGGCAAGCTTCTTCTGCCTCTGCGACGGCAAGACCGTGCTGCCGCTCGCCTCGGCGCAGGATCATAAACGTGTCGGTAATGGCGACACGGGGCCGAATACCGGCGGCATGGGCGCCTATTCACCGGCGCCGGTGATGACGGCGGAAATGGTCGAGCGCACGATGAAGGAGATCATCGAGCCGACAGTACGCGGCATGGCCGACAGTGGCCACCCCTTCACCGGCGTGTTCTTCGCCGGCCTGATGATCACGGAAAAAGGACCGGAACTCATCGAGTACAATGTCCGTTTCGGCGACCCGGAATGCCAGGTCCTGATGATGCGGATGAAGAGCGACCTCTTGCCGCTGCTCTATGCGGCGGCCACGGGCACACTCGTAGGCATGACAGCCGAATGGCACGACGAAGTGGCGCTGACGGTGGTGATGGCCTCGCGCGGCTATCCGGGCACCTATGAGAAGAACACGCCGATCGAGACGCTGCCTGCCGCATGCGCCGCCACCACCAAAGTGTTCCATGCCGGCACGGCAATCAAGGACGGCAAGCTGGTCGCCTCCGGCGGCCGTGTGCTGAACGTCACCGCCATGGGAAAGACCGTCAGCGACGCAAAGGACGCGGCATACGCCGCACTGCGTGGCGTCGTCTGGCAGAACGGCTTCTACCGCAACGACATCGGCTGGCGCGCGGTCGCGCGCGAAAGGGCCTGAGCGCTCAAGTCGCCGATAAACACCCGCATCATTCAATTTTTACCAATTCTCCTGACCGGGCGGTAAGGGAAAGTGCCTATTCTCACCCTCGACAAATTCGAGGGGAAACAGATGCGTTCTCTGCTGATCACCGCCGCTCTCTTACATGCCGCCGGCCCGGCGGCCGCCTCTTCGATCGAGGAGATGGTCTCCGGCGAGGCTGTCAATTCCAGCGTTGCGACGATCTCCTGTGGCACCTGCCCGCCCCTGCAGCCGAAGAAAAAGCCCTCCTATGTCGTCCCGGATCTGGCACCGGGGACCGATCGGGTCGAGCTCAAGGAAATCGACGGCGAAGTGAAGTCGATACGCACCGAGGCCTGGCTCGGCGGCTCGCCAGTCGTCTTCGTCAACAAGGCATCGGAGGAGGCGATCCGGGCTGCGGCGATGAAGGCCGCAGGACTCATGATGGCCGATGCGGCGGCAGACGGCCCGGGCACGCCAGTGGGCGTCGACCATGCGGCAAAGACCGCCGCCGTCACGACGCTCTCTCATGCCGAACCCGTCGCAGCGTCTCTGGCGGGCGGTTCACGCAAATTTGATCCGTCGGGTTTCAATCTTCGCCTAGATTGAGCCCATATTAATAAGGTTCCCTGCCCCGGTCAGTCGACGTTCAAGGCTGACGGGCAATTCGCTGCAATGGCGAAAGGTTGCGCCCCTGAGAGAAGCAGGGGCGTAATCTTTTATCGGGAACCGCTATCCTCGTCCTCGAGCCGCGCGATCAAAGCCTCTATTTGCCGATCGGAATAGACTTCGATGCCGTTCGCGCTGAGCAGTGCGGCCGTCACGCCCTCGCCTGCGAAGCGCTCGCCGCTAAAGCTACCATCATAGATGAAACCGGAACCGCAGGATGGGCTGCCATCGATCAGCAGCGCAAAGCGGCAGTTCGTTTCGCGTGCGAGCGCGAGGGCATTCTCGGCGGCACGGCGAAATTCGATCGTCACGTCGCCACCCGTTTTCTCCAGGACACGCGCCTTCCCGGCAAGCACGTCGGCGCCCGTTCTGCCGGCCGCAATCTCCGCCGGCGGGCGCGGAACCGGCATGCCTGCCGACATCTCCGGACAGATGGTGACGAGCCTGCCCTCTTGCCGCCAGCGATCGATTGCCGGGTGAAGCAGCGGTTTCGCTGCGCCGTCATAGCGCACCGCATGGCCCATCAGACAGGCGCTGACAAGGATTCTGGAAGCCATAATACCCCATAGCTGCGGGGCCGCTCCTCTTCAATGGGCGAGCTCAGCCCAGAGCCGCGAAAGCGACAGACGCGAGCAGAAGGCCGGCGAAAAGGAGACTGGCGACGCGCGCTTTCGCCGGATTGCGCAGGACGGCGGCGATCGAGGCCCCGAAGGCAAGCCAAGTCGTATTCACGGCGACCGCCAGGAGTGAGAGCACGAGAACCTTTGCAAACGCGATGCGAGCGTCGTCCTCGGTCTCGACCAGACTGCCGGCATAGACGGCACCGATCGCTGCATAGGCCTTCGGATTGGCGATCGCCAGCACGAAGCTGCCGGCGAAGGAGGGAGCGTGCGATGCCGGATCGTCGCCAACGAGCGGCGGCGCGGTGGCGATGTGCCACGCCAGATAGAGCATATAGGCGCCGCCGAGCACCGTCGCCGCCGTCTCGATGCCCGGCACGCCGAGAAGCACGGCGGTGACGCCAGTGGCAATCAACAGAACCACGGCGATCGTACCGATGTTGACGCCCGCCGCGTAGCGCAGGCTGCGCGTCACTCCATGGGCAGCCCCCATGCCGGCAAGGCTGAGCGTCGCCGGTCCGGGGCTGCCCATCAGGGGCAAAGCGGCGAGAACAAGTAATGCGAGATCGCCTGTCATGGCCATTGCCGTCAGATCCAGATGTCGTTCCGGGCGGTACGCTCGCCGCCCGCATGACCGGTATTCAAGGTCCCGCGCGGTTCGATGAGCAGCATCTTAACCTCGCCTGCCGCATAGGGCTTGTGTTCGACGCCTTTCGGAACGACGTACATTTCGCCCGGCCCGAGCGTCACGGAGCCATCGCGCAGGTCGATCCGAAGCGAGCCCTCCAGCACGATGAAGGCCTCGTCAGTCTCCGGATGATCGTGCCAGATGAAATCGCCTTCTATGCGGACGATCTTGAACTGATAGTCGTTGAGCTCGGCGATCACGCGTGGCTGCCACTGATCGGAAAACTGCGCCAGTTTCTGAGCAAAATTAATGGGAGCATAGCTCCGCTTGGACGCATCCATCGCCGTCTCCTTCAGCCGCTTTGGACGAGGTTAACGCGGCATCGAAGCTCAATCTTGAACGATCGTGCGAACGGGTCGGCTGGAACGCTCAGACAGCCTGCGCCGCCATGCGCAGCCATCGCCCGGGCGAGACGCCAAAGGCCTTCTTGAAGTGGCGACTCATATGTGCCTGATCGGCGAAACCGGCATCGAGTGCAGCCTCCGCAGGCGAGACGCCTCTTAGCAGATCGGTCTTCACCGCCGCCAGGCGTCGCTGTACCAGATAGCGATAGGGGCTCGTGCCGAACAAGCGGCGGAAATCGCGGCTCAAGCCCCAGCGATTGCGGCCGCCGATCGCCTCGAGCGTTTCCAGCGTCACGGTGCCCTCCGGCAAGTCATGCAGATAGACGCGCACCCGCTCTGCGGCACGATAGTCGAGCGCCCCGATGGTCCTTGCCGGCCCGCCCGCGGCGGCTTCGAGCGCGTGCGCGAGCTCAAAGAGGCCGTCCTCGAACTCCAGGGTCTCGATCCGGGCGTCCGTTGCCGGCAGCAGCGCGTGGACCGCCGCAAAAAGGCGCGGATCGGACGAGATGCCGCCCTTGATGAAGGGCAGCGGTCGGCCGCCGAGCACGCTCTGTATCGCCGCCGGCTCGATATAGATCATGCGATAGCGAAAGCCGTCCTCGCTGCCGGACTGGCCGTCATGCACTTCATCGGGATGCAGCACCATCGTCCTGCCCGGAAGGCTCGCGCGCTCGGCGCCGCGATAGCGGAAACTCTGAACGCCGTTGAGCGTCTGGCCGATGGCATAGGTGTCGTGCCGGTGCGGCTCGTAGGCGCGCCCGGCGAAAAAAGCCTCTATGCGCTCGAACGGGATCGCATCGTCGGCGATGGCAATCCAATCGCCATTCCGTTTGAAGTCCCGAGGCTCGATAACACCCGCGCCCGCGCTTGGTTTGTCGCTCGTCATCGTCCAGAGATAGGATGGACCCCGCCAGTTGTCGACTGGGCCGCATGAAACGACGATGCTGTTTATCCCGCGATCTTCGAGAAATCCGCAACCTCGCCGGTTGCCGTCCGGATAAGACCCAAGAGCGCCAGGCGGTTGGCACGGATCGCCGCGTCCTCGTCGTTGACGAGCACGTCATTGAAGAACACGTCCACCGGTTCCCGCAATTTGGAAAGTGCCTCCATGGCGGAGCGGAAGTCCTCCTTGACGATCGCTTCCCGCGCGTCGCCGGAGGCGAGCTTGATCGAGGCATGGAGGGTCCGCTCGGCATCGAGCCGGAAGAGTTTCTCGTCCACGGCGGCGGCGACCTCTGTGCCCTTTTTCTCTTCCGCCGCGAGGATTTGCGTTGCGCGCTTGGTACCGGCGAGCAGGTTCTTGCCCTCCTCCGCCGTGATGAAAGCCGTGAGAGCTTCGACGCGGCGCGCAATCATCAACAGATCGTCGGCTTCGGGCGTCAAAACTGCATCGATCAGATCGTAGCGAGCGCCGAGATCGCGCAGATACACCTTGAGACGATCATGGAAGAAAGCGAGAAGATCGGCGGAAATGTCCGTCGCCACATCCAGTCGCTGTGCCCTGAGGCCGGCAAGCGCGACATCGAAGAAGGGCAGGAGCGGCAGCCGCGCCCTGCCCTCCAGAATGAGGCGGATCACGCCGAGCGCCGCACGGCGCAGCGCATACGGGTCCTTCGAACCGGTCGGCTTTTCGTCGATCGCCCAGAAGCCGACGAGTGTGTCGAGCTTGTCGGCGAGCGCCACCGTCACTGAAACGGGTTCCGTCGGCACGCGGTCGGAGGGGCCTTGCGGCTTGTAGTGATCCTCGATCGCATTGGCGACCGCAGCATTCTCGCCCTGCAGCGCCGCATATTTATGTCCCATAATGCCCTGAAGCTCTGGGAACTCGCCGACCGCCTCTGTGCGCAGATCCGCCTTGGAGAGCACGGCCGCGCGGTCGACGAGCGCCTCGTCGGCGCCGGTGACCTCGGATAGTGCTGCGGCCAGCAAGCGGACGCGGGTAACACGATCGCCCTGCGTGCCTAGCTTGGCATGGAAGGTTACGTTCAGCGCGTCGAGCTTCGCCATGCGCTGGTCAAGCGGCCTCTTGAGGTCGAGCTCGAACTTCTCCGCAGATGCTTTGAGCGTGTCGAGGTCCGGCAGGTCACCTTGATCTCGCTTCCAGAAATGCGCCGCATCAGAGAGGCGGGCGCGGACGACCTTGCCGTTGCCGTGCATGATCTCCTTGCCGCCGTCCTTGGCCTCGATATTCGAGACGAGGATGAACTTATTTGACAGCGTTTCGGCACCCGGCTTGCGCGTGACGAAGCATTTCTGGTTGGTCTTGATCGTGAGCCGAATGATTTCTGAAGGGATTTCGAGATAACTCTCCTCGAAGCTTCCCATCAACACCCGCGGCCATTCGACGAGACCCGCCACCTCTTCCAAAAGGCCTTCATCCTCCACGAGCTCAAGGCCGCTCGCAAAGGCGATGTTGTGCGCGTCGGCGGAGATGATCTCCTCGCGGCGTTCCGCGTCGAGCACGACCTTCGCCTTTTCGAGCTTTTCGGCGTAATCGGCAAAGCGGCGCACGGTGATCGCCTCCGGCGCATGGAAGCGATGGCCATAGGTGACGTTTCCGGCAACGATGCCGTCGACTTCGAACGGGATCACCTTGGTCTCGTCGTGCTCCGAGCCGAAGGTGCAGACGATCGACTGCAAGGGCCGCACCCAGCGCAGGCTGCCCGGTCTTGCGGAAGCGGCGCCGGAGCGCATGGATTTCGGCCAGGGGAAGTCGCGGATGATCGCCGGCATGACGTCTGCAACGATCTCTTCGGCCGCCCGGCCGGCTTTCAGGATATGCGCGACGTAGAAATCGCCCTTCTTCGCGTCGCTGTGGACATGCGCCTCGCTGATCGAAGCGAGCCCGGCGGCGCGCAGAAAACCTTCGATCGCCTTTTCGTTGGCGTCGGTGCGCGGTCCCTTGCGCTCCTCGCGGACATCGGCGGAGCGTGCGGCGAGGCCGCGTATGTCGAGCGTCAGCCGGCGCGGCGTCCAGTATTCGCGCGCACCCTCATAGGTGAGGCCGGCCTCGACCAGAGCGTCCGTCACGAGCTTCTTCAGGTCGCCGGCCGCCTTGCGCTGCATGCGGGCGGGAATTTCTTCGGAGCGCAGTTCGATAAGAAGATCGGGCATGAATTCGAGACTTTGTTCTGTTCCGTACGGTTGCCGCGGGACTTAGCAAGCTCTGGCGAAAATGTCATCAAGGCCGACGACGAAATTGGCCCTTCACCAGCCACCACCGCCGCCCCCTCCCCCGCCGCCGCCGGAGAAACCGCCGCCGGAGGAAAAGCCGGAGGACGAACTCTTGGGCGGCGGCGGCAAGGAGGAAGTAATCGTATCGGCCATAGACTCGGCAAAGCCGCCGATCGTATCGGTGAAGGTTCCGGGGCCGAAGAAGTCGCCATGGTACCAGCTCGGCTGGTAGGCCGCCGCGGCGGCGCCTGCGGAGGCCGCGACGAGCCAGCGCTCGAAGATCTCGGTCCAGGGCTTCTCGACACCGAGCGCAACGGCGTAGGGCAGCAGCGTCTCGAAATGCCGCGGCGACATTTCCGGCGCGCCCTGCATGTTCAGCCGGTCCTTCTCCGCGAGCGCCATGTATTGCCGGAGCCCATCGATGCCATCCATCATGCGCGTGCCGAGCGGCGTCGGTGCACCCATCAGATAGAAGAAGAGCATGTTGACGAGCACGACGCCGCCAATCGCGAAGAACAGCGGCAAATCGTCTGCTTCCGCCGCCGAGAAGACGAGGACGGCCAGGATGCTTGAGAAAACCGTGAAGAGGACGAAGCCGATGAAGGCCAGCACGACGATCGAAAGGATCCGGCGCATGAGGCTGGATTGACGCCGGAACGATTTGCCGACGGATACCGAGAAGACGGAAGCGAAAACGGCAAAGAAGACCGGAACGATGACAAATGGAATGCTGTCCTCGCTGAGATCGCCGAAGATGAAAAGTGCAGCGAGAGCGACGATCGAAAGTGCAACGCCCCCGATGATATAGCCGGTATTGGCGCGGTAATATTTGCCGCGGTGCTCGCGCTCCATCGCGCTGCGGAAGCTCGCGCCTGCTGCCGCGACCTTCTTGCCGTTCGCCCGGTCGATCGTAAGCTTGCCGCCGGCCCCCTCGACGGCTTTCATAACCGCCGCCTCGCCGGCCGGCAGTTTGCCGTCGCTCTTGCCGGTCGCAGTGACGATGATGGCGTTCTTCAGGTCGTCGAGGACGACGTGTCCCTTGACGGCGAGATTGAGCAGGGTTGCCGAAAGGGCCGTCCAGCCCTCGCCGGAAAAACCTTTGTTGTCGATGTAGTTGACGAGCGCGGGCGAAATACCGTCCGGTGGGTCCCAGCGCGGAACCATGACGCCACGGGCTGGATCGCGCCCGACCCGGATCCAAGCGCGCCCATAATAGAGCGTCACGAGGATGAGCCCGATGCCGGCGATGACAAGCGCCAGATGGTCGCGCAGCCACCAAATATTTTCCTGCGACGGCGTTGGCCGGTCGATACTGCCCTTGGGCAGCTTGACCGCGATGGTGAGACCTTCCTGCGGGCGCAGGCGGCGGGTCGTCGCGAAGAAGATTTCATCACCCTCTTCCACCGCCCGCGCATCTTTGCCGGTGGCCCCGTAGCCGCCGGTGAAGACGTCGAGCGCCTCCGCTTGTACCCCCTCCGGCAGGGTCACGGTCGCTGTTGCCTCCTCGATCGGAAAGGCCCATTCCGTACCGGTCACGTTCCAGTAGAGCTCGTCGTGATCGTCGAAGAAGCGTATCTGACGACTCGTCTCGTAGGTGATCTGAAAGGTGTGCTCGCCGCGCGGCAGGAAGACGTCGGCGCTGCCGGTATAGATGCGGATGCCGCCGTTGATCGATTCCGTGCGATATTCCTCGTCCTCGCCATCCCGCTCGACGGCGAGAAGCTTGAAATCGACCCGGCTCCGTCGACCATGCGCGTCGACGAAGGTCAGGGGAAAGTCCCGATAAATGCCGCGGCGGATTTGGTTGCCCTCGACATTTGCCGTGATCGTCTCGGTGACCGTGAGCGTGCCATCCTTGGCGACGTCAATGACCGAGTGGTAGGCAGAGATGAATTCTTCCGCCGCCGCGACAGCCGGCACGGCCAAGGCAAAAAAAGCAAACACAAGCGCCGCGAACAGCCGCCTCATCGCGATTTCCTTTTCGCGCGCATTTGCATTTTGCATGTCGTTACCACAAAACCGCTGCCCACTTTTGGGCGACATGCATTAGAAGCATTTTGCATGTCGTTACCACAAAACCGCTGTCCACTTTTGGGCGACATGCACTAGAACTTGACCGACGGCACCGCACGATCGGCCTCGTTGGTGATCTCGAAGTAGCCGGCCTTGGCGAAGCGAAACACATTCGCGATCAGATTGGACGGGAAGCTCTCGACTTTGACGTTGAGATCGCGGGCGGCACCGTTGTAGTAGCGCCGCGACATCTGGATCTCGCCTTCAATCGTCTCCAGCGAGCGCTGCAGTTCCGCGAAATTCTCGTTGGCTTTCAAATCCGGATAGGCTTCGGCAAGCGCGAAGAGACGTCCAAGTGCCTGCGAAAGCGCGCCTTCGACGGCCGCTCTTTCGGCGACGTCGCCCTCCGGCACGGCCTGCGCCCGGTTGCGCAGCGCGACGACCTCTTCCAGCGTCGACTTCTCATGCGCCGCGTAGCCCTTCACGGTCTCGATGAGATTTGGGATGAGGTCGGCACGGCGCTTCAACTGCACGTCGATGCCGGACCAGGCCTCCTCGGCGACCTGCCGCGCCTTGACGAGGCCGTTGTAGACGAAAACGAGATAAAGAACGACGGCGACGCCGATTGCCAGTCCGATCATGAAACCCCTCCTTGAGACCCGCCGGCCCCGACTCGATTAACGCGACGCCGAGGCAGGCGAAAACGCGCACACTTTTCCTCAATCGCGCTCCGACTTCAAAGGCTTTTCTGCATCAGCCGGAGGAACGGCAAGGCTCCCCCGCCGTCCTTCGACTCTGCTCAGACTTCAAGCTCTGCCGGTGACGTCATGCGCCCGATGGGGCTGTTCCGCCGGTAACGGCGCCGAGCCCGCCAATCGCCGATAGTTGAACCATCGAACAACCGCAGAACCGAAGACAAGATCATGAAACCGCTCGCAACCTCCATCAACGTGATCGCCTTTATGGCCCTCTTCGTTGCCCATGCGAGCGCAACGCCGGCCGACGGGCTGAGCGGTGTTCGCCGCGCGCTGCAGACCTATGCCAGCGAGTGGTCGAACGACACATATGCGGTGACGAAACTGATCTGGCGGATCGATGGCGGGGGGAGCGAACCGGATTGCCCACCCCTGCCTGCCGGCATGCGGCTGTCGGCTGAAGGGCTTGTCCTGCCTTGCGCACAGCGGCCGCGCTGGTCTGGTGATCAGGCGGCTTCCCTGTTCGCGCCCCCGGCATCGGTGAGCAGGAAGGCCTCGCCACAAGCCTTCGCCAGCGTGCGCACGCGCAGGATGTAGCTCTGGCGCTCCGTGACCGAAATCACGCCGCGCGCATCGAGAAGATTGAAGACGTGGCTCGCCTTGATGCATTGATCATAGGCGGGGAAGACGCATTTGTGCAGGCGGTTGTTGCTGGCGTCGCCCGGCGCGCCGGCAGCAAGCAATGCCAGGCACTCCTTCTCGGCATCGATGAAATGCTGTTGCAACATCGCGGTGTTGGCATATTCGAAATTGTGCCGTGAATATTCCTGCTCGGCCTGCAGGAAGACATCGCCATAGGTGATCTTCTCGGCACCGTCACGGCCATTGAAGTTGAGGTCGTAGACATTGTCGACGCCCTGGACGTACATCGCCAAGCGCTCGAGACCATAGGTCAGTTCACCTGAAACCGGCGAGCACTCGATGCCGCAGACCTGCTGGAAATAGGTGAACTGCGACACTTCCATGCCGTCGCACCAGCATTCCCAGCCAAGTCCCCAGGCGCCAAGCGTCGGGCTTTCCCAGTCGTCCTCGACGAAACGGATATCGTGCAAGAGCGGATCGAGGCCGATTGCCTCGAGGGAGCCGAGATAGAGCTCCTGCAGATTGGACGGGTTCGGCTTCAGGAGCACCTGGTACTGGTAATAGTGCTGCAGCCGGTTCGGATTCTCGCCGTAGCGGCCATCGGTCGGACGGCGCGAGGGCTGGACGTAAGCGGCGCGCCAGGGCTTCGGACCGAGCGCGCGCAGCGTCGTTGCGGGATGGAAGGTACCCGCGCCGACCTCCATGTCGTAGGGCTGGAGCACGGCGCAGCCCTTATCGGCCCAATAGTTGTGCAGCGTCAGGATGAGGGCCTGAAAGGAACGCTTCGGGTTCATATGGTCCGGGATGGATGCGGTGGTCATGAGATCACGTCCGAATTCTTCGAAATTTGCGCGGACAGGTGCCATGCCAGAAGGTAAGGGTCAAGCCTTGCGCCGACCGACCGCGCCTGGGCGCAATCCGGCGAATGTCACTCGTCGTCGCGCTTCAGGCGGTATTCTCCGGTCTTCGGATCTTTCACAAGTGTACCGTTGGCGCCGGTCTGCTGTTCACGGCGCAGGCGCTCACGCTGGCGCGTCAGCCTCTCCGCGTCGGCGATGAACTTGCGATATCCGATCCAGGCGATGATAGCCACGATCAGAAGCAGGATGATCTGCGGCATTGTTCCTCCTCCTCAGATCGGAGTCGATGAGCTGAGTAATCTTCACCAGAGTGGTAGCGCGACCTTGCGCGGCTGACCAGATGCCCGCGTCAAAGTCCGAAACGCGCCCATAGGGCCCTTTCCTCGACAGCCTCGACCAGACCCGCAGCCGCCGACGCGGCGAGCGGCCCCGCGATCGACCCGGCAACGGCGGCCCCCGGCTGACGCCGGCCGAACAGGCTACGAGCGGGTTGAATGAGCTCGAGCCTCGCCTTCTCGCCATAGCGCTTCTTCACTTCGCCCCGCATATCGCCGAGGCTGTCGACAAGGCCGAGTTCCTGGCTGCGTTTGCCGGTCCAGAAGAGACCCGAGAAGATATCCGGGTGGTCCGCCAGCAGCGAGCCCCGCCGCGTCTTCACCATCTGAATGAAGATATCATGGATGTCGAGTTGCAGGCTCTTCAGGAACTCGACGTCGCGCTGCTTCTCCGGCTGAAACGGATCGAGCACCACCTTGTTTTCGCCGGCCGTATACACGCGACGTTCGACACCGATCTTTCTCAGAAGCTCCGGAAAACCGAAGCCGCCTGAAACGACGCCGATCGAGCCGACGATCGAGGTCGGGTCGGCGATGATCTCGTCGCCGGCGAGCGCGATCATGTAGCCGCCGGAGGCTGCCACGTCCTCCACGAAGATCAGCACGCGCTTCTTCTTCTCCTCCGCAAGGTCGCGGATGCGCTGATAGATGAGGCGCGACTGCACCGGCGAGCCACCCGGCGAATTAACGGAAATGGCAACGGCCGGAGCCTCCTTGATCGAGAAGGCCTTCTCAAGAAGCGGCGCCACACCGGCAAGATTGAGAACCGGCCGGAACTGACCGCCGCCGGCCATGATCGCGCCATGCAGCCTGATCGCCGGTATGGTTACTCCATCCCTGCGAAAACGCCTCGGCATCAGCTTTTTCAAGAATCCGGCCATCTCAACTCCTGCCATACGAACTTGTCACTGCATGTATGCATTGCGGCGGCAAACGCAATGCCGTGCTTACGGTTAATCATCGGCGATGATAGGCCGCACGCCCGTTGTTGAGATCGTCGACCTCCGGCGAGAAGCGATGGGTTGCCTCCCCGTGCATGACGAGCGGCGCGCGCAGCGCCAACCGCTTGCGGCTCTGTTTGATCGCCGTCACGAGAATGCGTACGGCGTTCTCACCGGCCCGCGGCAGGAGCGGCGTGATCTCGATGCCGCCGAAGCGGCGGCCGCAGGCCGCAATGATCTCGGCGATCGATTCCGGCCGTGCAATGAGCGAGAGCTGGCCGCTCGGCTTCATGATGGCGCCTGCCGTCTTGATCCAGGTCTCGAAGAGATCGTCGCTCATGGCATGAGCTTCCTCCTTGAGGCGGTCGGGGGTCCTGCGGTCCGCGGCATCGTTGAATGGCGGATTCATGATCACGTGGTCGAAGACATCGTTGGCAAGGCCCGCGGCCGCGCGCGCCTTGCCGTTCAGCGCGACGTCCGCTTCGAGAACCGAGACCCGGGCAGCGAAACGGGCGTTCTCGGGCAAGGCGAGGCTACGGCGGGCAAAATCCGCCATGATCGGCGAACGCTCGACGAGGAGCACCTCGGCCTCCTCGATCCGCGAGGCGACGGCCATGCCGGCCGCGCCGGCGCCGGCGCCGAGATCGACGACGCGGCACGGGCGGCTGCAGGAGACGAGGGAGGCAAGCAACATCGCATCCATGCCGGAGCGATGCCCCTGGCCAAGCGGTTGGATCAGGTGGAATCTGCCGCGGTGGAACGCGTCCACCGTTTCCGACATTCTCGTCATCTCCGTTTGGGCCTTACGGGAAAGTCCACCGGCATCATTGCCGCAATTCCTTTTCCAAGCCCGCGTCTATCAGTATCTTCCGGGCTCTCTCGGCGTCCTCTTCGGCGACCAAAAAGCGCCGCGGCAGGAGGCCGAGCGAGCCTTCGAGAATGCTCATATCCCGATCGGCTATGAGACAGGCGATGCCCGCATCCTTCATCAGGCTTTCGGCGAAGGAGAGAAGCACGGCGTCGTTGGTGCGGATCAGTTCCTTCATAGAGGCTCTTTTTTCCTGTCTCAAATTGCAGCGAGCGAGGCAATTCGCCTCTTGCCGCCCGAGGTCCCTCTTTCTATTGTCGCAACCGACGACGAAACAGGAGTCCGGGGCGTTGGGCGTAGTGATACCGCTGGAAGACAATAAAAACAAACAGGCGTCTGTGAAGCCGCTTGTCGATCTCACTTTGCCCGATATGGAACGCGTCAACCAGCTCATTCTCTCCAAAGCGGGCTCCGACGTTCAAATGATTCCGGAAGTCGCCAACCACCTTATCTCGTCGGGCGGCAAGCGGCTCAGGCCGATGCTGACTCTCGCGGCGGCCGCCATGTTCGGCTATGAGGGCGACGGCCATATCAAGCTCGCGACCAGCGTCGAATTCATGCATACGGCAACGCTGCTGCACGACGATGTGGTCGACGAGAGCGACCTCAGACGCGGCAAGTCGACGGCGCGGACGATCTGGGGCAACCAGGCGAGCGTGCTCGTGGGCGATTTCCTGCTCGGCCAGGCGTTCCGCATGATGGTCGACGTGGGCTCGCTCGAGGCGCTCGACGTGCTTTCGACCGCCGCTTCGGTGATCGCGGAAGGCGAGGTGCTGCAGCTCTCCGTCGCCAAGAACATGGAGACGACCGAGGACGACTATCTCCAGGTCATCCGCGCCAAGACGGCAGCGCTCTTCGCCGCAGCCGCCGAGGTCGGGCCGATCGTCGCGGGCGCTCCGAAAGCCGACCGCAACGCGCTGAAGTCCTACGGCACGAATCTCGGCCTCGCTTTCCAACTGGTCGACGACGTTCTCGACTATGGCGGCTCGTCGAGCGAGCTCGGCAAGAATGTCGGGGACGATTTCCGTGAAGGCAAGATCACGCTTCCCGTCATCCTTTCCTACCGCCGCGGCACGCCGGAAGATAGGGCATTCTGGCGGGAGGCGATCGAGGGCGGCGCCAGCGATCAGGCAAATCTCGAAAAGGCGCTTGGTCTCATCCGCCGTTACGGTGGGCTGACCGACACAATCGCGCGGGCCAAGCACTACGGCACGATCGCACGCGATGCGCTTGCGCCGCTGCCGGCCTCTCCCTGGAAATCGGCAATGATCGAGGTGATCGATTTTTGCATCGACCGTGTGAGCTGAGCGCGGGCTGGCAGGATATCACTTCCCTTGGAGGAATTTCTTGCCGCACTGCGCCAAAAAAGCCATTCTATTCTCCAAGACTTGTGCGAAACGATTTCCGATCGCTTTCTGCACAACCAGCGGTGGCGCCACAGGCGTGACCACCGGCAATGAAAGGTTTGATATGCGGCAGAATACATTCCTTCGCCTTCTCAGCGGCGCAGCGATGCTGGTCCTCGCATCGGTGACCGGCGGCCAGCAAGTGTTTGCCGAAGAGAAGGCGCCGGTCGAGGACGCCAAGCCTTTCGACATTCGCAGCGTCAACACGTTTGCGGGCGCGTTCCTTGCCGCGCGCACGGCCGACGTCGATCGCGATTACGCGACGGCGACGGAGCTCTACCGGACCGCCTTGCAGTTCGAGCCCAACAACAACGACGTCAAGCAGCGGCTGATGATCACGCTGCTGATGAGCGGCCAGTTCGATCAGGGCGTCAAGATCGCCGAGGAACTGAAGTCCGATCCAGCCGTCGAGCGGATCACGACGGTGGTCCGCGCCATCGAGGCGATCCGCAAGCGGGAATACCGCAATGCACAAAAGCTCTTGAACTATCAGGGACCGAACGACCTCGACCGTCTGATGAGCAATCTGCTCTCCGCCTGGGCCAAGTTCGGCCAAGGCCGCCCGAAGGAGGCCCTCGCCCAGATCAAGGGCCTGGAGGGACCGGAATGGTTCCGGGTGTTCAAGAATTATCATGCCGGAGCGCTCGCGCTTGCGGCCGGCGACAAGGCGACAGCGCGCGCCCGGCTGAACGACGCCATTCTCGACCGTGAAGGCGGCAGCGCCGCACCGGACACGTTCATGCGCGCCGTCGAGGCGCTGGCACGCTTTGAAGCGCGGGAAGGCAATAAGCAGAAGGCGCTGGACACGATTGCCGTCGGCGAAAATCTCGTCAACAACTACACGCCGCTCGAGGCGCTGAGAAAGAGCATCGAAGAAGGCAAGCCCCAGGAACAGCAGGTGCGTACTGCCGTGCAGGGTGCTGCGGCGGTGCTCTTCTCCATCGGCGGAGCGCTCAATCGTGAGGGAGCGGAAGACATCGTTTCGCTCTACTTGCAGACGGCGCGCCGGCTCGATCCGGAGAGTCCCGATATTCTGGTGATGCTCGGTGGTATCGCGGAGAACCTGAAAAAACCGGAAGAGGCCATAGCGCTCTACAAGAGCGTGCCCGAAGATTCGCCGATGCGCCGCCTTTCCGAGCTTCAGCTCGGTCTCAGCCTCGCCAGTATCGGCAAGGTCGACGAAGCGAAGAGACACCTGAAGGCCCTGATCGACGTCGATCCTAAGAATATCCGCAACTATCTCGCCTATGGCAGCGTGCTTTCCGATGCCAAAGCCTACAAGGAGATGGGCGAGCTTTACGACCGAGCGGTGGAGGCGATCGGCCCCGTGCCGAAGCGCAGCGACTGGACCGTCTTCTTCCAGCGCGGCATCGCCTATGAACGGCAGAAGATCTGGGAGAAGGCGGAGCCGAACTTCCTCAAGGCGCTGGAGCTCAATCCGGATCAACCCCAGGTCCTGAACTATCTCGGCTATTCCTGGGTCGACATGAACATAAAGCTCGAAGAGGGTCTCGACATGATCCGCAAGGCGGTCGAGCTGAAGCCCGACGACGGCTATATCGTCGACTCGCTCGGCTGGGCCTATTTCCGCATGGGCCGCTTCGACGAAGCGGTGGCCGAGCTCGAGCGCGCTGCGGAACTAATGGCCGGCGACGCGACGATCAACGATCACCTCGGCGATGCCTATTGGCGCGTCGGGCGCAAGCTAGAAGCGGTGTTCCAATGGAACCAGGCGCTCGAACTGAAGCCCGAGGAAGCGGAAATTCCGAAGATCAAGGCGAAGATCGAAAACGGCCTCCCGCCGCTCAAGGAGCGGGTTCCGGCCGCCGCTGACGCCAAGGAAACGCTGCCGAAGAAGAATGGACCCGAGGTGGCGACGCCGGGCAAGAAGTCCTGATCAAGGCATGCGGACAGACGGCATTCCGGGCTTCGCATTGACCTTTGCGGCGCCCGCCAAGATCAATCTTGCTTTGCATGTTGTCGGCCAGCGCGCCGATGGCCACCATCTTCTGGAAAGCTTGGTGACGTTCGCCGACTGCGGCGACCGGATCGGACTGACGCCGGCGGACACGGACCGCTTCACGCTGTCGGGCCGTTTCGCACCCGTCCTGCCGCTTTCCGCTGAAGGCAAGGACGGCAATCTTGTGCTTCGCGCCCGCGACCTGTTGCGCCGTGAGCTTGCGCTGGAAGGTGCAGCAGCAGGTCCGGTCCATATGCATCTCGAAAAAAACCTGCCGATCGCCTCCGGCATAGGCGGCGGGTCGGCAGACGCGGCCGCAACGCTGCGCGGGCTCATGACGCTCTGGAGTGCGTCGGTTGCGCCTGCAACGCTCGAGAGCCTTGCGCTCGCGCTCGGTGCCGACGTGCCGATGTGCCTTGACGGCCGGCCGCTCCTCGCGAAGGGGATCGGAGAGGAAATCACGCCGCTTCCCGACCTGCCGTCCTTCGCGATCGTCCTCGTCAATCCGCTCGTGGCCGTTTCCACTCCCGTCATCTTCCGAACGCTTGTGAAAAAGAACAATCCGCCGCTTGGCTTGCCTGAAGGCGCCCGCTCGAAGGCGGAATGGCTGACAGCGATGGCCGCCATGCGTAACGATCTGGAACCTCCGGCGCGCGCCCTTGAACCGGTGATAGCAGACGTGTCGGCCGCGTTGAATGCTGCAGGCGCCACACTCGTGCGGATGTCCGGCTCCGGCGCCACCTGTTTCGGGCTGTTCGACGGCGAAGAAAGCGCCGCAGCCGCCGGCGAAGAGATTTCCGCCAGCCATCCGGAATGGTACGTTCAAGCCACGCGAACCGCGGGGAAAAGAGGATAAATCCGATGCCCGGCCTCGACGAAACACGCCCCTTCATTGCTGTCGGCATCGCCGTGCTCACGGTCTCCGACACGCGCACGCGCGCGAACGACAAGTCCGGCGACACGCTCGAAGCGAGGATACGCGAGGCCGGCCATCGCCTCGAAGCACGGGCGATTGTTTCAGACGACCGGCAGAAGATCTACGATCAGGTCAAAAGCTGGACGCTGAATGAGGCGATCGACGTCGTCATCACCACCGGCGGCACCGGCTTCACCGGCCGCGACGTGACACCGGAAGCGCTGGAGCCGCTCTTCGAAAAGCGGATGGATGGCTTCTCCGAGGTGTTTCACCGTATCTCCTACGACAAGATCGGCACCTCGACGATCCAGTCCCGGGCGACGGGCGGCGTCGCCAACCGCACATTCATCTTCGTTCTGCCCGGCTCACCCGGTGCCTGCAAGGACGCATGGGACGGAATCCTGAAGCAGCAGCTCGACTACCGGCACATGCCCTGCAATTTCGTGGAAATCATGCCGCGGCTGGACGAGCATCTTCAGCGCGGCTGACGATTTCCATGTTCCGTCTGGAACAGACCGTGACAGACGAAGACGCTACATTGCTACCGTCGGCTTCGCTCGAAGCGGGCAAGGCAGGCACCGTTTATCCAAATCGAGCGAATGCAAGGACACCCTCTTTCCTGGGGCATATTGGGGCGGAGGGAAGGCTACGACATGCTGTCCATTCGGAAAGGGGGGCACGCATGGCAAGACATTTTCAAGTCAAGGTCATTTGAGAGCCACTTGGGGGCGCCGCAAGGCGCACCCCCTTTCTTGCTGCCCGCTGACAAGACGCGCGGCGCTGTAGATCAGGCCCGCTCCGTCGCCGGCCGATTGCCGATGGTCACCCAGGCCGGTACGAGCTCGGTCGCGAGCTTGCGCACTGCCCGACCATTCGCGATGTCGCTCAGCCGCATGTTGCCGCGCACGACAGCAACCGCATCCCTCTTGCGCATCAGGAATCCCGCCTCCAGCGGCGCGCGGCGCGATAGCCGCTTGAGAAGCGGGCGCTTGTGGATGCGCGAGGGAGAAAACCGCGCCGGGTCTTTGCTGGTCGATACGTATTCCAGGAGCTCGTCCACCCAGCGCCCGGTCGGCCGCGCCCCCGGCTCGAGAAACATCAACCATTCGCCGCGCGCGGAGCGGACGATATCGCCGAGATCCCATTCCACGCAGAAGCGGCAGCCGGCTGCATCGGCAACATGCGGGGAGCCGTCGCTCGAGCCGTGGTCAAGGATGATGACATCGCTGACAAGCCCCTCCACGGCGCCTGCAACCAGCGCGCTGAGCGTCTGCGCCAATTCCGCTTCGTTGTCTCTTGTTTCCATGATGATCGTCAGCATGACCGTTCCTACCGCATTGCCGAACCAAACGCCACAACTTGCCTGATGGATTGCCGCCGTTCTCCTTCCGCCTCGTGTTTTTGTTCTTGCTTTGTTCTCTGTCGTGGGTTAGGAAAATAATCATCACGAAACGGAATCGCATATCCGATTCCGAGGAGATTTCGATGAACGAGCTGTCTCAACTCAAGCAGGGCGCCTTTGCGCCCGGCAACAGCGCGGACGTGGCCGAAGCCATCGTCTCGGGAACCGGCGTCAGGATCGATGTCGATCGTCGACGTGGCCGCGGTGCCGCCCTCAATATGTCCGGACGCTTTGAGCCGCGCACACGCGAGGCTTTCGACGACGGTTGGCAGACAATCGAGGAATTGCCGCCGTTCAAAACCGAGGTTCAGGTGGAAAAGCCAAGGGCCGTCATTACGCGTAACGATTCGCCGGACATTTCCTTTGATCGCTCCATCAATCCCTATCGCGGCTGCGAACACGGCTGCATCTATTGTTTCGCGCGGCCCACGCACGCCTATATGGGGCTGTCGGCAGGGCTCGATTTCGAAGCCAAGCTCTTCGCCAAGCCGGATGCCCCTCGCCTTTTGGAACGCGAACTGGCAAGGCCGGACTATAAAGTCCGTCCAATTGCGATCGGCACCAATACCGACCCCTATCAGCCGATCGAAAAGGAATGGCGGATCATGCGCCAGATATTGGAGGTGCTGAAGGCGGCCAACCATCCGGTGATGATCGTCACCAAATCGGCCATGGTGACGCGCGATATCGACCTGCTTGGTCCGATGGCGGAAATGGGCCTGGCACGGGTCGGCATTTCGGTGACGACGCTCGACCGCAAGCTGGCACGCACCATGGAGCCGCGGGCGTCGACGCCGCCGAAACGGCTCGAGGCGATACGTGCGCTTTCCGAGGCCGGCATTCCGACCGGCGTTCTGGTAGCGCCCATAATCCCGGCGCTGAATGATCATGAAATTGAGCGCGTGCTCGATTCGGCGAAGACGGCAGGCGCGTCGGAGGCAAGCTATGTGCTCCTGCGGCTGCCGCTGGAGGTGAGCCCGCTCTTCCGCGACTGGCTGCTCCGCAACTATCCGCACCGCTATCGCCATGTCATGTCGCTCATACGCTCCATGCGCGGCGGCAAGGATTACGACGCCGAGTTCGGAAAGCGGATGAAGGGAAGCGGGCCCTATGCCTGGCAGATCGGCCGCCGCTTCGAACTCGCGGCCAAGCGGCTTGGGCTAAACCTGACGCGCCGGCAGTTGAGGAACGACATCTTCGTGCCGCCGCTCGGGATGGGCGTTCAGTTGTCACTGCTTTAGAGCGCTTGCGGGTACGCCCGGGGGTTGCGGAGGTCGATCCTTGCCGCGCAACGGACGGATCCGGGAGCGGCATTACGGCGCGATCGTCTTTTCAGATGCACAAGGGACGCTGCAGCACTTTGAATTGCTGCATGTTTTTGTCCTTAAATCCGGTCCGGTTTAAGGAAACATGCAGTAGAGAATTCGGTTCCAGCACATCCACTTTGCCTGGGGATGCGCTGGCGCCCCTCGGTCACCGCCGCACCTGTATCGAGGGGCTTGAAGGGAATCGGGTGAATGTGCGAGGGTCCCCCGCATGTCACGTCGCAAGTCGCCCGATTCCCCACTTTTTCCGCTTGAGCTGCCTGTTCCGGATTTCAGCTTCGAGGCCGCAGCGCGCCTTGACGGCTTCTGGCCGGTGGCCGGCGCCGATGAAGCCGGACGAGGGCCGCTTGCGGGCCCGGTCGTCGCCGCTGCGGTCATCCTCGATCCCGATGCGGTCCCGGCAGGGCTCAATGACAGCAAACTCCTGACCGCAGAGCAGCGCGAGGCGCTGTTTAAAGAAATTCTGGCGACGGCGACGGTTTCGATCGCCTCGTCCTCGGCGACGCGCATCGATTCAACCGATATCCTGAAAGCCAGTCTCGATGCCATGCGGCGCGCGGTCCACGGCCTTGCTACGGCAGCGCGTTTCGTCCTCGTCGACGGTCGCGACGTGCCGCCGGGCCTCTCCTGCCATGCGAAGGCAGTCGTCAAGGGCGACTCGCGCTCCGTCTCCATCGCTGCAGCATCGATCGTCGCCAAGGTAACCCGTGACCGCATGATGGCCCGCGCCGACGCGACCTTCCCAGCCTATGGCTTCGCCCTTCATGCAGGCTATGCGACTGAGAAACACCGCATTGCCATCGACAGCCATGGTCCCTGCTCGCTCCACCGCATGACCTTCCGCCCCTTTCGGCAGATCTGACGACGCGCCATAAAAGGCGCTTGCGGCTCCGTTTCGAATCTCATCTCGACGCTCAGGAAATCATCACGCCTGATATCTCCGCAACAGCGGGATGCGGCGGCGATGACGCCATTAGTGGCCCCACAACGTCTCCCCTCGCTGCTCCAGTTGCGGCAGTTGTCGTTAAACGGTCGGCGATGCCCAAAGCCATGGTCGCAATCGCCCGCTCTTGGCGGTCATTTTATGGGACGCCGTTCGACCACACCGGGGCGCTCGCAATGGAGGCGCCAGTCGGAGGGAGTGCCCGCAACACATCTCGACAGGCTTCGCCTTATAGGCCCGGCAATAGGCCGCGCTTGACAGGACTGCTCCAAGAGAGAAGCCCCGCCGAAGCGGGGCCCTCTGGAATGTCAGACAAGAAACGAGCGCCTCAGTTGAGCCGCGACTTGACCTCGCCGAGCGCCTTCTTGAAGAGCGCTTCCTGTGCGCCGGCATCAGTCTTGCTCGCCAGCACCTTCTCCGCGGCGCTGATCGCCAGGTCCACGGCCGCCGCGCGAACCGCGTTGATGGCGTCACTTTCGGCCTGCTTGATCTTCTGCTCGGAAAGTGCCGTGCGGCGCGCGACATATTCCTCGGTCTTCTGCTTGGCTTCCGCCGTCAGCATTTCCGCCTCGCGTTGTGCGGCGGCGACGATGCTCGCAGCCTCGGCCTCGGCGTCCTTGCGCTTGCGCTGGTATTCGGCGACCAGGCTCTGCGCTTCCTCGCGCAGCCGCTTGGCTTCCGCCAGCTCGTTGCTGATCTTGTCGGCGCGGGCGTCAAGCGCCTTACCGATCATGCCCGGAACCTTGAGGTAGGCGATGAGAGCGAAGAAGAGGATCAGGCCGACGAGGGCATAGAAAGTCGCATCAAGTGCCATAATTCGTTGCTCCTCAGTTGCCGGCCGATGCCTTGACCGCCGCAGCGATCTCGGTCTTGGTGACGGTTCCACCGATCAGTTGCTTGACGACGGCGGTAGCCGTTTCCTCGGCGATCGCGCCGACATCGGCAAGTGCCTTGAACTTGATGTCGGCAATGCGCGTCTCGGCAGCTACGATCTTCTTGGCGAGATCGGCTTCGATGGCGGCACGCTCCGCGTTCGCCTTGGTCTTGGCCGCTTCGCGGGCGGTATCGGCGATCGAATGGCCCTTGGCTTTGGCGCTTGCCAGCTCCTGCTCGTAAGCGGCGATGGCAGCGTCGGCCTCGCCCTTCAAGCGGGAGGCCTCGTCGAGATCCTGTGCGATCCGGTCATGGCGCGTTTCGAGAATTCCGCCGATGCGCGGAATAATGACCTTCGACATCAGCAGGTAGAAGAGGCCGAACGTGATCGCGAGCCAGAGCACTTGCGATGCGAAATGGGTCGAATCGAAGGGCGGGAACACGCCGGATCCATGCTCGCCTTCGTGGGCCACACCCGTTTCGGTGTGCACCTCACCGGCCGCAGGAGCATCGTGCGCTTCGTTGCCTTCGGTGGTGGTTGACTGCTGGGCATAGGCCGCGGTCACAAACATGCTCACCTCCAGGTGCAAGAAAATGCGCGGCCGCGACCCAGGGGCCGCGGCCGAAAACTCCAGCCGATATTAGACGGCGAAGAGGAGGAGGAGCGCTACGAGCAGCGAGAAGATGCCCAGAGCTTCCGTAACGGCGAAGCCGAATACGAGGCGGCCGAACTGGCCGTCAGCAGCCGACGGGTTGCGCAGGGCGCCGGCGAGATAGTTGCCGAAGATGTTGCCGAGGCCGAGAGCCGTGCCGGCCATACCAAGGCATGCAAGACCTGCACCCAAGAACTTTGCTGCTTCCGCGTCCATGATTGACTCCTTCGAATGGTGTTGCGGCTAGGATTTGCGCCCCCGGCGGCTCAAGCCGACCGGAAGCGAGCGACTGTTATTCCTTAGTGGCTTCCCGGGTGGACGGCGTCATTGAGGTACATGCAGGTCAGCACCGCAAAAACATAGGCCTGGAGGAAGGCGACCAGGAATTCGAGACCGGTGAGAGCGACGGTCATGATGAGCGGCAGGACCGCGCCGCCGATGCCGAGCGCTCCAAAGGCGCTGAGCGAAGCGACGAAGCCTGCGAAGACCTTCAGCGTGATATGGCCCGCCAGCATGTTGGCGAAGAGACGGACCGAAAGGCTGATCGGACGGGAAAGGAACGAGATGACTTCGATCGCCACCACCAGCGGCAGAAGCGCGCCCGGCACACCATGCGGCACGAAGAGATTGAGGAAGCCGAGGCCGTGTTTGTAGAAACCATAGAGAATGACCGTGCCGATCACGAAGACGGCGAGCGCGAAGGTCACAATGATCTGGCTGGTGACAGTGAAGAAGTACGGGAACATGCCGAGCAGGTTCGCCGTCAGGATGAACATGAACAGCGAAAACACCATCGGGAAGAACTTCATCCCATGGCTGCCGGCGCCTTCCCGAAGCATCGAGGCGATGAACTCATAGGACATTTCCGACACCGACTGCATGCGCGTCGGGATCAGCCCGCGCTGCGACGTCGTCAGATAGAGGAAGCCAGCGGCCGCACCGACAGTCGCAACCATGAACAGCGACGCATTGGTGAAGGAAAAGTCAATTCCGCCAATCTCGATCGGGACAATCTTGTTGACCAGGAACTGGTGGGTCGGATCGTTTGACACCGCGCTTCTCTTTCGTTTTGCCCGCCCATGAGCGGAAACCGTGTTCTTCCGGACGACACCTCAGGCGCCGCCCTCGTCCTTCTTGTCACTGCCAGGGCCGCCTCTCGGCTGATCCGGTGTCGCCACCAGACCGGCGGAACGCAGCACGTTCAACACACCGGCACAGAACCCGAGAAGCAGGAGGACGATCATGCCCCACGGCCCTGTACCCGCAAAGTGGTCCAAAAGATAGCCCAGAAACGCCCCGACCACGATGCCGGCGATGAATTCGCTCGAAAGCTTCATCGCCGCTGCGTAGCCCTTGCGGCTTTCGTCGGCGCGCCTTTCCGTCTCGTCTGAGACATCCGCCCGCTTGGACTTGATGTCTTCGCCAAGGCGCTTGAGCCGCGCTTCCAGACTCTCTTCCGGCTTCTCCGTCACATGGCTCCCCTTTGCAGCCCCACGCGGTCGAACGCGATCTCGGTCATACAAACGGCCGGTGTTCAAGCCACGCTTCGGCCCCATTTGAAGTCGCGCGCAACATAGTTTTACGACCCCGCATAGTCAAGGCATGCGGGGTCGTTGAAGGTGGACAATTTCATTGAGCTATATCAATGGTTTAACGGTATTCCTGACAAGCCTGCGACAAAGCGGCAGGGGAAATCTTCCCCGAAGGCCTCGGCTCGGCAGTTGCTCCCGCCGCTGCCGCGCTGCCGGAGTGGTCAGCTCCAGCCGCCGCCGTAGGTCCGATAGAAGATGTGCAAGCCGATCTTGCCGACCCGCTTCATCGTCTTCGCCCAGGCGGGCTTCACATAGGTGGCGTGATAGTGCGTCGCGGATCCCACCTCGGGCAGCCAGATCTTGCCGGCGGTGACGGCCATCGCCACTTCCTTGGCCGTTTTCCAATGGGAGCGCGAATAGATCAGGTCGCGGATCATGTCGCAGGCGAAGGAGAACTGGCAGCGATTGCGCCAGGCCTTGTTCTGGTAGACGACACCGCAAATCGTCTTCGGATAAGTCGGATTGCGAACGCGATTGAGAATCACCTGCGCGACCGCCGCCTGCCCTTTCACAGGCTCGCTGCGGGCTTCGAAATAGATCCCTTCGGCCAGGCAGGTCTGCTCTTCCTTGCTGAAGACTGCGGCGGGCAACGGCGTTGCTGCCCAGGCATGGTCATCAGGCGCGATATCCGGAATGAAACGCCCGCCGTTCTTGTCCTCGCGCAGAATCGAATCGAAAGGCGATTCACGCGCATAGTCCGGCTCGGGCCGGACATAGGCAGTCGCGAGAATATCGGACTTGTCGTTGGTGACGAGCTTGGCAAGCATCGGCGAAAGGCCGGGTTCGAGCTTCGGCGGCTTCTTCCGGTAGAAGGCCGTGGCGATCTCGATCTCCTTGCCTTTGATCTTCGGCTTGGCAAAGATCATTCGCTCGGGGCCGTCGAAGACCGGTTCCATGAGCGAGCTCGTGCGCTGAAGGATCGAGCCGGCGGTAAAATCCTTCGGTGGCGTCACCGGACTGACGGCGACGATGCGCCCCTTCTTGAGCTTGCGGGTAACGCGATCTTCGTCCGGCGTCCCCTGATGTTTGGTTTCAGCCGTCAAAGCCACACGGCTGCCGTCCGGCATTGTCATGCCGGCGCCGCCATCGAGCGCACCGGTGGTGATCGGATCGGCGAACACCATCTCGACCTCGTGGACGGAGCCCGCGGGCGATTGCGTCATATACATGCGCCAGCGCTCTCCGCCGCGATTGATGCCGGAAAGAAAGGTCGCGAGGTCGGAATAGGCGACGGCCGAGGGAAAGCCAAGGAAGAGCGCAAGGCCTATGATGGCCGGGGCGCGCCACGTCGTGAGGGGCAGGCGAAACTTGCGACGCACTCTTTCACTCTTACGCACCGGTCAGCTCCACGCAACTCTACTCGGGCACGCGTTCTCGCGGGCCGGTACACGACCAGCAGCAAGATTCCGTGCAGAACGCTAGGTTTTGGAAGCGATCGGACGGCTCCCCGGGACCGCTTCGTTCGAGCCTCGAAAATGAAGCATTAACCTTGATGTTTGGTTAATGCGGACGCGCCCGAAGCGGCAGATTGTCGGGGTTCCGCTTAGATGATCACATGCGAACCGAGCTCGACCACGCGGTTCGTCGGCAGGCGGAAATAATCGGACGGGTCGATCGCCGCGTTGGCGAGCGCAATGAACAGGCGGTCCTGCCAATGCGGCATGCCGGATTGGGCGTCGGGAACGAGCTTGCGCCGGCCGAGATAGAACGAGGTCGACATGATGTCGAATTTGAGCCCCGATTTACGGAAGAGGCCCAGCGCCTGCGAGACGTTCTGCGTCTCCATGAAGCCGAACTTCATTTCGAGCAGCGTGAAGCGGTCGGACAGCGGCCGCACGCTGACGCGCTCTTCCTTCGGCACCTTCGGCGTGTTGGCGGTACGGATCGTAAGGACGAAGTTCTGCTGATGCAGCACATGATTGTGCTTGATATTGTGCAGCAGGGCGGCGGGCGTCGAATCCGGGTCGCTCGTCAAGAAGATCGCCGTGCCCGGCACCGCCACGGGCGCATGTTCACTCTTGCGTTCGATCGATTTGATGAAGCTCGCCAGCGGAATGTCGATATGGCGCGTCTTGGCGTGCAGGATCTCGGTGCCGCGCTTCCAGGTCCACATGATGATAATGAAGGTCGCAGCGATCAGGATCGGCACATAGCCGCCATCGTGGACCTTCAGCATATTGGCTCCAAGGAAGACGAATTCCAATAGGAACAGCGGCAGGAGCGCGCCGGCGGCCCACCAGCCGGACCAGTTCCAGCGCATACGCAGGAATTCGAAGGAGAGCACCGTCGTGACCACCATCGCGCCAGTGACGGAGATGCCATAGGCGGTCGCCAGCGCCTCGGACGAGCCGAAGACGAAAACGAGCGCCATGACGCCGAACATCAGCAGCGTATTGACGTTCGGCAGATAGATCTGCCCCGTATGGGTCTCGGAGGTGTGGAAGATCGCCATGCGCGGCAGGAAGCCGAGGTGGATCGCCTGGCGCGTGAGCGAAAAGGCGCCCGTGATCACCGCCTGGCTGGCGATGATCGTCGCCGCCGTGGCGAGAATGACGGCGGGAAGCAGCGCCCATTTCGGGAACATCAGGAAGAACGGATCGGACATCGCCTCGGGATTCTCGAGGACGAAGGCGCCCTGCCCAAGATAGTTAAGGGTCAGCGCGGGGAACACGATGGTGAACCAGGCCCACTGGATGGGCCTCCGGCCGAAGTGGCCGAGATCGGCGTAAAGGGCCTCGGCTCCGGTAACGGTGAGGAAGACGGCGCCGAGCACGACGATGCCGACATAGCCTTCGTTGAGCAGGAAGGTGACGGCGTAGAACGGGTTGAAAGCTTTGAAGATCGACAGATCGTCCGCGATATGCACGAGACCGATCGCGCCCATGACAAGGAACCAGACCAGCGTTATCGGCCCGAAGAAATTGGAAACCGCGCCGGTGCCCTTCGACTGCACCGTAAAGAGGAGCAGGAGGATCACCACCGCGATCGGAACGACATATTCACTCAGCGCCGGCGTCACCAGCTTCAACCCCTCTACGGCCGAGAGCACCGACAGCGCCGGCGTGATCATCGCGTCGCCGATGAAGAGCGCCGCCCCGGCAATCCCCATGAAGAACAGGATCGCCGTATGTCCGTTGGCGGTCTTCATGAGCAGCGCCAGCAGGGACAGGGTGCCACCCTCGCCCTGATTGTCGGCTCGCAGGAGGAAAAGCACGTATTTTATCGTGACGATGATCGTCAGCGACCAGATCATCAGCGAGATCAAGCCGATGATCTCCACGTCCGTCACACCGTCATGCGAAACGGGGCGCAGCGCCTCGCGAAAGGCATAAAGCGGGCTGGTGCCGATATCGCCGTAGACGACGCCGATGGAGCCAAGCGCCAGAGCAATCAGTCGACGCGTATTTTCGGACCCATGCACGGCGGGAGCAGACAATTGAGACATGCGCGTCCAACAGGCCCTTAAAGCCAGCCTTTCCAGCGGAAAAAGAGGAAGGGTATCACGGCCGAAAGCACCATGGCCGCAAGCGCCCACGGATAGCCGAACTGCCATTCGAGCTCCGGCATCACGCGAAAATTCATGCCGTAGACGGATGCCACCAGGGTCGGCGGCAGGAGAACGACCGAAGCAATCGAGAAGATCTTGATGATCGCATTCTGCTCGACATTGATGAGACCGAGCGAAGCATCGAGCAGAAAGGTGATGTTGCCTGATATAAAGGCCGCATGCTCGGAGAGCGATTGTATGTCTCGGGAGATGGAGCGGCAAAGTTCGCGGCTGTCCTTGTCCTCCTGCACATCGGGCACGGTGTAGACGAAGGTCAGCAGCCGCGAAAGCGACGCGAGGCTGTCACGCGTCTTGGCGAGGAGCCGGTGATGACCGGCCACGTCGCGCAGGCGCGCCTCGAGGAAGTGCGGCGGCCGGCGCTTGCCGGAAGCCTTTTCGCCGAAGACCTCAAGCGACAACTCGTCGATCTTGTCGACCGCCTGCTCGAGAATTTCCGCCGTGCGGTCGGCGATCGTCTCGAGCAGCCGTGTCAGGATCACAGCGCCGTTGCGGCAGCCGCCGGGGATGCGATGCATCCCGGCCTTGAAGAGCCCGAACGCCCGCGGTTCGGCGTAGCGCACCGTGACAAGCCGCTTACCCGCCAGAATAAAGCCGACATCCGTCAGCCCCGGCATTTCAGTGTCGCTCCTATAGACCAGCGACGCGGTCATGAAGACGGCGTCGTCGTCGGTGTAGAGCCGGCTCGACGGCTCTATGTCCTTGAGGTCCTGCCGCGTCGGGATCGAAATCCCGAGCAGACCCTCCATCATCAGGTCTTCCGCCTTGGTCGGCTCGGCGAGGTCGATCCAGACGATGTCGGGGCGCAGGGCCGCCGGCGGCTCTGCCGCCGAGAGAACGACAGCTTCACCGTTGACGCAGTAGCCTGTGATCATGTGGTCGCCTTTTTCATGCGGCCGACGACGATGAACCCTGAAGGTTTGGAGCGATCAGCCGCCAACACGATTTCCACGATGCAGATCAATCTGATGAAGGCTTCCGCCCGAATCGACAATCGGTAGCCGGTTGTCGCGGGGCCGAAATCTCCGGCGAGAGGCGCCGGGACGATTGCCCGGCGCGCGCGAAGGCAAGGCATATGACGCAAAGGTCACGCAAAATCAATGCCCCCCACAGATGCGGTTCACTGCGGCATGTTGCTCCGGTGCTGAACTCGCATCCACCCTGGATTACATTATGTGATCATTTCCGATGAGTTAGAGCGAAATGCGGGCGAAAAAACCGCGGCGCCGTTCCGCTTCCATGGACTGAAATCTACTCGAAAACGATGTTGGGCATTACCCGGCTCTTGTCCTGCCGAGCTGCGGCGACCTGCTCCCAGACCCGTGCGGCGATCTCGCGGTAGATGCGTGCAACCTCGCCTTCAGGCTCGGACACCACCAGAGGCGTTCCCGCATCCGAGGTTTCGCGAATGCCCATCGTCAGAGGCACTTCGCCAAGGAACGGCACGCCGATGCGTTCGGCTTCCTTCTTCGCGCCGCCGTGGCCGAAAATGTCATAGCGCGTGCCCGTATCCGGCGCCACGAAATAGCTCATATTCTCGACGATCCCGAGGACCGGGACCTCCACCTTGCGGAACATCGTCAAGCCCTTGCGAGCATCGACGAGCGCGAGGTCCTGCGGCGTCGACACGATGACGGCGCCGGCGAGCGGCACCTGCTGGGCCATGGTCAGTTGCGCGTCGCCTGTGCCCGGCGGCATGTCGACGACGAGAACGTCGAGCTCGCCCCAGGCCACCTCGCGCAACATCTGCAGGAGCGCCGACTGGATCATCGGGCCGCGCCAGATCATCGCGACCTCCTCGTCGACGAGGAAGCCCATAGACATTACCTTCAGCCCGTAGTTTTCCATCGGGCGGATGAGGCGCCCCTCGATCTGCTGAGGCCGGCCGGAAATCTTCAACAGTCGCGGCATCGAGGGGCCGTAGATATCGGCGTCGAGGAGCCCGACCTTGAGGCCGTTTGCCTGAAGCGCCAGCGCCAGATTGACGGACGTCGTGGACTTGCCGACGCCACCCTTGCCCGAGGCGACGGCGATGATGGCGCCAACCCCCGGAATGCCCGTCTTCGCAGCGCCGGCCGGCCGTTGGCCATGCGGCTGCCCGGAGGCTGGCGCCGGGCGCTGCACCGGTGCGGACTGGGGCGCTGCCTTGCGGTCAGCGGTCAATGCCACCATAGCCGCCTTCACGCCGGGTATCTCACGCACGACCCGTTCGGCCGCCGCACGCATCGGTTCGAGTTCCTTGGCCCGATCCGCCGGCACGGTGATCGAGAAATAGGCCTTGCCGTCGGAAATGAAGACATCGGAGACAAGGCCGAGATCGACGATATTGCTCTCCATGTCCGGACCGCGGACGTTTCGCAGCTTCTCAAGAACCATTTCCCTGGTCACGTCCGGCATCTCGCCCTCTTATCTGTTCCGTTCGCGCGGCCGAGGCCCTGTGCGTGCGGTAACTCTTTAAACTGCTGTGTAATCTATCCCCAAATCGAATCCGATTTAAGGAATTGCAGCGCCGCGCGTCTTTTCAGACGCGCAACGGCTGCTGTAGCACTTGCTGCATGTTTTTTGTCCTCAAATCGAATTCAATCCAAGCAACATGCAGTGGGCAGTAGATAATGGAGCCGGGACGCTTCGCCAACGCGATGGAGAAAAAATGACGAGCCGCCAGCCGATCGCCGTGTCCGTACATCCGGGATCACGGGGCGATCGGTGGCGGCCCTTTCTTCGCGACCTTCTTGGGCGCTGTCTTATTTTAGTCCCCTCTGGACATGCCAAGGGATATGCAGAATGCGTGCCAGTTTGCGGGACACCTATAAAAGCCAATTTTTTCAGATGGTTGAGAGATCGCGTCGCGAAAAATGCGAGAGTAGACTTGCTCGATTTCCGGGCATGCGCACGATTTAGGCACAGGCAGAGAGCACGACGAACTGGCAATCATTGGCTGCTTCGCTTCACCCGGCAATTTCGGCAAGCCGCATTCAAACCCGGTCAGCGACGTGCTTTGGATCAGGTGATATAGCCCCTCTTCATCGCCTTCACGACTGCCTGCGTGCGGTTGACCGCGTCGAGCTTCTTGGTGACGTGGTTCAGGTAGTGATTGACGGTGTGCTCTGACAAACCGAGGATGCCGGCAATCTCAGCGCTGGTCTTGCCGGCCGCTGTCCAACTCAGGCACTGAATTTCGCGCTCGGACAAAACGGTGTTGGTGCTCTTCCAGACGGAGCCGATCTCGGCCAGGCGGTTATAGACGTGGATCGCGATCATCTGTAGTTCCATCGCCGCCGTCATCGGCAATTCCGCCTGTGGGCCCATGAGGATGACCGCACCACGCCCGCCTTCGGCGTCATGGACCGGAAAATAGTTTGCCTGGAAGATACCGTTGTCGCGCAGCATGGCGATATAGTCCGCGGCGGATTCAGGTTTGCCTCTCTCTTTCTCCCAGTCCTCGAGCGTGATCTGGAACGGCGTCGTAGTCTCTCTCAAACGGCGCACACCAGTGCTGAAACGCAGCATCGACAGACTGTCGTACTTGTTGAGGAGTTCGGCCGGCATGTTCGAGATCACCGTGGTGGCGGACAGCCGCTCCACGTCGATGGCCGGAATGGTACAAATGAGGAAGGTCTTGAAGCCAAAGATCTGCGTAATCCGCCGCATATAGCGGATGATGTCGAACTGGGTCTCCAGCCTTGCGATTTCAGACGCGAAATCACCGCCCCGGGGCAGATCGATCTCAGTCGTCCCCGTCGTCATCATATCTTGCATTCGCGCGTTCCATGGCATTCATCGTTTATCAAATAGCCTGAGCCGCCGAGCAATGCCAACAGGTGATTGACGATCGTCACTTTTGATACGCAAAAGCCTGTGTATTTCACAGCGCCTCAGTCGCCACGCCCGCGAAGTGGCGGCGGCTCGTGAGCGGCATGCAGGCGGAAGCCGCGGCGCACCTCGTCCGTCCTAATTGATCAGCCCGGCACGGATCGCCTTGGCGACAGTTTGAACGCGGTTGACCGAATCCAGTTTGCGGGTCGCACGGTTCAGATAGTGGTTCACGGTGTATTCCGACAGCGCCATGATCCGTGCCATCTCCACCGTGGTCTTGCCCGCCGCGGCCCAGCGCAGGCATTCTATCTCGCGCCGGGAAAGACTTCCCGGGCCGCGCCTGTCGCGCGTCCTCACCTCGCTCAATCGGCTGTAAACAAGGCCGGCCCACAGATTGAGCGCCTGCAATTCGTCACTGGAGACGGCAGAGCGATCGCCACCGAAGGCGATGGCTGCGCGATGTCCGGCAGCGTCATGCACAGGCAGGTAGACACCCCGCGGCATGTTGGCATACTCGAAGACGCAAACGGCTGCGTCGCCCTTGCCGTCCAGGCGTCGTCGCGCCAGTTGGTAGGCGTCGTAGGTGAACGGAATGGTGCTGCGTCGCAACCGCTGGATCACGGGACTGCCGTCGATCAGACCGGCATTGTCGTAGCGCCTCAGGAAATCGGACGGCCATGTCGTCATCAATGCCTGCGCGGCAAGGCTGTGACACCCGGTATCGGGAACGGCGAGAACCATGAAACCGCGAAAACCATAGGCCTCCGAGACGCGGTCGAGGACGCGCCTGATATCGTCCTCGTTGTCGATCGGTTCGCTTATAGACCGGCCATCGGGCAGAACCAATGTGGATATATCGGCGCTGAAGTCTATCATCTTTCCGGCTCCCGGATCCGGCCCGATCCGAGAACCGGCCGCTTCGGTGTCATAGTGCGATTGTCAAAGCCTCCACTAAACCGCATGAGCGTGCAACCAATCGTGGAGGCAGTCTACAACAGGTTGAAACCTACTAATCTTGAGTGCTTCCGTCCAGTCGAAACTTCTAATTTACCGTAAAGTGATCCTGGAGCCTTCGATCTTCGAGGAAAAAGCTCTAGCGCCCATCTCGGCGCGGACCAAGACGAATCCGCACTTCCTCCTCTATCGCCGACGCCGCCCTGCGTACATCCGCGGCCCAGGCAGCAAGCTGCTCCATGTTGACGCGATAGGACGGTCCCGTCACCGAGACGCCGGCAACCAGATCTTGTTCTTGAACCGCGATCGGCGCAGCCACACAGCAGATCTCGGCCTCATGCTCCTCGCGATCGAAGGCGTGCCCGTCACGGCGAATCTCCTCGATTTCGGCCAGCAGCGATTGAGCAGAACGATGGGTGCGTGCGGTAAAGGGACGGAACTCCAGCTTCGCGGCAATCCGCTCCAGCTCGCTCGGAGAGAGCGACGAAAGCGCCGCCTTGCCGATGCCCGTGCAATAGGCCGGCGATGCCTTGCCGATCTGCGAGCTCATGCGCACGGTCTGCCGGCTTTCAACCTTGTCCACATAGATGATCTCGGTTTCGCGCAGGATGCCCAAATGCACCGTCTCGCCGGTCAATTCGTGCAAACGCAGGAGATGCGGCTCGGCGATGTCGCGAAAACGGTTGCCGGACCAGGAGCGGTAGGCGAACTTCAGAAGACGAAGCCCGGGTTCGTAGGACAGATCCCGGCGCTGTACGAGGAGCCCCTCCTCGACAAGGTGGCCAAGCAACCGGTGCAACGTGCCGCGCGGCTGTCGAACGGATTGAAGTATGTCCGTGAACCGTTGCGGGCGGTCAGCCATGGCCACGGCCTCGAGCACTGCCATGGCCTTGCCAAGCGTGCCGGTGCCGGCAGCCTCCTCTTGCAAATCGCTTGCTCTATTTCGACTCATCTCTTCCGTTTCCACCGGCCCTGCCACCTTGACAGGATAAACGTCTTGGCGCGATAATTCCAGATAATAAAACACCGTTCCATATAATGGAACTCGTTCATTCCGTATCCGCGGTGTCGGGGAGAGGCCCATTCATGACCTTACCGAGCAGCCAGTTTCCTGACCTGCGCAACCGCGGCGTTCTGGTCACCGGCGGCGGTTCCGGCATAGGCGCCGCTCTGGTAGAGGCATTCGCGCGACAGGGCGCGCGCGTAGCCTTCGTCGATATCGCGGAAGAGCCGAGCCGTGCGCTCTGCGAAAGGCTCGCGGCAGAGACCGGGCCTCACTTCATTCCCGCCGACCTCCGCGATGTCGAAGCGGCCCGGAACGCCGCCGAAGCGGCGGCCGCGGCGCTCGGTTCGGTGCATGTCCTCGTCAACAACGCCGCAAGAGACGACCGCCAGACGCTTGAGGCGGTAACCGAGCAAAGCTGGGATGAAGGGCTTGCCGTCAATCTCAGGCATTATTTCTTCATGTCCCAGGCGATCGCGCCGCATATGAGGCGCCAAGGCGGCGGCTCGATCATCAATTTCTCCTCCATCGCCTTCATGCTCAACATGCCGGAAATCCCCACCTATGCCACTGCCAAGGCGGGAATCATTGGCCTGACCAAGTCGCTCGCCGGGAAGCTCGGCCCGGACAATATCCGCGTCAACGCCGTCCTGCCGGGCATGATCGTCACCGAACGGCAGAGGCGGCTCTGGCTCGACGACGAGGCGATCGCGCGCATGCAGGAACGACAGTGCCTGAAACGCATGCTCATCGCCGACGATCTCGTCGGACCTTGTCTCTTCCTGGCATCGGACAGCTCGGCGGCGATGACTGCACAGACCATGATCATCGATGGAGGCGTGTTTTGATCACGGCAGGTTACTACGCCGCGGTGGACTGGGGGACCTCGAGCTTCCGGCTGTGGATCATCGGCGAGGACGGAGCGGTGGTCGCCGAGCGCCGTAGCGCGGAAGGCATGACGACCGCGGCGAAGACCGGTTTCCACGCCGTGCTCGACAACCACCTCTCCGCCGTCTCGGCGCCTGCCCATCTGCCGATCATCATCTGTGGGATGGCGGGCGCCCGTCAGGGTTGGAAGGAAGCCGGCTATCTCGAAACGCCGGCAGCGCTTTCCGCCATCGCCAGCCATGCCATCGCAGTGCCGGACGTCGATCGCGATATCCGCATCCTGCCGGGGCTTTCCCAGCGCAACGACCAGCACCCCGACGTCATGCGCGGCGAGGAAACGCAGCTTCTCGGCGCAGCCGGAATGCTCGGCGGCGGGCGGCATCTCGTCTGCATGCCCGGAACCCACAGCAAATGGGTTCGCCTTGCGGACGGGACGGTCGAGGGCTTCTCCACCTTCATGACCGGCGAGCTCTTCGAGGTCATCTCGCGCCATACGATTCTGAGCCACGCCGTGGCGGATGCGGACGGCTTTGCGGCCGAAAGCCCCGCTTTCGCCGAGGCCGTCAGGAGCGCGCGGGAAAATCCGGCGCTTGCGACGAACCTGCTTTTCTCCGTCCGAGCGGAACAACTTCTGAACAATACCGGCGCCGCCGACGCAAGGGCGCGGCTCTCAGGCACCTTGATCGGCCTCGAAATTGCCGGAGCACTCGCTGCGGCCGGCCGCGTGGACGGCATCTGCCTCGTCGCCTCCGGCGGACTCGGCGCACTCTATCGCACGGCCCTGGAGAGCCAAGGCCTCACCGTCCGTGTCGTCGACGCGGATGAGGCGGTCCGAGCCGGGCTCGCCGCCGCCGCCCAGGCGATATGGCCTCTTTGACGGAAGACAAGAACATGAATCGCATTCCCCTGCCACCGATGAAATATCCACTGATCGCCATCTTGCGCGGGCTGAAGCCCGAAGAGGCGGAGGGCGTGGTCGGCGCCCTGATTGAGACGGGCTTCACGGCGATCGAGATTCCATTGAACTCCCCCGAACCTTTCCGCTCCATCGAAACGGCCGTGAAGATGGCTCCCCCCGACTCTCTGATCGGCGCGGGCACGGTGCTCACGACTGCCGACGTGGACCGCCTCGCCGACGTCGGCGGGCGGCTGATGGTAAGCCCCAATGTCGAACCTTCGGTCATTCGCCTTGCCGCCGCGAAGGGCATGGTGACGATGCCGGGTGTCTTCACGCCGACGGAGGCACTGGCGGCGGCGGCGGCCGGAGCAAGCGGTCTTAAATTCTTCCCGGCAAGCGTGCTTGGCCCGTCCGGCATCGCGGCGATCCGCGCGGTGCTTCCGGGGGGCCTCGAGATCGCCGCCGTCGGCGGCGTCTCGGAAGCCAATTTCGCCGATTATGCAAAAATTGGGGTCCGCTCATTCGGCCTCGGCTCCAGCCTCTACAAACCGGGCATGAGCGCCGCTGATGTCCGGGAACGGGCGGCGGCGACGCTTGCAGCCTATGACGCCGTCTATGGAGGAAGGCAATGACCGAGCTCGTACCCTTTTCCGGCCGCATCCTCTGCGACTTCGCCTCCGAGCTCGGGGAAGGCCCGACCTTCGACCCGGCGACCGGCACGGCCTGGTGGTTCAACATCAAGGGCCAGGAGTTGCATGAGCTTCACCTCGAAAGCGGCCGCAAGACGGTTCATCCCCTGCCCTTCCTCGGCAGCGTGCTCGCGGTGATCGATCCGACCCGGCAATTGATCGCCTCCGATCAGGGCCTGTTCATCCGCGATACGGAAAGCTATGTGCTCAGCCTCTTCGCCGCACTCGAGGACAGGCCGGGCAATCGCTCCAATGACGGGCGCGTCCATCCTTCGGGCGCGCTCTGGATCGGCACGATGGGACGGAAGGCCGAGAAGCATGCGGGGGCGATATACCATGTGGCCGGGGATCGGGTGACGAAGCTATACAGCAACATCACCATCCCGAACGCGATCTGCTTCTCGCCGGATGGGGCTACTGCTTATTTCACCGACACGGACGTCAACCATCTGATGCGGGTCGATATCGATCCGGCGACCGGTCTTCCGACCGGCGATGCCGTCGTACTCTCCGACGAGAGTGCCGCACCGGGCGGCGTCGACGGCGCCGTCTGCGATGCCGATGGGCTGATTTGGAACGCACGCTGGGGCGCGGGCGCCGTCGAGGTCTATAAGCCCGACGGCCGGAAGGTCGCCCGCTATGCTGTGCCTGCGACCCAGCCAAGCTGCCCGGCTTTTGTGGGAGCGAAGGCCGAGCGGCTGCTGGTGACCTCCGCCTGGCAGGACATGGACGATGCCGCGCGCGCCGCCGATCCGGATGCCGGCAAAACGTTCGAGCTCGGCATCGAGGTCAAAGGACGCTTCGAACCCGCCTTCCGGCTCTGATCTCAATTAAGTTCTGGCGCCTCGCCGATAAAAAGTCATACAATTGATCCATGCGCTGAATCGCGATGGAAAGGGAGTGCTCGAATGAGCGATAAGAAAAAAGAGCTGAGAAGCCGCCACTGGTACGGCGGGACACACAAGGACGGCTTCATTCATCGGTCCTGGATGAAGAACCAGGGCTTTCCCGACCACGTTTTCGATGGGCGGCCGATCATCGGCATCTGCAATACCTGGTCCGAACTCACTCCCTGCAACAGCCATCTGCGCATCCTCGCCGAAGGCGTGAAGCGCGGCGTTTGGGAAGCGGGCGGCTTTCCGGTCGAGTTTCCGGTGTCGTCGCTCGGCGAAACGCAGATGCGGCCGACCGCCATGCTCTTCCGCAATCTGCTCGCGATGGACGTCGAGGAGGCTATCCGCGCCTATGGCATCGACGGTGTCGTGCTCCTCGGCGGCTGCGACAAGACGACACCTGGGCAATTGATGGGCGCCGCCTCCGTCGATCTGCCGACGATCGTCGTTTCCTCCGGACCGATGCTGAACGGCAAATGGAAGGGCAAGGATATCGGCTCCGGCACGGATGTCTGGAAATTCTCGGAGGCCGTGCGGGCCGGCGAAATGAGCATGCAGGAGTTCATGGCCGCCGAAAGCGGCATGTCGCGCTCGCCGGGCGTATGCATGACCATGGGTACCGCGACCACGATGGCTTCGGTGGTGGAAGCCATGGGGCTTTCGCTGCCGACCAATGCGGCGCTGCCTGCCGTCGACGCTCGCCGCATGGCGCTCGCGCACATGACCGGCAAGCGGATCGTCGCGATGGTGCACGAAGATCTGAGATTGTCGAAGATCCTGACGAAGGAGAACTTCGAGAACGGCATCATCGCCAATGCCGCAGTCGGTGGGTCGACAAACGCCGTCGTGCATATGCTGGCGATCGCCGGACGTGCCGGCGTCGATCTCTGTCTCGACGATTTCGACCGCGTCGGCGGGCAGGTGCCCTGCATCGTCAACTGCATGCCCTCGGGCAAGTATCTGATCGAGGATCTCGCCTATGCGGGCGGCCTGCCGGCGGTCATGAACCGCATTCAGCACCTTCTTCACGCCGATGCGCCGACCGTTTCCGGCGTGCCGATCAGCAAATATTGGGAGGGCGCGGAGGTCTATAACGACGATGTCATCCGCCCGCTCGACAATCCCATCCGCGCGGCTGCCGGCATTCGCGTGCTCAAGGGCAATCTCGCGCCGAACGGCGCGGTCATCAAGCCGTCGGCGGCGAGCGAGCACCTGCTCGCCCATGAGGGACCGGCCTATGTTTTCGAAACCATCGAAGACTTGAAGGCGAAGATCGACGACCCGGACCTGCCGGTGACCGAGGATACGATCCTCGTCCTCAAGGGCTGCGGACCGAAGGGTTATCCAGGCATGGCGGAAGTCGGCAACATGCCGATCCCCCGCCGCCTCGTGGAAAAGGGCGTTCGCGACATGGTCCGTATCTCGGATGCGCGCATGTCCGGCACCGCCTTCGGCACCGTGGTTCTGCATGTGAGCCCGGAAGCCAATGCGGGCGGACCGCTGGCGATCGTCAAGACCGGGGACCGCATCCGCCTCGACGCCATGAAAGGCGAGTTGAACCTGCTGATCAGCGAGCAGGAACTCGCAGCCCGCATGGCTGCCTGGCAGCCGCCGGAGCAGAAATGGCAGCGCGGCTACTATAAGCTCTATCACGACACCGTGCTGCAGGCAGACAGGGGCGCCGACCTGGACTTCCTCGTCGGGAAGAGCGGCGACGAGGTGCTTCGCGAGAGCCATTAGTGGTCGGGGAAGACGACCGTTACTCGATATTCGTACGCCGCGTGGTCACCTGGCTGCGCGGCGTATCCGCGAGCACGATGGGTGCGTCGCCAGGCGCGGACTTTCCGGCCAATTGACGATCGTCGCATTTCCACTGGCTGAAAGGCAGCCAATACTCAGAGGTCATGCGTTTGGCGGCTGCAAATTCTACGGAACAGTTTCCGCCGCCGGGCGTTGCTTGAGTGTCACTGGCGCAGTGTCGCTGGGCCGATGCCCGAGCCTGCGCCTTGCTCGACAACGTCAACGAAAGGCAGTCTGAAATGAGAGAGAGACTTATATCTTCCGTTGCCGCTGGCGCGCTTCTCGTGGGCGTTGCCGTTGCCCCGACAAGTTTCGCACAGCAGACAACCACGCCGCCGGCTCCGGCACCCGAGACCCAGACCATGGAACCGGCTCCGGCAACACCGGATGCGACCACACCGGCCCCGGCACCTGGCGAGCAGGCGCAGACGCCGGCTCCCGCCGATAAGTCGACCGAAATGGCCGCTGGCGAAGCCACCTACTTGACTGAACAGGCTGAAGACCAGATTTCCGCCAACACCTATATTGGACAATCGGTCTACAACCCCAACGATGAAAGCATCGGTGAGATCAACGACCTGATCATCAAGAAGGAAGGCGGCGTGGCCGCTGCGGTGGTTGGAGTTGGCGGTTTCCTCGGCATCGGTGAAAAGAACGTCGCAGTGCCGTTCGACAAGATCGAGGTCACCGAGGACGCTGAGGCGAACACGATGAAGCTGACGACCACGGAAACGGCCGAGTCGCTGAAGGCCGCACCGGAGTTCAAGACGAAGTCGCAACTGATGGCCGAGCGGAATGCCGCTCAGCCGGTCGACACGTCGACAACTTCTGCGACCGGCACGACCCCGGCTCCGACTCAGCCGACACAGCCGGCACCGCAGCAGTAAGCCTGCGAACGACTGGCTAGCGAGAGCGGCGCCGAAGGCGCCGCTTTTTTCTTCTCTACTGCATCTTTCCTGAGATCGTAGCCGATTCAATTTACGCGCGTCGCAGCGCTTGTTCGGAGACTCTCAATACCAAGCGTCGGGCATACTGCTCTTGCGCCTTGCGACATAGTCCCGCAGCGCCTCATCGACCGCCACGTCCAAGGTAGGCGCTTCGTATTCGGCGAGCGCCTTCTTCCAATATCGGTTGGCACGCAGCGCCATGTCCGTCTCCCCCTGCTCGACCCATTTCTCGAAAGGCTCGTTGTCGGAAAGCGCACTGTCCCAAAAGGCGGTCTGATAGTTGCGCATCGTGTGCTCGCAGCCGAGAAAATGGTTGCCAGGCCCGACCTCCAGAAAGGCGTCCATGGCGAGCGTGTTGTCGTCGACCACGACGCCGGCGAGATAGGAGTGAAGCGCGCCGCAGAAATCGGTATCCATCACGAATTTCTCGTAGGACATGGCGAGCAGCCCGTCGACGAAGCCCGCCGAATGCAGGATGAAATTGGCACCGCAGTGCACGGCCGAAAGCATTGACATGACGCCCTCCTGCATGGCCTGGGCGTCCGGTCGTTTCGAATTGGAGAAATTGCCGGCGCAGCGTAAGGGAAGGCCGAGCCGGCGAGCGAGCTGGCCTATGACCATGCTGCCGATTGCCGGTTCGGGCGTGCCGAATGTCGGCGAGCCGGAGCGGAGCGACATGGACGACAGGAAATTGCCGAAGATCACCGGCGCGCCCTTGCGTTCGAGCTGCGTCAGCGCACAACCGGCTAGCGTTTCCGCATAGGATTGCGCAATGGCGCCGGCATTGGTGACCGGTCCCATAGCGCCGCCGAGAATGAAAGGCACGATGACCGCCGCCTGGTTGGCACGCGCATAGGCGCGCAGCGACTTCGTCATCGTCCCGTCCCAGACGAGCGGCGAATTGACGTTGACATTGCCGAGTATGACGCAGTTCCGGTCGACGAAGTCGGCGCCGAAGAGAATGCGCGCCATTTCGATCGAATCCTCGGCGCGCTCCTCCGCCGTGATCGAGCCCATGAAGGCGCGGTCGGAGTATTTGATGTGGCTATAGACCATATCGAGGTGACGCTTGTTGACCGGCACGTCGACCGGTTCGCAGATCGTCCCGCCGGAATGGTGCAGCCATGGGCTCGATTGGGCGAGCTTCACAAGATTGCGGAAGTCCTCGATCGTTCCATAGCGCCGCCCCTTGTCCAGATCCGTGACGAAGGGAGAGCCATAGGCTGGCGAGAAGACGACGTTGCGGCCACCGATCTCGACGCTGCGGCCGGGGTTTCGGGCGTGCTGCGTGAATTGCGACGGTGCGGAGCGGACGATCTCCTTCAACATGCCCGGCTCGAAAGTGACGCGGACGCCATCAATCTTCGCGCCGGCCCGTTCCCAATGGTCGAGCGCCGCCGGGTCGTCGCGGAACTCGATGCCGACTTCCGCGAGAATACGATCCGCCGTCCGTTCGATGCGCTCCAGGCTCTCCTCGCCGAGAATGTCGTAGGTCGGTATGTTGCGAACGATATAGGGAACGCCGGGAACCCTGCCGCCCTCGCGCCGCTGCGCTCGCGCGCCGCGGTTCCGTCTTGGCACTTCTCCGGCTTCTGACACCGTTTCCATCGTCACCTCCCATCATTTGCAATGATGGTATTGACGAGAGAGGCCGTTGTGACGCAGGAAAAATTCGACGCATGATATAAGTGGGCCTTATGGAAAACCTGCGCCGCCTTCTTCCCTCGGCCGCAAGCCTCATCGTTTTCGAGGCGGCTGGCCGCCATCAGAATTTCACGCGCGCCGCCAATGAGCTCGGCATGACTCAGGCAGCGGTCTCCTACGCCATACGCGGGCTTGAAGACCAGCTCGGCGTTCCGCTCTTTCACCGCGTGCACCGGGCGGTCGAATTGACGGAAGCCGGGGAGAAGTTCCACGCCGATGTCTCCGTCAGCCTCGCACGCATCCAGAAATCGGCGGAGGACATCCGCGCCAAGGGCCGCGAGACGAACGTGACGCTCGCGGCGTCGACGGCGTTTGCCTCCATGTGGATGCTGCCGCGCCTCAACCGGCTGCGCGAGGACCTGCCGGAAATCGATCTTCGCATCCAGACGAGCGTACGCGACCTCGATCTCGACGAGGAACCGATCCCCTTGGGCGTTCGTGGTGGCGACCCTGGCCAATGGCCGCGCTATCACGCGGCACTGCTAGCCGAAGAAGTGGTCAACGCGGTGGCGACGCCGGCCTATATTGAGGCGCATGGCCTGCCCAGGACACCAGCGGAGCTGCTCAAGCACAGTCTCATCCATCTGGAGGAGCCGGTGCGGCGCGCCTGCGACTGGACGGAATGGTTCGCAAGCGCTGGCATCGCCTATCCCGCGCAAGGCAAGCGGCTCGCCATCAACGACTATGTCCTGGTGATCCAGGCCGTGCTTGCCGGCGAAGGGATCGCACTCGGCTGGGAACATCTGATCGAACGCCAGATGCGCTCCGGCGCCCTGGTGCCGGTCGGGGGACATGTGCTGAAGACCGGCCAGGCATTCTATGTCGTCTGGCCGCGGTCGCGCGAGCTCAACTCGCAGGCGCGGCGGGTTCGCGACTGGCTCCTCGAGGAGGGCGTGCGCGACCGTTCACAGATCGACGGCTGATAATCCGCAGCAAGTTCAGATGCGAGCGGAAAAACCGCGCACGCTTTCCCATGCCGCTTCAGCGTACTGCCGCGACATCTCGATAGCGGTGCGACAGATAACGCATCGTGGCGAGAGCATCCGCAGGCTTGCCGTAGAAATAGCCCTGCCCCATGCCGCAGCCGAGCGCCTTCAGTTTCGCGGCCTCGGAAGAGTGCTCGATGCCCTCGGCAACGACCTCCAGTTCCAGCCCCTCGCACATCGAGACGATGGCCCTGACGATGTGCTCGGAGGCACGGTCGGCCGAAATCCGGGATACGAAGGCGCGGTCGATCTTCACCTTGTCGAAGGTGAAGTCCCTTAATCGCCCAAGGCTGGATTGCCCCGTTCCGAAATCGTCGAGCGACACGCGCACGCCCGCCGCCCTCAATTCGGAGACGATCCTCTGAGCGACGTTCGCGTCTGCCATCACGGCGGTTTCGGTGATTTCGAGATCGAGGCGGCGAGGATCGAGCCCGACCTGGCCGATGATCGCCAGCAGCCGAGCGCTTGTTGCCGGATCCGTCAACTGGGCGGATGACAGATTGAAGGAAAGGAAAAGTTCCTTCGGCCACGACAGGGCTGCCTGGGCCGCCTTGCGCAGAAGCGCGTCGGCCAGCGCGTCGATGAAGCCGCGCTCCTCGGCGAGCGGAACGAATACTGAGGGCGAGACATAGCCGAGATCCGCGTCGCACCATCTCGCCAGCGCCTCGAAGCCGACCACGGTGTCCGTGCGCAGGTCGACGATCGGCTGGAAATGCATGTCGACCTCATCGGCGATGATCGCGTTGCGCAACGCCTGCTCAAGCGCGGTCGCGCGCTTCATCTCCTGGGCGATTTCCTGGGAATAGACGGTGATCTGGCCGCGGCCGCGGCGTTTCGAGCGATAGAGCGCCGTATCAGCGCTCTTCAGCAGATCCTCGAAGGTGCCCCCGGCGAAGGGATAGACCGCGAAACCAAAGGACGCGGAGAGTCGGACGTTGCGATCACCGAGCGCGAAGGGGGCGGAAAGCGCCTCCTTCAGCATCTGGCCGAGCTTCTCAGCGCCCTTTCGTTCAAACGTCAACGGCAGAACGATTGCGAATTCGTCGTCCGTCGTGCGTGTCACCGTTGCGCTTTCCGGAACACAGGCCTTCAGCCGATGCGCCACCTGGCGCAGGATGCGATCACCCGCTTCCGGCCCGAAAAGGTCGTTGATCGGCTTGAAGCCATCGAGGTTGGCAAGGGCGATGGTGAAAGGCGCCGGATCACTTGCCCGTTCGTCCGCGAGGGTGCAGACGCTTTGGCGCAGGTAACGCGCATTGCCGAGACCCGTCAGCGGATCGACGAGCGCTACCGCATGCGGCTCGTCCGAGCTCAGGCGGCGACCCGTTGGCAAGTTGCACGTCATCGCGGCGAATTCCCGACAGTACCGGCCAGCTCTGCAGCGAGCCGCTCACACCGCCGCACGATCCGGCCGGAACCGGTGCCCGGCCGGCGGGATAAAAGGTGCTCGACGGCGGGGTGGGACGGGCTCATTCCTTCGATGTTCTACACTTTGCGGCAATCGGGCTCACGGGCGGTGCGCCGTCAAGGGACTTTCAAGGGCGCCACAACACTGAACCTCTACGGGTCCTGTACTTGCGACAGCGTCGGTCGAGACAACCATACGGTGGACGATGACGACCGATGGTTAACAATCCCATATCACCTCACTGCGAAATCTACCGTCGACAGTGCCCGATGGACGCGAACGGGCAAAACTCGAGGTCAGCCCGCCTCACGCATGTCTGCAGGCCGCATGTATTTGCGGAGCACCGCCTCGATCATATCCGGGCTGATCGGCTTCATAATGTAGTCGTCCATGCCGGACGCCCTGCATTGCTCTAGATCGATGTCGAGCGCTTGTGCGGTCACCGCCACGATCGGCGTACGGCCTCCGACGCGCTTTTCGGCCTCGCGGATGGCTGCGGCCGCCTCGAAGCCGTTCATGACCGGCATCGATACATCCATCAGGACCAGGGCAGGCCGAAGCTCTCGCCAAAGCTGCACAGCTTCCTTGCCATCGGCGGCGATCCGATGGGAGACGTCGAGCCCCTCGAGAATCTGCGCGAAAACGAACTGGTTGATCTGGTTGTCCTCGGCGACCAGCACCTCCACCGCCGGAGCATGCTGCGCGGGCTCGACATCGCTTTCGAGGGCAATGCCCCAGTCCGGCTGCGGCAGCGGCGATCGCGCTGGCCGGGACTCGGCGCAGATGCGGAAGATCTCGGCGAGCAGCGCCGTTACGTCCATATCGCCGGAAATCTGAAGGCACGGACTGGCGCACCATGAGGCGATGGCACGGTCCCCCTCCGCAAGCGAAGTGTCGATCAGAAGAATGTCGAGCTTCAAGCCACGGCTTTCGGCGGCTTCTACAAAGGCTTCGAGCTCCCTGACGCTCCGGACCGCACAGGCATCAAGGCCGGAGCCGCGCAGGCGGGGTACAAAGCGTTCCTCCAAATCCCGATCCGCCGTCGCCAGGAGCACACGAAGGCCGCGCGCCGGCATCGTCTCGATCATCGATCCGGTTTCGACGAGCTGTTGCACGTTCAAGGCCCGGAAGGGATCGTAGAAATTCTGGGCCGGCGTAAAGATGCTGTAATCGCGGACCTGCAGCCCGGCATCGCCGCCGCCTTCCGTGCCATGGTACCACACGGCGATGTCGGTCACGTCGTTCATGCATGTCACGACAAAATAGCGACCGGGCGAGCCGATGCGATATTTGCGCGTGACGGCCCAGAGATCGCTGCCGTCCGAACGGACAATATGCTCGGCCTCCGAGTGGGTTCTGCCGGTCTCAAGGACGTAGCGGTCCGAGTGTTCGAACCGCTCTGCGAGTTCTGCCTCCACAAGATCCCAGGCGGAGCGCCCGAGGATCGCGTCCTGCGTGAGATCATGAATGGCGCAGAAGGCCTTGTTGACGGCGATGTAGTTGAGATTGCGATCCTTGACGCAGACCGGATTGGGTTGGACGTCGAGAATGTCTTCGGTCAGCGCGACGCGTTCGAGATCGGTCTGGAGCTGTTCGTCGCGCTTCTTCTGCTCGGAGATGTCGCTGACGGCAAGAATGCCGATGCCGCTCGACAGGCGGCGCTTGCGCAGGCAGATCCACCGCGACCGTCCGGCCCGCTCCACACTTTCGTAGCGTTCGCGCCAATGAAGCGCCATGTGCTCGGCGATCCAGCCTTCGCGGTTCGGTCGGCGCCGGCTCGCCTCCGGTAAGGTTCCCGGGCGCACGCCGGTATCATAGACCGCTCCCAGAAAATCGCGCAGCCGCGTGCCCGGGACCAGCATATGCGCGGCAACAGGGAAGAACTGCAGCATAGAGGCGCTCGCAAAAAGGATCGTGTCGTCCCGGCCGCAAACGAGAAGCGCCAGGCCGAGCGCATCGCTGCTCGCCTCCAGAACCGTCCTCATGATGTCCGCGCCGCCCGACGCCGCATCGTTCATCGCGCTGTCCTCGTTCCCGCCGCAGCTCCGTGCATCTCAAATCGAATGCACTAAAGCCGCTGCAACGCTTCGGCATACCGCACGGTTTTGCCTCTGGACCGTTCCGATCGAGGCCATGCGGTAGCGGTTTCTTTTCGGAACATGCTGGCTGGCCGTGGACGGCATCTCTTCGGGCGGATACGGGCGGCGTCCAGCAACGCCGCGCGGCTCCAAAGACAAACCCGTGGTCATTCAGGTTGTTGTGGAAAATCGCAGCAGAACGTTAAAGCCGGATTAAGTCGTTGTCCCCGTTTTTCCGGGGCCCCGGGGCCGGGATGAGGTCTTCGAGCCGGCCTTGTCGAAGAAGAGGACGCGCGGCCCTTTCCCTCTTTCGCCGAATCTTGGAAAATGGGCCATGGCCATTAAGCAACTCTCCGAAACGCTCATCAACCAGATCGCGGCGGGCGAGGTCATCGAACGACCCGCCAGCGCCGCCAAGGAACTGATCGAGAATGCACTCGATGCGGGTGCGACCAGGATCGAGATCGCGACGGCGGGTGGCGGCAAGACGCTGCTCCGGGTCACCGACAATGGCAGCGGCATGTCGCCCGCGGACCTCGAACTGGCGATCCGCCGCCACTGCACCTCCAAGATCAGCGACAGCCTCATCGACATCCGCACGCTCGGTTTTCGCGGCGAGGCGCTTCCCTCGATCGGATCGGTGGCGCGCCTTTCGATCACCACGCGGACGGCAGAGGCGCGAGAAGGTGCGGCGATCACGGTCACCGGCGGCCGGAGCGAGCCCGTGCGCCCATCGGCCGCCAATGTCGGTACCGTGGTGGAAGTGCGCGATCTTTTCTTTGCGACGCCGGCTCGGCTCAAATTCATGAAATCCGAAAAGGCCGAGGCTGCGGCGATTTCCGAAGTCGTGCGCCGCATGGCGGTCGCCTTTCCAAAGGTGCGTTTCGTGCTTTCCGGCTCCGATCGCTCGACGCTCGAATTTCCCGCGACGGGTGACGATCGGCTGGCGCGAATGGCGCAGGTGCTCGGCAAGGACTTCCGCGACAACGCCATCGAGATCGATGCCGAGCGCGAGGGCGCACGCCTCACGGGCTTTGCCGGCGTGCCGACCTTCAATCGCGGCAATTCGCTGCAGCAATATGCCTTCGTCAATGGCCGACCGGTTCAGGACAAGCTCATTCTCTCCGCGATCCGCGCCGCCTATGCCGAGACCATCCCGCAGGGACGTTACGCGGTCGCGGTGCTATCGATCACGCTCGACCCCGCCCTCGTAGACGTCAACGTCCATCCGGCGAAGTCGGACGTGCGCTTCCGCGATCCGGGACTGATCCGAGGGCTGATCATCGGCGCGATCCGCGAGGCCCTGGCGCGCGGCGGCGATCGCGCCGCAACGACCGATGCCAGCGCCATGATGCGTGCCTTCCGACCCGAGGCCTACAGACCCGAGCACCAAGGGCCGCGGGAACTCTGGACGGCCGCCGCCTCACCCTACCGGCCGATGCGCTTCGACGAGGCCGCCAGCGGTTTCGCCGAGGCCCCGCAGGCAAGGTTCACGGAATTCGCGCAGCCATCGGCGCGGGCGGCAGCACAGCCGGCCGAGTTGAGACAGGCCGAAGGGCCGGCACCGTCCTTCCCGCTCGGCGCCGCCCGTGCGCAGCTTCACGAAAACTACATCGTCGCGCAGACCGATGACGGGCTCGTCATCGTCGACCAGCACGCCGCACATGAAAGGCTCGTCTTCGAAACGATGCGGGCGGCGCTGCATTCGCGGCCAGTGCCGGCCCAGGCGCTTCTCATCCCGGAGATCGTCGACCTGCCGGAAGACGACTGCGACCGACTGGTGGCACATGCGGAGGAATTCATGCGGCTCGGCCTGGCGATCGAACGCTTCGGACCCGGAGCGGTTGCCGTGCGAGAGACCCCGGCAATGCTCGGCGAGGTGGATGCGGCCGGACTGGTAAGGCAGCTTGCCGACGAGCTTGCTGAGTGGGACACGGCAAATGGTCTTCGAGGCCGGCTCGAATATCTGGCCGCCACGATGGCCTGCCATGGTTCGGTGCGCTCCGGCCGCCGCTTGCGCACCGAAGAGATGAACGCGCTGCTTCGCCAGATGGAGGCGACGCCGGGCTCCGGTCAATGCAATCACGGCCGGCCGACCTATATCGAGCTCAAGCTCGCCGACATAGAGCGACTTTTCGGCCGGAGCTGAAGCCTTGCGGAACGATCGTCGGAAATCCGCTGGTTTTTTGCAGAGCGCCGCGATAGATCAGGACGTTCACGAGAAGACGAGGCTGACGCAGGCATGATGAACCGTTTCGAAGGAAGCTCCTCCCGCGAGGCGAAGATCCGTTATCTCGACGGCGACTTTCAGGTCGTGCTTGCCGGGTCGCATGTCGTCTGTGCCGTGACCGGCAAGGCCGTTCCGGTCGATGAGCTGCGTTACTGGAGCGTCGCGCGCCAGGAGCCCTATGTGGACGCAGCCGCCTCCCTTGAAGCGGAGCGGCGCGCCGGAGCTTTACCAAGTCAGTCTCGCTAAATTTCAGCCGGATCCGGCGCACGCAACCGGCGAGCGCGGGCGGCGGCAAGCGCCGCATCGATGATCTTTCCCGGCGCCGCGGGATCGTCGAACCGCACGTCGATCTCGATCACTCTGCTTTTTGCCGCCAGTTCCGCTGCCCGGCCGTGACCGGGTTCCAGGCGAACCATGTCCTTCGCCGTCGTCACGAGCGTCAGGCCCTGGCTTGCGGCGCGGTCTACGAGGTCGGCGACTTCGTCCTCGGAGAAGTGATGATGATCCGGAAAGCTTCGGGTCTCTTCGATGATTGCGCCGGTCTCCCGCACCGTCCGGAAAAACTTCTCCGGATCGGCAATGCCGGCCCAGGCGAGCACCTTGACGCCGCCTAGCGAGCCATCGTCGGTCCGGACGGTCTCCGCCGCGTAGACGGGCTTGCCCGCCCGCGCCGCACGGCGGATCAGCGGATCGGCGGCAGAGTCGTGACCGATCTTCAGAAGCGCCGTGGCGTGGCGGATCTGGTTGCCGATCGGCGCACGTACCGGACCGGACGGCACCAGATGGCCGTTGCCGATGCCGCGGCCCGAATCGATCACCAGCAGCGCGAAATCGAAGACGAGTCTCGCACTCTGGAAGCCGTCATCCATGATGATGATGTCTGCGCCTTCGGCGGCAAGCTTGCGGGCGCCCTCGACGCGGCGGCGACAGACGACCGTCAGCGCCTCACGGGCGAGCAGCAGCGGCTCGTCGCCGACCTCGCGAGCGCGATGGTGTTCCGGGTCGACGATTGTCGTGACATCCAGCGAACCGCCATAGCCGCGGCTCAGGAAACCCGGCTTCAGACCCTTCGCCTTGGCGGTCCGCGCGAGCGCGATCGCCGTCGGCGTCTTTCCCGCGCCGCCGACGGTGAAATTGCCGACGCAGATGAGCGGCACCGGCGCCGTGGCGCGGCGCGCCCGGTCCATGCGCATGCCGGCGATGCGGCCGTAGAGCCAGGAGAACGGCCAAAGAGCATAGGCGCGCCAGTCGGCCTTGGTCCACCAGAACGGAGGCGCTTCAGAAACCATCTCTACCCGCAATGCCTGCCCCGGCCCCTGCCCGCACGGCCAGGAAGGGCTGTACCCAAAACTCTCCGTCGCACGGCCGGCGACGGCATGATCGCCGACAAAGAACGTCAGAACGGAAAAAAAGGCAAGCCGGTCAGGCGGTGAGCACCGCTTCCAGCTCAGTGATATCGGCGAGGCAATGATCCGAGGCGTCGGCAAGCGACTGGCGCGAACCGGTGCCCGTGAGCACGGCGACTGTCATGCCGACGCCCGCCCTGCGGCCCATATGCATGTCGTGATTGTTATCGCCCACGACCGCCACCTGCTCCGGCATGAGCCCCGTCGCGGCGCAGAATCCGAGCACCATGCCGGGCTCCGGCTTGACCCCATAGCCGCTATCATAGCCGGCAACGTAATGCAGGTAATTGTCGAAACCGAAGCGTTTCGCCGTCTCGCGGATCGAACGCTCGTTGTCGCTCGATGCGACACCGAGGCGATAGCCTTTCGCGTGCAATCCGGCAAAAAAGGCGGCGAGGTCGGTCACCGGGACGGCATAATCGGCGGAACAGGCGAAGAGCCCATCGAAAAGGGTGGTCAGTTCCTCGACCGTGAACGGCGCGCCGGCTGCCACCATGCCGGAAGCGATCTCCACCGTGTTTCCGGCGGCAAGCAGGCTGTCGGGGGCGACGTGCCCCGTATCCGGGTCCATACCGCCCGCGTAAAGGAGCGTCCTTGCGAGATCATTGTCGCCCTTGGCGGCGATGCGCGCCAGCTCGTAGTTGACCGGAACCCAGCTCTTCACGTAGTCGAGCAGGGTGCCGTCCTTGTCGAACAATATGCCGGCAATGCCTGTTGCGGCCATGATCCCGACCTAGCCTTCCGCGCGCGGCTCCAGCCGCGCTTTCACCACCAGCGGATTGATGTAGGGCTCGAGCCCCTTCATCGTCGCCGTCAGCGCGCCTCGCATCTGTTGCACGGTTTCAAGCCCCGCGTCGATCATCGAGCGACGCATGTCGTCGTTGGCGAGCAGGTAGTTCACTCCCTTTGCGAGCATCTCGGTATCGCGCACAATCTTGGCGCTGCCATTCTTGGCGAGCATCTGATAGGTCTCGCGGAAATTCTGGACGTTGCCGCCCGAAAGCACCGCACAGCCGAGCATGGCGGGCTCCAGCGGATTCTGACCACCCTCGGCAAAGAGCGAACGGCCTACGAAGGCGACTTCGGTCAACCTCAGATAGAGCCCCATCTCGCCGATCGTATCTCCGAGGAATATGTCGACGTCGGGCGTCAGCGGATCGCCGCGCGTCCGACGTGCAACCTTCAGGCCCTTCGCGACAAGCGCGGCCTCGATGGCGTCGCAACGCTCCGGGTGGCGCGGCACGATGATCGTCAAAAGGCCCGCGCGATCCTTCAGCGCTTGATGAACGGTGCCGGCGGCAGTTTCCTCGCCCTCGAAGGTGGAGATCGCCGCCCAGGTCTTGCGCGTACCGATCTGCTGGCGGTATTCGCGTAGCGCCCGCGGGTCGTGCGGCGGAGCATCCGTGTCGACTTTGAGATTGCCCGAAACCATGACCGGCAGCGCGCCGAGCGTGCGGAAACGATCCGCATCGACATCGGACTGGGCGATGACCAGCGCAAGATTCTCGAAAAGCGCGTCCGCGAGCGACGGCCGCTTCTTCCAGCGGGCGAAGGTCCGGTCGGAAAGGCGGCCGTTGACGAGGACCTGCGGAATGTGGCGCCGACCGAGTTCGATGATCGTCATCGGCCAGATTTCGGATTCGGCGATGATCGCCAGATCCGGCTGCCAGTATTCGAGGAACCGGCTTACCGCCGGTTTGAAGTCGAGCGGCACATATTGGTGCACGACGGTCGACCCGAGTCGCTCTGCCGCGACCTTGGCCGAGGTCGTCGTTCCCGTGGTCAGCACCACGGCGATGCCGCGACGGCGAATTTCTTTGATCAGCGGCGTGACGGCCACCGTCTCGCCGACGCTGGCGGCATGGAACCAGACGAGAGGTCCCGGCGGGCGGGGCGCACTGGCATAGCCGTAGCGCTCGCGCCGACGCGCCGGATCCTCCTTGCCCTTCGCCGCCCGGAGCGCAAGATAAGACCAGAAGAAGGGGTAAATCGCCGTACCGACCCAGCGATAGCCGGAGAGCGCGAGCCGTGCACGCAGGCTACTCATGAATGCTTGCCCTCAGCTCCGTCCGACACCGTCGGCATCATTTGTTTTCCGGGTCAAGCAGGCGATGCATATGAACGATGAAATAGCGCATGTGGGCATTGTCCACGGTCATCTGCGCCTTGGCCTTCCAGGCGACGTGGGCACTCTCGTAATCGGGGAAGATGCCAACGATATCCAGATTTTCGAGGTCCCGAAATTGCACGTCGGTGAGCGTCGTCAACTCTCCGCCGAAGACGAGATGCAGCCGTTGTTTTTTCTCGGAGTCGTGAGCCATCGGAATTCCATCTGTTTTTTGGTGTGGGCGTTGGTTTGCGGCATTCGCCCGTAAAGGTCAATGGGGCTCAAGAGGCCTGGAGGCGGCGAGCAAAGCCGAGAGCGCCGACCCCGAAGCCGCTCCCAGAACGCCATGCGTAACGATCGGGCGATTGTAGGAGAGAGGCTCGCCATCGACGCTACGAAGCGCCCCGCCGGCGCGCGAAAGGATGAGATCGGCGGCGGCAAGGTCCCAATCATGAGAGTTCCTCTTGACGACCGTCCCATCGATGCGGCCGTCCGCGATCATCGCCAAGCGGTAGGCAAGCGACGGCACATGCGACACGCGCAACATCGTCTTGCGGTAGGGCAGCGCGAGCTTGCCGATCAGGTCCTCGGCGATCGCGATCTTCAGAATGTCGCCGGCATCTCGCACCGCAATCGCGTCGCCGTTCTTTCGTGCCTCGCCGTCAAGCGTCGCCTGGAAGACCTCGCCGAGGGCAGGCGCATAGAGAACGCCCGCCACCGGCTGTCCCCGATGGACGACGGCGACGCTCACGCACCAGAGGTCCTTTCCGGAAATGAAGGCACGGGTACCGTCGATCGGATCGACGACGAAGACGGTTTCGCGGGTGAGACGGGTTTCGTCATCGTCGGTCTCCTCCGAGAGCCAGCCGTAATCGGGTCGCGCGGCGAGCAGCCGCCCCTTGAGGATGTCGTTGGCGGCAAGGTCCGCTTCGCTTACGGGGGACCGGCCTTCGTTCTTCCAATGGACGCCGAACGACTTGCGAAAATATCCGAGCGCCGTGTCGCCAGCCGCGACCGCCGCGGCGAGGATGAGCTCGAGATCTTCGTCCCAAGCCGGCACGATCGAAAGGGCTGTTTCTGACATTCAAATCCTTACACGCGGGGACCAGCCCCACGCACCTTCAACTCCTGGCGGAACGCATCGTCCGCATTCATGTTCCGGCGAGCGTCATGCCTTCGATCGCAAAGGTCGGCGCGGCGATGCCGAATTTCCTGTCGATATCATCGGCCGGCGTCAAGGCCATGAACATCTGCTTGAGATTGGAGGCGATGGTCACCTCCGACACGGGATAAGTGATTTCCCCGTTCTCGATCCAGAAGCCCGAGGCGCCGCGGCTGTACTCGCCTGTCACCATATTGACTCCCTGGCCGATGAGCTCGGTCACATAGAAGCCGGTGCCTACACCGCGGATCAGGTCCTCGCGCGAAATCGAGCCCGGCTCGAGCGCGAGATTGGTCGAGGCCGGATTGACTGTCGGTCCGCCTCGAACACCGCGGCCGTTGGTTTCGAGCCCCAGTTCCTTGGCCGCAGATGTGGACAGGAACCAGTGCCTGAGAACGCCATCTTCGACCATCGACAGTTTCGAACCGCTGACCCCTTCGCCGTCGAAGGGGCGCGAAGAGGAGCCGCGAACGATCAGCGGATCGTCGGTGACGGAAATGCCCGCCTTCATGATCTGCTTGCCCATCATGTCGCGCAGGAAGCTTGTCTTGCGCGCCACCGAGGCGCCATTGATGGCGCCTGCCAGATGGCCGACGAAGCCGCGCGCCATGCGCGGATCGAAGACGACGGTCACATTCTTCGCCGTCGGCACGCGACGCGGATCGAGGCGCGCCACCGCCCGCTCGCCGGCAACGCGGCCGATGTCGTCGGCAGTGCGCAGCTCGTCGAAATAGAGCCGGCTGTCGTAATCGTAGTCGCGCTCCATCTTCGTGCCTTCGCCTGCGATCGCGCTCACCGAGCGCCCGAACCGCGTCGCCAGATAGGAGCCGGAAAAGCCGTGGGAGGTGACGAGGACCAGTCCGCCCATGCCGGCCGAAGCGCTGGCGCCGCTGGAATTGGTGACGCCTGCGACCGAGCGCGCGGCCTCTTCGGCGGCGAGCGCCGCCTCCGTCAACGCCTCCGTCGAGACCTCGCTGCTATCGAAGAGATCGAGGTCCGGATAGGATCTCGCCAGCCGGTCGGGATCGGCGAGCGAGGCGTAGGGGTCCTCGGGCGAGGCCTTCGCCATCGCCACCGCCCGTTCCGCCAGGACCTTCAGGCCGAAGCCGGGATTGGCGGAGACGCTGGCGACGCGCCGCCCGACGAAGACCCGGAGCGAGAAGTCGTCGCTTTCGGAAGCCTCCGTCGCCTCGACCTTGCCAAGCCGAACCGAGACGGAACGGGAGCGGCCGCGCACGACGACCGCATCGGCAGCATCCGCACCGGCGCGGCGTGCGTGGTCGACGAGCTCGGCGGCACGTGTTTCCAGGACGGCGGAATCGATCATCTCAGACATGATTTGGCCTTTCATTCCTGCCCCATTTATTGTGCACTGAAGCATGCATCAAGGGCATCGACATGATTCCCGTCTCAGCAGCAAAATGATAGTCAGCCGAGCGGCCATCGTGTGGCGCCGCCGGCCGTTGAATGAAAGCGCGAGCATGGAAACGACACCGATCCTCTATACCCAGGCGCTTATGCTGCTTGGCGGCGCCGTGGTCGCAGCACCGCTGTTCAAGCGCCTGGGGCTCGGCACCATTCTCGGCTATCTCGCAGCCGGCATATTGATCGGCCCGGTCGCCCAACGGATCACCGAGGGCGAGGAGATTCTGCATGTGTCGGAACTTGGCGTCGTCTTCCTGCTGTTCATCATCGGTCTGGAGTTGAAGCCGTCGCGGCTGTGGCAGATGCGGCGGGATATCTTCGGGCTCGGCACTGCGCAGGTGGTCTTCACCGGCCTCGTTCTGTCGTTCCTGATTACATCCAGCGGTCTTCTCGGAGGGGCCGGAAGCATCATCGCCGGCTTCGGCCTGGCGCTCTCCTCCACTGCCTTCGCCATGCAGATTCTCGATGAGAACAACGATACCAACACGCGCTACGGCCAGCGCGCCTTCTCCATCCTCCTGCTGCAGGATCTGGCGATCGTTCCCCTGCTCGCCCTTATTCCGCTGATGGCGGCGCAGGCGCCGGAAGACACGACGACGCCTCTCGAGGATTTCGCGATCGCGGTTACCGCCGTCGCGGCGCTGTTTGCTGCGGGTCGCTATCTGCTCAATCCTCTCTTCCAGGTGATCGCGCGCACGGGGGCACGCGACGTCATGATCGCGGCCGCGCTGCTCGTCGTCATGGGCGCGGCGACGATGATGCAGCTTGCGGGCCTTTCCATGGCGATGGGCGCCTTTCTTGCCGGCGTATTGCTCGCGGAATCCTCCTACCGCCACGAGCTCGAGGCGGATATCGAGCCTTTCCGCGGTATCCTTCAGGCGCTGTTCTTCATGGCGGTCGGCCTGTCGCTGGAGCTCGACGTCGTTGCGGAGAACCTTCTCCAGATCATCATCGCGGTGCCAGTGCTGATGGCGGTCAAGAGCCTTGTTCTCTACGGGCTCTGCCGGGTGACAGGTTCGCCCCACAATGATGCGCTGCGGATCGGCCTGCTTCTGCCCCAAGGTGGTGAATTCGGCTTCGTGCTCTTCACCGCTGCGGCCGCGGCCGGGGTCTTCTCGCAAGGCACTTCCTCACTGCTCGTTGCCATCGTCACGCTCTCGATGGCGCTGACGCCCGTCGCGGCGATGCTTTCGAAACGGCTCATGCACGAGCAGGACGAAATGGCCGAGGAACTGGACGAGGACTTCGAGGGGGCCGGTGCCGACGTGCTGATGATCGGTTTTTCCCGTTTCGCCCAGATCGCGGCGCAGATCCTGCTTGCCGGCGGCCGCGACGTGACGATCATCGACCACTCCGCCGCGCGTGTGCGCCAGGCGGCAACCTTCGGCTTCCGCATCTATTTCGGCGACGGCACCCGGCTCGACGTTTTGAGGGCGGCCGGCATCGAACGGGCAAAGATCGTCGCCGTCTGCACGCAGAAGAAGGAAATCACGGACAGGATCATCAGTCTCGTCAAGGCGGAATATCCGAACGCCCGCATCTTCGCGCGCTCCTACGACCGCCTGCACACGCTCGAGCTGCGTGCGCTCGGCGTTGACTACGAGCTGCGCGAGACGTTCGAATCCGGCCTGCTCTTCGGCCGCAAGACGCTCGAGACGCTGGGCGTGAACGGCGACGAAGCGATCGCGATCATGGACGACATTCGCCGTCGCGACGAGGCGCGGCTGGTGCTGCAGGAAGCTGAAGGCATCACGGCCGGCCGCCACATGCTGCATTCGAGACCGGTCCGACCGGAGCCGCTGGTCAAGCCGAAGCGCGACGTGAACCACGCGGCCGAAACGGAGGAGCGAATCCTGCCGACCCTTCCCGCCGACGACCAACCGCAAGGAGACGAAACGCTGGCGAAGGCGGAGTGAGCTACGGCTTCTCCTCCCACGCTCCAATACGCTCCGACAGCGCGCGCTTCACCTGCTCCTTTGTCTCATGCGTGGCGGCAAGCAACTCCTTGGCCCGCAGGAAGTCGAGCACGCGGTAGCGGCCGACGTCGGGCCGCAGCAGGATATCCGGTGCGCCGGCCTTCATCTTCATGGCAATGATCGACTGCATCATGAGCTGGCTTGCCCCGAACAGGCTGTCGATGCGGCTCGGGATCGTCCTGCCGTCGCCGTCCGGACCGCCGACGACGTCAACGGCAATGACGATATCCGCCGCATCCCGCAGATGGTCGAAGGGGATCGGGTTGTAGATCCCGCCGTCTATCATGACACGGCCATCGATCTTCACCGGCGTGAAAAGCGCCGGCAAGGCGCAGGAGGCCGCGAGCGCCTTGTGGAGATCGCCGCTCTCGCAGACGCGTTCCGTCTGCCCGTAATAGTCGGTGACGACGACCTTGAGCGGAATAGGAAGCTCGGAAAAACGGGCTGGAACAGCTTCGGGCAGAAATGCTGTCAGTACCCGCTCGATGTTGAACTGGCCGAAGCGGAGGCCGCTTGCGACGGCCTCCGACAGGCTGGCCGGCCGTAACTGCCAGAGGCGGTTTAGCACTTCGCCGCGGTGGCCGACGGTTGCCAACACGTGGTCGCGGATTTCCTTGCCGCTCATGCCGGCGGCCATGCCAGCGCCCATCAGCGCCCCGATCGACGAGCCGGCGATCGCCGCGGGCCGGACACCCATCTCGTCCAGCGCATCGATGACATGGATGTGGGCAAGACCCCGCGCGCCGCCGCCGCCGAGCGCGAGCGCGATCGTCGGCCCGCCTTTCGTCTCCGGCAGATCGCGCCGCGGGGATACGTTCTGCTCCATTATCTGCTCCGTTCCGTTTGCGCCTTGGCGGAAGAACAAATGCGCGCAGAGGTCGCAGACCTTTACCCTACTGCATGTTTCCTTAAATCCTAGCCGATTTAAGGAGTGCCACAGCTTGCCTTGTGCGTCTGAAGGCGCACGGCGCTGTAAGGTAGTTCAGGCGCCACGAAATCGGTAGAAGTGCATTTTCGTGTCGCCGAATGCGCGCACGTCGAGCGGCTCGAACGCAGCGGAGAGTTGCGGCCGTATGTCGGCGCGCTCCTCCAGGATCGCCAGGGCGCCGGGCACGAGCCATCCGCCGGTGGCCGCCGCCTCCAACGCCCGTTCGCCAAGGCCCTGGGCGTAGGGCGGGTCTGCGAAGACCAGATGAAACGGCTCCATCGTGCCGATCGGGCCGAGATCGGTCGCGTCGCGGCGAAAGATCTTGGCCCGCCCCTGGAGGCCGAGCGTTTCGATATTGACGCGGAGCAGACCGCGGGCCTCGACGCCCTGTTCGACGAAGAGCACCTGTCGGCAGCCGCGCGACAAGGCCTCGAGCCCGACGGCACCCGTGCCGGCAAAAAGATCGAGTACCCGAGTGCCGTCAAGCGCCTCGGGATAGCTATGGCTCAGGATGTTGAAAAGGCTCTCGCGCGTCCGGTCAGTGGTCGGCCGGATGTCGTTGGATTTGGGTGTGGCGAGCGCGCGACCACGAAACTCTCCGCCGACGATACGCACGGCCGATTACTTCCCTTTCCCTCGCGGCCTGCCGCCACCGCTGCGACCGCCAGGTTTGCCGCCACGAGGTTTGCCATCCCCGGGTTTGCCGCCCTTGGGTTTGCCGTCACGGGGACCGGACGAGCGCGGGGCGGACGATTTCGCCCCAGACGGTTTGGCGCCGGCGGGCTTCGCACGCGGCCGGTCGTGAGAGGGCCGAGCCTCGTCGCCACGGCGCTGAGGGCGTGCCGCATCCTTGCGGCTTTCCCCTGCCTTGGCGGAGAATGCGCGACCTTCGCCTTTTGGACGCGCAGCGCGCTCACCGCGCGGGCGCTCGCCGACCTCGCGGCGCGGTGGGCGATCGCCGTGATCGCGTGATTTCCGTTCTGCGGCATCGAGCGGCCGGCGCCGATCGAAACCGCCGGCGGACTCGTCCTTGCGACGTCCAGGCTTCTTCGTCCGGCCTTTCGCCTCCGCACCAGGCGCGGCTGCGGCCTTCGCAGAGACATCGGATGCGGCGCGGGGAGCCCGCTTCGTCTCAGCGCCCTTGCCGCGAACAGGCTTCGACGTGGCATCGTCCGCCGCTTTCGCCTTCTTCTCGACGACGGGCCGCGCGCCCGGCGCCATCCAGACGTTCGAGGCGCGGCTTCGCCGCACCGGCGGCCGCGCCGGCCGGTCTTCCGCTTTCCCACGGCTACGGCTGCCACGCTCGTGGTCGCGGCCATCGTCGCGGCGCGTGTCGAGGCGGGCAAGGGCACGCGCGCGCTTGTCCTCCGGCTTTTCGCGCCACCCGCCGCGTTCCGCCTTGCCGTGATCGGGCGTGGCGGCAGCAGGCGGCTCGGCTTCGGCCGCAGCCGGCTGATCGTTATAGATCGGCGCGTCGAAATTCGCCTTGGCGTCGGCGATCAATCGGGGGCCAAGCTGTTCTCTCAGCGTACGGCCGCGGATTTCCTGAACGTGGCCAATCGGTAGTTCGCCGAGTTGGAAGGGCCCGTAGGAGATGCGGATCAGCCGGTTCACGTCGAGCCCGAGGGCGCCAAGCACGTTCTTGATCTCGCGGTTCTTGCCTTCGCGCAGACCCATGGTGATCCACACATTCGAGCCCTGGACCCGATCGAGGGTCGCCTCGATCGCGCCATAGAGAACGCCGTCGACGGCGATGCCTTCCTTCAACCGGTCGAGCGCGGCCTGGTCAATATCGCCATGCGCCCGAACGCGATAGCGGCGCAACCAACCGGTCGCCGGCAGTTCGAGCACGCGGGCAAGCCCACCGTCGTTCGTGAGCAGAAGCAGGCCCTCGGTGTTGATGTCGAGCCGACCGACCGAAAGCACGCGCGGCAGATCGTCGGGCAGGTTCTCGAAAACCGTCGGACGGCCTTCCGGATCGGCATTGGTCGTGACGAGGCCCGCCGGCTTGTGATAGAGCCAGAGGCGCGTGCGCTCGATGCCGCGGATCGGATGTCCGTCAACCTCGATGTGATCGGCCAGCGTCGCATTTACGACCGGCGTATCGAGCACGACTCCATTGAGCTTGACCCGGCCTTCCATGATCATGCGCTCGACATCGCGGCGCGATGCAACGCCCGCGCGCGACAAGATCTTCGAGATGCGCTGCGGCTCGTCCGGCCCAACGGCAGGCGCAGCGGAGCGGCTCTCGCCTCCCGCATGAGGTTTCTTGTCCCGGCTTCTCGTCTTGCCGCCGGGCTTCGTGGGCTTGTCTTTCGATGTCATTTGTGTTGCCTGCCTTTTGCGGCTGTCCTATCAGGTCGAAGGCCGTGGGTTAAGAGAAATATTGAACGAGTTATGGCGGAAACGGCGCGCTTCATGGATGCGGCCCTTCAAGAGGCCCGGAAGGCGGCGGCACGTGGCGAGGTGCCGATCGGCGCGGTCCTCGTGCTCGACGGCCAGATCATCGCTGCCGCCGGAAACCGCACGCGCGAACTGAACGACGTCACCGCCCACGCCGAGATCGAGGTGATCCGTCGGGCCGCGGCCGCTGTCGGCGACGAGCGGCTTTCGGGGGCCGATCTCTATGTCACGCTCGAACCCTGCACCATGTGCGCGGCCGCGATCTCATTCGCCCGCATCCGCCGCCTCTATTATGGCGCGGAGGATCCGAAGGGCGGCGCCGTCGATAATGGGGTCAGGTTCTACGCCTCGCCCACCTGCCATCATGTGCCGGATGTCTATTCCGGCCTCGCGGAGCAGGAAGCAGCGGATATTCTTCGGGAATTCTTTGCTGCGCGGCGGTGAAGCTCAGTCCGCCGCAAGCGCCGCGAGCGCCTCACCGGCGAGCCGGTAGCGCTTCCATTCGGACATCGGCTCCGCGCCGACCGCCTCGTAGACGCGAATGGCAGGTTCGTTCCAGTCGAGCACGCTCCACTCGAAGCGGCCGCAGTCTTCGGCGATGGCGATCCGCGCCAGATGCTTCAGGAGCGCCTTGCCGGCGCCCGAGCCGCGATACTCCGGCGAGACATAAAGGTCCTCCAGATAAAGACCCTTGCGCGCCTGCCAGGTGGAATAGCTGTAGAACCAGATGGCAAAGCCGGCAGGCTTGCCGTCGGCCTCGCAGATGACGGCATGTGCGACCGCATCGGTTCCGAAGAGTGATCCGCGCAAACGCTCGACCGTCGCCTCCACCTCGTGGGCGGCCTTTTCATAGGTGGCGAGTTCCGTGATGAAACGCAGGATCGTCTCGGCGTCACCCGGAACCGCATCGCGAATGCTGATTGCCATGCTTGAGTTCCGACCTAGCTCGTCTAGAACGGCCAGTACCACTTGCTGCCGCTGTTTGCGACCTGCGCTTCCTTCTTGCGGCGGCGCTCCTTGTCCTTTTCCGGCTCGCCGAGATCCGTTTCAGCGCCTTCGGGCAGGCGGCGATACTCGAGCGGCGGGTCGCTCAGGAAGCGGCGCTTGTCGGAATAGGCGCCCTGTTCGATCTTGCGGGCCTCGCGATAGGCCTCCTGCTGTTCCTTGGCGGAAAGCCGGCGGCCGTTGGCGTTCGCCTTGGCGAGCGGCGAGACGTAATTGGGGTTGTTCTTGTTGGCGTCGGCCTCTTCGCGCAGGCGCTGGCGGACTTCTTCGGGCGACTCGACCCAAGCCGGATTGGCTTCGCGGCTCGCGAGCGACTTCTGGGGCTCAATCAGCGCGGCCTGCTGCTCTTTCGGCGGCAGCACGAGAGGTGCACGCGGCTGGTACTTGGTAGGAGCCGTCTTCGGCGGAGCGAGGCTGACGGCGCTGCCGAGGTCATCGAGCAACTGTTCGCCCGCCGTCTTATCGGTGCCGTAGGTGGGGCCGCCGACGCAGCCGGAAAGCATCAGGCTGCCCGCCACGACAACGGCAATGCCGGCAAACACTCGCATCTCTCGCGTCATATCCATGAATTCCTTCCAGCCGACCGCACCTCGCCTGCCGCGGCCACTCAAGCGCCCCTTGGCGGAAAATTCCGCCAAATTTCGGGCAGGTTGTACCGGATGAACGCCTCAAGCGCAATTCACCCGGTAAAACGTCCCGTCAGGGCTTGAAGCCGAGCTCCCTCAACGCAGCGGCGTCGCGCGCCGATACATCCGGATAGAGCGGATCAGAGCCAACATCCTTGGTGATTCGCCAGGAGCGGGCGCATTTGCGGCCCTCCGCCAGCTTCGGCACGACGCTCACCTTCGCGACCTCCGGCAAGGTGAAGGCGCCGGCCGGCCCTTCGCTGCCGTCGATCTCGATGGCCGAGGTGATGCAGATCTCGGCGAAGTCCTGACCGTGAAGCGCCCGGCGCAGTTCCGGATCGGTGATATGGACGATCGGAGCGGACTCGAGTGAGGAGCCGATGCGCTTGTCCTTGCGTTCGATTTCGAGCGCGCCGGTCACCACCTTGCGGACTTCGCGAATCTTCCGCCACTTCTCGGCGAGGGCGTCGTCGCGCCATTCCGCGGGCACGAGCGGGAACTGTTCAAGATGCACAGATACGGCCTCGGGGTTGCGGGAAAGCCAGGCTTCCTCGGCGGTGAAGGGCAGCATCGGCGCGAGCCAGGTCACCAGGCAATCGAACAGGGTGCGGATGACCTGCAGCGCTGCGCGGCGGCGCAGCGACGACGGCGCATCGCAGTAGAGCGCGTCCTTGCGGACGTCGAAATAGAAGGCCGACAGTTCGACATTGGAGAAATCGATGAGGGCGCGCGCGATCCGCTTGAAGTCGAAGGCGTCGTAGCCTTCGCGCACCAGCCGGTCGAGTTCGGCGAGGCGGTGCAGCATCAGCCGCTCGAGTTCCGGCATGTCGGCAAATGCGATCGTCTCGCCCTTGTCGTGCGCCAGCGTGCCGAGCATCCAGCGGACCGTGTTCCTGAGCTTGCGATAGGCGTCGATGTTCGTCTGGATGATGGTCTTGCCGAGGCGCTGGTCTTCCCAATAGTCCGTCGTCATCACCCAGAGCCGCAGGATGTCGGCGCCGGCATCCTTCATCACCTCTTGCGGTGTGACGGTGTTGCCCTTCGACTTCGACATTTTCTCGCCCTTCTCATCCATGGTGAAACCATGAGTGATGACGGCGTTATAAGGTGCGCGGCCGTGCGTCGCGCAGCTTTCAAGCAGCGAGGAATGGAACCAGCCGCGATGCTGGTCGGAACCCTCGAGATAGACGTCCGCCGGCCATTTCAGGTCCGGACGGTCTTCGAGCGTGAAGGTATGGGTCGAGCCGGAATCGAACCAAACGTCGAGGATGTCCATGACCTGGTTCCAGCGGGCATGGTCGTGGTCGTTTCCGAGGAAGCGTTCCTTGGCACCTTCCGCGAACCAGGCGTCCGCCCCTTCGCTTTCGAAGGCGTCGAGAATGCGGGCATTGACCTCTTCGTCGACGAGGATCTCGCCGTGGTCGTCAGCGAAGATCGCGATCGGCACGCCCCAGGCGCGCTGGCGTGACAGTACCCAGTCGGGACGCTGCTCAATCATCGCCCGCAAACGGTTCTGGCCGGCGCCGGGCACGAAGCGGGTTCCATCGATCGCATTAAGCGCGCGGGAGCGCAACGTCGTGCCGTCGCCGAAGTCCTTGTCCATATAGACGAACCATTGCGGCGTGTTGCGGAAGATCACCGGCTTCTTCGACCGCCAGGAATGCGGATAGGAATGCTTCAACCGGCCGCGGGCGAAAAGCGCGTGGCGGGCGATCAGCGCCTTGATCACGCGATCATTGGCATCGCCCTTCTTGCCCTTGTCGTCGATAACACGGCCGGCGCCGCCTTCCGCATCGGGACCGAAACCGTGCGCCTCAGCCGTGAAATAACCGGCATCATCCACGGTAAAAGGGATCGCGGAGGAGATGCCCCGCGCTTCGAGTGCCCGGGCACTGTCCATCCAGGCCTCGAAGTCCTCGCGGCCATGGCCGGGTGCGGTGTGCACGAAGCCGGTACCCGCATCGTCGGTCACATGGTCACCGTCGAGCAGCGGCACCTTGAAAGCGTAGCCGCCGCCGAGGCCGTGCAGCGGATGGGCGCAGATGACCGCCGCCAGCTCGCCCGCCTCGATGTCGCGGACGAATTTGAACGTGACCTTCGCCTTGGCGGCCGATTCGTCGGCGAGCCGCTTGGCGAAGATCAGCTTTTCACCGGGCTGCGGGCCATAGTCGTTCTCTGCCGTCGCTACCTCGTAGAGGCCGTAGGCATAGCGCGACGAATATGCGATCGCGCGGTTGCCGGGGATCGTCCAGGGCGTCGTCGTCCAGATGACGACGAAGGCGCCGGCGAGCGCGTCCGGCCCTTCGGTTACCGGGAACTTCACCCAGATCATGTCGCTTTCGACATCGGCATATTCGACTTCGGCCTCGGCCAGCGCCGTGCGCTCGACGACCGACCACATGACCGGCTTCGAACCGCGATAGAGCTGGCCGGCCTTGGCGATCTTCATCAGCTCGCCGGCAATGCGTGCTTCCGCATGGAAGTTCATCGTCGTATACGGCTTTTCGAAGTCGCCTTCGATTCCGAGGCGCTTGAACTCCTCCGTCTGCACCTCGATCCAGCCGCTGGCGAAGTCGCGGCACTCCTTGCGGAACTCGTTGACCGGAACGTCATCCTTGTTCCGGCCCTTCTCGCGGTATTTCTCCTCGATCTTCCATTCGATCGGCAGGCCGTGGCAGTCCCAGCCCGGAACGTAGTTGGCGTCGTAGCCGCGCATCTGGAAGGAGCGGTTGATCACGTCCTTCAGGATCTTGTTCAGCGCGTGGCCGATATGGATGTTGCCGTTGGCGTAGGGCGGGCCGTCGTGCAGCACGAATTTCTCGCGCCCGGCAGCCGAGGCGCGCAGCTTCTTGTAAAGGTCCATCTTCTGCCAACGGGCGACGATTTCCGGCTCCTTCTGCGGCAGGCCGGCGCGCATCGGAAACTCCGTTTGCGGCAAATAGAGAGTGGAGGAATAATCGATCTTTTCAGCGGTCTCTGTCATGGTCTTTGCATTCGCCTTTTCCGCGCGTCACGCATGCGGAAGAATTCGGTCTCTTGAAGATGGCTGGGGGCGCGAAACGCCGAAATCCCGGACCTTCCGGCGCGGCCTAGCGCGCACGGAAAGCCGGGCCAATAATTCGCTGATCGACGATCAATCGACGGTGCCGGGTCATAGTGGCCGGTTCTTTAAGGCGTTTTCGGCCTTTTGAAAAGGTCCGCGAGCTTCGCGTGCCCGAATTCTTTGGCTGCGAACGTGGCGTTCTGCCGGCTCCGTCAGGCGAAATTGATCCTGCGGTCGATCTCGCTCAGCGGCTGAACGCCGGAAAGAAGCGCGCGCGCCTCCTTCTCATCCTCTTTCATCTGGACCATCAGCGGTTCCAGCCCGTCGAATTTCAGCTCGTCGCGCAGATGGCCGAAGAAGGACACCGCGCAAACCTCGCCGTAGAGATCGCCGGAAAAGTCGAAGACGAAGGTTTCGAGCAGAGCCTCGCCGTCGCTGTCGACGGTTGGACGGCGGCCGAAGCTCGCGACGCCATCATGGAGCGATCCGTCCCCCCGGCGGAACCGCACAGCATAGATGCCGCTCTTGAGCTCCGCCTCAGGCGGCAGGCGCATGTTCGCCGTCGGATAGCCGAGCGTGCGACCGAGCTTCTTGCCGCCGATCACCTCTGCTTCGACCGTGTAGCGATAGCCGAGCAGGCCCGCCGCATGGGAAACGTCGCCTTCGGCAAGCAAAGAGCGAATGACGCTGGAGGAGATCACCGCGGCGTTCTCGTCGCGGAACGCATCCACGAGGGTCACGCCAAAGCCCTCCCGTTCGCCGGCCGCCATCAGGAAGGCCGGTCCACCTTCCCGCCCCTTGCCGAAATGGAAGTCGAAACCGGTGACGACATGGGAGGCGTGTAGCCACTCGCGCAGGATGCGGTGAATGAAATCGGAGGCAGAGAGCTCAGAGAAAGTCCGGTCGAAGGGATACTCAATGACGGCGCCGAACCCCATGCCTTCGAGGATGCGGGCCTTCAGCGGCGCCGGCGTCAGCCGGAACACGGGCTGGTCCGGCCGGAAGACCGTGCGCGGATGCGGCTCGAAGGTGAGAACTAGCGCGGGAACGCCGCGGCCTTTCGCCACCTCGAGCGCACGGTTCAGCACCGACTGGTGGCCACGGTGGACGCCGTCGAAATTGCCGATCGCGATCACGCCGCCATGGAGGCGCTCCGGAAGCGGATCACGGGTTTCGTTGCGATGAAAGACCGTCATCTCCGTCTTCCCGTCAGCCGAGCCGCGGCATCCACCACTTCGGCGTGGCCCCGTTCTGCCTCAAAAAAGCGGCGAGCTTGGCTTCGTCGGTGCGGCTTTCATGCATGTATTCCTGCGCGTGAATGCCCGCGCTGACATAGAGCAGATCGAAGCCCGCATCCTGCGCACCCTTGACATCCGTCGGCATGCCGTCGCCGATGGCGATGACGCGCGGAAGATCGAAAGCGCCCCTCGCCGCCTTCGCCTCCGCAAGGGCGGCTCGATAGATGGCGATGTAGGGCTTGCCGGCGATGCGGGCCTCACCGCCGAGGTCTTCGTAAAGCTTGGCGATCGCGCCGGCGCAGGGGATCAATCGGTGGCCGCGCTCCACGACGAGATCGGGATTGGCGCAGATGAAGGGTATCTTGCGTTTGGCGAGCCCCGTCAGCGTCGCGCGATAATGCTCGGGCGTCTCGGTCTCGTCGTCGTAGAACCCGGCACATACGATCGTCTCGGCGTCATCGGCGGAGACGATCTCGGTGCCGAGCCCTTCGAGCAACGGCAGATCGCGATCGGCGCCGATAAAGAAGATACGCTTCTCAGCCGCGGCGATCAGTGCCCGCGTCACGTCGCCGGAGGTGACGATACGGTCATAGGCTTCGTCGGGAACGCCGAGGCCGCGGATCTGCACCTTGACGCCTGGATGCGGCCGGGGCGAATTGGTGATGAGGACGACCGTCAGCCCTTGGGCGCGCGCCTCGGCAAGCGCCTCGCATGCGGATGCGAAGGCCTGGACGCCGTTGTGAAGCACGCCCCAGACATCGCAAAGCACCACGTCGTAGCGACCGGCGATTTCCCGAAAACTGTTGATCCTGACGGCCATGCTGGCTTCCTGCAAAGTCGGCTTTCCGGCTGACATCGCAAGGAAGGGGCAAGAATACAAGCCTCGCCCAGAGAAAAACGCCGCCCTTCCCAAGGATTCGGTGGTTCAGCGTTTACATTCGCTTCCGCTTGCCCGCCGTGGGAGACCAAATCGTGTTTCTCCTGGGTGGCATCACGCGTCCAACGGCAAAGCGCATCATAGAGCGGCCGCGAAAGTCGTCATCGTCGCGAACGTCGAGGACGATCGGTCCAGGCTGTCAACGATTGGCATCGGGAAAATTTCTCGCGGCCTGTCCTTGACTCCTCCCGCACCCGGCCTTATCTCGGCGGCGCTAGCACTCGCAATTTATGAGTGCTAACAACCATCCACCGGGTCTATCAAGGATCCGCACTGTCATTTGATCGAGGGATTAGACAATGGCAAGCACCAATTTCCGTCCGCTGCACGACCGCGTTGTCGTCCGCCGCGTCGAGTCTGAAGAAAAGACCAAGGGCGGCATCATCATTCCGGACACCGCTAAGGAAAAGCCGCAGGAAGGCGAAATCGTGGCTGTCGGTTCGGGTGCCCGTGACGAAAGCGGCAAGGTTGTTCCGCTCGACGTCAAGGCTGGCGACCGCATCCTGTTCGGCAAGTGGTCCGGCACCGAAGTCAAGATCAACGGCGAAGACCTTCTGATCATGAAGGAAGCCGACATCATGGGCATTATCGGCTGATCGCCGGCAAGCCTCCAAACTTCCGTAATTTGAAACCGGGCACGTTCCGGAATTTCGAAACCAGGAGCTTTCAAACATGGCAGCTAAAGAAGTCAAGTTCGGCCGTACTGCGCGCGAAAAGATGCTGCGCGGCGTCGACATCCTCGCCGATGCAGTCAAGGTAACGCTCGGCCCGAAGGGTCGTAACGTCGTCATCGACAAGTCCTTCGGCGCTCCTCGCATCACCAAGGACGGCGTTTCGGTCGCCAAGGAGATCGAGCTCGAAGACAAGTTCGAGAACATGGGCGCCCAGATGGTCCGCGAAGTCGCTTCGAAGACCAACGACATCGCCGGTGACGGTACCACGACCGCGACCGTTCTTGCCCAGGCAATCGTTCGCGAAGGTGCAAAGGCCGTTGCTGCCGGCATGAACCCGATGGACCTGAAGCGCGGCATCGACCTCGCCGTTGCCGAAGTCGTCAAGGACCTCCTCGCCAAGGCCAAGAAGATCAACACCTCGGATGAAGTTGCCCAGGTCGGTACGATCTCCGCAAACGGCGAGAAACAGATCGGCCTCGACATCGCTGAAGCGATGCAGAAGGTCGGCAACGAAGGCGTCATCACGGTTGAAGAAGCCAAGACCGCCGAGACCGAACTCGAAGTCGTCGAAGGCATGCAGTTCGATCGCGGCTATCTCTCGCCCTACTTCGTCACCAACCCGGAAAAGATGGTCGCCGACCTCGAAGACGCTTTCATTCTCCTGCACGAGAAGAAGCTCTCGAACCTCCAGGCCATGCTCCCGGTTCTCGAAGCCGTCGTCCAGACCGGCAAGCCGCTCCTCATCATCGCTGAAGACGTCGAAGGCGAAGCTCTTGCTACGCTCGTCGTCAACAAGCTGCGTGGCGGCCTGAAGATCGCTGCCGTCAAGGCTCCTGGCTTCGGCGACCGCCGCAAGGCCATGCTCGAAGACATCGCCATCCTGACGGGCGGCACGGTGATCTCCGAAGATCTCGGCATCAAGCTCGAAAACGTCACGCTCGACATGCTCGGCCGTGCGAAGAAGGTCTCGATCTCCAAGGAAAACACGACGATCGTCGACGGCGCCGGCCAGAAGGCCGACATCGAAGGCCGCGTCGCTCAGATCAAGGCCCAGATCGAAGAAACCACCTCCGACTATGACCGCGAGAAGCTGCAGGAGCGCCTTGCCAAGCTCGCTGGCGGCGTTGCCGTCATCCGCGTCGGCGGCGCGACGGAAGTCGAAGTGAAGGAAAAGAAGGACCGCATCGACGACGCCCTCAATGCGACGCGCGCTGCCGTTCAGGAAGGCATCGTGCCGGGCGGCGGCGTCGCCCTGCTGCGCTCCTCCGTCAAGATCACCGTAAAGGGTGAAAACGACGACCAGGAAGCCGGCGTCAACATCGTTCGCCGCGCCCTGCAGGCTCCGGCCCGCCAGATCGTCGAGAACGCTGGTGACGAAGCTTCGATCGTTGTCGGCAAGATCCTCGAGAAGAACACCGACGACTTCGGCTACAACGCCCAGACCGGCGAATATGGCGACATGATCGCCATGGGCATCATCGACCCGGTCAAGGTCGTACGCACCGCTCTGCAGGACGCAGCCTCGGTTGCTTCGCTGCTCATCACCACCGAAGCCATGATCGCCGAGCTGCCGAAGAAGGACGCTCCGGCAATGCCGGGCGGCATGGGCGGCATGGGCGGCATGGACATGATGTGATAGGGCGAAAGCCCTAGCACAGCGGAGTCCATCCGACAGGAAGGGCGGCCTTAAGGCCGCCCTTTTTGCTGTTCGTCAAGGCGCCCATCGGAGCCGCCGAGTAAAGACGATCCGCGCTACGAATTTCATTCGCTGCTACGACCCGGCCGATCGAAGTGGCGTGCTTGAGCTCTTCGAGCAGGCACCAAGAGCCTCCTCGCCTTCTGTTTCTCCACGTCAATCATTATCGAAACAGGACTGTGGCAGCCCGTTTCCTTCACGAGCGACTCATGCGAGCTGGAGGAACGCTATTCGGGTTCCATATTCGACATCTTGCTTTTTCCGCGATTCATGATCGACGGCCCCGAAGGTCAAGGAGCTTCTGCGTCAGGCAGCCTGCGTCCGGACACCGATCACTGCGGCGATCGGCGCCGGCCGCCCAAGTAGGTAGCCCTGCGCCTCGTCGCAGCCTTCCGCCTGCAGGATTTCGAGTTGGTTCTGCGTCTCGACACCCTCCGCGAGGACAGGGACCGAGAGGCTCTGCCCGAGGGCAAGGATGGCGCGGACGATTGCTTTGGCCTGCGGGCTTCCTTCGACTTCCCACATGAAGCTCTTGTCGAGCTTGATCTTATCGAACGGGAACGAGCGAAGCGTTTCTAACGACGAATAGCCGGTGCCGAAATCGTCGATGGCGATCGTCACGCCGAGCGCCTTGATCTCTCGAAGCGTCAATAGCGCCCGCTCCTTGTCGTCGATAATCGTCGACTCGGTGATCTCCAGTTCGAGCCGCTTCGGGTCGAGCCCCGTTTCGACGAGGATTGCCTGGACGAGGTTGACGATGTCGCCATTCGCAAGCTGCACCGGCGACAGGTTCACCGCGATCTTGAAGTGGTGGTCCCAGCTGGCCGCTTCACGGCAGGCTTCGCGCAATACCCATTCGCCGATCGGCAGAATGGCGCCGCACTCCTCGGCGAGCGGAATGAACTCGTTCGGCGGCACCATGCCGCGTTCCGGATGCTTCCAGCGCAGCAGCACCTCGTAGCCGGTGACATCACCCGTGGTGACCGATTTCTGAACCTGATAGTGCAGCGCGAGCTGGTTCTTCTCCACCGCGTCCCAAAGATCATTGGCGAGCGCGCGGCGGCTGCGGGCCGCCTCGTCCATGGACACTTCGTAGAAGCAGACCGTCTGGTTCAGCGCCGCCTTCGCGCGATACATCGCGAGATCGGCGTTGTTGATCAGCGCGTCGGCGGACTCCGCGTCCGCAGGATAGATCGCCACGCCCATGCTGCCGCCCGACTTCAGTTCGAAATCGCCGAAGCGCATCTCCTCGTGCAGGCAGTTCTCGAGGCGCAGTAGGAAATCGTTGAGTTCGGCGAGCTCCTCGAAGCGCTTGACGGCGGCAAACTCGTCTCCGCCGAAGCGGGCGACGAACTCGCCTTCCTGAAGCAGCGCCTTCATCCGCTGTGCGATCGTGACCAGCACGAAATCGCCTGCCGCATGCCCATGCAGGTCGTTGACTTCCTTGAACTTGTCGAGATCGATGCCGATGACCGCCACCTTGCGCGAGAACCAGGCGGCCGCATCGAGCTCCTCGTCCAGGTAACTATTGAACTCCGGCCGGTTGGGTAGACCCGTCAGACTGTCGTGACGGGCGAGGAAGGAGATCTGCTCCTCCGAGTCGAGCCGCTCGGTGATATCCTCGTAGGTGGAAACCCAACCGCCATCGGGAAGCGTCCGGTGCTTCGTGAGGATGGAGCGGCCGTTCGGCAATTTCTCGATCAGGTCCCCACCGCCCTTCGCGACGATGTCGAGCCTGTGCTTCTGATAGGCCTCCTGCACTTTCGCTTCCGCCGTAGTCGGATCCGCATAGCTGCGGGCCGATATTCGCCCAAGAACTTCGCGGAAGGTCAGTCCCTTGCCCGCGAGCGATTCGGGGAGACCGAATATCTCGAGGCTACGACGGTTCGAGATCAATAGCCGATCGGCACTATCGAAGAGACATATGCCCTGACTCATGTTCTCGAGCGCAATGTCGAGATTCTTGGTGACCTCGGCGATGCGGTCGGCGTCTTCTTTCTGCTTGGTGATGTCCTTGACGATCGTGATGAAGCCCGCATGTCGCCCGTCATCGTCGATGAGCGGATCGATGATGACATGCGCCCAAAGCCGCGTCCCGTCCTTGCGGTAGCGCCAGCCCTCGGTTTCATATTTGCCGGCATCAAGGGCAATGCGCAAAGCGCGCTCCGGCAGCTTCGCCTCCTGCTCCTCAGGAGAATAGAAGCAGGCGAAGTTCTTGCCGATGATTTCCTCGGCCGTGTAGCCTTTGTTGGCCTCGGCGCCGGCGTTCCAGCTTGCGACGCGGCCGTCCACATCGAGCATGCAGATCGCGTACTCCTTGACGCTGCGCACAAAGCGCGCGAACTCTTTCTCCGAGGCCGCCGCGAGGATTTCCGCCTGGCGCGCAAAAGCGGCGGCGATCAGCACGGCGGAGAGAAGGAAGAAGGCCGTTCCGGCGATGACGAAGGCCAGAAGATGCGGCGCGATCATTCCTTCGCGAATCTCTGCGGCGCGGTCGATCTCGAGAGTTACCGCGCCCATGGCGGTGAAGTGCAGCGCGACGATGCCGAGCGTCATCGCCGATGTTGCGATCAGCTTGGATTTCAGCGCGCTACCGCCGCGGTCGATCGCGAGGAGCGCGCCTATGTCGAACAGTGAGCCGACCAGGATGGACGCAGCAACGAGCGCCGTGTCCCAGCGGATGGCTCCGGGCACCTCAAGCGCGGCCATGCCCAGGAAATGCATGCAGGCTACGCCGGCGCCTAGAACCAGGCCGCCAAGCAGCCATGCGGCCCGCCCCCTCACATGCGTCGCGACCGCCAGGGCCGACGTTGTCAGTACGATCGCGACGACCAGCGACAATGTCGTGAGCTTCGCCTGATAGCCGAGCACGACACCCGGATCGTATGCGAGCATGGCGATGAAATGCGTGGCCCAGATACCGAAACCGCTGGCGGCACCTGCGGCCGCTACCCAGATCGCCTGCGGCCTGCCCTTGGAAGCACGCGCACGCTGAAGCAGGGTCACGGCACCATAGCTAGACAGGAAGCAGATCACCGCGGCCAGCGCAACCAGGCGCAGATCATGTTCCACGACGAGGCACGAAAGGATCTTGAACATCGCAGGTCGCCCACATAAAAAGTCCGCCCGCCACGCGTACCGCGTTGGGCCTCTATCTGTTGGCTCTGCGTCGTTTAAGGAAGGATGAAAATAACCGCCGGGCCGCCGTTTCGAGATGAAACAGTGCTTTTTGCGTTAATGAATCGCGAAACCGCAGCGCAGAATGGTGCGCGGGTGACGCAATTCGGCCGCTATGCCAGCAACGTCTTGAGATCGATCTGCGGATCGGCCAGGAGTGCGCGGTTCGGGGTGGCACCCGCCTCAAGCAATTTCTTCCCCGTCACATAGGCTTTGGCGTCGTTGACGGCGTCGACCGCGATCAGCTTGCCCTGCCGGAAATACCAGACGGAGACGCTGCCCTCGCGCTGGCCGGGGCGGACCAATGTCTCGTCATGGCCAAGCCCAAAGCCGGCAATCTGCAGCTTGACGTCGTACTGGTCCGACCAGAACCAGGGATTGGGATCGTAAGGCTCTGAACCGCCCGCGAGGACGGCGGCGATCGCTTCCGCCTGATCCACGGCATTCTGCACTGACTCGAGGCGAACGCGCATGTCGTGCCAGGGGAAGACTGCACAATCGCCTATGGCGAAGATGGCCGGATCGGACGTTCGGCCATGACTGTCTACGACGATGCCGTTGGCGGTATCGAGCCCGGCATCATGCGCCAGCGCATCATTCGCCGTCACGCCGATGCCGACGATAACAAGGTCGACCGGGATGATGGAGCCATCCGCAAGCTCGGCCCCCGAGACCCGGCCTCCGTCGCCAATCAGCCGGTGAAGGCCCATGCGTTCGCGGATATCGACTCCATGCGAGCGATGGATTTCACGGACGATCGCGGAAGTCGCCGCGGAAGCGACGCGCTGGAGAATACGATCCGCCATTTCGATGACGGTGACCTCCAGCCCACAGGTTCTCGCGACCGCCGCCGCTTCCAGGCCGATATAGCCGCCGCCGACCACCAGGACGCGCCGCCCCGGTCTCATCTCCTCGGCGAGTTGGTCCGCGTCCTTGAAATCGCGCACCACATAGACGCCGGCGAGATCGCCGCCGATCGAAGCCGGTAGCCGGCGTGGTGTGGCTCCCGTAGCAAAGGCCAGCGTTTCATAGTCGAGCTTCGAGCCGTCGCTGAGCGTTACTTGCTTTGCCGCCCGGTCCAACCGCGTCACCGTCATCGCGAGGCGGATATCGATCTCGTGCTCCGCATACCAGTTCTCCGGCCGATAGAGCAGCCGGTCGAGGGTCATTTCTTTGAGCAGGTATTTCTTGGAAAGCGGCGGCCGTTGATAGGGCAGGCTCTCCTCGGCGGCGATGACGGTGATCGGGCGCTGGTCCCCAAGTGCACGGAGCTTGGCAACCAAGGCGAAAGCGGCCTGCCCGCCACCGACAACAACAAGTCTTCCCGTCACCTTGTCCACCCGTCTCGACGTCTCTACTCAGCCGTATCCTCCCGGCCCGGGCTTCGTCAACTCGGGCCGGAGCATCACGTAAGGGTCATTCCTTTCTGGGAATTTCCATGCCTTTCTGTGCGGCCGGGCGCGCAAGGCCGCGCTCGACCCAAGCCATGACGTTCGGGAAGCTCTTGTAGTCGAGCACCTCGGCGCCGCCGTAGAACTTGCGCGCGCCCTCCACCCAAGGATAGGTGGCGATATCGGCGATGGTGTACTCGTCGCCCATCAACCATTGCCGGCCTTCGAGTCTTGCTTCCAGGACACCGAGAAGACGCTTCGACTCGTCACGGTAGCGCTCAACCGGATAGGAATTGTTGGCGACCTTGTCGGCGGCGAATTTGAAGAAATGGCCGAACTGCCCGAACATCGGCCCGATGCCGCCCATCTGGAACATGACCCAGCAAAGCGTTTCGTAGCGGCGGCCCGCATCCGCCGGAATGAGCTTGCCGGTCTTTTCCGCGAGATAGATCAGGATCGCGCCGGACTCGAAGAGGCCGATCGGCTTGCCGTCCGGTCCGTTCGGGTCGATGATCGCCGGGATGCGGCCATTCGGATTGAGCGACACGAACTCCGGCGACTTCTGCTCGTTGGTATCGAAGGAGATACGATGCGCCTCATAGGGGAGCCCAAGCTCTTCGAGAGCGATCGAGACCTTCACGCCGTTCGGCGTCGGCAGCGAGTAGAGTTGGATGATGTCGGAATTTTTCGCCGGCCAGCGGCTCGTGATCGGGAAAGAGGAAAGATCAGCCATAGTGGATGCCTCGAGGTGGGACTTGGGAGGTTGGGTATCTGACGCCCCTACATAGGTAACGCCGGTTGCATTTGTCAGGGCCGAACCGACAATTTCCGTCCAGCCCATACACCGGCGTCAGAGCGCGGCGCGGACAGCCGCGACGATCCGATCGATGACTGGATTGCCCTCGTGGGTCGCCTTGCGCGCGCGAACGAGGCAAGCCTCCGAGCGCAGGATCACGCCGTCCGAGAGGATCTTCAGGTGGTTCGCCTTGAGCGTGGAGCCGGTCGAGGTGATGTCGACGATGATGTCTGCCGAGCCGGAAGCCGGCGCGCCCTCGGTCGCGCCGAGGCTTTCGACGATGCGGTAGAGCTGGATGCCGTGGCTGCCGGAGAAGAACTGCTGCGTCAGCCGCCAGTATTTGGTGGCGATCGCGAGCCGGCGGCCATGACGGGCACGGAAGTCGGCGGCGACGTCGCCGAGATCGGCCATGGTGTCGACGTCGTACCAGATCTCCGGTACGGCCACGACGACATCGGCATGTCCGAAGCCGAGCCGCGCTGAAAATTCGACGCGCGCGTCGACGTCAGCCAGGCTTTCGCGCACGAGGTCCTCGCCGGTGACGCCGAAATCGACGGCGCCGCTGCCGACCTCGCGGGAAATCTCGGAGGCCGAGAGGAAGGCGACCTCGACGTCTTCCCAACCCTCGACGCGGCCGCGATAGGAGCGGTCGCTGCCGACGGCGACGATCTTCATGCCGGCACGCTCGAAAATCGCCGAGGCGTCGTCCTTCATCCGGCCCTTGGACGGTAGCGCAATGGTGATCGTCATTTCGCGCTCCCTGCTAGAGCGATGGCCCGCTCGATCCGATCGAGCCAGAGAGAGAAACCGACGGCGGGAATATGCTCGCGAGCGCCCAGGAGCGTCAGCAGGCGATCGAAGCGGCCGCCGCCGGCAAGCACTGCCGGCGTCCCCTCGACCTCGATCTCGAAGACGAGACTGGTGTAATAGTCCAGCGGACGACCGAAGGCGGCGCGGTAGCGGATGACGCCGGGGTCAGCCCCCACCTTGGCAATCGCCGCAACGCGCGCGTCGAAAAGCGAAAGGGCGTCTTCGATCTTCAGTCCCGATCTGCCGGCGAACTGGTGAAGGGCGGCCGGTGCGTCAGCAAGCGCCAGGTCAAAAGCCAGGAACTCGCGCATGACGGAAAGCGCCGCTTTATCGAGCCTCGTCGTCGCCAGTTCCAGCTTTTCCTTCAATCGGCGGGCGATGTCTCGGGGCGAACGGCTGGCATTCGTGGAATAGCCGGTCGCCTCCATGGTGCCAGCGATATGGGCGACGAGCCGTTCCTCGTCCTCGAGAATGCCCATGATTGCAAGCCGCTCGACTTCAGGGCCGAAGACGCCGGGCGATTTGGGATCTGCAAGCTCGCCAAGGAGCTTCTGCAACTGCTTCTGGTCGCCGAAGGCATGGATCAGCCGCTTCTGCCAGCCCGCCGGCAAGCCGCAGGCGGCAACTACCGCCTCGAAGACCGACTGGTCGCCGAGCGTCACCTTCAGCCGCGCGTCCGGCAGCCGGTGGGCGAGCACCAGCATCGCGTCGCCGATCGCCCGCGCGTCCGCTCCCGCTGTATCCGGGTCGCCTAGGTCTTCGATGCCCGCCTGATAGAACTCGCTCGAGCCGTCGCGCCGCTGGCGGAAGACCTCGCCAAGATAGGCGTAGCGCTGTGGCGTGCCGGTCGCCGTTTCGATATGCCGTAGGCAGACCGGAATGGTGAATTCCGGCCGCAGGCAGAGGCTTTCACCGGTCTCGCTCTCCGTCATGAAGATACGCCGGCGCAGATCCTCACCCGCCATGTCGAGGAAGGGCTCGGCCGGCTGGATCACCGGCGTGTCGACACGCAGCGTCTTCAGCCGCTCGAAATCGGCGAGCAAGTCTCCGGCAAAGGCGGGGAGATTGATCAGCGGCATCAGCCTGCCCTTTTCCGATCCTCTGCCTGTCCCGCCAGAATTTCGCGGACCTTCGCGACGAGTTCGCTTTCCGGAACGGAAACCTGGGCGACGCGCGCCTCCCGCCAGGCGACGTTGTCCTCGATTTCACCCGAAAGCCGCTTGCCCTCGATCAAATCCTTGATCTGGACAACACCGGCAGCACGCTCGTCACCGCCCTGGATGATGGCAATCGGCGAGCCGCGGCGATCGGCATACTTGAGCTGGTCGCCAAAGTGCTTCTTGTTGCCCTGATACATTTCGGCGCGGATACCGGCATGGCGCAGCCCCTGCACGAAGCGCTGGTAGCGGCCCATGCTGTCGGGGTCGCGGTCCATGACGCAGACGACAACCGGCGCGATCACCTCCTCGACGCCGAGCTTGCCGAGGTTTTTCAGCGCAGTCATCAGCCGCGACACACCGATCGAGAAGCCCGTCGCAGGCACCGGCTGGCCCATGAAGCGCGAGACGAGGCCATCATAACGGCCACCGCCGCCGACAGAGCCGAAGACGACCTTCTCTCCCTTCTCGTTGGTGACGGCAAATTGCAGCTCGGCCTCGAAGACCGGGCCTGTGTAATATTCCAGGCCGCGCACCACCGACGGATCGATCTTGATCCGGTCCGCCTCGTAACCCGCGCTCAGCACGAGGCTGCGGATGGTGTTCAGCTCCGCGACGCCGTCCGCCCCGTGGGCGGTGCCGGCGACGAGCTCGGCAAGTTCGTCTGCGCTCTTCGCGTAGTCGGTGATGCCCACGAAGAACAGGATCTTGCGGATCTGCTCCTCGTTAAGCCCGGCGCCCTTGGTGAAGTCTCCGCTCTCATCCTTGCGCCCTTCGCCGAGCAGCAGGCGCACGCCCTCGGGGCCGAACTTGTCGAGCTTGTCGATGGCTCGCAGCACCGTCAGGCGCGTGTTCGCCTGCTCGTCGCCGCCGAGGCCGATCGCCTCGAGCGCGCCGTCCAGAACCTTGCGGTTGTTGACGCGGATCACGTAGTCGCCGCGTGCGATGCCGAGCGCTTCCATCGTATCGGCCATCATCATGCACATTTCGGCATCGGCCTGGACACCGGCCGCACCGACGGTGTCGGCATCGAACTGCATGAACTGGCGGAAGCGCCCTGGACCCGGCTTTTCGTTGCGGAACACGTAGCCGGCGCGATAGGTCCGGTAGGGAAGCTGGATCTCGTTGAAATTCTCCGCGACGTGGCGCGCGAGCGGCGCGGTCAGGTCGTAGCGCAGGCTCATCCATTGCTCGTCGTCGTCCGTCAGCGAGAAGACGCCTTCGTTCGGACGGTCGCTGTCGGGAAGAAACTTGCCAAGTGCCTCCGTGTATTCGAACAGCGGCGTTTCCACCGGATCGAAGCCATAGCGCTCATAGACTTCGCGGATCTTCGCGATCATCTCGTCGGCGGCGCGAATGTCCGCGGCCGAACGATCGACGAAGCCGCGCGGAAGGCGCGCCTTGAGCTTCTGCGTTTTCTTCGGTTTATCGTTCATGGAAGGCATTCCGGGCTTTAAAGCTTGGTCGGTGCCTTCCCTACCGGATCAAGTCGAGACCGGCAAGGGCGGCGACAATAAAGCGCCGTGAGCTCCGGAACAGGAGGGAACCTAGCGGCCGCCGAAGCGTTCAAGAGCCGACATCATGATAACAAAGCTGTGATTGTAAACTGTAATGCATACGCTTATAAGTTAAGTTTAAGAGGGCTTAAATGGGGAGCCGTAGCGATATGCTGACTTTGATGACGCCCGGATCGGGAGCGGTCAAGCCCCTGAATCCGGAGACCCACAAGGCTTGGACCCGCAGTATCGCAGAGGCCGGTTGCCTAGTAGAACCATGGCGTTGCGACGTTGCCAGCGGCACTTTCGTCTTGGGTGCGCGTACGCTTTTGCTTCTTGGCCTCAGGCAAAATCCCTGCGGCATCATCGATCTCCTCCGCGCCTATGACAAAGGCGACCGGCCGACGATCCTCAGCATCCTGGAACAGGCGACGGCAAGCTCCTCTTCCTTCTGTTTCTCGACGACGGTTCGCGGTTCAAGGGGGCAAATCTCGCCGCTTTACTGCATCGGCAATTCGACGCTCAGCGAACACGGAGCCGAAGGCTTGCTCGAAGGCGTGTTCGCGCTTCCCGGAGCGGGCAGGCATTGAGCTTCATGAGGGCCGGCATCTGCCTTGCGCTATCGCTGCCTTTTGCAATGAAGCACCCTATCTTGCTCGCATGTTGCGCCTTCTCGCGATCATTCTTCTTTTTCTCGCTGCGCCGCTCACCGGTGGGCTTGCCGCGGCTGCGCAGGCCCGGGATCTGGGAGCGAACGCCACAGTCGAACATCATCACCAGATGGCGCCGGTCAGGCACGGCCACGCTTCCGCGAAGCCCGAGGCCGCCTGCGAAGACGGCGAACGGTGCGGACATCCGGCGAAGACCGAGCACCCGTTTCTTTGTTCGGCATGCGTCGCGATCGGCGCCTCGCAGCTCGGAGTGACACGTCCGGCGCGGCCTTCCGCGCGGCTGTCGCCGGATCGCGATAAAGAGCTTCGTGCGCTTCTCCTCAAACCGCGATCGCCGCCACCTAAATTGGTCCTCTCCATCTAGCGCCGCACTTCCGAAAAAGCGCGAAGAATGACCCGACGCCTTGAGGCGCCGGCCGCTTCAGCTCCTCGCCCGGAGGCGAAATGTTCCCGGCGCGGAGAAGCACGCGCCACCAAGAGAATGATGGAAAGGAAGAGATATATGTCTCCGAAAAGTTTCACCGCCGTCCTGCTGCTCGCCACGGTCTTCACCACCCCTGCCTTCGCACAGGACAATGGCCATAGCGGCATTGATCACGGCTCCATGGAGATGACCGGCCAGGCGGGCGAGATGTCGGCCTCGAGCAAAGCCTTTGCCGAGGCGAACGCCAAGATGCACAAGGACATGGACATTGTCTTCAGCGGCAACACCGATGTCGATTTCGTGCGCGGCATGATCGCTCACCATCAGGGTGCCATCGACATGGCGAAGGTCGAGCTTCAATACGGCAAGGATAACGCGATCCGCAAGCTCGCCGAAGACATCATCAAGGCGCAGGAAGCCGAGATCAAGATGATGAAGGAATGGCTTGCCAAGAACGGCGGCTGACAAGACGCCCTCCCCGCTTTGAAGGGGGAGGGCAATCATCGCGTGCCAGGGACGACGTATCCTCGCTACGCCCGCGGTCTTGCGAACTGACGCCGCATCTCCTCGACGGACGCGCGGCAGAAGCATCCTTCGATGTGGTCGTTGACGAGGCCCATGGCCTGCATGAAAGCATATACGGTGGTGGGACCGACGAAGGTCCAGCCGCGCTTCTTCAGATCCTTCGATATCCTGGCCGAAGTCGCTGTCGTCGGATTGGCGATCAACGTGTCGTAATCCATCACCTTCGGACGCTCGCTTCCGTCCGGTTCGTGCGACCAGAAATAGGCGGCCAGCGAAGCGAACTCGTCACGCAGTTCCCTTGCCCGCCGGGCGTTGTTGATGGTCGAGACGATCTTGCCGCGATGGCGCACGATCCCGGGATCGGCGAGGCAACGCTCGATGTCCTCTTCTCCGAATTCGGCGACCTTGTCGAAATCGAAGCCTGCGAATGCGGCGCGAAACGCCTCGCGCTTTCTCAAGATCGTCAGCCAAGACAGGCCCGATTGAAAGCCTTCCAGGCAGATCTTCTCGAACAGCCGGCGGTCGTCCGCGACCGGCCGGCCCCATTCCTCGTCGTGATAGCGGCGGTAGTCCTCGAGGTTGCTGTGCCAGGCGCAACGGGTGAGCCCGTCATCCCCGGTGATCAAGCCCTTTTCTGCCATGCTTCGCCTCTCTCCTCTGTTTCCTTTTTGTTCTCTTTACCATTTGCACACCAGATTCATAAAGCTGCGAATAACCCTACCCAAAGCTTTATTGATGCTGCCGCTTTTTATCGAAGCGCCGTTTACCTTTCGGTGGCGGGTGCGTGAGAGCATCGCGCCATTGCTGGAGTGGGGCGAGGAAAAGCGTGCGGTTTCTTTCTGCCCTCCGTTCCAACCCATTGGAATTATCCGAGCGCCGGCCGGAAGACCTCCGGCTTCGGTGCCCTCCGGAGATTTTTCGGCGTAAGGTAGCGAGTCCGTCCGATGATGAAGAAGTCCCTTTTTCTTGCCGCATCCTTCCTCTTGATCCTCTCCGGCACCGCCGGCGCGCAGGATCGTTATCAGAACCGTCCGCCGGTCATCGTCAGCCCCGATCTCACTGCCCCCTGGGTGATGCAGTTGACCGGCGAGCGCGTCCGCCCGGCCGTCTATCGCCAGCAGGTTCCGGCAGCCACCCGAAAACAGATTGCACGCCAGGCAAAGCGCCAGCCGCGTCCGGCCGTCGTGCAGCCGGCATCGATCGCGCGCCGGCAAAAACTGGTGAAGTCGCAATTCGATCCGCAATTCCTGCCGCAGATGGTCGCCTACGAGACGAAAGAGAAACCCGGAACGATCGTCATCGACACCAACAACCGCTTCCTCTACCTCGTCACCGGCAATGGAGAGGCGCGGCGCTATGGCGTCGGTGTGGGCAAGCCGGGCTTCGAATGGGCGGGAGAGCACAGAATCACGCGCAAGGCCGAGTGGCCGGATTGGACCCCGCCGCAGGAGATGGTCGCGCGCGAAGCGGCCAAGGGCCACTACCTACCGGCGCGCATGGACGGCGGTCCTGCGAACCCGCTTGGCGCGCGCGCCATGTATCTCGGCTCCACGCTCTATCGCATCCACGGCACTAATGCGCCTTGGACGATCGGCTATGGCGTGTCCTCGGGCTGTATCCGCATGCGCAACGAAGACGTGGTTGATCTCTACGAGAGGGTCAAGGTCGGCACCAAGGTTATCGTCATCTAACACGGAGGCGGAGGGTAGAATACTTCCTCCGCTTACTCGCTTCTTCTGTCGGCAAAGCGTGGTTTTGAAGCAACAGCCGTTCCCCTAGTTACAAGCTCCGCCGTTGTCCTTGCTCTATAGGAGATGTCGCGGGCTTGCACTTGGGATTAGATTGCATAGCTTGCCGGTAACGGGGTTCAGAGGGAATCGTAAATGAAACGTCATGCCACCAGGCTGGCCGCGCTCACCATCGCGGCCACTGCCCTTCTTGCTGCAGCAAATGCTTCGGCGTTCGCGCCCGCCGATCGCAGCGGACCGGTCATCAATTCCGACGTCGTGCTCGCCGCTTATGAAAAGCGGCCGGCCAAGAAATATTGGCGTACTAAGGTCCGTTTCCGCACGGATGAGGCACCCGGCACGATCATCGTCGATACCAACAGCAAATACCTCTATTACATCGATGGCCCGAACCGCGCGACGCGTTACGGCATCGGTGTCGGCCGCGACGGCTTCGGCTGGTCGGGCGTCGTGAAGGTGGGCCGCAAGGCCGAATGGCCGGCCTGGACGCCGCCGCCCGAGATGCGCGTGCGCGAGAGGGCGAAGGGCCGTGTCCTGCCGATCACCCAGCCGGGCGGCATCGACAATCCGCTCGGCGCGCGCGCCCTCTACCTCTACAAGGGCGGCCGCGACACGATCTTCCGCATCCATGGCACCAACCAGCCCTGGACCATCGGCCAGAACATGTCCTCGGGCTGCATCCGCATGATGAACGAGGATGTCGAACACCTCTACGACCGCGCCGGCATCGGAACGAAAGTCATCGTCATCGGTCCCGGCAGCAAGCCCGGCGACACCTATTTCGACGACCGCGGCGTGGACATCTTCCGCCAGATTTTCGGCGGCTGACCTCACCCTCCCCTCTCCCCCCGTGGGAGAGGGAGCTTTTGCGGGTGTAGCATCGTCCCTTCTCCCGCCTGCGGAAGAAGGTGCCGGCAGACGGATGAGGGCGTTCGCCCGCCTACCTAAACTTCAAAGCTCCGCCGGCTTCGGCCCGCCATAGGCCCAGTCGAGCAGTTCGACGGTGTGCAGGATCGGGATCTTCGTTCCGCTGGCGATCTGCGTGATGCAGCCTATGTTACCGGTAGCGATCACATCGGGCTTGGTCGCCTCGATGTTCCTGACCTTGCGAGCCTTAAGCTTGGCCGAGATCTCCGGCTGCAGGATGTTGTAGGTGCCGGCCGAGCCGCAGCAGAGATGGCCTTCCGCCGGCTCTCGGACAGTGAAACCCGCCCGTTTCAAAAGTTGCTTCGGCGCCGTGGTGATCTTCTGCCCGTGCTGCATCGAGCAGGCGGAGTGGTAGGCGACGGTCACGCCCCGCGCCCCCTGCTCCGGCAAGTCGAGACCGGCGAGATATTCGGTTATGTCCTTCGCGAGCGCGGAGACCTTCGCGGCCTTATCGGCATAGGCGGGGTCGAGCCGCAGCATGTGGCCGTAGTCCTTGATCGTCGTGCCGCAACCGGAGGCGGTGATGACGATCGCGTCGAGACCGTCCTCCTCCGCGGCCTTCAGCCAGATGTCGATATTGCGTCGGGCCGCTTGCAGCGCCTGTTCCTCGCGCCCCATGTGATGGACGAGAGCGCCGCAACAGCCCTCGCCCGCCGCGACGACGACCTCGACGCCTTGCCCCGTGAGCAGGCGGATGGTCGCATCGTTGATTTCCGGCCCCAGCACCGGCTGCGCGCAGCCAGTAAGCAATGCGACGCGACCACGTGGCGTGCCCCTCGCCGCATAGACCGCCGGCTTTGCCGCGCGGGATGCCGGCAAGGCGTTTGGCGCCAGATCCAACATGACGCCGAAGGTCTTGAGTAGCGGAACCCGCTTCAGCAATCCCGCAAGCGGGCGCGCAAAACCGGCCGCCCTCAGCGCTAGCCGAAAGCGTGAAGGATAGGGCAGCGTCGCGGCGATGATGGAGCGAGCAAGCCGGTCCTTGAACGGACGTCTGTAGGTCTGTTCGATATGGACGCGGGCATGGTCGACGAGATGCATGTAGTCGACGCCCGAAGGACAGGTCGTGAGGCAGGAGAGGCAGGAAAGACAGCGATCGATATGGGTGACGGTCTCGGAATCCGCCGCCCGCCCGTTTTCCAGCATGTCCTTTATCAGATAGATTCGGCCACGCGGGCTGTCGAGTTCGTCGCCGAGCACCACATAAGTCGGACAGGTCGCCGTGCAGAAGCCGCAGTGGACGCACCTGCGCAGGATCTTTTCGGATTCGGCGACATGCGGGTCGGCGAGTTGCTCAGGGGAAAAGTTGGTCTGCAACCGAATACTCCAATGCGACGCGCTTTAGGTCGTTGTTTTTGTGGATGCCGTTCAAACCGCTCACACTTTCCTCATCCGCGCTAGACCCACCAGCTTTCGGGATCGCTGATTGGTTCCTCGCGGGCAACCCTTTGTAGGCCGATGACACAGCGCACGACGATCCATACCGCCGTGGCGACGAAGCCGAGCACTCCGATCAGCACCGTGGTCAGCAGCGCCGAGACGACGCCGAAGAGTAGAGCTATCCAGAAAGTGCGGATCGCCCAGGTATAGTGCGTCCTTGCCCATAGCTCGGCCTTGTCCCGGTTGAGATAGGCAAGGACAAGCCCGATGATTACGGTGATACCGACGGCAAAGCCGACAAGATAGAGCAGATAGATGATCTGGATGTTGACCTTGCCCGGTTCGAGCCAGCGATCGGTCTCACGGGAAAGCGGCGTTTGCGAACCGGGATCAGACATCGGTCTCTCCTTGGTTGGAACGGCCTGCGATCGGCCCTAAATCGGCGAGGCAGCGGCACCGGATCACGATGCCGCAAGCGCTCAAGCGGCGGTCGCCATCCGCCCCGGATTGAAAATCCGCGATGGATCGAGCTGGGCGCGGACGCGCTCCGACAATTGTGCCACAGCCGGGGCCTGCGGTTCAAAGGCCGGGATGCGGCCGCGTGATGCATCGTCGGCGCGGATCAGCATGGCATGGCCGCCGCCGAGGGCGCCGACATAGCGGCGAAGGAGTTCGGCCTCGGGCTCGGCTTCCATGCGCAGCCAGACAAGGCCGCCCTGCCAGTCGTAGAAGGCATCCACGCCGGTCTGAAGGCGTAGGGCGGCTACAAGCTGATGGCCCGCCGAGGGGGCGACCGAGACGCGCCACAGGGGCCGCCTGGTGCCGTCGGCATAGGGCATCACGTCGCGAATCTCCGCCCAGAGGAGCTTGCTTTGTACGGCATCGAGTCGCGAGACTGGTCCGAAGCGCGCCAGCGCGGCCGCGAGTTTTTCGGCGCGCATGGCAATGGAGGCCTCCAAGCCCTCGAGCCGAAGCACGGTCGCCGCACCTTCGGGCAGCGACCCGCCAACAAAGCGGCCTCGCACGCTTTCCGGCAAGTGCACCGCACCCGATACTTCCACCGGCTGCGCCATCGCCTCGGCCATGACCGCGGCGGCTTCCGCATCGTTGAGGCCGGAGACCACGACGGTGGCGGTGGCCGACGGAAGCGGCAGCACCTTGAACGTGACCTCGGTCAGAATCCCGAGCGTGCCGTAGGACCCCGCCATGAGCTTGACGAGATCGAGCCCCGTAACGTTCTTCATAACCCGGCCGCCGGCCTTGATCAGCTCACCGCGACCGTTGACGAAACGAACACCGAGCAGGCTGTCGCGCGCGGCACCGGCGACATAGCGGCGGGGGCCGGAGACATTGGCAGCAAAGACACCGCCGATCGTCGGCTCGCCCGAAATTCCGAAGATCGGCCGATGATCCATCGGCTCGAAGGAGAGCATCTGCCCTTTCGCCTCGAGAGCCGCCTCGACCTCAGAAAGCGGCGTGCCCGCGAGCGCGCTCATCGTCATCTCCGCCGGATTGTAATTCACGATGCCGGAAAGACGCCGCGTCGAAAGTGTCCGGTCCGCCCGCACCGGGTTCCCGAGCCCTAGACGCGTCCCGCCTCCGACGATCGCAAGGGTGACGCGCTCCGAGGCGGCGGAGCGAACGATCGAGGCGATCCCCTCCTCGCTTGCCGGTTCGAAATGGACGATCATGCTGCCGGCCGCCCTTCGAGCGGAAAGACCTTCGACGGGTTCAGGAGCCACTGCGGATCGAAGGCCGCGCGCACCGCCATCTGCTGGTTAAGATCGGCCTTGCTGTATTGATGCAGCATCAGGTCGCGTTTCTCGATGCCGACGCCGTGCTCGCCGGTCAGGCAGCCGCCCGCGTCGACGCAAAGTTTCAGTATGTCATTGCCAGCGGCTTCCGCGCGGGCCGCATCCTCCGGATCGTTGATGTTGTAGAGGATCAGCGGGTGCATGTTGCCGTCGCCAGCATGGAAGACGTTCGCGACGCGCAGCCCGTAGCCCGAAACGATCTCGCCGGTCCTTTGCAAGACATAGGAAAGCTGGCTCAGCGGTACGGTCCCGTCCATGCAGATATAATCGGCGACCCGGCCCGTTGCACCGAAAGCGGATTTCCGGCCCTTCCAGATCAATGCGGCCTCGAGCGCCGACTGCGATTCCTTGATCGTGACGACGCCATGCCGGCGCGCGATCTCGATGATGCTCTCGAGCATCGCGTCCATTTCCGGCTCGGAGCCCTCCACCTCGACGATCAGCAGCGCTTCGACATCGAGCGGGTAGCCGGCGTGGGCAAAGGCCTCGCAGATCTCGATCGCCGGCTTGTCCATGAATTCGATCGCGACCGGGATGATGCCCGAGCCGATGATATCGGCGACGCAGGAACCGGCCGCCTCCGACGAGGCGAAGCCGAAGAGGACGGGCCGCGCGCCTTCGGGTTTGGCGATCAGCCTGACGGTCGCTTCCGTGACGATGCCGAGCTGGCCTTCCGAGCCGCAGACGAGGCCGAGCAGGTCGTAGCCCGGCGCGTCCAGCGCCTTGCCGCCGAGCTCGATGACCGTGCCGTCGAAGAGCACCATCTTCACGCCCAGGAGATTGTTGGTCGTCACGCCATATTTCAGGCAATGGGCGCCGCCGGAATTCATGCCGATATTGCCGCCGATGGTGCAGGCGAGCTGTGAACTCGGATCGGGCGCATAGAAGAAGCCATCGGCGGAAACCGCCTCGGAAATGTTGAGATTGGTTACCCCTGCCTGCACCGTCGCCGTACGGTTGAAGAGGTCGATATCGAGGGTGCGCGACATCTTGGAGAGGCCGACGACGATGGCGTCCTCCTGCGGTATGGCGCCACCGGAGAGCGACGTGCCGGCACCGCGCGGCACGACCGGGATGCCGTAGCGACTGCAATATTTGAGGACCGCGGCCACCTGCTCCGTCGTTTCGGGCAGGACTACGGCGAGCGGCATGCGGCGGTAGGCAAGGAATGCATCCGTCTCGAAGGGCTTCAGCCCGCGTTCCTCGCTGATGAGACAGCCTTCAGGCAACAGATCGGCAAGATCGGCGATGATTTCGCGCCGACGGTCGAGGACGGCCTGCCTGGGCTTCAGAAAGCCGATCGTCTCCGGCATGAGCTCCTCCAACCAAATGCGCCGCAGGTGGTATTTTTTGTTTACCACTGGGAAGGTGATGCGGCAAATGCTAATGATCTTTTCGCTTTTGGAAACAATGGTCAAGATTGATGACGAATCTCGGCGACCTCGAAATCTTTGCGCGTGTCGTGTCGACCGGCAGCATGTCGGCGGCGGGTCGCGCGCTCGGCTTTTCCGCGGCGGTGATCTCCAAGCGCATCAAGCGGCTCGAGGACCGGCTCGGGACAAGGCTCCTGCAACGAACCACACGGCAGATCTCGCTGACCGAAGCCGGCCAGGGTTTCTATGACCGCGTGCTCGGCATTCTCGCGGGCATCGAGGAAGCCGAGGCCTATGCCTCGGGACGCTCGTCCCAGGCCCAGGGAACGCTCCGCATCTCGGCACCCACATCCTTCGGCCGCATGCACATCGCCCCTCATCTGACCGGCTTCATGAAGGACCACCCCGACCTCAAGCTCCACATCGTGCTCAGCGACGATTTCACCGATATCGTCGCCGAAGGCTTCGACCTTGCCGTCCGCATCGGTGAACTCGGCGACTCGAGCCTCGTCGCCCGCAAGCTCGCGCCGGTGCGCCGTCTGCTCTGCGCGGCGCCGAGCTACATTGACCGATATGGCGTGCCGAAGGAGATCGGCGATCTCGCGAACCACATCTGCCTGCCGGCGCACAACAACGACAATTGGAAACTGGAAGGGCCGGACGGCAGCCTCTCCTACCGGCCGGAGGGTCCGCTCGTTACCAATTCTTCGGAAATCATCCGCGAGGCGGTGATCGCCGGCGCCGGCATCGCGCTTCGTTCCACCTGGGATGTCGGCAAGGAATTACGAGACGGGCGCCTCATCCAGGTGCTGCCGCAATGGGAGGGCGCGCGCGGGCTCACGCTCTCCGCCGTCTATCCAAGCCGCCAATTTCTGCCGGCGAAGGTGCGGCTTTTCATCGACTATATCGGCGGTCTCTACGGTCCGGTGCCCTACTGGGAGCAATAGCCGCGCGACAACGGCCGCTATTTCTGCGCACTTTCCTCGTGGCGGCGGCGAATGCGCCGGACGATGAGCCAAACGCCGACGACTGCGAACGGAACGGCGAAGCCGGTGAGCACGCCGGGATCGACCGGAATTTGGTGGCTCAGCGGCTTTGCAAGATAGCCGAAGAGCCCGACGACATAATAGGAAATCGCGGCCACCGACAATCCTTCGACGGTCTGCTGCAGGCGCAATTGCAGCTTGGCGCGACGATCCATCGAATTCAGAAGCGCGCTGTTCTGGCGTTCGAGCTCGACGTCGATCCAGCTTCTCAACAGCGCCGTCGCGCGGGCGAGCTTGCGCGAGAGATTCTCCTGCCGCTCCTCGACCGATTGGCAGGTGCGCATCGCCGGCGCCAGCCTGCGTTCGAGAAAGGTGCCGATCGTCTCGTAACCGGGCACGGGCGTTTCGGAAAGCGTGCGAATGCGCTCCTGGACGATGCCGTAGTAGGCGCGGCTTGCGCCGAAGCGATAAAGGCTTAAGGCGGCGCCGGCCTCGAGATCGGCGGCCAGCCGCGTGATTTCGGCCAGCATCTCGTCGGCCTCCTCGCGGACATTCTCCTTCATCCGCTGCGTGACGGCGGTCAGGCCATCCTCGGTGCGGCGGATTTCCGGCGAGAGCGACTGCGCGAGCGGCAGGCCGAGCATGGCCAACGTGCGATAGGTCTCGATATCGAGCAGACGCTGCACCAGGGCGCCTGTTCCCGCCTCGGTCATGCCGCGGTCGATGACGAGGATCTGGGTAAGGCCGTCGCCGTTCTGGCGAAAGTCGGTCAAAAGTACCGCCTGGCCGTTCTTGGTTTCGCTGTAACAGAGGCTCGTCGGATCGAAGGCCTTGATTGCCTCGCGTGCCTCGGGCGAATCGGGCCGAATTTCCAGCCGAATACCGGAAATCAGCGAACCCGGCGGCGAAAAGCCGTCGCCGAAGGGATGGATCGGCACTTCGCCGCCGAAGCGCTCCGGCGCCGGCGCGTCCCAGAAATAGGTGGAGAATTCCGTGTGCCGTTCCCAGCGCAGCGTCCCCTGCCCCCAGGGCATCGCATGGTGATTGGCGTCGCGTCCGGGTGGCGCGATGCCGCGCGAGCGCGATAGCTCGGAAAGCACGGCATGATCGACGATCGCTCCGCCCTCGGTGATGAAAGCGAGCTGAAAGATGACGCGTGGCGTCGTGACCAACGCATAGGGCCGCGAATGAACTTCGCCGAGCACCTGGGCACGCAAAGGCGCCACCGGAAATGCAAAACTGCCCTTCGACATGAAGCGCTTCATCCCCCTCACGCGTTCATCATCACTTTCTTATCAACCAACCGAGCAAAAAGAACAGGACGCATTGACGCAGCTTGACTTTTGTCAGTGTGGCGGCGGCAAAGTGGACAATCAATTTGACCACTTTGCCGGGACTGCTAGATTGCCGCAAGGGAGCGGCAGGCGAGCGGAAGACCGCACATGCTTTTCCTCACCGCTCCGGGAGATATGGCCGTGACCGAAGACCAGACCGACCTCTATGCGCGCATCAGCCACAGCCGGACGGCGGACGAGGTCGTGCAGCAGATCGAGCTTCTGATCCTCGAGGGCGTGCTGCGCGACGGCGACCGGCTTCCGGGGGAGAGGGAGCTGTCGAAGCGGTTCGACGTATCACGGCCGATTCTCCGCGAGGCGCTCAAGGAACTGGAAGCGCGCGGCCTCGTCGAAAGCCGGCACGGCGGAGGGACGTTCGTCGCCGACGTCGTCGGCCAGATCTTCTCGAAGCCGCTGATCGAGCTCATCGGACGCCATCACAAGGCAACGCAGGATTATCTCGAATATCGGCGGGAACTCGAAGGGCTGACGGCGGAGCTCGCCGCAAAGCGCGCCACGGACTTCGACCGCGATATCCTGACCCGCGTCATCGAACGCATGCGCGCCGCACATGAGAGCGGCAACTTCGATGAGGAACTCGAAGCCGACGTCGAGCTGCACAATGCGATCGGGGAAAGCGCCCATAACATTATCCTGCTGCACACGCTCAGGGCCTGCTACCGCCTCCTGACGCAGGGCATCTTCTTCCACCGCAACTCGGTCTTCGGTGCGCCCGGCGCGCGCGACCAGCTTCTTGTGCAGCACGAGGCGATCTATGCGGCCATCATGGCCGGTGACCCGAAGGCGGCCAAGGCAGCCGCGCAGAGCCACATCGATTTCGTCGCGGCGGCCGCGCGCGAGGCGGAGCGTAGCGGCGACTGGGCACGCGTGGCACGGCTACGCCTGCAGCAACGCGGCCGCGCCGGATCGTAACGGCACCTCAACCGCCGCGAAACTCCGAGGTACTCCTTCATACGGCCCTGTTGCCTCGCTGCCACCACATACCGAAAACCGCACCCCTCGCGCTCCTGCGCACAACAATGTCGCATCCTGGCAAGGGCCAGATCGACGCATTACATGTATTCCGAGCTCTATCTGAAATGGACCGCGCCTGCGTCGGAACCGCAGCGCTTTCCAGCGGTTATTCTTTTCAAAGCAACTTCATTTGAAGGTAAGGCAAGTAAGGCATACACTTAAGGTGACTGATTGCTGCCGATTCGCCCGCATAAGGAGTATTCGCGCCTTGAACATCTTGCATCGGCTGGCCTCTGATGTGCATCTGATGCTGCGTCGCCCGGCGCGCATGCAGTATGCCGCATTGTGCTACCGTTTCCGCAAGAAGACCAACGCGCTCGAAATCCTGCTGATCACCAGCCGCGATACGGGACGCTGGGTCATCCCCAAGGGGTGGCCGATGCAGGGAAAGCGGGCGCACGAGGTCGCCGAGCGCGAGGCCTACGAAGAGGCCGGAGTCAAAGGCAAGGCGCACAGGGCGACGATCGGCTCCTATGTCTACCAGAAGCGCATGGATCACGGCTTGGCGATTTCCTGCAAGGTGCAGGTGCACGCGCTTGAAGTCGAGGACTTCTGCAAGAACTTCCCGGAAAAGGGCACGAGACGACTCGAGTGGGTCGACTACCAGGAAGCAGCGAGCCGCGTGGCTGAGCCTTCGCTGAAGGAGCTCATCCTCGGCTTCGGCGAACGGATGACTCCCACTCCGGAGCCGAAGCAGAAGACCACCAAGGACTAACGCCGATCCCGGCGCGCCCCTTGCGCGCATCGATAGGACTTCGCCCGCCGCTTAATCCTGCCCTCCTCAATTCCGCTTGAATGCGCCGGCCGCTGCCGCTACTGCGATCATCACGATGGAGAACATCCAGTGGTCAAACCGCGCCCGCGTCTGGAGAAGCTGACGATCGACAAGGACCTCGACAAGTTCAGTCTTGCCGAGGAGGCGTCGCATCATGTCATGCGCCGCCTGGCGGCGCCGGGCCTCGCAGCTCTTTTCCTGATCCTCAGCATGGGTTTCGCCGCGAGCTATTTCACCGGCGCGTCCGGCATGGCCGTCGTCATTGCTGCGGCAGCGGTCGCGGGCTACATGGCGATGAACATCGGCGCCAACGACGTGACGAACAACGTTGGCGCGGCGGTTGGTGCGAAAGCCATGTCGATGGCGACCGCGCTCTCGATCGCCGCGGTGTTCGAGATCGCCGGTGCATTGATCGCCGGGCGCCGTGTCACGCTTACCATTGAAGCTGGTATCGTCGATGGCACGCAGCTCTTGAGCGCCGAGACGCTGGTCTGGGTGATGATGTCGGCGCTGATCTCTTCGGCGATCTGGATCAATATCGCCACCTACTCGCGCGCGCCGGTCTCGACGACGCACTCCATCGTCGGCGGCATCGTCGGGGCCGGCCTCGCCGCCGCTGGCTTTGCCAGCGTCAAATGGTGGTCGATCGCCGGCATCACCGCAAGCTGGTCGGTATCTCCCCTGCTCGGCGGCGCCGTCGCTGCGCTCATCCTCGCCTTTCTCAAGGAATTCGTCATTTATCGCGACGACAAGATCGCCGCCGCCCGGCGCTGGATGCCGGTCGTTCTCGGGGTGACGGCGGGATCCTTCACGGCCTATGTGGCGGTCTTTGCCCTGGATCATGTGACGTTTATCTCACTCCCGACCGCTCTGTTGATCGGTGTATTGGCCGGCGCCGCTTGTTACGTCTTGTCGAAGCCGTGGATCCACCGCCAGTCGGAAGGTCTCGACAACCGCAACCAGTCGCTGCGCAAGCTGTTCCGCCTGCCGCTCATCTTTTCTGCAGCACTGCTCTCCTTCGCGCACGGCGCCAACGACGTATCGAACGCGATCGGTCCCTTGTCGGCGATCGTCTCCGCCGTCAACGGCGTCGTCTCGACGGCGCGATCGGACGCGCCTTTCTGGGTGCTGCTCATCGGCGCGCTCGGCATTTCGCTCGGCCTCACGCTCTACGGACCGCTGCTCATCCGCGTCGTCGGCGAGGAGATCACGCGTCTCAATCCGATGCGGGCCTTCTGCGTGGCGCTCGCGACGGCAATAACGGTGCTGCTTGCTTCGGCCCTCGGGCTGCCGATCAGCTCGACCCACACCGCGGTCGGCGCCGTCTTCGGCGTCGGCTTCTTCCGTGAATGGTATACGCGGCGCTCCAAGCGAAGGCTCGAATATGTCCGCCGCAGGACCGGCCACGCCGACTTCATGGAGAAGGTCGAAACGAATTTCGCCGAGGTGCGCCGCCGCCGGCTGGTGCGCCGCTCCTATTTCCTGACGATCGTTGCAGCCTGGGTGATCACGGTTCCCGTATCGGCGCTGCTCTCCGCCGTCGTCTACTTCATCCTTTCCGGCCTTTTCCTGTAGGTGACCAAATGCGCGCCAACTTTCGCATGCAGCGACTGTTCGTCGAGAGTCCGCTTCACACGGGAGCAAGGCATGAGGCCACGAGAGAGCAGTTCAACTACCTCGTCAACGTGCTCCGCTTCGATGAGGGTTCCTCGCTCCTCGTGTTCAACGGCCGGGATGGCGAGTGGCGGGCGGAGCTTTCCATGCATTCGCGCAAACAGGCGGTCCTGACGGCGCTCGAACAGACGCGCCCGCAACCACTCCCCTCAGATCTCGTCTATCTCTTCGCGCCGCTCAAGGTGGGCCGTCTCGACTATCTCGTCCAGAAAGCGGTCGAGATGGGCGCCGGCGTGCTTCAGCCGGTGATGACGCAACACGTTCAGGGTAAGATCGCCAGCCTCGACCGCGTTCGTGCCAATGTCGTCGAGGCGGCCGAGCAATGCGGCGTTCTCGGCATCCCCGCCGTGGAAGCGCCGCGGAAGCTTGAAGATCTTCTCGCGAGCTGGCCCCGCGACCGGCGCATCATCTTCTGTGACGAGGGCAATGAAAGCCAAAACCCGCTGCCTATCCTCAACGGTATCAGCGAACGCCGGCTTGCGCTCCTGATCGGTCCGGAAGGCGGCTTTTCAGAGGCCGAGCGCACGCTCCTGCGCAGTCTCGATTTCGTGACGGCGATCCCGCTCGGGCCGCGTATTCTGCGCGCCGACACGGCGGCGGTGGCGGCAATGGCGGTCATCCAGGCCTCGATCGGCGACTGGCGATAGATGGCGTTTTGTCGCAAAACCTTCGCGGAGTTTTTTTGAGGACATCTTGAAAGAAATTGACTTGCACCGCACTTGATTCCGGTTCAAGCACCCTCCATCCACTCCTGCTGATCGGCAGGAGCCGCCCAGGCAAAGAAGACGAATATGGCCCGAGATACCACCGACCAGACGCCGGTTACCTCTGTCGCTGACCTGACCGCCTATTTGGCATCAGGCTCAAAGCCGAAGGAGAAGTTTAGGATCGGCACGGAGCACGAGAAATTCGCCTTCTTCAAGGCCGACAACAGCCCCGTGCCCTATTTCGGCGAGGCCAGCATTCAGGCGCTGCTGAACGGCATGGCCGAAAGGAATGGTTGGGAGCCGATCGTCGACGAGGGCAACATCATCGGCCTTGCCGATCGCGAAGGCAACGGCGCGATCTCGCTGGAGCCCGGCGGACAATTCGAGCTTTCCGGCGCGCCGCTCGAGAACCTGCACCAGACCTGCAAGGAATCGAACCAGCACCTGGCCGTTCTTCGCGAGATCGCCGAGCCGCTCGGCATCCGCTTCCTCGGCATCGGCGGCAGTCCGAAGTGGACCTTTGAAGAGACGCCGCGCATGCCGAAGTCTCGTTACGCGATCATGACGCGCTACATGCCGAAGGTCGGCACCAAGGGCCTCGACATGATGTACCGCACCTGCACGATCCAGGTGAATCTCGACTTTTCGTCCGAGGAGGACATGCGGCGCAAGATGCAGGTGTCGATGAAGCTGCAGCCGCTTGCGACCGCCCTCTTCGCAAGTTCTCCCTTCACCGACGGCAAGCCGAACGGGCTCCTCTCCTGGCGCGGAGACATTTGGCGTGACACCGACAATCGACGCGCGGGCCTGCTGCCCTCGACCTTCAAGCCGGACTTCGGTTTTGCCGATTACGCGGAATGGGCGCTCGACGTGCCGATGTATTTTGTCGTACGCGGGGGACATTATCACGACTGTACCCACGTCACGTTCCGCCAGTTCATGAATGGGGCGCTGAAAGGCGAGATCGCCGAATGGCAGCCCAATATGGGCGACTGGACCAACCACCTCTCGACGCTCTTCCCCGACGTCCGCCTGAAGCGTTTCCTCGAGATGCGCGGCGCCGACGGCGGCCCGTGGCGACGGATCTGTGCGCTTCCCGCCTTCTGGGTCGGGCTGCTCTATGACGAGGAGGCTCTGGCGGCGGCCGAGGCGTTGAGCCACGACTGGACCTATGAGGAAGTCCTTGCGCTGAGGAACGCGGTTCCCGCTCAGGCGCTTTCGGCAAAGTTCAGGACGATGTCGCTCTTCGACGTCGCGCGCGAGGTTCTCGCGATTTCGCGCGACGGCCTCAAGCGCCGCAATCGGGTCAATGGCGACGGCGTCGACGAAAGCCAATTCCTGGCGCCGCTCGACGAGGTCCTGGCGAAAAGGGCGACGCTCGCCGAGGACATGCTCGCGCTCTACCACGGCCGCTGGAACGAATCGGTCGAGCCGGTATTCGCCGAATACCAGTACTGAGCGAGGTTGGAATCGGTACCCGATTCCGCTCCAGCGGGCATTCCATAAAAAGCGGTTTCCAGTCCCTTGATTCCCGTTATAGTGCAATGACATGCGTCGTTCGCCGGGAAGGAAACGCCAATGGCACCGCTTTTTGACATGTTCGCACAGGCGCAGAACGGCCAGGCCCTTGAACTGATGGCGAAGCAATTCGGGCTCGCGCAGGAGCAGATGGCGAAGGCCGCGGCGGCGCTGATGCCGGCCTTTTCCACCGCCTTCAAGCGCAACACCACCAATCCCTATGATTTCGGCGCGCTGCTCACGGCACTCTCGACCGGCAATTACGCCAAATATTTCGAGGACATGAGACAAGCCTTTACGCCTCAAGGCGTTGCCGACGGCAACGATATCCTCGGCCAGCTTTTCGGCTCGAAGGAGATGTCGCGAGCGATCGCGGCGCAGGCGGCGCAGATGACAGGAATCGGTCAGGAGATCTACAAGCAGATGCTGCCGGTGATGGCGAGCACGCTCATGGGCGGCCTCTTCAAGCAGACCACGGGCCAGATGAGCGATGCCCTCGCCAACAATCCGATCATGGTGCTGATGCAGCAGTGGATGGAGGCGACGGGCCTCGCGAAAAAACCGACGCCTCCGCCGAACCCCTTCGACAACCCCTTCACCCAGGCGATGCAGGGTTTCTTCGGCATGGGCAAGGCGGAGGAGAAGCCGAAGGCGCCCGACTTTTTCGCCGACAATCCGTTCTTCAAGGCGTTCCAGGAGATGATGAGCAACAGCTCAGGCACCCCCGATAAGACGCCGGCAGAAAACCCGGCCTTCACTCAGTTCTCGCAGGCGATGAACAAGATGTTCGACACCGGGCTGGAAATGCAGAAGGAATATCAGAAGAACATCGACGCCCTCTTCGAAAGCTACAGAAAAAGTTCTGGCGGCAAGGGTTAGACTTCACGCAGCGCTGTTTTGCCCCTCACCCCAGCTCTCCCCCGCAGGCGGGCGGGCTTGAGCGAGCGTCGCGAGTCCCTTCTCCCCGCCTGCGGGGAGAAGGTGCCGGCAGGCAGATGAGGGCACATTCAGCACAACGTTTACCGGGCACCACGCATAAAAAAAAGCCCGGTACATGTCTTGGCATGTACCGGGCAAGCAGCAGGGTCTATTGGCTCATACCCTGCGGGGAACTGTTCGGCGCAACTTACACACCGTAACTGGAACTTTGCGGCATGATCTGCGCAACGGCGGCAACCTCGCGCAGGATCATGCCGCAAATGGCGCATCCGAGGCGGCGGGATGCGCCATGGGGATAATCAATCGTGGCGAACACCCCTATAGAAGAGGTTCACCCGGTTTCGCGAGGCCCGCGTCAGGTAGCTTCCCGGATTGTCGAAGAAGGACGAGGTCAGGGCCTCCTGCAGATCTTCGCGTTTCAACCCCATGTCGAGGAGCTGACGGTCGTCGAGATCGTGCAGGCGAGCGATTTGGCAGCGGTTTCGGTACAGGCGCCAGACAGCCGTCAGCACGCCGACTACGCCTGCCGTGCGGGAGGCAAGCGACGGCTTGCCAGCGACGAGGTCTAGACCGAGGGCGTGTGGGGTCGTGCGCATGACGGAACTCCTTTTTTCTCAGGCACGAAGAGACCTGTCCCCTGCGGGGAGGTCTACGCAGGGGCAGGCGGAAACGATTTGGCAGATCGGCTGGGAAGGCGCCGAGGGATCGATGTAATTTGCGACTTATCAATCGCAAATCCTTATTGATCAGTCCAACGAATGTTTTTAATGATATTCATCAAACAATCTTATGGGTATTCCGGCCATGTCCGCACCGCTCGATATCGATCAGTTGCAAACTTTCGTCGCCATTGCAGACACCGGCAGCTTCACCAAGGCCGCCGACCGCGTTTTCAAGACGCAATCCGCCGTTTCGATGCAGATGCGCCGCCTGGAAGAGCGCATCGGCAAAGCGCTTTTCATGAAGGACGGCCGAGGTAACCGGCTGACCGTCGAGGGCGACAGGCTCCTGAATTTCGCCCGCCGGATGATCCGCCTCAATAACGAGGCGATTGCGTCCTTCGACGACAACCGGCTCGAGGGCACGCTTCGGATCGGCACGCCGGACGACTATGCCGATCGCTACATGCCCGAAATCATCGTGCGTTTCGCCAAGACGCATCCGAACGTCGAGCTCTACATCGTCTGCGAGCCTTCGGCCGATCTCGCCGAGAAGATGGCCAAGGGCGATCTCGACATTGCGCTGGTCACCCACAATCCGCGGGCGCGCGCCTCGGACGTCGTGCGCACCGAGCCGCTCTGCTGGGTGAGTTCGATCAACCATCCGCTCCCCGAAAACGCGCCGATCCCGCTTGCCGTCGGACGCCGTGACTGTCTGTGGCGGCAGGCGGCCTGCGCCGCGCTCGATGCGACCGGCAGGGAATACCAGATATTGTTCACGAGCTGGTCGTCGACGGTCGTCGCCGCGGCGGTACTGGCCGGCATGGCCGTGTCGGTGCTGCCGGAATCGGCGCTGCGCCCCGGCATGAAGGTTCTCACTCTGGCGGACGGATTTCCGGCGCTCGCACCGGTGCAGATCGGTATCATGAAGCGCCCCGGCCTCTCGCCGTCGCTGTCGAACGCCATCACCAACCATATCACGGCCTGCCTCGACAACATCACGCCGATCGCCGTCAACGACGATCTCGACAATGATATCAAGGGCTTCCCGCGTTATCCGCGCCTCAGGCAGAGCCACATGCTGCCCGGCTGGTGACGACTTAGCAGCCGAACGAAGAGGCACGCCTCGGCCGAGGCACCGATTTTCGCTGCACTCCGATCGGTGTCACGCGAGCTTCGCCTTCAGGAACTCGACCGTACGCTGCCAGGCGAGGTCGGCCGCCTCCTTGTTGTAGCGAGCCGCCGACGTGTCGTTATTGAAAGCGTGATTGGCGTCCTCGTAGACATGGATCGTGAAGTCCTTGCCGCTCTCCGTCAGCGCCTTCCGATAATCTTCAATGCCGGCATTGATGCGCTCGTCCAGCCCTGCGTAGTGCAGAAGCAACGCCGCCCTGATCTTCGGCACGTCCTCGGCCTTCGGCTGGGAGCCGTAATAGGCGACGCCGGCCTTCAGGTCCGGCGAGTTCACGGCAAGCCGGTTGACGAGACCACCGCCCCAGCAGAAGCCGATGGCGCCGACATTGCCTGTGCTTTCCGCGTGTCCGTTCAGGTACGTGACGGTTGCGACGGCATTCTCGCTCGTCTCGGCCTGATCGAGTGCGCTGATCATCTCGCGTGCCTTGTCCTCGTCGCTCGGAGTACCGCCATCGGGCGAGAGGAAATCGGGAGCAAGTGCCACGAAGCCTTCAAGCGCCACGCGACGCGCAACGTCCCTGATGTGCGGGTTGAGACCGCGATTCTCATGGATGACGATCACGGCCGGAAGTTTGCCGGTCGCGTTGGCCGGCCGAACCAGGTACCCCTTCATGTCGCCGTCGGCACCGGGATAGGTGATGTCCTCTCCCTTGATCCGCTCGTCGGTCGCCGCAACGATTTCGGCCTTGGCGCTGTTGGCGGCCAGAATCGGCGCGATTGCCGCGGCGGCGGCAGCTGAACCGGCAAGCGCCGTCAGCCTTTCCATGAAGCGGCGGCGATCGAGGGTCAAATGGGTATATTCGTCATACGCATCGATCATCGCCTGGGTGATCACAGGCTTGTCCATGACGACCTCCTTCTGTTGGTTTCGGCGATCGATGAACGGAAAACCGCCCGCCGACAAGATAAGCCAGCGGGCGGTCACAGACGTACAAAGACTTACAAAACTGCGTGACCGGCATGCGGCCGGAAGGGGCGCTGCTGCGTTTTGAACCCTAACCGGCGCCGCGGAGGAGAGATCAGGCAGCGCCCGGGTAGTTCGGGCTCTCGCGGGTGATCGTCACGTCATGCGCGTGGCTCTCGCGAAGGCCGGCGCCGGAGATGCGGACGAAAGTGGCGCGCTCCTGATAGTCCTTGATCGTCGCGCCGCCAACGTAGCCCATCGACGCCTTGAGGCCGCCGGCGAGCTGATGCAGGACACCGGACACCGGCCCCTTATAGGGAACCTGGCCCTCGATGCCTTCCGGCACGAGCTTCAGCGTGTCGCGGACTTCCGCCTGGAAATAACGGTCAGCCGAACCGCGTGCCATCGCGCCGACGGAGCCCATGCCGCGATAGGCCTTGAAGGAGCGGCCCTGATAGAGGAAGACCTCGCCCGGGCTCTCGTCGGTGCCGGCAAGCAGTGAGCCGATCATCACGGCGGAAGCGCCGGCGGCGATCGCCTTCGCAAGATCGCCGGAATATTTGATGCCGCCGTCGGCGATAATCGGAATGCCCGCCGCCTGCGCAGCCTCGACGGCCGCCATGATCGCCGCGAGCTGCGGCACGCCGACACCGGCGACGATGCGCGTCGTGCAGATGGAACCGGGACCGATGCCGACCTTGACCGCATCCGCACCCGCATCGATCAGCGCCTTGGTCCCGTCCGCCGTCGCGACATTGCCGGCCATGATCCGTACGGAATTCGTAAGCTTCTTTATCCGGCCGACCGCATCCAGCACGCGCTGCGAATGGCCATGGGCGGTGTCGACGACGATCAGGTCGACGCCAGCGTCGATCAGCCGCTCGGCGCGTTCGTAGCCGTCGTCACCGACGCTGACGGCGGCGGCGGCGCGAAGGCGGCCCTGAGCGTCCTTGGAGGCGTTGGGGTTAAGCTGCGACTTCTCGATGTCCTTCACCGTGATCAGGCCGACGCAGCGGCCCTCCGGATCGACCACCAGCAGCTTCTCGATCCGATGCTTGTGCAGCAGACGCTTGGCTTCCTGCTGATCGACGTTTTCCTTGACGGTAACCAGGTTTTCCCGGGTCATCAGCTCATAGATCTTCTGCGACGGATCGGAAGCGAAGCGAACGTCTCGATTGGTGAGGATGCCGACGAGGCGGCCTTGGGTCTGCCCGCCGACACCACCGTTTTCGACGACGGGAATGCCGGAAATGCCATGCGCTTTCATCAGGCTCAACGCGTCTGCAAGCGTCGCATCCGGGCCGATCGTCACCGGATTGACGACCATGCCGCTTTCGAACTTCTTGACCTGACGAACCTCTTCCGCCTGCTCGACGGGCGTCAGATTGCGGTGGATGACGCCGATGCCGCCGGCCTGGGCCATGGCGATCGCGAGCCGTGCCTCGGTGACCGTATCCATGGCGGATGAAAGGATCGGCAGATTGAGATCGATATCCTGCGCGATGCGCGTCGCGATGTTCGTCTGGCCCGGCATGACCTCGGAATGTCCCGGCTGAAGCAGGACGTCGTCGAAGGTCAAAGCCTCCAGACCGGTTGCCGTTTCGATGATACGCGCCATGGCCAGTTCCTCTTCAATAAACGAAAATCCCCGGGGACGATCAGCAACTTGTCCACCGGGCGACTTCAAAGCTTGTCTTGGAAGTTGGCGAGGGCTCGTAACACGGATATGTCAGAATGAAAATAGGCTACTGCATGTTTCTTGAATCGTAGCCGATTCAAGAAACATGCCGCAACTCAAAGTGCTGCAGCGACCTTGGCGCGTCTGAAGACGCGCGGCGCTGTAGGCCCGGAAATCTCCCGGGCCGTGCTAAAATGTTGTTGCAGAGCAACAAAGGACTTTCAGATGTCGAATTGGTAGGTCGCCGGCACGAAACGGTAGCCCTGATCCTGCCGCTCGACGAAACCAACAGCGGGGAACGGCATGTGATAGCCGACGAAGGGCAGCCGATCCGTCGCGATCATGTCGAAGACCTTCTTTCTGGTCGCGCTCGCCGCTGACTTGTCCATGTCGAAGCGGACCTCCCAATCCGGCCGCTGCAGCGACAGGACATAGTGGTTGGCCGTGTCCGCCGTGAGGATGAGCGCCTGCCCATCCGAATCGAGCCGGTAGATCATGTGCCCCGGGGAGTGCCCGAAAGCGGCAACGGCCGTGATGCCAGGCACGACCTCGGCACCGTCGGCGATGAAAGTCGTCTTCTCGGCCAGCGGCACGACTTTCTGAAGCACCGCCTTGTGTCCGTTTTCGGCAGGCGTCCCGACGCGGGCAGGGTCCTTCCAGAAATCGAATTCGACCTTCCCCGTCACATAGCGTGCATTGGCAAAGGCCGGCTTGCCAGCCTCCATCAGGCCGCCGATGTGGTCGCCATGCATATGGGTGATCACGACCACCGAAACCTGCTCGGGCGTGTAGCCGGCGGCCCGGATACCGTGAGCGAGCTTGCCCGTTCCCGCGTCCCGGCCACCCTCACCGAGCCCTGTATCAAACAGCACGACGTCCGATCCGGTATCGACCAGAACCGGGGAAAAGCCATTGATGAACCCGGCGGTCGGCAGGAAATTCTGCTCGAGCAGCGCGGTGACCGCGTCTGCTGGCTGATTGGTACCGTAGGTCTCGTGCGGATTGTCCGAGGCGCGCGTGCCGTCGCTGATCACCGTCACTTTGAAGCTTCCGAGCTTCAACGTCTTGAAATCCGCACCGTTGGCCATGACGTCTTTGTCCGCACTCTCCTGAGCATTCACAAGACCCGCCAGCAGGCTCGGCGCCGCCAAAGCGCCCGCCCCTGCTGCGAACAAGGTTCGCCGCTTTAATGAAAATGCCGTCACAATTCCCTCCTGCTGATTTGGCGCTGCCCGCGCGCCAGACATGACAGGCGAGAAGTAGCGCCTTGACAGAAAAGGACAGCCCGGATCACAGGCTTTTGATCTGCAATCTCCGGTTTGGCCCTTACAAAGCCATCGGAAGCCTTTACCCGCGCGACCGCTAAAGCTCCAAGGCCTTTTCATGAATCGCATCGTGCCGATGATCCTCGCCGTCGCTCTGTTTATGGAGCAGATGGATTCGACGGTCATTTCGACCTCGTTGCCGGCGATCGCGCGCGATATCGGCGTCGGGCCGATCACGCTGAAGCTGGCGCTGACTTCCTACATGGTGGCGCTCGCGATCTTCATCCCGTTGAGTGGCTGGATGGCGGACCGCTTCGGCGCCAAGCGCATCTTTCGCGCCGCGATGCTGGTTTTCATCGCCGGGTCGGTATTCTGCGCTGTCGCCGATAGCCTCCTCGCCTTCGTTCTTTCACGCTTCCTGCAGGGGATGGGCGGCGCCATGATGACGCCGGTCGCGCGCCTCGTTCTCGTCCGCAGCGCGCCACGTAGCGAGCTGGTCTCGGCCATGGCGCTGCTCACCATCCCGGCGCTGGTCGGTCCGCTTGCCGGCCCGCCGCTCGGCGGCTTCATCACCACCTATTTTTCCTGGCATTGGATTTTCCTGATCAACGTGCCGGCCGGCATTGCGGGCTATGTGCTTTCCGGCATTTACCTCCCGGAGATGGAGCGGCGAAGCCCGCCGCCGCTCGATATCTTCGGCTTTCTGCTCGGGGGTATCGCCGCCGCCGGCGTCGTCTTCGGTCTCTCCGTCATCAGCCTGCCGGCGCTGCCGCCGGCGATCGGCATCGCCTCCGTTTCCGCCGGAATCGCCGCGTCGCTGCTCTACATCTTCCACGCGCGCCGGCATCCGGCCCCGGTGCTCGATCTTCGGCTGTTTCGCGACGGCGCCTTCCGCGCTGCTTCGATCGGCGGCACGATCTTCCGGATTTCCGTCGGTGCCGTGCCTTTCCTGATGCCGCTGATGCTGCAAGTCGGATTCGGCCTTAGCGCGTTCCAGTCTGGCCTCATCACCTTCATCGGCGCGGTCGGCGCCATCACCACCAAGTTCCTCGCCCGCCGTGTGCTCGCCTTCGCCGGATTCCGCACGACGCTGATCATTGCGGCCGTGATCGCCGGCGTCATGACCTTCGCCAACGGCTTCTTCACGCCGGCGACGCCCTATCTGGTGATGATCACGATCCTGCTGATCGCCGGCTTCGCCCGCTCCTTCTTCTTCACCAGCGTCAACGCGCTTTCCTTCGCCGATATCGAAGATGCCGATGCCAGCAAGGCGACGTCGATGAGCGCCGTCCTGCAGCAGATCAGCCTTGCTTTGGGAGTGGCGGTCGCAGGCGCGATCCTCGAAATCGAGACCGCGATCAGCGGCGGTCCGCTCAGCCTCGAGGATTTCCAGGTCGCCTTCATGATCATCGCCGCCGCCAACCTGCTCGCGGCGATCCCCTTCTTGACCATGGCGAAGAATGCCGGCGCTTCCGTTTCCGGCCACCGCTTGCCGATGCGGGAGGCGGAGACGACGACGGCCGGAAAATAAACGGAGTTATTCCGGCCGCTCGCAGACGGCGGAGAGCTTGTTACCGTCCGGATCGCGGACATAGGCCGCGTAAAAATTCGGGTGGAACGGCCGAAGCCCCGGCGCGCCCTCATCCGTACCGCCATTGGCGAGGGCGGCGGCATAGAACGCATCGACCGCCGCGCGGCTACCCGCTTCGAGCGCCACCATCGAGCCGTTGCCGATCGTTGCAGCCTCGCGGTTGAACGGGGTGACGACCCACAGGCGGGAGCGGAAGTCACCCTCCGCGCCGTAGCCGATCTCGACCTCGTCCTCCTTGCGGCGTTTGAGGCCGAGCGTCGCGAGCGTCCTGTCGTAGAACGCGCCGGCCCGTTCGAGGTCGTTGGAGCCGAGGGTCACATAAAGCAGCATCGGCCTACTCCGCTCGATCTTCCGCGGGCTCTCCGGTCTCGGACGGTTGCCTGCCTTTGAAGCCCTTGGCGAGCAGGAACATCTCCACCGATTCGGCACGGGAAGAGGCCGGCTTCACGTGCACGACCTGACGGAAATTCTGCTTCAGCATGTTGAGCAGATCGCGCTCGGTGCCGCCCTGAAAGGTCTTTGCCAGGAAATGTCCGCCCTCGGCGAGCACGTCGACGGCGAAATGCGCCGCCACTTCGCAGAGATGCATTGTGCGCAAGTGGTCGGTTTGCCGATGGCCAGTCGTCGGCGCCGCCATATCCGACATGACGATGTCCGGAGCTCCGCCGATCGCCTGCTTGAGCTTTTCCGGCGCCTCCGGATCGAGGAAATCCAGTTGCAGAATATTGACGCCCGGGATCGGATCCATTTCCAGAAAATCAATGGCCGCGACACGCGGATCGGCGTCAGTCGAATTCGTGACCTTGGCCGCGATCTGCGACCAGCTTCCGGGTGCGGCACCCAGATCGATGATCCGCTTGGCGCCGGAAAGAATCTTGTGCTTCTCATCGATCTCCAGAAGCTTGAAGGCCGCCCGGGCGCGATAGCCCTCGAGCTGCGCCCGCTGCACGTACGGATCGTTGATGTGGCGCTCGAGCCAACGGCGCGACGAAGCCTTGAGCTTGCCTTTCTTCACCTTCTGACCGAGCTTGCGGCCGCTACGGTTGCCGCCGATCGGGGATTTCGTCATGCGTTGTTTCCTTCGTGGGACTTCAGCCGCTCCTCGCCGGCCGGCGGAGGACCGAAGCTGCGCTGGTGGCGGCGCGGCCGCGCCCGGCGCCAGGCCCCATCGTCTGCCATCATGTCGGTCAAGAGCCCCTCGCGTAGACCACGATCGGCGACCCGCATGCGCGTCGAAGGCCACCGGCGACGGATCGCTTCGAGGATTGCGCAGCCCGCCAGCACCAGATCGGCCCGGTCCGGCCCTATGCAGGGATTGGCGGCGCGCGCGGCGAAATCCCAGGAGAGGAGCCGCGCCTGCATCGCCGAAACCTCGTCGTCGGAGAGCCATAGCCCATCCACACGGCGGCGATCATAGCGCGGCAGGTCGAGGTGGACGCCGGCGAGCGTCGTCACGGTTCCCGACGTGCCGATCAGATGGAAGCCGCTGTCGGTGCCGCTGGCCAGCGCATCCACCGAGGGGCTGTCGAAGGCGGCGAGCATGTCCTCGACCTCACGCACCATCGTCTCGAAGCTTTGAGGCGTCACGTGCTCGCCGCCATGGCGCTCCGAAAGCGTGACGACGCCGACCGGTAGCGAGGTCCAATGGGTAATGTGATTGGCAAGCCGGCTCGAACGGTTCTCGCCAATGCGAATGACGGCGATCTCGGACGAGCCGCCGCCGATATCGAAGAGCACGACGGACTTGGTCTCACGATCGACGAGCGAGGAGCAGCCGGAAACCGCGAGCCGCGCCTCGGTCTCGCGATTGATGATTTCGAGTTCGAGGCCGGTCTCCTCGGCGACGCGCTTCAGGAAGGTCTCGCCATTGGCGGCCGACCGCGCGGCCTCCGTCGCTATCAGCCGGCGGCGGCGGATCGAGCGGGTGTTGAGCTTGCCGGCGCAGATCTTCAACGCTTCGACCGAGCGCTCCATCGCATCGTCGGAGAGCCGCCCGCTCGCGCCGAGCCCCTCGCCCAGCCTGACGATGCGGGAGAACGCATCGACGACGCGGAACTGACCCGGGCGGGTCGGCTGCGCGACCAGGAGGCGACAATTGTTGGTGCCGAGATCGAGCGCCGCGTAAAGCGGCGTCGGCGGCTCGCTCGGCGCCACATAGGGAGCACCCATCTTTTCGGAACGCGGCTGCTGTGGAGATTGCGGCGGAGCGGTTTCGGCACCACGTGGACGCTGTGATTCGCCGGGCCGCTGCGTTGCAGGTGCCTTACCGGCCGACGCCAACGGCCGCCCCTGAAGCCCGCGCCGATGACGCGCCTTCCTGCTGCGCTTATGACCTTTCTTGTCGGCAACCGTCGCATCGAGAAGCGGCGCCTCTCCGCCGGAAGCGGCGGCCGCGGGCTGGTTCTGCGGTTTTGCTGATTTCGAGCGCCGGCGCCGTTTGCGCTTGCGCGCCGGCTCCGCCTCGTCCAGTGCTGCGGGACGCCCTGCTTCTCCGGTCTCGCCGGATCGGCTGGCAATTGCAGGCGGCGAACCGAAGGGCTTGCGCCGCCTCCGCTTGCCCTTGCCGCCGCGCGACGCATGCTTGCGCGCCTCGCCACGACCTGCTGCCGACGCCCCGGATTCATACGGCACCTCGCCGTGTTCGGGGTCTTTCACGTGTCTCAACCATGGCGCCGCGCGAAGCCTTGCGGCCGCTCAAGGCGCTCTCTCGATTTTGCGTTGGCGCGACTGTACCAGCGCCGCCCTTTTTCGCCAAACCTTTTTTGAGGCTGAGACAGGGCTCGTGAGCCGCAGTGTTACCCTCCTTGGACGACAAGTCCTTCGAAACGAAGCGCATAGCGGCCCTGCGCGTTTTGCCGCAACTCGGAACGAGTTGAACACAGCGCGGCCGCATTTTTTTGCCAAAAGGTATTTGCATCCGCCGTTCTTTTGTTTATAAGCCCGCCACACCGACGCGGCGGCTAAGCTTGACCAGCGGACCTTGGGGAATAGGTTAACGGTAGACCAGCGGACTCTGACTCCGTTAGTCCTGGTTCGAATCCAGGTTCCCCAGCCATCTATTTCCTCAATGAAATCAAAAATGTAGCCGATAAGCGACAGCGGAAACGTGTTGCGTGACTGTTGCAACGCAGATGCAATGATTTCAATGCGTTACCACGCATTACAAATCAGTCCATGCAACATGGATGCAACACGGCTCCTACGGGAGGCCCGGGAGGCCACCGCCCTTCGAGCGATGGCCTTCACTCTGCTGCACTAATGACAGGATTCGCTCTGGCGTACTCGTGAATCTCGCCGCGCTTCAGTGATCGGTAGGTCAGCCAATCGAGCTCTTGCCGGCCGTCATTGCACTTCTTGCAGGCCATGGCGAGGTTGTCGGGGTGGCTGCTGCCGCCGTCGGCTAGCCTTTGCAGGTGCTCGATCGTGGCGGCGTCCGGTCTCTGCTGATCTCGCCAGCGGTACGACAGGATGACGTGCTGTCCGCAATAGCAGCATTGACCTTCCTGCTTCGCGAACAGATGGAGCAGGTATTTTCGTTTGGCGGCCTTCTTCATAGCCTCAAAGTAGCACCCACAAACGAAAGCGGCCACCCGCCGTTGAGCGGATGGCCGCTTAGATTACCGGCCTTCGCGCCGCAGCGTGTGGGGGCGGTGGTATCGCGCGGCCTGTGGTGACTTTGAATTCAGCTTACGGCGACTAAGGCGCTGCCGAGAAAAGTGCGGTGCGGTCTGCCGTAGTTGGCGCCCAGCACCTGCACGTCGTACATTTCCCCTCCTGCAACGGTTCTTCTTCTGTCAGTAACGATGGCGAGCATGTCGCCGCTCGCTACCATTTGCCCAATTCCGAAGCGGTAGCTGGGTCTTCTGCCGACCAGCCGGCGCGGAAGTGCAATTCTCTCGATGGTCTCGGGGCGAACGTGAGCAGTCATTTCGGGTTCCTCGTGTTGATTAATATCGCTCAATGCGCTAACAATTACTCACCACGAGCGGCGTGTCAAGCGGAATTAATCACAATGAGCGATATTAATCAAATCACCGGCCGCCAACTGGCTGCGGCGCGTACTCTGACTGGATTAGGGCAGGTGGATCTCGCCGCCTTGGCGAATATTTCGGCTCCGACGCTGCGCCGCATGGAAGCAAGCGACGGGCCGCTTACAGGAATGGCCAATAACATCGCGGCAGTGGTGCGCGTTCTCTATGACCATGGCGTCCTATTCATAGATGGGCCGTATTCTGGCGACGGAGGCCCGGGTGTCCGCCTGCGCGATCGTCAAACCTAACAAATTTGTCAAAGACTTGCGCTTGCGAGCTCTCTTTCGAGCTTGACCGCGCAATCTCGCCTCAATAGCTTCCAATTCGCGGCCTCACCAACCGCAAGCACCACCACACTAGAGGAGACATGCTAATGCGGTCGGCATTCGTGCCGGCGGCAATGTGTTTTCTCGTGATGGAGGTGGCCATGTCGTCAACCGTTCAGTTCGATACAATCTACACCGCCGCGGAGGCTGCGAAGCGCCTTCGCTTGACCAATCGCGGTGTGATCAAGCTTGGCAAAGAACATGGCCTGTGCTCCCGCTCAGGCCGCAACTACCTGTTCTCCGAACGTGATCTGTTGGCCTTATGGCAGATTCTGCGCGAGCCGCCAAAAGTGCCGAAGCTTCCGACTGTGAAAGCGCATGTCTCTGATCTGAGGCTCTACGAGGCCATCCAGAAACTTACCGCCAGAAGGAAGGGCCCCGGTCGGTCGAAATGGGAAGCCACCAATGCCAAGAACAAGGAATTGCGCGAGGCAACAAAGGCGGCAGTCGAGAAATGGAAGGACGAAGAACCGCTGGATCATAGCAATCGAGATCCGGCTTATTGGACATCTGAACGGAAAGAGCGTCGACGCTTGGAAAGCCTGGCTAAGAAAAGGGGATGGATGGCTCGAACATGACCGACAATGACTTTCTAGACAGCCTCCTCACACCGGAAGAAATCGCGCGGCGCATCACCGAATCAAGCGGCGTTTACATCTCTGCCCGCACGGTGTGGGAGAAAGCTAGGCGAATCGGCGTGGCCAAGAAGATTGGCAGATCGCCGCTCATCCATGTTTCCGACGTTCCGCGGCTACTCGAGGAAGAAACGAAATCGGAGAGGCGCGCGCACCTAACAAGAATAACGACCGGGCCTGCCGCACTGTCCATCCTCCAGAAGGCTCGCAAGAAAAGGGCGCGTCCATGAATAAAGAATGGCGGCATTGGCAGAGCCGATTATCCAACGAGGTCGAGGGAGCGCCTTAAAGTGACTATCGATCCTCTCTCCCAGCTGCCACTCTTCGCCACCGACCAGCAACTCGCCATCGCGATCGTCGGCAAGGATCGTGCCCCGATGTGGGTAAAGGCGGTCATTCCCCAGCTTGAAAAGAAGGGATTTCCGCGGATCGATCCGCTGCACGACGGCCGGCCAGTGCCGCTGGTGCGTAAATTCTATGAAGGGTATTTCGGCATAACGGCTGGTTTCTCGGTCGCTGCGCCAGACGGGAAGGAGAACTTAGGCATGTGGAAGTCGCGCCGCCGTACCAGGAAGGCTAGCGATGAATGACTCCCCTCGCCTCATCGGCAGAAGGGAGGCTGCCGCATATTGCGGCGTCACTCCCACTTGCTTTTCAATGTGGGTCGCAAGCCGCGCCCCTCCGGCTAGACAAGCAAATCACAGCATGAGAACCATGTCGCAGCCATCTGCGGTTGAAACAAGCCTGGCGCAGGCGCCAACGAAGGAGTGATTGATGGAAGTCTTTGAGGCTGGAGTTCAGTACAACGACTGGAAAGGAACGGCAGCAGCAGACGAAGGCCATGACCCTTGGTTTCGGGCTTTATTGCTAACCAAGGGCTTGATAGACGACAAGTCTTTCGTTGTGGCCATCAAGTTTTACAGCGGAGAAAGTTTCGATAAGCCGTGGATTCAGGCTGTGATTGCCGACGGCACTGGCTACGATGATGTTAATACCCAAATTACGTCAGCGGATACTCTTCGGTTCAAAGAGGTAGACGTGGAGCTTTCGCTCGATGAATTCTTCGGCGTGTTTAAGCGGTTCAATATCGTATTGACGTCTCGCGATCTCGGGTTAGATGGCCGGGAATACGAGGTCGTCGAGAGCTGAATAACCCGGGTCCGCCAGTCTCGCGGACGCTCACCCGTTTGCCTCGCGCGCTCTGCCCACTAATCTAATCGCGAACCGAACACAAATGCCTCAACACCCCCGCGACGCCTCATTTGGCATTCAGTTGTCGCTCGACGAAGGTGACAGCATTCAGCAGATCATCGGCAGAAAGAACGGCTTGTTTGCGGTCACCCTGGAGAAAATATTCAGGATAAGAACACAAGACGAGCTCGATCCGGAGAGGAAGCTGCCAGATGCCCCAATTGAGCAGAGTATCCATCTGCCTCATGGGTCCCGAGATCCGTTCGTCGCCAGAACCATACTTCAATCGTTGGAAATCGCATCGCTTGTTTTCGGAAAAGGGTCCCCAAAGGCGTCGGAAATCATAGACGTCGCTTGGGAGCTTATGAATTCGCTGGTCTCATTGCGAGTAATACTGGGACGAATTTCAGATCAGATTGACCAAGCAATGGAGATCATCGAAGCGGATTACTCGAGCTATACGGAAGGTCTTAGTCCCAAGGCTCTTCCGATAATCCCCTACTTCGATATTGATTTCCGTTCCTTTGTAACCGAGGTGAAGCGAGCGATATACAAGGTCTCTGACCTCTTCCCGATCCTCACTGACGCGAACATCCCGGCCGGGTATTTTCACAAGGCCATTGATTGGGCTGCGGCTTCACGAGGCCTCGACAGCGAACTTACGAAGATGCTGAACCGGGATCAAAAGTGGATTAAGGCGTGGATTGACATTCGGACCGCAATCGAACACCCAAAAAACGACCGCTACGTGGAGACTTCGAACTTTTCCCTTGAGCCGCACCGCGGAATTCGGCTCCCCACCTGGCGATTTATTCATCCCGAATACAATATGGCAAGTCCGCAGAACGTCTTAGAAATCTTCGAAGCCTGCATGCAGAACATTTTGAAGTTCTACGAAGAATTACTTGTTATGCTTTGCGACGGTCAACAGCCGCCTTTCTTCAATGTTGATTTTGAGACAATCCCAGAGGTAGATCGGAACCGCAACTGTCCCTTCAGGTGGTCCATCCAAACGACACTGGCGTATGGTGCATAGCTGCGGTGTCTTCGCCATTGTCAATTGGACGAGGGATGGCACTGATCTCGAGATCGCCCTATACGACACGTGCTTCTCACTGTCTTCGGAAAGCCGGGGATCCTCTGTTATCTCAACTCGAACACCCCCGCATCATCCTCCCTCTCCCTGATCCCCTTGAACGACGGGTGCCGCAGCTTCCCGTCATCGGTCCAGGTGCGATACTCGACCTCAGCGATGAGCACGGGCCGCACGAAAACCGCAGCCTTGCGCCTGAGGTTCACCGCCGGCGATTTCGTCACGATCTCGTCGAGCAGCTCGCGGAGCTTCACCGATTCCTGACGGCTCCATCCGGTACCGCAGCCGCCGACATAGACAAGTTCGTCGCCTTTCCTCGCCGCTAGCAGTAAGCGTCCGATTGCCCCAGGCACGACGGACGGCTCATAGCCGACGATGACGAAGCTGTCGCGGCGCGTGCAGGTGATCTTCTGCCACCAGTCGGTTCGACCGGAACGGTAGGGCTTATCCAGGCGCTTCGCGATGATGCCCTCGAGTCCATGAGCGCAGGCAACGCGGAAGAACTCGTCTCCATCCGCTTCGACCTCTTCCGAAAGCCGGATGGCACCCTCACGCCCGGCAATGATTGGCTCGAGCAGCCACCGACGCTCGCGAAGCGGCAGTCGACGCAGGTCCCAACCGTCGACATAGAGAAGGTCGAAAGCAAAGAAGAGGATTTCACCGGGATCCTGCAGGCTCGGTCGCTTGCCGAGGGCGCGCTGAAGCATGCCGAAATCTGACCGCCCCTGGGCGTCAAGCACCACTGCCTCGCCATCGAGGATCATGGTCGCGTGCCCGAGCTGCCGCGCCTCGGCCGCGATAGAGGCAAAGCGGGGCGTCCAGTCGTAGCCGCCGCGCGTGATTATTCGTACCCTGCCCTGCTCGACGTGAACGGCCAAGCGGTAGCCGTCCCATTTCACCTCAAAGGCCCAGTCCGGCCCCTTCGGTGGCTTGTCGACGAGCATCGCCAGGCATGGATCAACGCGTGCCGGCATAGGATGCGGCGGCGGCTTGTCGGTCGGTTTTTTCGATTTTGTTCTTGCCACGCAAATCTAACGCATGACGCCGAAAAAGGTCACCTATACGCCCTACGCCATCCGCCTTCACGGGCCTCAGCTTCAGAGCAGAACCAGCGTTCGCCGTACCTGCGGTCAATACTCGTCGCATCGTAGTATTCTTGCCCGGGGAGGTGATAGATTTTCTCCCCATTGCTGACGCTGATGTTTCCTTTGATATCGCAGGACCACCCAGCCACCGAGAAGTCATTCCACGCGGCGATGAAATCGGGAGCTGCCACGCCGCCAGATGTACCAACAGCGAGTGCCGCGACCACCAGTCCAGGCGCTCGAAATAGCAGCGATCGCTGTGCCCGCTTTTGGCGATAGTGCATGCCATTTCTCCACCGATTGTCCTGCCGAGATCGTAATGCAGCGCGTGGAGCCGCAATAGCTGCGCAAATAGGCTAGGCGGACTGGTCTATGCCGCCCCTCGCCGTCTACCACCCTCGATCGGTGGCATAAACACGACGGCCACCCTTCTCGATCCACACCGAGGGCAGCGAAGGCGACTGGCAAGCATTGCCAGCGGAAAGTCCCTGCCCCGCGTTGCAACCAGCGTCAGCATGTCGAGATCATAGGTCCAAGTGCACTGGCGAACCGACTTCATGCCCTCACGATTGCCGAAGGCACATCGTGCTTTGAGTTGCCAACCGAGGCTGAATGCTTCGCCAATTGTCTCGACCATGGCGATGAAATAATGTAAGAACAAAAGAAGAACAATCAACCGATGCTCGAACTCCCCAAAATTGGGGAGGACGACCACAGGAGATCGTCATTGAGTGACGAACTGGGCGCGAAGCCTCACTACGAACCCGGACCGTATGTCCATTACTGCGAGCATCCGGGCTGCACGAGATGGGGCAGCTTCGGCTTCGCAGTCGGTCGGGCGGAGCCGCACTGGTTCTGCTCTGAGCATCAGCCGGAATGGAAGTCGCGCCATGAGGCACAGTCGCCATTGACGCCGCCGACGGTGCGCGGAATAACCGAGCCATGACAGTAACAGTTACAGAAGAGCAACGTGAAGCCGCCGACAACCTGCGCGAGTCAATGCGGATCTTCAATCACGCCATTCGCGAGGCAGCCTATCGAGGCCTGCACGTGGAGGTGAAGGTGCTGCACATGCACCGCACCGAGGGGCCGACACCAGTTCCGCAGGTCGACGTTCTCGCGAAGCTGTGACGGCGTTCATGATGCGTTTCCGCTTGTTGACCTCAGCGCTCTCAATTGGCGCCGCCCTAGTCATGCCGGCCGTTGCTGCCGAACCGATCACCGGCCGTGCCACCGTAATCGACGGCGACACGATCGAGATCCGAGGCGAGCGCATACGTCTGCACGGCGTCGATGCACCGGAGAGCTGGCAACAATGCGAGAATGCCGCCGGAAGCAACTACCGATGCGGCAATGAGGCAGCTTTCGCGCCTGAGCGGTTCCTCGCCGCGTCCCGCCCTACCCACTGCCGGATTGTCGACCGCGATCGACACAAGCGGTTCGTGGGCGTCTGCTTCCGAGCAGATGGCCGAGAGGTCAATCGCTGGCTGGTCGAAAGCGGCAATGCAGTGGATTGGGAGAAGTACAGCAATGGCGCTTACGCCAACGCGCAGGCATTTGCGCGGTCGCGTGCTGTTGGTATCTGGCGGGGGAAGTTTCAGTTGCCGTGTCTAGCGCGGGCGGAGCGTGCGAGACGGAAAGTAGCGTGTTGATTAAGGACTCAATGATAGCATCGGGTTTCTGAATTCTGCACAAAGGGGCGATGCATGAAGAAAGCCAGTATCTATTCGCTACTCGTGTTGGCGCTCTGTGCCACCGGCAGCGCACCCTCTTATGCCGGAACAACGCAAAGCCTCGTGAAGGGGTGTTCGTTTGCGAAGCGGGTCCTTGCTGGCGAAACAGATCTTTCATTGGAGCAGCACATATTTGCTTCCTACTGCCTCGGATTCGTTGAGGGCTATATTGGGTCGTGGGCAACACAAGACGCCATGCTGAAGGCGGAACAAAAGAAGGGGTGGCCCCTGTGCTTTCGCCCCTCGTCCATTGGAGAGGATGAGACGCGAGAGGCGATCTACGCTTTCACGCGACACGTCGAGCAGAACCCGGCAGCAGTGCATGAGCCTGCTGCTATCATACTCGGGGTCGCCATCATGGAAACTTTCTCATGTGAGAATTGATCTACCCGAGGTCCGGGCCCGGCCGCTCGCGCGCTACTGATTGCCATTGAGATCGGGAAACGCGGTCCAACTCGCTTTAGTGCAGGTATCAAACAGCGGCGGGTTAACCAAAAAGACCTTCCCAGCCTTAAAGGCCACCGAAATCGCTTGAACGCCAGTGTAGGCGCCGAACGAATTCTTCGCGTTCATTCGTACGCACACACCAGGTGCGGTCGTTCCGTTGACCAAGCCTACAAAGATCACGGTGGGCTCAGTGATCTCCGCGTCACGAACTGTGTAGGGATCTTTGAGAGTCTTCCTAAAATAAGCGACCGTTTGCTGTTTGTAGTCGATCGGAATTTGAGTCACGACAGCTTTATTTTCAGGCGTCGGCGCTGTTGTTTGGCATGAAGAAAGCAGACCGACAAAAGCCGCTGCAAGTACAAATTTAAGAGTGCGCATTTTTTTCCCCAGTCGGTACCAAAACCGGTAACGCTTCCTGACCGATTCGCGAGCCCCCGCCGCTAAGGGCTACGGAAAACAAAAAAGCCCGCCACCTGTGAAGGCAGCGGGCCGAGTGTGATGCAGGCAGGGCTAAGCGACCTGCCTCAATCTTTTGTGTCGATGATCGTCCTTGTGGCGCTCATCGATCTTGTCGTTGCATCTACGGACAAACCTGGCTCGAACTACCTCGTCTAAATCCACTCGCTTTTTCTTATGAAGCCATCTCGCAACATCAACCCAGTCCCAAAGAGGGCTTTCTGAAGTAACCCTGGCGACAGGCATCGGAAACCCCTGCCCGCGGTCGCCCTTGGCGTACTGAGACACCGCCGCGCGCGTCAGATCCGCCCGTTCGGCAATCTCGGAGAGGCTCACCAGATAGTCTGGCTCGACTCGCTCCACTGACGCCCCCGCTGCGCGCACACTATCAATGGCCGACGCCACTGCGTGCGCGAAGTTCCGGGCCGGGCGATCGAACTCCAACAGGATAGCGCCGCGAGCGAAAGTTATCGTTGCATCATCACAACCGGCGTTAAAGAAGCGATCCTCGAAGTCTTCGGCCTCCGGATCCAAGCCTGAGGCTATGATCGTGAATTGGAAGTTGTTCATTCTCCGCTCCTCAATGAGAACATCTTTTCCCGGCGCGAATGAGCGCCTTCGCGTGTTCTTCGGGACTTCTAGGCGTTGACCAAACCGAAACCTGACAACCGTTCCTGTCGTTGTGCGGACATAGCATTCGCCCCCAGCAGTGCGCACTTGCACCCGGTTTTTTGTATGTCCATTTCAGCTCTTCGAGACAAGCCAGCGCAGCCTCAATTTCCTTGTTCGGATGTTGAGGTCTGCTCACTTTGATGACCCCAACATGATGTCACTGTTAACAGATGTCAACACCATTATGTTCCGTATAGGTCCTTTATCGTTAATTTTTCTTTACCCCTCCTATCACGGGTGCAACTAGATGACGATCTCGTCACCCGAGACGAAATGAAATGCCCACAAGAAGAAAGAGAACCTCTACCCCGCCCTCGCCGTCCGCCTCTGCGGCTGATTCTCAACGATGCGATCGACGCGCAGCGTCATGTTGTCGACTGCATCCTTGACGCCGCCGATTGCCGCCATAATCTGCTCGGTGGTCTCGCGCAGCCCCTGCTTGGAAACGTAATGTTCGGCGATATGAAGTTTGTGACTGGCAAGGTCATCCCGCACCGCGCCGATCTTGCCATCAACATACTTCCATACGCCAAAGATCGCACCAAACAGGCCGACGAAGAACCCGACCGCATACATGATCTCTGCGCCGGTCATCTTTTCAGCACCGCCTTGACGCCAGCAACGCCGCCACCGACGTAGAAAATCCATTTTATCATGTCGCCAGCCCACTGCCGCATCTCGCGCGTCGGCAGGTCCGCCACATTCCACGAAAAGCCAAACACAGAATCGAGGATGACGGCCGACCACCAGAAGCCAAGCGGCAGGACGAACAGAGCCGCAAACATCCAGAACCACGGAAAAGAGAACTTCCCCTTGTTGAAGTCCGCCATGATGCGGGTCTCTTCAACGACCTGGCGCATGTATTCCGCGGTGAGATCGGCGCGTAGCTTCTCTTTGTCGACCTCGAGCTCGGCGCGGCGCTCCATCAGCTTGATGCCGCGCTCGACCACGCCGCTAAGACCGATCTTGATGAGGAAGGCGAGAACGCCCATCATACCCTCACCTCCTTGCCGCGCCAGGTATTCCACCTGCGCTGAATGACGTCGCGATAGCGGTAAGCCGCGTAGCCAAGTGCCAGCACGGCCGCGCCAGCCGCAATCCAGCCCCACGGGAGGCCAGCAGCGAATGCTAGCGCACCAGAACCAACCGCAGAGCCTGCGCCCTTGGTCGCTGCATCGCGTAGCGCTTTTGCGTCACGCCGTAGCTGACTCAAAGTTGCCGGCCCAAGAATGCCGTCAGCCTCAAGGTGCGGGTGCGCCTTCTGGTACGCGATGATAGCTTCGCGGGTCTTCTCGCCCATCCAGCCGTCTATAGCGCCGGGATTGAAGCCCTTTCGGGTGAGAATTTCCTGCGCCTCTTTGACGACGGCATCAGGCTTGCGCGGCGGCTTGTCGGTCGCTTCCTTGACCGCTCCGCCGACGGACGCGTACCGTCCATTCAGAAACAGTTCCGCCTCTTCCTTCCGGCGCCGCGCAAGGCCCGGCAACTTCTTACCCTTTGCCGTGTTGTAGTGGCTGCCGAGATAGGCCGCGGCACCCTTAACGTCTCCTGCTCGCCAAAGGTCGGCCCACGACCACTCCATCGCGCCCGTGCCGAGGTTGTAGATTGCGCTAACCGCGGCATCCATCTGGTTCTGGGTTCGGTTGGCGGGAGACGACGCAACAACGGCGGGTTCGAATTCCTCAGCCAGCACCGCGGCGAAAATGTCATCCGACTGTGCGGCCGTGATCTTTGTCTTGCCGGGGGTGAGTTTGGTGATTCCCAGCCGAGCGAGCGCCCGGCGAACCGCAGCAGACCGCATCGTGAAGCCAGTGCCGATCGTCGGAATGCCAACCGGATCCAGGTAACAGGTCAGCGGGTTTCCTTCGTGGCCACGCATAAAGGCGCGGCCACGGTCAGACGTGGTTTTGATCGTCATGAGATTTCCTGTGTGTTTGGGCCGGCTTGGGGCGCTGGCAGGCTAGATGGCGCAGCCATCTGTGGATTTGATGGCGCGCTTCTCGGCGAAACTTGTCTCAGCGCTGCGCTTTGTGTTTTCGTTCGAAATCTGCTCCAAACGAGGAATCAGAGATGCCGAAGCTGTGGCTAACCTATGCTTGGACCGATAATCAGGAAAATGATGTTGACTTCGTTGCCCAAGAGCTGGAGCGCTGTGGGCTTGAAGTGCAGTTCGATCGCGTGCATCTCGCAGCAGGATATCGCCTGTGGGAGCAGATAGATAAAGGGATAAGTGATCCTGCCCTTTCCGATGGCTGGGCAATCTATGTGACCGAAAATAGCCTCAAGAGCGAACCGTGTCAGGAGGAATTGGCGATTGCACTCGACCGCGCCCTCAGGAAGCGTGGGGGGCAATATCCGCTCATAGGTATTTTCCCTACAAGCATCGATCGAGAGCTAATCCCAAGCGCTATTTCGACCAGGCTCTGGGTTCATCTGAACGATCCCACCTGGGCTGACCAAATAGCCTCCTCGCTTGCTGGTGGCGCACGAGCAAAACCAGCCCCGGTCGCACCATTTCAGGCGACAAGACATTTGGACCCACAAGGTCAAAGCTGGATCGAATTGCGTCCCAGATCAGGAGTTTGGTACCCTGGTTTCGCCATGGTGCCGGAAGCTGAGAGCGAGAGACTCGGTGCAGCTTTGCCAGGTCCCCCGGGCCGCATCCCGCAGGGCGGGGTCGTCTACGAACAGCGTTTTACTGTTGACGCCCCGCAAGGAAAGTTTTCTGGGGTGCAACTCCACCATCGGTTTGACAATCAGACCAGCTTATTCGTCCTTCTCAGCGGCTCCCCGAGCAAGCTTGTATTCGGCTCACAAGAAACAAGTTACACCATTGAGCCGAGAAATTTTGGGTTCTGAGACCCCGCGATCGCATGCGCTACGAGTTGTGAGCACGTCCATGGCGCGGCCATGGACGTGCTGGTAATCCTTAACGCTATCCGCTCAATGGTCTTGTAGATCAGGAAATCGCTATGCACGCCACCAGTTGGTTGTAGCTTACTGGACTTAACGATGCGGTTGTGGTCCGTTAAGGCAGCGAGGGAAGCCATGACCTATGACCAAATCTATCATCCTCCCGCCTACTGCCCTGTAGATGGGATTGTTCCAGCGCTAGCCATTTCTATGGGTGGAGCTGGAGTGCCGCCAATCAGCTTTGTAGGGTCTCGGACGAATTGCCCTCAATGCGGAAGGCTGATCAAGGTACTTCCAGGCAGGTATCACGTCGAATTCGACCATCTAAGCTTCACGATCGACCCATCTATCTCTCCAGACGCCTTGCGGGCCCTCATGGACCTCGCGAAGAGCGTTGGAGAAAATCGGATTTCGCCGATACAAGCTGTGGCGCAAGCCGAAACGATTAGACCGGGCCTAGGGCGTCTCTTTGCGGGGCTTTCTCAGGAGTCGAAAGTTACGATTGCTGCGGCAATAATTTCCGTGGCAGGATCCTTATTGGCCGCCAAGATGGGTACGAACACGACGATTGTGAATGTTCAAGCGCCTCCAGCCATCGAAGACGTAGCTCAACCCGCGACGTACCCTGACTTGCCAGAATATGGCCCCCGGCCCACACCTCGCTACGTTCCAACTGAATGGTTAGCGACGACTAGCTTGAACCGAATACCGGTTCCGATACCGCGGCCGACGAACAAGCGCCGTTAGACACAGCCAGCTACAGTCTGCGAGAATAGCAAAGCTAAAAGAAGTGCAGGAAGACCCCAGCCGTATTGCCGGGCACACTGCCTGGCAGGAATCATGGCCAAAGCAAACATGCCAAGGCGCGCCAGTTCAAAGTGCGTCATCGAATGATCCCCGTTAGATTTCGTAAGTCGCTTCGAACCGAACTCGGAAGTTGCTGCCGAACTTGGCCACCGCCGTGATTGACGAGTCGCCAGTATTGCCTCGCTCAGCAAGCGCGATGACAGATGTGTTCGGCGCAATGTACCCGACAAGCTGCGTGGACGCGGAAAGGTTGGCCGCTGAAAGGTCGCCTATGATCATGGCGGCGGGGCTGCCGGCGTTGTTGCGCGACGTGAACGGCAGACCGGAGATTTGCATCGTTCCCGCCATCGTCGCGTCAACGGATCCCGTGATCTGGATTACGCCCGACAAATGCACGAGGTTGCCGTTGCGGCGCCAGCTCCCTGCTTGGCTCGTGTAGGTGTTCGTGCCCGCCGTGGTCGAGCCGCGGAGGACAGGCGTCCACGTGCCCTCCTCATAGGAGAACCAAGACGCACCGTCATAACTTTGCTCGCCTTTGCCTGCCGCCCTACGACGGCGGCGGAGATAGGTGTCGATTCCCGTGCTGTCCTTGAACACGTCGCGGATCTCACCGCTCGCCGCGGTGGACCCATGCTGAACGATAACGTTGTTATCGAAGCCGCCAGACCTCAGGGTCAGCCCGTTCTTCTCGCCGCTCTCAAGGCCATCATATTCAAGCAGATGCCCATTGGAGGGATAGGCGTTGAAGTTGTACAGCGCAACGTCAGTGCCTTCGTCGACGCGAATATTAGAGAACCACTTGCCGGAAACGATCGAAACGGCACCAGTGCAGGCCGAGTCCGTCTGCATGATCGCGCGCGGCGCCGCGGGCGTCTGGGATTGGTAGAGAGAGCCAGTCTCGCAGTAATCGGCGTAGATGCGTACCGCGCGGCAATGGCCAAGTTTGATCGACCACTTGGCGGCACAGTCGAAGCGGCCGTAGAAATTTGCGTTTTGGCCGCCGTTTGAGCCGTCTGCCCAGTTGGTCGGGAACTTGTAGTCGATGTCGACGAGAGCGCCGTGGTCCTGGCGATCGGCAAGCGGGCCATCGTTGTAGAACCACCCGTTAATTCGCATGTCCGACATGCCGTTCGGGGCATATGGGTTTTGGCCGCCGGGGAACGAGCCAGTTCGCCCCTGCACACGGAATGCTTTGACTCCAGCCCAGATAACGTCCGTGTCTCGGATGTCGGTCGGGCCGACGTCGAAAAGGTCGGCGTTGACCTTCGAATAATGAGGCAGCGCCAAAAGGGCTGTGTTGAATTTTGAATTTGTCGCGTCGACGTACGTGCCGTGCTTAAAGCCTACCGTGCCCAAGCCTTGCGCGCTGATGTTGCGTGCACGGTGTCCGCGCGTGCCAGGGATAAACCGAGCCGAGTGCCAGCCTGCCGGCGAACCTGATAAGCCGGGAGCGCCTGTCCTGACACCAGTGCGGATTGACATGTTCTCGAGGTAAATCTGCGAGCCAAGCAGCACGAGCATCGGATTGATTGGATCGTCGTCATCTTCCATCGAGGTCCAGACGCGACTCACCCCTGCGCCCTCGGTCCAGAATGTCGTTCCAACCTGCGGGTGCGGTGTTCCGGGGGTGCCAGTGCTGTCGCCATATTCGCGCCAGAACATTTCGTCACGGATGCCGCGGAGCGTCATCGTGCGCCAGATAATCAGGCTGTCCGAAAGTGGAATGATACCCTTCGGAAAGAGCAGAAGGTCTGTCTCATTGGCGTCAATCGCCTCCTGAATCTTCTCGACCGCATACTGTCCGAACAGATCCTTTTCCGTTGCGTACTGGCGAATATCGAGTCCGTCAAAAAGATTCGTGGCTGCCTCAAGGGAAGCGCCCCACGCCCGGATCTGGGCTTTGTCAGGCTGCAGTGGGTTCGATGATGGACCGTCGGCCCATATCGTTGCGGCGGTTTCCACCATTATTGTTTACCCCATAATTAAAAAGCCCCGGCGCTAGCCAGGGCTTGAAAGTTGATGCTGTTGTGTGGCGTTGGTGCCGCGGAGAGGGCCGAAGGTCAGCGCTAGGTCACGGTAAACGTGCCCGTCGCAACGGCGGTGCCCTCGATGCCGGAATGGTTGATCGACACTATCCAGCCGTAATAAGTGCCAGAAGCGAACGACCTTGCGGTCGAATCTGCACTAGACGACGCGCCATATTCCGGCGGCCCTGCGTAGCTTGCCGTGCCGAAGCTGTTCACCGTGTTCCAGTAGATCTTCGCGCCAGCGTAATTGCTGCTGTTCGGAGCGGTCCAGTTGAACGTTGCTGTGCCTACGCCGCCAACTGCTGAAGCGCCGGTCACAGGGCCGGGAGGCGTCGGATCGGCGGTCGACGTCACTTCTTCCGTGACAGACCAGTTTGAGTACTTTCCGTTGGACGCCTTGAACGCAACCTGCACCTCGAGCTCCTGATCGACTGGGACCGTGTTGGTGTTCAGGTTGATGTAGCCGCCGGAAGGAGCCGCGTCTGGGAACGTCTGCTCAATCCATGCCCCCGGCGTCCCGGCTCCGATATCGGCAACGCGATAGCGAACTACCGGAATAAAACTGTCCTCATCGGGGTCGATGACAACCACCCGGATATAAACCGAGTTGTTGCTGGCCTTCGCCTGAATGAGATTAATGACCGGCGTAGGAATATTCGACGCGTTGACTGCCGGCGGAACTGGAGGCTGCTGCCCCTCTTCTGTTGTTGGATTCCAGTCGTCGATGCCGGCGGGCTGCTCAACAAAATCCATCGAAAACCCGCCCTTGGTAAGGGCCAGCACAGATCGACGGTTCTCCAGAAGCTTGCCGTTCAGCCGCGGCAGTCGGTTCGGTGTTTCCAGCCTAACCCACCGCGCATAGACAGCGTTGATGCCGGATAGCCGAACATCGAGACTACCCTTGACCTTCTGCCGCAACCGCAACCAGTCGCGCTTGCCGAGGCGCCTCGCCTGCCGCCATTGATGGCACCACTCATAGCTGCCTTCCTGCGTCAGAACACGGCCTGCACTTAATTGCGCGGCCGTGTCCTCAAAAAAGTCGGTGTCGCAGCTAGTGTAGTTCGTGGCCGGATACGTGAACTTCGGCACAAGCCGGTTGCACTCATCCTCGAACAGCACGTCGTATTGGACTTGATGGCCGACGATGTCAGCGTCAGAGAGCGTAGCCGTGCGGCTCTCGCGAAACTTGCCGACGGTAAGGATGCGGGCTCCATCGCCGCGAGCAACCAAGTGGCCGTCGCATGTGGAGAGTATTGCATTCAGGCCCGACTTTGGCCCGTTCTCTGTTGTGTCCCAGCCGTTGCACTGATACCGCTTTTCCGTGCCGCCTCCCGCGAGAGGAACGTCCTCGTCGCAGATGTCGGCTTCCTCTTTCCAGAGATCGATGACCGGTAAGAGGGCCTTTGTGTAATCAAGGCCAAAACCGAATTCGTTGAAGCAGAGGTGCCAGGCGCAGGTGATCGCCGAGTTGCGTGTCCACGTCCAAGTGGCCGTGTTTGTCGGGCTCTGCGCCGGGTCTCGAAAGTCCCAGCAAAATGCGCCATCAATCTCCACCGAAGGCGACGGCGCGCCATATGGGAAGGCTGTCTGCTGGTCCTGCGCGTCGGCGTTATGTGCCCGCATGGCGAGCGATGCCTGCCCGTCTCCCCTATGAGCATTGGTCCAAATGCCATCTGCACCCAGTGCTGAAACGAGCTCAGCATATGGTGTTTCAGGGTTAGCGCCGAGGCGCGTGTATAGCCTGACGTTGGCCGAGCCCGCGCCGTATCTGCCGCCTGTGGTAAGAGGCTGCACGACGTTGTCGACTACCGTCACCTCGTCATCGTTGAGGTAAAAACGGTTGAAAGACTTTATCTTGTGGCCAGCAATGGCCTGCACTGAATAAAGGTTGGAGCCTACGGCTTCCCACATCATGCGGGCGCCAGCTAGCCGTGTGCGTCCGACGGCATAGGTGCGGAAAGGAATCGCCTGATTGAGCGGAGACCGGCCGTCTTCCGGCTTTGGCGGTTTTGGCGTCTGCGCCATCAGCGCCTGAAGACCGATAGAGATGGCAGTCGTTGCGATCGCAGACGCAATGGATGCGTAACTGATTGTCGTGGCGCCGATCGCGAAGCCGCCGGAGCCGAGCACCGCCGTGAAGATCGGCGTAAAGATCGGGTCAAACAGAACCGTGCTGTAAAGCGATGTCGTGCTGCCGAGGCCGTAGCGCTGCAGCATCATGCGGTGATGGAAACTCATTCTTTGCGATCTCCATCAGGCGCTCGCCATACGGCAACGTGGTCTAATTTCTTGGCGACGACACCGGAGGGCGACAGCAGTGCCCAAAGAGGCCCGAAACGAATTGCGCAGATTTCCTTGGTCTCACCGTCCAGTCCTGCGGGCGCCTTGACGACACCAACGTCGCCGTCCTGCGGCTGCTGGACGCGCTTGAAGCCTACTGGCTCCAACGCTGCCGCCGCAAACGCAACAACGCCCCCGGCGCGCGTGAGAATGTCGTGGGCGCCCTTTGCTGTGCTGTAGGTGCCGCGGTACTCCTCTGCCGGGTCGATCCCGACGCTCTCATGCAGCCACGTCCCGCAGAACGTCGTGCAGTCGTCGCCGCCCACTCCGCCCCACCTAAATCGGTGTGGCAGGGCCAGAAATTCGTGCAGTGTCATGAATACCTCAGCGTTGCGCCGCCGCGCCTGCGGCCTAGAAGTTTGGCCAGACCGGCTGGACGCCTCTCGCTAGCCTGCTGACGCCGTCGCAAAACTTGTCAGTGGGCGAGATCGCCTTTTGATGAGGGGTCGACCAAACCGACCTTGCGCCGCGCGACCGCGTTGCTTCGCCGGCAACAACGGCCAGAGACAACGTTAGTGTCACAGACTGCTCGCTTGGCGTTGCTGGCGACGACTCTGACACATGTGAGGCTGTGCCAGTCCAAATCGGAATGACGTTGCTCATCGGCTGATAGTATTGGTCTAGCGTCGTTATGCCCATCTGAACAGTCGCGCCGCGCACGGCGGGCAGACTGTCGATCATTCTTGCAGCGGACGTCGGATCGATGCCTGAAAGCGTGAACTCCACACTGTCCGCTGTGCCGTTCACCAGCACCTCGAGCGTCGGCACGCCGACCAGCTTGCCGCCGCCCAGGTAAACAGTGCCGGTTGGGTCGATGCTGTCGAAGTTGGCCGGAATATCGTTGATGCCGAACCACATATGGAGCGACGGCGTAGTGCCGATGCGAAGGAATATCCCAAGCTGATGGCTGCCGCGCAGTTCGCTAATGACGTTGTCCGGAACCCAGCCCATCAGAACGCCTCAACGAATTGTATCGACTGCTGCGTAACGAAGAACGCCTCGACCACGCTTGGTAGCGTGAACTCAGACTTGAACTTTCCCACGAACCGCGGGCGCGCGAACTCGACGCGCGTTCCGGCAGCGACTGCCTCGCGCAACGGCGGAGCGATTGCTAGTGTGTAGACAGGATTCTCTTCCGACGTCCTGCTGATCACCTGCCAATAGCGGTAGGCGCGCCAGCCTTTCGTCGTGTGGTAGATCGAAAACCAGTCGGACCAGCGCAGCGGCCTATTAAGGCCGTACACGCGCATCTTGATGATGCCCGCGTTCAGTGCCGCCGCTTCGGTAATCTCGCCGTAGACCGTTGCCTGGCTGTAACCAGCGCCATCCGAGAAATAAGAGCCGTCAGAGTGCGTGATGCCGCTGACGATAGGCGCAGGCAACTTGTTGACTGTCGGGAAAGGCCCGAACCAATCGGTGATGATTGGCACATTGATGAAACGGAACCCGCCGTTAAGGCGGGCTCCAAGCCAATTGACGTACTCGTAATGCTCTGGGTTCTTGATTTTGCAGTCTTCGTAGGTCGCGGTGACAATACCGCCACCGCTCATCTCGATTGTCTGCCCCTCGCCTACGCCGTTGCGGCCACCATCGATTGATGACCCGGTGACGTCGTAAATCGTCTTGGCCGGCCCCAGAAAGTTTGCCTCCAGCGTCGGCTGGTTCGTATAGACCGCCATCGATCAACCCTTTTGGCTAGTGTACCTGCTCTGCATGGTGCCGAAGCCGCCGCGACGCTGGTTCTCGCTGTACTGGCTAAGCCCCTCGCCGACGCCCTGCTTTACCAGCGTGCGAATGTGATCGTCGCCGCTGGCGCCGCTGATTTGCACCTGCAAAATGCCCGGCTGAGCGTTGTTGTTTGCCGATGTTCCCCGTCCGTTAAGGCGAGGTGCGCGAGGTGCATTCAGGCGATGGTTAGGTGTGACCTTGGAGCCCCTAGGCAGGTTGACGAGCTCTGGCCCTCTTTCGCCGACTATGGCCAGGCCACCTGGAGCGAAGTTGGTTCCGGTAGCGAAGCCAGGGATGCCCTGCAGGAAGTTGCCCAGCGTGGTTGTTGGCTTGAACGACGGGCTTAATAGTGAACCCCAGTTAAAGCCTCCAGCTAAGCCACCAAGACCCCCGCCGGCGCCCATGTTCTGGGTGATTGCAGCCAAGCCGGAATTGAATCCGCCGAGCCCGTTAACTGCGCCCGCTGCGGTTTCGCCCATCTTGGCAATCTGGGTGTTGAACTTGGCGACGTAGGAATTTCCAGTCGTCCCCAGAATGTCCGCGCCCATGCCGCCCTTACCGACAGAGCCGGGGCCGCCAAACCAAGCCTGAGCAGCGCCAGAGGCGCCGAACTTGCCGACATAGCCACCGAAGCGATGATTGAAGATGGCGTCCTGCGCAGACCTGTCGCCGAGAAACTCACTTGCCGACAGTCGCCTTCCGAGAGCAGCCTCAGACCAGGGGCCGATGTTGTTGCCCATGACCTGATAGGCACCGTACGCTCGGTCGCCGTTGCGGGTAACCGGGCCAAGCGCGCCATAGTTGCCGCCGCTTTCAATTGCCTGGATGGCCTTGGCATACATTCCGATATTGCCGACAGCAGGCAGCGCACTCCGCGTCACAGCCCCAACAGGAGCCGCGAACGTTGTGGCTGCAGAAGATGCCACGGCAGCGATGCCGCCGCTCTTGCCGCCACCGCCAAGAAGAGCCGAAGCAAGCGCATTGCCGATCTGCTCAAACAGACTGTCCAGTGACTTCTGCATGGCATTCGCGGCGGCATTCTTGATCGCATCAGCGAAAGACTCGCCGATGCTCTTACCGCCAGTAAGGATGCCGCTGCTGAATTCCGAAAGGAAAGACTGCGTTAGATCGGACAATTCCTCCTGCTGGAACCTGCTGCGGATCATCGCGGCATTATTGCCGCCAAGGTCCTCGTCAAGTCCGTACGACCGCAGTCGCAGCTTAACCGCCTGCTCCTGCTTCGAAAGGCCAGCGAAGGCGGAATCGTCCAGCAAGTCCTGTTGCAGCTTCGCTTCCGAAAGCGCCTTGGAGTACTTGCTGTATAGCTCGACCTTCTTCTCAATTTCGGCACGCTGCTCAGCGCTGAGCGATCGGCCCTTGTCTTCCGCCTGCTGCAGTAGCTCGAGCCGGAAACGTGCAGCATCGGTCTGGACGCCGTATTCACCCGTTAACTCTGTCTCGAGTTGCAGCTGCGCGATACGATCGTCTGCGCTCTTGATTAGATCGCGATAAGCGTTCGCTGCGCGTTGCGCGGCTGTCTCGGCTTTCTTGTCTGGCTCGTCGCCGAGCTGAATTGGCTTTTGGCCAGGAATCGGAACCGGAACGGCGCGACCGTCGCCGTTGACGACGGTCGGATTCTGATCGCCGATTCGCTTAAGCGTGTCATCGTACGCCTTAGACGCTGCGCGCCGGTCTTCTGCTCCTTGAGCAGCCTCAACCGCCTTACGATAGGCATTCAGCGCGCGCTCGGCGTCAGTCAGTGCCGGAACCGCGATAGAGGCGAGGTCGTTGAGGGCGCTCGTTAGGCCAGCAACGCCGCCCACCTGGTCCGAAGCAACATCGCCGAGGCCAGCAATGACGTCCTTGGCAGACTTTACTCTGCGCTCCGCATCCGCGGCAGCCGAAGACCCGTTGATGATTTCATCGGCAAGCTTGCGGAGACCTTCAGGGTCGGTGGCGACTACTGCCTCAATCTGCGTCCTGAGCTTGACGAAGTCAGGTGCGCCATCAGCTACGCTTTTGCGAAACTCACGAATTGCGTCGGTGAACGGTTTAAAGCGCGTTGCAATGTCAGAAGCGCCGCCTGTTCGCGCCTGCAATACACCAAGAAGCGTGTTGAATTCCGAAGTGGCCGACTTCGCAAACTCTTGCTGAACCTTTAGGTTTTGCCGTGCTGCGGCCGCAGCTTCTGCTTGGCTCTTCTTGACATACTCACCAAGACCATCCGCCGCTACACCGTACGCATCCTTGATCGATGAAATGGTGTCGGCGTGGCTTTTGATAGCGTCGTCGGCCGTTTGGGCCTTGGAATCGGTGGCGCTGAAGTACTGGATCGCGGCAGCGCCTGCTGCGACGAAGCCAATGGTCAACAGAGAAACGGGATTGATAACAGACGCAAACGCAGCTGCAAGCCCCTTGACTGCGCCCGTGGCACCCATTGGACCTAGGACTGCAGAAAGCTGAGTTCCCTGCTGCAGGGCAATCTGCAGAGGATTCATGCCCATCGCCGAAGTCACGGCGATATCTTGAAACTGCGCGGCAATGTTCGCCGTATTGAAGCCCTGAGCGCTGGCGCCACGCGCGGCGGGAGTAGCTGCCAAAGCAGCGTTCCTGCCTTTGATCGCAGCAGTGGACGCCAGCGCGGCTTGTCGCTCGCGCTGAATAGCTGAAGTCATCTCGTTTGCGGAGATGGCGCCGAGGGCGTGCGCGCGCTTAATATCGGCAACCGCAGCCTTGTAGTTGTTGATCGTTGCGAACAGCGGCGAGTAGCGAGCCCGAAGGCGCTCAAGTTCCTTGCCCTGGTCGGCCAGTGCGCCGCTCCACTCCTTGGCGCCGCGCGTGCCGATCCCGACCATCCCGTCGATGCGCTTTTGCAGCGCTGTAGACATAGACTTATCTATGCCGTTGCCGAGGGCGTTGAACTGTTTTTCTACCTTGCCTGTGGTCGACGAAATGTCCGCCTCGAGCCGTTTGAGACTCCTCTTCACCGTGGCAAGGTCGGTGCTGATGGAAATTACAAGATCATCTGTCTTTTCAACCATCAGTCGTGTATCCTAAGGAAAAAAGAAAAGCCCGCACGAAACGGGCTTAGGGGGATTGCAAATGAACGGATGGTTGAAGTCGCTCATTGCGACAGCATGCATCGTGATCATCGCGAGCGGCGGCTGGCGCGCATGGGAAGAGTACGCGAACGCGAAATATCTCGCGAATGCGCAAGCGGCATCGCAGGAAGCAGAGGAAAAATCCCGCTGCACCGCGGCCGTTAATACCCTCATCGCATTCAAGAATGGATCGGCAGGGCGTCTTGACGGCAGCTTCTCCGATAACAAGATAATTGCCGCCGCATGCCTTCGCGGGAGCGCCGACGCAGGCTTTCATCGGAAGGCAAAACTCGCGCTGAAAGCCGCAGGCATAGATCTGCAAGAGTGAACTCGCCACTAACCATACTTCGCCAGCAGCGCATTCATCTCGCCACCAGACGGGGCGCTATGCTCACCTTCCGCGCCGTTAGCTTCGTTGCGGCCGTGGATTGCCTCAAAGAACTCAGTCAGGGAGGCGTCCCAAAAATCAGCGGGACGCCAGCCAAGACCACCGAGCGCAATGCGCATCCAGTCGCGCCATGGGAATGGCGCGCTTACTTCGTCGCGTCCGCGACCGCTTCGACGTTTCCCTCCTCACCATCATCGAAATGATGCGCGAGGGCGGCGTTGAATGCCGCGGCACAGTCCTTAAAGTGCTTCAACTTGAGCTTCTGAATCGCGGCAAGCCGATCGCCTTTGACGGTCAGCAATTCAATGCCAGCCAGAACGGCAGCCGCCTCGACGCCAGACAGGCGCATAAACAGATCCTGAAAGGACTTGCAGTCCAGCCTTGTCGACACCGCGGCAAGACCGCCCATCGTTGCCGCAATGACAAGCTCGACGTCGTCGATCTTCAGAATGACTTCGCCGCGGGCGCCGTTCACCATTACGCTCTCCTCTTTAGCCATGGATTACACCTCTGCCGTGAAGGTCAGTTCGCCTGCAGCGACAAAGGTTCCGCTGAATTCCATGTTCGGCTCGACGTCGCCGCTGAATTCAAAGTCGGTCACCATCCAGCTGCCTTCATAAGTGCCGTCGCCGGGAACAACGACCTGCGCATTGAACGCGCTGGCAGCGCGAACGTAGCCCATAAAGGTCGTCATTGCCGCGCCAGCGACGAAAGCGCCGGAGCCCGAGAATGTGCGGTTTGCAATGCCGGGACGGCTGGTCTTCTGAACCGGGCCGCCAGGATTGGTGCAGCTCGGCACAGTGGTGTCGATTTCGTTGGCAGACATGTTGAAGCTGCGGGTTTTTAGGCCGCAAAGGTTGCTGAACACCTCCGGCGTCGCGCCATCGCCGATTTTAATAAGAAGCAGTCTGCCGAGTTGCTGACCAGTTGCCATATGTTAGGTTCCTTCATGTGAAAAAACCCGGCAGATGGCCGGGTCGCTTGTGGTGGTTTTGGTGGTGTCGCCGCAACCGTGCTGCGGCTATATTTTCTCGACGTTCGCCACGAATTCGATGACTGCGTGAGATGTCAGGCCATCGGGGTCGCGAAACACTCGCGTCTGACGATGCATGATTGAAACAAGACGGTTGGTCGCGAGTGTCAGCGGCGCCAGATGAAGAGAGTCCATCACGGCGTCAGCGACGCGCCTCACCTCTGGAAAGCCGACCGCCCTCGACCATCCGTGTAGCGTCAAGTAGACGTCGCCGCCGCTGATGCATGTGGCATCGTCACGCAAAAACTGCGCTTCGCCTATGGTCACATATGGGAAAGTTACGGGGTCCGGAGGCTGATCATAAACGCGCCCAGATATTAGCGTCGTCAAGGTAGCGTCTGCCTTCAGGCGCGTTACAATCGCCCCCTGCAGTTCAAGCTCTGGACTGGCCATTATCGCTTACCTTGTGCTTCCCTGACGCCTTTATTGACAGCGTCACGGATTCTCTTTCTAGCCTTGTCGCGCATCTCTCTCCATGTCGGGAAGATGTGGGGCTGAGCCGCCGTGCCGGGGTGAATAATGCCCTCGCCTGCCGCCATGTTCGCTTGGCCAAGTGCCGTTCCTCCGCCTGCGGCAACGTTGTGCGGCGCAGTGCCGAACTCCAGCCAGCGCCAGATGTATTCGGCAAATATGCCGGCCGCGGACGGGTCTTTTGTCGGCGCCATGCCTATTGGTCGCTTGTCGGGATGATCGGCCAACCGAGCCGCTTGAATGCTTGCGGCGTAATCGCCTGTGGCGCCTATAGGAGCGCGGTCTGATATCCGCACAGCAGCCTCTTCTGCGATCGCCATCTTGGCTTCGGCCGCGTACTTCTCAACGGCTGGCGCAAGCTCATTCAGCCGACGCGTCAGGGCTTCACGGCCCAAAACCTTCGCCTTAATCGCCATTACGTCGCCACCCCATCGTCAACGAGCAGATCGAGCCACGCGTTCTTCTGGTCAGGATTCGTCACTGTGCGAATGTTCATGACGCGCGCTGCGTTGCGAGCATCGACAATGCGCCAAGAGGTCGTCACGTCGCGCGCAGCAACACAACTGCGGATTCTAACCGTGTAGGGCTGAACGCCAACCAGCCTAGACGCCTGCACAGGCTCACCGCCTCGCAGCGGGATCAGTTCGGCCGCCGTGGTGAATACTGTTACGAACGGCCCCGCTACCTCATTCCCGAACCCATCGTCAATGATCGATCGTTTCTGGAAGTGCAGGCGCTGACGCATACCGCCCGCTCTTGGTTTCTTGGCCATTCGTGATCTCCTTGCGGGGCGCCGCAATCTTGGCTGCGACGCCTTTGCTGATGGCCTCGTCGGCGCAGGCCCTCGTGACGTTCAGCGCCATTCCGGCTTTGTAGGCGATGGTGAAGCCAGGCTGGACCCAATTGAAGTTGGCGCTGAACTCCACCCAAGCCATTAGGCGAGCGTCACGCCAGGATCCTGGATGTCGACGGCGAGAACGGTCGTCGACTTCGCAATGCCGATCTGAATCGTGTCCATACCTGTCGTTACGTCGGCGCGCGGACAAATGCCGCCAGCGGTGGCGCTGAGCCAGTAGTCCGTGCCAGCAACCAAGGTCGCGCCGATCGTGATGTCGCCAGCTTTATGGATGGAGACGGGCTGGTTCAGCGAGGCGCCATTGAGCGCGATGCCGTGCACTTGACGAGTGCCCGTACCGTTGTTGTCGGACTTCATCCACTTGTTCGTGGTGGAGCTCAAATAAATCGGCTGCCCTGCGGTGATTGTCTCGCCAGCCGTGCCGATGTCACGCGTGGAATTTGTTCCCGGTACTACGCTCGCAGCAGTGATAACTAGGTCTGCCAATGGTTCGTTCCTTTTGCAGTGCTATGCCGCGATGGGCGGCGGTTTTTGGATTTAATTGCCGTCGGTAGCTAGCCTGAAGAACAGCCGCCACTCATAGGTGGTCATGTAGACGGCCTGAACGAACAGATACCCTTCCGCCGCCTGCTCGTTCACAAACTCCTGCATGGCCTCGGCGTCGCCATCAAACTCAACAACTTTGTACATGCGCCCTCCGCTGCGGTGCCGCTACTTCACCCTGACTTTGAGTTTGACCGTCTGGTCGTAGGTTCGCCCGCCGGTCGTGACGACACGATTGAGCAGTTCATAATTCACCCCTGCCGTGCCGCCTGATAGCCAGACGGTCGACAGCGTGCCTGTGTGGCTAGTGACGCCGATCGTCAGCCCAACTCCACTCGAAAGCGTCCACGTTGACGTGCTGATCGCGTCGGCAACTAGCAGCGCGGACCAATCGAGCGAGTAGTCCTTCACCTCATCCGGGTCTTTAACCGGCGTCCACGAAATGCTCATTTGCTATCCCCTCAGACGCCAATACCCGCCGCCGCCTACCGCGCATTTAGGCCGCGACAATTCTGTTCTCGGCAGCCACAGCAGCCACGCGGCTCTCAGCCTCGACCGCAACCGCTCTGTTTTCAGCCGAAACGGCTACCGTTCTGCTGGCGGCAGGTTCACCCAATCGATCATCGTTGGCGGCAAAGGTGTCTGCGCCGGATTCGGTGACTGCGATAACGCCAGAGACCAGCACAACGCCCGCACCAGCCGCGCTATCAGCGCCCGCCTCAGCGGCGCTAAGCGCCCCACTGACCAGCACAGCGCCAGCCATTGCCGCCACATCGCTGCCAGTCTCCGAAGCCGCAAGCGTGCCGGTAATAACTGAAGACTGCGAGCCAGAACCCGCAAAGGTGTCTGCGCCTAACTCGGCCGCAGTGAGCGCGCCAGTTACGGCAACAGCACCAACCCCGGCCGCCGTGTCTGCACCAGTTTCGGCAACCGTCAATCCACCCGAAACAAGAACCGTACCAACAGCCGCCGTCGCGTCAGCCCCGGCCTCCGCCGCAGCAAGCGAACCCGCCACAACCACAGCGCCAGCACCGGCTAAACTATCCGCGCCACTCTCTGTGGCAGCGAGCGTTCCGGTTACTGCACCGCCTGCTGCCGCCTCCTTGATTTCAAGGGCTATTGCAACCGCGTTGGTGTTCGTGCTTGTAAAGTTAACCGACGTGCCTGGCGAAGTCAGATCGTAGGCCGAGGAAATCTTTCGGCTCGAGACGTACAGGACATCGTTGAGCTCGGTGTAGCCGGTCGGCGGCGTGATGCCGTTAGCGCCACCATAGCCCGACCAGCCAATCGCAGCCGACGAGGCTGCCATAGCGGCCAGTACCGGCGTCGGATCACCTGCCGTGCTCGTACCCACCGCGACGTTGCTAACGTCGCTGCTGGCGCCTGTGACGCTCGTGGCGGTCACGGCGATTGATGCGACGGTGCCGCCGGTTGAAGTCGCCTCAACGGTGAGGGTTCTCGCGGCGGGCGAAGCCCCTGTGTCCTGTATCCGGAACAGTTTGGCCTTCAGCCGCGGGTTCGCCCCGGTGTCGAGAGAGACGACCGAGTTGGGCACCTCCTGCCAAGTGGAGCCGATGCTGTCGGAGATGGTTGGGTCGTTGGGGACCGTGGTGCTGCCGACTGCGAAAACAAACGCGTACAGGGTCGCGTTTGCCTGTGGCGTGAAGCTGCCGGTAGTCCAACTGCTGACCGCGCCGCCGCTACCGGCGCTAGCGACTGGCGTACCGATCGCCATGGCTTATGCCGCGTGCGTTACGGTCGCACTCGAAAGGGTGACATTCTGGCCAGACGTGATCGATACGGAATCGAGGTTGATATCGGATCCCGACGTCCCGACCGTAAGACCAGTCAAATGCGCCAAGCCACCGCTCGTCTTGATCTGAGCCTTGGCCGCCGTGCCGCTCGCGCCAGCTGCTACCGTCGAGGCGTCAAACACCAGCGTCCACACGGCTCCGGAGATCGTGCCCCCGGCAGCGTCAAGGCCAAACGTCGCTAGTACAGCGTCGGCCGCCGTCAAAATCTCCAGCGTGCCGTTGGCGAAATGGTCGCGCGTCGCAGTCATTCGCGCGGTCTTCACCGCGGCGTTATAGGTAACAGCCATGTGTGTGTTCCCCCGCGCTAGGCGCGCCAGTTTCGGTAAGGATAAAGGAGCGCATCAACCGCCATCGGCAGGTCGCTTATTTTTGCTTCGCTCGCGGCCTCGCGGTTTTCGTACCAGTGACCGATCATGAGCAACGCAGCGTGCTTTATGGATTTAGGTATGTCCGAGTATCCGGACTCGAATGTAATCCTGACCGATCCAGGCTCGCCGTCAGTCTCTGGCCAATCTGTGTTCTTGGCCGGGAGGATGTATCCGCCCTCGGAGACGCCGACGTCAATCTCGCGAAAATCTGTAATCTCGACTTCGGCGCCGCCATCAGACGGCGTATAGAAAACGCCAGTCACCTCGATGAGCGGCGGTTTCGGCAAGTCCACCTTGCCGGACGGGAAGCGCTCAAGTTTGAGCTCCCAAGTCTGCTCCACAACCGATCGGCCAAGCCAGTTGTTCTCGCCAGAAAGCCAATCCTGCGCCGCTTCGGCAAGCGCCGTGATGTATGCGTCGTCATCGATAAAGTCGACACGAAGATGCGCCTTCGCCTCGGCGAGCGTAACAATCTCCGCCGTAGATGGCGTCACAAGGCGCAAACTCATGGTTATTTCCTCTTGCGTGCAGCGCGCGGCTCAATATTCACCGTCTCGGCGACGGGCTCTTCCTCTGGCTCGACAACGGCGGCCGACGCAGGCTCGATGTAGCCTTCCTTGAGAAGGCCGGCGGCCAAGTCGCCAAAATCACGCTCATCCCCGACAGACAGGTCAACAAGCGTGAGGCCGTCCACCGAGTAGGCGAACGGCCGCACAACTTTATGCATTAAGCCACCGGCTTGCTGCGGGCGTTGCCCTTGATTGCAACAGCACTGAGTGTGCCGCCAGTCGTGACGCCTGTGGAAACGACGTTCAGGCGAACATACCGCTTGCCGCCTTTGTATCCGATCTTCTTGGCCGCATTGTCGTCCGCAGCCACGAAGGTAGCGGCGGCGGCAGTGCCGAGCAGATCGGCCGCCGCGGTCGCGGAGCCGTCAGACAGGTTCGATTCGTTGCCCTCAGTGATCGTCGGGGCATAAGAACCGTCGGTCAGTGTGCCGGACTGGATAACGAACTCGATCGACTCAAAGCCGGCCGTGTCGATGATGGCGCCGCTGGTCGTCGTGTTGGATGAAATAGCACCGGTGTTCAGCGCAACCGAAACACCAATGTTGTCGTGCAAATCTCTAGAAGCCATGGGGCTGTCTCCTTTATCTTGAAAAGAAAGGGCGGCCTAAGCCGCCCATGCCTTTATGGCTTAGACCGCGCACTTCAGCTTGCGGATTGCCTCCGCAAGAACAACCTGACCGCCAAGGCGGCGGCGGAAGAGGAAGCGGATGTTGCCGGAAGTGGCCTGAGTGTAGGGGTCGCGGAGCATGGACATCTGGATGCGGTCAACCAGCGTGTAAGCCTTCGCGAAGTCCCCGTACGCGATCGGGAAAGTGCCGGCACCCTCAGACGGCATGTCCGGAACTTCGACGTAGGGGTCGCCGTCGATCGTGTTCGGCTTGCCGAGTGCAATGCCAGGCATCCAAACGTAGTTTTTCTGCGCATCCTTCAAGCGGCGAACCGATCCGAGCGTGGTGCGGTTAAGCGCCCAAGCTGCGTTGCGGGTGTATGCCGTCTTGATCGCGTGCTTGAGCGTCAGGAGGCCGTTGGCCTGGCCGTCGACGTCAGCGATGGTAGTTGCGGAACCAGAGTTGGTTTCCCCAACACCGCTTGCGGACATCCAGCCTTCCGGCTTGCCCGCGCCATTGCCGGTGACGACGGCCGCACCTTCAGCCAAGGAGAACTGTTCAGCCGCCTCCCCGCGGATCTCGGATTCCATGTCGAAAGCAGAATCTTCGAGGTTCTGCTCAGAGATATCGATCAGCGCATAGAGCTCGTGGGTCGGGATTTCCCACATGCCGTAGCGAAGGCCGTCGGTCTCAGAGCGAGTGCCCTGCTCGGCGACCCACTGGGCCGCAAACTGGCCGGTGCGCTTCGGGATCTGGATGGACTTGGAGGCGGTGGAGCGAACGCGAACGAGCGAACGTACCGGGCTGATTTCGGTGACGCCCTTGATGATCTCGCGGACGTATTCCATCGGAGCCAGGTAGCCGCCAGTCGTGTCGTTGCCGACCGAAAGCGATTTGTACTCCGCCTCGGCGTCTTCAATCGACTTTCGCTGCTCACCGGGAAGGCTCGACAGTCCCCGTATGCCTGCGTCTACAACGGCGCGAGCCCATTTGTTGACTGCTGCCTTGCGCTCAGCGACCTTGTCGGCAGAGCCAGCGCCAGCGAGCGAGAGGCGATTCAGCTTCTCTTCGAGCTCATCGACGTGCTTCTTCTCTTCCTCGGCGGCCTTCTTGGCCTCGAGAAGAGCGGCGGTTGCCTTCTGGTTGGCGTCTTCGAACGATGCCAGAGTGGCCTCGATCTTGCCGAGCTTCTCGGTGACGATCGGGTCGTTGACGCCCTTCTTTTTCAGTTCGGCAAGGGCCGCGTCGTTTGTGGACTTAAATTCCTCAAACGCAGTCATAACTTTTTCAATGGCAGAATCGGCCATGGTGATCTCCTGATGATGTGGGGTTACTGAGAGCGTGTCGCCTTAACCGGCGATCAGCGCCTTGATGCGCTCGGCAAGCTCGGCTAGCTCCGCCTCGCTCTTTTTGGCCGTTTCATCCTCATCACGAGGAGTCGTGTCCTCCGCTTCGTCGCGAAGCAGCATGCTCTTGAAGACCGCAACAGCCTTCACGCTGTCCGCCCTCGACAAACCTGCTTCACGCAGGCCGTCTTCGATGTCTCGAGGGTTGAATTCTGATTTGACGCTCAATACTCGCGCCTTGCCGTTGGCCGGAAAGGTGACCAGTGAAACTTCGAGCAGTTCGACCGCCTTAAGTGTGCGCCGCGGATCCTCCGGCTGAGTGCGTACCGCCCACTCCTTGGCGCGAAAGCCGATGGAGAGGCCGTTGAATGCCGACCGAGGCTTCATTTTAAGGAGTTCGTACGCTTCCTTGCCGCGGGGGGTGGGCGCAAACTTGCCCTCAACCCATAGCCCGGTGTCGTCCTCGCGCATTTCGGTCCAAACGCCGATAGGCGTCATATCCTCGCCGAACATTCCGCCGTGCTGCGACAACATCGCAGGCCAAACGCCGCTGGCTTTCGCTTTTTTCAGCGTATCAGCGAAAGCGCCCTTCGCAATCACGTCTCCATAACTGTCGACGTTGCCAAAAACTGCACCGTAGCCGGAAAACGTCATTTCGCCGTCGGAATCGGCAAATTTTACCTCGCCAAGACCGAAACTGCGGTGCTCTATGGCTCCGCCGTCCCTATTCTTCGTCATTTTTGGGATCCTGTGCGCTGTCTTTCGGCTTCTCAGGCGCCGGAGCACCACCAACGTTCGTCGGCCTTGGCAATTCGTCGCCGCCCTCGATCGGATTCAGGTCTTCAAGTGCGCGAATCTCGTTCGGCGTCATGTATGCAGGCGACCCGCCAGTACCGAGAGCCTTGGAATAGAACTCGGCACGGTCCTTGTGGGCACCCTTAAGCAGTCCGTTGGCGTTAAATTTTGCGTAATAACCGGCATCCTCCGGCCCATCGAGCAAGTTAACGTCTATGGATTGCTGGATTCGCTCCCACCACGGCCCGAGCGTATGCACAACGTGAGCCAAAAACACTTGCTCTGCGCTCGCAAACGTCATTGCCTGGCCGGCGTGCCCGATCATCTGCGGAAACACGCCAAGAGACTGGCAAAGCTGCTCGGTCTGGAATTTTCGCGTCTCAAGATGCTGTGCGTCGACGCCGCTCATTGACTGCGGCGTCCACTTAAAGTTCGAGTCGATGACAAACGGCTTGTGCCGGTTGGCGCCGCTCACCTGAGCCGCAATCCAAGCCTGAATATGCTTGTATTTCTCCGGATCAATCTTCTGATCGGTCGAATACACGCCGGAAGGCATCGCGCCGTTTGCGTGCAGCTCAGCCTGCGTGTTTTCCGTCGCGATCGTGAGGCCGATTGCCTCGCGAGCCTGCTGCACGGCGTCCAAGCCGCGCCACGTGTCCCAAGACGGCCCGCGGATGTGCCAGATCAACGACTGAGGAAAGTCCATCGACCGCCCATCAAGGCCGCTTACCGTGTAAGTCAGCGAATAGTCGTTGTTCCGCGTAATCGTGACGCAGCCGGGATCGATCGGGATAAGTTCCCTGACCTGGCCGCGGACCATGTTTTTGTAGAAGAATGCGTTGCCGGTCAGCGCCGCGTGGAATATCAGCGTCTCCCGGAGCTCGAAAGAAGTCATCCACTTGTTGGGGCGCCGGTTCAGGACTGCGTACAGCGGGTGCTCGGTGGCGGGAGTACCGCCCTTCCCGTCAGGCAATTCCTTCATGACGCGCAGTGGAACCTGCGCAACGCCATTAGCGATAACTCTGATACACGCAAATACCGTGGAAACGTCCAGCGCGCGCTCCCAATTAACGGGAACGCCTGCCTTCGATTGCCTAGAACCGAACCAGTCGAGCCACACGGGATCGAACGACACGGCCTTTGCTTCGGCCTTGCGGCCGAGCAGCCTATCAATGAGACCCATCCGGCTTTCCTTGTTGTTTTAGTATTGCTGGTTGGGATTCAGGACTTCCCAGAAGGACGTGACCTCGGAAGGCTGTTCGACTTCTCGGTACTTGAGACCTAGCGCCTGGCACGTTGCCACGGCACCATCGATACGAAAGCGCGTTTTGGTTTTGTCGAGCTTGCGATTCCCAGAGGGGTCCGAAACGACAATCGCGTTTGCGAAGCAAAAGCCCAAGACAGGGTTGCCGTTGTGCTTGAATTTCCGATTAATGACGGACGCTTCAAGCGCATCTACGGCCGGAGCCATGTCGCGGAAGCCCTGCCCCCACGGCACCAGCCTTATGCCGCCGCTTAGATCGTTGTCTTTGCCGTCAATGTACGCGTCGACGCCAAGACGAACGAATTCAGCCAAAAGATGCTCGATGCGCCAGCGGTCATAGGCAATCCCGACGATCTCATAGTCGTCCCGTATTTGCGCGATTCGTTTTGCAACGAAGCCGTAGTCGACAATGCGGCCAGGCGGCGTTTCCAGCCACCCCTCATCCGCTCGCGACCACACGTCATACGGCGCTCGGTCGCGGTGGGCGTGGTCTTGCACCCACTCCTGCGGCTTCCAGTGCCATGCGCCAATGCGATCTTCCGCAAACTCTGCAGACACACCGACAAGCGCCGTCAGGTCGCCCACAGCGGAAAGGTCAAGGCCAAGATAAATCTTCTCGCCAAGCCGTAACGTGTCGCCGGTCTGACAAGCCTTCCACTCCGATCGCGGAATAAGCGGCGAATTTTGGTCAACTCGCTGATTCAGATACAAGTTGCGGAATGAGGACTCGAGCGTCTTCATTCGCGTAGCCTGCACAGCAAGAGCGCGTAGATCGTCTATAGAACGAAAGTCACCGAGCGCGGGATTAGCCGCCCGCCACGCTTTCTCGTCCATGATGTCTGCGTCGTCGTTTGCGCAATAGAGGTGCACCAAGACGGTGTTGTCATCCGCGACGAGAGCATCATCGACCAATTTTGAAAGTGGGTGCTCAGGATCAGGAGATTGCGTTGAAATGACGATTCCAAGAGGCTCCTTGCGCGCGCCCTGCGAGGTGTTCATGACCTCGTATAGCTCTTGGTCGCGGGCCTGCGCCAACTCGTCGTAGATCCACACAGAAGGGTTCAGGCCGTGCTTCGTTCCCGCCTCGGCCGACAGCGCCCGGTAAAACGAGCCGTTGCTCTTGCAAACTAGCGTCTTTGTCGACGGGACAACCGTGATGAGTCCGCCGCTCGCAGCGTCCAGTTCGGGGTCCGCCTCGACGATCTGTCTGCAGAATTTGAAGACTTGACCAGCCTGCTCGCGATCCGTTGCGGCCGAGTAAATTTCGCCGTTGATCTCCGAGACAGGCCCGACAAGGTGGGCCAAGACGATGGCTGCAATTAGCGCCGTTTTTCCATTCTTACGCGCCACAGACAGGATTGCTCGCCGTACTCGGCGCCTACCCGCGTCGTTTTGCGGTGCATATAAGTCCGTGACGAATTGCTTCTGCCACGGTCGAAGCTTGATGTACTCGCCTTGTCCCTCGCCGCTCGGTACACGCAGCAGTTCGATGAAATCAATCACCTGTTTTGCGCGTGCCAGGCCGTCAGTCGTTACGCCGTCTCCGCGCTTCGCCCAATCAGGCCGCTGAACTTCGATGACTTCTTCTCCTCTGGAGGCGAAAGCGCCGCTCTAGACTTGGGGTCGAGCCCCAAGCGATCGCCCATGGCCATCATGATGCGAGCCGCTTCGTTCTTGATCTTGAACCACGGATTCGGCTGCTTATTGCCGGTTGAGCCATCAACAATCGCCGGCTCCACAGCCAACGCGCTAACGGCCGCCTTGTGGTCTGCCCATGCCGCTGCGTACACAGCAATCGAGCCCGTGTCGGTCGAGGCAAAATATCCGGGTGGCATGGCTGCCGTAATCATCTTGAAACAGGCTAGCGCGTCACCCTTCAGGTAGTTCGGAATGACGGTCTCGCCGGCCGGTTTTATCGATGGCGCACGCTTCTTTCGCTTGCCTGGATTGCCTTTCAGGGCCTGTATTTCAGGAGTTTCAGGCCGCGGTCCTCTCGCGCCCATAGATCGCTCCCAGACTGCTTAAAAATAATCTCAAAACCTGCGGCGTAACGCGTTCTTTTGTGCCGCCGGTACCCGGCCCGGAACGCCCCAGACATCGAAGCCCCGGTGGGGTCAGTCGACCGGCCATCCGTCCTCGCCGAATGTCTGCGTCACCTGCCCAAGGTCTTCTCGTTGCCCTCGTGATGAGTGACAGGGCTTGCACGTGCTGACGAATGGGCCATTGAAGAACTTGCCTATATCACCCTTATGTCCGCCCTCTGCGTGGTGCACCTCGGTTGCCTCAGTGACGATCTCGGACTCTAGACACCATTGGCAAAGTGGGTGCGTTGCCAATTGGCGCCCACGAATTCGCTTCCACCTGGTTGTTTTATAAAGCCGCCTATAGCGCGCCGCCTCTTCGCTACGATGGTCAGTCATACACACCACGCAAAGGGGGAAGCGCCAGGGAGCAGATAGACCGCTCAACCTGGCGCATGATTGCCACGTCGCGAGAGGAGGCGCGCTGCGGCAATGGGGATTGGCAGCCACCGCAGGACCGAAGCCGGTCAACGAGGCGATGTCGCGGGTTAGACCCTAGAACTGCCAATTGGTGTCGGGGATGGGATTCGAACCCATGATTTCCAGCTTATGAGGCTGGCGAGATGACCGCTTCTCTACCCCGCGTTATAGTTACGCCCACCTCAGAGGCTGCAACTAACTGCAGCATGTGCGAGCGGCGCCCGTGGGCGCAAGGGGCTTGGGACTGCAACCAATAGGATGCTCATCCCTTCACCCCATACGTCACATCGCGCCACGAACGGGCACACGCTGCTCAACATTTTTATTGTCGTTCGCCGCTGCCAGCGTTTTTGCCGCCTCGATGAGCGCCGCCTTCCCGGCTCGGTCTGCATATCCCTCGGCGTAACCAAGGCGTAGGCCGATCGACTTCAGCGTACCGCGGCTCGCGACTTCCTCGACAACCGACGCGACCTCACCCTGGCGAACTTCCGGGGCTTCCCACGCTTGGGCTCCACTCGACGAGTTTCCGCTCGGCCGGGACACACCACCTAGAAATCCAGCGCCTTTGGCCACAGCGGTCTCGCATTTCGTTGCTGGCACTGGCAGATCATCGAAGCGAATTGAGCCGTCCACACCCAAACTGCGCAACAGGGCGCGGTTTGCTTCAACGCCCGCCTGCGGGTCGAGCATAGGCGGTAGGACTGGTCTGTCGGACACGTTTCTTGGAAGCGGCGCGGCATGCATCGGCGACGGCGTTGTCGGTTTTGTCTTGAGATAGCGGCTGGGGCTGCGGTGCGATGAATTGCTGCCTCCGCCGGCTTTGACGCGGTCGACGGGGCGAAGCTTGTGCCCCGACTTCGTTGATCCCCATTCAACCAAGCGGCCGCTATGGAAGAGCAGAGAACCCAAGGTAATCCGCTCGATCTCAGCTTTTTCGTCCCATTTCACGACCAAACCCGCACCTACATGGCGAACGCCATCCTTGACATAAACACGAAACGCATCGCTTGCCGCCTTCATCAACTCGCCGACGGTCGGGCGGATCTCTTGAGCGTTGTCGTCGGCATCCGGGCACCAGTTGCTGGCCGGCTTTGGAAGCGCGGCGGCCAGTGCCGGCGCAAGATCGGAATGATTATCGAACAGCCACCGCAGTGCTGGGAGTGTGCCGCGGTATCTCGGTGTCTTGGGCTTGCGGGGCGCGTTGTCGTTGGCGGCTGCAAGGGGGCGATCCGCCGTGAAGGCGTCGCTGAAGGTTTTGAATTTCACTTCGTGTTCTCCTCGGTTGTTGTGCCAGCATTCGCGACCAACCGAAAGCGCTTGTTATCGTTCGCCGCCACAAGCGAGCCGGCGTCCACGATGGTCGGGCGCATAGCTGCGAGGTCGTTAAGTTTTTCGAATCCTGCTCGCTGACCGCGGGGTAGATGGAAATCTCGGGTCATTGCTGGGGCCGCGCCGCGGCCAGGAAATGGGCCGCCGATGTTTTGTATTTTGGAGCGGATCATCGTTTTCCCTTACGAGTTGATTGCGTCTGCAAGCAGCGGCGACAGATGGTAGGCGACGCTCGTTCGGTACTTCGGCGGCCACGTTTCGGGCATCTCTGCCAGCACCATCGAGACGCCGTGCGCTTGACCTGAAAGGGGGTTGTGTTTGATGAAGGCGGCGCGGATTGGATCGCCAGCATGGATCTGGACGTACGTGTCGGATACCGGCTCTGCGGTTTCGACCGCAGTGTAAAATCGATCAAGTGCGCGGCGGATGCGTGCGACGTCTTCCGCGGTGGCGGCAATGTCATGCTTGGTGGCGAAAGTTTCAGATGCTCTGGTCATTCTGTTCTCCTCTAGCGATTGCCAAGTTCGGTGCGGTCGATCCAGTGCCATTCCCAGTTTTTGTGTGTTTCACACCAGACCAATGCCTGTTGCTCATCGCCGGAAATCTCGTCGATCTCGTCGACCTGTGACGGGTCCAGCCGGTGCATGATTGTTTTTCCGTTTCTTGTTTCACTAACCTCGATGGTCATGATGTCTCCTTTCGCGCGTGAGTGATCTGTGTTTTGGGGACTCAAAAACGGTCTCGGGGGTATATCCCCATTCTAGAAGTACCCACTCTTATATACATCATTGTTTTTATTGTATTGTTTAGGTGAAAGACCGGGTGAAAGGGTGGGTGCAAGACTGGGGGAAAGGGTGGGGTAAGACCGGGGGAGATTTGCAGGTCGTTTTTCGCCTCAATACATTTTGCACCCAGTCTTTCCCCTGTCTCGCGGCGGGTCTTTCCCCCAGCCCCTCACCCACTCTCGAGCGGGATGATGACTGCCGCGTCGGGGAGCGATTCAGCGGACCAAAACCGCACTTTCGACTGGCCGCTCTCTACCGTGAGCCTCGCAAGGTGTATCTCTCTCGCTTGCCGCAGCATGGACAGAATGTCTTCCAGGCGACGCCGATCGATCGCGCCCCGTAGGTTCTTAATGATCTCGCGCAATGTGATGCCAGACTGCCCTCGCCGAGTAACCTGCTGGCGAACCCGCAGATATTCAGCCGCCTTTTCATTATCCGCGATGTTGTCGTTGGCTCCTCGGAGGATGACCTGCAGACTGTGCTCGGCAACCGCATTGGCCCATGTCTGAATTTCCGAGGTGATTACCGGCTCCTTCGGATCGCATCCAACCGCAACTATCAAAGCCAGCCGGGCCGAATTTTCACCGACGCGGTTTAAGATCGGCCGATACTGCGGGTCGATTGTTTTTCTCATGCCGCGGATTCGATCGTCGAAATCCTCGAATAGATCGTCGACACCCGGCGCCCATTCGGCAGTCATGATGGGGTGTGGCCTCTCGTCCGACTTCGCGCTCAAAGCAAAGAACGGCCCGGTAAACCGACCGGCTGACAGCCCGAGAAGAGCGGCCACCTGATCCGAAAGCCCGGACGGAATATTCTCGATACTACCCTCTGGGCGGCGCACTTTCACCGGCTCTGCGTTGCCGACGTCAATCAGAACGAGGCGGCCGAGCAGACCTTCCGAAATGTTCCCACTCGAGAGCGCATTCCAGAACGTCGACGGCGTCGACACGCCGTGAATCGTGAAGCATGGAGCAACGATTCTCGCGACGTTGCCAGCCGCCTTCTCCTGGCCGCCCCAAAAGCCCTGAGGGGCGCCTGTCAACTCCATCAAGGCGGTGGCGATTTCGGCCCTGTGTGTCGCGACATTGCGGCCCGTGTGATCGGCTAGCCAACGCCCGAACTCGTCTTGGATACAGACTGACGACGGAGATTTGCGCAGCTTGTTCGTGAGACCGGGAAGGCTTCGGATCTGATCCATGAAAAGCCATTCGGAGACCTTGTCGCCATAGTCGGTACTGTCCGCCAGAGCCGCGGAAGCTCGAATGGTGATGTCCTTGCCAAAGCCCGATTCCGCGAGGCCGACGACGTAGATGTTGGAGCGTAGCCCCGTCGGCCCTTTGTATCGCCGACCGATCAGACCTGCCGTGAAGGCGAGCGAGGCGACGAGTGAAAGGTGGGGCGAAGGGAAGCGAGCGCACGACACGATGAATCGTGCGAAGTCACCGACCGCGCCGGGTGGAAAGCACAGGTGTTCTGGCAGCCCGGTAGACTGCGGGAGAGCCGCCGATGGCTCTTCGTGATCGTGATCGTCGTCATCATCTTCGACGTCGTCGTTTGCCGCAGCAGGTGTTCTTGACAGACTGCCCAACGTCATCCGCACGCCAAGCTCACGTTGCTCCCATCCAAAGTCAGCCGGATCACAACCGAGCCGCTCGCACAGCCAGAATGCGGCATCCTTGGGGGATGGTGCGCCACCCCATTTCTCGACCAGTGAAAGCGGCGTTTCCGGCTGTTCAAGACCGAAGTCCTGGATGCCGTCATGATGGATAGAAAGATCCTCTTCGAGTTCGCGCCCGAGCTCCTTAGACGTGATGCGCCAGGCGCCGGTCCCAGCCTCCTTCCGTGCGGATGAAAAGAGCGATGGTACCCACGAGTCCGTATTGTCCAAAGCTGCCGTGTTGACGCGCTGCCAGAACGTTTCGGCGCCTCGGCCCCGCTGGCGCGGCTCTGATTTCTTCTTCATTGGTGTCCCGGCTTTTGCCAGGATGGCGTCCGCATCAGCCAGAAAGGCGTCAACGGCATCGGGCGTGATTTTCGGAAGATTATGCAGCGGAATCGACAGCGGTTCACCGTTTGACCAAACATACGGCAGGCCGGTCTCCGCGTGATTGCCATACGCAACGAATTGTTGTCCTTGGCCGAGGACTTCAACCTGGCACTTGCTTCCGCCGATCAGGTATTCACCAGTCGACACCTTGCGACGTGGCTCTGTGGCCTTGAAGATGAAGAGGCACTTCGGCGCCTTGCCGACACGATATGGAGCTCGCTTTGCGCCAGGAATCGCCATCAAGCGAGCAATAAGCTGGTCGGCGATCGCCGCATCTGGTGCGTCGACATCAATGGCGACGATATCGCCAGTCAGAACCCCGGTGTTCTGGTGATCGGCATGCTTCCGCAGGTAACCATCGATCTGCTCAGGGCGCTGGGAGAAATTTGGCCAGTCTTTTATGATCGGGCCTTTACCCTTGGCTGGCACGTAGCGGTAGCCATTCTCAATCAATGCGCGGCGAACGTCCGCGGGTGTGATGTCGCTATTCTGCTGCGCGGGTTGCATTGTGGGCGATCTCTCCGAGCTTTTTGTTGGCTGCTTCTGCAAGCGCAGCGGCGACTGGGTGCGTAAAGGTGGCTGCTGCCGTCCCAAAGGCAGACGGTGCAAAAACGCGCAGTCCGTTCCCACCGTTGGATAGCTTCAAGTTGAAGAGTCTAATGCCGTCGGATAACTCGACGTCAAAGCGCGCGATGGTGTTTTTCGCCCCCGAAGGTTCGGGTCTGATTGCAATGACTCTCACCTCGCGCCCTCAGCTTTTCGCGCCACGGCACCTAATCGCTGCCACTCTGCAAAGATGCGATCGCCTCGGCTGTTCTCGGGAAGATAGAGGGTCCAGTCTTCGCCGTTCGGCACCTGCAGGTCAGATCGGATCTTGTCTTCGAATGCCGCCAATTTGGCTGCTGCACTTTGTTGCTGGCGCAAAAATCCTCCTCGCCGGCGCGCGGCCGGTCGGCAATGGTTGATGATTCTGGTGTGTTGCTGGGGAACTAACGGCGTTGGCCGGCTAGCGGCAAGGTCTAGGCGGCTCGGGTGGTTTGTTCCTGCTGCGCGATCCAAGCCAACAAGGTTGTCTTCCTGGCGCGGATGTTCTGGCCGACGCGGAAGCACGGCAGACGCCCTTTGGAAATAGCGTAGAATACGGCTCGGCGGTCCTCCCCGAGAAAGGCCGCGATCTCATCGGCGCCCTTCAAAATGTCGGTTGCAATGTTGTCGTTAGCAGCTTTCAAAATTTTTTCTCCTCTGGGGTTGACACTGTAAACCTTGACATGTACTCTATGTTTGGCCTATAGAGTGTTATTTGTATAGGACCGTTTTACATTTTTGTCAATAGGTTGCAACGTGTTGCAATGGGTCCGTTAGTCGATTAACTGTTGCGCATGGCTACAGTACGAAAACGCACCCTCCCCTCCGGTAAGGTTGTTTGGCAGGCCGATTATCGGGACGGCTCTGGCGCGCGGCGGTCGAAGCAGTTCACGTTGAAAAAGGAAGCGGACGCTTTCCTTGTGCAGGCCCGCGGCGAAGTCGCCCGTGGCGTGCACGTGGCGGATAGCGCTTCTATCACCGTGAAGGAGGCTGCGGCTATTTGGCTTAAGCGAGGCGACGCCGATGGTCTGGAAGCGTCGACACTCTCTGCTTACGAACAGCACGTGCGCTTGCATATCTTGCCGCTGATAGGCGCTAGGAAGCTGAGCGCGCTTTCCGCACCAGCGATTGAGGCGTTTAAAGACGAGCTCCTGCAGACCAGATCGCGCGCCATGGTCAAGCGCGTTCTCACTTCGCTATCCGGAATCATCAGTGAAGCTCAGCGAGTCGGATTGGCCGCGCACAATCCAATGACCGCAGTTCGCGTTAAGATCTCCAAACGCGAAGCCGAGCGGCCGGAGATGCCGACAAAGGCAGAGCTCCGCGCATTGCTCAAGGGTGTCTCAGAAAAGTGGAAGCCGCTTATATGGACAGCCGTATTCACTGGCTTACGAGGGTCGGAGTTGCGCGGCCTGACATGGGATCACGTCGACCTTGACGCAGGCATAATTAAGGTGCGGCAGCGCGCCAGCCTGTCAAACAAGATCGGGCCGCCGAAATCCGCGGCCGGCAACCGTGATGTGCCGCTATCGCCCACTCTCGTCAAAGCTCTCAAGGCGTGGAAGAAGGTCTGCCCCAAGGGCGACATGAACCTCGTTTTCCCGAACGGCAAGGGCAACGTCGAATACCATCAGAATATTCTCAACCGATGCTTCTTTCCGCTCCAGATTAGTCTCGGCATCAGCAACAAGACAGCTGACGTCGACGAGGACGGGCAGCCAATAATGGCAGCCAAGTACGGCCTGCACGCCCTGCGCCACGCAGCGGCTGCCCTTTTCATTGAGCAGAAGATGTCTCCCAAAAAGGTGCAGACGCTCATGGGACACTCATCGATCCAGGTGACCTACGATTTGTACGGCTATTTGTTCGATGCGATCGATGAAGATCGAGCAGACGTTGACGCCATCGCAAGCCGCCTTATTCCCGCATGATGCAACTCATTGCGAGCCAGTACATGCAACACCCATGCAACAAAAAGGTAAATAATCAAGTAAAAACAACGTACAATAAAACACTCTGACTCCGTTAGTCCTGGTTCGAATCCAGGTTCCCCAGCCAATTCTTGCTAAATTCCCTTATTTCCTTGTTTTTTCCGGAGTGCTGGATCCCGTTTACAGCCCCCATAGTCCGACTTGCCGAGAGCCTTCAGGATTAAGCGAATCTGCTCGCGCAGGGCCGCTTCGGTGTCTTCGCCGCGTTGAACGCAGTGTTCGATCAGAACCGGATGGAAGAACGGGATGAACGCGGTCTTAACCGCACGCGCCGCTTCCGCGGCATCTTCGACCTCGAACTCGCCCGCCTCTATGCCCTGTGTAAGCGGCAAGGTCGTGGAACTGACCTAGGTATGTCCGGCAAAGCCTCGCGCGCGAGACGCACCGTGTCCGCCCGACGACCAGCCCTACTCGGCAGCCATCGCTATGCGCAATTCCGGTTCCACTATCGGCTCCTCCTGGATCTCACCTGCAGTCGGCTTGATCCGGAACCAGGCTGCGTAGAGCGCCGGAAGGAAGAGCAGGATCAGCACCGTGCCAACGGCCGTACCGCCAATCAGGGTATAGGCCATCGACCCCCAGAAGACCGAGTGTGTGAGGGGAATGAAGGCCAGCACGGCGGCAAGTGCGGTCAAGATCACGGGCCTCGTGCGTTGCACCGTGGCCTCGATGACGGCGTGATGGGCATCGAGGCCGGCCGCACGGTTCTCCTTGATCTGTTCGGTAAGGATAAGCGTATTGCGCATCAGGATGCCGGCCAGTCCGATGAGGCCCAGAATGGCGTTGAAGCCGAAGGGCTGATTGAAGGTGAGCAACATCGGCACGACGCCGACAAGGCCAAGCGGCGCCGTCAGCATGACCATGGCCATCGTCGAGAAGGATCGCACCTGCAGCATGATGACGATCAGCATCGCGGCAATCATGGCCGGGAAAACCTTGCCCAGTGCGGTATTGGCCTTGGCAGCCTCCTCGATCGATCCACCCAATTCGATGCGATAGCCGGCGGGAAGCGATGCGATCAGCGGCTGAAGGGCGGTCATGATCTGCTTGGAGACCTCCGGAGGTTGAGTCGCCTCATTGATGTCCGAGCGGATCGTGATGACGGGCGTGCGATCGCGGCGCTTCAGGATCGGCTCTTCCAGATGGATCTCCGAATGGCCGATCTGGTCGAGCGGAATCGGACGGCCGTCGCGGCTCATCAGGGAGAAATCCGCAAGGCGCGTCGGATCCAGTCGTTCGTTGCCGGCGCTGCGTGCGACGATCGGGACATTGCGAATGTCCTCGCGGACCTGCGTAACGGGGATACCGGTAAGGAGGAACTGCAGTTGCTGGGCCGCTTCGGCCGGCGAAAGGCCGATGAGGCTCAGTCGCTCCTGATCCGGGACGAAGCGGAGTACGGGCGTGCGACTGCCCCAGTCGCGGTTGGCCTGCCGCACGTCCGGGACGCCGCGCATGATGTCGAGTGCTTTCTCGGAAATGCTGTATAGCTGGGCCGGATCAGGTCCCATCACCCGAAACTCGACCGGGAACGGTGTGTAGGGTCCGAACACAAGCTGGGTGACGCGGACATAGGCCTCAGGTGTGAGCCCCTGTGCCACCGCTTCGCGCAGCCGGTGTTTCAAGGCCTCGCGCGCCTCCGCGTTCGGGGTCAGCACGACAATCTTGGCGAAGGCGGGATCAGGCAATTCCGGCGCCATCGCAAAGAAGAAGCGGGGCGCGCCCTGACCGACATAGCTCGTGACGATCTTGGCTTCGGGCTGCTTGTCCAGCCACTGTTCGAGCGTCTCGACGGTCGCGGTCGTCGTCTCGATGCTGGTGCCTTGCGGCAGGCGAACCTCCACCAGCACCTCCGGGCGGTCTGACGTCGGGAAGAACTGCTGTTTGACGCCGCCCATGCCGACTACAGAAAGCGCGAAGGCGATGCCGACGATAGCACAGGTCAGAAACTTGTGGCGCACCGCAAAGGTGATAAGCCGTCGCAGACGCCGATAGTTCGGTGTGTTGTAAATCGCGTCATGACCGCCTTCGATCGGTTTGATCGCGGGCAGCATCTTAACGCCGAGGTAGGGCGTGAAGACCACCGCGACGATCCAGGAGACGATGAGGGCGAAGCCCACGACCCAAAAGATGTTGCCGGCGTATTCGCCGGCCGTCGAGCGCGCGAAGCCCACCGGCAGGAAGCCGGCGACCGTCACGAGTGTTCCCGACAGCATCGGCGCCGCAGTGTGGCTCCACGCATAGGCCGCCGCCTTGATGCGGTCCATGCCTTCTTCCATCTTCACCACCATCACCTCGATGGCGATGATGGCGTCGTCGACGAGAAGGCCGAGCGCCAGGATGAGCGCACCGAGCGTGATGCGGTCGAAGAACCGGCCGGTTTCCAGCATGATGAGGAAGACGACGGCAAGCGTCAGGGGGACGGCAGCCGCTACGACGATGCCGACGCGCCAGCCGAGGCTGAGCAGGCTCACCACCAGCACCACGCCGAGTGCCATCGCGAACTTCATCATGAACTCGTCGACCGCCGAGGTGATGTTGACGGCCTGATCGGTCACCTTGTCGAGCGTCATCCCGAGCGGCAGTGCCGATGCGATCGCCGCAGTCCTGTCCTCCAGCGCCTTGCCGAGCGCGAGACCATCCCAGCCCTCCTGCATGACGGCTGCGAGCATGATGGTCGGCTCACCCTGGCGCCGGATCAGGTAGGTCGGAGGATCCTGGTAGCCGCGGCGGACCTCGGCGATGTCGGAGAGCTTCAGCGTCCGCCCAGTAGCCGCAATCGGCGTGTCGGCGATCGCTTGGACACTGTCATAAGCGCCGTCGACCCGAATGAAGACCTGCGGCCCCTTTGTGTCGATCGAGCCCGCCGGTGTGACGGTGTTCTGCCGCTGCAAGGCGGCAACGATATCCTGTGCCGAGACGCCGAGGGTTGCCAGTTTGGCGTAGGAGAACTCGACGAATATCTGTTCGGGACGTTCACCGAGGATGTTGATCTTCTTGACGCCGGGCACGTGCAGGAGGTCCTGGCGGATCACCTCCGCTTGCCTCGCCAGCTCACGCATCGGCATGCCCTTGGCCTTCAGCGCATAAAGGGCGAAGCTCACGTCCGAATATTCATCGTTGACGAAGGGACCGAAGACACCCGAAGGCAGGTTGCGGGCTTCATCCCCGAGCTTCTTGCGGGCCTGGTAGAACTCCTCCTGCACGGCAGATGGCGGGGTGCTGTCCTTCAGCGTGACCGTCATATAGGCATAACCTGGCCGTGTGGTCGTCTCCACCCGGTCGTACCAGGTCAGCTCCTGAAGCCGCTTCTCCAACGGTTCGGCGACGAGATCCTGCATCTCGTGCGCCGTCGCACCGGGCCACGCCGTCGTGACCGTCATGGTCTTGATGGTGAAGTTCGGATCCTCCGCCCGTCCGAGCATGAGGAAGGCGTAGGCGCCGGCGGCCACCAGCAGGAGGATGAAGAACAGGGTGACGGCGCGTTCGCGAACGGCGATCGCGGAAAGATTGAGGCTTGTCATCAGTTGTTCCCCTCAGGCGCAGTCCTGACGCGAGCACCTTCCTGCAGAAGATGTGCGCCGAGCGAAACGATCGCATCGCCAGAGTTCAATCCGGAGATCATGGCGATTTCACTGGTCACGCGAACAAGTTTGACGGGCCGAAAGTGTACGGTAGAGGTGGTGCTATCCACCACCCAAACGCCGGTCCTCTCGCCGTCGTCGAGCACCGCTCCGAGCGGCACTTGGACCTCCGGTTCACTCCCCTGGCTTGGAAGCCGGATTGTCACCGTGGCGCCGAGCGGTGCTGCCGCGGCCTCGCCGTCGAGGACATAGCGGGCCTCGTATGTACGGGTCTGGGCATCGGCGGAATCCGATAGCTGCCGGAGACGTGCCGTGTAGCGGCGCTCATCGCGCCCGTACAGGCTGGCCTCGGCCACCGAGCCGAGCGCCGGCCGGAGCGTCTCGGGAAGCGGGACCACCGCCTCGCGGGGGCCGGCGTGGGCAAGTCTGACCACCGGCTGACCGGCGGCGACAACCTGCCCCGGCTCGGCAAGCGTTTCAGTTACGGTTCCATCGGCGTCCGCCACCAGGACAGAATAGGTCGCCTCGTTCTCTGCGACCTTCGCTTCCGCTTCCGCGGCGGCAAGCTGTGCCGCGGCGGTGTCCAGCGCCGCCCTCGCCTGCTCGTAACGCTGCGGCGTCGCCGCCAATCCGTTCTTCACCAGGACAGCATATCGCCTCTCGTCCGCACGCACCTGAACCAGAACAGCGCGTGCTGCAGCGACAGCGTTGCGCTTTGCCGTGAGCGCAAGTTGTAGATCGGTCTCATCGATCCGCAGCAGCGGCTGCCCCGCCTTCACCTGTTCACCGACGTCCACGAGGCGCTGAATGATCTTGCCGGGCACGCGAAAACCAAGATTGCTCTGCACTCGGGCGGCGATCGTACCTGTAAAGGCGCGCTCGGCTCTTTCCGGCCTCGTCGCTTCCACGACTCTTACAAGTGGCGACGCGACGCGGGGATCTGCAGTCTCCGCGTCCCGCGCTGGCGTTTCGAACACGAACGCAAAAGCGGCGCCGCCGGCTGCAGCCATAAGACCGATCGATGTGAGAAGAAATTTGCGGTTCATGTCAGATGACCCTTGTTGGCGGGCGCTGCCTCTATTAGATTGCGATCTAAATCTATCCGTGGTATAGATGTCAAGTGAAATCTAATGGCGAGGTCAATCATGAGAGTCAGTCGCGCACAGGCCGAGGCAAATCGCGAAGCGGTCATCAACGCAGCGAGCCGGCTTTTTCGAGAGCACGGCTTCGACGGCATCGGGCTCAAGGACCTGATGAAGGGCGCCGGTCTCACACAAGGCGGGTTCTACAAGCAGTTCGAATCCAAGGACGATCTCGCAGCGCAGGCCTCCAAGCGAGCGATGGAGCACGCGACCCGCAGATGGTCGGCTGTCGCTGCCGCGAGCCCTGACCCCCTTGAGGCCCTTATTGAGCTCTACCTGTCGCTGGGCCATCGCGAAGAGAAGAGCGACGGTTGTCCCTTGGTGGCGCTTGGCGCTGATGCGGCGCGCCAAAGCGAGGAGGTGAGAGCCCCGTTCCAGGACGGCGTTCAAGCGCATCTTCAAATTCTCGAAGAACTGATGCCGGAGGCGGAAAGCCCGAAAACCTATGGCAAGGCCATGGCGATGCTGTCGCTCATGGTGGGTGCCGTGACGATCTCTCGTATCTTGAATGATGAAGAGATGTCGCAGCGCTTTCTCGAGGCAGCCGCCAACGAAGTTCGGCGGATCGCCGCTTCCGCCAGAAACGCATGAGACCAGTGGCGTCATTGCCTCACGCGTCCGCAGGATGCCTTCTCGGACTCTTACCCGCTCGCCCCTGGGACACGTCCCGAGATCACCCGGACGAGACTATTGCCGAAGTGAATATGCGGCAATCGCCGATCGAGCGTCTGCACGGCGTGCAGACGGATGACACAAAATAACAGTTGGAGAACACATGCGCCGTATCGTTATTACAGGCATGGGAGCAGTTAGCCCGCTCGGAGCCAATGTCGCGGCTTCCTGGTCTCGGCTCTTGTCTGGCCGTTCGGGAATCCGGCGGCTTCCGGACGAAGTGGTGGGAGACCTGCCGGCGAAGATCGGCGGGACGGTTCCCTCTCTGGAAGGCGACCCCGAGGCGGGCTTCGATCCGAATACCGTCTTTGCTCCAAAGGATCAGCGCAAGGTAGACCGATTCATTCTCTTCGCGCTGGCGGCGGCGGAAGAGGCGCTTGCGCAGGCGGGGTGGAAGCCGGTCTCGGAAGATGACCGGACCCGCACCGCGACCATCATCGCTTCGGGCATCGGCGGGTTTCCGGCCATAACTGAGGCGGTGCGAACGGTTGATCAGCGCGGTGTGCGGCGTCTTTCACCCTTCACCGTACCATCTTTCCTGGTGAACCTGGCAGCGGGACAAATTTCCATGCGTTACGGCTTCAAAGGGCCGATCGGCGCGCCGGTGACCGCGTGTGCCGCCGGCATTCAGGCGATCGGCGATGCGGCTCGTGTTATTCGCGCCAATGAAGCCGATATTGCCGTGTGCGGCGGAACGGAAGCATGCATGAATATCGTCAGCCTCGGTGGTTTTGCCGCGGCACGCTCTCTTTCGACCGGCTTCAATGAAACGCCTGACCGGGGCTCACGCCCCTTCGACATGTTGCGTGACGGCTTCGTCATGGGCGAAGGCGCCGGCATCCTGGTCATCGAGGCATTGAGCCACGCGCTTGCGCGCGGTGCGAAGCCGCTCGCGGAGCTCGTCGGCTACGGCACGACTGCGGACGCCCACCACGTCACGTCCGGTCCCGAGGACGGCGACGGCGCCCGCCGCGCCATGGAGATCGCGATTGCCCAGGCCGGGATTTCGCGGCGCGAGATCCGCCACCTCAATACGCACGCGACCTCCACGCCAGTCGGCGACCTGGGGGAAATCGCGGCGATCAAGAGGGTCTTCGGCGCGGATTTCAGCGTGGCTGTCAGCGGAACGAAGTCGGCCACCGGCCACCTGCTCGGAGCCGCCGGCGGGCTTGAAGCCATTTTCACGATCCTGGCGCTTAGGGATCAGACGGCCCCGCCGACGCTCAATTTGAGCGCTCCTGATCCGGCCGGCGACGGAATTGATTTCGTTGCAAACCAGGCCCGGCCAACGGAGATGGACTACGCGATCTCCAACGGCTTCGGCTTCGGAGGTGTCAACGCCAGCGCCGTGTTCCGTCGGTGGACAGACAAGCTTGCCGCCCGTGACTGAAGCTTAGCCGGGCAGCATGAACGAGAGCGCTTGCGTCATTCCCCCACGAAATCCAGCGCAAAGAAGGAAGCAATTTCAATGAACAAAGCCAATCTTGGGGTCGCCCTGGTAACTGGGGCATCGACCGGCATCGGGCATGCGACGGCCAGAGCCTTGCAGAAGGCGGGCTTTCGCGTCTTCGGAACCAGCCGTCGCGCGGTGCCCGAAAGATCCGATGGCGTCACCATGCTGACCTGCGACGTGACCGATGACGCATCCGTGGCGAAACTGGTCGAGGAGGTGCTTGCCGGGACAGGGCGTATCGACCTGCTCGTCAACAATGCCGGCATTGGACTGCTCGGCGGCGCAGAGGAGTCCTCAACTGCCCAGGCACAGGCGCTGTTCGACGTGAACGTCTTCGGCGTGCTCCGCATGACCAACGCGGTGTTGCCTACAATGCGGGGTCAAGGCAAGGGCAGGATCATCAACATAAGTTCCATTCTGGGGCTGATCCCCTCCCCCTACAATGCGCTCTACGCATCGACCAAGCATGCCGTCGAAGGCTACTCCGAGTCGCTCGATCACGAACTGCGCACATTCGGAATTCGGGTCGTGCTTGTCGAGCCCGCCTATACCCGCACGGCATTCGAGGAGAACCTAACAAGGCCCGATCGCTCCCTTGCTGTTTACGATGCGGTGCGCGCTGACATGGAAGTGCAGATGCGCAAGAGCGTCGAAAGAGGCGACGACCCAGAGGTCGTGGCAGAGGCGGTTGTCAAAGCGGCAACGGCGAAGGCGCCGAGAAGACGCTACACCGCGGGAAAACTCGCCGGCCAAGTTCGCTTGCTGCGCCGTTTCGTACCCGAATCCGCTTTCGACAAGAGCTTGCGGAAACAGGCCGGGCTGCCGGTCTGAAGTGGACAATGTTCGTCTCGCGCGCGGCAAGACAACTTGATCGAACTAGGCGAAATGCTTGATGCCTTCGCTCGCCCCGTCTGTGACCGCGGCGCGCCTCTTCCACATTCGCGAAAGGACATGCCATGAAGATCGGAATCAGACCGAAACCGATCAAAAACAACCGCCGGCCTCGGAGCTTGCAGTTCCCCTTAGATGCTGTTGAAAGAACAACTTGAACTCCCGAAAACTGTCGAAGCCGAGGGCGGTTGCGAGGCGCGCCACCGTGGTGGGAGAGACGGAGCAAGCGACAGCGATCGAGCGGGCGCTGCCGAAGGCGACAACATCTGGCCGTGCGAGGGCCAGACGAGCTACCTGCTCGAGCTGTTTCGGGAGTTTAAGGGCTCTGGAAGCGATCAAGCCCTTAAGCTCCGTGACGTTGGTCGGAGGTCTTGTCGCCTCGCTCATCTTCATGACCGCCTCGATTTCTCGGCCCGTTATTCCAGCGCTACGGCTGCCTTCTTTGAGACGGACTCAATGCAGGCAAGCGCGATGTTCAGCGCATTGCGCGCGTCCATACCGGTCGGTCCTTCGGTAAGCTCGCCGCGACGAACGGCGGTTACGAAGGACGCGAGCTGCACTGTGTAACCGTGGACGAAATGGTCGGTGTCGCGACGCCAGGTCTCGCTCGACACACCGTTCTTATCGAACAGCGTCATGCTTGAACGACGGATGTCGCCCATCGTCACCATGCCACTGGCACCGAAGACCTCGCCGCGGATGTCGTAGCCGTACATCGCGCAGAAGTTCGCTTCCGCGACAGCGATCGATCCGTTGTCAAATCGGATCGTGACCACCGCCGTGTCGTGGAAGCCCTTATCGGCGAAATCCGGACGAACCAGCGCGTCGGCAACGGCGGAAACCTCGACGGGCTTGGCATTCGGGTTCAGCCAAAGCAGCGTGTCGAAATCGTGGATCAGCGTTTCGTAGAAGATCGTCCACGGCGGAATCCTGGCGGGGTCGGCACCAAACGGACCGGGATCGCGGGTGAGCGACCGGAGCAACTGAGGGGCGCCGATCTTTCCGCCAACGATTGCGGTACGTCCTTCCGAGAAGGCCTGATCCCAGCGGCGGTTGAAACCGACCTGAAGCGGAGCGCCGGCAGAGCGCGCCGCCGCGATTGCCCGGTCGGCATCCTCCAAGGTCAACGCCATCGGCTTCTCGCAAAAGATCGCCTTACCGGCTTCGGCGGCCTGCACGAGGATGTTTGTATGAAACCGCGCCGGCGTAGCGATGATCACGGCATCGAGGTCCGGGTGGGCAAGGAGATCCGCGACATCGGTGTAGGAGCTTTCGACGCCGAGCTTGGCGGCGAGACCGGCCGCAGCCCCTGGAGCGGGATCGGCAATGGCGACGAGCTCGGCATCGACGAGGCGGCGTGTAACGGTCTCGCCGTGAAAGGAACCGATGCGCCCGGCACCAACGAGACCGACATTGACGGGTTTGTTCTTGGGCATTGAATTGATCCTGTCAGGGTTGAAAAGGTCAGACGGTGAAGGCTGTGCGGAACGCTTCGAGCGCCACTTCGGGATCGCCAGCGGCCCAGGCTTCCATGCCGATCGGGCCGGAATAGCCCATGGCATTCAGCGCCTTGGCGATGCCGTGCCAGTTGACCTCACCAGTACCGGGCTCGCAGCGGCCGGGTACGTCAGCCACCTGGATCTCGCCGATCCAAGGCAGGCACTTGCGGCAGAGTTCAATCAGGTTCCCCTCGCCGATCTGAGCATGATAGAGATCGAGATTAAGGCGGAGCCGCGGATGATCGACGCTCGAGACCAACGCCAGCGTGTCCTCGGCACGGCCGAAGGGCACGCCGGGGTGATCAACCGGCAGGTTGAGGTTTTCGAGCGTGAAGGTGACGCCTTCTTCTTCAGCCATCTCCACGATGCGGCAGAGAGTATCGCGCGCCTTCAGCCACATCGCGCCCGTGACGACTTCGATCGGCTGGACAGGTAGGCCTCCGTCTCCCAAGCCTGTACCGTGCAGGTTGAGCCGCTCAACGCCGAGCCGCTTTCCAACCTGCGCGGTCTCGCCTGCCGTCCTCAGGAGTTCTGCTGCACCGTCGTCGTCCGTAAGGCGGCCGGTCAGATAGCCGTTCATGATCGTGAAGGTCGCCCCGGTCGCTTCCAGCTTCGTGAGGTCGTGGTCCGGCCAGTTCCAGAGACCGACGCCGAAACCCATTTCTTTCAGGCGCGCGGCGCGCCACTCGATCGGCTTGTCGCGCCAGAGCATTTCCGCGCAGGCTGCGAGTGGGAAGGGAGAAGTCTTGGGTGCACTCATTGGCTAGTGTTCCGCTATTTTGGGTATGGCGATGGGTGGAGCGGCGTGAGATGCGCCGCACCGACATGCATGCGAGCAGATTTCGATCAGATCGTTCCGCCGAGCTCTTCCGACAAAGACTGCAGCTCCTTGCCTCCGGCCATCAGGTTCTGCAGTTGATCGATGCCAATCTCGTTCTTGGCATAGGTTCCGAGCGTCTTGCCGCGATTGAGCACCGTGAAGCGGTTGCCAACGGCATAGGCGTGACGGACGTTGTGGGTGATGAAGATCACGCCGAGGCCCTTGGCTCGGACCTGGTTGATATATTTCAGCACCATTGACGTCTGGGCGACGCCGAGCGCCGACGTCGGTTCGTCGAGGATCAGCACCTTGGCGCCGAAATAAACCGCTCTGGCGATCGCCACGCATTGCCGCTCGCCGCCCGATAGCGTGCCAACCGCCTGCTGCGGGTCGCGGACGTCGATGCCGATCTTGTGCATCTCATCGCGCGTCACGTTGTCGGCCTCATCCATGTTCATGCGCTTGAAGGGGCCGAAGCCGATCACGGGTTCCCGCCCCATGAAGAAGTTGCGGGTCACCGACATCAGCGGGATCATCGCAAGGTCCTGATAGACCGTGGCAATGCCGGCATCGAGGGCGTCGCGCGGACCCGAGAACAACCGAGGCTGACCCTCGACCAGGAAATCGCCCGAGGTCGGCTTGTGCACGCCTGCAAGCGTGTTGATCAGGGTCGATTTGCCCGCGCCATTGTCGCCGAGCAGGCATAGAACCTCGTTCCGATTGACGCTCATGGACACGCCGTTGAGGGCGATGACGGAGCCGAAATGCTTGACGAGGTTCCTGACCTCGACGAGGGGCGTCTGAGATGTGCTCATCAGCGTTCTCCCGTGACGCGTTTGCGGATGACGTTGTTGAAGACGACGGCTGTCAGCAGCATGCCGCCGAGGAAAACGAGGTACCAATCCTGGTCGATCGACGTGTAAGTCAGGCCGATCAACACCATGCCGAACACAATCGATCCGAAGAACGCGCCGATGGCGGAGCCGTAGCCGCCGGTCAGCAGGCAGCCGCCGATGACGGCCGCGATGATTGCCTCGAACTCTTTCTGAAAACCGCGGCGGGCGTCCGTCGAGCCGGCATCGAGCACCGTGAGGATGGCGACCAGCGTGGCGCAAAGGGCGGTGACGACGAAGAGCGTGGTCTTGACCCTAGCCACCGGCACGCCCGACTTGCGCGCGGCCCGCGGATCGCCGCCGGATGCGAAAATCCAGTTGCCGAAGCGCGTTCTCAACAGGATCCAGGTGGCAAGGAGCGCTATGGCAACGAACCACAGGATCTCGACGGGAATGCCGGGCACCCTCGGTGTGCCGTTCGGAAAGGTGTCGATGATGCCGGCTTCAGCAAGCCAGGTGAACAGTCCGGGGAAGGCATCTCCCGAGAACAAGGGGGCAAGCGGGCTGCCGGCCACTGCTCCCTTCATGCCGCGAAGCTGGGTCGCGCCACCGCTTGCCCATTTCAGGCCCACCAGCGTCAGGCCGCGCAGGATGAAGAGGAAGGCCAGCGTCACGATGAAGGACGGAAGGCCGGTGCGCATCGTGAGCTGCGCGTTGGTGATGCCGATGAATACGGCAAACGCGATCGCCACGAGGATGGCGACGCTGAGCGGCCCCTGCCACACGACCAGTGCCGTGCCAAAAACGAGGCCGGCAAAGGCGACCATCGAGCCGATCGATAGGTCGAATTCTCCGCCGATCATCAGGAGCGCTGCGCCGATGGCGAGGATGCCGAGTTGGGCAGCCGGAGCCATAAAGTTCATCACACCCGCCAAGGTGAACATGGCGGGATTGGCGGTGACGAAGAAGAAGATGGTCACGAGCACTAGACCGGCTACAGCGCCGAGTTCGGGACGCCGTAGAATTGCGGTCAATGTCGAAACCTTTTTCAGCCGCTCATCGGGTCCGACTACAGACCCGTTCTGTTCGTTGGCTAGCGTCATGGTTCGTTCCTTAGATATCGGTCGTTGTCCGTGCGCGCGAAGGCCACCTGCAAACCGAAGTGTCGCGTCGGCCTAATGGGCGGCGGCAGGCAGTCCCCGTCCGGGACGGGGGCTGCCGGGCTCCGCCTTAGCGGATGCCCTGGGAGGATTTCTCGATCACCTGCGCGGCCGTTTCGGAGGTCACGAAGCTGGGACCAGAAGCCACGTTGCCGGCCGGGATCGTTCCGTAGCGCGCATTGAGCGCCAGGAAGGTCACCGGCAGATATCCCTGCAGATAAGGCTGCTGATCGACCGCGAACAGCGCCTTGCCATCGGCCACGGACTGAAGGAAGCTCGCTGAGAGGTCATAGGAGGCGACCTTCACCTTTTCGCCGACTCCCATCTTCTCCACGACCGCAACCGCCCGCTCGCCGACGAGCGGCGCCGAAAGGCCGAGCACAACATCGATCGACGGGTCGGACGTGACCGCCGCCTGAATCTTCGATTCGATCTCGGCGGGATCGGAGGTGGTCGGCAGTACGGTGACCTTGCCGCCCTCGAAGCCCTGTTCCGTACCTGCACAACGCTGGTCGAGCGCGGCGTTGCCAACTTCCTGGTTGACGCAGAGGACGTGCTTGAGGCCGAGCGACTTCAACTTCTCGCCTACCTTGATACCAGCCGGCGTCTCATCCTGGCCGACATGCAGCTTGATGCCGAGTTTTTCGGCGGCGGAGATGCCGGAGTTCATCGAGATGACCGGAATACCGGCGGCGACGGCCTTCTCGATTGCCGGGCCGAGCGCATCCGGGTCCGGGTTCGAAATGACGATGCCCGCGGGATTCTGGTTGACAGCAGCTTCGATGAGCTGAGCCATCGCCACCATGTCGAAGGTCTCGGGCGCGCGGTAATCGACCTGCACGCCGCTGTCTTTGCCGGCCTGCATGATGCCGTTCTTCACGATCGACCAGAACGGATCGGATGCCTGCCCGTGCGTCACGGCGATGATGGTAGGCTCCTGAGCTTTCGCACTTATGGCTGCCGAGGTGGCGACACCGAGTGCGACAGCGCCGAATGCCAGCTTCTTCAAGAGAGATTTCATTTGCTCCTCCTCAATTCGCCGTCCACTCCACAGGATGGCGAGAAAAACGAATGCTACCGGGTGCATTTCTGTTTGCTACCGGGTGCAAGCAGGTGCATATTATCGTTGGATGTAGTAAAAGCAAGCATTCATTTCATCTGAATAAAAAATGGAATGGCTATTCCATTTGCAGGAGACTCTATGCGCAAGCGGGCGACGGCGAGGGAAGTGGCGGATGCCGCGGGTGTCTCGAAGTGGACGGTCATACGGGCTTTCACGCCGGGCGCATCGATCGCGGAGGAAAGCAAACGCAAAGTCCTCGAGGCGGCCGCGGCGCTCAACTACACTCCGAATCTGCTTGCCCGCAGCCTCGCGACCAACTCCACCCATCAGGTGGCAGTGTTCGTCGATGATTTCGCCAATCCTCAGAAGTTGCCCTTCCTGGAGACATTGACCGAACGACTGCAGGCCGAGGGGATGGTCGCCCTGCTGATCAATATCAACACGCACTTCGACCATGTGCACGCATTGCTTCACGCAGACCAGCGTCAGGTCGATGCCGTCATCCTGTTCGGAACGGCATTTCGCAGCGAGACACTGAGTGATCTGCAACTAGGCCGGGGAACGCCACCCATGTTCGTGCTGGCGAGAGACAGCCAGATCGAAGGCGTGCCGGCAGTCACATGCGATGCCGAACTGGCGCTACGCGAGATTGTCGATCATCTCTTTAAAAGAGGATACCGGCGCCCCGGCTTCATGACAGGTGCGACAGTCCTGTCGACAGCACTCAGACGTCGGCAACATTTCGTCGATTTCTGGAAGGAGAAGGGTGTGGATGACGTCTCGGTGTTCTCGGCTGAGAAATACAGCGCCGAAGCCGGGGCCGAAGCCGCCCGCAACTATCTCAAGCAGACCGAGCCCGCGGACCGAGTCGACGTCCTGATGTGCGAAAACGACATCCTGGCGCTCGGAGCTATGGATGAAATCCACGGCCGTTTTGGCTTGCGGGTCCCGCACGACATAGCGGTCGTCGGCTTCGACAACTACGAACTCTGCGGATCGTCCGCCTACAGCCTCACAACATACGAGCAGCCGCGCGACGAAATGGTTCAGATAATCATCGGTATGATCACGGGACGGCTGGAGCCTGAGACCGTAACACTTCCGGGCACCCTCATCGTGCGTAAGTCCACATGAGCCGCCGTAATTAGCGAGACCATGATCTCTCGAGTACGGGGACCGCCGCTCGCCACGACCCCTTTGCAGACGAAGCGCGCCGAACCGCTCCACATTTCTTTACATTCGTCCAGAACGCTCGAAACGTTGCCCGGTTAGCTTTCCTCCACTGCAGCAGATGCTACGGAGTGAAAGGAGACCATTATGGAAAACGAAGACAAGAACCTTTCGAGCCCGGCCGCCGGCGGGCCCGCCTCGAAAGGATGGGCGCGGCGCGCAGCGATCGGCGGCATCGCGGCCGTCGCAGTTGTCGGCGCGGTCGGTTTTGCTGCCGCGCGCAGCGATGATTTCGGCTTCGGCATGGGCCGTTTCGGCATGGGCGGCCATATGATGCAGGCGCATATGGGAGGTGGCTTCATGGAACACCGGATCGGCTCCGTGCTCGATGAGCTCGACGCGACGCCCGAGCAGGAAGACAAGCTTTGGGATATCATCGACAAGGCGCGCGCCGAGATCCGACCGACGTTCCGGGACTTCCGCGAGACGCGTGAGGAGGTTATCGAACTCCTCGGCGCGTCAACTATCGACCGCGCCGCCGCCGAGAAACTGCGCAGCGAACGCATCGCGGCCATCGACGAGGCCTCGCGCAAGATGACGACGGCGCTCCTCGACGCCGCCGAAGTGCTGACGCCGGAGCAGCGCGCCAAACTGGTCGAACATTTGAAGGAGCGCAGGGGGCACGGCCGGTGGTAAGAGTGAATCGACTACTGCATGTTTCCTTAAATCGTATCGGATTTAAGGATAAAAACATGCAGCGATTCAAAGTGCTACAGCGACCTTTGCGCGTCTGAGAAAACGCGCGGCGCTGTAGGTGACTGATAGGAGCGCAAGAGATGGCGGAACGGGTCTTGATTGTCGACGACGACACGCGCCTCTCCGCCATGCTCTCGGACTATCTCTCCGGAAACGGCTACACCGTCCACACCGCGGCGACCGCCACAGCGGGCCTCAGCGACCTCGGCCGCCGTGCGCCGGACGTCGTGATTCTCGATGTCATGCTGCCGGACCTTGACGGCTTCGAGACCTGCCGGCGCATGCGCGCGGCCTCGGACGTGCCGATCCTGATGCTCACGGCCAAAGGCGAGGAGACAGACCGCATCGTTGGTCTGGAGCTCGGAGCCGACGACTATCTGCCGAAGCCCTTCAATCCGCGCGAACTGCTGGCCCGGCTGAAGGCGATCCTGCGCCGCCGCAACGGCAGCGCGGCGGTTTCGCGGATCTTACGTTTCGGACGGCTGGAGATCGATCCGGGATCCCGCTCGGTCAGAATCGACGGCCGCGAATGTGTGCTGACCAGCTATCAGTTCGACCTGCTCGTGGCGCTTGCCGAAAATGCCGGCCGCACGCTCTCGCGCGAGCAGTTGATGGACGCGGTCAAGGGCGAGGAGCTGGATGCCTTCGACCGTTCCATCGACGTCCATATCTCGCGCATCAGGGCGGCCATAGAGAGCGATCCCAAGCACCCGAGGCGCATCATCACCGTGCGCGGCGCCGGCTATGTCTTCGCCCGTTTCCAGGGCGAAGGATAATGCGTGTCGCCCAAAAATGTGCGGCGGTTTTGGGACGACATGCATCAAAAACAGAGACCTAGAGCATGCGCAGCCGGTTGTTCCTGAAGATTTACCTGACGCTGCTGGCGAGCCTTGCCGCGGTCGCCGTCGCGAGTGCCGCCTTCGTGTGGCTGGGACAGGGAGAGGAGGAGTCCGGTTGGCAGAGCCAACGCGCGCGGTTCGTCGCCGCGCTCATTCCGCCCGACATGGACCGGCAGTCGGTCGGGGCGACGCTCAAGCGGCTTTCACGAGCCTTTGACGCCGACATAGCGGTATACGATCCGCGCGGCAGGCTGATCGCGAGTGCCGGCCAGCCGCTCCCCCGCGACATGGTCGAGCGGCCCTGGCGCCACGGCCCGCGCGGTAACTTTCACACCATGGTAACCGAGTTGCCCGACGGTCGCACTGTCGCCGCGCGCATGGAGAGGCCTTTCCGGCCGGCTGGCCGCAATCCGCTCGCCTACCTGGCGTTGATCGCCGGCGTCATCGGGCTCGCCGCCTATCCGGTGGTGCGTCACCTGACGCGCCGGCTGGAGCGGTTACGCGCGGGCGTCGATGCGTGGGGGCGGGGCGATTTCGTGGCTCGCGTGCCGGCGGACGGCAGCGATGAGGTCGCGGCGGTGGCGAAGAGCTTCAACAGGGCCGCCGATCACGTCGAGCGGCTGATCAAGTCACACCGCGCCCTGCTCGCCAATGCCAGCCACGAATTGCGCTCGCCGCTTGCGCGTCTGCGGATCGCGATGGACCTTTATGAGCAGGCGCCGAGCGGGAACCGCAGGGAGGAGATCGTCCGCAACCTCGCCGAGCTGGACACGCTGGTCGAGGAGATCCTGCTGGCGAGCAGGCTCGACCACGTCGAGAAACTCGATGCGACCGCGTCCGTCGACCTTCTGGCTCTGGTCTCGGAAGAAGGGGCGCGCAACGGCGTCGAGGTCTCCGGCACACCCGCGACTGTCACAGGCGATGCGCGCCTCATCGGCAGGCTGGTGCGCAATCTGATGCAGAACGCGCTGCGCCACGGCAGCCCGCCCGTCATAGCCACGGTCGCGCAGGCGGATAGCATGGTGGAACTCAGGGTCCGCGACCACGGGCCGGGCATACCGGCCGGCGAGAGCACCCGCGTTTTCGAGCCGTTCTATAGGCCCTCGGGACGCAGCGAGGCCACGGGTGGCTGGGGCTTAGGGCTGGCGCTGGTTCGCCAGATCGCCGAACGCCACGGCGGGGCGGTCCGTTACGAAACCCCGCCGGACGGCGGCGCCTGTTTCGTCGTGACGCTCCCGGTGCATCGGGCCCGAAAGATGAACTGAGGTGTCCGCAATGCGGGGAGCCACTGGCGGCTCGCAGCTCAGCGCGACTGGACGTGAGCGGGTGCGACCGTAGCGCGGCTATGGAATCTATGCACAGCCGATATTGGGAATCCTCATGACCCCTCGCCATATTCAGGCAACACATCCACGAGCGGAGATAGGGCAATGACCTACGCAAAGACGGACGAAGCAGTCAGGAAGCTTACGCCCGAGCAGTATCGGGTGACCCAGCAGAACGGCACGGAACGTCCCTTCACAGGGGAGTATAATGACAACAAAAGGCCGGGAATCTATGTCGACATCGTTTCCGGCGAACCGCTGTTCGCCTCGGCCGACAAATTCGATTCCGGCTGCGGCTGGCCGAGCTTCACCAAGCCGATCGTACCGGCAAATGTGAAAGAACTGCGGGATGACTCCTATGGCATGACCCGCACCGAGGTGCGCTCCGCCCATG